>Ga0247843_1000067_pt1 | contig 217315 bp, 210 predicted proteins | sample LaCruzMarch2017__FD_192420 | JGI IMG/M metagenome (GOLD analysis project Ga0247843, IMG submission 192420) | Freshwater microbial communities from meromictic Lake La Cruz, Castile-La Mancha, Spain - LaCruzMarch2017_8m | ecosystem: Environmental > Aquatic > Freshwater > Lake | place: Spain...
AGATTGCACCTAGGTCAGCTCCAATGCGACGCTCTCTAGAACTGCCGCACTCCAGAGTGGATCGAAGGATGAACTTGAAACTACGCAATGGGCTGATCATCTTCGTGGTCTTGATTTGGGGATGTTTCGGGTTCGAGCGGTACTTTCGGTGGCAATCTTTTGTGAACCAAAGTTTCGGGCTCTTAGGGATTCATGCCGAGAAGCAATGGGTGGAGAATCGCCGGTTGCCGGAAACCTATTCGGATCTTCTTGGCTCGATGCCTGAGCACACCCGCGAAGTTTTTGAACGGCCGGAACGGCGGGAACGGTATGAAATCTCCTACCATCGGCCGGGCGAGAACATGGCCGTCTTCCATGCAAGGGATAAGCTGCTTCCCTTTTTATCGAAGTCATATCGAGTTGAGTGCGCCGGATCGGATTGCTATTTCGGTACTGCTGACCGTTCGCGCTAGGCGAGCCATGTACGGTCGTGACTTGATCACTCAAATGCGGCCGGAAGACCGTCGCGTAGCGGAGAGCGAAGCGCGGACGTCGCAACGTCAGGAAACTTGTACATAATTGCGCCAGCCATTCGCCGAGCGAGGGAGCTTGGATGGTCTTCAGAACGCAGATGAACAACGGTCGACTTGAGGCGTTTAGTGACGGGGTCTTAGCGATCATCATCACCATCATGGTGTTTGATATCAAGGCACCGGAGCTAACATCCTGGGAAGCGCTGAAATCGGTTTGGCCGGTGTTTCTCTCGTTCGTTCTCAGTTTCATCCACGTCGGCATTTACTGGAACAACCACCACCATATGATGAAGCTTTCGACCCGAGTGAACGGAAGCATCTTGTGGGCAAATATGCACCTGCTGTTCTGGCTGACCCTCGTACCCTTCACAACGAGTTGGCTTGGTCGGTCGAACTTTGCGGCAATTCCAACCCAACTATATGGCGTCTCTTTGGGAATGTGCGGGGTGGCTTACTGGATTCTTCAAACGGTGATCATTCGCTCACAGGGAACGAACTCCCTCCTAGCCCGCGCGATCGGAAATGATCTGAAAGGACGTAGCTCCATTGTTGGCTACGTTCTCGGCGTGCTGGTGTCGCCGTACGATTCACGGATTTCGATGGTGATCTACGCTGCTCTAGCGGCAATGTGGCTCACTCCTGATCCGCGAATTGAACGGTTTGTCGAGGAATGCTGAGAGACTAAAGGTTCGAGCTTGCGGGAGATCCCGTTGGATGCGCCTGATCCAAGGTCCTACTCGGCCTTGGTCCTGCGAACTCCCAAGTTCAGCGCGGAGTAATCTGCATTCAGATGGGAATTCCGTACGTTATCGAAAAAACGCAGAACGGTGAGCGAAGCTACGACCTGTGGTCGAGGCTTCTCAAGGACCGGATCGTCTTCTTGGGCACGGAAGTTGACGACTATGTCGCCAACCTGATCGTCGCCCAGTTTTTGTTCCTCGAAAAGGAAGACCCAGACAAGGACATCGACTTTTACATCAACTCGCCCGGCGGATCGGTTTATGCCGGACTCGCAATCTACGATGCGATGCAGTTGGTGAAGCCGGCGATTGCGACCACTTGCGTCGGAATCGCGGCAAGCATGGGCGCGGTGCTCTTGGCCGCGGGCGCGGACGGCAAGCGAAGTGCGTTGCCAAATGCCCGCGTGATGATTCACCAAGTCTCGTCCGGATTCCGAGGAACCATGGCGGACATCAACGTTCAGGTCAAGGAAACGAACACGCTCATGGACAAGCTCATGATCATCTTGGGTGAGCACACCAAGAAGGATCCCGAGCAGGTTCGCATCGATTGCGATCGTGACCGATGGATGTCTTCGGACGAAGCGAAGGATTACGGCATCGTGGATAACGTAATTCGACCGACCAACCGATAATCTAGGCACGATGATGCAGGCACCGGATCGCCGCGACCTCTGCGCCCTTTGTGGAAGATCAAAGGCCTCAGTGTCGCGGCTGATTACCGGACTCTATGGGGCGATCTGCTCAGATTGCGTTCAGCTTTGCACGGAGATCGTTGACCAGGAAGGCACCCGCGCTCGCAATAGCGATTCTCATCCCTTCCCTGCGACCCCGACCCTTGATCCCGAATTCACTAAAGCGCGTCTACCAAAGCCGAGAAGCATTGTTGAATTTTTGAGCACCTACGTGGTGGGGCAAGACGCGGCGAAGCGAGCCTTAGCCGTCGGCGTTTATAACCATTACAAACGAACCCTAGACTCGACACCGGGACGAACCGAGGTTTCGAAGAGCAACATCCTGCTCATGGGCCCGACGGGGACGGGCAAAACTCTGCTTGCTCAGACTTTGGCGCGGATGATGCACGTTCCGTTTGCCATTGCCGACGCAACGTCGCTCACCGAAGCGGGCTACGTTGGCGAAGACGTTGAGAATGTTTTGGTCCGGCTCTACCGCGAGGCGGAGAGCATCAACGGCGCGGATCCGAAGAAGCTCGCGGAGCGCGGGATCGTTTACATTGACGAGATCGATAAGGTCGCACGCAAGTCGCAGGGCGGAACTTCGATCACCCGAGACGTGAGCGGCGAAGGGGTGCAGCAGGGACTCCTGAAAATCCTTGAGGGAACGATCGCCAACGTGCCGCAAAATGGCGGGCGCAAGCATCCGCACCAAGAATTCATCCAGATCGACACGACCGGGATCCTGTTCATTTGTGCCGGCTCTTTTGAGGGGATTGAGGAAATCGTTCGGCGGCGGCAGCAAGGCGCCGTGATGGGTTTCCGCAACGCACCGGAAAAGGCTCTAGACATCGTGCCGACGGACGTTGTGCCGGACGATTTGGTGAAATACGGGTTCCTCCCGGAGTTCATCGGTCGACTGCCCGTGATTACGGCATTAAATCCGCTCACGGAAGACGACCTGATCCGAGTTTTGACGGAGCCAAAGAACTCGCTGATCAAGCAGTACAAGCATCTTTTTGAACTTGAGGACGTAGAACTCGTGGTTGAGACTTCGGCGCTGCGAGAAATCGCCCGAGAAGCGATTCGCCGCAAAACCGGGGCAAGAGCGCTGCGAGCGTTGCTAGAAGAGATTCTGCAAGAGGCGATGTTCGAGGTTCCGAGCTTGCCTGACGTTCAGCGGGTCATCGTTCCTAAAGGAATTTTGGAAGGCAACGAGCGGCCGATTTACTTGACCGAGCTTCAGTTGCGCGAAACTGGCTAAAAAAGTCCATATTCATGGAACTCTTTTGATTCACGAATCGTTTGTCTTGAATTAGAAGGGGAGTAGCCGGTTTCAACGAGGAAATCTGCGTCGTCGTCAACACGGGGAAACCCCGGCGGCGCATCTGAGTGCGAGACCTTCCAAAAGAGAGCGACCGACTAGTTCGGCCGCTCTTTATGCGTGAGCATTGGAGGTCCTTCATCTTTGAGATTTGAATCTTTTCTCTTCATCATTCATAGTCTGTTCCCTGCCCAAAACGTAACCCTTGAGACGTTTTTGGACAAAGTCGAGCAAGGTTTTCCGAAGCTGCGTGCGGCACAAAATGCGGTAGAAATTGCCGCCGCAAAGAGTAAGGAGAAGCGCGGTGCCTTTGACCCAGTGCTCATGGTGGACACCTCTGCCTTGCGCTACAACAGTTCCAGCACACGGGGCAAAGCGCTCTCGACCCAGATGCTTGAGACCACGGTCGAGCAGACTACTCGGTCTGGCGCGAAGGTTTTTGCCGGATCGCGATTGAACTTTGGCTCGGTGAAATCGCCGGGAAGTTCTACCGGTGAGCTTGGCGAGTACTTTGTCGGCGTCAAGCTTCCTTTGCTTCGCGGAAACGGGGTCAACCAGAAGTCGATTGCGGAGGCAGTGGCGAAGCTTGAGTTTGGCCAGGCGACCGAAGAGGCTCGGCTGATCCGGCTGAACGTTCGCCTCAAGGCTAGTGAGGCGTTTTGGGAATGGGTGGCGGCACGCGAGAGAAGAGAGATCGCGGCGCGCCTTCTTAACATTGCGAAGGTTCGAGCGGACGGGATTAGAGAGCGCTACGAACGTGGCGATTTGCCGAAGATCGATACCGTTGAAGCCGAGACTGAGGTGCGTCGACGCGAAGGTGGGCTCGTGAAGGCAGAGCGAGATATCGAAAAGACTTTGTTGAAACTCAACGTTTTTCTTTGGAACGGGCCTATCGGAACACCAGGCAGCCTGCCAAAGCCCGCGCTACCGACAGCGGAAGAATTGGAAGCCGCATTCTCTCGAGCCGTAGCTCAACGTCCAGAAGCGAGAATTATTAGCGCCGAGACCAAAGTGATCGAGCAGAGCTTGGCGCTGGCAAAGAATGAGCGACGCCCGAGTTTGGATGTTGTTGTTTCGCCAGGAATTGATACCGGCCGAAACTCAGTTGGCGCGACGGTAAAGGCGGGGGTGTTCTACTCCATTCCCCTTCGCCAACAAACGGCGGATGGTCAAATTGAACAGGCCCAACAAAAGCTGGAAAAAATCCGTCAGGACGAAGCTTTGCTCAAGCGGGAAATTGAAACGGAAGTTCAAGATGCGACCTCGGCCCTCCGGCGGGCTTATGAACGGGTGCAGGCCAACGTTGCCGAACTTGAGTTGGCCCAACAGTTAGAGCTGGGTGAACTTATCCGGTTCCAGGAAGGGGATGGGACGCTCTTCTTGCTTAACCAGCGAGAGCGTGGGACGGCCGAAACCGCCGCGCGGCTCGTTGATGTCATCGCAGAGTTCCACATTGCGAAAGCCGCGCTTCGCGCAGCAGAAGGAGGATTGAATTGAAACCAGTAACCCGATTTCTCCGGCTCGTCTCTCGTGAGCGAGCGGACCTTTGTCTGCTTGCCACTTACACCCTCGTTGTCATTGTGATGACGCTTGCGGTGCCGCTGGCGACCCAGTCGTTGGTGAATACCATTGCGGCAGGAATGTTTCTGCAGCCGGTTGTACTGCTTTCCTTCTTGGTTCTAGGTGGATTAAGTGTCGCTGGCCTGGTGCAGCTTTTGCAGTACGGCGTGGTTGAAACGGTGCAGCAACGCGTGTTTGCTCATACGGCTTTGGCGCTTGCCGACCGCATGCTCAACGTGCGCGCCGCGGCAATGCGAACGCACTATGCGCCCGAGTTGGTGAATCGCTTCTTTGATGTCATCACGATTCAGAAAGCGCTCAGTAAGTTACTGCTCGATGGTTTCACGGCTTTCATCCAGACCATCGTTACGGTGCTGGTGCTTGGCATTTACAATCCGGGACTACTCCTTTCCGCAGTAACCGTACTTGTTCTGTTCTTCGGTGGCACGATCCTGCTGGGATACGGCGGGATTAAGAGCAGCCTCTACGAGAGCAAGCAGAAGTACATCGTGGCTGAGTGGCTACAAGATATTGCCCGCTGCCATTTGTCGCTTAAGTTGTACGCGAATCGTGAATCCTTGTCCTCGAAAACCGATGAGCTGGTCACGAATTACATTCTTGCGCGGCGCTCTCATTTCCGGGTGAACCGCCGGCAACTTGGCGGATTCTTTGCCTTCGCGGCCCTCGCGTCGGCGGGTGTACTCGGAACAGGTGGCTGGTTGGTTCTCAACGGGTCACTGACGGTTGGTCAGCTTGTTGCTGCCCAGATCATCGTTACCACTTCCCTTGCCTCGTTAGAAAAGCTGATTCGCCAGTCGGAAAAGTACTTCGACCTTTTGGCTGGGCTTGATAAGGTTGCGGTGATTTCCGAGCTAGAAACGGAGCGAGACGGTGGGAAGGAGTTGCCGGCGCTTCACCCTGCGGGAGCTCTGGTGGAGCTCAAGAACTTGCACTTTGAGTATGACAACGGGCACAAGGTGCTCAACGGCCTGAACCTCACTATCCACGCCGGGGATCGCGTGAGTTTGGTCGGTGCTAGCGGTGCAGGCAAATCGACATTGGCCGCCGTCCTATGCGGATTCCAATCACCATCGATGGGAGACGCGATTTTTGACAACGTGGATATTCGCGAAGCATGCCTGCAGCGGCTTCGCGCACAGGTCTCACTTGCGGGATATGAACCCGATGTCTTCCATGGAACGATAGAGGAGAACATTCGGGTTGGCCGGGATGAGATCTCAAGCGCGGACCTTCGCTGGGCCGTAACGACGGCAGAGCTCGATGATGATCTCGCCGCGATTCCGGGTGGGCTTCAAGCGGAGCTCGTGAGTGGTGGCCAAAACATTTCGCGAGGTCAGTTACAACGCTTGCTGATCGCTCGGGCCATTCTCGGAAAGCCACGGTTGCTGATTTTGGACGAGGCACTGACCGGAATTGACGAGCGGATTTCCCAGCGGATTTTGGACAATATCTTCGAAGCTAGTAACCCGTGGACGATCATCGATATCTCTCACCAACCGGACGTGATCTTAAAGACGGACAAGGTGCACGTGATGGCAGAAGGACAGATTGTCGAGTCGGGCTCGCCGACGCAACTTGCACAAAGCGCAAAGTCCGTCTTTTCGGAACTGTTCCCATTTCTATCGGCAAACCTCAGAGCGGGAACGGCCCGGATTGGAGGGGGTAAGTAATGAGACTTCAATCGTTAGAACTCGTGAAGCGACGCAAAGTGGGCCGCCGGATCGTTGGCATTTTGTTCGGCTTTGTAGGTTTGATCGCAGGGCTAGCGTTTATCCCTTGGCAGCAGACGGTCGAGGCCACGGGGCAAGTTATTGTCTTTAACGCCATGGACCGGCCGCAGTCGGTAGAGGCACCGATTCCGGCCAGACTCAAGGAGTGGCGAGTTCAGGAGGGGCAGATCGTCAAGAAGGGCGATGTGCTTGCAGTGCTGGAAGATGTGGACAGCAAGTTCCTAGATCGCGGACTTACGGCGCGATTGGCGGAGCAACGAGACCTCACCCAATTGGCCCAAACCGAGACGAACTCCCGGGTTACCGAACTCAACCAACAGCGAGAAGAACTCCGACAGAGCCGTCAGGATGCGATCGATGCTGCAAGACAAGCGGTTGGCCAGTCTCGATCGCGAGTGGAGGCAGCGAAGCAGCTTGTCCGTCAGTCCGAAAAGTCGCTCGCGATTGCGACCCAGGTCGCGCGCCAAAGCGCTTCGGAGCGAGCGCGGATTCAGGCAGACCGAGTTGTTCAGGGAGAGCAGGCCGTTCAGGCCGCAAAACAGCAACGTGATACCGTCCGCCTTCGGCTGAACCGAGTTCGCGATTTAGAGGCCAAGGGTCTGCGCTCCAAGCAGGACCTCGAGTTCCTTGAGAACGACATGGTCAAGTCGGAGACGGAGGTTGTGCGCGCCGAAAAGTCCCTTGAGATTGCAAGACGTGATTTGAAGCTCGGCGGGCTTGGCGAAACGCAGGCGGAGTTGGAAGTCGAGCGAGCCATGGCGAACGTTGACCAAGCCAAAGCGAACCTTGCCGTGGCAGAACGAGATGCAACGAACGCATCGCTGAACCTGAGCCGGATTACAAATGACACGGCGGCGGCGATCAGCCGGGTTGGGGCAGATATTCAGTCGGCCCGGGAAAGCCTTGCCAAGAATGGCGGAGAAATTCAGAAGGTTGAAAATGAACTCGCAAACTTGCGGCTTCGAACCGATCAGCAGGTTGTGCGTGCGCCGACGGCGGGACGCATCGCGCGTTTGACCGCCGTTGGCGCGGGGACGATTGTGAAGTCGGGAGACGTGCTCGCAACAATAGTGCCGACGACAGCGGAACGCGCGGTTGAACTCTTTGTCACCGATAACGATGTCCCTTGGGTTCAAGTGGGACGACCGGTTCGGTTGCAATTTGCAGGTTGGCCGGCGGTTCAGCTCACCGGCATGCCGGGCGCGGCGATGGGAACCTTCGGCGGCAGAATTTCGGTGATCGATCCCGTAGACGATGGTACAGCACGATACCGGGTGGTCATCACTCCGGAACAGCACACGCTACCGACGGGCCGGAAAGATGCGCTTTGGCCATCAAGTGAGCTATTGCGCCCAGGAGCGGAGAGCTACGGCTGGATCATGCTCGACACGGTTCCGCTCGGCTTCGAGCTCTGGCGCCAATTCAACGGCTTCCCTCCGAACGCCTCCAAGGACCGACTGACGCAGAAGAAAGGGACCAAAGATCCCGCTCTGGGGCCGATCAAGTTGAAGTCGAAATGATGAGGTGTGGTATCTTCTAGGTTCTGCCTTGCCCGATCGTCTAATGGTAGGACGACTGACTCTGACTCAGTTAATCGTGGTTCGAATCCATGTCGGGCAGCCAAACCTTGGGAGCGCCTTGAATGGCTTTGCGTTGCCTTGGGGGGCATTGCATTGCCTCCCACACGTTATATTTTCAATGGTTCAGGACGGTTTGAAGTGAAGACCTTAGACCTCAGGTAGAGATACTCCATCCCCTTTTCATGGCCGGTAAAGGCTTGTGCGAGTAGGTTTGACATGCGTCGTGCGGTGTCGTTTTCGGTGTCAAAGACGGTTTCGATGAACATTGACATACGGTGCACGATGTCCTCTGGGAGATCGAATGGTTCGTCACTACCAAACAATTCCGTGCCCTCTTTCTCCGCGAGCTTCTGACATAGCAGAATCACTAGTCGAGCACGGGTCAGGAATGGTTGATCAATCTGCCATACGACGTCGTAATCAACATGCGGCATCGGCTCGATGGACGTAAAGTCAAGTTCGTCCGAGTAGGTTTGATGCCAGAGGGACGCCGTTGCTTCTGCGGATGCCGTGGCGGTGTACATCGCGGCGTAGCTTGCGAAGGAGAATGCGGCGACACGGATGGCAAACTTCTTACCGCGTGCGGCATATTCGCGAACTCCAAAGACAACGGCAAAGGCATCACAAAGGAATTCAGCGACGATTTTAGGTTCAAATGCAGCTTTTGCGAACTCGTAAACGTCGCCGATGGTGTCTGTGTGCTCCTGCAGAAATTCTTCCCAAAAATTTGGAATGACGGCTTCGCAGTGATGGGCTAGCTCGTGCATCGTGAGCAAATGCGACATCAAACCCACCGCATGATCTGCGGCATCCGCGAACTCGGAGTCCACGGCTTTGCGGTCGAAGATGGGGCGCATCTCGTCCGACTCAAAAATCAGAGATTCGATCAGAAGACTTCGAGATGGGACGCGATTGGTGACACGATAGAGTTGTTCGGCAAAGAACTTTTTGAAGTTAATTGAAACTAGTCGGTTTCTTAAATTGTATTGACCAGAATCACTGACGGCATTTGGTGTGAAGAGCCAACAAAGCAGAAGGTTGTACGCGAACGACGAGATGTAGGTGTTCTGGATCATCACCGGCCCATGCTTCAGCGAAACCATGTTGGCGTCGATCCTCTCGTCGTATAGGTTCGCGGTGTAGAATCCGCCGCCGATGTTCCCTTCCGGCGGCGTAAATTGAGTGGAATGCTCCACGGCAATGAACTTCGCCTTTGGTCGCATCCGCTGGATCATGTGGGCTACAGCGTCAGCCTTTTCCATTCTTTTGAACGGTTTGAAGAGCGTCCTTGAACTCTGAAGAACCGAGCAACTTCAGAACCGAGTCGGAATCGAACCCGCTGAGTTCGAAAGATTTTTTCTCAATTTTGACGACCGTCTTCGGGTTGTTTGCCAGGTGCTTTCTGGCGAAGTCAATAAACTTCGAGATTCCCTTTAGCTTGGTAAAGATTGTTGCCAAGTCCAAACCACCGAAGGAATTCGCGAATGCGACGTCCTCATCGTCCTGATCAAAATCCTGCCTAAGGTCTCCCGCCAAGGATTCGCTAACGCCAAAAACCTCAATCGTGATTTCTGGCCCTTCCGATTCCTCGCCGAGAAGTTCGTTGATGAGCTTTTCGATGTCTACACTACCGGGGTTGGTATCCACTTTCAACAGTATCTCAATGCTTCGGTCGCAATGTCAATTCGACTTAGGTCTTCGAAGTGATGGCATGGAAGCTGCGTGCGTCGTAGACTTCAGTCGTCATGTCACTTACGATCTTGTTGGCGGGGTTGGTTTTGCAGGGGCGGCCGGGATATACGACGGCGCCGGCTAGTTTCGACGGGATCGGGAAGTTTTATTGCGGGCGAGAGATTGCTCAGGTCATGGGGCATCAGGCGGCGGGGTGGCTGGACCGGCCGGAGCGGGAGAAGGAGGAGGCGGTCAGCGTGATGATCCGGAATCTCGGCTTAAAGCCGGGGATGGTTGTGGCCGACATCGGTGCCGGGAGCGGCACGATCAGCTTCCCTATGGCCAAACTTGTCGGACCTAAAGGCAAGGTGCTCGCGGTCGAGATTCAGCAAGAGATGCTCGACCTCATCGCGCAAAAGGCAGCGAAGCTAGGAACCAAGAATGTGAAAGGAATTCTCGGCACCATTAAGGACCCAAAGATTGCCCCGGCCAGCACCGACTTGATGCTGCTCGTAGACGTGTATCACGAGTTCGATTACCCGTACGAGATGGTTACGAACATGGTGAAGGGCCTGAAGAGGGGCGGAAAGCTGGTGCTTGTTGAGTATCGGGGCGAGGACGAGAACGTGCCGATTAAGGAGCTTCACAAAATGACGGAAGCTCAGGTGCGGAAAGAAATGGCCTTCTTTCCGCTGAAGTTTGTCGAGAACAAAACGATGCTGCCATGGCAGCATTTGCTCGTCTTCGAGAAGCGCTAGAGCGAGACCCGGAGCTGTTGGAGTTCTACTTTACGGAACTCGACTTCGCTGCCTTCGGCCTGAATGGCGATTTTGCCCGACTTTGCGGTGCAGTTAGTGCCCTCGTTGACCTTCACGTCGTTCACCCAAACGGTAACGCGGTCGCCGATGCACTCGACCATCATCTTGTTCCACTCGCCGAGCGGCTTCTCCGTGCCGTCGGTGAGGTTCTTAATTCGACGAGCTTTGTCGCCGTCGACGCCCCAGTTTTCCTTTGGTCCGCGGCGGGCTTCCATGTCGGGAACAACGATGTCTTCGCCGATGCACCAGAAGTCACCGGCGTCGCCGCTTTGCATCTGCACTTCCATGCTCTGCGGAAACATGCCGTAGAGTCGGCGGAGCTTGCTGGCATGGACGAGGACGCCGCAGTTGCCGGGCTTTGCCGAGAATCGGTACTCGACGGTGAAGCGGTAGTTTGCGTAGGCCTGTCGGGTGATGAGGTGACCACCGGGGGTTCCGAGGCTAACGAGCAGACCGTTTCGAACGATGAAAGGTCTGGTGCCTTCGGGGTTCTTGTCGAGTTCGGGCACGTCCATGGTCCAACCCGTGAGGTCCTTGCCGTTGAACAACGGAGTCGGTTTGGGACCGGTTTGGAGAATGAGGAGAGCCGAGAGAGAGGCGAGCACAGTTGGTCTTACCAAGAATGGGGGTCCAACGTCAAGCAAGGGATCGATTCCGTCCAACCACACACGCGAATTTGCACCCTTCGTGATTCTTTTCAATATTGTTGTCAGCGGGGCTTGTCATCGTAGCCATGAACAGCTAGGATGTAAAGGTATCAGAGTGCTTTTAGGCAACCGATCCGTGGGTGGTACGACGCAATGAAGAAACGAATAGTCCAGACGTGCATTTTTGTGGCTTGCGCCACGCTTTCCCAGGCCCAAACAACGCTGACGCCGAATTACACGCGCATTCTGCACGACGACTTCCGAGGGACCATTGGCTCGGTCAACCTTCTGAGTCAGCGAGTGACGGTTTACTCCTACAAGTCGAACTACAGCCGAAAGCATTTCGTGAGCACGTTCGATACGACTTCGGGCACGCTCTTGAATCAAGTCATCGATGCGATTTACTATCCCGGCTCGATGACCAGCGTACGAGAATTGCCGAGTCGCAGTCGGTTTTTCGCAGCCTATGAGTCCCCGGACGGTTTGGATTACACCGGCCGAGCCCGAGTGTTGGAGATAACACCTTCCGATCAAGTGATTCGGCATGAAATGTCAGATCGCGCTCAGTTCAATTTTTGGGATGTAGCCGAAAGTGGTCGACGGCGCTGGATTCTGTCCGGTGGCGAGACGCTTCGAATCGACGACCCAGACAGCGGTTTTCCAGACCTTTGGGTGAAATCGAACGACGGCACGGAGTGGCACTATCGCCCGGGGGAAGGAGACCCTTTCGACTCTTCCGACGAGTTCCGCGCTGGAGCCATTGACAACCAAGGCAATACCTGGGCCGCGTTTTTCGGCAAGCCGGAGCTGACCGACCCACAGAATCTTTGGCTGGTCCGACTCAATTCGGGCGGCCAGGTTACGGCGAAGTTCACCTTGCAGAATGGTGCCATTCGCTTTATCGAGACGGTTCGCTCGGTGACCCCAGGAACAAATCGTGAAGACGCGCTGATCTTCGCGCAAGGGGAAGTGCGACGCGCGGACCTAATCACCGGACTCGGGGGCCCAGTCCCATTCAATCACACGATCCTTTCCTTTCACCAACTTGCATCTGGGCAGTACTTCATGAAGCTGGATACCCCTGGGATCGGCCTTCGAACGGCGATTGTTAATCAGGACTTCACGATTGCCGCGACTTACCCCATTGGAAGCACAACGGTTGATCGCCTCGACCGCGTTGTTCGAAGCATCACTCCCCTGGAGGCAGACGAGGCACGATTCCAGATCGAGACGGGTGCCGAACCCACCGTGTTTTCGGTGCCTGGAGTCGGATCGATTAACAGTTTGAATTTTGATCGGTACCAGAACCTGGTTCTGACGACCTATCTCTCTGGGCGCATGCGGCTGGTTGGAGTTTCCAATCTGAAGGAGCTAAACGGACCGGCGGCTCCGGTGGCACCTGGTGTGACGGTTCCATTCCAAATCAACCTCAACTTTAGTGCGCCTCCCAGCGGGCTTCGAGTACTGCTGTACGCCGAGCCGGGCATGACCTTACCAACCGAAGTGATGGTCCCGCCGGGTGCGAACACGGTAACGGTCAATGGACTAGTTACTGCAACCGATGCGCGAACGATTCGGGTTCGGGCCAAGGCAGCGGGCAAGTCTATATATTCCTCAGTGACGGTAGAACCATGAAAAACGCAAGATTATTGTTGGCAGGCGCTTTAGTCGCCACTATTACGGCACAAGCTTCCGCTCAAACCGTGTTAACTCCAAGCTACAACGTGCCGCTGCACGATGGAATTGCCTCGTTTTTGGGAAGCCTAAGCGTGAACGGTCAGCGCGCAACGGTTTACACCTATAAATCGAACTTCGCGAACAAGTTCCATTTGGCGACCTATGACACGACCACGGGGCGGTTGATCCGGGCTAACAAAGATTCGAACCTGTTTCGGGACGGCGTTACTGGCGCGAAGAGCCTGAACAACTTAACCACCGTTGCGCTGGTCCAGCAGGACTACGATGGCGACAACCCGACGGTTGGAAACCGACTGATTCAAGTTCGGACCGATGGCTCCGTCGCGGAATACGCGGCGAGCCCAAGGGCCGATTTTTCGTTCTGGGACGTTCAGAACACGGGAGGCGTGACTTACTTTGCTGGTGGCGGGATCTCCTACGTCGGCACAGATTTTGATAGCGAAGACTATCCGAACGTCTGGTTCCGGTCAAAGACAGGCGTCGAGTGGAACTTCAGACCGTTTGAAGGCGATCGATTTACGGCCGGAAACATTGATGCGCAGGGGAATCTTTGGACTTCGCTTTCCGGTCGACCGGTGCAGAACGATGACACCGGAAACTACTTGATGCGGTTCAATCGCGCCGGGGATCTGCGGCAAAAGTTTTCATTGCCGTACGTAGTGGATTTCATCTTGTCAGTGCCAACGGCACGGGTTGCTCCGACGCTTGAGGACGTTCTGATCTTTGGCGGTGGTTTTGTTCGACGAGCGGACACCGTCAACGGGCTTGGCCCGACCGTCCCTTTTGCCGGGTCAGTTCGAAATGCGACGAGACTCCCTAATGGTCAGTACTTCATCCAAGCGATCGTCGGGATCGACAATCGCCGGTTCTTGGTGAATCCTGACTTTTCGATTGTCGACGAGTATCCGGCGGTTGCGGTCACTTGGGACCAAAACGGACGGATCGCGGAACAGTCTACGAGTAGCGACTTTGCTTTTTCGCTGGCACTACCTTCTGGGTCGACAAGCTTCTCGATGACCGGGGTCGGACAGCTTGGATACTTCGGTTTTGACCGCTATAACAATATGGTAGCGATAACGACCGCCTCCAGCCGACCTCGGCTCGTCGGCGCTTCGAACCTAAAGTCGATCACCCCAGATTCGTCGACGGTCGTGAACGGGCAGACCGTCACGTTCCGAATCGATTTGCAGTTTGGCGCGGGACCCGGTGGCATGCCACTGCAACTTGAGAGTTCGCCAGGGATCACCCTGCCAACTAACGTAATCGTGGCGCCGGGCGCAATGTTTGCCGAAGTTCAAGGAACGGTCACCGCGACGTCAGGGGTGATTCGGGTGAATGCAGTGGGCGGCGGAGCACGAGTGCAAAGTACGGTTACGGTCGGTTAGCTCTCGGTGTTATGATAAAGTCGCCGTTGGTCTGCGACATGAAACGGTGAATTCAATGAAGAAGATCGCTTATCTCTGTATTGTCGGGGTGATGTTGGCGGGTTGCCACTCGGAGATTGCTTCGACCACGGTGGAACAAGGTCCGGCGCCGGAGCTAGGCGGTCTTTCCGATGACTTTGACTCTTCTAGCGCGTTGAGTGCTTGGAAGCATGTAGACGTCACCGAGGGTTGGAACGCGGACCAACTGCAGACTTTCAAGGCGGATGCCGGTTGGCTCACGATGATCCCGTACACCAGTACTTGGTACATGGACTATCGCGGACCACTCGTGTACAAGGAAGTCACGGGCGACTTTATCGTCACCACAAAGCTCCAGACCACGAATCGGGCTGGCAACGATGCGCCGCACAGTTTGTTTTCGCTCGGCGGCTTGATGATTCGGACGCCGCGGCCGGATAACGCCCGCACTTGGCAGGGTGGACGCGAGAATTACGTGTTCCTTAGCTTGGGATGCGCGGACCAATCCGGCAATTATCAGTTCGAAGTCAAGACCACCTCGGGCGGACAGTCGGACTTGGAAAAGATTCCCGCGGCCGGCGGCGAAGCGTATTTGCAGATTGCAAAAATCGGGCCGAATATCGTGTGCTTGCACAAGCAGCATGGCGAGTGGATGGTTCACAAGCGCTACCAGCGACCAGATATGCCGGACTCTTTGCAGGTCGGAATGACGGTTTATACGGACTATCCGAGTGCCAGCAAGCTATCCGCGCAGCAACACAACGGAACGGTGATCAAGACCGGGAACCCGGACCTGATCGCGAAGTTTGACTACGTTCATTTCCGGCGCCCGAAGGTTCCAAAGGGTATGAACGTCGCGGCGGCAAGTGACGGCGAGATCTTGCGGATTCTCGGCGACAACGGCATCTAAGGTCGGGGAACCGGGCATGTCCCGGTACACTCCACTCGCCTTATGTTACGTGCCGGAAATGTCGGACTGCCGAACGTCGGAAAGTCCACCCTCTTTAATGCGGTCGTAGCGAACGCCCAAGCCCAAGCCGCCAACTTCCCTTTTTGCACCATTGAGCCAAACGTCGGCATGGTCACCGTGCCCGATCCTCGGCTTGAGGTTTTGGCGAAGATTTCCGGCTCCGAAGCTATTCTGCCGGCGCGAATGGAGTTCGTTGACATCGCGGGACTCGTCAAGGGAGCGAGCACCGGTGAAGGACTTGGCAACCAGTTTTTGGCCAACATTCGCGAAGTGGACGCGATTGTTCACGTGGTTCGGTGCTTCGAAAACGACGACATCATTCACGTTGCAGGTTCGGTAGACCCGGTCCGGGACATCGAGATTATCAATTTGGAGCTCGTGCTCTCCGACCTTTTCCAGGCGGAGCGACGGATTGAGCGTGCCCGCAAGGACCTGAAGACGAAGAAGGAAGCGCAGCACGAGATTGATGCGCTTGAAAAGATCATTCCGGCCCTGAACGATGGCAAGTCTGCCCGCCTGGTGCCGCTGACCGAGGATGAAGAGCACGGAATTCGTGGGCTTGGCCTTCTGAGCAAGAAGCCGATCATCTACGCTGCCAACGTCAGCGAGGATGACCTTGCGACCGGCAACGATTGGGTGCGTCAGGTTGAGAAGATTGCTGCCGCCGAAGGATCTCAAACGATCACCATCTCGGCGCAGGTTGAATCGGAACTCGTTGAGTTGTCGGACGAAGACCGGCAAGACTTCTTGGAATCGCTTGGCGTGAAGGAAGGCGGATTGCAAAGCTTGATTCGAGCGAGCTTCAGCTTGCTCGGGCTACAGACCTACTTCACCACTGGCCCCAAAGAGACGCGAGCTTGGACGATTACGAAGGGCATGACCGCGCCGCAAGCGGCGGGCGTGATCCACAGCGACTTCGAGCGCGGTTTCATCCGGGCCGAAACGGTTGCCTACAACGACCTGGTGACGCACGGATCGATGAACGCGGCGAAGGAAAAGGGCTTGGTCCGAAGCGAAGGGAAAGAGTACGTCGTGCAAGAAGGCGATGTGATGCTATTCCGGTTCAACGTGTAATATGAGTTTCACTCGCATTTTTGCGGGACACCTTTAAGCGCGGGAAGGACCAAACATTTAAGTGATGCGAATTGTTGTGAATGTCTTCCACGCGAACCTGCTGGATTCTCGGGTGAACCAGGCTTTGGCGGACGCGGCGCGAGGGGCGGGCGCGGTGGTGCGGGACATGTACGACCTGTATCCCGACGACAATATCGACATCGCGACAGAGCACGCGGTCTGCGAATCGGCGGACGTTTTGGTGTTCCAGCATCCGATGTACTGGTACGGCGCGCCGTATCTGATGAAGAAGTGGATCGATACGGTTCTGACCCACGGCTGGGCGTATGGCCCGAGCTACGCTTTAGAAGGAAAGCCATTTTTGCAGGCGGTTTCGCTTGGGGCAGGCGAGCACGAATACGCTCCAACCGGCAGCCGAAAGTATCACGGCCCAGAATTTTTGAAGCCATTTGAGCGAACGGCGGCGTTCTGCAAAATGCCGCATTCGTGTTTCCTACGTTATGGTGCGGGGTACGCCGCAGAGGATGAGATCGGAATGTGGGCCGGTGAATACGTTTCCTGGTTGCTCAGCAAAGATCATCTCGCTTCAAACTCGTAGGTATGGGCCTTGTCCGATCGTTGTGGCTGACCGCGGATCCAGCGCGGTTTGGCACCGTGGTCGATCCTGGTGACCTGAAACGATGGAAGAGCCAGTTGCCGGAGCTGAGTCGGCCGATTTGGATGGCGACAGGTGAATTGCAGACTGCCTCTGGAAAAGAGTTAGAGGCTCAGTTGGAGTCGCTTGGGTACGTGGTTCGAAGCGGCCCAGATCGGCTTGCTGATCAACGGTCTGTACGGGCATGGGCTCCTTCCCCGCTCATTGCCATGATCGCGAAGCACTTGGAGCCTGGCACGGCGGTTGACTTCGGATGCGGGGGTGGGCGAGATGCGGTTTTCCTGGCATCTCTCGGCTGGCGAGTTTCCGGGATTGATTCTTTGTCCGACTGCATTGATCGTGCGCGGGGCCTTGAAGCGACTGCGCCGGGGGTGCACCCGGTCAATTGGCAGTGCGCCGACGTGCGCGGTGACTACGACATTCCGCAGGCGCAGGTCTATCTTTTCATTCGCTTCTTCGATTTGCCGCTCTGGACGCGGCTCGCGGAATCCGCCGTGCCTGGGTCGGTGGTCGTCGTGCAGACGTTTTCTGAGCGGCATCGCGCAGAGACCGGACATCCGAGATCTGACCGGACGGTTTGGCTGTCTACGACGCCAGATTTCGGGTGGCACGTTCGATATGCTCGCGAAAAAGGTCCGTTTCTGTATCGGATACTGCAGAAGCCGATCGCTGGCGACGTGAACTCGGCGGCTGATTCGTAGTAGTATCTAGGCGTTCAACCATGGCTGAATACAAACTCCTTTTCGAGCACACCAACGATCCCACGTTCCGCACCCTTGAGGGCTATAAAGCCAAGGGCGGCTATAAAGGGCTCGAAAAAGCAGTGGCCATGGAGCGGTCGGCGATTGTTGATTCGATCAAGACTTCTGGCCTTCGCGGCCGAGGCGGCGCGGGCGCGCCAGCGGCCCTGAAATGGGGTGGCATGCCGAAAGAAAAGAAGACCGATCACTATTTGATCTGCAATGCAGACGAAGGTGAGCCAGGCACTTTCAAAGACAAGCAGCTTCTTGAGACATGCCCATTTGAGCTCGTGGAAGGCATGACGATTGCCGGATACGCGGTTCAGGGCGATGCAGGTTACGTTTACATCCGCGGCGAGTTCATGGACGCGGCGAAGAGCTTGCGAGAGGCGATTGACGAGGCTTACAAGGCGAATTTGCTCGGCAAGAACATCATGGGCATCGAAGGGTTCAACTTCGATCTTTACATTCACCTTGGCGCGGGTAGCTACGAGTGCGGTGAAGAGACGGCGTTGATGAGCAGTCTGATGGGCGAGCGTGGCATGCCACGGCTCAAGTTCCCGCACGCTCCGTTCCCGGTTATCAAGGGCGTTTGGGATAAGCCTACGCTGATCCACAACGTCGAGAGCTACTCGAACGTGCCGTACATCATCGACCGCGGCGCGGAATGGTGGGCGTCGCTAGGAGCTTCCACGAAGAACTCACGCGGAACGAAGATTTTCTCGGTAAGTGGTCACGTGAACAAGCCGGGCAACTATGAAGTCGAGTTCGGCACACCGCTGATGGAGCTCATTGAGCTTGCGGGTGGCGTGCGCGGAACGATGAAGGCGTGCATCCCGGGCGGATCTTCCATGCCGATTCTGGACGTCGCGAAAACCCAAGAGGCAATCATTGGCTACGAGGAAATGATGGCTTCGGGCTCGATGGTCGGCTCGGGCGGTTGCATGGTGCTCAACGACACCACCGACATCGTTAAGTTCTGCTGGCGAACGGCGGTGTTTTACATGAACGAGTCTTGCGGAAAGTGCACGCCGTGCCGCGAAGGTACGCGCTGGATGGTTCAGATTCTTGAGCGGATCGTAAACGGCCAGGGCCGCGAGGGCGACGTGGACTTGCTGGTGCAGGTTGCTGACCAGATTGATGGCCGAAGCTTCTGCCCGCTTGGCGACGCCGCAGCGTGGCCAGTGAAGGGCATGGTTAAGGTCTTCCGCGAAGAGTTCGACTACTACATCGCGCACGGGCGAAGCATGGTCGGGCGAGAAGCGGTTCTCGCCTAATTCGGCTCGGGCCCGTCAATTTGTGATCACGGTACGTAGAATCCACTTGTGTCCATCGTAAGCGCGAACGTTCTATCTGCTCTGAGAAGTCTTCGGGAGCAGTGGCAGCGCGCTATTCTGAGCGCGGTCGGCATCATGGTGGGTTGCAGCGCGATTGTGCTGCTCGTCAGCATCGCTACGGGAGTTCAGGCAGACGTTAAGGGGCAAGTTGAGGGCCTCGGCGTAAACGTGCTCGTGGTCATTCCTGGTCGGATTGACTTCGGCAACTTCAACCCGAATCTGGGTGGGATGAGCTACCTCAAGCCGACCGATACGGAGCGCCTAGAGACGGTGAAAGGCGTGGTGGACGCTATTCCGTTTACGTTTGTTGGCGGCGGAATTCGCTCCGGTAAGAAACGCGCGAACCCGCTTTTGGTCGCAACTGAACCGAGCTGGTTCAACATGCGCAAGACGACCTTCATTGAGGGCCGGGGCTTTGAGGCGGAGGAGCTTTCGAAGCCCGTTTGCGTGATCGGGTCTATTGCAAAGCGTGAGCTGTTCGGAGACGCTTCGGCGATTGGTCAGCCGGTGGTCGTGAACGGCAAAACCTATCGCGTGGTCGGAGTGACTCAGGACAAGAAGGCGGAAGAGAGCTTGTTCTCGATGGGTGGATTTGAGAATCTGGTCTATCTTCCCTACCCGTTCATTCAGTCGATCACGCCGAATCTGCAGACGGACCGAATCATGATCCAGATTGAGCCGGAAACGGAGCCAAAGGCACTGATCAAGAGCCTGGAAGGCAAGCTCGGCGAGCGGCTCTCGCAGGAGCAGTACAGCGTTCTGACCCAAGAGCAGATTCTCGGCTTGGTCTACAAGCTGATGAGCATTCTCACGTGGCTGCTTACCGGACTGACTTCGATTGCGCTGTTTGTGGCGGGAGTTGGCATCATGGCGGTGATGCTGATGAGCGTGAACGAGCGGACCAAGGAGATCGGGATTCGCAAGACAACGGGTGCGACGCGACGCGACATCTTCATCCAGTTCCTTGCCGAGGCGGTTGTCATCTCCGTAGTCGGCGGCGCGGTAGGGATTGTGTTTAGCTGGTTTGTGTGCGGTCTGTTGGCGCAATACACGCCGGTGAAGCCGATGATTACGCCGGAAATTATCGGGCTGGCGATTGGGGTTTGCGTGGGCGTGGGGGCGATTTTTGGGTTGATCCCGGCGATCAAGGCATCAAAGATGGATCCAGTCGCCGCGATTCGCGCGGAGTGACTTCGAGTCTGATGTTTTAAGTTCAGGTTAAAGTCAAGAAATTCAGTCCATTTCTTGCTGCATATTCAGCAATTTTATGCATAAGTCTTTTGGCGGCTTGGAATTGCATCTGACCTGTTGTATGTTCCTATCCACTCTGGATTGGCCGAGCTTGTCGGCCCCCATGAATACCATACTTAAACGCGCGTTTACCCTTATTGAATTGCTCGTCGTAATCGCAATCATCGCGATTCTAGCCGCCATCCTCTTCCCAGTCTTCGCTCAGGCGAAGTCCGCTGCGAAGAAGACCGCTTCCCTCAGCAACCAAAAGCAGATCAGCCTCGGCGCGATCATGTACGGTGCCGACTACGATGACAACATTCCTGTCCTTCTTAACGGAAACTGGGATGGCCTTAGTGCAGCTAACGGAAACGGACCAAACCGAACCAAGACCTGGACGGAGAACCTTCAGCCCTACCTGAAGAACTGGCAGTTGCTTGCCGACCCGACCCGAGGCGATGCGCTTGGTATTTTCAACGGCGGATCTTCCGATACTGGAATCACTTCGCACCGAAACCGAAACCGATTCCCAATGTTCGGTTTCAACTACCTCTTCCTTTCGCCTTGGCCAGACTGCAACATCAGTGAGTCCAAGTCGTTCACCCAGGCAGAAGAGCCAAGCGGAACGGTTATGTTCACGCAATCGCAGCTCTTCACTCAAGAGACCACTCGTGGTTACGTGATGATCAACGCTCCAGGAATGTGGCCAGTTATCGCTCCACACCCAACCTACTGCATCATTTACGATGGCAGCGTAGGATCGGGTAACTGGTCGGGCAACAACCCAACCGCGCCGCGAAAGATCACGTCCAGCACCTACTTGACCAGCGAAGGTTCGAACGTTGGCTGGCTCGACGGATCGGCTAAGTACCTCAAGGATGGCGCACTTGCTGCTGGTACGGACTACGGCTCTGCCGTAAAGACGAACGCAGCTGAGGGCGCAGTGATCACCGATAAGTCTCGGTACCTCTGGAACCTCGACTCCAACTACTACGGCGGCTAATGGCTAAGAACGCTATTTTCCTAGCTCTGGTAATTGCTGGTTCGATTATCGCTGGATGCGATTCGGTAGACACTGCGGCTGCGCAAGAAGCGGCAAAGAAGACCGAAGAGAAGCAGAAAGCGGATAAGGCGAGCGGAGCGACCAGAGGAAAGATGGTCCCGTCGTTCGACTTGGACCGATAAGCTAGACCCAAAATGCGCGGCTCATGAAAATGAGCCGCGCATTTTTCTTTTGCTAGGGCGTTGAATTGCCATAATCCATTTGATGCTAACCGTTCTCTGTGCCGTTGCGATCCTCTCTCCCGTTGCTGCCGAGGGCAAGTCTTTGACCGCGCTTTCGCCGGTTGAGGTTAAGAACTACCGGAAATTGAACGGCAAGTTTGCGATGGGAGATCGGCTCTTTGATTTCGGGTTCGAGCTGGATCAGACCTATCCAAATGTGAACATCACCGACGAGGAAGACTGCAAGGTCGTCTACGACCTGAAACGAAAGCATAAGTACTTGGTCGGCTATGCAGGGGTTCGCGACGTTAAGACCCTTTCTGAAAACGCTTTTTACAACCGACTCGTTGTCAAGCTCGACGGCGTTGTCGCTCTAGACAAGCCACTGTACGGTCCTACGGTGACCCGATTTGTCATCGACGTCACCGGAGTGGAGTCGCTTGCGGTACGGACGGTTCACGGCGCTTGTCTTGCCGAACCGCGTCTCGTCAACATCTTGCCAGCGCCACAGCCGGGCGACTGGACTTACCTCCCGGCCACGAACTAAAGCTTAAGAATTTTCGCCGCGGTGCCCATGTCCTTGTCGCCGCGGCCCGACATGTTGACGAGCACGCGCGTTCCGGGTGGGACGATTTCTGGATTCCATAGCGGCGCGAACGCGTGGGCGGTTTCGAAGGCCGGGATGAGCCCTTCTTTTCGAGAAACCTGCTGCAGGGCTTCCAGCGCGTCTTCATCCGAAACGGCGATGTATTCGGCTCGGCCGGCATCTTTTAGGAAAGAATGCTCCGCGCCAACGCCCGGATAATCGAGTCCGGCGGAGACGGAGTGGGTCCCGATGACTTGGCCGTCGTCATCTTGCATCAGGTAGCTGTAGCTGCCGTGAAGAACACCGGGGCTGCCTGCCGAAAGTGGCGCGGCGTGCTGGCCGGAGTCTAGACCCAGGCCGCCAGCTTCTACGCCAAGCAACTTCACTTCGGGGTCGTTGATGAAGCCGCTAAAGAATCCGATCGCGTTCGATCCGCCGCCCACGCAGGCTATTGCGAGTTCAGGAAGGCGACCGTATCGATCTAAGTACTGTTCGCGGGATTCGTCTCCGATCACACGCTGGAATTCGCGCACCATGTACGGGTACGGGTGGGGACCGGCGGCGGTGCCGATGATGTAATGGGTGTCGTTAACGTTTGTCACCCAGTCGCGCATCGCTTCGTTAAGGGCGTCTTTCAGCGTTTTGGTGCCGCTGTCGACAGGGTTCACCTTTGCGCCGAGAAGCTTCATGCGGAAGACGTTCAGTTCTTGGCGAACCGTGTCTTCGACTCCCATATAGACTTCGCACTCCAGTCCGAACAGAGCGCAAACAGTCGCAGTAGCCACGCCGTGCTGTCCGGCACCCGTTTCGGCGATGATGCGCTTTTTGCCCATTCGAATGGCGAGGAGGGCTTGGCCGAGGGCGTTGTTGATCTTGTGCGCGCCGGTGTGGTTGAGGTCTTCCCTTTTCACCACCACATGGAGGTTTAGCTCGTCGCTGAGGCGGCGAGCTTCAGTGATCGGCGTTGGGCGACCAACGTATTCGTGCAGGTATCGCTGGAACTCGGCGCGGAAGGCAGAATCCGACCAGGCTCTTTCGAACTCCGCTTCTAGCTGATCAAGCGCGGGGACGAGCGTTTCTGGAACGTATCGTCCGCCGAAAGCTCCGAAACGGCCACGGACGTCTGGTCGGGTTTGCACGATTAGATTCTACGCAAATCGTTTGAGGTTGCGTTCGAAAGAGCGTCTTGCGGCGTGGGATTCGTTCGCGCCACGAGGACGGAACCAGCGATGACGAGAAGCGGCATCAGCAAGGCACTGACAACCGGCAGAGTTGCCAACATGCCGATCGGCGCGGCATACGCGAGGGCGTTCGGAAGTTTCGGTCCGATCTTGAAGCTTTGCTTGAGGCCAATTCCGCGGCGCTGCATGGCTGGCGCGGTGGTATCGAGCAGGCTCAGGAAGCCGAAGACGGCCACGCTTCCGATCACCGGGAGGAAGATTCCGGCAATGAGTCCAACGAAGCTCAACGACATTCCGAAGGCGAATCGCTTCAGGTTGTCTTTGAATCCGTCGCCGGCGGAAAAGCCGGCAGATCTGGGCGTTACGCCGAGGAGTTCGTCGGTTCGACGAGCGATTGCATCAAACGCCCAGCCAGCCACACTCAGCAACACGGTGCTGAAAACGGCGCCAGCAATCGTCCACCAAACCACCAAGTAGGCAACGGTGGCAAGCCAACCTGGCAAACCCAAGCCAGCGATTTTTGGCACGAAGAAGTTAAAGCTGGAATACGACACAAATCCGAATAGAACGATGCCGATGAGCAGGGGCACCGTACAGAGTTTGCGAAGCTTCTTGTCTCTTCCAAAAAGCCGCAGGGCAGTGATGAATGGATCCACAACGGGGATGTTACGTGAGGAAATCTGAAAGTCAACGCTCGCTGGGCCGGTGGGACTACTTTGTTATCGCAATTTCCGTCAAAATCAAACGGTGAACCCGATCCTCGTGCTCGCTCAGATGCCGCTGGTAGAAAATGACTGGAGCGCCGCACTGCGGTACTACCAGACGATTGACCCGGCATTGCAAAAGGTTCCGGGCTACCTGGGAGTCGGTCTGTGGCGCGACTCTGAGCAACCCACCGAGCACTTGGTTACCTATGCATACGCGAGTCTTGCGGCGGCGGAGGAGGGCCTGGAACTCGTGGCTTCGAAGAAACTTTTGACGGAGGCCACGGTGATCTCCAGCGGGCCTGCGGATGTCACGCGAGTCTCGGTGATTCACAAGAAGCGATCTGGAATATTCTCAGCCAAAGTTGGGCAGTACTTGTCGAAGAGCGTTCGGCACTCCGATCCCGGCTACGGCGATGAACTGGTGGATGAGCTCGATCGGATATTCGATGAGCTCGCTTTGCTCCCGGGTTATCTCGGGGCGGAAGTTGGGCGAAACGACACCCTTTCGGACGAGGTCATCGGACTCGCCGCGTGGGAATCGGAAGCGGCGTTCAAGACTTCCCTGCCGCCAGGCGCGCTTTACACGATCAAGCTGTTCCGGCGAATCTTCTAGGTTCTCCAGATTTCCGCAAGCGAATTCCAAACGAATAGTCCTTCAAAGTGCTTCTCTTAGTGTGATAGAATACTTCCGTGGGAAAGGCAAGAATTTTCTCCTTTCCCGGTTTTGATGACTACGCTAGGAAGCAGAGATGGTCTGATGATCGGCTCATCAAAGTCGTTGAGGACGTAGAACGGGGCCTGAATGATGGGGTCTTGGGATCGAATCTTTTCAAGCGGCGAGTCGCGCGAGAAGGTGCTGGAAGCTCAGGTGGATTCAGGGTTGTCCTGGTCTTCCAACTGGGAGAAAGAGCATTTTTAATCGAGGCTTTCGCCAAGAATGTGAAGACCAGTCACACGCCTCAAGAAGTAAAAGCCCTTCGGGAGCTTGCTAACCGATTACTTTTGCTGTCTGACACACAAATGGCACTTGCGATAGAGGCACATCAAATGCGGGAAATCAAAAGGACTGATGAAAACAGTGAGAATGAAGCGACTTAAGTCTCCACCACGGTCAATGGCGGTTGGCAATGCATTGACTCCGTCAGTTGATCGCAATGAAATCGTTGCGATCGATAGTGCAGCGCACCGGCGTCCACGCTCGGAAGACGAACTGCACGTCGAAGCTATGAATGGTGGAAATACGCTCTTGACCGTTCATCAGATTGCGACGGGATTGTTTAGTGCGGGTGCCCTAGACAAGGCAACGATGCGCAAATTCGATGAACTTTGCCTGACTCCCGTTGAGGAATTCTCCGGGGAGGACATTAAAGGCTTGCGAGAGTCGACCGGAGTTAGCCAAGCAGTTCTGGCTCGCATTCTCAACGTGACGACGAGCACGGTCGGACAGTGGGAGCGTGAAGAAAAGAGGCCAACGGGATCAGCTCTGAAGCTATTGTCGCTAGTACGATCAAAGGGCCTCAGCGCGGTGCTCTGAAGGAAACTCTAGAGCACCTTTTTCGCACCGGGGATCAGAAGAACAGCTGACGTAAAGGCGTAGCATGCGGCAACCGCGAGACCCGTGACCAAGAATGCGCTTACCGACGCGGGCAACTTTAGCGAATGCACGAGTAGCCCAATTCCAACCACCGCAGGCGGGTGGAGGATGAAGATTCCAAATGCTTTTGGCGCAAGGGTCGAGAGGAGCTTTGAAGGGCGCTTGCTTTCTCGGAACCAATAGAGAATCCACAAAATGATTCCCCAGGCGATCACGGGCTCCCAGAGAGCGTAGGCGATGGATGGGCCGTTCCAGCCGCCGGTAGTATCAAACTTGCCGCCCGCTAGTGCCCCACTCACCAACGCGTAAATGAAGAACGTCGGGGTCACGCCAAAGGCGATCCAGCCCCAGCGACGGGCTAAAGTGGCCGGGACTTCCTCCAAGAATTTGGTCTTCGCGAGATAGCACCCGGTAAAGAACAGCACGAGGTACGAAGCGAAATAGCCGAGCTGCATGTTCCAGACCTCGGCACCGACAGGTACCGCAAGGCGAATCAGGATGGCGGCGAGTCCAGTCAACAGTGCAGAAATCCAAAGTGATTTATCGGTTGGGGTTTGGGAATCCGGCTGAGCTCGGAAGCCGGCCAAATGCAAGGCGATAAAGCAAGCCGAAAAGATCAGCAGAGCTTCGGCGAACCAAAGCGGGCCGATGTTGAAACTGGCCCGGGCCAGTCGGTCGCGGAGGTTGGACGTGAAGTTCTCGCCGTCCGAAGTGCTGGCGAGGGCAATGGTCAGCGGTCCGAGCAGAAAACCGTAGATCAGGATCGGTACTCCAAGCCGCAGTAACCGATCGCCAACGAACGCGGCGATGCCCTTTCGCTCCAACGACTTCGGAGTGAAGTAACCCGCGAGGAGGAAGAAGAAGCCCATGAAGAAGGCTTGATTGACCGAACAAATCGTGGCGAAGAGAATCTCTTCGAAGCCTTCTGGCGTTTCGTACCGGAAGTACCAGCCGCCAGGGCCGCCGAACATGATCACCGAGTGATGCAGAACAACCAGGATCGTGAGAAATGCGCGGATGCGATCCAAGAACTCGCTTCTGGACGGTTGAATGGGCTTGGATTCGGACATGGGAAATGAGCTCGCCACATAGTAACAGAACCGGATTGGAATCAGAAACGAGTCCTAGTGCCCGTTGTGGCAACCGGTTTCCTGAATTGCGCGTCTAAAGAAGGATGAAGCCGGTTATGTCCGCAGTTGTTCTTAGCGTTGCACTTTCTGCAAGCGCATCGGCGGATATGTTCAAACCCTCCAAGGCGGAGCAAATGAAGCTCGGCAAGCAAGCGGCGGCAGAAGTTCGGAAGAAGGAGAAAGTTCTCCCGGAATCTGATCCTCGCGTGCAGCTCGTGAAGCGGGTGGGGCGACGGATTCTGAGTACGTTCAGTGAGAAAGAGCAGCCGTGGGAATACAGCTTTGACGTGATTGAGTCGAAGGAGGTCAACGCCTTTGCTCTCCCTGGCGGACCGGTTTTCTTCTACACCGGACTGCTTGAGAAATTTAAGTACGAAGATGAGTTGGCGGCGGTCATGGCCCACGAAATCACGCACGTTCGTCGGGAGCACTGGGCTTATTCGCAGCGAGACGCCAACAAGGCAAACGTGCTTCTCCTCGGCTTGAGCCTCTTTGGAGGTCGTCGAGACGTGCTCAATGCCACGGACCTGCTGGCCACTTTCTACTCATTGAAATACTCGCGGCAGCACGAGAATCAGGCCGACTCGATGGGATTTGACATGCTGGTCGCGGCGAACTACAACCCAGACGGAATGGTGTTGCTGTTCGAGACGCTCAAACAAAGTTCAAAGGGTGGCAAGCCACCGGAGTTTCTGAGTTCGCACCCGGATGACGGTAATCGAATCCGGAACGCTAAGACGAAGATCGAAAAGTCGCCGAAGGAGTTTCCGGCCCTCACCAAGATTAACCTCTAGCCGCAGCGGTTTCGGCGCTCAAGGATTTCTCGGGAATGAAGGAAGACCTGCTCGGTGAGGTCGTTCCACAGGTGATAGATCCCGGCGAGTTCTTCCAGGGTGCAGAGGCGTCGGCCGAGGGACTCTTGCTGCATGACAATGTCGACCAATCCGTCGACGCGAGCAACGAAGCATTCGGCCCAGCGCACTTCTTGGCGCTCGCTGATGTGATAACAGCCGATGTACTGAAGGTCGGCGAGCATGGCTCCTGCTTCTTCGACGGCTTCCCTTCGGGCGGCATCGATGGCAGACTCGAACGGCTCAACTCGACCAGATGGGATGCTCCAGCCGCGATCGGCGATGTCGCAGACGAGTACCTTGCCGTCTTGCCAGGGGAAGACAAGCGCGGCAAAAGCCCGGATCGGTGGGCGATAGGGGGCCGCAAAGAACTGGAGCTTCTGTCTTCCGTATTGTCCGCATGGGAAGCGTTTTATCGCCACACCAGCACCTTGCCGATCACAAGATCTTCCTTGATCGGCCCGAAGGAACGGCTGTCTTCGCTATAGTCCCGATTGTCGCCCAGCAGAAAGAACATGTCGTTCGGGACGGTGTAGTCCGGGCTTTTGATGGGATAAGCCTTTGGCCAGTAGGCACGTTCAACTTTCTCGCCTTCCACAAACTTGACGCGCTTGATAAAGTAGCCGCCTTCCTTTTTGATGAACTCTTTCACCACGACGATGTCGTCGGGCTGGATTTTTCCGAAGAGCCAGTAGGCGTCGGTGACGACAAGTTTGCGACCAGGTTGGAAGGTCGGGACCATGCTGGTGCCTTGGATCACCACGGTTTTGACGTTGCCATAGAGCCAAAGCACGATAACGAGCATGAAAATGAGAAAGACCCCAAAACCGGTGATGTATCGCTTCTTCGGCATTTCCATGTGTGTCTCCATTGATGCTACGACAACTTTCTCCTGTGCTCCAAGGGAAAGGAAGGGATTTTCCCTCAAATCTGAGTCGTCCGATATACTGAACGTTCGCCGGACGATGGCGCATCATCCATGCTTGATCTGAATGAGATTCTATCGCAACCTGCCGGTCAAGTGGCTGGAATGGCGATCCTGTTCGCAGTAATCGGAACGATTGTTGGAATCACTGCGACAGTTCGAATCGGCGCCATGTCGAAAAAGTTTCGCGAACTCCTAAAAGCGCCGAGCGGAGTGAACCTTGAAGAGCTTTTGACCGAACATATGGAGGAGCGGCGCGATTTGCAAGAGCACGTTCGGGGGCTTGAACTGCGGATCGTTGATTTAGAGGCGAAAATGCGAACTTCCAAGCGGCATTTGGGCCTCGTAAAATACGATGCGTTCGAAGACGTTGGAGGCAGCCAAAGCTTCGCGATGGCGTTGTACGACGACCTCGGGAACGGAGCATTGGTGACTTCGATTGTTGGACGGATGGATTGTCGCGTTTACGCAAAGCCTCTGCTGAAGCTAAGCTCTGAGCGATCACTGTCGCAAGAGGAAGAGCGCGCGATAAAGGAAGCCACGAGCGAAGCGCCGAAAACGATCCTCTCCTAATTTCACCATGAGCGAAAGAACCTCCGAAGACCTGATGCTCATTGAGCGAGCGCAGCATGGCGACAAGAGCGCGCTGAACGAGTTGGTGCGCAAGTATGAGGTTCGGGCTTACCAATTTGCTTTTCGCTTGACCAGGAACCCGGAAGAGGCGTCGGACGTGGTTGCCGAGGCATTTGTCCGCGTGTTCAACGCACTGCCCAACTTTAAGGGGAACAGCCAGTTCACTACTTGGCTGTACCGAATCCTCACCAACTGCTTCTTGGATTTACGGAAGCGGGAAGCGCGTCGCCAGACTTTGCCATTGGATGCCGGGGTTCAGACCGACGAAGGCGAAATGGAGCGTCAGTACGAGGACCCGAAAGGGACCCCTCACGACAGCTTGGAACGCGGCGAGCGGGGTCAGCGGATTGAGCAAGCCCTCAAGAAGTTGCCGGAGTACCAGCAGGCGATGATCATGATGTATCACGCTGAGCAGCTGAGTTATGAAGAGATTTCCGAGGCTTTAGACCTACCGATTGGGACGGTAAAGAGCCGTTTGAACCGTGCACGCGTGAGTTTGCGAGAGTTGCTGGCCAGAGACGAGGAACTTTTCCGGATGTAGAGAGTCACAGAATACGTAAATTTTCCATTTGATGTTATGAACGTTTCCAAAGCGAGAGATTTTTTCAGCGACTACTTTGAGGGCAAGCTCGAGGCCGGCCTTCGACAGAGCTTCGAGCAGGCGCTGAAGTCCAATCCACAGATTCAGGCGGAGTACGAAGAGTTCGCGCTGATGATGAACACGCTTGCGGAGTTGCCAAACGAAGAAATTGAGATTCCGATCTATTTGAGTGACCGGATCGCAACACGGTTGGAAGCAGCGCAGGAAAAGCGAACGGCGTCTGTCCCGGCATGGCTCGGCTGGTTCCGAAACCTTGCCTTGGCGGGGGTTGCTGGAGCAGTTCTATTTGGTGCGGCCGCAGGAGTGCTTTCTAAGGGCGGATCGGTAGCCACCGGAGATTTGTTTAACTTTGGCGCGAAGCCAGTTAAGCCGAAGAACGAGCTGACCTTCGCCTACACGAACGACAAGGTCGTTGTGACCTACAACACCTCGGACAACCGAGCGCTGATGGTAGACAAGCGCCGAATCACGCCGGAAAACGGTTCAGTGATCTCTCCGCTCAGCAACAGCAACGCGTTCGCCGCGGAGTTTGTGATTCAGGTTGAAGGTTCGGAAGTTCCGGAGCGGGTCTACATTCCGGGATCGACGACGCGAGAGGCCAGTGAGGGCACGGGCAATTTGGCCGACTTCGCGAAAGCTTTGGCCGATCACTACCGAGTGCCGGTTCGAGTGACCGCGCCGAGCGTTGAACTCCCGATCAATTGGAATCTGTCCGAAACCGATGCTTACCAGTGCGCGACGGCGGCTTTGAAGTCGCAGCCTGTCTCGGTTGACCAGCGAGACGGCAACTTCATTTGCATTACCGGAAGATAAGGCGAATTCCTGCGCTTAAGTGCGACAGACCGGGGCGATAGTCATATCGTCCCGGTTTCATGTTTTTGGGGTCTCCTATGCCCTACACTATTTCTTGTAGGGGACGAGGAAACAACCCGAAAACAGATGAATACCAACCGCGTACTGACGTGGGAACAACATTTAACGTTGCGTGCAACTGAGGGAGATACAGTTGCCTTCGAGCTACTGATGGACTTACACCGTCCATCTTTGAACTCACTCGCGATGCGACAACTCCGGAACACGGATGATGCGCACGACGTCGTTCAGGAAACCTTTGTGAAGGCTTTCCGAGCGATCAAAGACTTTGATCCTAACCGCCCATTGCGACCCTGGCTCTGCCGAATCTGCAGTAACTGTTGCATCGACAGCATTCGAAGCCGACGTCGCGAAGGCGAACCATTGGAAATGTTTGAGCACTTGCTCACAGACCATCGCTTGGACGTGGACGGAGCAGCGACCGAAGCCGTTCAGCACGAACAGGTGACCGATGCGATTGAGAAGCTTCCGGAGCATTACCGGCAGATCATCAAGATGCGGCACTTCAATCACATGGAGGTCAACGAGATTGCGGACCGGTTGGACAAACCCGAAGGCACCGTGAAGAGTTGGCTGTTCCGAGCCCGGGCGATGCTCAAGAAAGAGCTGACGCCGGCGCTTGGTTGAGGTCTCGTTTGGCTGCAGTGATAGGGCCTACGCCGACGACCCGTCCCCGATTGGCGTAGGTACCATCCTGTTATGACCATCACCGAAGCCGAGGTTCTGAACGCACTAAAGACCGTACAGGACCCCGACCTCCGGCGCGACATCGTGACGCTTGGATTCGTGAAAGACGTTGTCATTTCCGAGTCCAGCGTCGCTTTTACCGTTGAGCTCACCACGCCTGCGTGTCCCGTCAAGGAAGAGTTACAGGCGCAGTGTGAAGCGGCCGTTTCGGCTTTGCCCGGCGTTGCCTCCGTTCAAGTGACGATGACCGCGCGAGTTCGGGCGCGGCAGATTCAAGAAGGCGATTTGGTGCCAGATGTGAAGCACATTATCGCGGTGGCTTCGGGCAAGGGCGGCGTTGGCAAGAGCACGGTCACCGTGAATTTGGCGATCGCCCTAGCCGAGACCGGCGCGCGCGTTGGACTGATGGATGCGGACGTTTATGGTCCATGTATCCCGCTCATGATGGGCGCGCAGGACGAACGGCCATATACCAAGGGCAACAAGATCATTCCGATTCAGCGATTTGGCGTTCAGTTGATGTCGCTTGGATTCTTGCTCGAAGAGGGTCAGGCGGTTTTGTGGCGCGGGCCGATGGTCGCGGGCACGGTGAAGCAACTTTTGGCAGACGTCGACTGGGGCACTTTGGACTACTTGCTGGTCGACTTGCCGCCGGGAACGGGAGACGCGCCGATGTCGCTTGCCCAGCTCGTGCCATTGACCGGAGTTTTGATTGTTTCGACTCCGCACAACGTGGCGGCTAACATTGCCGGCAAAGCGGTCCAGTTGTTCCAGCGATTGAACTCGCCGATTTTGGGCGTGGTCGAGAACATGGGGCCGTACATCGATGAGGACACCGGGAAGGAAGTCCGGATGTTCCATGGCACCGATGGCGACGAGCTGGCGAAAGTTCTGAAGGTGCCGTTCCTGGGTCGGATTCCGTTTGACCCGCGGATTAGTAAGGCTGGGGATGCAGGCGTTCCGAGCATGATCACGCATCCGCACACGGAACAGGCAGAAGGTTTCCGTCACATCGCGGGTCAGGTCGCACAGCAGAGTTCGATCATTGCGATGACGCGGCGGGACTTGACGCGTCTGAGCGAAGCTCCGGCGCGTCCATAAGCTGTTGTGCTTCGAACGTAGGCCCTGCTGTGCTACGAGCAGGCAGGGCCTACTAGCTTCAGTAGTACGTGTAGATGACCTTCACGCGGCACTTTACGCTTCCGTTCATTTGGAGGGTGCCGGAATTGAAGGGGTATTCGCGGCTTTGGTTGATCACGCGCATCGTGATGGGGCCGTTGGACTTGAAACGGTCAAGCAGGGCACTGTTGAATGGTGCGCTCTTCGTTTGCTGGACGTTATAAACCTCCTGGTAGAAGTTACTAGTCGCGGTTCCGAAGGCGGGGGCGACGTAGTTGTGCGTGGTGACGCCGGCGGCGTAGCAGGCTTCGATTTGCTGGAAATTGAGAGCGTCCCAGAATCCGACGCTCATGTTGTGAAGCAGGCCGTAGGTGCCGCTCGCGGGATTCGGGTTGAAAGTGTTCACAAACGTTGACGCCCCGCCGGCCTTGGCATAGGCGGTGATGGTTACGGCCTTTAGGGTTCCGAGCGCGGGGTTAAAACCTTGGATCGTGATGTCTTCACGGGTGATGAGCTGCCCTGATTCAAAAGTGTACGGAACGACGTAGTCGACGATCTGGGTGATAGTGGCGGCAGGAGCCACCGCGCAAGCTGAAACGGCGGCAAGGAAAAGGACCGGACGCATTTCCGAAGATTATCACGCTACGGAAGAATATAAAAGCCCCTTGGAACCACAACCCCTTAAATTGCAACGCGGTCGTCAAGGTGACCATCGAGCCAGTCGCTCAGTGAGGTTTTCTCGTTGGCAGCGAGGATCTCGAACGGGTGCTCATCTTCACGGATCCAGCGGAGGACTTGGTGCGGGAACAGACGATGTTCTGCTCCTTCTGGCACCGTCGGCCAGGAGGTGACATAGCTTGTTGGCAGTGGCCCCGGCAGGCCGGCCACGGAAAGAATCCGAGCGTCTTCGCTGAGCAAGACAGAGATTCGGGATCGAAACTGATCAAGCGCGAGTTCGACCTGCGAAAATCTCGTGAGCATGTCCGGATCTAGGATCGAGACGACGTCGCTCGCACCGGCTAAAGCGTCGGCGATGTTTGTGTCGCCATAGACTTTGTGCATGGCTCCGGCGGCGCGGAAGAGGCGGAAGGCGAGGCATTGAGCGACGTCAACTCGTTCGCTGCTGGGGTCCCATAGGCGCACTTCTAGCGTGCGTTCGCCGAAGTACTGCGCGACGCTCGCCAGCACGGGGGCGAGGACGGGAAGGTTCCCGACTCCGATTATTGCCACGCGTCGCCGATCTGCCATTTCTCAATAGATGTTTACGTTCCCCCAATCCGTTCGTCACCTTAGTCGTTTCCCAAATGGGTTGAGTTAAGATTCGGTAAAACGAACGTCCATGGATGATTACTCCATTGACCGACCCGAACTGAATGGTGCGTTGTTCAGCGTTGAGTTTGGAACGGGCGGACGCATCCAGCAGTTGTGGCTTGGCGACCCGAACCACGCCGACGCCGAAGAGTTTCAATTTGTCGCGCCGCCGATTACTATGGGCGATGAAGTTACGGAGGACTACTTCCCCGGAACGATCCTCTTAGCAGCACGAACCGACCCCGATGAGCCTTGGGTTTCCAGCCGAAATCAGCATGCGGAGTTGCTGGATGACCAAAACGGATTCACTTGGGAGTACGAATTTCCGTTTATGGAGGAGCTGGTCGCTCGGGGGCGATTTAACGAGGTCAGTTCCCCGGTTCCCCACTTGGTTTGGGATGTGGAGCTGCGCAACCGCAGTCGCCGCAGCATCGAGATTGGTGAGCTCGGCTTCCCGATGGCGTTTAACAACGTGCTGGAAGGGTACTTGCGCACCGATCAGAGCTTGCACGAGATGTACCAAGATCGGGTGCACGTTCACAAGTTCATTGGCGGCGCGGCCAGCTACCTTTTTGCACAGCGCATGAACGCTCGGCCGCCCGGTCTTTTGGTGGTGCCGGGTGAGAACACGAGTTGGGAGTTTACGAACAACGTTCCGGCAAGCTTGGCCACGCCGTACCGGTGGGATGGCATTCCGATCGTTTACGTCCACAGTCTGGCGACAATTGAGCGTGAAGAGTGGACGGAGTGGTTCAACGGGCACAGCAACCGGATTCTTGAGCCCGGCGAAACGGCGAACGTGCAGCTTAAGTTCTTGGTCGCGGAGCGCGATAAGAATGACCATGTGAGTTCGGCACTTGCGATGTTTGGACAGCCGGCGATTCGATTGCTGCCGGCGGCGGTTGCGCCGATGGACGTTGGAATCGCGGTTGAGATTGTTGGTGCGACGCCAACGCAGTTTGATACGGACGTGGAAGCCGAGACGGAGACGGACGCCGATGAGGCAGGCGGATTCTGCTTCGTCCGCCCAACCCGGCCTGGTCCGGTGATGCTGTCTTTTGAGGACACGCAGGGGCGGATGAGCAAAATGCATTTGCTCTTTACCGAGCCGATCACCGACCTGATGACCAAGAGGGCGAACTACATTCTCACGAAGCAGATCGCCAAGACGGGGCCGCTGAAGCATGCGATTTTGCCGGCGGACAACTTGACCGGCTTGCCGATGACGGAGCTGGAGACGTTCGTTTCTGCCTTCGGCATCGAGAGCAGCTTTGCCGACGCGATTTTCTTGGCGGAAAAGAATCGGCACATTCCGGAATCGGCAGAGATTAAGGCGCTTGATCGGCACCTGAAGCACTTTGTTGAAGAGTTCGTGGTTAACCCCGGCGATGGCAGCGTTGGGTCAATCATTCCTTCGCTCAACGGAATCTCGGCGGTGTTCGGTCGGCCGCAGACGTATCCGATGGCGGTGACGCTGTATCTGGCGATGGCGCGGCTGGCGGAGCTCGTGCCGGTTACGGAGAAGAGTCCGCAGGAGTACTTGGAGCAGTCCGCGAAGATTGCGTTCGCGATGTTCCGGAACGCGAACCCGGGAGTCACGACGGGTGTCGGCTTGCCACTGATGGACGAGATGATGAACCTGCTGACCACGCTTTGGCGGTTCGAGATGCACGAGGAGACCCAGATTTTGGGGCAGTTGCTCAATCGTCGGTCGGACGAGTTTATGGCGAAGCAGTATCCGTTCGCCGGGGAAACGCTTTGGAATGGGGACGGATTTTCGGAGGTTTATGACGTCTCGCGGCGACGCGGGAATGATGAACTCGCGGAGCGGGCTTCACGGCTGGCGTTTGCCTCACGGTCATTGAGCCCGAGTTGGTGGTGGTACGGCTCGGACAAGCGATGGCTGGAAGACCTTTACGGGCATCCGACGGTTGCCGACAAGGGCGAGATTTGTCATGGCTTGAGCAGCGTGGCGAACAGCCAGATTGCGCTGGCGCTTTTGGAGCACGATGCGAGCGCGCTGCCGGAGGCCTATATGCGGGCAGCGTTTGGTGGGTTGCTGGCGCCTTGGGCGCTGGTCCGCGCAGACGGTGCCGGCTCGCTTGGTTTCACGCCGGATATGGCGAGTGCGCATTACGGAATGAACCGCTCAACCGGAGAGCTTGGGATTCCGCTTTATCAATACATGCGGAGCGTGGCGAGCTACGTGCTGCCGACGGTGGAGGAAGGCATGCAGACCTTCGGCTGCCACTTTGAGGTGGAGCAAGTGATGAACGAGTTCGTGTACACGATTCGCCCTTGGGATGGAATCGGGCGTCGAATCGTGGTGCGTCACATTGGGCTCGAAGCGAAGATCACTTTCGGTCGGATCTTGGATCTACGGTTCGGAGCGCGGAAGCGCAAGGCGGGGGTTCGGATTCAGAACCCAGCAAAGATCAACATGTCCACGACGCTCCGCATCAGCGGGCTTTGGGGTCGCCGGTTCAAGTTTGGCGAGCAGATTATTGAAGCCGTGAACGGTGAACTTGAACTGACGATCAACCTACCGAAGAACGGGACGGTTACGGTTGAGGTGGAAGTAGTCCCGTGAAATGGCAAGTCCGTGGGCTAACCTAGTACCCTTTGGCGTAGGCAAAGTGATATGACAGAAATTCCGATTTGGTGGTTAGTGGTGTCCGCGCTGTTCTTTGTCGTTAACCTGGTGGTGCTGGTCGTGCTGGCGGTTATCGGTCTGAAGGTAGTGAAAATGCTGGAAGAGAGCAAGCCACAGCTCGCCGAACTGAACGTCAAGGTAAATCGACTGGTGGACACGGTCCAGTCGACGGCCGCGAAGGTGGATGATGTCGCGAGTTCGGTTCGTCAGACGACGCAGACGGTCGGGACCAAGGCATCGAACGCGGCGGGAGTTTTTGAGAACGCTTCGATGGCCGCAGGGCCTTTGCTCAGCAAGCTCGTTCCGGGCATAAATATCGCGATGGTTGCGCTGAAAGCCTTCCGGGCTTTCCAGGCGCATCGAGCGCCGAAGTTGCCTAAGGTTTCGAAGAAGTAAGTTTGCCGAGCATTGTCACGCTGCCGCTTACTTTTGCGCAGACCGTGTTTTCGATGCGTGAATGAAGGGCGTCGTTGGCGTTTCGATCTGCTTTGTGCGAGATGAAGTAGAGGATGCAGTCATCTGGCCGGTCGATTTTGCTTATTACATTGCTGCCGAAGTCTGAGTTCATCGCGACGTGGTAGCCATCTTGCGGCGGGACGATATTCTTTCCAAGGGTGAAGTCCGCCTCGGATACGCGATCTGAGATCGAATCCATCCAGACATTGGCGGGCGGCAGGGTTTCGGAGTGATCGCTTGAGTACTCGAAAGTGGCTCGCGAGATTGCCCTTAACTTTTCAAACTGAACTTCTGTAATCGCAGACGACTTTGCCTGCGAGAAAACTGGGCCACCGACGAGGCAACCAAGCCCGATGAGAGTCGTAAGAGTAGCTCCTTCGTTTTGCGTTTTGCGTCGACGAGACATTCCTGCCGCAAACCAAGGGATCAAAATCAAAAACAAGACTGTCCCGGAATGAGCCTCGACGCTTACACGGAACGACACGAGATCAAGGGTGATCACGATCATGGCTGCCCAAATGGACAGCAAGAAAAGCAGATAGAACGTGGTTCTTTGAATGCGCAAACGCTTCCGCCGAGAGTTCGAAAAATGAAGCCCGGTGAACAGACTTCCTCGTTCGTTCAGCCGCATAGGCGGATTCTACTTATTGAAGTACTTCGGGACACGCGTGCTTGAGAATGCGGTGCCTAAGGTTTCGAAGAAGTAGGTTCGGAGAAGAACTTGACACGGCCCGATACACTTGCGCAGAGTCGTTTGTCGAGTATTGAATGAAGGGCATCGTTCGCATTTCGATTTGATTTGTGCGAAAGGAAGTAAAGGATGCTATCGTCTCGAGACTCAATCTTGTCGATAGACTTTTGGCTTAAGTTCGAGTTCATCGCGACGTGGTACCCGTCTTGTGCTGGCATCAGATTCTTTCCGAGGGTGAAATCCTCTTCGGTCACGCGGTTTGAAATCGAATCCATCCAGACATTCGCGGGCGGCAACGTTTCCGAGTGATCGCTTGCGTACACTAATGTGGCTTGGGACAGTGTCTTGAGCTTTCTGAGTTGAACCGTCGAGTTATTCGCCGCGTTTGAAGACAGGAAGACTTTGCCGAGAATAAGGCAACCAAATCCAATAAGAGTCGCAAGGAATGGTCCATGCAGTCCTTTCGAAAAACGGCGAGACGCGCCGAAAACTAGCCAGGGCAGGATAGCCAGAAAGAAGATTGCGGCGGTATATACTTCGACGCCTACGCGAAGGGACGCGTAATCTTGCGTGACCATGATCATCCCTGCGCAGATGCTAAGCGTAAATAAAATGTAAAAGGTAGCTCGGCGAATGCGTCTCCGCTCAGATTGATTTCCGAGCAGGCCATTGAAAAGGCTTCCTCGTTGATTCGGCCGCATACGTGGATTCTACTTATTGATGACACTGAGAACGTTGCTTGGATTGTTCACCGGAACGGGTTCGGAAAACGGTCGAACGAAGCCGGATATGGTAACGCCCTGCTGTTCTTCTGTGATTGAGTCGAGTGCGTCATTTGCGTTTCGTTCCGACTTGTACGAGACGAAGAACATGCAGTATTTGTTTTTCGATTCAAGCTCGGCAAGGCTTTTGCCGCTTAGATCTGAGTTCATTGCGACGTGGTAGCCCGGCTTTGGCGGTAGGAAGGTCGTTCCAAGGTTGAAATCCGCTTCTTTGACCCGATTGGAAATTGAGTCCATCCAGACGTTAGCGAGCGGCAGCTTCTCGGAATGGTCTCCGGCGTAGAGTTCGGTGGCTAGCGCGAGTGATTTAAGCTTTTGAATCTGCATCTTGCCGGTGCTCTCAACATCCGTTGATCTCCAAACCCGGCTAACAGAGCTGCAAATAGATCCAAAACACATTAAAAACATGGCTGCTTGGACGCCCATAGAATTGCGGCGCAGCGGTCCTGCAATGAGCCAAGAAATTACGATTAGAAAAAAGTTTGCGGCCAAATACTGAAGGATGCTAATTCGGAACAATGCGTATTCGCGGGTCAGCAAGATCATCCCCGCGCACATGCTCAGCATGAACAAGATCAGACGGGTTGACCTTCGAAGGCGCAATCGTCTCTGCCAAGAAAGCGACGGGAGCCTGGTTGAAAGGCTCCCTCGTTGATTCAGCCGCATATGCGGATTCTACTTATTGATGTGCGCCAGGAACGCTTCTAGGGTCATTGGGCCGAGGTCGCCGTCTTCTCGGGAGCGGACGCCGACGGTGCCGTTTTCGAGGTCCTTATCGCCGATGATGAGCATGTAAGGGACCTTGGCGAGCTGGGCGTCGCGGATCTTTTTGCCGAGGGTTTCGCGGCGGTCATCGATCGACACCCGAAGATTTCGGGTGTCGAAGATGGTCTCGCGAAGTTCGTTTGCCACTTCGAGCGTTCGCTCGTTGTGGCGGTCGGCGATTGCAAGGACGCTGATCTGGACCGGGGCGAGCCAGAGCGGGAAGGCACCGGCGTATTGCTCGGTGATGAGGCCGATCATTCGCTCTAGCGAGCCGAACGGGGCTCGGTGGATCATGACCGGGCGGTGGGGCTTGCTGTCCTCGCCGATGTACTCGAGTTCGAATCGCTCCGGCAGGTTGTAGTCCACCTGGACGGTGCCCATCTGCCAGTCGCGGCCGAGGGCGTCCTTGATGATGAGGTCGAGTTTTGGACCATAGAACGCGGCGTCTCCGGGGGAGACTTCGTACTCCAAGCCCATCTTTTGGCACGCTTCTTCAATGGCGGCGGTGGCGAGCTTCCAGTTATCGTCGTGGCCGACGTACTTCGAGTCGTTTGGATCCTTCGTTCCGAGTCGCGCGCGGTAGGAGGTGAGGCCGAGCTTGTTCAGAACGGTCTTCATGAGGTCCACCACGCCAATGAACTCTTCCAGCAGCTGGTCGGGGCGGACGAAGAGGTGGGCGTCGTCTTGGGTGAAGCCACGAGCGCGGAGGATGCCGGTCACTTCCCCGCTCTGCTCGTAACGATGGACGGTACCGAACTCGGCGTAACGCACCGGAAGGTCTCGATAGCTGCGCATCTGGGACGCGTAGATTTCGATATGGAACGGACAGTTCATCGGCTTTAGAATGTAGGTGTCCTTTTCGCTACCCTCGGTGTGGTCCTCCATGAACGGGAACATCTTGTCGCGGTAGTTGATGATGTGTCCGGACTTTTCGTACAGCTTGATGCTGGCGATGTGGGGGGTCACAACGGGGTCGTAGCCGCGCTTGACCTGCTCTTTTTGCAAGAAGTCGATCATGACTTGGCGCAAGGTCGCACCTTTGGGGAGCCACAGCGGCAGTCCCGTTCCGACGCGAGGCGAAAACATAAAGAGGCCAAGCTCTTTGCCGAGGATTCGGTGGTCGCGCTTCTTGGCTTCTTCGAGCATGTAAAGGTGCTGCTCGAGTTCCTCTTTTGTTTCGAATGCCGTTCCGTAGATTCGCGTGAGCTGCTTGTTTTTGACGTCGCCGCGCCAGTAGGCACCGGCGATCGACATCAGCTTGAAGGCTTTGATTTCTTTCGTCGTATCGACGTGGGGTCCGCGGCAGAGGTCCAGGAAGCGGTGGAGGACGCCTTCGCGGTCGGTTCGCTGCTGGTTGTAGAAGCTGATCGTCTCGCCTTCGGGGATGGCATCGAGGAGTTGGAGCTTGTACTCGGCGACGTCGGGGCCCATGCTGGGGATGCTGGCGTCGAGAATGAGCGCACGAGCTTCATCGCGGCTGACTTCGGTGCGCTCGATGCGCTGGTCGAGCTTGGCCAGCTCTTTCATTTTCTGCTCCAGCTTCGGCAGATCTTCTTCGCGCAATGGGGTTGGGAAGTCGATGTCGTAGTAGAAGCCGTTCTCTACGGGTGGGCCGATGGCGAGCTTCGCACCAGGATACAGTTCGGTGACGGCTTGCGCCAGAAGGTGGGCGGCGGAGTGCCGGAGACGATAGAGGTTGCTTTCTTCGTAGCGCATAGGATGGTCCTTCCCTTACAGCGGGATTGAGTTGTGAACGTTCGCAGGATACCTGCGTTAGTCAGTGAGATAAGTGAGCTGGACGAGACCGGAATCGAAGCTTTCGGCGTGCTCGAGCTTGAGCCGCATGCCGGGGAATCCGCCAGAGAAGAGGGCAACGCCGCGTCCCAGAAGGACGGGGTGCATGCTGATTACGATGCGGTCGATGCGCTGCTGATCGAGGAAGGAGCGGACAAGCTCTCCGCCGCCGACGAGCCAAACGTTCTTCAGGCCGAGGTCGACGAGTTCGACTTCAAGGTCCTCTAGTTCTCCGGTTGCGGCTTTGGTATCCGGCGTGTCTACGCTGAAATCGGTGTTCTTAGAGACGACGTAGGTTGGCTTGCCAGGGTATGGCCACTTGCCCATTTTGCGGACTACGTCGTAGGTGCCGCGGCCCATGATGAGGCCGTCAACGGTTTCGTAGAATTCGGAGAACCCGTAGTCGGCGTCGGTAAACAACCACGAGAGATCGTCGTCCGGCCCCGCGATGTATCCGTCGAGGCTGGTTGCGATGAAGAGGGTGATCGTCACGCTTGGAAGGTACCTAATTTGTGGCACCTTCCACCGTGATGGGATTCGTTCGTTACTTTCGAACGAACTTGCGCTTCGTCTTGTCGAAGCCGAGATCGATCTTCTTGGCGTCGAAGTGCCAGACCGGGCTTCCTGATCGCTGGTAGAAGCACTGGTAGCTGCTGAGGAGCGATGCGATGAGGCGTCGGCTGCTGCGTCGGACAACGTTGACTTCTGCGAGGAGAGTCAAGAAGTCGGCGCCCTTTGGCCAGTGGGCAAAGACTTCGACGAGAACGTCGAGCATGCTCTTGCCTTCGGAAGCAACACCGATGTTTCGGAGTTCTTCCATTCGATGAACGGTGATGTAGACGACAGGGTCTGGCTGCTCCATCCAAGCGAAGTCGAAGACGTTCGGCTTGTTGGTCTTGGTTAGGGTGAAGACGGCGCCGCTTTCGTTGGTCTGCTCGAACCACCAGTCGATCCAGTTGTAGGTCAACCGGGCTTCGTGGTTGGCCCAGATCGTGAGTTCTCGGCCGTCGGCATCCTGCATGACCAACTCCTGAACGTTTGGAGTGGCATCGAGGAATCCGGTTGGCAACTGGCACATTGGGAACGTGCCAAGCTCGCGGTGAATGGACTTGAGGACCAAGCGAACGCTGTCTGGCATAACCTTTGGCGTTGGCGAAATGTCTTCGTCCAGCACGTCCATGGCCAGCGGATGGCTGAGGAGCTTTCGGAGCGAAGTGCTGAGGCCGTCATCGGTGAGTTCGACATCGATGAGTTCACCTTCCTCGTCCATGATGTCGGACGAAACGAAGTAGAACGGCTCGGGAACCTCGGCAATGTAGTCCGGCATGGAACCGGGCTTTCGGAATCGGTCTCCACCAACCCAGACGACATCGGAGCTGCCTTGAAGAGCGGCGATCATGTTCGCAAGGTCATCGACAAAGGTCTTGGTTCCTGGCGTGATTTCGTAGTTCTCTTCGAGAAGCTTGAGGGCAGTGGTGCTGGTATCGGCGCCAACGATCTTGCCGACCATCTTGCTGATGTCTTCGGGCTTGATCTCCATCGGAGCGACGTCATCGACTTCAACGGATGGGGCGAGCTTATCGGCCAGCTTGATCGCGCCAGAAATCCACTTTGCGGTTTCCTTTTCTGGGTAGATCGTGCCATCGGGCGAGTAGATGAAGCCGGGAACGCTGAAGGCTTCGGCGGCGAACTTGCGGAAGTCGAAGAGAAGAACCGACTTTGGATCTTCGGAGTTGAGCTGCTTCCAGCAGGCAGCGCCAATCGCTTTAAGTCGCGCCGGGGCGAGCTTTTCGATTGCCACAGCAACCGCGTCATCTGCACGCCAGTCGAAGTTGCCGAGTCGGGCTTCGATGATTTCAACTTCTTCTGGAGTGAGGCCGTTGAGGGCGAGGCCGCGATCTCGTTCTTCATCGATGGCGACGAAGCTCCACGAAGTGAGGGCGACTTCGTGCTCGAGGGTGAAGGCGAATCGGGAGTCGTGGTCGAGGAGTCGAAGCACGACGGGCTCAATGACTTCGATTTCTTCTTTTCGGACCCGGGAGATTTCGGTCACGAGAAGGTCGAACGGCATTGGCGCGCCGAATCGATCAAGGGTGACGGCGATGATTTCGGCAAGCGGTCGGCCCTGAGTGATCAGTCGGGCGGCCGGAATCCAGCGTCGCTCATGGTAGGCGAATCGATCTGGGTTCGAAGCCAGGAGGGATCGAACGGTTGCCAAACCGATGCCACTGTCCGCCAACTTCTCGGCCAGTTCGCTGAGCTTGATTGCGGCCTCCATCTCGGTGAGTTTCTCGAGAATCAGGCGATCCGCATAGGATCGGGCAGAAATTTCTTCGGGCTTAAACGAGACTTGCTTGGCCAAATTGCTTCCTCACGCTGGCCCCGGATGCAGGTTGGGGCGCAACCACTCATTTTGGACTATGAAGGCGGCAAAAGTCTACGCCGACCCTACGAGCTTTAGTCGGTTCCGGCGATTGACCCAAATATTCGGCACGTAATCTCGGTGGTCGTCGTAAACTGACAGGGTATGCGGCGCGCTTTTACGCTTATTGAACTGTTGGTCGTGATTGCGATCATCGCGATTCTCGCCGCGTTTCTTTTCCCAGTTTTTGCGCGGGCGAAGGCGGAGGCCAAGAAGTCGGCCTGCATCAGCAACTTGAAGCAGATCGGGGCCTCGATTGCGCTTTACATGGGGGATTACGAGGACCAGTTTCCTCATGCGCTGGATGCCAGCGATAAGTTTGCGCCGGAGATTTGGGAAGAGTTTCCAGAGTTTCGAAACCGGATCGATACGATGCCGTTGCTCCACGAGGTGGTTCAGCCGTACGCGAAGAACAAAGACATTTTCCATTGCCCGGGAGACTCTGGGACGCAGGTTTTAGAGAACCACTTCCCCACGCCATTTCGGGCCGACCCAAGCATGTGGAAGGTGTACGGTTCGAGCTACTTCTTCCGGACGGAGATCGCCTTCAAGTACTTCACCCAGACGAATTTCCGGCTGCCTTCCGACGTGAACGTGATGTTCGACGGTGCGGGGCATTGGCACGGATCGACCCGGGCGCTCACTCCGACGGATAGCTTGCGGGATTACTTCGACAACATTCGAGGGTTCCGGTACAACACGCTTTACGGAGATTTCCACGTGAAGTCGATTACTTACGACGCGCTTCAGGAAACCTGGTCGCTCGAGCTCTGACGGTTCGGCCGGCTTACGAGTAAGAGGTTTTGACGGCGGTTACGATATCGCGGGCGAAGTAGAACACGATCCGCTTCGTGCCAATCACGTAGCAAAACGCTCTTTCGCCGATCGGGTAGCTGGGATCGGGATCCCAGCCGCGGAAATTTCCCCACCGGTCTCGCTCCCAGAATCGCTTTTTGTTGTAGACCTCGGTTGGGTCGCCCAGGGCGGCGATGACATCGTTGCTGGTCTTCCCGATCATGCCGTCGGTTTTGGCGTATTCCTGGTCGAGAACCAGCCAGTTCATGCTTGGACGGAACGACAGCCCAACCACGACGAAGAGCATCGTGAAGGCAGAAACGCTCAGCTGTCTTGCCGAAGTCATCATGGCGGTGTCTGTCGGGACAGAACTCTTCCCTAACCGAAAAGACTTTTGGGCCCCTGGATAACGATTCGAGAATTTTCTCGATTTTGATGGTTGACTTAGTAGAACTTTGTCTACTATTCTTTGACTATGCAGTCAATTGATTTTCTTGACAAAGGACCAGGGGCCGACTGGGTGCGGCGCCGGGCAAAACTTTTCGAGGCGGGCGATTACCCAGACAAAGGGGTGACGGTTGCGCCGGAAACCTTGCAGGCGCTCGCAAACGGATTCAGCGATCCGGTTCCCGTTTTGGTAGAACACGCCGAATCTCCGCTTCAACTTGGATTTCTCATCGAGGTCGAGGCGGTGGAGAACGAGCTTTTCGGCGTGCTGTCGCTTTCGCCAGAGGCCAATGCGCTGATCGACAAATCGGGAGCGGGTGCGCTCTCGCTCGGGATTTCGCAGGATCTCAGCACGATTCGGGAAGTTTCCGTGGTGCGAAATCCCCGCGTTGCCTCGGCGCGGCTGTTTCATGACGACCTCATTCGGTTTGAGGCAACGACGATTGATCCGATCGACTTCCGAATGGCTTATGAGGCGCTGCGAAACGAGCGGGAGAATCAGCTGGCGAAGGTTGAGGCAGACCGCTTTATCAAAGAGGGGCGACTATTGCCGTGCCAGCGGGCCGCCGCGACCGCGCTTTTTCGTAGCCGTGAAGTGATGGATGTGGACGGCAAGTCCATTCCGATTCGCTTGCTGGCGCAGGAGCTGATTCAGCAGATGCCGAGCCGAGACTTTACCAAGCAACTCGTGCCGGAAAAGGCTGACTTTTCCAACCACCTTTTGCTTCCGGAAGAAGCGGAATTCTATCGCCGCCACTTCCCTGACGTTTCCCTGAGCGCGATTGCTCAACAGCGATAAACCTTATGCCTGCACTTGCAAAACCATTCGAAACGTACGAAAAGCCGGGACTCATCATCGGCTACGCGGTGACTAACGCCGCGATCTACAAGGGAGCCCTGCTGGGGCTGAACTCCGACGGCCATGCGGTGGCGATGGCTCACGGCACGGCGAACCTGAAGTTCGTTGGCGTCGCGACGGAATCGGCGGACAACTCGGCCGGGGAAGCCGGGGCGAAGAAACTGAACGCCGCCAAGTCGGGCTCGTTCGTTTTCAAAGCCGCTTCGGGCTTCACGCCGACGCTCGCCAACCTTGGGGCCGAGGTGTACGCAAACACGGATTGGGAGGTTCAGGTTTCGACTTCTGGGCTTACCAACAACTACAAGATCGGCCGCATCGTTGGCCTTGAGATGACCTCTACCGGCGTGGCAGGAGTGCGCGTTCGGATCGACAACCACGTTTCGTAAACCCTATGGCATTAACCCGATCTGACATTCCGACCCTTTTGCTGCCTGGACTCCGCGCGGAGTTTGCGGCGGCTTATCAAAACGTGATGGACAACAGCGTTGCCGAGCGATTGGCGACGGTGATTAACACCACCCAACCGGTCCAGAAGTACGCCTGGCTTGGTTCCCCGCCGGCGATGCGCGAGTTTCTGGACGAGCGCACGCCGCAGGGCTTGAGCGCCTTCGCGACGAGCATCGAGGACAAGACCTTTGAAGCGACGATTGCGGTGGACCGCAAAGCGATTGAAGATGACCAGCTCGACTTGATTCGGCTTCGGGTTCGCGACTTGGCGACGCGCGTGGCGGCGCACCGGCATCAGTTGGTGGTGCAAGGACTCGTGGCGGGAGCCACCGCGCTTGGGCACGATGGCGTTTCGTTCTTCAGTTCATCGCACCCGGTCAACGGTGCCGCCGTGAGCAACCGCTCGGCGGCGGCGCTGAGCGCGGAGGCGATTACGGCCGGGATCAGCGCGATGATGCTTGTTCCCGACGATGCGGGAGTTCCGCTTGGAACGATGCCGGACACGCTGCTGGTCGGACCGGCTTTGCAGTGGACGGCGATGGAGTTGGTGGAAAGCCCCGTTGTGGTGTACGCGGGCAACGCGGTCGACACTGCCGCGAGTACGCCATACAAGAACATGCTGCAAGGTCGGCTGAACGTGGTGGTCTCGCCGTTCCTCAACGGAGCATCGGCGAACCACTGGTTCTTGCTGGATAGCTCGCGGCCGATTCGGAGCATGATTTTGCAGCAGCGAAGCGATGTTCCGGTCGAGTTCGATGCGCTCGATCAGAGTTCGGGGGCCGAGAGTGCTTTTATGCGGGATCGTTTCTATTACGGAGTTCGCGGCCGATACAACGTTGGCTACGGACTTTGGCAGACCGCCTTCGGAGGCTTCTCTTGATGGCGCGCTGGAAGGAGCAGCTTCGACGTTTGTTGGTGCTTGCACTTGAACGGGTGAAACGAGCGTGGCGCTTAGCGTCAGCCTAGCCCGGATCAAGGCGAAGTGCGGCGTTTCTGGTTCGGACCAGGACGCCGCGCTTCAGGCCCTGATTGACGAAGTGCTCCCGGCGTTGGAGGCAAGCTTGCAGGCTTCGGCGGTGAGTGGCTCTAACTCCGGCGTGCTAGCGATTTGCAATCTCGGCGCAACGGAGTGGATTGCGGGAGAGGCTTTGGCGGAGCGCTTGCGCGAAGTCGGGGCGGCGGATACGGTGTCGGTGGATGGGTTTGAACTTCGCCCACCGGTGCGGGACCTCGCTGATCCGAGCGGGCTCAAGGCCCAGGGCATGGCGCGGATGATGCCGTTTTGGCGCACCGGCGCGGCGACGCAAGGCGGCGGGGTGCTCTCGACATGACGGCGGCGCAGCAACGCTTTCGGGCGGTGATTCTGCGACTGGGTGATAGCTTTGTTGTTTCAGGGGCGACTCGCAAGGGGTTGATGGCTACTTCTCGTCGATACCGTGACTTCCTGACGACGAACGAAGCGGACGCGGTTTTGCGCCCGATTCGGGCGTTGTACGTTCCCTACGACGACCCGACCCCGGTCGGGTCGGGCTTGGTCCACGACGGCAAATCGTGGCTGGTCCGGCAAGTGACGCCGCTACGGTTCGCGGGGACGACGGTCGCGAAGGTGTTGATTCTGACGACGTGAGGGTGGTGATTCCGGTGATTCGAGATTCAGAAATGACCTCAGCCACCGGTTAAGCACATTCGCCTTAACGCGAATAGTCGAGAGACAACGATTACTGCGATCGTAACGACATAAATTCCGAGGATCCAATAATCAAGCGTTGGCTGGTTGGCGCGGAAAAGAACGTAACGCAGTTCGAAAACTCCGTAACCAGCAGCCATTAGAGCCATCCAAGGAAATACTAAATGATCTGTCGCCGGGCTCGGAAATCTCCCGCGTTTGGCTGGCAGCTCGATCAGAAGAAAGTTCGCGAACCCAACTAACACAGCGCTGGCGATCGTGATCAGAAGGCCGAAGGTATTCGAGGCGGAAGTAATCTCTGCGTACACCCGAGTCCTCTACGACTACTTCTTCGTCGGTGCGACCAGAGCCGGGCCGGGATCGCCTTTGGGCATCCAGCGTTTGACATCGACGATCAGCACGCTTACGAAGAGCAGGAGGACCATGGCGAAGCCGACGGTGCCGATGAGCTCTTGTAGGCGCATGCTGAGGCGCTTGCCGCCGCGCAGCATTTCCACGAACGCCACGACCATTTGCCCGCCATCGAGCGGGTAGATCGGGAGCAGGTTGAAGATGCCGACGGAGATGCTTAGCAGCGCGGCGAGCGAAACAACCTTTGCAAAACCGAGGTTCACCGCTTGCTCGGACAGCTTGTACATGGTTCCGGGGCCGCCGACAGATCGCTCGAATCCCGCAATGCTACTGAAGGTGACGACCATCCCCGAGATGGCTCGGCGAGGGGTGTCTACGGCGGTGGCGAGGGCGTCACCGAACGATAGCTTGGCTTTCTCGACGCTGTAAGCAACGCCAATTTTTCCTTGAATCGCGGTGGTACCGGAGTCACGCAGATCGGGGCCGAGGACAGGACTTGGCGCGGCATCTTGTGCGGGCATGACCTTTCGGTCAAGCGCGACGCCCTGGCGTTCGATGCTGAAAATGAGTTCCTTTCCGGCGCTGGTTCGCACCTTTTGGATCATCTCGAAGAAGGTTGTGATCGGCGCACCATCGATGGCCGTGATGCGGTCACCGGGCTTGAGGCCAGCGACGTCGGCCGGGGTTTTGGCTTCAACGGCGCCAAGAATCGGCTTGTTGAGCGGCTCTTCTTTTCCATCGAACATGAAGACCGGAACGAGCAGAATGATTCCGGTGATGATGCTGAACAAGGGTCCGGCAAACAGTACGATCAACCGCTGGAGCGGTGGCTTGCTATAGAAACCGCCGGGTACGCGGGTCTCGCCGCCATCCGACTGCGGGATCATGCCCTTGATTCGGACGAAGCCGCCGACGGGATACGGTCGGATCGTGAAGTCGGTGACTTCTTCCAACGCGAGGCCTTTATCGGTGCGCTGGAGGGTGGCAAACCGCTTCTCCGTTCCGCCTTCCATCGACATTCCTTGCGATTGGAGTTCGAATTCATCGCCGGGTTGAACGCCCTCGGGCAGTTCGTCGTTTGTGGAGACCGGGAGTTGGTGCCGCTTTCGGAGGTAAGTAACGACCTTTGGCTTGCCCATACCGATCGCAAACTCTTCGACGCCCATGTTGAAGATTCGGGCGAAGAGGTAGTGACCGTATTCGTGGGCGGCGACGAGCACCATCAGGATGATGATCAGCACGACGCCGTACGAGATGTAATTCAGGATGGCAAGCATGGGGGGTTAGACGGTCGTTTGTACTTTACGCGCAAACTCACGAGATTCCTGATCTACGCGCGTTATGTTTTCTAACGTTGGGACTTCTGGCCGGTGTTGCTGCATGGTCCTTTCGACGACCTCGGGAATATCCAAGAATCCAATTTCGCCGCGCAGGAATGCGTTCGCGGCTTCTTCGTTCGCGGCGTTTAGCGCACAAGGCATAGTGCCGCCAACTTCTAGCGCTTGCTTCGCGAGACGGAGCGAACTAAAGGTCTCATCGTCGGCTGGCTCGAACGTCAGGGTTGGGGTGTCGACGGGATTCCACGGCTTCAGGTTGTTCGGAACACGCTCTGGATACTGCAGAGCGTAAAGAATTGGCATCCGCATATCCGGCCAGCCCATTTGTCCGAGCACGCTGCCATCGCGGAACTTGACCATGGAGTGGACGACGCTTTGGGGGTGGACGACGACTTCGATTTGGTCCGGCCGCATGTCGAAGAGCCACTTCGCTTCGATAACTTCGAGGCCCTTGTTCATGAGGGTCGCGCTATCGATGGTGATTTTTCCGCCCATGCGCCAGGTGGGGTGGTTCAACGCTTGGTCAACGGAGATGTTAAGGAGGTCGGCGCGCTTCTTTCCGCGGAAAGGGCCGCCGCTGGCGGTGAGGATCAGACTTTCAACTTGGTCGGGTCGGCTTCCTTGGATGCATTGGAAAAGGGCGCTGTGCTCGCTATCGATCGGAGTGAGGGTTACGCCGTTTTGCTTTAGCATCGGCATCACAAGCTCGCCCGCGGCGACAAGGACCTCTTTGCTGGCAAGGGCGATGTGCTTCCCGGCTTCAATCGCGGCAATGGTGGGCAGCAAGCCTATGACGCCGGCGACGGAGACGACGACGACATCGACGGCTTCTTGCCGAACGAGGTTTAGGATCGCATCCATGCCGCTCGGGAGTCCGCTTGGGCTTGGATTGTGAAGCGCAAGGTTCTTTACGCCAAACCTTGCGGCTTGCTCTAACAAGAGCGGTTCATTTGATCCGGCAGCGAGTCCAACGACTTCAAGCGAATCCGGGTTTTGATCGATGACGTCCAGGGTTTGGGTCCCTATACTTCCAGTAGAACCCAGGACGACTACCCGCTTCCGCATACGTCGGCATATCTTACTTCGGATCGCTCCATGTGCGTTGGAAAGGGCCCAGGAATAGGGACGGTGCCATACTTTCCGAATGGAATCTGAAGCGAGGCTGCGTCTCAGTCCCGCGCAGGTTCGGGTGCTGGCGGCGGAGTTTGGGACACCGCTTTACGTTTTGGACGAGGCGCATCTGCGAGCGCGGCTGCGACGGTATCAAGCGGCGTTTTTGGCGGTTTATCCGCGGGCTGAGCTCACTTACGCTTCGAAAGCGAACTCGACGCTTGCCGTATTGCGGATTGCGTATCAGGAAGGTTTTCAGATTGATGTGGCGAGCGGCGGCGAGTTGGCCGCCGCGCTGGCGGCAGGAGTTCCGGCAAGCCACTGCCATCTGCACGGAAACAACAAGCAGCTTGGGGAGCTTGATTTTGCGATTTCATCCGGAATCGGGATGATTGTTTTGGACAATGAGCCGGAGATTGCCACGGTTGCCCGGCTTAATCCATCGGTTCCCTGCGTTCTGCGGCTCGCACCGGGCGTTGATCCGGTGACCCACGCCAAGATTTCTACCGGTCAAGCAGACACGAAATTTGGATTCAATATTGGCGACGGAAGCGCGGAGAAGGCAACTAAGCTCGCGCTGAGTCTCGGGTTGAACTTGATTGGGTTCCATTGCCACGTCGGGTCTCAGTTGTTGGATCCGGAAGCGCAGCGAGCCGGTGGCGAGGGGATCACGCAGTTTGCGGTGGCGATGGCCGAGCGGCACGGCTTCGTCGCGACTTACCTAAATGTTGGGGGTGGGCTGGGGATTCGGTACACAGAAGAGGACGTGCCAATGCCGGTTGAGGACTACTGCCGCTTGATCGTTGAAGCGGTCACCATGGCTTTTCGCGGCACTGTTCTGGAGGGCGTGGAGCTGACGCTGGCTCAGGAGCCAGGGCGGTCTTGCGTAGGCGAAAGCGGGGTGACGCTTTATCAGGTTGGCGTGATCAAGAAAGTCCCGGCGAAGGACGGTCAGCGAACGTACGTTTGCGTCGATGGTGGCCTCAGCGATAACCCGCGACCGGCGCTCTATGGCAGCCAGTATCCGGTGGAGTTGGTTCCGGCGGAGGACCGAAGCACTTGGGATTACGAAGTCGACGGACCCGGCGCCGCATTCGGGATTCCTCGGGAGCAGATTGTTACGATTAGTGGGAAGCACTGCGAAACCGACCGGCTGTTCCCAGACGTGGCGCTTCCGGCGGACGTGCAAGTCGGCGACTTTATCCAGGTCGGCTGCACGGGGGCCTATAACGCTTCGATGGCGAGCAACTACAACCGGTATCCTCGTCCTGCTTCGGTTCTGGTTAGGACCGATGGCACTTTTGCGCTTGTGCAAAGGCGCGAAACGTACGAAGAAGTTCTTATGCGCGAGCAGTTACCGGAGGGTTTGTAATGGACGACAAGATCATTTTCTTCCTTTTCACGATGATCATTTTGATCCTCGCGATCGGGGTTCATGAGTTCGCGCATGCCTATATTGCGGACCTTTCGGGCGATCCAACGCCAAGGATGATGGGTCGAGTGACGCTCAATCCGATTGCCCACCTTGATCCGATGGGGACGCTGTTTATGGCAATCACGGCTTGGTCGGGCTACGGCATCGGTTGGGGAAAGCCGGTTATGGTTCGGCATGACAAGATGAATAATCCCCGCTGGGATAGCTTGTTGGTGGCGATTGCCGGACCGATCAGCAATCTGCTTCAGGCTGCGATTTTTGCCGTGCTGTTTCGCGGATTGAGCATGTCGGGATCGATGAGTAGCTTGGTCGCACTCTTCTTGCTGCTAGGCGTTATCGTGAACGTTTCTCTTGCGGTGTTTAACATGATTCCACTTGGACCGCTGGACGGACACTGGATCGTCGGAGCGTTCCTTCCGGAGCCTCTGCGTACGCAGTGGTTCCAATTCAATCGTGGAATCGGTAGTTTTGTGTTCTTGGCGTTGGTTCTGATTCCCGTGCAGGGAGGTTCTGTGTTGGGCCTCGTGATGGGCCCCATCGCAAGCTATCTGACAAACTTGCTCCTCGGCGGAAAGGCGATGCCATCATGACAAACAAACGAATTCTCAGCGGAATGCGGTCGACGAATCCTCGACTTCACATTGGCAACTATGAGGGTGCGTTGCGCAACTGGGTGGACTTACAGGCGCAGGGATTCGACATGTTTTGCATGGTCGCCGACCTGCATGCGCTGACCACGATGTACGAGAACTCGCGCGAGGTCAGCGACAACGCCCGCGAGATTGCAAAGGACTACATTGCGGCGGGGATTGACCCCTCGAAGTCGGTGGTGTTCATCCAATCGCACGTTCGCGAGCATTCGGAGCTCCACTTGCTGTTCAGCATGATGACGCCGCTGGGCTGGCTGGAGCGGGTGCCGACCTATAAGGAAAAGAAGGACGACATGGGCGCGGCGGAGCGCGAGCCTTACGGGTTGCTCGGTTATCCGGTGTTGCAGACCGTCGACATTCTTCTTTACAAGCCTTACGGTGTTCCGGTCGGACGAGACCAAGCTCCGCACCTTGAGATCGGAAACGACATCGCGATTCGGTTTAATCGGCTGTACGGAAAAGAGGTTTTTCAGCCGTACAAGTACATGATTCCAGAGGACGAGAACCGGGCGAAATTGCCGGGCCTGGACATGCGGAAGATGAGTAAGTCGTACGACAACTGTATCTACCTGAGCGACTCTGAGGACGAGACCGCCGAGAAGATTAAGAAGGCTTTCACCACGCCGACGAAGCTGAAGAAGACCGATCCGGGGATTCCGGAAGGCTGCGCAGTTTGCCAGTATTTGAAGCTTTACTCTCCGAACTGGGAAGAGCAATGGCAGGAAGACCGCGATGGCATTCGGGGCTGTATGCAGAGCAAAAAGGAATGCACCGAAGTCGTGAACGAGTACCTTCGCCCGATGCGAGAGCGGCGGACAGCGGTGGATGACGCGACGATCGAGGACATTTTGGAAGACGGCGCACGACGAGCTACGGAAGTCGCGGCGGCAACAATGGCCGAAGTACGTGAAGCGATGGGGCTCCGGTAAGTGCAAGGCATCAAGTTCGTTTATTTCGATCTCGACGATACGCTTTGCGGTTATTGGGATGCGAGCAAGGCGGCGCTACGTACGACTTTTGAACTGCACGGCCCCGAAGGATTTACCCCGGAAGAGATGGTGATTCACTGGGCGGAGGCTTACCGAGAATATGCGCCGCTGATCAAAACACCAGAATGGTATCCGCAGTATCTTGCTAGCGGCGACGTCACGCGCAAAGAGCACATGCGCCGGGTGCTCGCACGGATGGAGATCGTGGACGACGAGATCACCCAAAAGCTCGCGGATCACTATCGGTTCCAGCGGAACGCGAACTTGCAGCTTTTCCCGGATGCGATTACGGTTTTAACCGAGCTGAAGAAGCGGTTTGGAATAGGGCTGATCACGAACGGTCCGGCGGATATTCAGCGCGAAGAGATCGCGACGCTAGGCATTGAGGACTTCCTTGATCACGTTTGGATCGAGGGTGAGATGCTTGAGGGCAAGCCGAAGGTCGGCGTATTCGACCGAGCGACCGCCGCCGCTGGCTGCGAACGAGAGGAGATTTTGATGGTCGGCAACAGCTACGGGCATGACATCGAGCCCGCGATTCGGTACGGATGGAAGACGGCTTGGATTCGCCGTCCGAGCGACGTTCCGCCCAGCGCTAAGCACGCAGAGCCAGAAAGTCGCCCGGCAGATAAGCCCGAGCCAACCGTAGAGATTGGCACGCTTTCGGAACTTCTTCCCTTACTGGTCGCCTGATTTATCGGAGACTTTAGGGTCGATCACTTTGTCGGCCGGAGCTTTTACGTCTGCAGGTGGGTCCTTCTTTCCTGGGTTCAGCAACTTCTGCAGCCGGGCGTTCGCTGGGCTCAGCGGCTTGATGAAGCGCTGGTTTAGCTTTCCGTCCGTGCTTGTCCAATAGGTGCCGAGAATGCCGTTAGTGGCCTTCAGCTGAACTCGGGCAGTGGAGCCGGTGATTCGGTAGAGACCGCTGTTCGCCGGGTCGTTTGAGGCGACGCCGTAGGCGAAGGCATCGAGCGCGCTGTTGAACGATCCGCCGAATTCGCTGTCGTCCGCGGTATTCGTGAGCCGAGTTTGGCTGGTACCGTCGGCGTTCATGGAGAACAAATCGAGCAGGCTGGCACCGCGGTTGCTGGAGAAGATGATCTTCGAGTTGTCCTTGCTCCACTGCGGGTAGACATCCTCGGCGGCGTCTTCGGTCAGCTTTACGGCCGTGCCGGTCGGTAGAGGCTTAACGTAGATGTCCGCGTCGCCGCCGTCTGGCTTGCTATAGACCACCTTATCGTTCGTTCCTGCGATATGGAAGAACGAGCCCATATCGAGCAGGGTTGGTGTGCCTAGGGTCGGCTTGAGCTGGACGTAGTAGAGGCGAAGTGAACCGTCTCCAATGTCGCCAGAAAAGATTAGGAAGTCGCCGTTGTTGGAAACCTGAACGCCATCGATAAACGAGTAGGAGCCGGGGCTGATGGCGGTTGCGCCAGCGATGACCGGAGTTGTGTTTCGGTACAGCTTGTAGCTTCCGCCCGCCGATGCGGCTGCGGCGAAGAAGACCTGATTGCTGACAACGGGATTAAGGGCGTATGCGCTGGTGTTTGCGTCGAGCGTCAGGGCGAGCGTGTCGGTTTCTCCACTTGGGCCGATGTGGCGCACCTGGGAAGTTCCGTCGGTTTGCTGCTCGGCGTAGACGATTCGGTTCTTTGGAAGAACGCCGGGACCGCCAGAAGTTGAGCTGGTGGTCGACGTCGTGGACGTGGTTGCGGTCGTCGCCGTGGTAGCCGTCGTCGCGGTTGTTGCCGTCGTCGAGGTTAGCCCCGTTGCGGCTGCGCCACCGCCGCCACTTCCACCACATCCAATGATCACTGCCGCAATGAGGGCTGGGATCAACACATTTTGTCCGCGCATGGAAGTTAGGCTACCCATTGATTCACTTGTTTGACGGTTCCTTCTTTGTAATGGGTTCATAAAGCTCGGGTCTTCGGTCGGCAAACACGTCGTATTCGTACAGCCCGGCATCGATGACGACGCGTTTGTTTCGCGCTTCGGCGAGGTCGAACTCGGCGTGTAGCGTCGTTTCTTCGTCTCCAGCTTCGGCGAGGGTTTTGCCGGAGGGGTCCAGGATTTTGCTTTGGCCGATGAAGCGGGTTCCCTTTTCGGTGCCGACGCGGTTGCAGCAGGAATAGAAAACGTGGTTCTCCGCAGCCCGGGCGCGGGAGATGTGGTTGGCGGACATCTCAGCTCCCTCGGGCCAGTTGGTGGGAAGGAGGACGAGATCGGCGCCTTTCAGGGCGAGGGTTCTCACGTTTTCGGGGGCGCGTTGGTCGTAGCAGATGAGGATTCCGATCTTGCCGAACTTGGTTTCAACGATGTCCAGTTCGTTTCCGGGCGCGGTGAAGCGATCGATGCCGATGAAAGGCAGGTGAGACTTTCTGTAGCTGAAGATGCGGCCTTCGGGACTGAAGAGATCGGCGGTGTTGTAGACGGCTTCCGATTGCTGCTCGGCGTAGCCGATCAGGGCATGGATGCCGAGGCGCTTGCAGGCGTCTTCGATCGGTTTTAGACCAGACGGCGGAATCGCGACTGTTCGGGCTTCTTCAATCGAATTGGCGACGTAGCCGGTGGCGGCGCATTCTGGGAAGACGACGAGATCGGTTCCAGCCGCTGATTCAGATTCCAGGTGGGCGACGATCTTGTCTAGATTCTTGGCCAGGTTGCCGTAAGCGACATCCATCTGCACGACGGCGAGTTTCATGCTTGCCCCTGATACTCAGCGATCAGCTCTTTCGCTCGCTCGGGAGAAAGCGGATTGCCGCGAAGCGTTCGCGGAGCCTCGGCGAGCCAAGCAGCGGTGTCGCGAATCGATGCTTCGAGTGGCCGATGAGGCAATCCGCTGCCGATCGCTAGATCGGTGTTGACGAGCATGAGTCCGCGACCTTCAGCCGAGGTTCCCGAGTACAGCGGGAGTTCGGCACCGGGGCGGACTTCCTTTTCGGCGAGCCAGGCTTCCGGAATCTCGGTGACTTCGCTCGGGAAAGTGGCGCGGATTGCGTCGGTGATTTCGGCAAACGTCGACGCCGGGCCGGTGGTGTTCACGATGGCGGGAACCTCGCCCTGGGCGGCCTTCAAGAGGAGTACGGCAAGATCGCGAGCGTCGAGAACTTGCAGCGGGCAATCGCGCTCTTTGGGGAGAAGGACCTCTTCACCAGAGGCGAATCGGCCGACCCAGTATGGGAAGCGGTTTGTCGGATCGTACGGACCGACCAAGTAGCCCGGGCGGACGATGGTCGCGTTTGCGCCGAAGGTGTTTTGAACGATCTGCTCGCAAGCGACTTTGAGTCCACCGTAGGTTGCCGCGGTCACTTCTTCGGTGTCAGAAATTGACGGCAGGAGCGGACTTTCTTCGGTGATCCGGGGCGACTTTGCGCCGTCGTAAACGCTTACCGTGGAGACGAAAACGTACCGGTCCACTCGGGACATGAGGATTTCGGTGCTGAGCTCGACCTCTCGGGGGATGTAGGCGTTGGCGTCTACGCAGACGTCCCACTCGTGGTTTTCGAGGGCGGTGAGTTTTTCTCGTCGGTCGGCGAGGATGTGCTTCGCGGTCGGGAACAGGCCGGGATTGGTCTTTCCGCGATGGACGAGGGTGACGTTGTGCCCTTCCGCTAATGCAAGCTCAATAAAGTGTCGGCCCACAAACTGGGTCCCGCCGAGGACGAGAATGTTCATGAGCCTAGTCTATTCGGGGCAGGGTTTCTTAGTGAGAGCCGATAGTGCAGATGCCCTTCTTTCGGGCGTCCCGGACCCACAGGGCCATGGCGATGGTTTCAAAGAGCCAGATCGCGGTGAGGATGCCGAAACCGATCATTGGGTTAGCGCTGAGTCTAACGATGATGCCGATTAAGACGACGGCAATCGTGTCTCGAGCAATGTGCTTGCTCAGGACGCTGATAAATCGGCCTGGGCAGAGATCGGAGTCAGGCCCGACCGTTCCGACGACGGCCAGCGTTAGCCCGCTGATGAGGGCGGCAATGGAAACTTTCAGCGCCGTTTGCTCGAGTGACGTGAAGAGGTCTTGGTTGCTGGCTAAGGCGATGCCTGCGGCTCCGGCGAAGCCGACAATGGCGGTTGAGAGGCCGACTTGGATGAGGAGGGCAATGAAATGGACGACGCGTTCGGATCGGGCGGATTCGCTTGGAAGCATGATGATTGTTCAATTCTTTGACGCAAGAAAAAGTTCGAACAGAATTGACTTCTAGTTACGCACGTCTGTAATATGCACATTATGTTTGCTGTTGTTTCTCTGCTGGTCCAAGCGGAAGCACCGAAGGAGTGGTTGGTATCGTGGTCTCCGTTTGGCAAGCCACTGAATTTATACGCGAGTACGGCAAATGTTCTAGGTGCGTTTCTCATCGGAATGATTGGCGCATATGGATATCTGAAAGCACTCCACTATGGCTTCTTGGTCAGCGAACAAGTGGCGCAAGAAATTCGCCTCATCAATGCCGGCTGGATGCACATGTTGCAGTTCGTAACCGTTGGCGGAGCAATCGCGGCAGTTTTTCAGCTCGCTCAGCTCAATAACTTTGCAGCGGTGCAGGCTTTTGTTTTGGGTGCAACCTGGCCAACCGTTATTGGGCAGCATATTGGCGGTAAGGACGGTAAGAACCTGGAGGATATCGTTCAAAGAGCACTCGCTGGGACGAAGAAAGATGGAGAAGTTGCAGCGCCAGGAGCTAATCGCGCCGAAGTCCGGATACAGGGCGGAGGGCCCTCACCAGCACCAGTAGCAGCAGCAGGAGCATCTGGCACTCCAGCAGCCGGAGCAACTGCGGCGGGTACGGCACCTGGAGATACTGCTCCGTCACCCTCAACGGATACTGATGCTGCTGATGGGAGCGGAAGCTAATTTCCTGATCTGAAGCCGAGTTCGAACCAGAATGAATGCAATCCGCGTTATCATTTACTAGAAGACTATGATTTCCATAAAAGAAGCGGTCCAGGATATCGTCAATAAGCGACGTACCGATGGGGTCATGAACTACATCTCCCCCTCGTACATTTCGGCCAACGCCGACGCGCCGGTAGGAGATGTGCTGAGAACTTTCGCTACAAATCCGTCACCAAACTTTTCCGTGATTGTGCAAGAAAGCGAGGCATCCCGAAAGTTACGAGGAATCATCACGCGTAGCGACCTTGGTCGTGGCGGAGACACCGCCGAACAAATTGCATCAACACCGGTCATTGCAATTCGCAATGTCAGCAGTTTAGGTGATGCCTTAGACATTCTGAATGGTGGGAACTCGCTTGGGCTTCGACTGGACTGCCTTCCCGTCGTCAACGAATCCGACGCCTTGGTCGGTGTTCTGACACTGGAAGGCATCAACAAAAAGATACGAGAGAGTCTTTAACCCTCGACGCGAATCCAGGTCTCGATGCTGCTGGTGACGGCGTCGCGCTCCATCGCGGCGAGGGCTCCTCGGAAGTCCGCTTCAACGCAAGGATGGGTTAGGAAGACGATCTCCCCCTTCCCTTCGCCGAGCGTTCGCATTTCCATCGCGGCGAGGGAGACGTCGAATTCGCCAAAGGCAAGCGCGATGTGGCCGAGGACTTTGGGGCGGTCGACAACGTTGAGGCGAACATAGTAGCGCGCAACGAGGGTGTCGATCGGCTCGGTCTGCATTCCTAGTCCGTACGGCAAGGCGCTTCCGGGGCCGTTTGCGGCACGATTGCGGCCAACGTCGATCAAGTCACCGATGACAGCACTCGCCGTGGGGTCAGAGCCAGCACCGCGGCCGGAGAACATGACGTCGCCGACGAAGTCACCGTGAATCCAAAGGGCGTTGTAGACGCCATTGACGCTGGCAAGCGGGTGGTCTTTTGCGATGAGCGCGGGGTGGACGCGGGCGCGGAGGCGGTCGTCGGTGATGGCGTCAATGACACCGAGGAGCTTGATGCGGTAGCCAAGCATGTCCGCGTATTGGATATCGAGCTTCGTGATCTTGCGGATTCCTTCTCGGTAGACGGCTTCCATCGGTACTTGCTTTCCGAAGGCGATGCTGCCGAGGATGGCGATTTTGTAGGAGGTGTCAAAACCGTCAACGTCGTTGGTCGGATCGGCTTCGGCGTAGCCTTTAGCCTGGGCTTCCGCTAGCACATCGGCAAAATCCGCTCCCTCTTGCTGCATGGCAGTGAGGATGTAGTTAGTGGTGCCGTTAAGGATGCCCATCATCTTGAGCACGTCGTTACCTGCGAGTTGGTGCTTCAGGGGCTGGATGAGCGGAATGCCACCGCCGACGGCGGCTTCGTAGTGGAGGTCCAGCTTGCCGTCCTTTGCGATTTGCACCAAGCGGCTGCCGTGCTTGGCCATGAGCTCTTTGTTCGCGGTTATGACGCTTTTGCCATTGCGGAGGGCATTCTCAACCAGTTTTGCCGCAGGCTCGATGCCGCCAATGAGTTCGATGATGACGTCTACATTCGGGTCCGCGACGATGGAATCGAGGTCGGTGGTGAACATGGACGCGGGAAGGTCACGTTCCTTCGATGGGTCTTTAATTCCGATTCGAGTGATTTCGACGGAGAAGCCAATCTTCTCGGTGATGGCAATGCAGTTTTCCTGGAGCATGCGGTAGGTGCCCGCTCCAACCGTTCCGTAACCCAACAACGCAACCCGCAACAACTTCTCGCTCACGGGGCAGATTATGGAACCTAACCGATGTGCAATATTGCGTCGCCGGGCTGAACGACGGCGCTCGGCTCAACATTGATCGAAAGAACCGTGCCGCTGATAGGGCAAGGGATTTCGTTGAAGACCTTCATGGCTTCGATGAGGCCGATGATTTGGCCAGCGGTTACTTGGTCGCCGACCTTGACGAACGCGGGAGAGCCGGGGCTTGGCGCGTTGTAAAAAATGCCGTTCATCGGGCTCGTCACGGGCGTTCCGAGCGGCTTTGGCGGTTCGATGGCCTGCGCGGGAACGAATGCGGCTTCTGGCTCGAAGTCTGACGAGGCTTCGACGGTGCTGACGGTGGTCGCTTTCCGTTTGCGAGCGAAGCGAAGATGAAAATCGCCCTCGGAAATACTGGCCTCGGCAAGACCGAACTCGTTCATAAGCGAAGCGAGTTCATCAATCTTTTCTTGCGTGTCAAACATCACAGCGATTATAGACGATGGCAGTTATGCAGTTTTCTGCAATCGCTTGAGAACAGCATGATCGGTCCAATCCAGGCTCACCGGGGTGACGGCCGCATAGCCTTCTTTTACGGCATGAATATCCGTGTCTGGCGCTGCCCCATCCAAAACGGCCACTCCGCCCTGCCAGTAGTACGGGCGTCCCCACGGGTCTTCGCGCATCTCGACGCGGTCTTTGTAGACCCGCTGACCCATACCGACGTAGCGCGTGCCTTTGGCGGGGTGATTCGGTACGTTGACGTTCAGGAAAACAAGCGGCGGCAGTTCCGCGTGGGTCAGGTCGTCCCAGTTTTCGCGTAGCCAATCGGCGCCGAGGTCGTAGTTGATCGTTTCGGAGGAGTTCAGGATCGCCATTGAGATGGCAATGCTGCGAATGCCATTGATGGTGCCTTCCATCGCTCCGGCGACAGTGCCGCTGTAGGTCACGTCGAAGCCGAGGTTGGGGCCGTTGTTGATGCCGCTCAGCACGAGGTCGCAACCGTCGGGCCAGCCAATGGTTAGGCCGACATTCACGCAATCTACCGGCAGGCCGTTCACTTCAAAAGCTTTGACGGGCGCGGCTAGATACTTGACCTCGTTTACGCGGAGTGGCTCGCGCATGGTCATGGCGTGGGCGCAGGCACTGCGTTCGCGGTCGGGGGCGACGATGATGACTTCACCAAACTCGGCGGCCACCGAGGCAATTGATTTTAGGCCGGGAGCGTGGATTCCATCGTCGTTGGTGATGAGGATGCGCACGCTTGATTCTACCGAGAGGAGTTCAGCCTCGGGTTCAAGGTTTATCGGAGTTGCGATTCAACCAGGTCCGTGCCTGCTTGCCCAAATCTCGCCCTCCTAAACCACTCAAGACCAGAGTAGTCCCAAAGGCTGCGGCTGCACCAACACGTTCCATTAGTTCGATATTGCTTTGGAGGGTCGAAAAGACAGAAATGGCCCACACAAGACCATTAAAGATTGCGACCCGTCTTAAACACAAAATTGTGCTCGTTACGACTAGCACGGTAAGCCCAACTAAGAACGGCGTGGGGCTGTTCGATAATCGGTAGACGTTGGCCACTCCAGCGGCGAACAGAACGTTCAGTATCATCATCGCCAAGTCGGTGACACTGATTGTCGCAGCAGAGCCAGCCGCCTTAATTTTTGCTACCGGATCAGTGTTTGTGAGCACGGCAGAATATGCGCGTTCGACATGTTCCGGCTTGACGCCAACCTGTTCGCCGATGGCCTGAAGCTCACGCAAGTCACATAGCTCGAGATCTTGTCGCTGGTACTCCATCGCGAGCTTCATGACGCGATCTTGCTCTTCGTTGTTGAGTGGTCTGAACTCGTTCAATCTACTCGGCTCCCTGTTCTCCGGTTACGGAAGTTCCTAGTATCTGCTTGCGAAGAGGTGCTAGGTGTTACTTCGACTCGCGATAAGGCGAAAGTCCTTTTCCTGCCGTGTAGATGATATAGCTAATCGCGATGCAAAGCAGAACGCTGCCGAACTCATCCCTTTTGCTCAGATGTACGCCGGCCGACCAACCCCATGCGATTACTCCAATCACCCCGAGGGCCTTTCGGCTGGGCAATAGGATTCCGTTAGCGAGGAGCATCACCGCCGCTGCAATAACTGGGACTTCGCTTGGGCTTGTGAGGCTGAAGTCCATCGACAGCTTCAAAAGGATGCATACGTTTAGGAGTACGAGTCCCGTTGTCCAGGGCGAATTGTCGGTAGTTGCCGGCTTTGCGGATTCAACGATCTAGGTCTGTCCGTCGCCGACTTGCTGAATTGCAGCTTCGATGTAACGAGCTTCGATGCCTGCTTCCAATGCGGCCTGCCGAAGCTGGGCGACCGGAATTTTTTCGGCGTCCGCTTCCTGCATTCGAGCGGCAAGGGCAATCACCTGAGCCGATTGCTCAGGTGAAAAGACTAGCCCGCTTTCCATGATGTAAATACTTTACAACGGTTCGAACGGTTTGATCATCCGAATGTGCGAAAGCGGATAAATGTGGACTTCGTGCTCACCCTTTCGCAGCTGCAGCCAGTCTCCGGCGGCGGCTTCTAGGGTGCCCACTTCCTGTTTTTCCTGACCGCCGCCAAGAACGGTGACGATCGTGATCTTTTTCCCGATGAGCGGCTGCAAAAGCTCCATGTGATGAGTGTAACCCGTTTAAATCTGGCCGAACAGAGTCTTTCCGGTGCTCTTTAGGTCTTCGGCGGCCTGAATGACGCGCTGCTTCATGCTTTGCTCAGCTTTCTTCAGATAGCTGCGTGGGTCGTAGACCTTCTTGTCACCCATTTCTCCGTCCAGTCGAAGCACGCCGTCGTAGTGCTTCATCATGTGGTCCGCAATCGGGCGGGTGAAGGTGTACTGGCAGTCGGTGTCGACGTTCATCTTGATGACGCCGTAATTCAGGGTCTCGTGGATTTCGGAAAGGAGCGATCCGCTTCCGCCGTGGAATACCAGATCCATCTTTGCGCCTTCACCATGCTTAGCAATAACGGCGGCTTGGCCATCTCGCAGGATGGTTGGCTCGAGCTTTACGTTTCCGGGCTTGTAGACGCCGTGGACGTTGCCGAAGGTAGCCGCGAGGGTGAATCGTCCAAGCTCGTGCAGGTTTTCGTAAACCATGAGCATGTCCTCGGGGGTCGTAAAGAGCTTGGAGTGGTCGGCGTCGGAGTTGTCGATGCCATCCTCTTCTCCACCAACGACACCGGATTCCACTTCGAGAACGATGCCGAGGGGAGCCATTCGCTTGAGCAAGCCCTGGGAGACTTCGATGTTCGCCTTCATGCTGAGCTCAGAGCCGTCGAACATGTGGCCGTTGAAGAGGTTGGGGAGGCCAGCAGCATGGCGACGTTCGGCTTCTACCAGGAGCGGATTCAGGAATGGCTCGACCTTTCCAGGGATGCAGTGGTCGGTGGTCAGGGCGACGAAGACGCCCAACTCGGCCGCGAGGCGATGAACATACTCCGCCAGAGCGATGGCACCAAGAGCGCCATTCTTGACCGGGCCGCTCGCGTGCTCGCCACCGCCGGTGCTGAACTGGATGATGCCGTCGGTTTTGGTTTCGGCGAAAGCGTACAGCGCCGCGTTAATCGTGTTGCTGGAGGTGACGTTGATGCTCGCGAGAGCGTAATCGCCCTTCTGCGCTGCATCAAGAATCTGGCCGAACTGGGAAGGTGACGGGACAGGCATCGCCGCACAGTATACGCGGGACTAAAGGCCGAGGCATGGTTTCCTTGTGGTACCATCGCTATGTTCAGAGAAGAACCTCGAAACCGGACAATGCATTTGTCCAGACCGCACCAACTTCGGTGCCCTTTGGAAAAAGGAGGTCAATCTTGATCGTATCGTTACAAAACTGGTCGCCATTGCGACTCGTTCGGCTCAACTGGATCCGCGCTTCGCGAACCAGCTTTCAGCTCCCGAAGCTACAAAGCCTTGGAATGTTGAAATCTTGGAATCGCGTTCTGGAACACCAGACGGAGCTTTTGTTCAAAACCTGGAAGGACTGATCGTCGCTTCCGCCATCCACGCCTCGGATTCGCATTGCGGACCGGGGCGTTTTTATGTACGATCATGGGGTGTTAGCCGGGTGCCTATTCGCCGTTACGCTTCTCCAACCACCAGCGACATCTAACCTTGACCGGTTGCAGGTTGAGCTCAATCGGATTTGCGCTGGATTTCATGGCCGAATCGGTTACTCCTTGAAGCGGCTGGATACCGGCGAGCAGATTTCGTTTCGCGGGAACGAGCGGTTTCCTACGGCCAGCACGATCAAGACGGCGGTGGCGCTGCACGCCATTCGCGAGGTCGAAGCAGGGCGGATGAATTGGACCGACAAGCGGGCATTACCGAACAAAGCGCAACGCCTCGAGTACGACGTCAGCGAATGGTCTTACTATCTGCAAGACGATATGAAACTGGACCTGGACGGGTACGTGAACTTGATGATCACGGTGAGCGACAACCTGGCCACAAGGGTCCTGCGCGAATGGCTGGGCACGGTTAAGGTCAACGAGACTCTGACAGGGCTTGGGCTACAGGATACGCTTCTGCTCGCGAGCGCTCCGGCAAATGAGACGCGCCTGCGAAACCTTGGTAGGCAATTTGGAATGGGGATGACCACTCCGAACGAGATGGCTCGGCTGTTGGAGATGGTCTATCAGAAGAGGGCGGCCGGTGCGGCAGGTTGCGAGAAGATGCAACGCATCTTGAGCCATCAGTACTGGGATGACTGGATCGGGGCGAGCGTTCCGCCGGGAATTGCCGTGGCAAGTAAGTCGGGCGCGATCAGTCGGAGTCGGTCCGACACCGCGATTGTGTACGCACCAGTGCCTTATGTTGTGACGATCTACACGGATTCGCAAAAGGATCGCCGCTGGGTAGCAGAGAACGAAGGGGACACGGCGATTCGCAAGATGGCTAGCCTCATTTGGAATCGCCTGCAGAAGCAGAAGTACACGCCTCCCAAAGGATTCGAAAAGTTTCTGCCCACTGGTGGCGGGGTCGAGAACACCTAACCCAACCTAACGTCAGGCACAAAAAAGCCCTTGCTCTCATTTGAGCAAGGGCTTTTCTGATTTCAGTTCTTCGGTCGAGGTGGAGCTTCTTTTCCGCCGCGGACCGTCGAGTCTGGGGACTTGCTGGCTTCTGGAGGTGCTGGTGCTGCTTTATCGCAGGCCACAAGCAGAACCAGAAGAAGCGAAGCGATACCTACATTTAGAAATCGCTTCATGCGATCCTATTCGAGGCTGTACTGGTATCGGTAAGCGTTGAGGCCGCCCGAAACCTGCTGGATGGAGAAGAACTTGTCGGTCTGGAGCATCGCTGCGTGACCGTCAGCAAATCCTACGCCGCCGTTTCCAACACGGTATCGCACGCCTTGAACGAGTCTCTCGCCCTGGAACGTGTATCGACCATCGAAGTTAACTCCGTAGGTTGCGCTCGCGTTGTCACGAGCGTCGAGTGGCGATGGGGTGTTGTAGAAGCAGAAGAATCCGCCTTCAAATCCGCGGGCATCGTAAACGAGGGCCGTTTCTGCAACTCGAGCAATCGCGGTTTGCGAGAGCGATGGGGTTGCGATCTGGTCTGCGCTAACGCCGGTACAACCGTTGTTGTTGCCGATGTAAGCCGCGCCTGGCTCAAAGCCGTAACCTGCAACGCCGTTCATCAATGCGCCGCCAGTTGCGTAACCGGTTGACCACATGCTTGATGCGCTAGGACCAGTTCCGGAGTAAACGCGCCACTGTGGGAGCATTGCGTACGAGGAGATGATTCCGCCCGAGGTTCGTGCCGTTCCCGTGAGAACTGGGTCTCGCTGGTCGGTTGCATTCGGCGAGTAGAACATTCGGAAGTTCTTGACGTATGGCTGGATGGCGAACATCCAAGACGCATCGTAAGGGATCGTATCGGTGAGGTGCTCACTCACAACCGGTACGAACACGTCTTCGTAGTCTGCGGAGTAGATCAGGTGCGCAAGCGCGATCTGCTTTACGTTGCTCAACGACTGGGTCTTCTTCGCTGCGTCCTTTGCTTGTGCAAAGACAGGGAAGAGGATAGCCGCCAAGATTGCGATGATCGCGATAACGACCAACAGCTCAATCAGGGTGAAAGCTCTATACATTCGGTTCATTTTTTGCCCTACACGAAACGCCAAAGTGCCGCAACCGGCCAGCGCTGTGCTCACTATACAACGATCACGCCCGTTTGAAACAGCGTAGAAATACCAGGGTGTCGGACACTATCCGGACTTTTTTTAGCTTTTGGACCTATTTGATGGTTTCCTTTGGAACCTACTTGAAGACCTAGGTGTTCTGAGTTATTGCGACGTGAAGCGCATAATAAACAAGGAACGCTAAAAAATGACCCAAACCCAACAAAACTTGTCGGCCGGAGAAGAAGCTCGCTTCAACGAATTGATGTCGGCGACGTATCGCAAGGTCTACAACATGGCATTCCGACTTTCCGGTAACCGCACCGATGCGGAAGACTTGACTCAGGAAGCCTTTTTCCGAGCCTATCGTAGCTACAAAGAGTACGAGGGCGACCGTCCGTTTGAGAACTGGATTTTCCGGATTGTCACTCGGCTCTTTTTGGACCTGCTCAGAAGTCGACGAAGACGGGTTAAGACCGTGAGCTACGATGCCCCACTACTTGGTTCCGCCGGAGACGACTCGATTCACTTCGATGTTGCCGACGGAAAAGCGACCCCAGAGGATCAGCTGCTGCAAATGGAATTGAACGAAGACCTGCAGGAGGTCCTGGCAACCTTGACCCCAGAACAAAAGATGCTCGTGGAACTTGCAGACGTCCAGAGCGTGCCGTATCAGGAAATTGCGGAAATGATGGGCAAGCCGGTGGGCACGATTCGCAGTCGCCTGCACCGCACCCACAAGCTGATCAAGGCCCGACTTGAGAAGCGCTTCGCTTCTAAGAAGCCGAGCATTCTGATGTCGGGCCGTTTGATGCCGGTCGGTTAACGGACGCCGAAGCCCATCGAGACGATAGCGGTAATCGCCTTGTCTTTTGATGTGGTGTCGTTCTGCCCGTCGTAGGTCACTTCTGTGCTGAAGCGCGGAGTGATCTGCAGCGGGCTCATTCGTGCAAATCGCACTTCCGCCAGGCTGCCACCAGCACTCTTGGCAATCTCTTCTGCTCGTCGCCGGGCGTCCTTCGCCGCTTCGGCAAGGATCTGCACCTTCTCTTCCTGAATCTTGGTGTACAGGAATTGCGGCGAATTTGAGTTGAAGGAGACGCCGGTGGCAATGAGGTCGGTTGTCTCGCGCGAAACCTTCTCTACGAGGTCCACGTTGCTACTTCGGACTTCGATGACCTGAGTCAGTTCGTAACCATCGATGCGACTGCTGGTGGTTTCTTCCCCGCCGCCAACATTCTTCACGTTGATGTACACCGGCGAGGTCGTGATGGCCATGGTGATGATCTCGGTGTCTTTAACTCCCTTCTTCTTGAGATACGCAACCACTTGGTCCATGCCCCGCTTTACGGCGCCGTAAGCGTCGGTCACGGTCTTGCCTCGGTAGCTGACGTTTCCAGACCAGATGATGAAGTCGCTTTCGATGTCCTTTCGGGCAGACCCCGTGACGCGGATCATCTCATCGGCCCCGCGAGAGCGAACGATGGCTCCGCTGAGGAGATTGAAGGAAATCACCACGCCAACGGCGACGACAGCGGCGGCGGCGACATTAAATGGATTCGCGGAATTTGACATCGTGTTTCGTTACTATGACGCCCAACTAAAGTTTTGGCACCATCTGGACGCAAGATTTCTCAGAAGTTCGCCCGAAGGTGATGGATTTTGCTCGCAATGACCCGGCCCGGCCCGCCGAACTACATGTGCGGAGTGATTAGGTGCTTTTCAACTTGGCCGACCATTCGACCGCGAATTCGGATAGTGATGGTGCGGTGCTCGTTCCTCAATTCTAGGGGCGAGGCGGCGATGATTGTGCCAGGTCGCTTCAAGAGTCGATGTAGGTCCGAAACGTCGCAAGAAGCCATTTCGGTTCCGCCGGAGAGAACGCGCACGAGGTGGCCGCCGGCAGATGCTTCGATCTGCATGCTGTGCTGCTCCGATATTTGAACGGAAAAAGGCGGGATCACCATGAACAAGATGAAGCATAGCGAGCCCAATCATGAGTCCCGAGTTCAGTGGTCGCACAAATACGTCTCGGACGGTCAGCGCACGATTGAGCCGTGCAGGGACGGTCAAAAGAACCAATGCGCGCGGAAATAGGCGTATGCTGACCTTGATGTTTTCAGCCGTCCTCGCCGTTATGGCACTCCATTCAGGGCCAGTTTCTGCTCGCTTGCAAGATCCCGCAACGGCGGTGGCTACGAAGCCGATTCGGATCAGTATGAAAGCGAGCCGGGTTCCGGTCGTTCTTCAGCGGCTGAGTGGCGAAGTGGGAACGGTTCTCGAGTGCTTGCCCGTTTTTGAAAACGACGTGGTGCTTCTCGATATTCGTGGACTCTCCCAAGAGGCACTCTTAAACGAGATTGCGTACGTTGTCGGTGGAAAGTGGGAGAAGTCTCCCGCCGGGCTGAGACTCATCCCAGATGTTTCGCAATGGCAGAAAGATCAGCGCGAGGATCAGGCTTCGGCGGCGAGAGACATGCGGGCACAGATTGCGAACCGGGCAAATCCGCCAAAACCAACGGCCAAGGGATCTGAGGACGGCCGCATGGCGAGTGAAACCGAAGGAAGCGAGATCGCAAAAATTTTGGTCGGGCTGGACCTGACTCGGGTCGCCAATATGCGCCCGGAGGAGCGACTCGTTTATTCCACGTCGCCGACGCGAATGCAACTCCCGCTGCCCGATTCTGCTCGAGGAGTGGTAGCAAAACTCGTTGAACGCCACAACCAGCGGGTTGGAAATTCCGATGAACCACAATCTGCCGAAGAGATCGCGGCAATGGCGATGATGCCGGAATCCATGAAACGGATGATGCGGCTACAGCGACGCCCGATCACTGCCTACACGAAAGCAAACCTTGTGATTGCAAATGCTGGTTTTCTTGGCGGTTCGCAGGCAACGCTCACCGTTTACAACGCCAAGGGTGAGGTCGTGCTGGTGGAAAACGACATGGTCGGAATCGGCGGCATGTTTGGCGGAATGATGGGCGCAATGAGTGAGGCGATGGAAGCCGTCGCCGAAACGCTTGGCGATGCGCTGAATGGCCAAGAACCGGAGCAGAAAGAGCCAGAAGTCGAGGTGAAGCTCTCGCCGCAGGCAAAGGAAATCGCCCGAATCCTCAGCATGATGTCGTTTGCCCGTGCGGACAGTTCAAAGCCGACTCCGCCAAGCGACGAAACACTGCGCATTCTCTCTCAGCCAGATCAATTTGACCCATTGAGTTTTCAGACTTCAGAGTTGGTGCTTGGAGCGTTCCCAAAGCCGAACCGCTCCGTGGTTGCGCGGCTAGCTGACTCCGCCTCTGACATCGCGGTGCTGCTACCAAGCGAAATCCGAAAGCAGTTGGCAACGACCCACGAAGTGGTTGAAGAAGCAGACTTGGTTCGAATTCGGCCACTGAAGCGATACTTTGCTCGACGAGATCGCTCGAATCGAACTGCGCTTGCTCAGCTGATTCAAGCTTCTCAGAATGACGGTGCGCCGAGCCTGAAAGAACTTGCAAGCTATGCATCGCGCGCGGCAAAGCCAGAACTCACGTCGGTGAGTGGCAAGTACCTTCTCAACATGGTTCCGAGCACGATGTCCTACATCATGATGGGCACTTCGAACTGGGGACTGCTTCGATGGTACGGAAGCCTTGATGGTGGAGCGCGGGGTCGTATCCTCACTGGAACCCCGGTCAACCTGGCGGCGATTCCGTCTGGCCCGACTTCAGAATTTCTCTACAGTTCGGAGGCTCTTCCGAGTCCTCTCGGCACAGAAACGGACTTCATGAGCTCCATGATGAGTCGCATCATGCCAGGCGCTGGTTCCGGGGATTACTCATCCGAACCTACGGAAGTCATGCCGGCCGGTGTGCCGGCGGCCGGGACCCTCACGGTTACCACGGAGCGCGAGTACTTTGTTGTGCCAGCCGAGAAAAAGGACATGGGCGGCTTTGGCGGGATCTCGGTCATGGGCATCGACGAGCTGGCAATGTTTGAAATGTTTGCGTCCACCGAAGAAGGCAAAAAGCAGATGACGGTCATGTCCAGCTCGCTGCCGAAAAATGTTCGCGTCGGAAATCGAGCGAAGTACACGTTCCGGTTCCGCGTTTCTTCGAATGCGGAAGTGGTCGGAAGTTTGTTCGACGATAGCCTGGACAAGAACGCGGCGCCAGTGCCGTTTGGAAGCCTCCCCGCGAACGTTAAGGCCCAGGTTACGGCACGAGCGGAGAAGCTGAAGAAGACGCCGTTTGGACAGATGATGTCCACCGCCGGCGCCTTCAACTTCGGTCAGGGCGGCCCGCCTCCGTAGTCGCTAAGCGATTGCGCCGAGACTGCGGAAATAGTCGTGAATCATGGGATGTCCGGTCCAGAAGGGGTTTGCCCCTTCTCGCTCGGCCGTTTTGTAGGAGTGTCCGTTCTCGACCAAGATTTCAGCGCATCGCAGGAAATCCGCCGGGCGATCGGTGTGCTCTGAACCTACAAGGAGCCAGCCGAGCGGATGGCCGCTGTATTGTCGATCGGTGATGTCCCAAGTCGCGCCGAGGTCGAACAGGGTCTGCAGAGATTCCGGCTGGCCGTGGAAACAGGCGTCGTGGATCGGGAATCCGCCGTTGAACGGTTCCGGCGTATCGACGCGGAAACCGGAAGCGACCATTGCCCGAATCGCTCGGGCGTTCCCTTTAGCCACCGCTGGAAACAGAGCAAGGTGCATGACTTCCGGATAGTCTCCGGGTACCGCATCGCCGTCCCAAAGAGAACGCCAGACGGGCTCAAGACTTGGCACGGTGAGAAAGTGACCTTGGTCCTCTAGCCACTCCAGGATCGCAAAGTCTCCGGTCATCGCGGCAGCGTCTAGCGCGTTGACGTTGAACATCGGCGCCACCATGCCAGGGTCGAGACCGTGCTCAACCAAAACTCTGATTGTCGGCAGCTTGCGACCTCTCCAAATGGCATGGTGAATTGCCACGGAATCCGTCTGTTTTAGGCCATGTCGAAGCACCAACTCGGTGCAGATAGGATGGTCAAAGTCCAGCGATCGCGCGAGGACATTCTTCCCTTCTGGATCTCCCCCTGCTTCGAGAAGTAAGCGAAGACATTCCCCGTCGGCGAACTCGGTGGAATGATAGAGGGCTTCGGGATCAGTCGGATCTGCGCCACGATCGAGGAGCAGTTTGGTGAGTTCAGGGAAGTTGTTGTGCCCGGCGGATCCGTAGAGGGCGGTTTCTTCCAGCTCATCGCCCTGCCAAAAAGCGTTCGCGTCGGCTCCGGCGTCGAGACACTTTTGGGCCAGCGCCAGCAATCCCGCTCGATTCTGCGCTCGGGACGCGTACTTGGAGAACGCGATGTACAGCAGCGGGACCCGATCTAGCGGGGGGACTGGGGCGATAAGATCCTGGACTTCCTCGCCGAGCATCAGTCGGACGGCGGGTTGGTTGCGAAGGCTTGGCTCTCGAATGAGCCACTGATCGGCTTGTTCGAGTCGACCATCTGTAGCGGCCTGGACGAATTGTCGGAGCGCGGTTTCCTCAAGACTCGCCTTCATGGCGGGCCAGCTATCGAAACCGTATTCCCGCGAGACGGTGAGTTGGGCGTGATGCAGCGCGAACTCGGTGACGTCTGGGAAAAAGGCTTGGAGCCTTTGGAGAGCAGTCGGGTCGCTTGCGCGGCTTGCTTCGAGAAGATCGGAGGCTTGCGCCTTCAGGTGTTCAAGGTTGGCTTGATTGGGCAGGGTGTTGGACATATGACCTCGGTGCGTGATTTCGGCGGTCTGCGAGCCGACTTGCACGAAGGTGCTGTCTCTTTCACTCAATTCAACTCAGGAGGGATCATCCCTTTCCGCAGACCCGGAGGCGACCTGATCGCCGAGGAAATTCTATCACACATGGTTGACCTTTTTCGATCTTCTTTCGCTAGGAGATATGGAACAGTTTCTTCAGCGGATTGCCGGCATTTGGCAACCGCACGTTGGGCAGCGTGAATTTCTCCTTGCCGACGCAAAGACTCGTGCCCTGGCTTGCGGGCGGAGGTGGGGCAAAACCGAGGCGTGCGCGGTGGATGTCCTGCACCGAATTCTCCGGTCACCGCCGAGCAGGCAGCTGATGGTTGCACCAACTCTGGAGCAGGCGAAGATCCTGTTTCGACGGGTTTGCCGATTGCTGGATGATTACCAGTGAAAAGTCACCAAGGACATCACGAAGTACCGCCCCAAGAACACGCCGTTTCCGGTGCTGGAGTTTGAGGGGCACGTGGTCACCGCGCGGTCGGGCCACGCGCCAGACAGTTTGCGGGGCGACGAAGCGGACCATGTGATCGTGGATGAAGCAGCTTTCGTTCCCGAAGCCTTGGTGACCGAGGTGTTGACGCCGATGCTCTCGACCACCGACGGCTACCTGACTTGCATCAGCACGCCGAACGGGTTCAACTGGTTTTGGCGACTGTTCGATCGAGGCGAGCGGGGCGAGGAGGGCATCTGGTCTCGGCGATCGCCAAGCTCGGAGAACCCCAGGGTTTCTCGTCACTTTCTGGCGGCAAAGAAGAACGAGTCTTCGCCGCGAAGTTTTGAAGTCGAGTACGAGGCGGTGTTTCGCGAGGCGGCGGGGGCGGTTTTTACGCAGGAGAGCATCGACGAGGCTCGTTGCTACGAGTGGCCGACTTCGTTTTCTGGTCCGTTTACTATTGGAGTGGACTGGGCGAAGACGCAGGACTTCACCGCGGTCGCGATCGTTTCGGGCACAAGGGACGAATGTTGGCTGGTCGGCCTAGAGCGCTTTCACGGTCCGCACTTTCAGGACATTTGTGCGCAAGTGGTCGCAGTGATTCGGCGGTTTCCTGGAGCGCGCATCTTTCAGGACAGCACGGGTCTTGGCGTCATTGCGGCCGAGCTTTTGCGAACTCAACTGCCCCGCTTTTCGATCACCGACATCACTTTCACCTCCGGCGGAAAGGAGGAGATGGTTTGCGCTTTGGCGAGGCTGCTGGGCAACAAGCTGCTGCGAATGCAGCCAAACCCAGTGCTGGAACGCGAACTCGCGAGCTATGTTTCTTCCGAAACCTCCGCGGGAAATATCCGCTACGGCGCCAAAGGGTCGGAGCACGACGACCTCGTGACCGCAGTGATGCTCGCGGCGCGCAACCTCCCTTCCCGACTCAGCGGCTGCATCCGCCTTGCTCCAAAGATCCAATTTTCCTATGCTTAACTGGCTCAAAAATCTCATCTCAAAATCGTCAACGCCCGCCGAAGTCGCGGCTCAACTCACTTTGAGCGACCGAAGGATCGCTAAGATGCCGGGCTTACCGAGCACCTTGGTTTATGACCAAATGGAATTGGACTCGATGGTGCAAACCGCGCTGCAAGTCAAGAAACTGGGAGTTCTGGCCGCTCCGGCTGAACTGGTGCCGGCGAACGATTCGGCTCGCGCGGCCCGGATTCTGGAGTTTGTCCAGCGGGCTTTTGAGCGGATGGAAGGCAGCGTGGAGCAGGTTCTTTACGCCGCGATGGATGCGTTCGCCAAAGGCTGGAGCGTGCAGGAGTTGGTGTTCTCGACGGATGCAGAAGGGATTTGGCTGGACGCGGTTCGTCCGAAGAACGCAAGCTTGTTTGGGCTGAACATGGATTCTTTCGGTCGATTGGACGGACTGCACCTCCAGTTTCCTGGTGAGCCGGAGCAAGATTTTCCTAAAGAGAAGTTTGTGATTTACCGCTACCGAACGTCGCCAGCGATGCCGAAAGGCCGGTCGGACCTTGAGGCGGCTCGGACGCACTGGCAGGCGAAGCGCGGTCTCATCGAAGGTTGGCGCGTGCACTTGGAACGGTTCGCATCACCGACGATGCTGGGGCGATTTGACCGGACCGTCTCGGCGGACGAAACGGATTCCCTGTTTCGGAGCCTTTCTCAACTGGCAAATTCGGGAGCGATGGTGTTACCGAAGGAGTTTGAGGTGTCGGCGATTGGCGGCGATACAACCGCTTCGACCGGCTTCATCGACGCAATCGACTTCCACAACCGCGAGATTGCGCGTTGCATTCTTGGTCAAACGTTGACAACGGACGAAGGTCGGCGGGTGGGCTCGTTGGCCCTGGGAAAGGTGCACTTGCAGGTGATGCTGTTGCAGATGGCGTCGCTTCGAAAGGAGTTGGCGGACTCGGTGGTGACGGAGCAGGTTATTCGTCCGTTGGTTGAGCTGAACTTTGGACCGGGGGATATTCCCCGCTATCGGTTCTCCGAAACGCAGCTTGATGCCTTTGCGTTAGGGGCATTGTAAATCGCTTGCAGGGGCGAATTTAGGTTCAAATTCTGATAAAGCACGTAACGGAGAGCCGTGACTATGAATCTGCACCGAAAAGCCTATATCACCCCTGCAAATTTGTTCGAGGCGCGCCGATCATCACGGTGGTTCCCAAGGCAATGGCCTGGGTCCGGTGAGTTATGAAGAGACCAGTTCTTTTAGTGTTGTTAAGCGTCGTTTCGTCGGCGGCCATGGCGGCTCCGGAGATCATTGCGAAAGGTGAGCTGGAGTTCGGCGGAAAGACGTACGAGCGAGCGGTCATCACTTATGACTTCGAGCTCGATGATTCTGCCGTCGGCACAAACCCTGGAATCGAAGTCTGGGCCGATAAGTCCCTGAAAAAGCGCCTTATGAGTAGCAAGGATGACAATGCCCAGTGGAACTACTTCCCTGAGGCGGCATTCTTCGAAGACGGTCAAGCCGTCGTGCTTGGCTTTCGCGATGCGGCTGACGGCTCGGTCAGTGCTGGCCGGGTGTGGCGTTCGAGTCGAGGATCCATTCTAAAGCAATCGCCCGCCCATTATGGATTTCTCAATGACTCGCAGACACCCGGCGTTTTTCAGGCTGGTCTCTTCCCGGTTGACAAACGATGTGATCGCTTCTCGGCATACGTTGAGCACAATCGCAACGACGACTACGCGCAGGTTGGGCCGTTCCCTGGTCTAACGGTCCGGGAAGAAGTCACGGGGGCGATTCTCTTTGAGGCTCGGGATGACAATGCAACATGGGATTACAGTGCATTCGTAGCTTTTGCTTTCGAAGGCAAACTGTACATTACGGGTGCTCGGAGAGACAACGCGACCGGGCAGTTCTTCCCTCGCATCTGGACCACCGAAGGTGCGGTCGGAAGTCGCCTTCGGCAGCGGAAGAACGGTTAGTCCTCTCGGACGACTCGGAATCCAACTGATCGGGGCGGTGGCTATCGGGCGGCGCCCCCATTTGAATTTCCGAACACGACTCACTGGCCGTTTCGCTTCATAAGTTCGATCAATCGAATCTTTCAAGTGACCGAGCGGCCAAGCTGATCTGACCTTACGAAAGCCGAATGAAGGTGAGCCGGTAGGAACCTTCTGATAAAGTGAAAATTCTTCTGATAATGAGTGAATTTTCAGAATGAATCGGCCAACCATGGCGATTTTCTCTAGATCGGTTGCAGGTTCCCGAAGTATCTGCCGATCATCACCGTGAGTTTTGAGCAAACTGCTCGGACGGAGTGAACCTAATGCGAGCCCTTCTTTTACCGATGTTTTGTCTAGTGTCCGCCGTTGCTATGGCTGTTCCGAAAACGATTGCTACCGGCTCGCTAAAACACAACGGCATGACTTACCCGTACGCGATCATTACCTTCGATTCGGATATGGACGCGACGGGTACGGGCAACAATCCGGGACTCGAAGTCTGGTCGGATAAGTCGATGACCCTTCGCCTTCTCTCGAGCCGAGATAACAACGCCGCATGGGATTACAACCCGGTTGCCGCCTTCTTTGAGAACGGACAAGCAGTGGTCATCGGCATCAAAGACGCCACCGATTTTTCCCGCAGTGTCGGCCGGGTCTGGCGTTCGACGACAACTTCGATCCTAGAACAGTCTGCCGCCCAGTTTGACTACATCAATGAAGCGCAGGAAACCGATGTGTTCCAGGCTGGCTCGTTTTATGCGACGAAGCGAGACCGCCGAGTTCCTGTTTATGTGGAGCACAACCGGGTCAAGGACTATTCTCAGTCCGGAAGCTATCCGAGCCTGACGATTCGGCACCAGAACACCGGCGCCATTCTGTGGGAAGCGAGAGACTCCAACGTCTCTTGGGACTACAGCATGTTCGTCGCTTTCGCGTTCGAAGGCAAGATTTACATCACCGGCGCCCGACGAGATAACGCCACCGGACAGTTCTTCCCGCGGATTTGGACCACCGACGGCACGATCAACGCCAAGCTGCGACAGCGCAAGAACGGAATCTGATTCTCGAACGCCCGCGGTTGAACGGTCTATCCGTACTCGGTACAATAGACCGTTCGCCGGCGTAGCTCAGTGGTAGAGCAGCTGTTTTGTAAACAGCGGGTCGCGGGTTCAAGTCCTGTCGCCGGCTCCAGATTTTTGGTGGATGTAGTAATCATCCCTTCTGTTCCCGCCGTCTGAAATTTAGATGAGAAGTTCAGTTGCGATAAGCAAGATAGACCGAGATCGGCTCAATGCGGCTATTTTTGACCGAACCGTAAAGGTTCCCGGGAAGCTCGTACTTCGATCCGAGTCCGCCGAGTCCTTCATCACTCAGGCCGGTTACTCAGCCCACTTCAATCACCTCGCAAAAGAAATCTTGACTGCCTTTCCAAGCGCATCCGTACTTGCCCTTATGGAGCGTTCAGATGACGAGCAAGTCACGGTTGAAATTCGGTTCGAAAAGTCTGGACACGAACGGACGGACGAAGTAGCGGACTTCCTTGACGCCAATCCTAACTTGGACGGCGACTACTACCGCCTTGTCGTAGCGTAGTGGTTAGTTCTCGGGACTTCCTTTCCCACGCCCAGACCCTTGTACTTGCAGCATCGACGCAGAGCAATCTAGGTGCCGCCGAACTGTGCGAAAGACGGGCAATCTCTGCCGCCTATTACGCCGTCTTCCACGCCGCGCGTCGGTATCGCGCGCAAAAACTGTTGCAGTCCGGCGAGTCCCAACACGAGATTCTGTTCAATGTGGGGCATGACGTGCTTTGGCGATGGGCTAAAGATGCTGGGGTCAAAACGCGGATATTGATCACATGCAATACCTTGCGCTCAGCCCGAAACAAGGCGGACTATGAGATACAGTTACCAGTCCAAGACGATCCCGCGCGCTGCCTCGAACGGGCCACATCCGTAGTCCAAGCATTTGAAGCGCTGGAAGCGGCACTGACAGCAGAAGCACCATGAACTTGGTTGCGGCCTTCTCCAGTTAAGCTCGGCGAACTTAGCCGCCGAACTGCTGGAACTGGCCAGTTAAGCCGGAGGAATTCCATGGCCGATGATAAGGGCGCATTTCATACTCGTTTATCACAGAACGCTCGATTTTCAGGATCACTCCCTCCCCTTAGAAAGAAAGCGTTACCTATGTGTCCAGAATAAACTGGAACTTCTGTGTCGGCATGTACATTAGAGTTTGAAACTAACCCGACACCGGACGGGATTTGATCAATGATCGCCTCTGTTTCGCACTTTTGTTTTCTCTTGCCGGTCGCGCCAGATGTTCGCAGCTTTAAAAGGCCTGACCCCTCCCCCATTTCAAACGGGCAAGTGCCGACGGTTTTCATCAAGCAAGTGCCAGTTTCGGCAAGAAGGGTTACCTTGCGGATCAGAACGATTCGACTCTACTTTGTGGCGAAAGGATAGACCTGCCTTCCGCGCTTGTAAACGCTAACTGGCTCGAACATTTTCGCTCCGTTAAGCAATGGATTGGCTCCTAATACCACAAAACTAGCTTCAAACCCCTCGGCGATGCGACCGATTCGACGAAGAGGAAAGATCGATTGGGGAGTCGTCTCAACTAGTGACCGGAAGATCGTAGCCGTATCAAATCCACACTCACTCCAAGAGGCCACTTCGGCACGCTGCGTCGAAAGAAACTTATCTGAGCCGACGACAAATCTAGCCCCGGCATCTCGGAGTACCCGTACGTTCTTGCTCTGCAATTCTCGAATGGCCGGGAGGTTCTCCAAACCATATTCAGACGCAATCGATATCGTTGGTTGAATTACTCGCCCCTTCGCGAGCGACGCGATGGCAGGGGAAATTTCAAACTTTGCAGGTGATTCCTGGCCCATCCCGTAGCCGGGCATGTGGGCCATGCCGTCGACCCCGGCCCGAAAACCAATCTCGAAGTCGACGGCGGTATCGACATGCGCAAAAACTCGTAAACCGGATTGATGTGCCTTGCGAACAATCAAGGGCAAAACCGCTGGGTCAAGCCCGATCGCACCAGGAAGACCATTGAGATTCTCGGCCCGTTCAGCAGAGTTAACCAAAAAAACTTTGAGCAGGTCTGGGTCGGTGGCCAAAAAACGGGGCCAAACCCTATTGAGATCGCGCTCGGACTCCACAAACCAGTAAGCATTGCCGAGATCGACTCGCTTTCTGGCCCGAATGGCGGCCCCGCGTTCTTCCTGTGTCATGTTCGCCGGAGTCGGATTCGCCAACGACTCATATAGAAATGCTGGATGACCAAAGTCACTCGTGAAGCCAGCGTTGGCATAGGCCACATCAATCGCGGTCGGCAGGTTGACTACCTTGTTTGCCTCATCTCTTAAGCCCGCATGATTCCCCATCGACTGAACATAAAGGGTTCCCTCCTTTAAGTAAGTCTCGTTCATCTTTTGAGCCAGGTAGGCGCCGTCTATATGGTGGCAATGGGCATCCGCGTAGGGTGGGGAGACGAATTTCTTTTCCAAATCAATCGTGGAAACTGTCGCCTTTGGCTTTTGCCGAGTGAAGAATCCATCGACAACATACCAATCCTGCTTTCTAAATCCATTCCCATCGAAGAACACTCCTCCTTTAAGATGAAGTGCCGGAGCAACGGATCGAATTCGTATTGCACCGTTATAGGAGGAAAGGTAGACAGAACCGTCGGACGACCCCGAAAGGGAAAGATCGGATGTGATCTTGCCATTGTATGTTGTTGCGTAGACGCTGCTCGACTGACTCAGTAAAGGGGCAAAGGCGATGTTTCCGTTGCTGGTTTTGGCCACAATCGGCCCGGCCACGCCACTGATCGTGTAATCCAAATTCAGCCCATCGAGGTCAAGTTCAGTCCGGCTTGGCACATAGATCGTGGCTTCAACCAACGGCAGAGAGTAGTCCGTCGCTCCGGGATAACTTGGGTTTGGTTTGCCGGGGGTTTTGAGATTTTCTTGAACGGTCAAGCGAAGTTCGTTGCCTTGCCAAGTTTGCGTGAGCTTAACTTCGTCGAGTTTGGGAACCAAGTCTGCTCGTGTCAATGTCTTGATCGAAACTTTTCCTGGCTCGCCAGCCTCAAATCGGAATCGACCATTTTTCCCTCGCACGATCACCTTAATCGTCTTCGAGGGTGTTTTGTGTTCATGAAATGAGCGCCCGGCATAGGGTTTGGACGGTGTCTGTGACAGTTCTTGTGAAGCGAATATTAGAGTTTGCAGGATTATCATGATGTGTTTTTTTCCGCGCTTGCAGGCTGATAGGGCCAAGAGTCAATCTCGCTCAGCAGGCTCATGGTCCAATCCCGTTCGACTTCAAGTCGAGCAAGGCCGTGCCGAATGCCTGCGTGAATCCAAGGGGATTCTTCGCGAAGTTTTCGAAGATGTTCCAGTGAAGGAGATTCAAAGCAAGTGGTGTAGGCGTGGTGCAAGGCCCTGAGCTGAGCAAGCCGCTCTTCAAGCGGGCCTAGACGATTTTCAAGCATTTGGCGACGCAACGCCGGGGAAATTCGGTGAGAAAAGGCGAGAGACATGTCCACTTCTCTACCTTCGTATTCTAGTGAACCGAGGCCAAGGGCAATTAGTCGATGGCATTCTTCTCTTCCGCGGTCGGTGATAGAAAACACCTGCCTCTCCGGGCGATTGCCCTCTCGTTCCACTTTCAGAATAGAGGCATAGCCCGCCTTCGTCAGACTCCGAAGAGTGTGGTAGATGGAGCCGATCGAGATGCCAGCCCAGCGATGAATCGCCCATCGCTCGGCCGTTGCCACAATCTCATAGCCGTGCCGATCCCCTTTTTCAAGTAATCCGAGGACATAGAGGCGTACGAGCGATATTGGTTCGATCAACATATTTCGGATGAAATATACCGCATAATGCATTCACGTCAACGTCCACGTGCAGTTTTTTGAGCACGGCTCGAAAAAAGTTTCCCTTTTTAGACGGAAGGCTCTTGCTCCTCCCCGCCATCCTGGTTGCGCTTGTGGTCTTGGCGCACAACCTTTTGAGCGATCTAGGGTTGGTTCGATTTTTGCTCAAGCTTCTCGCGATTCCGGTTTATCTTGGATTCCGGTTCGTCAACGCGCCGACCGGCACCCTTGGGGAGCGGAAACGGTTTGATTCTTACGATCTGCTCATGCTTGGCACGTTGACCGCTGGAATCGCGGGGTACGCGCAGAGCACGGCTTTTCTGTCGAGTACGGACGTACCGATATTTGCCGTCGTCTCCATCCTCAGCTTTACCGCAGGAGCGTGGCTTTGGAGCGGGGTTTGGAAGACGATGGCCGAAGTGAACTCCGGCCAGTAGCGCTAGGCGAGCAGCTTCTTTACAACATTCCCGTGAACATCCGTCAGCCGGAAGTCTCGGCCCTGATATCTGTAGGTCAGGCGGGTGTGGTCTAGGCCCATTTGGTGCAGGATGGTGGCGTGGAGGTCGTGGACGTGAACGGGGTCTTCGGTGATGTTGTAGCCGAGTTCGTCGGTCGCGCCGAGGGAGATTCCGGGCTTGATTCCGCCGCCGGCGGCCCAGATGGTAAAGGCGCGCGGGTGGTGGTCTCGGCCTTTGAACGGCGATCCGCCTCGGCCTTCGTTCATCGGCGTTCGGCCAAACTCGCCGCCCCAGATGACGAGGGTTTCATCTAGCAATCCATTTCGCTTGAGGTCCATGACGAGGGCAGCGGCCGCTTTGTCGACTTCCTTACATAGCTTTGGAAGGCGCGTCATGATGTCGTCGCCCGGGCCGGTGCCGTGGTTGTCCCAGCCTCGGTGGTAGAGCTGCACAAAGCGGACTCCGCGCTCGACGAGCCGCCGGGCGAGGATGCAGTTGTTGGCAAAAGACCGCTTTCCGGGCTCTGCTCCGTACAACTCGATCGTCTCGGGCGTTTCCTTCGACAGGTCGGCGAGTTCTGGAACGCTCGTCTGCATGCGGAAGGCGAGCTCGTACTGGGCGATTCTCGACTCGATCTCGGGGTCAAGAACCTGCTGGAACTTCAGCCGGTTCAGGTCGCGGACGGCATCCAGCATTTCGCGGCGCGTCCCACGATCCATGCCTTTCGGGTCTTGCAAGAACAAGACCGGATCGCCTTCTGATCGGAACTCGACGCCCTGATAGGAGGTCGGCAAGAAGCCGCTGCCGTAGCAGGCCTTGCCACCGTCCGGGTTGTTTTCTCCGCTGAGCAGCACCACAAAGCCGGGCAGGTCTTCTCGCTCGGAGCCGAGGCCGTAGGTGAGCCAGCTACCCAGGCTCGGTCGGCCGGGGAGTTGGAAACCGGTGTTCATGAACAACTGCGCAGGAGCGTGGTTGAACTGGTCGGTGACCATGCTGCGAATCACCGCAACGTCGTCGGCAATGCCATCGAAGTGCGGCATCAGCTCGCTGACCCACTGCCCCGACTTCCCCGCTTGGCGGAACTTGTAGGGTGAGCCGAGGAGCTTGGGCTTGCCTCGGATAAAGGCGAATCGCTCGCCGTTCAACAGGTCGTCCGGACACTCTTGCCCGTCGAACTTGGTCAAGGTCGGCTTGGGATCGAATAGCTCGAACTGCGAAGGCGCGCCCGCCATGAAGAGGTAGATGACGCTTTTCGCTTTCGGGGCGAAGTGCGGCGGCTTCACCGCCATCGGGTCGGTGCGCTTTTGCTGCGCGCCAAAGGCGTTGCCGCCAAGCATGCTGGCGAGGGCGAGGCCACCGACCCCGTATCCGGTTTCGCGGAGCAACGTGCGGCGGGTGATTTCGCGCAGGGCGATTTTGTCTTGTTCTTGTTTGTGGTTCATCCCGGGTTACTCCTTAGTGATTGTCTCGTCGAGATTCAGCAGCGCCATGGCGGCTAGGTCAAGCGAGTTTTTGCGTTTCTTTGCGAGCGCCAGCAGGCGATTGAGTTCGGCCGCCGTCGGTCGGCGCCCTGTGCAAAGTCGGAAGCCGTACTTGAGGCGGCTCGAAATGTCTGGCCCACCTTCGCGATTCATCCGTTTACTGAGCGCCTCGGCGGCTTCGATGACGGTGGCGTCGTTCATCATTGCCAGGGCTTGGAGCGGCGTGTTGGTTTGGCTTCGCCGGACGGTGCACTCTTCGCGACTTGGGGCATCGAAGGCGGCAAAGTTCGGATAAGGCGAGGTTCGCTTGATGAAGGTGTAAATCCCGCGTCGGTAGGCGTCTTCGCCTTGGCTCGGAATCCATCGTTCCCCGCTGTAGGGACTATTCCAGACGCCCGCAGGTTGGCTTGGGAAAACGCTCGGTCCGCCAACCTTTCGGCTAAGCAATCCAGAAGCGGAGAGAACGGAGTCGCGGATCAACTCGGCTTCGAGTCGAACGCGCGAGCCTCTCGCCAGCCATTCATTCTTGGGGTCCTTGGCCAAAGCCGCTTGGGACACCGTGCTCGATTGCCGATAGGTGCTGCTGAGGACGATCTTGCGGTGGAGCGCCTTCTGGTTCCAACCGCTGGTCACGAACTCATTTGCGAGCCAGTCGAGGAGTTCTGGGTGCGTGGGCGGCGAGCCTTGAGTGCCGAAGTCCTCCACGGTTTCCACGATTCCGCGGCCGAAGTATTGCTGCCAGACGCGGTTCACGAACACGCGAGCGGTGAGCGGATTGTCCTTTCTAACAAGCCACTTAGCAAAACTCAAACGATCGGCCCGCTCGCCGGCGCGGAGCTTTGGAAGCTGCCCCGGAACTCCGGCCGGCACTTTCTCCTTGCGGCCCATGAATTCGCCCCGGGTGAGGAGCCATGCCGTCAGCGGTTCGGTGGTTGGCTTCTCGCGAACGATCAGCGCGGTTGAATCTTCAATCTCTTGGTCGAGGGCTCTCTTCTTGCGCTGAATGGCTCGTAGTTTTTGGCTTTGTTTCACCAAGGCTGGATGGGAACCCAAAATCTCGTCCTCGCTCGGCTTCTTCGGTAACGCCGCCCAAAGCGCGGTCGGCTGACTTGAAGAAGTCACGCGTAACTTGCCCAACCGGTGGTTGGGCCACTCGGCACTTCCGAACCGCAGGACCAACTTTCTTTCCCCGGTGATGGGCAGTCCTTCAAACCGGAAGCCAGCCACTAGTGGTTTGCCGATACCGTTGTAAGCGGCCAAACCGGTTTCTAGATTTCCGTCGCTGACATCGGAAATGCTGTAGCCAGCTTGAATGATGCTCGAGGCAGCGGCCACGGGAGGATAGATCGTTCCTTCGACTTCGACGAAGACTTCTCCAAGAATAAAGTTGCCGCTCGATCCGGTCCCGGGTCCGTTGGAAGGTAAGGACGGATCTGGTTCGGCATGCACAAACAGCGTTGGGTTCGGCGCTCGATTGCCAACGGTGACCTTATAGTCAACCGAGTTTGCATTTCCCTGAACCAAGAAAAAGTCACCCGATTTTGTAATCGTAAGGCCAGGCGCAGAAACCGCAAGCTTCGCCCCTTCTGGAGTTTCCACCACAGCCGATGCGGAACTGTATTCGGCCAGCACGGCCGGTTTCTTCTGGGCAATTTCCGACTTTAATTCTTTCTCCGATGCCGCTACCGCGTCCAGTTCCATTTGGGTGCTCTCTGGGATTACGTTGAGAACAGGCTCCATCCAAAGCTGGCCGCCAACGTTGTTGTCGCCGGTGACCTCGTACTTCGTGTTGCCCATCAGGGCATAGAGGCCGTAATAGTCCTTCTGGGAGATTGGGTCGAACTTGTGGTCGTGGCAGCGGGCACAGGCGACGGTGGCGCCCATGAAGACCGAGCTTGTGGTGTTCACGCGATCGACGATCACGTAGTGGTACGCCTCGGCCTGGTCGACACCGCCCTCCATGTTTTGCATGGAGTTTCGCAAGAATCCGGTGGCAATGAGCTGATCCTGATTGGCTTTCGGAAGCATGTCTCCGGCGACCTGCTCGATCGTAAATTGATCGAACGGCATGTTTCGATTGAAGGCATTGATCACCCAATCTCGATAGCGCCAGGCGGTTCGGATGCCGTCTTTCTCGAATCCGTTGGTATCGGCATAGCGCGATAGGTCAAGCCAGATTCGGGCTTGACGTTCTCCGTAGTGCGGGGACTTCAGGAGTTCGTCGACTTTTCGTTCATAGCGGTCGGCGCTCTTGTTGGCTAGGTAAGCGTCAACTTCGGCGGGCGACGGCGGAAGGCCAACGAGGTCGAGATAAAGGCGTCTCAAAAGCGTTTCTTGTGGCGCGGGCGGGCTTGGTTTTAGCCCTTGTTCTTGGAGCTTGGCGAAGACGAATTTGTCAACACCGTTTCTCGCCCAAGTTCCACCGACCGTTGGTGGCACCGGCTTTGTTACGGGGCCAAACGACCATAGTCCGGCGCTCTTTGTTTCCGTCTTTGCGCCAGCGGCGATCCATCGCTTAAGGGTGTCGAGCTTCGCGGCGGAGAGAGGCGCAAAGCCCATCGGCATTTGTGGCTTTCCGTCGAGACCAAGCACACGTCGCATCAGGAGAGACTCGTCGGGCTTGCCGGGTTTGATGGCCTTTAGAATTCCGGCCTTGGTGAAAAGGTTTAGGCCAGCCTTTGGCGATTCCACGCCGTGGCAACCGCTGCAGTGGGCTTGGAAAATTGCTTGGACCTCGTTGAAACTGGGCTCGGGCAGCGGAAGTTTTGCCCCTTGGTCGACCCATGCCTGGAACTTTCCGATTTCGGCGGCGGACATGGTTTCGCCCATCGGCATTTTCATCTTGCCGTCGGTGCCGAGGATCCGGACCATCAGCAATGACTGGGCCGGGTTCTTCAGGTTCAGTAATGGCCCCGAAACGCCGCCTTTCTTCCAGCCAGCAATCGTGGATAGGTCGAGTCCGCCTTGCGACTTTTCGCCCGTGTGACAACGAAGGCACTTCTGTTTCACGAGCGGCTGAAGGTCTTTCTCAAACGAGACTGGTTTGGACTGCCCCATGGTGAAAGCAACCCAAACGACCGGAAGAAATCCTAGTCCGAAAAGCCGAAGTTGTTGCGCCATTGCTGACTCCTATCGTACACGCTCAAACCCACGAATGGAAATCGATGTGGAACACTCTCGGCAATGACGAAACGTGCGCTGGTTACGGGGGTTACCGGGCAAGACGGGGCATACCTCTGCAAACGCCTGATTGAACGCGGATACGAGGTCCATGGCGCGTACCGCCGCAGCGCGAGTTCCGATTTTTGGCGGCTGGATTACTTAGGAATTGCCGACCAAGTGAAGCGCGTTCCGTTCGATTTGCTAGAGCCGAGCAACATTCTGCGGGCCATCGACAAGGTTCGGCCCGACGAGATCTATAACCTCGCTGCCCAAAGCTTTGTTGCGCTTAGCTTCGAGCAACCGATTTACACCACCGATGCCGACGCGGTCGGCCCGCTCCGAATCTTAGAAGCCATTCGCACGGTTGACCCATCGATCCGGTTCTATCAGGCCAGCACCAGCGAGATGTTTGGCAAGGTGCAAGAGACGCCGCAAAAGGAATCGACGCCGTTCTATCCTCGAAGTCCGTACGGCGTCGCCAAGCTTTACGCCCACTGGATCACCGTCAACTATCGCGAGAGCTACAACCTGCACGCGACCAGCGGGATTCTGTTTAATCACGAATCGCCCCTGCGTGGCACCGAGTTTGTGACGAGAAAAATCACGAGTCATCTCGCTCTCATCAAACACGGCCGCACGGCTCCGTTGGAGCTTGGGAATCTCGACGCTCATCGAGATTGGGGATTTGCCGGGGACTACGTTGAAGGCATGATTCAGATGGTGCAGGCCGATCAGGCGGACGATTTTGTGCTCAGCACCGGCGAAATGCACACCGTGCGCGAGTTCGTGAATCGAGCGGCCGAAGTGGCTGGATTCCGACTTCACTGGGAAGGTGAAGGCGCGAGCGAGTTTGCGAAAGACGACGACGGCAAGACCATCGTACAAATCAAGAGTGAGTTCTACCGACCCGCAGAAGTCGACACCTTGCTTGGCGATTCGACGAAGGCCCGCACTCAGCTCGGCTGGAAGCCGACCACAACCTTCCAAGAGTTGGTCGAGACGATGATGACGGCTGACCTCGACCGTGCTGCCCGAGGGATCCTCCGGGTCTGATGTCGACACCACTTCTCGGTCGAACCAACCAGGCATTTCCGTCCGTTTGGCTGAAGCTGGAGGTTCCGGCAGACCTTACGGAGATTCCTCTGATGGTGGAGGCTGCGCGGGAGTCCGGACTGCCGCTAGATATTTCGAGTCGACCGATTCTTTGGGGCGGATTGATGCGCTCCCATACGGGCGTTGTGGTCGCACGCGGAACGACCGATTACGAGCGAGCCAGCGACCACACCCATGCGACGGATTTGATCCAGAGCCACCTTATCGAGACCCTCAGCTGCATGGGCCGGGACTATCTTGATTTCTACATGATCCCGGTTCGCCGAGCCGTCGAGGAGTATCAAATCTCCGGAGCCTTGGAAGCGCTTGAATCTGCTCGGCAAGAGGGACACTTGAGATATCTCGGGCTGGTCTCCGAAGGACCGGCGTTGGCGACTCTCGGTACTTGGCAGTTTCACGATGCGTTCGAAGTCATTGCACTCTCCGAGTCAGACGAGGATGCGAAGGAAACGTTGATTCCCACCGCGCGGTCGCGGCGAGTCGGAGTGATCCAGATCGGCAACCAGGCTTCGGAAGATGGTTCGCCGGTGCTTTGGCCGGTCCGGACCGCGCAAGAGATTCTGGACCTCGCAGCCGCGCAATAAGTCTTTACCATCGCTTAACCAAAAACGGTCATAACATAGCGTGACTTCGCTCTCCCTTCTTTGCTCTGCGGCGATTGCACCGGCAAATATTCTCACCGTTCCGCCGTGCATTCAACTTGGCAATCAGGCGGCAAACGGCCGATATTCGCTGGCGCTCGTTTGGCACACGCCGAACAATCCCTATACGTTTGAGCTGAAGTACCAACAGGGCACCTCGACGAAAACGGCCAAGCTCGACTTCAAGACCATTTCGCCGGAAACGGTTGAGCCGCACCGCGTTTATGCCGCCGCGCTTACCGGTCTGAAGCCCGGAGACAAGATTCAGTACGAGCTTCGAGAATCTGGCAGCATTGTTTACACGGGAACCGCAATCGCACCAAAGTCCGATCGACAGGACCACACGTTTGCCGTCTTCGGCGACTGCGGCACCGCCTCCCTTGTCCAGGCGCAGATCTCGTACCAAGCCAGCCGAACGAACCCAGATTTGTTGGTGCTCACCGGAGACATCGTGTACGACAACGGTCGGGTTTCGGAATACAAGTCGGAGTTTTGGCCCTATCACACGCGTTCGGATGCTTGGCCGAGCAAGGGTTCGCCCCTTCTCACCCAGACGCTGACGGTCGGGATTCCGGGCAACCACGATATCTTGATGCGGGATCTGAATCGCTTCCCGGATGCCCAAGCATTCTTCTACTACTGGCACCAACCACTCAACGGCCCGATCACGCAGGTGGGTGAGCCCGGATCGACAGTGCTTACCGGAACCCCAGAGAGACTCGCGGCGTTCCAAAAGGCAGCGGGAGCGAACTATCCACGCGGAGCGAACTTTAGCTTTGACTACGGCAATGCCCACTGGACTTGCCTCGACGCAAATCCGTACGTCGATTGGACCAATCCAAAGCTCCGCCAGTGGCTAAAGGACGACCTTGCGAAGGCGGCGAAGAAGACGTGGCGGTTCGTGAGCTACCACCAGCCGAGCTTCCACAGCAGCACGACCCACCAAGGCGAGAAGCAAATGCGCCTGGTCCAGGAAATCTTTGAGGAGGGCAAAGTGGACATCGTCTTCTGCGGCCACGTTCACAACTACCAGCGAACATTCCCGATTCAAATGGGTGCGAAGAAGGGCGCCACACGTGAAGAGCTTGTGAAGGACGACTGGGCAGTGGACAAGCAGTTCGACGGGGTGAAGAATCTGAAGCCGAACGGCGTCATTCACATCGTCGACGGCGCGGGCGGACGCGGCCTTTACAACGTGGATTTCAACGGCGCGCCCGAGAAATGGAAGCCATTCCAGGCCACCTACATTGCCGACCACAACTTCAGTCACGTCACGGTCAAGGGCAAGAGGCTTGTGCTCAAGCAGATCAGTCGGACGGGAACCGAAGTTGATCGGATGACGATCCAGAAGTAAGCGCGACATACTGAAGTCATCTCTCGTGACGGCTTCTGAACTCACTCTCTTTCTCAACTACGCGGCGGGGCTTTGCGGCTTGATGGCGATTGTGAACCTCGCCCGCTTAAAGACATTTCCGGGAGCAAAGTTGATGGCGGTTGCCTTTGGCTGTATGGCAGCGGCAATCTTGCTTTACGGCCAGAAAGCTCCGAATTGGGCAGTCGGCATTTTTGGCGCCGGGACCTTGCTGGCGCTGATCTTTAATTTTCAGCGACAGGCCGAGGCAGCACAACGCAAATGAAGATCGCAATTGTTGGCGCCGGGTTCTCCGGCTTAGAAGCGGCGCATCGGTTGAATGACCTCGGTCATGAGACAACGATTTTTGAAGCGCGGGGTCGCGTAGGTGGCCGATGCCACACCGTCCGCGAGGGAGACGTCGTCTTCGAAGCGGGCGGCGAATGGATTGATGCCGACCATGAACGCGTGCTCAAGCGAATGCTGGAGTTCAGCCAGAACCTGTTGCCCGCCCCCGAAGAGCCTCGCGGAATCATTTATAAGGGCGAATGGATTTCTGAAGACAACCTGTGGGAGGAGGCAGAATCGGATGCAGTCGATCTTGAGAACAACGCCGTTTCACTTTCTGGCAAATTGGTTTTCCCGGGCTGGGAGAACGAAGGATTTTATGACCTGGATGACGAAACTCTAGAGGGCCTCGTCGCGCAGATCTGTCAGTCGGAAGTTGGCAAATGGTGGGTCTCGGCCCAGCTACGGAGCGACGAAGGTGACGATCCTGAGCGCATCGGCCTTCTGGGTTGGCTTTTAGGTTATCGACTCTATCTTGACCGGGAAGGCGCGGAGATGTCGGCTTTTCGATTCGAAAATGGCGCGAGCGCTTTGGCTGAACAAATGGCAGTTGGGCTGGATATCCGACTCAGCGCCAAAGTTTCCGAAATCCACCAAGACGTTGACGGTGTTACCGTTGATGGTCACCCTTTTGACCTCGTCGTCATCACGGTCCCTCCGAGCGTGACCCGGCAAATCAGGTTCAAGCCGAGTTTGCCGGATACCGCTCACCTTAGCCAGGAGCGATGCGAAATGAGTCGGGCGATCAAGCTGACCTGGCAGTTCAAGAACAACTTTTGGAACGGAACGCTTGGAAACGGGAATCTGCATTGGGACGGCAAGTTGCAACAGATCTGGGATGCCGGGCTAGGATCGGCTCCGATCCTAAGCGCCTACATTTGCGGACAGGAAGCGCTTGATATTCTTGCCTCCGGTGATCCGCTCGAGGTTGGCCTCGCCGAATTGGAGCAGATTTTCCCAACCGCGCGCGGTGAGTTTGTGAAGGGTTGGGTAAGCGACTGGATCCATGACCCCTTTGCCAAAGGAGCCTTTTCCCACCTTGCCCCGGGATACGTTTTTGGCGGAATGCAGTACATCGCCGAGCCCGTCGGCCGCGTGTACTTTGCCGGTGAGCACACCGCAAAGTGGACGGGGTTCATTGAGGGGGCGCTTGAGAGCGGTGAGCGCGTCGCGCAGGAGATTCACGAGACATGGAGTTAGTTCAGAATTTTCGATGGTTTGAAAACTGCGAAGTGCAGGACATGGTCATCGCCGACGGCAAGGTCGTTTGGCGAGGCGCAAGCGGCACGGGGCCGACGGCAACTCTTGCGAAGAACCTGAACGGCGCAACGATTGCCCCTGGCTTCATCGATAATCACTGCCATATCATCGCAAGCGGCATCGATCTTGGCCGATTGAACCTAACTGGCCTGGATTCACATGAAGCCGTTCTAGATGCGCTCCGGGATCGCAACCTGAGCGAACCTGACGGCTGGCTGCTCGCGGTGCAATACGACCAGAATCGCTATCCTGGCGGTCATCTCACGCGGGCGGAGCTCGACCAGATTTCATCCACGCGTCCAATCTTATTGCGCCACTTCAACGGTCATGCCAGCGTTGCGAACTCCGCCGCGTTGGAAATCGCAAACGTCACGGCGGAAACGCCAGACCCGGAAGGTGGCGCTTACCGCCGAGACGCCAGCGGCGCGCCAGACGGCGTGCTCCTAGAAGCGGCCCACGAACGCGTTTGGGGCTTTGTTCCAGATCCGTCGGTCGAAGGGATGGCCGACGCCATTATCCGCGCCGGAGAGAGCATGGCAGGCTACGGGATCACGATCGCGTGCGATATGCAAACCGGTCGCCCCGATCTGCTTTCAGAGCTGAAGGCATACACCTTGGCTCTAGAAAAAGGCTGCCCGATTGATCTCCGCCTGGTGATCCAGTGGGGAGCAATGTTTGGTCGCCGGGCGGCGGCACCCGAGGTCATTCAAGAGCACATCGCCGCTTTTGAGGCCACCGGCCGTGGCCGCGTTGTTGGAATAAAAATCTTTGCTGATGGCGCGATCGGAAGTGCGACCGCCGCGATCTACGGGGCATACGAAGGCGCAGAACCTGAGCACGGAACCTGGTCTGGGCAATTGATGTACGCACCAGAAAAGCTCAAAGCAATGACGCTGACCGCCCACGATGCAGGCTACGCGGTGTCGGTCCACGCGATTGGCGACTACGCGGCTGACCTTGTCATGGATGCCTTCGAGGCGACGGGTGAGCCAAGTCGGCACCGGATTGAGCACATCATGCTGATGTCGGACGCTCAGATCGAGCGGCTCTCCAAGATTGGCTGCGCTGCGACCATGCAGCCTGAATTCTTGCACCGGTTCGGTCATGCCTACTTGCGGAACCTTGGGGCCGAGCGGACGGCAAAGCTAAAGCGGTTCTGTGCGGTGCTCGATGCTGGCATTCCGCTGAGCCTTAGTTCGGACCGGCCGATTGTTCCCGGAGATCCGCGCCTGGCGATCCGGACGGCGAGTCATCGCCCAGCCGGATTCGACCCGACAGAGAATTTGACGCCAACCGAAGCGATCTTCGCGCACACGGTAGAAGCAGCGAACTGCCTCGGGGATACGGGAAGATTTGGCACTTTACAACCGGGGTCTGATGCCCGGTACGTTCTGGTCGACGACCTGCTCTAGACCCAAAAGTCCCAGCAAATCCATCAGGAGTGGCAAAAAGGAACCGGACCCATATTTCGCTCGTTGAAACAGATGACGCAACATCCTCCTTCCCCCAAGGAGTGCTTAGCACGCAAGTGTTGAGCATAGTCACCGGCCTCGACTCCCTCTCCGGGGCCGGACCCCTTTCCTCCTCAGCTGGCTTGTCGAGCGGCGATAAACGCCTCTCGAGCTTCGCGAGCTAGCTTGAGAGCTTCCGCAAGATCGATGCGTGCATCCAAAAGGGTCGCCTCTGTTTTGGTCGCTGAATAGGACGCAAGTCCATCAATCGCAAGGGCGAACAGCTTATAGGCAAGCAACGCCATCTCGTTCACTTTCGCGAGTTCTGGAGCCGTTTTCCAGGCTTCAAGCAGAGCGATTCGTGCGTCGTTTCGACCCGCAATCGCCTTCAATTCCGCCCGAGCCGATGCCTGTTGATTGGAGACAATGAGGCGAGGGATCAGGTCGCGCAGGGAGATCATTTCTGCCGTGGTGGCAGCATCGAGTTGATCAAAAACGATGGGATAGCGAGCGGCTTCCGCGGCATTCAGCTTTCGCGCTGCGAGCAGGTGCGATTGGGCAACCTCGGCATTTCCGGTCATGGCAAAAGCCTGCGCAAGCCGTAAACGAATCTCGCCAGAGTCCGACGCAACGGCCGCCGACTCAAGGTGCGGAATCGCCACTTCTGGCTTTCCTTGACTCAGTGACATATCTGCCACGAGCAAGCGAAGTTTAGGATCTTCCGGCGCTTTGGTCAGCGCAAGGTTCAACAAGTCTTGAGCTTTCTCGGGCGAACCAGCGGCAATCCAAGCCGAGATCGCGGCATCTCGGAAACGCGTTTCCTTCGGAACAAGGGCTGCCCCACCATTTGCACATTCAGCGGCCGCTACGAATTGCCCAGATTCGACTAGAACATCAATTAGAAGTAAGCGCCGCTCCGGGTCAAACGGAGCTTGATCCACCGCATCCCGAAGCGCGGCAATCGCATAACCGAGTTTCTTTTCTTCCCGGAAGCCCTTTACTGCCGCAAGGAGATCTGCATTGTTGAGTACCGGTTCCTCGGCTAAGCCATCCACCGGCGCTCGAACTTGACCGGGGTCAAGGGTTGGCGTTGGAACCACGGGAGCACTATTGAGTTCCTTCAGCGGTCCCAAGAATAGCTTTGATTGCCAGGTGTTGGCAAGGCTGCGGCACGCATCGGACGTGCTAATGGATCCGCCAATCGTAACTTGCACTTCTCCGCGATCACTCCAGACCTTTCGACCGGCCTTAAGCAACTCTGCCTCCGCTAAAGTCCTCCCTGCTTTCGTGATCGTTCGAATTCGGAGGACGTAGCTGACTTTCAGAACGTCGGCGGCCTTGTTTACGTTTTTGTCCGAGATCGTCTCAACCTCGACATCCAACTTTCCATCGAGAACCGCTTGCCGGAATTTGGCGTCGGTCATTCCCCAAAGAATCGAACTGACGCGGCCCGACTCATCGAGATAGCCCGCAAGATAGTTTGCGGTGGTTGCGTAGGGATCGTCCAGAAAACCGGTTGCGTCTGGCAGTTGATCGGTCACCGTTTGGTACGCAATCAATATTCGGGGCACTTCGGCCAACGCTGCCAACGGGGAGAAGGCTGCCGCCAGAACGAGGAGCGAACGAAGCCTAACCACCCTGCAGCACTTTCAGAGCCTGTCGGCAAACGTCAACGGCCTTCTGGATTCGAGCTTTGTCACCACGACCGGAAGCCATCGCTGACTCACCGGCAGAGATGGCCTTCTGGTAGGCGTCGATTGCCTGATCTTTCTTTCCTGCCCGAGCGTAAGTCAGACCGAGTCGCTGGTTGGTGAACACGGGGTCCGCGCCGGCTTGGAGCGCTTTCTCATAGCTACCGGCGGCTCCGGTGGAGTTGTTCGTAAGCTGTTGTTGGCGAGCCGTGTTCATCATGGCTTGCGCGCCGCCGTCGGTCCGAGTGCCGCCGCCCTGGGTTTTAGGGCCGCCGTCACGAATCTTGATCTCAATCTCGCCTGGATCGGGTTCTGCGGGCGGAGAATTTCGATCGTCGCTGGTAGGAGGGGTTGTAGGATCGGGGTCCCCGCCGGGTCTTGGTCGGTTTGCGCCATTGTTAACAGGAATTTCTGGTGGCCGAACCGGCTGGACGGAGATGCTTTCATCCGCCGAAGGCAGCCGAGTTCCATCAAACTTCGGAAGGTTCATGGCACTCCGATTACCGCGACTTTCGGGTTCTCGCATTGGAGTTTCCGATGCCCGCTGATCGGTTGTGGGCTGAGTTGAGATGGCTCCTACTTCTCCGGGTTTCGGAGTGTTTGCAGTTTGCGGATTCGTCTGCAGTTGACCGGCGGCATTTTGCTGGACAGGAGTGGTCTGGTTTGCCGTCGCTCCGTTTCCGGTCTCCGTGCCCAGGGGAGTGGATACGTCCGGCTTATCCTTTGCCGCGACGGTTCCGTTTCCGAGCGCCCACTTTGCGCCGAGGATGCCGACCGTGCTCACAAAAACAACCGCCGCAATTGCTGCGGTGATGGCCAGTCCACGATTCCCGTTTTCGGGAACCCGTATCGACTCTTGAAGCTGGGTCCGGAGTTTGTTGCGCTTGATGCGATCGAGTTCGGAATCAGGGTTGAGATCGACAATGCGGTCGGCGACGTCAAGCGCTCCGGCAATATCACCTTGCCGCGCTCGTGCGTCGCTTAGGAGGGTGAGCGCCGACAACATCGTTGGATTGGCTTCCAGGCACGTCTCGGCGCTCATCACAGCGTCGGCGTACCGAGCCTCTGATAGTGCCTTTGCGCCTTCTGAGGCGAGGCGATCTAGTTTTGCCTGTGCTTCTTCAACCTCTAGAGTTGACACTGCGGCCCCACACTTACGGCAAAACGCGCTGTCCAGCGTGTTGAGCGTCGCGCAATTTATACAAGAAACCATTCGAAACTCCCTACCCCAGAGGGTCCGCCGAGTCTACCGAAACCATCACGCTCGACCCCGTCGAGTCTCCCACCGGTAAACCTCGGATAACCCTCTGTATGGATAGACGCGGCAAGCACGCGTAATTTTCTTCAAAGCCTGAATAAAAACCACGCGAGCACCTTGTTTCGTGCCACCAAACCGGTTTCCGATATCTTCAAACGGGATTCCGGCAACTCGTAGCGACAGGACGACTTCTTGCCGGTCGGTCAAAGCAGCCTTGCTGACGATCTCGCGACACTCCGATTCGAATAGGTGGTCCCCGGGAGCCTTGAGTTGGGCAAGCGCCCACACCGGGTCACGCATCCGGCTTTCCTTGAGCTTTCGGTCAAGGGTCTTCTCATCAAGGGGGCGAGTTTTGGCTTCCCCTTCGCACATGGCCATGAGGGCTTCGGCGACAAATTTCAGATCTTCTTGGTTCATTTTCTTCTCGAATAGTAGACAAGTGTTTACTATATTCTAGAGAAATCGGAGTTTCGTCAACCAAGCAAATGTGCGGGTTTGATCCGTCAATCCACCGGGGTAAGAATGGTTGATGTCGGAAACTCAGGGCAAAGGCGCGGTCATCATGATGGACGCCTTGGGTTTCAAGGAATATGCACGTGGCAAACCCGCGAATCAAATATTGGAGTTCATGGAGGGTGCGTTTGAGCTCGCCGAAACGTACGTGCCCGAAACCGTTACGGTCACGTTTCTGTCAGATACGGTGATTTTTGCCAGCTGCGGAGCAGAAGCGACTGGCTTCCAATCGGCCGTTGATTCGATCGAAAACGTCTGTACGGCAGCTGCGAAGTTCCTATACGCAATGGCCGATCTTTCTCAAAGTCGCGCTACTTCCTCTTCAGATGTTTTGAATTTCCGGGGCGCTCTGAGCTATGGCGAGGTCGCCATTCGCAAGACCTTTTTGGTAGGTGCTGCCATAAATGAAGCCGCTGCACTTCATGAGACCGCTGACGGAGCCTTCATATTCGCTGGTCCATCGGTAATTCAGCTCCTGGCTAGCATCGCATCAGAAGGTGGTACGGCGAACCCAAGACGCAAAGAAATCACACCTCCGTCCCTTCGGGCCCTTTTGCGTAACTACGATGTGCCTTTGGCGGATGGCAAATCCTTTGAAACTTTAGTCTTGAATCCGCTGTCCATCATCTCCGGGAAATCCAAGCGTGAGGCTGAGAAATGGATCGAAAATTCGATGTCGGCGTTTCGGTCTTCTGACTTGCGCGTGATGATCAAGGCCACGAATACCGAGCGGTTTCTTGAGCAAATGCTTGACAAGGTATTTTCTTAAATTAGAGATGCGAATGGATAAGATGCCACGTCTCGCAAACTAGAAGCCACGCATGAACGCTCAGATCAGTAAAGGTATCAAGCCAAAGCGAAGAGTTACTGTCCGCATTGTCGGCAATACAAACCCTTTCGCAGTCAAGCTCATGGACCTGACGGCGGAAGAGAAAGACATGATAAGACGCGACATTGAGGTCGCGGCCAAGAATCCTGTGCACGGTTTGACAGCTTCAGACAAAGGAACCTACACGGGCAAGATTACAGGTGACCGGTATGTTTACACCCTGCGCATTTTTTCAGGGCACCGTCCTCTTTCTGCGGCCGTTCACACTTTTGAGCCCATCAAAAGGTCGCTGGATCGAACTCAGGAAAGCGTGACACCGCTCAAGAGATGGCGACAAAGAGATCCTGCGAAGGCACGCTCGAAGCGATTTGTAGATTCAAAGTTGAGGCTACACGCCATCACTAACGGCGACTCGCCCGAGTAACCTAGCGGCGTGTTCGCTGAACTCATCCAGCCGGTCCTTGAGCGCCGGGACCTGACTTCTGAAGGGGCAACCCAATTGATGGAGCACCTGCTTAGCGGTGCTTCCCCCGACGCCCAGATTGGGGGCGCGCTACTCGCCCTTCGAGTTAAAGGCTGCACCACCCAGGAACTTGCTGCCTTTGCCACGGTACTCCGAAACAAAGCGGTCCAGCTCGAACATCCTTTTACTGATTTGGTCGACACCTGCGGGACCGGCGGCGGCTCCCCTTCCTTCAACATGTCCACGGCAGCGGCGATTGTTGCGGCAGCGGCGGGAGCCCGGATTGCAAAGCACGGGAACCGCGCGGTCACCAGCAAGTGCGGCATGGCCGATGTCCTGGAAGCACTCGGCATTCAGCTGGGCGGCGAGAGTAGCGAACTTCTCCGCAAGCTGACCGATTTCAACTTGGTTTTCCTCTTTGCACCGGCGCACCACTCAGCCATGCGTGTCGTAGGGCAGGCTCGACGAGACTTGGGAATTCGCACTGTCTTCAATCAGCTTGGACCGCTCGCGAATCCGGCCGGGGCACGCCGGCAGCTGATCGGTGTTTACGACGCTGGGCTCATGCGCAGTATGGGAGAGGCCCTTAGAGCGCTTGGCGCGGACAGAGCGTTGTTGGTCCACGGGCTCGACGACCTAGACGAAATTTCTCCGGTCGCCCCCACCGAGTTCGTTAAGCTTTGGGACGGAAAGGTTTCAACTGGAACACTGACCCCTCATGATTTCGGTTTAGAGCCGGTGGATCCAAAGGCGTTGATACCCGGTCAGACAGCGGCTGAAAGCGCGGAGATGCTGATTGAGGCAGTTTCCGATGTGAACTCGTTGCGAGCAAAGGCAATCTTGCCAAACGTGGCGGCGGCCCTTTGGCTCGGCGGAGTGGCCGAAACCTTGCCTGACGGCGTAGAGCGAGCAAAGGCCGCCATTGCGACCGGAGCTGCCGAAGACAAACTCCGAGCACTTCAACGGGCGGACGCACAGTAATCATGTCAGTACTCGAGAAGATTTTCGCCACCAAGCGAGAAGAAGTTGAAGCAGCCAAGACGAAGATTCCGCTCTCGGAGCTCGAGGCGCTGGCCAAGCTCGCTCCGCCAACCCGCGGGTTCAAGTCTGCATTGCAGAACTTCGACGGCCTAGCCCTGATCGCGGAGGTCAAAAAGGCGAGCCCATCGCAAGGGATCATCCGAGCCGACTTCGATCCGGTTGAGATCGCGAAGACTTATGAGGGTGCAGGCGCGCAATGCCTGTCCATCCTCACGGATACGCCGTACTTTCAGGGTTCGCCAGAATTCCTGACCGCGGCCCGCACGGCGGTGGGTCTTCCCTGCCTTCGCAAAGACTTTCTGTACGACCCGTATCAAATTTATGAAGCCCGGGCTTGGCATGCCGACGCGGTCTTACTTATCGCCGCGAGTCTGAGCACGGAACAGATGCGCGAATTACGAGAACTCGCGGAGCTGCTTGGAATGGATGCGCTTGTCGAGGTCCACAACGAGCCCGAAGTCGAGAGCGCGTTGGCTTCAGGGGCGAGTTTGATCGGCGTCAACAATCGCGACCTCTCGACCTTTGAGACAGACCTTTCAATCAGTGAGAGCCTTCTTCCACTCATCACTCCGCATGCAACCGCTGTCAGCGAAAGCGCGCTGGAGACGCACGCCGATCTTGCCCGAATGGCAGCCGCCGGAGCCAAAGCGGTCCTCATTGGAACAACCTTCACCCGATCACCGGACATTGCAGGGAAAGTAAGTGAGGTCCTGGGGCGATGACCAAAGTCAAGATCTGCGGGCTAACACGCCTCGAAGACGCGCGGGCAGCAGCGAACTTTGGCGCCGACGCGTTGGGCTTCGTGCATGAGCCGAGCAGTCCAAGATTTATCGGCGACGACGAGCCGAAGTGGGTTGCCGACCTCGATCCGTTCGTGCTGAAAGTCGCGGTCTTTGGGAACGTCAACCGTGTCCCCGGCAAAACGTACTTCGACTTTGTTCAGGGGGTCGACTGGGACCTGTTCCCGGAGCCGGCGACTAAGCGGATTCGCGTCATCCGGCTACTAAAAGGTCAAACAGCGCAGGACCACACGGACCAAACGATCAACGCGGCCGCGATTCTGCTCGACGCATACCGGGCGGATGCCTATGGCGGAACGGGGCACAAGGTGGATTGGGACATTGCGGCCGAGATTGTTCAGCGCTCGCAACGGCCGGTCATCTTAGCCGGCGGGCTAACACCAGACAACATTCAGGATGCGATTCGAAGGGTGCGTCCATACGCGGTGGACGTGAGCAGTGGAATCGAATCTGCCCCCGGAATTAAAAATCTCGAAAAAATGCGAACATTCATCGAACTCGCGAAGTCTGCTTAGTCAGCCGGAAATTTTTCGAAAAATGCGGGGTCCTCGAAAGGAGAGCAAATGACGACCCCGCTAGGCTTCCACCAAGACCGGACGCCTTCCATTTTCGGAGTCGCCTCAGTCCCTTGGCTGTACGGCTGAGTATAGCGAAAGAAGTCGATTCTTCCAAGTCAAAACTGCGGTTTTTTGCACGGATCGTTAAAGTTCGCTCGATTTCGCAAAACTCAGGAACTCAACCCGAGGGACTTCGGTTGAAGCACCGGTAGGTATAATGCCGAAGCACTAATAGGGGGTGCGACCTTTGGCCGCCGCCATCGAGACCAAGCAGCTCACAAAGACTTATAAGTCCCGTATCCACGGAAAAATCAACGTTGTCGACTCGCTCGACCTCCACGTCGAAGAAGGCGAAATCTTCGGATTTCTCGGCCCGAACGGCGCTGGTAAGACCACAACCATCAAGATGCTCCTCAGCATCATTTACCCAGACGCTGGCGAAGGCTACGTTCTCGGTAAGGAGATTGGGGACATGTCGGTGCACCGACTGATCAGCTACGTTCCGGAGCGCCCGTATTATTACGAGCACATGACGGGACTTGAGCTGCTCAAGTTCTATGCATCGCTCTTCGGCATCAACGACCAGGCCCTGTTCGTTCGGCTCTTGGAGAAGGTCAACCTTCACCGAGATATGAGCAAGACCATCTCGCAGTACTCAAAAGGTATGCAACAGCGAGTTGGGTTGGCCCAGGCTCTGTTGAACGATCCGAAGCTCATGTTTCTGGATGAACCAACGGGTGGTTTGGACCCGATCGCACACCGCGAAATCCGCGACCTCATTCTCTCGTTCCGAGAAGAAGGCAGAACTGTCTTCATTTCTTCTCACGAGTTGAGCGAAGTCGAATTGATTTGCGACCGTGTCGCCATCATCAACAAGGGCGTTATTGCCCGCCAAGGAAAGCTCACCGACCTGCTGCGAGGCGGTCGTGTTGAGGTCACTTTCGAAGGTGTAACTGAGCAGTGGCTGAAAGACAAGGGAATGCGAGATTCCCACGTCCGCACCATTGCGGGCGGAGTTCTGCTCGACACCACGGAAGAAGAGGATATTAACGCTCTTATCGATGCCGCTCGCTCCAATTCGGGCCGAATCGTTAGCATCGTGCCGCGCCGAAAGCGACTGGAAGACCTGTTTATTCAGACGGTCACCGACGCTCCTGCCGCGGCGGCAAAGAAAACCATCACGGTAGAGGAGTCAACCAGTGTTTAAACCCATTGCTTCAATTGCTGCTACCACCGTTGGAGAAGCGATTCGACGAAAAGTACTCTTGATCATCTTGTTGATCGGAGTGCTCTTCCTCGTCGTCGCACCCGGCCTCGGAATGCTCTCGGCTCGATCTGAGACGACAGTTTTGCGAGGAATGATGCTCGGAATCATCCAGCTCACGAGTGCGGTCATCGCGATCGTTCTCACGGTCTACATGATCCCGAACGAGATCGAGCGACGAACGATCTACACGATTCTGTCCAAGCCAGTTCAGCGATGGCAGTTCTTGGTCGGCAAGTACTTCGGAGCCGTTTCCGCTCTCTTGATGATGATGACGTTGATGACGTCTGTTTTGGTCTTCACCTTCTGGCTTCAGCAGCGAGACGCTTCGGCGATTCCTGACCTGATCAAAGCCCCGGTGATGTACTTCGTCCAGATGAGCCTTCTGGCCGCCGTCGCGATCTTCTTCTCGACGTTCGTTTCTCCGTTGGTCAACTTCTTCCTTTCTGGCGGTTTGTACCTGCTCGGCTCGCTCTTTGCTCCGTTTTTCCAAACGTTGCAGGAAAGTCAGGGCACGCCACAGGCGGCAAAGATCTTTGCGCAGTTGGTCAACACCATCTTGCCAAACTTTGCGAACTACAACATCCAGAACCCGATCATCAACCCGGGTCAGCAGATTCAAAACGAAAGCTCCTACTACCTTCAGGTCACCGTGTACGGAGTTCTGTACATCGCTGGTTTGCTGGTTGCCGGAACGATCGTCTTTGACCGACGTGAAGTTTAAGGAGGCTTGATCTAATGTCAATGACCTCCGGAATCAACCGAACGCCGCTCCTTGGAGCGATCGTTGGGTGCGCACTTGGAGTCTTCGTACTGCAAAACGGTATCGGCACACAGCCGACCGGAAAGCAATACGAGTCCGTCACCGAGACCCTCAAGAACGGCAATACGCGAACCGTAAAGAAGCTGAAAGCAGGAGTGGCCACCCCGGCTTTCCAGGGCATTTCTTCTTCATGGCAGCGAGATTTCAACCAGGGAACGGTGGAGACTCAGGGTCTATCGCCCGATCAGCTTCTGTTTGCGCTTGCTGGCTTCCGAGAAATGATCGCGGGAATCCTCTGGGTTCGCGCCGACTCGTTCTTCGATAGTGGCAACTATGACGCGATCTTGCCGATCATTCGGCTCGTTACCGTCTTGGACCCTAAGCAAATTGACGTTTACGCCACGGGCATGTGGCACATTGGCTACAACTTCACGGACGAAGAACAGCGTTCCGACCGACGGTACATTCCATCGGCTCTGGCGCTCGGAAAGGAAGGGGCTCGAAACAACTCCCTCACCTACGAAATGTTCTTCGAAACGGGTTGGATGTGGTACCACAAGATCGACGACGACTACAGCAATGCGGTCAAGTGGTTCGAACTCGCTCAAGAGCGACCAGACATGATCCCGGCTCGTCGAAACCTGATCACCAACGCTTACGAGCGTGATGGCAAGGTTGACAAGTCGCTGGACACCCTCTTTAAGCTGTACGAAACGGCCGGAAAGAAAGCCAAGGAAGATGCGGCGTTTGGTAACAAACAGAACCGAGACACCTTGGAAAACAAACTCGACACGACGCTAGTCCGAATGGTTCAGCGTGGTTGGTTTGCTGGAAAAGACGGGCGACCTCTCACCGGCTATGACGTCAATCCGCCTTTCGACACTGGATTCAGTGCGAAGGTCACGGTTACCGAAGCACGCGTGCTTCGATTCGAAGGAACTTGGAACGTGCTTCCAGTTGGAACGCGAATTCGAGCCGTACTTCGTGACGCGGACTTCCCTAACGCCAAGCCAGCAGGCATGGAATGGGACTTCTCGAACGACGTGAACCTTGATCCGCCGCGAGACAAGACCTTCATGCAGGAGCAGCTGTTTGTTCGAAACCAGCGCTTCAACAAGAAAGTCGACATGAGTAAGGACCCGACCATGTACCCCTTCACTTCGAAGGATTACGTGATCGAGTTCTACTACAACCCGCGTTCGGCTCCGCCTCATATTCAGGATAAATTCTCGTGGAACGGTGAAGGATTCACCGACAAGAACTTCTTGAACACACAGGTACGAGAAGGGCAGCGAGTCATGTACACCTCGGTCAAAATCTCGAAGGATCAACTTCTTCGGCGTGGCGACTGGCGAGAGAAAGTGCCGGTTATCAAAACCGCCAACTACCTCGACAAGGATGGCAAGGCATATAACCAAGCCGACCAAGTCACCATTGACCTACCTTCGCTTCGCGCGAACTAAGGTCATCACCAATAGCGGCGGAATCCTTGAGATTCCGCCGCTATTTTTTTGTCCGGCGTCCCCGCTTGGAACTGACAAACATCGCATAATTGCCACGTGGCAAATGTCGTCATCGGTGTAGATCTTGGCGGAACCAATGTTCGCGCTGGAGCTTTTTTTGAAGATGGAACTCCTGCCGGACCGGATTATGAAAATTCGAGTCGAGCTCAGGAAGGCACCGATGCAATCATCGAAGGGCTGAGTAGCACGATCCATCAAGCGATCGGTACCGCGAATGGACAGGCGGTATATGTCGGCCTTGCCATTCCGGGACATGTCGATAACGACCGCGGCATCGTTCGCTGGGCACCAAACTTCGGCCGCTACGTAAACGGAGTCTTCGAAAGCTGGCGTGATGTTCCTATTCGTGAGCCACTAGAGCATCGGCTAAACCTCCCTCTCGTGATGGGCAACGACGCCAATTTGGCCGCCCTAGGTGAGTACCGATACGGTTCCGGAAAAGGAACAGCGAAGTGTCTCGTGATGCTCACCGTAGGCACGGGTATCGGCGGTGGCGTGGTCATGGCGCCGCAGAGCGTGCTCGGAGAAGCGAAAGGGCCACTTGTCTTAGTCGGCAGTAATCAGGGCGGTGCCGAGCTCGGGCACATCGTGATCCAGGCGAACGGCCTGGACTGTAACGCCGGGTCTTACGGATCTCTTGAAGCCTATTGCCAGCGAGACTCGATCGTACAGCGCGCCGTTCACAGGCTCCGGCGTGGCCGAAAGAGCTTGCTCGATGAACTTGTGGAAGGTGATTTTTCTCGCGTCACGCCTCGGCTCATTTCCGAAGGCGCGTCGCATGGCGACGTGATGTGCATTGAAGTTTGGCGAGAGGTCGGAGAGATGCTCGGGATCGGCATCGGAACATTAATCAATGTTTTCGCACCAGACGTCTTCCCGATCGGCGGACAGATTGCGAAAGCGGGCGATTTTCTGCTGCAACCGGCAATTGCCTCTGCACAAAACTGTGCGGTCACCTCGCTCTTTGATGATTGTAAGATTGGCTTGGCAGAGCAAGTTGAAGACGCCGGGATGCTTGGAGCTGCCGCACTTGCCTTTGAAGCCAACCGATGGCTACGTGCCAGCGGGTAATCTCACAACGTACTCGAGGAGGATTTGAACCTAAAATGACGGAAGTAATCATGCCTAAGATGGGCGACGGAATGGAGGAGGGAACCCTTCTCGAGTGGCTAAAGAAGGACGGCGATGCCGTCAAATCGGGCGAAGTCATCGGCAATATTCAGACCGACAAGGCCACGCTTGAGCTTGAATCACCTGCCACCGGAACGCTCACCGGAATTATTCTTGAAGCCGGAAATGCGGTTCCCGTTGGACGACCGATTGCGCTAATCCTGAAGCCCGGTGAATCCATCCCGGCTGGTTGGGGCTCAGGTGCTCCTGGCGCTAGCGCCGCGCCGGCAGAAGCTGCGCCAGCGGTAGCCGAAACCGCCACACCCGTCGCAGCACCCGCCGCCGCTCCGGCTCCAGAGACTCGAATCAAGGTGAGTCCGCTGGCCAAGAAAGTTGCTGCCGACAAGGGAATCGACTTGTCGACGATTCAGGGCACGGGACCTGGAGGACGCATTACCGAGAAGGACGTTCTCGCCGCGCCGTCTGCTCCAGCCGCTGCTGCTCCTGTTGCAGTATCCGCCCCAGCACCGATCGTTGCTTCGGCCGAGGATCAGGTCATCAAACTTCCCCGCCTTCGCCAAATCACCGCGAAGCGCACAACCGACAGCAAGCAGCAGGTTCCGCACTTCTATGTCACGGTGGAAGTTGATGTCGAAGCCATCGGTGAGCTTCGGGCGATGTTCGAGCGAGAAGAGAGCGGAAAGGTCAGCGTTAACGATTTCGTTATCAAGGCTTGCGCCCTCGCTCTCCGAGACATGCCAGAAGTGAACGCCGTTTATCAAGGCGACCAAGTCACCATTTTTGGCGGCGTCCATGTCGGAATGGCCGTAGCTATCGCCGATGGTCTTACCGTCCCGGTCATCAAGAACGCCGACCAACTCTCGCTGCGCCAGATCTCCGCAAGAAGCAAGGAACTCGCAAAGAAGGCACGAGAGAACAAGCTCGGACTTGATGAACTTTCCGGATCGACGTTCAGCATTTCGAATATGGGAATGCTTGATGTCGACTACTTCCTCGCTATCATCAACCAGCCAAACAGTGCGATCATCGCGATCGCTTCGGCTCGAAAGAAAGTCGTCGTCAACGATCAGGATGAGATCGAAGTACGAAGCCGGATGAACATCACCGGCAGCTTCGACCACCGCGCACTTGATGGTGCCGTCGGTGCCAAGTTCATCAATGCGGTCAAGAAGTACCTCGAGAATCCAAGTCGCTTGCTGAGTTAATCCCACGATTTCGTAGGACCAACTTGCACGGGATTCGCTGCAGTCGGCCAAGGATCTCCAACGCTCGGGAAGTCACGCTCATCATAGCGTGGTTTCCCGTGCGTATTACGCCGTGTATTGTGCGGCGACGTATTACATTCTCCAGAAGAATCCTGGTGTCGAATTCGCTCGGGGCTGGCAGAATCCGCCTCATGAGCAAGTCAAAAGGCTCCTCGCTGGCTTGATGAATCGAACTTCGGCCAGCTATCAGGTTCTTGCCAACTTTGAAGAGCTAAGAGGCCTTAGAGCGGACTCGCGCCCCGGCACAACGGTTGACTTGGATACCGAAACGGATGCAATACAGCTGGCGTCCAGTACATTAAGGGCACTTAGGACTTAGAACTGTGGCTAGAGCAAACCGACAACGAATCCGCGAAGGGCTTCAAAATTTGCTGAATGCCAAAGGAATCCAGATCTTTATGATTCCAGATTCTGGTCCGTACATGAGAAACGGATACTGGCACTGTAATTTAGACTTGGCGCCCGGGGTTCCGTACTCATATCGCCTTCATCGCACAATTGCCGAAATTGATACGCAGATCAATGAGCAATTCAAGGAAACGATCACGCTTCACCTCGGTGAAGTAACGGCTGAGAGCCTGGTTCAGCAAAGTGAACCGCAGATGATGGTTGCGGAATCGAAGTCGTCCCACGACACCGCTTAGGTCACCCCTACTTTAGATCCCAAACCACGGACCTTCGGAAATCTGACTCTCGATCAACTCACGATCCTCAGGATCGGCGATTTCATCCAGAGCCGAAACGGCCGCCGCGCGGAGCGCGATTGCATCATCAACAATGCCCATCATCGCGTGCGCACGGGCGAGACCTTCCAAAGTGCTTGCTTTCAGATAGTCGGCAACTTCGTTTTTGGAAGCGAGCTCCGCGGCCATGCTTGCATGGCGCAGGGCTTCGTGCCCAAACCCGAGCCGAATATACACCCGGGCCAAGAGCCATTCGCCGGTCGCCAGTTCCTGCGCTCCGCCAATCACCGACCAGTGATACAGAGAAGCACACGCCATCCGTTCAAGTTCAATTTGCTCCTCAGCCGACAACTCAGCACGGTCTAGCAAGTTCCAAGATCCGTTGTAGGTTGAAACGGCAAACTCGCGATGGGTTAAAGGATTGGTGTGCATAAGGTCAATTCCAGACTACAAGAATATACGTTGCGCTGTAAGATTTAGTCATGTCGCTGGCGCTGAACGCATCTGTTGTTTTCAGTTCTCCGGTCTCGTCGGTTGAGTACATCTCCGGAACGGTGTCCTACCGAGAGCGGATTGCGCTGTCCGGCCGAGCTGAACTCGTGGTAGATCTAGATCGTTTTGCAAAAGACGGCACGCAAACGAATCTCAGCCGCGTGAGGTTGCAACTTGGCACGAAGCAAGTGCCGATTCCATTTGTTATCCCGTATCTGCCCGAGACTATCAAAGCCGGCGAAACCTACGGTGTTCGAGCTGAGATCTTTGTGAACGGCACCCTACGCTGGCAATCGCCATCGCATAGCATGGTGATCGCAAACAAGAAAACGAACGCGAACCTCACCGTCAATCGCGTGCCGGCCGATGCGTACACGACGATCCTTAACCGAGAGTGGACGCTAGTGTGGCTTGAAGGCAAATCTGTGCCAGCTACAAGCAAGATCACACTCAACCTGCAAGGCAAGGACCAACTCACTGCGCGCAGTGGCGTGAATTCGATCCGTGGCACGTTTGTTTATGCGGCACCAACCATTCAGCTCGATCCCGGCCCGATGACCCTTATGGCTGGTTCTCCGGAGGCGATGGAACGAGAAAGGCGATTTGTTCAAGTTCTCTTCCAAACTAACCGCGCCACGTTAGAGGAGGGTCAGCTCGTGCTCTCCCGAGGAGAAAACACTCTGGCGATCTTCCGACCGACTAAGCGGTAGGTTCAGTGTCTGCGGGGTCCAGAATTTTTGCGAAAGCGAGCTCAATCGAACTCGCTTCACCGTCGGAAATGCGCTCTCCAAAAAGCTCTTGGATCCCTCGCTCCAGCGTTGGCCAGGCCCGTAACCGCTCGGAAAGACCCAGCTCGGTGATCTCAACGTGCATTGCACGGCGGTCGTTTGGGCATGCCACCCGGCGGATCAGCCCCTTTTGCTCGAGTCGGTCGGCGAGGCGAGTGAGCCCGCTCCGCGAATAAATGATCTTGTCCGCTAATTCACTCATTCGAAGACGCTGATCCGGCGCATCTTCAAGGGCAAGCAGTACATCGTAGACCTCAAGAGAGACAACCCCATCTGCCGACATGCGCCGCTCAAGCTCTTTCGTGATTCGGCCATGCGCCATGAAGAAGTTAGAAAAGGCCCGCTTTCGAAGGCCATCGGGGTTCATTGCTTAAGTTTGACACACGGTAGTTGCACCGTCAACAAAACGCGCCATAATGATTGCGTCAACAATGATTGACATGGCAATTAAATCATGTCAACGCGAGAAAGCGTACAAGAACTCGTCACTTTGGTCACCACTGGCCGAATCCTCGAAGCCTTTGGAAAATTCTATTCCGAAGACGTCGAGATGAGCTAGAACTCAAAACTACCAACCGTTGGCAAGGCAGCCAACCGAGTACGAGAAGAGCAGTTTGTTGGCTACGTCAAGGAAGTTCACAAGAACGAGGCAGCCAAAGTCATCGTTGAAGGTGACCTCGCCGCGATTGAGTGGGATCTGGAGTTCACCGGTGTCGATGGCAAAGGAGTCAAATACCACCAAGTGGCGGTTCAAGAATGGAAGGATGGCCAAATCATTCGAGAGCGATTTTCTACAACGCGGGTCATTGATCCGCAACTACAGCTGTGTTTGGGCCCATCGAAAGGTCAGCCCAACAACATCTGCCGAAATTCCGTACTGGAAACATCACACAATCCACTCGCCTGCTGTAAAGTAGACGCACGCTATGAATGGCTCCGTAAAACTCTCCGCCCTAGGCTTCACCGCCGCTCTGATCATCGGCATTGTCGCATTCAGTCCAACCGCCCAAGCCAAGCAGCAGAAGAAGCCAGAGGTCGTCAAAACGACCGTTAACCCATTCGTCAAGAAGTACTGCGTCAGTTGCCACGGAGCAAAAGACCCAGCTGACGGCGTGAACCTCACGGGCCTCAAGACCGATGCGGACGTCAAGAAGGCCGCCAAGATGTGGAAGAAGGCCGGCCGAGAGGTTCTTGCCAAGAAGATGCCTCCGCAGGGTTCTGCGATGCCAAAAGACGAAGAGCGAAAGAAGTTCATCGACGCTCTCAATTCGCTGAAATAAGGCTCCATCCCGGCAATCGGCCGGAAGTGCGGTTCGATCTAGGAAGATTGTCAACGTTTTTTCCGGATCGGACCGTCTGTACCTTAAAAGTTGCGTAGAATTTAAGGGACGATGCGGTCAAAGCGAAACAGCGGTTATATCGAAATCTTAAAGCTGGCTGGCCTCGCCGCAAGCAGTTCTCTGCTCGGCGTCGTGATTCTAACCGTGCTGCAAACCAAAGGCACAAAGGTCGGCGCTCAAAAGACCACCGCAAAGAAGGTTGCGCCGATGAAGAGCGCGACCGGAGATTTGCTCCAGGCAGACCTTTCCCCGTTCGTAAACAAGTACTGCGCCAGTTGCCACGGAAAGACGTCCCAGGTGGCCGGGCTCTCGCTCACGAAATACAAATCCCTCGCGGAGGCGAAAGCCGCGGCTGAGATCTGGCAACGTGCGGCCAGCAACGTTTCAAACAGCCACATGCCGCCGAAAGGCATGAAAATGCCCACCACCGCAGAGCGCCAGAAGTTTGTGGACGCCGTCAAGCGCTTGGTTAACGAGGACTGCGGCGTCACTTCCCCGGGCCGAGTTACCCTCCGCCGTTTGAACCGAGCGGAATACAACAACACGATCCGAGATCTGATTGGAGTCGACTACCGGCCCGCCGATGACTTCCCTTCCGACGACGTCGGTTACGGTTTTGACAACATCGGCGATGTATTGAGCCTATCGCCGCTGCTCATGGAGAAGTACCTCGATGCCGCCGAGCAAATCGCGAACCGGGCGATCTCCACCGAAAAGCGAGCACCGATTCTGATTCCGGGCTCAAACATGACCGGCAAAGGTGCCGTAACGATTGATGACGACAGTGCGGACCTTGCGTCTTTTGGTACCGCCATCGCCACTTTCAATATCGCCCGACCCGGGCGGTACTCGATTTCAATATCTGGATACCAATACAAAGCTGGACCTGATAACGCGAAAGTCGCGGTCGATGTTGACGGAACCGCGGTCTCAGAATTCACGATTGCCGAAACCCGTGAAAAAGCTGGCACCTTCTCATTACCGTTCAAATTCGCAAAAGGTAAGCACACCGTCGGCATCACCTTCCTGAACGACTTCTTCGATGCTAAGCTTCCGGCGAATCAGCGCGACCGAAACGTCACCATCAAGTCAGTGACCCTCTCACTCCTAGACGCCGCCCCGTTCCCGGAGAGCCACTTGCGCTTGATTCCTGAGCCTCCAGAATCCGGCAAGGAACGAGCCGCCGCCGAAAAGACTTTGCGCGATCTATCCACCCGGGCTTATCGCCGACCGGCAACTCAAGAAGAGGTCAATGCTCTACTCAAACTCTATGACCTGACCGCGCAAGCGAAGGAGCCATATGAGAAGCGCATCCAGATTTGTCTTCAGGCCGTGCTCGTGTCCCCTCACTTTCTCTTCAAAGTCGAAACCGACAAACCCGGAGCCAAAGGCGATCGAGCACTAACAGATTTCGAACTTGCGACTCGACTCTCCTACTTCCTTTGGAGCAGCACTCCAGACTCGCGGCTTCTACAGCTAGCGGCCGAAAAGAAGCTTGGCACCCCCGCAACCCTGAAAGCAGAAGTACTGCGCATGCTGCAAGACCCGAAGGCGCAGGGACTTGCCGATAACTTTGCCGAACAGTGGCTCCAACTTCGGAGACTCGAAAATTTCCAGCCGAATCCAGAACAGTTCCCTGGCGTCGACACCGAAATGAAGCATCTGATGGCGAGCGAAACGAAATCGTTCTTCATGCACGTGCTCAATCAGAACCTGCCCGTAACCGACTTTCTCGACGGCAAGTACACGTATCTCAACGCTCGACTCGCAAAACATTACGGGATTCCCAATATCACGGGCGACGACCTTCGATTGGTGAATCTAGCTGGAACCCAGCGGGGTGGAGTGCTGTCGCAAGCTAGCATCCTGAGCATCACCAGCAACCCAACCCGAACCTCCCCGGTTAAGCGCGGAAAATGGGTGCTCGAGAACATCCTGGGTACCCCGCCGCCGCCGCCGCCACCTGACGTCGGCGACCTCGGTGACGATGGACAAATACTTACGTCGGCCAATCTTCGCGAACGCCTAGAGCAACACCGTAAGAAGCCGGACTGCTTTAGCTGCCACAGCCGAATGGATCCTATCGGCTTTGGGATGGAAAATTACGACGCCGTTGGTCGCTGGAGAACCGAAGATCAGAACAACAAGATCGATAGCTCTGGCGTCCTTCCCGATGGTCGGAAGTTCACCGGGCCAGACCAGCTCAAAAAGATCCTCCTCCAGAACAAGGACCAGTTCACCCGCACTTTGGCGGATCGACTGTTGACTTATGCAACGGGCCGAGGCATGGAGCCGAAGGACCAGTGTCACTTGGACGAGATCGTTCTGACCGCCAAAAACACGAACTACCGTTTCGCATCAATGATTATCGCAATCACCCAAAGTGATCCGTTCCGAAAGAGGAGTGCAAACCCATGAACCACATCGATAGAAAAACATTCTTGCGCGGCGTAGGCACCGCCATGGCCCTCCCGGTACTCGAAAAGATGTTCCCGATGACGGCTCTGGCATCAAGCCTGCCTGCCCAGGCAAAGCCCATGCGCATGGCGTTTCTGTTTGTTCCAAACGGTGTAGAGATCAACCACTGGACGCCAAAGGCTGCCGGCGCACTCTCGGGAGAATTGCCAAATATTCTGCAGCCGCTCTCAGAACTCCGCAACGACTTCAATATCCTAACCGGGCTTACTCAGCACCACGCACGCGCTAACGGCGATGGGCCAGGGGACCATGCGCGCTCAACCGCTTGCTGGCTCACCGGCGTGCAGGCAAAGAAAACGGCCGGATCGGACATTCGCAATGGCGTATCTGCAGACCAAGTTGCGGCCCGCGAGATCGGCCGAAACACGAAGTTCGCAAGTCTAGAAATCGGCTGCGAGCGCGGCGGCGTGAGCGGTGACTGTGATAGCGGTTACTCCTGCGCCTACTCCAGCAACGTTTCGTGGCGCTCGGAGAACACACCCGTCGCCAAAGAAGTAAACCCACGGCTCGTGTTTGAGCGGCTGTTTGGCAACGGTCAGGCCGGAGAAGAAAAGGAAGCCCAGACACGACGTGATCTCTTCCGCCAAAGTATCCTAGACCTCGTTTCTGAAGACGCATCTCGACTAAAAGCACAGCTCGGCACCCGAGATTTGCGCAAGCTTGACGAATACTTCGAGGGCGTTAGAGAAATCGAGAAGCGCTTACAGAAATTCGAGAACAGCCAAGCTGCCCTCATCGCTGCGGGAGTTGGAAAACCCAACGGAATCCCAGCGGATTACGGCGAGCACATTCGTCTGATGGGCGACATGATGGTCCTAGCCTTCCAAGCGGACCTGACCCGCGTTTGCACTTTCATGTTTGCAAACGATGGCAGCAATCGTAGCTATCACCAGATAGGCGTTTCGGAAGGGCACCACGACGTGAGCCACCACGGCCGCGATCCTAAGAAGCTCGAAAAGAAGCGCCAGATCGACCGATTCCATACCGAGCAACTTGCCTACATTCTTCGAAAGATGAAGGAGACTAAGGACGGCGATGCGAGCCTGCTGGATAACACCATGCTCGTTTATGGAGGTGGCATCAGCGATGGTGATCGCCACAACCATGACAACCTCCCTATCCTCATGGCCGGAAAAGCGGGCGGACGGCTCAAGACTGGTCAGCACATCGTTTATCCAAACGAGACGCCGATGACCAACCTGTTCCTTTCGATGCTGGACAAGGTCGGCGTCCGCATGGACAAGCTGGGAGATAGCACCGGCAAACTTCAGGGACTCTTCTGAGCTTCCCCGGTTAAACAAAAAGCGGCTGGTCGATTGATCGACCAGCCGCTTTCTTGTTTACGAAAGTAGTCTTACTTTTCGCCGCGCTTCTTTCGGACTCGAGTCTTGACGAGTCGTGGAACTCCGTCTGCGCCGTAGCCGATCTTGAATCCAGCTGGCAAACCAGCGAGTGCCTTGGCAAGATCGTCCGAAAGGGCTGCTCCGCCGCCCGCTCGTCGTCCTCGGGCCTTCGGCTTAACCGAGTTCAGTCGATCGAATGCTTCGCTTGCATCGTCTTCTTTGCCCATGGCAACCAGTTGCTTCTTGTCTACCTGATAGAGTTCACTCGAAGCTGGGAAGGAGAGGAAGAGGTAGCCTTCGACGGCAATCATTCGAGCCTTAATAGGTACGGTGTACTTCTTGACTCCGATCTTGATCGACAACACGCCGTCTTTCTCTGCTGCCTTAAACTTAAGGCTGTTCTTTACGTTCTGAACGGTTTTCATTTTGCTCTTTAATTATGGCAACGAGTTGTCGCCATTACAACGTCAAGAAAGGAATACCACATTATCGATCAATCGTGTTGTGCCAAGCTTCGCCGCACAAATGAGTGCCGAGTCTTGTTGATGGGCAGCAATGGGTGCCATCGTGGGTAAATCTACATACTCAAAGTAGTCCACTCCAAAGCCATTTGCCGATAGCGCGGATACTGCGGATGAAAGCGTTTCTGCTACAGAACTGCCTTGAACGATACTCATTCTTGACTCAGATAGTTTCTGATAAAGTAGCGGTGCCAGATTCCGTTCCGAGGGTGAGAGGTATCGATTTCGGCTTGACATCGCTAAACCGTCAACTTCCCTCACCGTATCGCAGACCACTACGCCAATCGGTAAATTCAATCCAGTTACCATCGTTTGCACTACTTGGCATTGCTGTAGATCCTTCTGACCAAAATACGCGCGCGTCGGCAACACCATGCCAAACAGTTTGGCGACAACCGTAGAGACTCCATCAAAGTGGCCCGGGCGCTTGGCACCTTCCCACCTTTCAGTGACCCCAAAAACTTGTACCTTTACGAGGTGATTCGGATACATCTCTTCTACTGAGGGAAGAAATACGATGTCGACACCGCAACTTTCTGCAATGGCCAAGTCCGACTCCAAGGTTCTGGGATACCGAGAATAATCCTCGTTCGGTCCGAATTGAGTTGGATTGACAAAGATAGACAGTACAGAGATATCGTTCTCTGCCCGGCTTCGGCGAAGCAGCGTTGCATGGCCCTCATGCAGCGCTCCCATGGTTGGCACAAAACCAACCGAGTTTTGCCCTCGAGTTCCAATCTCAGAAATCCGTTCAACAACTCTCAAAAGCTGTTCTCTTCCGTTGGAAACTTTCGCTCGCGGACTTCTTGGGTGTAAGTCTTAAAGGCGTCTAGGACCAAGCTCCGACCGTCGATATACGGCTTAGCATGCTTGTGAATTTTATTTGTTAGTCCTAAGATGTCGTGCATTACTTGAATTTGACCGTCGCATTCGATCCCACCTCCGATGCCAATCGTTGGTGAAGCCACAGACTGAGTAATTTGTGCCGACAGCGCGGCGGGAATTAGTTCCAGAACGATCGCGCAAACCCCAGCCGCGTCAATGGACTGAGCTTCGGCGAGTACGGTGCTACCGGCGTCTCCCCTTCCCTGCACCTTAAAGCCCCCAAAAGTGTTCACCGCTTGAGGCGTGAAACCAACATGGCCCCAAACGGGGATGCCTGCCTTTGTCATCGCGCGAATCGTATCGGGATAGTCGCCCTCTAGCTTCACCGCGTCTGCTCCGGCTTTCATGAGCAAGATTGCGTTCTCAATGGCTTGCTCAGTCGAAACGTGATAAGAGCCAAACGGAAGATCCGCAACCAAGTGCGCCCGTTGGACTCCACGGCGTACCGCTCGGAGATGATGCAGAACATCGCCAATCTCCACGGGAACCGTAGTCTCGTACCCAAGCACGACATTCCCTAAGGAATCGCCAACTAAGATAACATCGATGCCCGCTTCATCGGCGGCCTGCGCAAAAAAGACATCGTATGCAGTGACGCATACGATGCTCTGACCGCGTTCCTTCATCAGCCGAAGTTTGGGCGCGGTAATTCGATCCGCCATACCGGCAGTTTACTTAAGCGAAGCCAAAACCTCTTTTGCGTGGCCCTTGGGCTTTACCTTGTTGAACACCGCCGTAACGATTCCCTCTGCATCGATCACGAAAGTCGTTCTCTCCACGCCCATGTACTTCTTGCCGTACATCGACTTTTCCACCCAAACGCCGCACGCATTTGCAAGAAGTTGCTCTGTATCTGCCAATAAGGTGAAACCAAGAGAGTACTTATCGGCGAACTTTCGATGGCTCTTTGCGTTATCAGGACTGACGCCAACAACCCGGGCACCTGGGGATTCCGATCCCGAGAAGTCTGGGGCCAATTCCTGAAACTCACAAGCCTCGGCCGTGCAACCGGTGGTGTCATCTTTTGGATAGAAGTAGATCACCGCCGGAGCACCTGCTAGATCTGCTTTGGTTACCGTCTCGGCATCTTGATTGAGCAATGAAAAGTCTGGAAACGCGTCGCCAACCTGCAACATACGCCTAACTCTATCCGTAATCGGCGGGAATCGTTAGCCGCCGTCGGCGTCGGTCAAAAGTGCTTGCATCAAATCGACGCGTAAGACAATTCCGGTCATCTGATTTCCGTCCATCACCGGTGCCACGGTGAGATGGCTGTTTAACATGATGTAGAACGCCTCACCAATTTCGTGATCCGCGGGCAAGGTTGTTGGCGTCGAGGTGCCGTAGTGAATAGCCGGAGAATTCGCGATGCTCACCAAACTATCCGCCATCGTTACCGCCCGACACAGGTCCCCTTCTGTTACCACGGCGAGCGGCTCGAGGTCGTCGTTCAGCACCACCAACGCGGGAAACTGATAGATGTCCATCTTGTCCACCGCATCCCGCACCGTGCTTTTCGGCGTGAGCGTGGGTATGTGGGTATGCATCACTTCCCGCAACTTCATGAGGCAAGGGTGGCACACCTAGCCCATCGTGTGCCAGAGTTCGAGAGTGCGAATAGATGTCGGCATCATTGGTGGAACCGGAATCGGCGATCGGTTGCTGGAGCTTGGCGGGACGCCATTCCAACTCGTAACGCCTAGCGGTATCTTCCGCGCGGTCCACACGGAATACCAAGGCATCTCAATTGCCCTCCTTAGCCGACATTCTGCGGGCCACAAGCTCGCCCCGCACCGCGTGCCATACGAGACGATGACGCGGGGACTTGACGAACTCAAGTGTCGGTTTTGCCTTGCGACGGCCGCGGTAGGCAGCCTAGACGAGACGAAAGGGCCCGGCACGTTACTTGCGTGCCGTGATCTCTTGGACGTTAGCGATCGTCAACAGACTCTTCACCACCGGCAGGTGGTTCATCGCGACTTTACAAATCCGTTTTCAGAACTTGTTTCCCGCGCATTTATCGCCGCTGGTGAGGCGCAACGTTTAACGGTTCACGACAACGCGGTCTACGTTTGCGTTAATGGTCCTCGCTACGAAACCCCGCACGAGATCAAAACCTATCGAGCCCTGGGTGGCACAGTCGTTGGAATGACCGCCGCAAGCGAGGCCATTCTCATGCGGGAAGCTGAAATTGAGTACGGCTGCCTTGCAATCGTTACCAACTACGCAAGTGGGATCTCGCCAACTCCCCTGGATCACCAAGAGGTCGTCGACGAAATGAACCGAACCGGTGCGAATGCCGTGCAGATTCTGCTGGATTCCGCGCGGTTGCTTATGGGAGGCTGATGTCACCGCGAACCTTTGCCCTGCTGCTCAGCCTCACGCCCGGAATCGGCGGAAAGAGCGTGTCTCGCATCGTCACGAGGAATTCGCTCATGGCGCGATCGCCGCAAGACTTCCTTCGGCTGAGCGTAGAAACTTGGCGAGAGGAGTATCGCCTGAGCGTAAAGGCGTCCGACAACCTGAAGGTCCAAGCGCTAAAGGGTCCGGCGGAAATCGAAGAGCTAGAGCGCAAACTTCTTGGCCTCGGCGTGAATCTCATCACGATGCAGGACGCCGAATACCCAGAAAGAATCGAGCAGTTTGACCCTGATCCACCTGGGGTGCTTTTCTTGTACGGAAACCAAAAGCTCCTTCAATCCAAGTCGTTTGCCGTCCTCAGTTCCCGCTCGGCAACGCCCAACCAGCTCGACCAAATTGAAGCGCTCACTCAAGAGGGCGTGCTAAACGGCGAAGTCTTGGTCTCCGGCCACGATCGCCCCGAGTATCAGCGGAGTGCCATTGTTCCTTTGCGCTGGGGTGCTCCTCGCATTCTCTGCCTAGACCGGGGACTCTTCCGGGTTCTCGGAGACGATCTCAAAAATGAACCGTTTCGCGCGGCTCGACTATGGCGGTACGAGTTCGATCCGCTCACCGATTTGGTGGTGACGCCGTTCCGCCCGGAAGCCGATTTTGTGGGAGTAAACAACAAAGTCCGCGACCGGCTGATCGCTAGCTTGGCGCACCGAACGGACTTTGTCCATCTCGGAATCGGCGGCGGAATGGACCAAATCGCCCGCCTGGCGGCGAAGGCGGGGCGCACTTTTCGCGTGCCAGAAGAGCACGCAAGCAGGTTCCCGGCGGCCACGGCACTCCCGGTTGGTTAAGAATCCGTCATAATGATCTTTGGCGCGGAGTGGTGTCCGAGTGGTCGAAGGAGCGCGACTGGAAATCGCGTATACGGCAACGTATCGAGAGTTCGAATCTCTCCCGCTCCGCCAGCTTTCCCTTCGACCCAACGAGCCTAGGCTTCGTAGTACGTTCTGATGATCTCTGCGACACCCGAAGAGCAAGCCCGACGCCAAGAAGTGATGAAATTGGTGCTCGAAAGCATCAACATCAACCGAGTCATCAAACTTCCTGATCTCGACTTAGCCCTCGCGCGACCATCCGACCAGTTCGCGCTCGTGAACATCGGTGCCGAGCCAAACCAATACTCAGGCCAGGTTGGCGATTTTCGCTATCAGTTCGAAGGCGAAGAGGACCTGTTGCACCTCATGGTCACCAAGTCTCAGGGAGAGCTCATCTCGGTCCAAGAAGGTCAGAGTGTCGCGGCGTTTCTGTTGGACGGTGTGCCGCCAGCCCTCGTTTGGCTGAAACCCGGCAACCTAAGCCAGCACTTCTATGTCGGGCACGACGACCTGGTCGGTAATCTCATCCTCGCCGAATGAGACCGCCGAACCCGCAACGCGACGAGTTCCACCAACTTTTGCTCCGCTGGTACGACCGCCATGCGCGCGATCTTCCTTGGCGAAAAAACCCCGAGCCTTACCAAACCTGGGTCAGCGAGATCATGCTGCAACAGACCCAGGTTGCAACCGTGATTCCGTATTTCGAACGCTGGATGGCGCGGTTCCCAACTATCGCCGACCTTGCCGCCGCGAGCGAAGATGATGTCCTCCAGTTCTGGCAAGGGCTGGGTTACTATCGCCGTGGTCGAAACCTCCTAGCCGGTGCCCAGTACGTAACTGCCAATGGTCTCCCGACCGACGCTCCTGGCTGGCAAGAAGTCCCAGGAATCGGACCTTACACCGCGGGAGCCATCGCGAGCATCGCCCAGAACCAACCCGCCGCCCTCGTAGATGGCAATGTCGAGCGGGTCTATGCTCGCCTCACGGCCGACGCTACGGAACCGCCCAAGCTCACCCAAAACGCTTGGAAATGGGCCAACCTAAATCTCGACCACCAGCGCCCCGGCGACTGGAATCAGGCCTTGATGGAGCTTGGCGCGACCGTATGCACGCCAAAGAACCCGCAGTGCCCAACCTGCCCGCTCAAGAATCGCTGCGCCGCGTTCGCCCTCGGAAAGCCCGACACTTTTCCAACTCCGGCAAAGCGAACCGCCACCGTTCAACTCCAACAAACCCTTTGGATCGCGCGGTGCGGGGACAGAATTGCCACGGAGCGAGTGCCGCAAGGCGAATGGTGGGAGGGCATGGTCAGCTTCCCGCGCAGCCAGACGCACGACCTGACAGAAAATCCGTTTGACCCGGCATGGCCAAAGCTAGCGGGCACCTTCAAGCACAGCGTGACGCACCACCGAATAACGCTTCAAGTCGCCTGTATTACCGTTGAAAACGCCGCCGACAACTACACTTGGCTCAACGCAGATGAGCTGGAAGAAGCCGCCGTTCCCACCCCGCACAGAAAGGGACTGGAACTCGCGAAACGGCTCTAGTCGATCTCGAGCGAACGGAAACGACGCTCAGTGGAGTCCATCTTCTCCGTCAAATGACGGTACGCCCATTGGACTTTTTGGTTGATTTCTGCCGCGTGCCGCGCTTCCACCGAACCATCTGGAAAATTGCCGGGATCGCTGCGCAAGTTCAGTCGATCGTAAGCCGCTTTGATCGCCTCGAAATCCGCCGTACCGGAAACGCCAAGGATGCCCCTTGCCCGACCATCAGGATCCGACATCGTCGCCGATGTCTCGATTCTCGTGGTCGTCGTGTAAACCGGTTCATCCAGCTCGCGCTGAGCCGAATCATCTACTCCCGTGATTCGCTCCCATTCGCGATTCACGTATCCACGCAACATATCGTAGGCCCGCTTCGCCTCGCTCATGCTTTTATAATGCCACCCTTTCGCTCATAAGGGCTTGGGCATCGTCGACGCTCAGGCTTAGGCCCTTAAGTTGGGCAAGCGATTCGCGCAGCGACTCCGTGTCCATACCAGCGGTGCTATCTCGGCCAACCCCGACCGCGAGCCGGGCGCGCATTTCGCTGAGTCCTGCCTCGGCCTTCCGAATGTCCGCGTCCAAAGTGGCGACCAGCGTAGTGATCTCATCGTAGTGCGCCCGTTCGGCCTGCTTTGCCTCGACCGCGCTGAGAAACGAGCTTCGCTCCCCTTCCGACTCGGCCTGATTGGCCTGTGACTGGAGCTTTTCAATCTCGATGTCTACCGCGCTGGCTTCGAACGCGAGCTTCTTCAGCTTTTGTCGAACCAGCAATGTGTCTTTCAACTGCGATACAACGCGGCCGGCTTCGACAACCGCTTCTCGGCCCACAAAGTAAGTTGGCGATCCTTTCGGCGCAGCGCCAGCAAGCTTTTCGATTTCCTGCTTCAACTGCCGAGACTTTGCGTACATCGAACGGCTGTCCGGGTTCAGTCCTTCGCGGTCATCCTCTTTGATCCCTGTCTTCCGGCTGGTGATCGAGCCGAGGAACACCCCGCCAATAATCAGCACTAGTACGAGAAGCAATATTAAGAGAACATTCATCGACTAAAACCTAAACCGAATTTGAATCGCGACGTCGTGATAAGTACCACGACGCAATCGGATCACGGGCTCAAATGTTGTACGGTCATCCACGCGGAAAGTTGCCCCAAATCTCACGAGTTCCGTTCCAGATTGCAAGCCGCGGGTGAAGCCAATCTCGGCACGATCGAACCGATTGAGCCTGCGAGCAAGGCTAAGGTCCCAAATAGTCTGCCCTTCATCGAGCTCAGTCTCGCCCCTCGACAAAACCAAGCCTTCCAGCTTGAGGGTGTATTGCCCGATTCGGTTGATGGATTCAATGCCGTAGATCAGACCAAATCCCCGACCGTTCCCCGGCGCGAGTTCGGGCCGTCGCAAAATTCCAAGCGAAGACGCTGCCCCACCAAAGTTCTGCCCGACCATGACGGAAGCGTTCAACTGGCTGGAACCAATCCGTCCCGCAAAGCCACTTGCCCGTCCACGCCCCGCATCGGCAAAGGCAATCGCGATCGGAAGCCCCTCAAAGATTAGGTTCGTGTCGCCTCGGACCGCAACCGCGCTCTCCGCCATCGTGCTTCGATATCCAAACGGCAAATACTGCTTCCCAACGCGCCAGAGCCCTTCGTCTTCAACGTAAATCTCGTCGATGACTTCCCGGTCCGTGCCGAAATCGGGACGCTGAATCCGCTGGGACGCGAAAGCACGAAGTCCCGACTCGAGAAAAAGCGTTAGTCCTACCGTCCCCGGCCGACCATAGATGTCGTAGCCACGAAGGAATGAGGAACCTCCCCGCTCGTAGCGCAAAGAACCGATGAGGTCAACTTTGACGCGAACATCAGGAGCCTGGGCGTGAGCCACACCGATGAGAAAGCAGAAGGCTATGCCCGCTCTTGCAACCACTTAACCACCTCGGCGCGCGGGAGCAAGGACTGCTCGGACTTCGCAAGTTCCTTGACCTGCACCGCGGACTCCTGCACCTCCGTGTCGCCAATGACCAGCGCAAACCGAGCACCACTTTTATCGGCCTGCCGCATTTGCGATTTCATCGTGCGAGCTTCGACATCCCAATCCGTCGCAATGCCGTTGTCGCGAAGCTCGCGAACGAGGTTTCTCGCGGCGGCAGTTTGTCCCGCACTGACCACGAACGCGAGGGGCGTTGAATCTGGGATTGCAACTTCGTACGCTTCTAAAGCCAGCAAGACCCGTTCTACGCCAATGCCAACGCCGACGCTCGGAGTTGCCGCGCCACCAATCTCTCTGATGAGATTGTCATACCTTCCGCCACCGCAAAGGCTGCTCTGTGACCCGAGTTTGTCGCTTTGAACTTCGAACACCGTCTCGGTGTAATAGTCGAGCCCGCGCACGATTTCCGGGGCAAGGCGATACTTCACTCCCGCCTCGGTCAGCAACTCTTGAATGGTTTCGAACCGCTGCTTCGAGTCGTCCTCCAAGAAGTCGGTCACCGGCGCAAGCCCGGCCAGGACGGCGTGAACCTTCTCGTCCTTTGAATCCAGCAGCCGCATTGGGTTCTTTTGAGCCTTTTCTTGCTCCTCCGTCGTTTGCTCGGCGAGCCACGGCGCGATGTGCTCAAGAATCGCCGCTCGGTACCGCTCGCGGCACTCGGTTCGACCAATCGAGTTCAGCAGAATCACCGAGTCTGGAATCCCAATCTTCGCAAAGAACCGAGAAACGACCTCCAGAACTTCCGCATCAGCGTGGGCAGAATTTGCCCCGACAAGTTCAAGTCCAAGCTGGTGCGCCTCGCGCAATCGCCCCTTCTGCGGTCGCCCATAGCGGAAGAACGGGGTGACGTAAGCTAACCGCAGCACCGTGCCAGGTGGGCAAAGGCTGTGCTCCACCACGGCGCGCATGGCCGGGGCCGTTCCTTCGGGCTTCAAGGTGATGCTACGATCGCCCTGATCGCGGAAGGTGTACATCTCCTTGCTGACGATGTCGCTTGTCTCGCCCGAAGTGCGAATGAAAAGCTGCGTGTCCTCAAAGGTCGGCGTGCGAATTTCGCCGTAGCCGTAAAGATGCGTCAGTTCCAACCAAGCCGATTCAACGTGCCGCCACTTCCCTGCCTGTGCCGGTAATACATCCTCCGTCCCTCGTTGGGCTTGAAACTTCATCTGTTCATTATGGTTTGTGCTCGACCCATGGCAATCTCATGGCGCTTCCATTAATGACTTCTTTACTTTACTTAAATTGCAATACCAATTAGATGCACACAGCATACCTTTATGCAGACTTTCTATGGCGTTTTTTATTTCGACCCATTGACAACCAAGATGACCCGTTCTATACTCAGACTGCGTTGAGGAACTCACTGATTTGTAAGTTTATACTTCTTTGCGCTTTTTGGCTCGGGTTGTTAGCACCTGCTTTTGCACAGATTTCCGTATCCTACGTCGGCGGGGCAGTTTCTGGAGCGTCCACGCCAAATGTTCCGTACACGGCACTGGCAGACGGCTGGTGGGGCGGTGGAGGTGGCAGCGCGCCGACAGAAACGGTGACGTGCTCTGGCGGAGTTGTGGTACAAGTCACTTGGACAGGCACGGCGCAAACCCGGCCAAGCCACCTCATACTTGCAAAGTATTCTGAAAGTGAGGCCTACAGCTATCTGACCATCCCTTCTGCCGACAACGGCCTAGGTGGCCCACATAACTCGACCGTTCAGTTCCCCATCTTTTACGCATATTCGGGATTCAATTCCGGCGGACCTGTGCCCACTTACGAAGTTGTCAAGTTTGATAGCCAAACGATCTTTCGCACCATCTCTCCATCATCGAGCGGAAACATTTCTGCAAGCGCGAAAGTTAAGGTGCTGGCATATCCGATTCAAATGACTCTTACTGGGTTGACACCTTCCAAAGAGATACTGATCGGTCAACCATTACGTGCGACCATTTCATTTCCTGTCGGATTCCCGCTCGGGATGCCATCGGAATACAAGTGGTACACCCCTGCTGAGACTAAACCATTCCTAGACTATGTCGTGACGCACCAGAATCCGAACTATACAGCTGTCTACACTACCTTTCCTTCGCCCCTCTCTACAACGGCCAGTCAAACGACCTGTCACTTTGCCCGAAGTGGAATAAATAAAAGGATGCGCGCCGTACTGAAGTTTCCTAACGGTACCGAGATAGGTGTCATTGAGTCTTACCTCTTCGAAATTATAGAACCATTAATCTTTGAAGGTCCTGCTCCCGCGGGCACGTTTGCTTTCATTGACTACGGTCAAAGTCCAGCAGTAGTTACAACAAATGATCCGACTGACTATCGAATGTTCGGGACTCAGGTCCCGAGTCAGCCGAAGTGGGGAATTTATTGGGGCAACTGGGTTACAACGCCGCCCGGATTTGGCACTGGTGAGTTTTGGTATACAAACTTAATTACATCGGCAAACAATACTGGAAACGTAGACGGGTTCCCTTTCTCCCAAACTGCGATTGGGCTTGATGGGGAGGCTCGCCAACCGGGCACGTTTTACACCATCCAGCGAACAGACGACGAGTACTTCGGGTATTTTTCCGATCGTCCCGGATTCCCAAAACTACGAGATCAGTTAACCGAATCTACCGTCAGCTTATCCTACAACACTGTTTTTGCCGCCTACCTGATGTTCTTACCGCCGGGCAATATAATCGGAGAAGGAAAAGCACTACCAATTTTCCGAAGAAATTGGAAAGCAGTGGGAACTGGCTCAAAAGCTTCTGGAACTCGCGTATGGAGTGGTAGCGATGGCGGTAGCGAATGGTTGGAGAGCCCAGTGAAGTTTCCGCCGCACCCTGTCTGGACGACGCGAGTCGTCGGAGGTTAATAAACAACCATGAACAAAATCCCCTTCACCTTCAGTTGCGTAGTAATGCTTGGCGTTGCCTTGGCGATGCCTCAGAATCCAGACGTCGGCAACCTGCGGTTTCCGAGCAACATGTTTAAGGAACCTCGCCTTACACCATTGGAAACTCCAAACGTTCATCCCAAGAACCAAGAAGAAATGAACAAGCATCTGGCAGAAGCAAAGCTAAATGCACGTAGTGATGGATACTTGGTTAAATTGGATTCATGGATGAAATATGGTCTTTTTGAACGGGTCATCACCGAAATCGAACGGAACTTGCTCGTACGAAACATTGGCGACGATTTGTCCGCCAGCCGAGATATATTAGCCGAGGCTTATATTTTCACCGGCAAACCTCAGAAGGCGTTCGAGACGCTCGAAAGACGAAAAGGCGCCGCGCCTAAAGAAGTTTACGTGGCAAGCCTTGCCGCGCTCCTCTGTGGAAAAGAGTTCCCAGATCAAAAGGAGTATCTGGCGAGATCAATGTCACAAGAATTTGAGTACCCCACGCTCAAGTCAACAAAGGATCAAATGCTCTACAACTCTCTCATATTGCTGAGCACTAATGTCTATGGAAACGAACGCCGATTACGCTTTGCTCGCTGGGCAAGCGAACTTGCCCCAGGCGATCCGTATACGACGGCGCACTATGTCGTCTACCTTGCACGCACAAAGACGTCTGATCCCAAAACTGCCCTGAAATTGCTAGACTCCGCTCGCCCCACGAACCATCCTGGCACTCTAGAAGAGATCAGTGCAGCACGCGAGCGCGTCATGGATTGGCTTGAGTCAAGTGGCGGCTAGGCCGCCATCCAAACCTTTGTCTCGGGCTTACTGAAAGCTCAGTAAGCCCGTGCATACACAACGCGGCGCGTAGATGGCCGGCCGCTGAACACGCAAACGCCGGGCTCTTCGTCCGATGGGTGCAGTGGCACCAGCGGAATGCAACGAATCGTAGCCTTGGTCGCATCCGAAATCGCGTCTTCCGTCTCCTGCGTGCCATCCCAGTGAGCGACGACGAACCCCGCGCCGCCTTCGCCAGAGAAGATCTCCTGGAACTCGGCCCAGGTGTCCACGCGTCGAGTGTTGGCCTCACGGAATGCAAGTGCCTTCTGGTAGATGTCCTTCTGCGCCGCGTCAAGGCTCGCCTCGACGGAAGCCAGAACGTCGTCTAGCAAAACCGTTGCCTTTTCGCCGGTGTCGCGTCGTGCAAGCACAACCGAACCCGCATCCAGATCCCGTGGACCGACTTCGATTCGCACCGGCACTCCCCGAAGCTCCCAGTGGTTGTACTTCGCGCCGGGCGATTCCTTGTCCCGCTCGTCGATCTTCACGCGCAGACCCTTGGCCCTTAGCGACTCGGCAATGGAACGAGAGACCCCAATCGTGCGCTCGCGGGTTTCGGCATCCTTGCCCATCGGAACGATGACAACCTGGATAGGCGCGATCCGAGGAGGGCAAACGAAGCCCTTATCGTCGGAGTGGGCCATGATCAGCGTGCCGATGAGTCGGGTTGAGACGCCCCACGAGGTGGCATAAACGTATTCGAGCTTCCCTTCCGCCGACTGGAACTTACAGTCGAAAGCCTTGGCGAAGTTCTGGCCAAGGTGGTGCGAAGTTCCGGCTTGGATCGCTTTTCCGTCCTGAGTGAGCGCCTCGATGCAGTAGGTGTGGTCGGCGCCCTTAAACTTCTCGCCTTCTGACTTCAATCCGACCAGAACCGGAACCGCCATCCAATCCTCGGCAAAGCTTCGGTAGCACTCCAAGATCGTTTTGGTTTCCTCTTCTGCCTCATCGTAGGTAGCGTGCGCGGTGTGGCCTTCTTGCCAAAGGAACTCGGTAGTTCGGAGGAACATGCGCGTGCGCATTTCCCAACGCACAACGTTTGCCCACTGGTTGATCAAAATCGGCAGGTCACGGTAGCTCTGAATCCACTTGCTGTAGCTGTTCCAAATGATCGTCTCGCTCGTAGGCCGCACGATCAGGGGCTCTTCGAGGACGGCGTCGGGGTCAGGAATCAGGCCAGGGCCGTTTGGATTCGCCTTGAGGCGGTGGTGCGTGACGACCGCACACTCTTTCGCAAAGCCGTCGACGTGCTCGGCTTCCTTTTCAAAAAATGATTTCGGGATGAATAGCGGGAAATAGGCGTTCTGGTGTCCGGTGGCCTTGAACATATCGTCCAGGGCGCGCTGCATATTTTCCCAAAGCGCATAACCGTGCGGCTTGATGACCATGCAGCCTCGAACGGCTGAATAGTCGGCGAGATCGGCCTTTTGGACCAGCTCGTTGTACCACTCGCTAAAGTTATCGGCGCGGGAAGGAATCCCAAGGTTGCTACTCACCCGCACATTCTGACAGGTTAAGGTTTGGTCATTCGCGCAGAAAGTGGTGCGAAACGTCCCACCTACGTCCGATCATAACCGTTGCCGCGCAAGATTAACGGTATCTTCGAAGCCCGCCTGGGAAAACTTAATGGACAAATCGGAACTGGAATCATACGAAGTCCTGGACTTGGGCATGCTGAGCGAATCGTCCATGGGCGACGCCGATTTTGAGCAACAGCTCATTGAGGTCTTCATGAGCACCGCCCCGAATCTGATTTCGGACTACGAGCTCGCGACCCGTGAAGATCGTTGGTCGGATGCTCATCGAGCGGTCCATTCCCTCAAAGGTTCCTGTCGCGCGCTTGGAATGATGCGACTCGGCATGGTTTGCGAGACCGTGGAAACTTGGAGCCGCACCGATCGCGCAACGGCAGAACCGTTTTCTCCCGAAGATCTCCGCACCGAACTCGGAATCACCGTCGGCGTTCTGCGCACATCTCGTCGCGGCACCGCAAATCGCTAAAGCCGCAAACAAAAAGGGCCAGGTTGATTGCTCAACCTGGCCCTTTCATGTTTAGGTCTTAGGCAGACTGCTTTCGTCGTCGGAACATGGCGAGCACGCCAACGCCGAGAGCGAGCATCGAAGCTGGCTCTGGAACTGGGTTGGTGGTCTTCGCGCGGATTCCGCCGAGGTTCAAGCCGATGTCGTTGTAGTCCTTGTCGCCGAGGTTTGGAAGATCTTCCCAAGCCACGAGAAGGCCAGCTGGCTTCACGCCTGCAGCATCTCGATCCTTAAGAACAACCGCTCGGTTCTGGTTGTTTGGGTTGCGCCAGGTTTCGCTGTAGTAAACAGTCGAAGGCGTTGCGTTGTCGCCGCTGCTGAAAGCAAGGCCAAAGGTTCCGTTGATCTTGACCGAGGTCGAGGTCGGGAAGCCGGAGGAGGCGCCGCCGAGAACCCAGGTGATCTGTGGGTTAAGAGCCGTCAGGTCGGTGTAGTAGCCGATCTTGTGCTTGTTGGCAAATCCAGCTTTCTGGAACAAAACGCTCCAGTCGGCCGACTTGGTTGGGTCAACGAATTCGAACAATCGACCAGATTCCTGATCGCCAAAGTTGGACGCCGAACCGACCGAGCTGAGGGAGCCGGTGTTTCGAACGAGAGTCTGAAGATCGGTGCCAACGCCATCAGGGCTGGTGAGAAGTCCTGCCGTATTCACAAGCTGTGCTTGCGACTGGGCGGCGACTCCAACCAGCGCAAAGCTGATAAGGAAAATACGGGACTTAAACATGTCATCCGTAGTCTCGCAGACCAACCCTGTTGGTTACGCGTCACGAAAATACGGTCCCACAAAAGTGGGACCGGCAAAATATTCCTTTTGAACCGATTCGCAGGTCGTCGGATCAGCGCTTTTTGCGTCTCAGCAATGCCGTGACGCCGAGACCGAGGGCTAACATCGACGCTGGCTCAGGTACCGGAGCCGTGGTCCGTGCGACGACACCGTTCAGGTGCAATCCAAAGTCGTTGTAGTCCTGGTCGCCCAAGTTGTAGCCGTCTTCCCAAGAGACGGTCAAGCCGAAAGGACGAAGTCCATTTAAGTCTCGATCCTTCAAAACAGCGACTCGATTCTGCTGATCTTTGTTCCTCCAAGATTCGCTGTAGTAAATCGTCGACTTCTTAGGATCACTGTTGTCGCCGCTTCCAAAAACCAAACCGAAGGTGCCGTTAATCTTCACGTCCGCGGAGGTTGGTAGTCCGGAGCCGCTGCCACCAAGGACCCAAGTGATCTTCGGGTTCGTCGCCGTCAAGTCGGTGTAGAAGCCCAGCATGTGCCGAGGCGCGTAGCCTGCCTTCTGCCAGTTGATGCTCCAGTTCTGCGGAGTCTTCGGATCCTGGAGATCGAACAATCGACCGCTAGCCTGGTCGCCGGTGTCTTTGCCCGAGCCCACTGAGCTAAGTTGTCCCGAACCTCTCGTGAGAGTTTGAAGATCGGTACCGACTCCATCGCCGCCTGTCGTGAGCTTCGATGGGGAAATGAATTGCGCTTGAGCTTGAGCTGAAAACGCCACCCCGAGGAAAGCAACAGAAAGAAGATTTAATTTAATCATGCTTCTATTGTTGATCCGAAATGGGCGAAGTTCAAGTCGCTAGTTCGTGGTCGCATCACCCCGGTGCCCGAAACGGGTTCACCGAAAGGTGTCACCGGAAAACCGAGACTGAGCTTCGGTAAAGAACGCTTACGAAGCGCAAGCAGCAGAGCGCCAAATGCAAACGGCACAACTGCGGCCGGTTCCGGCGCTGGGCTTGCCGTCGTAGGACGACGCTTGAACCTGTACTCTGCGGTGCCGTCATGATCTTTGGTCTGGGAAGTCAAGCCTTCGAGAGATTGCAAAACCTCACTGGGAGTTGACAAGAGCTCGGTTGCTCTCGGCGGTGCCAGAGTAAGCGCTAGGCCATTCATTTCGCTGCCGAGAAGCCGGAGGGCCGTGACGTTGAGATCAAACAAGAGCGGATTTGTCGGAACAAGTTTTGAGTCGTTGAGTTCCTCGAGTTTCGGTGCCGAATCCACATGGCGATTCGAACCGAATTCGTCGATCACGGTCTGCATCCGCTCTGGTTCCGCCACACGAACGTTTGACAGATTTCTTGGGTGGTACGGCATCTCTATTCGTCGCGTCACCAACTCTGAAGGCCTTGGCCCGGGGGGCGTCCACGCCGGTATCACCGGGCCAAGATTGGCCGCCATAGTTTTTTTGAATTTCTCAGCCTGGTGCACTTCGATTTCTGCCAAATCGTTTCTCGGCAGTACTTTCGGGGCAACATCAGGCAAATCAACGCTGAACAAACAAAGCGAAATCAACAGAAGTTTTTGCATTCGAAGCCCCTTGCATTTTTAGGCTTGAGCCATTAGGCAGAGGTTCGTTTGCTGCGCATCCGCTGCCCGACCAGAGTGAAGAGTCCGACACTGAGAATCAGAATAGGGGCTGGTTCTGGGACCGGGGCATACTTCTGGGCAACAACGCCATCAAGGTGAAGGCCAAAGTCGTTGTAGTCTTGGTCACCTAAGTTGTAACCATCTTCCCAGGAAACGGTTAATCCAAATGGGCGGAGGCCGTTGAGGTCACGATCCTTCAAGACTGCAACACGATTCTGCTTTGCCGAGTTGCGCCAAGATTCGCTGTAATAAACTGTCGATTTCTTTGGATCGTTGTTGTCCCCGCTACCGAAAACCAATCCAAACGTGCCGTCAATTTTGACCTTAGCTGAGCTTGGCAAGCCAGAGTTGCTGCCGCCGAGAACCCAAGTGATCTTCGGGTTTGTCGCCGTAATATCCGTGTAGTAGCCAAGCATGTGTCGTGGGGCGAAGCCTGCACGCTGCCAGCTGATTTGCCAATTCTGCGCCGTGGTCGGATCCTGCAAATTGAATAAACGACCCGCTGCTTGATCGCCAGTATCTAAACCCGAACCCACTGAGCTCAGTTGTCCCGAACCTCGTGTCAGGGTCTGAAGATCGCTCCCTACACTATCACCACTTCGCAACAAATTGGAGGGGTTGATGGTTTGGGCGTTGACCTGTGCTACAGCACAGAGCAACAAACCCGAACTGACGGACAAAACTAATTTCATGGGTTCATTCTTGCTTTTGGTGCTCGCAGATTCCAGCGGCGAGAATGAGGCGGTTGCTCTGGGGTGATTGAGTTTGGGCGATTGATCTGGGGCGATTGATCTAGGGTGATTGATCTGGGGTGGTTGATCTCGGGTACCGGATTAGCGCGACGTTGGTCCACCTAGTTTGCGACCCAGGAGGTCAAGGTGTAGTATTGACGGATGAATTCAAGCGCACTCCGAATCCCCCTTTTGGCTTTGCTCCTGGCTGGCTGCGTGTCCCCCGTTCCCGCGCAAACCAAGGGTCCGGGCAGATACGTTGAGACACTTGAATCCGAAGGGGTCAAGCGCTCTTACATCCTTCGAATCCCAAAGAAGGCGGAAGACGGAAAGCCCCTCCCGATAGTGCTTATCCTGCACGGCTGGACCGGAACCGCCGCGCTGGCAGAGGTGTATACCGACACGGCGGAAGAAGCCGAGAAGCGCGGCTACATCGCGGTCTATCCCGATGGGCTGGGCGAGCGACCAGGCTGGAACGCCGGTTTCATCGACCTTTCGGGACAGAAAAAGGACGATGTTGCCTTCATGTCAGCGATCCTTGACAAGGTCGAAAGCGAAGTCAAGGTGGACAAGAACCGCGTGTATATGTGCGGGCACTCGAACGGAGCCTTCATGTCTCACTTCGCCGCCACGCAGATCGGCGACCGACTTGCGGCCATCGGAGCCGTCGCAGGAACCACCGGGGTTGGACCTCGAATCATCCCCAATCCCAAGGAACCGGTGTCCGTTCTCATGATCCATGCGAAGAACGACAACACCGTGGCCTACGATGAGAACAGCCAAAGCCTCCTGAAAGGAATCTCCCAGTCCAAGAGCGCACAGTGGTGGGCCAAGCAACTCGGCATCACCGCCCCAGCAGAAAAGTTTGAGATCAACGATGGCAAGGTGGTAACCGAGACTTGGAAAAACGGCAAGAACGGACGCATGGTTCAACTCGTGACCTTGGCTGACGGCGGCCATGCGTGGCCCGGCGGCAGAACCGTCGGCGGCAAAGAAACCGCCAGCGGTATCCGCGCAAGCATCCTCCTATTTGACTTCTTCGACGCAAACCCGAAGAAGTAACGGCTCAGTAGAGGTGCATTTCGGGGGAAGCGACGAGATACTTGAGCGTGGCAAAATGCCACCCCGGCCATTGGGGTTCCTTCGCCTTTTCAAACATCGCCACGCCACCAACCGACGCGAAGATGGCATTCAAAATCTTCGTTGTTTCTGGATTTGGCTTCACGTCGTAGTACTCGGCAAACTTCTGCGTGATGTCCTCGACGCTGGTCAATTGGAGATTTTTGAGGTAGCCGAACACTGTCGCGGCGCATTGCTCCACGTTGTCAACCAAATAGTAGAACCCTTGGTACTGATAGCGTTCCGCCATTGAGCTGCTGTTTATGAAGTTCTCACCCCAGGTCCAGCCGGCTACGTCAGGCGGTACAAGCAAAGTTAGCCCCATTCGATCCATTCGGTAAGCCGCGTAGCCCATCTGGTCCATGATCTCCTTCGGAATCTCGTCCGTCGGTTTCGCATCCTTCGGCCGCTTGGCCATCATGGATCGGCCCATTCCCTGCTTGCGGGCGATGCTAATCACAAAATCCACCGGATTCTTTGGATAATTGCCTACTACCGATTCCGCGTAAAACTCTGGCGCGAGCGCAATCGCACGCACGATGTCTGGGATATTGCCGCCCGATTTTTTCCAGACCGTCACAAGTCGATCCAAGACTTTTGGCGGAGCTTCTTGCCCGGCAAAGTAGCTCCAGAGTTTCCCGGAAACGTAGCGAGCCGTCTCTGGCCGATTGGAGAGCATTCGCAGAGCCGCCTCGCCATCCCAATCTCGCTTTTGCCCAAGAATCGTCTTGTCCGTCTCGTCCCGCATACTTGGGAGATAGGCAAACGAAGCGAAGGGTCGGTCGAATTGAATGCTCTCCGTTAGCTTCAGGTTCGATTCGCCAGGCAACTCGTAATAGGTGTGAATGTAACCCCAGCCGGTAAGCGCGCGCGATAGCTCCTTCACATCGTCTTCGGTGTAGCTGCCGATTCCCATCGTGAAAAGTTCCATCACCTCACGGGCAAAGTTCTCGTTCGGATTTCCTTTCACGCTCCGGGTCATGTCGAGGTATCGCATCATTGCCGGTTCACGAGATATCGCCAGCAGTAGATCCTCAAACTTGCCGTATCCGTGCTTGTAAATGGTCTGCAGGTAGTACAGCATCATCGGGCCGTCTTCCACCTTGTTGTCGCCCACGGCGAAGTGCGAATGCCAAAACAGCGTTAGTTTTTCTTCCAACGGCCGTTCTGTTGCAACCATGCGCAAGGTCCACCAGGCACGGAACCGATAAGAACCCACGTCGGCCTGTTCCTTCTCGCGGTTTCGCCAGCAGAATTCGTAAGGCGAAACGCCAAGATCGGGAAGCTTTGGGAAGTCGAGCAGCCGCTGGGCCGATCTGTCAAAGCCCAACTTTTCCTCGGCCGCGAGTTCTGGCGGCGTCAGTCCAAAGCCGAGCCGTCGGTGGAGATGCTGAATCTTCTCGCGTACTGTCATCTTTGACTCCCGTACATTCTAAATCAATGAGAGAATTCTAGCTAGGACGAGGTCCTCAACTCGCAAATTTTTTGATCAACTTTGCATCCTGCCGCATGAGAGCAACGTACACTTACAATGTCTTCCAAAGGGATTTTCGGGATGAAAAAGGAATTTAAGTTGGCGTGGGTTGTGACTTTTGCTGGGGTTATCTTGGCGGGATGTGGCTCGGAGCGGCGCGACTGCGTGGATGCCAGCGGCAAGAAACTGCCCGACTCTGCTTGCACCACGTATCGTGGCGGCACGGGCTACTACGGCGCCCCACGGTTCATCTACGGCGGATCGCAGTCGGGAGGCCGAATCCTCGGCGGCTCGGCAACCCCATCTGTATCACGCGGCGGCTTTGGCTCCATGGGCAGCGGATTTAGCTAGACGTGCAAAGACACCGAATCGACCCGCGCCCGAACTGGGAAGCCGAAGTCGAAAAGTGGGGTCTGGTGTTTCACACCCACCTCGGCAAACCGTACTGGGATGAAAGCGCCTACTACGCTCTCGGCCCACGAGACGTCGACGCAATTGAATCCGCGACCAACGAGCTGCACCGACTCTGCATGGAGACGGTGCAAGACCTCATCCGCACCAAGCGATTTCGGGAATTCGACCTCCCGGCGTATTGCGAGTTTGTCCTTGAGGACTACGCGGCAAACCCGACCGGGCACCTCTACGGCCGATTTGACTTTGCCTACGACGGCACAAATCCGCCGAAGATGCTCGAATACAATGCCGACACGCCGACGTCGCTGCTTGAGGCCGCCGTGGTGCAGTGGCAGTGGAGCCAAGATCGCTTCCCGGGTTCAGATCAGTTCAACTCGCTCTGGGAAAGCCTCATCGCGCGTTGGACTTGGCTGAAGGACCAAAACCTTGTTCCCGGATTCGTCCACTTCGCCCACTCCGAGTCGGACGAAGACCTAATGACCATCGCCCTGCTCCGCGATACAGCAACTGAGGCCGGACTGCAGACCGAGGGCTTGCTGATGACGGAGATCGGCTGGAACAAGGAGACTAAACAGTTCCTAGACGCCCGAGACGGAGCGATCCGAAAGATGTTTAAGCTCTACCCGTGGGAGTGGATGGTGCGAGAAAACTTCGGCAGCCACGCTTTGCAGCCGGAGCTTCGCAACATCTGGATCGAGCCGATTTGGAAGATGCTGCTCGCGAACAAAGCGATCTTGCCGATCCTTTGGGAGCGGTATCCGAACCACCCGAACCTCCTCCCCGCCTACTTCGACGGCCCTCGGGATATGGCTCGATACGTTCGCAAGCCTCTGCTATCGCGAGAGGGCGACGGTGTCCGCGTAGTAATTGATGGTGTGACGACCGAAGAAACGCCGGATGCAGACACAACCCAAATCGGCCTCCAACCGAAGTACATCTACCAAGCCCTTGCGCCTTTGTTTGAAGCGGGCGGAAATCACGCGGTCATTGGCTCGTGGGTCGTCGGCGACGAGTCAGCCGGGGTAGGAATTCGGGAGTCCGACGGCCGAATCACGACCGACCTTAGCCGGTTTGTGCCGCACGTAATTCGGTGACAGAGACCTCTTCAGAGCACATTTATTTCTCATTTCGAAGGCAGTATTAGTCTTCAGGAAGATGGCTCCCAATGTCCATCGCGCTGTGCAAAATTCGCATGATGTGGATTCCGCTCGGCATGCGACGATAAACGATGTAATGGCCGTACCTTGCTTTTGGCCATCGGACCAATAGTGCTTCGGCGGTTGGGTGCCCTACTACCTTTTTGCCCACATTAGGGTTCAAGGCGATAAAGTCTGCCGACTGTTGCAGAAAATCCGAATATCGCTCAGCTTGCTCTACTCCCCACATGTGGGCGGTTGCGTCGTGGTTTACAGCAAAATCGATCGCTGCCAAACGACCGTACTCAACTATTCCGACTCTGTCTGGGGAAGATTCAGCCAAGCTTCCGTCCTCTTTCGGGCCATTTCGCGTACTTGAGCCGCGGTAAAGGACTCGCCAGATTCAAAGTACTGATCCGCAAGGAAAACCGCTTCCAATTGCTCCGGCGTTAGCCGAATCTCAAACTGCTGTTTCTCTAAGTTTTGCATGCCACTCGCGATCTCTCGTCTGCCTCAATAGGATACGACAATGATGCCCTACGAGCAAACGGCTTTTGTCCACTCGCAAAACCCTCTAGCTGAGGACTTACCTTGAGCCTTGAAACTTCGCGAACTCCGGCTTGGTCTCGGTCAGGATCTCAAGGACGTTCTTCCGATCCGCTGCGCTCAGATGCGCGTAGCCACTCGACTTGTCCCGTCCGCTTAGAATCTCCCCAAGTCGACGATAAACGAAGTTCTTCACCGGCGACTGCAGGGCATCAAATGACGGCGAGTAAATCAGCGGGCTGCATGGGTAGCGGAGAATTCGCGTCGTGAGATCGAGCTGATACAGCGACCGGCCCTTGGAGTCCTTCGGACCCGACTCCGAGTACGTCTTCGCGAACGCCGTCGTGCCCTTGACGGGACTCGTGAGCTTCGCCTCCCCCTGGCACAGCAGTCCCGCAACTAGGCCCTCGCTATAGTTCTCGATATTTGCGATCGTCTCTTTACTAGCCTTTTCAGGGTTCGTCCCTCGCAAAATCAGCAGCGCATCTTGGTTTGCTCGCGTGATGAGGTTCTGGACCTCCATTTGCTGCTCAAAGACCATGAGCGCGGCGATGTCCGAGTGCGGGGTTAAGTACGGCTTAACGTCGAAGTAACGCGACAAACTCGTTACGTTTGCGCCGCGCTCGATGTTTATTGAATGCTTCTCGTCGGTGCCCTGCGAGAGTTCATTGCCCATGTGGCGAAGCTTTCCGTGCGTGCCGGAAACGTACCAACCTCCCCATCGATTCCGGATTGGGGTGGATGGAGTCATGTTATAGGTCTGGGCAAAGACCCTCGAGTAGCCACTCGGCGCGGTTTGAACCGACCGGCCGAACAGGGCCGCTGGGGAGCCAAATCCCCGTCCACCGTGGCAACGAAAACAGTCTGAACCCTCGGTCGAAAACGCGACCTGGGCCCGTTTGGTGTTCTCAATCGTGTAGAACAACGCCCCACGCTTGGGGTCCACGCTCATGATCTCGATCAGCGGCGCACCTGGAATCCAGCCGACATAGACCTCGTCGTTAAAGTACAGCGCGCGAGGCGCCTTAGGAGAAATGTGATCGGTCTGAAGGCTCGTTTTCGAGAAAACCAAAACCTGCGAATTCGGGTCGATTTTCAACTGCGTCAGGATCGACCGAAGATAGCCTTGCTTCGGCTCATATTCCAGCTTCGCCTGTCCGTTGGCGACTCTCTTCTTCAGGTCCGCTACTGGGTCCGTTACCGGAGTTGGTGATGATTGCCGCATCCAACCGGCCGCCAAGATGGGCACGCAACACACGCCAAAAATTGCAGCTCGTTTCATCTTGACCAAACCCATTTTGCCACCTTTGTACTACGCACTTGCCCAGCCGGAAACTCCGAAGAACAGTTCAGCCCGAAGATTTCAGCTTGATCCAGTGATCGCTGATCTCGATCATCTCTTCCCTATACAGGGCACCAATCAGCTTCTTAAACGCACCTTTGCTTAGGCCGAATCGGCGCTGAATCTCTTCCGGAGACGATTTGTCCGATACCGGGAGAGTGCCGCCGGCTTCTTTCAGTGCCGCGAGAATTCGGTCTCGCTCGCCAAGTACTGCGCTGAATCCCTGGGGCCGTAACGACACCGCGATCCGACCATCTTCGGGACGAATTCGCTTGATGTAGCCGGGACGCACTTCGCCCATTTGTAGCTTTTCAATCCACTCGTCGAGGAATAGCGATCCCTTGAATTGACCATTGATGATCACACGGATGAAGTCCTCCGTTCGGTCGGCGATCATCAACTTCACCGCTTGCCCGACTTCCAGGTCCTCACTCGTTGCCTTTAGATAGCGATTGAACTTCGAGGTACAAGCGATGCGCTCGGAAACTTCGTCGATGTAGATGCGAACCAGATAGTCCTGCCCCGCACGCATTCGCATCATCTGTTCTTTGATCGGACAGAACAAGTCCTTATCAAGGCCCCAGTCGAGAAACGCTCCGATCTCGGAGACGGACACCACGGTCAGGCGAGCAAACTCCCCAGGAATGGCATACGGAGTCTTCGTAGTGGCGATGATCCGGTCTTCCGAGTCCTTCATCACAAACACCCGCAGTACGTCTCCTACGTAGATTCGTGGCGGAACCTGAGCTTTGGGGAGCAAAACGTCGGTCTGGCCGTCCGACAGAAATAGCCCCGGCGGTCCCTCTCGGACCGCCCTCAGTTCGTGATATTCACCTAAACGCATCCTCTCATTGTGCGTGGTTTCCTCTTGCCCTGCAAAATTTACCGGGTTGCAAGTGCGTTTTGGAATGATTAGTCTCGGATCGTGGCCACGACTACGATCATCGCGCTGATGTTGGCCTGTCCACAGATTCAATCGACTCAGCCGCAAGAGCCCGCACTCCCGGTCTCGCTAGTCGACATCGCGGCTCCGCCGAGTTATCACTTGGATCGCAGCAATCAAGAGGCGTTTCAATCTCGGCTCACGGGTCAGATCGGATTAGCAGAAGGCTCAGTGTGGACGGGCCGCCCTGTCACCATTGTCTTCCCTTGCCCGTTAGGATTTAGTCCGGCAAAGTATCCCGGCGTGCGCGACTATCCGGATCAGCGCATCCGCGATGTGAAGATCTATCGCGGAGAAACCGAGCTACCGTTTGTTCCCATCCCGAAGCAAGGCGAATCCAACTACTGGACCTTCAACACCGAAGGCCGCCGCGGAGCCGATTGCATCGCGATCCGCCTAAGCCCGCCGGAAGGGACGGAAAAGATCAACCTCACGGTTGACGTCAGTGGCACCCTGATCCACCCGGTAGTCCGCCCCGGCTCTCCAGCGCAGAACGCGTATCAATTTGAGCTACCTCTCGAGGTCAAGTCGGCCTACCTTTCACCCACCGAAGACGAATACAAGGCGGACTTGCCGAAGCTACTGGAGCAGCTTGCCGGACACGAAATCATAGACCGTAAGCCCGTGAAAGTTGGCGAGATGCTAAACCGAATCGGCATGTTCTTCGTCAAGAACTCGCTTTACGACAAAGACGTGGACGAGCCGACGCTCGACATGAACCAGTTCTTCGACCCGAGTTATCAGCGCATCGGCAACTGCCACGCGCTGAACACGCCGCTGCTTTTCGCGGCAAGGGCGGTCGGAATTCCGGCAAGTAAGGTCTCTGGGCGATTTCTTGAAACTGGAAAGGCGCACACCGTTTGCCGCATCTACGACCCGCAACTACGGGACAGTTTCTTGGTGGATGTTGCGGCCGTGGCGGCGTATGGCATCACACCAAACCGGTCTGGCCTCGAACTCATTTCCGATTCGATGCCGCAGCGACTTCTGCTTTTCGAAGACGATGCTTCTAACTTCTTCCGCCCCCGAATTGAGGGCCTGGAGAACGAGCCAACTCCTGGCTCTGGTGCGCGTGGTGCAACCAACTGCGGCGACTGGGTGATTTTTTCGGGTGGTAGCTACATCGGATCGGTCCACCCGACCATCTCGGAGAAGCTCGTCATCCAGCCGCTCACCGAGAAAGACGACCAGTTCGTCGTGTTCACGAAGGAAGGAATCTTCTTCCGCATCGATCGACCAAATGGCATATAATATGGCCCACGCTAGCTTTTGCTAGCGTGGGCCGTTTCTCGCTTCAGATTACGAGCGAGGAGCGACGGAGATGCCGAGTTGGTCGACCTTGAGAACGTAAGGTCGTGAGACCGAACGAAGTGGCTGAACCACTCGCACAAGCAGCTTAACGTTTCCGCTAGCGGCAATATACGGCGAAGCCTGACCCTCAATTCGGTCGAACCGTCGGGCGGTCGTGGAACCTGGGTAGGTGCCGAGCTGATCCCACTTCGAAGTCAGGTTGTTCCAAGCGTAGTAGAACGCGGACGAGCCCGCTGGGGCGTTGTCGAGCGTACTAATGCGAAGTTGACCGATCGTCGCAGGCGTCAGGCCCGAGTTGATCGTCGTTTCCAGCGAAGTCATGTCGCCAACACTCTTGGAAAACTGCGAAGCCACTTCTGCGGTGACGCCGTCGGCGCTGTTAATCCGCGTCGTTCCGGTCGTTCGGAGCGTTCCTTGGCTAGGCAGAGTTGCCATCGAAGTAGCTGGTTTGGAAACCAAGGCATCTTCGTAGCTACTGACCTTGAACGGGAACACTTCCGTGGTCCAGTTGCCGTCTGCTCGTCCGAGCATTCCGATTGCCCAGAAGGTCACTTCGTCAACTGGGTCGACGACCACCTGGAAGTAGTCGCCCCATCGGTTGTAGCCGCTGGAGCTCGAGCCGCCATAAAGTGCCGGGGTGCTCTTGATTCGGACCGGAGCGCCCATCGAACCAAGCGCGTCGGTTGGCTTTCGGCCCGTGATCATGAGGTCGGCCATGATGCTGGTGCTCGTTCGGGTGAAAACGAGAGCCATCTCGTTCTTACGGTTGCGAGCAACCGCTGGCATGTGGAAGAACTGTCCGGTTCCGCCGGTGACGTTTCCAGACTGTGCGAGTGCCGGGCGGCCCGATGCTGGCCAACCGTTGAGCTTCACGTCATACCATCGCGAAACAACGCGAGAGTCATTTCCGACGCGAACGCCATGCGTCGTGACGACGTTGCCGTTGCGAAGGTGAGCGTTAAAAAGTCGTCCGTCCAAGGAGTCCAGGTTGTGGTTGCTTGGACCAGGAATTGGTCCGCCCGGTCCGGCGAATGGCGGAACCGCGACTTCAATGCTCTGAGCAGAAGAAGCGGTCACAGCATGAACTCTCATGCTGTCGTCGGCGCTCATCGAAACCGCAATGAGCTGGTCGACATCGGACTGCGATACCAACTTAACCGAAGCCGAACCGGTGTCCGAAACGCTGGAGGCGGTAGCAGCGGCGCCGGTCAAGAGAGGTGCTTTGTCAATGACGACGAACTGGTTACCGTTCCAGCCGTTCTCGAAGCCGAACATGTTTCCGCAGAAGCCGAGATACTTTTTGCTAACGCCCCAGCCTGGGTAGTCCAGCCAGAAATCGGTCGAACCGACGGTCTGCTTGCTCTCAACTCGGTATCGGAACCAAGTGCCGTTCGGGTCGGAGTCGTCGGAAACCGCAATCAGGCTCTTGCTCTGCTTCCCATCAAAGTCTGCTTCTAGGAAGAGGATGAAGAATCGCTTACTGACCGTATCGTAAAGAACCTTAGGGTCGAACTGGAAGCTGGTAGCTCCGAGTCCGGCGAAGAAATCTTCTGAAGTGCGCAGGAAGGTGTTTGCGCCATCCGACTTTCGGAAGAAGCCGATCGAGCTGTTGACGACAACGACGGCGTGGGTCGGTCCAACGGCAAGGTCAGGATCTGGTGGTGTCCAGCCGGTTGCGTCTACGGCAGGGAAATTGCCCTGTAACGCCACGGCTCGGATGTTTGGAATCAATCCGCCAGCCTTCAGCGTGTTGTTAGGGTTTGCCGCCCGACGTTTGTTGATCAGCGGATTCTCGGGCTTGTAGGGTTTCTGGCGATAGCTCTTGTCAACCTGCGGAGCGAAAGCACGAGTATCCAACTTGGGACCAGGCGTGACCGGGTATGTCCGGTCCGCAGGAATGGTGGTCTGCGCAATCGCAGACACTGCCAAGCCAGCAATGGCGAAAAGTGATGTAATTGTTTTTCCTGTTGCCAAAAGATTCCTCTTTAAATCCAATTCTGCCGAATCTTGCTGAACAATATTCGTAAGAAAGCCTGCACAAGCCAACCAGTCACACGCCAAGAGGCGTATTTCTGGTGACACCAATGGTTTAGACGCGATGAGAATCCGAAATGTTAGTTTGATTCTCCACAATGAGAGGGTCGGATGAACGAATCAGCTCAGATGCCACAAAATCCAGCCCAGGCGGCCCTCGTGCTCGCTCCAATGGACGGCATCACCGATGCGCCGATGCGAGCGCTCCAAGGAGAAATTGGCGCGTTCAGCTACTCGGTCACCGAGTTCTTGAGGGTGAGCATTGAGCCGCTGCCCCGAAAAGTCTTCCTCCGAGACGTGCCCGAACTGAACGATCTCGGCCGAACGCCAACCGGACTTCCTGTGCAAGTCCAGATTCTCGGCGGCGATCCTGAGCGAATGGCAATCAGCGCCGTCACCGCTTGCCGCGCCGGAGCGCACAGCATCGATATCAACTTCGGTTGCCCTGCCCCAACCGTCAACCGAAACGATGGCGGCGCTTCCCTGTTACGCCACCCAGACCGAATTCGCGAAATCGTGAGGGCGGTTCGTGACGCCGTTCCGCCCGAAATCCCCGTTTCGGCAAAGCTCCGCTTAGGCTGGGAGAGCATCGAGGACATCCATGTCAATGCCCAAATGGTGGCCGAAGGAGGAGCATCGTGGATCACCATTCACGCCCGAACAAAGGCCCAAGGCTACAACCCGCCAGTCTTTTGGAAACCCATCGGAGTTGTCAGGCGCGCGCTTGATATCCCGGTCGTCGCCAACGGCGACATTTGGACCCTTGAGGACTTCTTCCGCTGCCAGGATGAGACCGGTTGTAATCGCTTCATGCTCGGACGCAGCGCCCTAGCGAACCCCAGCCTCTCCCATCAAGTTGCCCGCGAGCTTGGACTTCCTTTTGATCCGGAGCCGATTGTCGAATGGGAACCACTCCTTCGTGGGTTCCTCCACTGGTGCGAGCATTACAAGGACTACCTTTCGAACCACGTGGTCAAGCGGCTAAAGCAATGGCTGAGCATTGCTTCAAGACACGGTGAATTTGCCCACTTTGACGTTCTAAAGCGAACGATCACCGTGGACGAATTCTTTGCTCAACTTCATTCCGCCGAGATCACCAAAATTTCGACAGAAGACGGACTGCAGAGCCCGACGGAACGTACTGCCGAAAGCCCATCGTTGCTCTGCTAAAGACAAACAATCACTTCTTCGGACGAGGCAATGCTGGTTGAACAATGCTCATTTTGCCGACGCCGCAACGCCCGATCCGCGACACGTTCAGCCTAATCTTGAAGCAGAACTTTAGCTTGAGGCTGGTGGATGAACGATCCGAGCAATGGATCACAACATCGGGTTTTCCCCAACCTTTTCCAGAGTTGTGGAAAAGTGATTACTTCTTTTTGATCTTGTCGGTAACAAACCCGTAGCTCAGATAGAGCAACTCAAAATCTTCCAATCCAGGGTACGGATCTGCTGCGGATTGGAGCTCTGCCTGGAACGTGGTGACCACCTTTGGCGAGTCGTAAAACGCCAGCCGAACAATGCTGTCGTCGGGATTCACAACCTGAAACAGGTAAGCCGTTTCGCGAAATAGGTTCTCTCGTTTGCCTTTGGATTGGATTTTTCCACCGGTTACCTTGCGAATTTTTTCCAAGCGCGCATCAATGATTCGCTCTACTGCACTTGGGGTTGCGGACTTCGCGTCGGTGAAGATCGTGAACTTCTCCCCCGCCGCGTTGGTGAACCGCGCCATCACCGGGGATTCGGCGGGCTTCACCTTGATTGATTGCAGGGTCCGCGGCTTCTCGATGCGATAAAGAAAGCCTTCGCCGGTCAAAAGAATTCGGTCTTGGAGAAGAAGCGCGATCATTAGTCAACCGGAAGGCCAACGAGTTTCTTCAGCTCGTCAACTTCCTTCTTACCCAGCAGACGAACTTCGCCTGGGTGCATTCCTTTGATTTTCAGCGGACCGATTCGGACACGGCGCAACGTAATGACCGGATGTCCAACCGCCTCGCACATCAGACGCACCTGACGTTTCCGCCCTTCGTGGATGATAATCCGCAAGCTGGTGGTTCCGGCTTTGGCCTCCGCGTGAATGACCGTGACGTCTGCAGGAGCAGTCTTTCCTCCTTCGATGAACACGCCCTTTCGCAAGCGGTTGATCGCCTTGTCGTCAGGAATCCCGGTCACAACCGTCATGTACTCCTTCTCAACGCCGTAGCGCGGGTGGGTCAAGCGGTGCGCGAGTTCGCCATCGCTGGTGCAAAGGAGGAGTCCTTCCGACTCTTTGTCGAGCCGTCCAACCGGCTTTACGACTGCCGCCATTTCGGGAAGAAACTTCGTGATCGTCGCTCGCCCCTGCGGGTCGCGCATCGTCGTGATGATGCCTTTTGGCTTGTTCATCAGAACGGTCAGCAACCGCGTCGGAGGTCGAATCACTTCACCATCCACGGCAACCTCGTCGTCTGGACTCACCTTAACGCCGACCGTCTTGATCTGCTCGCCGTTGACGGACACGCGTCCTTGCAGGATCAGCTCTTCGGCTTTTCGCCGGCTGCAAAGTCCAGAGTGAGCAATTCGAACGTGTATCCGTTCGAGATCAGACGAGTTTTCTTTTTCGGCGGCCATAAATGAACCGGCGTCGATTTCGATTTTGGAGGAACCAAGCTCCCCCCGCAACGCCGACGCCTAGCCAGAGGGTACCGCCTAACAGTGAGTTGCCCTGGACCGGGGCCAAATCCACCGCCTCCGAAGCGAACACGGCGAACCTCTGCTCGAAGCCATCGCTGTCCGTCCAAGTTGCCTCACCGATCTTCTGCTTCTTGAGAATCGGGCCCCTAAGATCGGGCAAAGTCTCGATTTTCAGCGTGCCATCGGTTTTGCCGGGACGAACGACTGAGATGATGTTGATGCCGGTCATCGCTGGAATCGGCTTTGCGAGACCGGAGAGCTCAATTTGTCCAACGGATTCTCCTGCCCGGAACACGACCTGACGGTCGTAATTCTTGTACACCCATTTCAGCATCGCGGCGTGGTCCACGATCCATTCTTCGCTGCCCAGGATTGCAGTGATCACGCGGAAATTTTCCCGTGTGGCGCTGCCGACATAACAACTCTTTGCCGCCTTCGTGTAGCCCGTTTTGATGCCATCGGCGGATGGATCCTTCCCAAGATATTTGTTCCGGTTGACCATCCAGAGGTCTTTGGCATTGATCGAACGAGCGATGCGCGTTTTCTTGGTGCGAACGACTTCCCTAAAGAGCGGATATTTCATTGCCGCCCTCGCCATCAGCGTCAAGTCGCTTGCCGAAGTAACGTGACCTTCATCTGGCAATCCGTTCGGATTCGTAAAATTCGTGTTCGCGCAACCCAACTGCTCGGCTTTGCGATTCATAAGGTCCGCGAAGCTTGGAACAGAACCGGCCACATGGTAGGCCACTGCAACGCATCCATCGTTCGCTGAACGCAACATTAGGGCATACAGCATGTCCTTCACGCGGACCTTCTCGCCCGTTTTTAGATGCATGCTGCTTGGCTCGATGTACTCGACTCCCGGCGGGGCGGTGATGATCTCTCCCGGCGTTGAGTGCTCCAGTAAAAGCATCGCCGTCATGATCTTGGTCGTGCTAGCCGGGAACATTGGCGAGTTCGCGTTTCGCCCCCACAGAACCTTGCCGGAGGCTTCGTCCACGATAATTGCGCTTGGCGCGTCTACCACCGGGCCAGATATCGCTTGCCCGATGATCAACGCCGTCAAGATCGAAGCCATAGCAAAACTTACCGCGCCGCCGCGTCCGTCGGTTCCGGCAGGGCCGGCAACCCCTCGCTGACCGGAGGCAAATCGCCGAGGTCCTTCATCTTGAATTGGTGCAGAAACTCGTCCGTGGTCCCGTAAAGGATCGGGCGTCCGGGAGTTTGTCGCTTGCCTTTCTCTTCGATCAGTCGTCGTTCAAGCAACGCGCGGACGCCATAGTCGCAACTCACGCCGCGAATGACTTCCAGTTCGCCGGTGGTGATCGGCTGCCGATACGCGATCACCGCTAAAACCTCCATCAGGCTTCGGCTCAGCTTCGAAGCTTGTGGCTTCAGGAAGGCCGCAATGTCCGCCGCGTAAGCCTTCTTGGTACTCAGTTGCCAGCCTCCCGCAAGCTTCACGAGTTGGAACGGACCACGGTCATGCAACTGAGCTTCCAGGATTTCCAGAGCCTGCTCCACTTGCCCCTCCGTGAGCTGCAACGCGAGCGCCATTGTCTGGGCCGGGGCCGGGGCGTCAGCCACGAAGAGCAACGCGAGAACGCGATCGACCGGCGTCAATCGAACACCACCTTTGCCTTTGGTGCCTGGTTTCGAGCGAAAACGGGTTCTTCGTCAAGCAGCTTCACCTCTGCATCGCCCTGGCGCACAAGCTCAAGCAGAGCCAAGAACCAATAGACACAATCCGTACGGGTGGCTGATTCGCCGAAGACGCAAGTGAGCGACTGCCAATCGCCGGTAAGTCGCTCTAAGACGACTTGCATTTCTTCGTTTAGCGACCGCCGAGGCTTGCTGAGCAGCGGCATTTCCTGCGGCCGAGCTCGGTCTAGAACGCGCTGAAAGGCCCGGGACAAGTCCGAAGCACTGACATTTGCAAGTTGGTAAGGAAGCTCGTAAGTGCCCGGCCCAGCATCGGGGCTTCGGAAGAACCACTCCGACCGCTCCTCTTGCCAGGCGGTCAAGACCTCCATCGCCATGGCAAAGTCTCCAATGGAACTCGGCTCTGGTTCGTACGAATCCTCGTACATGTCTGGCTCGGGTTCTTCTTGCGGAAGCAAGAGCCAGGCTTTGCGCTCTAGCAGGTACGCGAGGGCGGCTAGGGCCGCAGCGGCCTCGTCAAAGTCGGCATCCGGCAGATTCAAGAGGTAATGGAAATATGCCTCGCAAACCGGCGCGAGCGGGATATCCAGCAGGTCAACCCGATGGTCGCGAACGCAAGAGAAGAGCATCGCAAGCGAGCCTTCGAAAACGGGCGTTGAAATGTGAATCGGCGGTGGAGCAACCACGCCAAGCGCCGTAACCGAATGACTTGGCCGGTCAAGACTTTCCAAGGTTTCAGATCGGGGAGCCATCCTGCCCTTGTTTGGACGACTCACTGGGTTCGAAAGCCGCAGAAATCAAGCGGCCGAAGCGAGAGAAGGTTAGGTTGGCGAGGGAGAAGTGGAGGTGCCGGGCGGATTCGAACCGCCGAATAACGGTTTTGCAGACCGTCCCCTTGGGCCACTTGGGCACGGCACCAACCGATTTGATTATAGCCCCGACGCCGAAGGAGAGTTTGAATCCGAACTTAATCGTCCCGAATCTTTCGTTCCACCTTCGATCCTTAGCCCATGGGCAGGCTCAGTCGTCAAACACAACGCGGACCTTGGTCGGACCATAAAGATCGGCTTCTTCGAAGTCAAACACCGCGTAGTTCTGCTCGTTGATCAGTTCCACTTCAAAGTCGCGCTCAGTCCCGTTCACAAACACTCGCGCCGAATCGTCTTCGACCGGGATTCGCAAAGTCATGTCGTGCCCAGAGGTCGTGATCAAAAGCTCTTGCCCATCTTCCGCGCGCGTCCACTGGTAGGAAACGTAGCCTTGACTCGCCGGATAGCAGATACAAACCTGAGCGTCTTCGGCTTCCGTCAGGTCCCATCGCGGCGACACCTCGGTCGTGTGAAGCGCGGTTGAAGTGTCTACAACGCCGGCCAGCCCTTCGACCATTGCGTACATCACGGCCGCCGCTCCCCAGCCGTTCGGGATGCCGTACGAAACCTCGCTCGGCGGAATGAAACCCGGCTGATCCGCGACGGTTGCCGCCAACACCGCCCAGATCGCTCCATCCTTCGCGGCATCGAGCCGAACCGATTTCACTCGCTTCTCTGGCGCTGGGTTATCGAAGTACCCCATCGAAACTCCGACGTTCAGACACTTGGGATTTGCCCCGGTCCAAACGAAATCGGCGCGCCGAGTGCCCGTGCCCTTCGGCTTTTCGGGCATCCACCAATGCAGAACAGACTCACCGACGAGGACGTATTGGGTGCTTTCAGTGCCGTCCAAGTAGCACCAAGTAACCGTTCCGGCAAGGTTCGCGCTACCCGGTTTCGAGACGAGGTGCATCAAGTAAAGCGACGCCACGAGCTCATGGACATCAAACTCGGCCGAACGAGCATGAGCGCCGTGGCTAGAGAGCAAAACCGCCGCCTTTCCATTGTTCTCGGCAGGGTCGATGACCTCAAGCGGTACGCCAAAACCGTCGTGTGTGCCCGACTGAAGTGCCCGAAGATCGTTATCCTCCTCCGAAGTCCAAGGAATGGAGACGCTCGCGTCTGATCTCAAAGAAGCATTGGCGATTCCGGTCAAATCTATCGGTGCGAACTCGGTCTCTGGACGCTCGATCGTTGCGCCAACGTAGCTGCAATGCAAGATGGGCTCGTCTGGTTCGCCGAGGGTCGCCACCCGCTGAAGGATGTCGATTCCGTACGTCTCATGCCCTGCATTCAGCGCGCCTCGGGCAAGCTCGCCTGCCACGATTGGTGTAACGCTGCCGTTCATGTACTGCCACTTATCGCCATGGCTCTCGAAACCGTTCTCGAAAGGCGGGAAGATCGTGTACCACTCGCCGGGACTGCCTTCTGGCGCGGCCTGGTAGATCGCTTTGTACGTTCCGATGATGCTCTGAATCTGGTCTGGATCTAGGTTCCGATTGATCGAGTAAGCGTTTGACAGTGAGACCTGCGACGACTCGTTGACACCAAGCTCCGGCTTCGGCTTTTCGTCTTCGGCAACAAAATGCCGGAAGAAGTGCTCCTGCCACGACACTTCGCGCAATCGAATGCGAATTTGTTTTGCTCGTTTGGAATGTTCGTTCGCCGAACGCTCGTTCCCGAGCGCTTCGTACATTTCCGCAAGTTGGTCGTGCGCGACCGCAAGCCCGGTGTTGTCGCCAAACATCACACCAAAGCGGGTCTTGTCTGGATCGATTCGCATCGCGTCGCCGGCGACGACGGAATCAAACGAGTTCTGAAAATCCCAAGTGTCAATCGTATAGCCGCGCTTAACGAGCTTGTATTTGTTCGACCACCGAACGTTGCTGGTGCGAACGTAGCTGATCGCTTTTTCGGCCGAATCAAGAAAGCTCGCCATCCAGCCATCGTCGCCAGTAGCCTTCCAAGTCGCGTAGATTCCTTCGACGTAGAGGTACTCAACGTCCGCCTCCACCGGGATGCGCTTCATCTCGAATGAGCGATCTTTGAAGGAGCGCGTGTAATCGCCCTCGGCAAACCGCATGTCCCAGTAGTTGGGCCAAGCCGTTCGCGGATAGCAATTGTCGAAGATCATGCCGTCCTCTCGTTGCGTGTCTCGATAAAGCTCAAGCGCCCCCTTCAAAGATGCCTCGAAGTACTTCATGCCTTTCAGCACGTGAACGTGATCGCGGAGCCAGCAGACGAAGAATCGATACGTTTTGGGATTCCCAATTGAGCCAGCGAGATCCACGATTGATCGCTCCATCGGTTCGCTCGTCATGGTGAACAGCAATCGCTGGAACAGGCGCTCGAATTCTTGGGTCGATTCGCAGATCTTTGTTTTGGGTTCCAGCCGGAACCGGATATCGACCTCGCCGTCCTCGTCGGAGATGCGATGTTCGCCCGCAATGCCGCCCGTGATGATCGATTCTCCTGGCAAAACGGAGCCATAGGGGTTGTCGAAAGCCTCAAAAACGGTGAGCGCGCCGCCATCCTGGAGGTCATGAACGATGGTGTCCAGCGGCTGCAAAAAGCAGTATCGATCGACGAGCTCAGTGAGTTTGTATTGCATTTTTCAACCCGCCAGACTTCGAAAATCTAGGCGTTTCTCTCGGCTCAGCATACTACTCGGACTTTCATGGCGCGGCGATCGTCAGGCGGAGAAAAGCTCCAAGGCACCAAGTTCGCTCGTTTAGCTATGCTTGCGACGCAATGGCAAATATCGCGACGGCGCGACGGTTACTTTTGACCTCTGACCCATTCGGACTTCGGCGTGAAGCAGGCTGGAACCGAGAAGGTGTTTGGCCCGCCAACTGGATTTCTCACCCGAAGATCAAGCAAGGGCCAATCGTCATCGAGTACTCCCTGAAAGTTGATTTCACCGATAAAGCGATCCTAAACTTGCACGTCACCGGAGACGATCGCTACGAGCTGTACCTTGATGGCGAACTCGTGGGCCGGGGCCCAGAGCGCGGAGACGAGGACCACTGGGCTTTCGAGACCTATCAGGCAAACTTTGAAGCCGGAACGCACACGATCTCGGCTTTGGTTTGGTCGGCGGGAGAGACAAAAGCTTATGCACAGCACTCCATTTGCCACGGCTTTCTCCTTGCAACCGAAGACCCTTCTTTCATCGAGCGCATCAATACCGGTAAGGCCGACTGGCAAGCTGTAATCCGTCCCGAGTTCGAGTTTAAGCCTCCCCAAGCGGCTTGGGGAACGGGAGACCGAATCCGATTCCGAGCCTCAATGCGAGATCGTGCCGAATGGCAAAAAGCTGAGTCCATCCATCCCGGCTTAATGAATGTCGCCGAGAGTGAGTTTGACCGGATCCACTTGCTTCGCCCGGCAACCCTGCCGGCCATGTACGAGGACAAGTGGTCGAAGACCACCGTCCGGCATGCACAAGAGGTTCCCGCCGGTCCAACTCACGTTATTCCAGTTCGGCAAGCGGAGTCATCTCCCGCCTGGACAGAGAAGTTCGCCCAGCTATTAGCTGGCACCTCCATGCAGGTCCCGCCGAACACCCGGGTCCGCGCGATCCTTGACCTGAACGATTACGTCTGTGCGCGACATTGGATCGGCTGGAACGGCAAAGGATCCGTACGATTGAACTGGCAAGAAGCCTTGTTCGTGAAGGACGAGGCCATGAGCAAAGGCAATCGCGACGACATCGAAGGCAAGCACTTCTCGACCATTTGGTCCTGGGAAGATGGCATTGGCGATGAAGTGATCGCCGAGTTCGTCGGACAGTTCCGCAGTCTTTGGTGGCATGCCGGTCGGTACGTTGAAGTTGTCATCGAGACCGAAGCTGAGCCGCTGACCCTGACCGGGCTCGGATTCATCGAAACGCACTATCCATACGAGTTCAGTTCAACGTTCAAATCCAGCGATCCAGACCTGGCGGACATCCACCGAATCGGCATCCGTACTTTGGAGATGTGCTCGCACGAGACGTATATGGACTGCCCGTACTACGAGCAGTTGCAATACGCGGGCGACACGAGGCTGCAGGTTCTTGCGACTTACACCCTTGGACAAGACCGTCGTTTGCCGCAGCAAGCCCTGCGTGCGTTCGACGAATCGCGGCGAAACCGTGGCATCACCCACTCGCGGTACCCGAGTCGTGTGCGACAAGTGATCCCACCCTTTTCGCTTTGGTGGATTTGCATGCTCCACGACGCGATGCTGTACGGCGACAATTTTGCGGATGTAAAGAAGCATCTGCCCGGCGCAAGAATCGTCTTGGACTACTTCGCTCAGTTCGTGAACAGCGATGGTTTACTCACGCCGCCACCAGGTTGGAACTACATCGATTGGGTGCCAGGCTGGCGAAACGGAATGCCTCCGACAAGCGCCGAGAATCCAACCGCGCCCCTCAACTTGCAGTACCTCTTGGCCCTCAAGGCGATGGCTGAGCTTGAAGCGCAAGCGGGAGAACCGTTGCTCGAGACCCGCCTCGGCGTTAAGACCGAGCGCTTGAGCACTGCCATACGCAAGTCCTTTTGGGATAGCAAGCTCGGCATTCTTTCCGATGACCTGGGTCACCAGCACCGGAGCGAGCACTCGCAGTCCCTTGGACTCATCGCGGGAGTGCTGACTCGAGATGAGGCCAGAAACGCGCTGAAACAACCGGGGCTAGAGAAGACCACCATCTACTTCACCCACTACTTGTTCGAGGCGTTCTACGCCCTTGGCGATGGTGACGCCATCCTGAACCGACTCGATCTCTGGCGCGGTCTGGTGAAGAACGGGCTCAAAACGACGATTGAGATGCCGGAGCCGACGCGTTCGGACTGCCACGCCTGGGGAGCACACCCGATCTATCACACCTACGCGAGTTTGCTGGGGATTCGTCCGACAGACGCCAACTTTAGCCGCGTGCAAATCAATCCCGCGGCGTCCTCGCTAAAGGAACTCTCCGGCACTCTCGTCACCCCTCGCGGAAACATCATCGCCTCCATCAACGGAAAGGTATTTGACGTCTCGTTGCCCGACGGCTTGCCGGCAACGATCATTTTCGGCAAGCGAACGATTAACGTAACGGGTGGCAACCACCGACTAGAGCGTGACTAACAGAAAGATGAGCACCTTCCAAATCTCAAAAGTTCAAACCGAATACACGACCGAGCCGCTCGGCATCAGCGAGCCTTCGCCACGCTTCACCTGGCGAATCGAAACCGACGCCAACAATTGGCGCCAGGAAGCTTGCCAGGTTCGCGTCACGCTGGAAGACGGCACCGAGGTCTGGGACTCCGGGCAGCTTGCACAGTCCGAGCAGCGCGTGGAATATCGCGGCCCGGCTCTGCTTTCGGCGACACGCTACCTGCTCACCGTCAGCGTGGTTACCGCTGGAAACGCTGAAACATCCCAGGCAACTTGGTTTGAAACTGGACTGTTGGATCCCGCCGAGTGGAAGGCGGACTGGATTCAGGGCCGATCGGTCGGTGGTCGACGCGCCATGGTTCCGGCCCCTTACTTCCGGCGCTCGTTCGCGGTGGAATCCAAGGTCGTTCGTGCCCGACTGTACATCACGGCCCTTGGTGTGTTCGACCCGAGTCTGAACGGCCATTCGCTCGGAACTGACGAGCTCAGCCCGGGCTGGACGGACTATCGAAAGCGCGTCCGGTACCTCACTTACGACGTCACCGAGCAGCTTCAGCATGGCGAGAACGTGCTCGGTGTCGCGGTGGGCGACGGCTGGTACTCCGGCAACGTCGAGTGGCGTGGGCGGCAGCTGTACGGCGACCAACCGGCCCTATTGGCTCAGCTCGTAGTGGAAACCGAGGACGGCCGAGTTGAAGTCGTGACCAACGGAGATTGGCAACACAACTACGGTCCGATCGTTCAGGCCGACATCCTGATGGGTGAGCACCACGACTACCGACTGAGCTTCCCCGGCTGGGATGCACCAGGATTTGACGCCGGCAACTGGATCCCAGTGGAGACCGTCGAGCCGAACGTCGGCGCGCTTTTGGCTTACAACTGTCCGCCGATCCGGTCTGTTGAAACCTTGCAGCCCGTGAGCGTCAAGCGAATCCCAACTTGGCCATCTGACATCTACTTGGTCGACTTCGGCCAGAACCTCGTTGGCCGAGTGCGGTTGAAAGTTGCCGGAAAACGTGGCGACACGATTCGGATTCGCTTTGGGGAAAAGCTAGACAATAACGGAAATCTCTACACGGAGAACCTTCGATCCGCGACTCAGACCGACTTTGTCACCCTGAGCGGTGACGGGGTGGAAATCTTCGAGCCGAAGTTCACTTTCCACGGTTTCCAATACGCCGAAATCCAGAACTTTCCCGGCGAGTTTTCCACCGAGAACATTGAAGCGGTGGTCCTGCACACCGACTACGAGATGCCCGGTGACTTCACTTGTTCCGATCCACTTCTCACCCAGTTGTGGAAAAACATTCGCTGGGGCTGGCGAGGGAACAGCGTGGATGTGCCGACCGACTGCCCACAGCGGGACGAGCGCCTTGGCTGGACCGGCGACGCCCAGGTGTTTGTCCGGACTGCCATGACCATTGCGAACACGCAAACCTTCTGGGAGAAGTACCAAGTCGATCTCGCCGATAGCCAAAGCCCCCAGGGCAAAATTCCGCCCACCGCGCCGGATACCGCGATCTTTGAGGACTCGGATGGCGGCCCAGCTTGGTCCGATGCCGTTCTGATCTGCCCTTGGACGGTCTACGAAACCACCGGCGACGCGAGAATTCTGGAGCGGCACTTTGCGAGCTTCGAGACGTACTTCCGCTCCTTAGATCGCGCCGCAATCGATGACATTCGGAGTCACCCGAACCAGCCCGGATTCCTCGGCTTTGGCGACTGGCTCAGCATCAATGCCGACACGCCCATAGAGCTCATTGGGACTGCGTTCTATGCTCGAAGCGCCGACTTGATGGCAAAGATTTGTCGTGTGGTAGGACGCGAGGACCGGGTGGAACACTACGAAACCCGCTTCCGCGAGATTCGCGGGGCCTTCCTGCGCCGGTTCGTTACCGCCGATGGATTTATCCTGAGCTGCACTCAGACGGCTTATGTGCTTGCCCTCCATTTCGACCTGCTGCCGGAAGACCTGCACGCAGCGGCCGTCGAAGCATTGGTCACGGATATTGGCAAACGCGGCTACAAACTCAGCACCGGGTTTGTTGGCTCGCCGTATCTGAACCACGTCCTTCTAAACAACGGGCGCGCCGATGTGGCGTTCAAACTGCTGCACCAAACCCAGTGGCCCAGTTGGCTATATGCCGTCACTCAAGGCGCAACCACAATCTGGGAGCGCTGGGACGGCTGGACGCACGACAAGGGGTTCCAGGACAAGGGCATGAACAGCTTCAATCACTACGCCTACGGAGCCATTGGCGATTGGATGATGCAGAAGCTAGCAGGCATCGACCTGGCAGCGCCAGGCTTTACCAAGATTCGGCTCCAACCGCACATCGGTGGAAACCTAACCTCGGTGACCGCATCACAGGACACTCCGTTCGGATTAGTACATTCGGGCTGGGAGGTCTCGGAAGGAACGGTGACTTGGACCTTGGTTGTGCCACCGAACACGACGGCCGAAATTCACCCGCCAACCGAAGGCGGCACGCTAAATGGCGCGCCATTTGACGGCGCAACGGTTGGATCTGGACGATACACGTTCGTCGGCAACTTGCCTAGTTGAGTACGTCTCGGTAAACGGCTTCAAACCGTTTGACCATCTCGGTGAGCGTGAACATTTGGCGGACGACATTCTGTCCAGTCCGCCCCATTCGTTCACGCTCATCCTCATTCTCGAGCAAGTAGTGGATGGCTTCGGCGATGCTCGAAGGCCGTAGGTCGACGAGCAAACCGGTCTGTTTGTGCTGAACAACCTCGGGCAAAGCTCCAATTCGCGTTGCGACGACCGCACGTCGCCGGGCCATGGCCTCGATTGCCGCGACGCCAAAGGTTTCCATCACGCTTGGCAGCGTGCTGATCGTCATTGCGTCCAAAAGGCTTGGAATATCGTGTCGAACTCCGGTTAAGGTCGCGTGATCTCGCAGACCAGAATCGTCGATTGCGGCGTGAACCTCGGCCTGAACGCTTTCTTCTACCTTTCCGACAAACAGGACATGCGCCTCAGGATGGTCTTGCCGGACTTGCTTCATCGCGCTGATGAGTTCGAGTTGTCCTTTATCCCGACAAACTTTCCCCACGAGGCCAATCACTTTTCGGTCGGTTGGGATGCCTAGACCAGCCAGAACTTCATTCCGATCTGCCGGGGCGAAGTCAATGAAATCTGTACCGTTATATACGGTTCGCACGAAGCGCTCCGGAATTCCATTTCCGCGCAACATTCCGGCAACGTAGTTGCTAACGGCAACCAAGCGATTGTTGCGATGGGCTAAGCGCCGATAAATCTGGTCGTTGTTGGCGATGTGAACGCTCGTCACGATAGGAACCCGCGTCAACAAGCCCAGCGCGTGGCCGATATAGGCCGCTCGCGTCAGGTGGGTGTGAACGAGCTGAATGTCGTTCCGCCGGATTTCGCGGACGAGGCCGGTCATCGTTTGCAGCCAGCCAAAGCCCTTCATTCGGCTTTCCATCACCGGGATACCGCTTGAGCGCAATGCCCCGGGCAACCACCCGCCGCCGGGCGTTACGACCTGAACGTGATGGTCATTCTGCTGCAGGAGATTTGAGAGCGATGAGACGTGCCGCTCCGCACCGGAGGTTGCGCTGCTTGAGATAAGTTGCAGGACTCTCAACTGGCCGTCGTTGCTCAAATTTTCCGTTCCTTGTTACCACGAACCGTAATCCAGCGAGGATACCTTTCAAGGTTCATACTATGATTCATGGAATCATCCTCCAACTCTGGGCTACCAAAGCCGGGTTGGAAGGCCAAACTAGCTGGCAATCCACTGGCTCAAGTCTTTTCCATTAGAGACTTCCGACTGCTCTGGATCGGTGCATTTTTTAGTTTCACCGGCAGTTGGGTTCAGAACGTCTGTCAGGGCTACCTGATTTACGAGATGACTAAGGACGAGTCGAAGCTGGCTTACGTGAGCGCGGCGAACTCGATTCCCTTCTTTCTGTTCGGCCTGGCGGCTGGATCGCTGGTTGACACACGGGATAAGCGACACATCCTCATCGGGGCTCAGATTCTGTTTGCCTGTGCCTCACTCTACATGGCGGCGGCAACGCATTTTCGCTTCGTCTCCTACGAGCAAGTGATTCTCGTTTCCTTCATGCTGGGCACGATTGCTTGCGTCGAAGCTCCAACCCGCCAGAGCGTCGTGAGCCGGGTCGTTCCGGTGGAGTTTCTCTCTGCCGCGATTCCGATCCAGGCGATGACATTTAACACCGCCCGCATCATTGGTCCGGCGATTGGCGGTGTGTTGCTGGCCAACGTTGGGGTGCCAGTCGGCTACCTCGTAAACGCGTTGACCTTCATGGCGTTGATCGGCTGCGTGGCGGCGATGAAAGCTGACCTCTCTCCGGCAACCACGGAGCGGGTGCCCTTCCTGACTTTGATCAAGGAAGGGATCAAGTACACCTGGAACGAGCGGAGATTGCGAACCTTGCTGATCATGGAGAGCGTCACGGCTCTCTTCGGCATCTTCTACATCCCGATGATGCCGGCCTACATCGACCAGGTGCTCAAGATTCCGCACGAGACCCCGGCCGGCAAACTTGCCATTGGCAACGCCTACACCGCCATCGGCGTCGGGGCGCTTTGCACTTTGCTGCTCATGACGCAAATTACGGATGCCAAGCGCAAAGGTCGCTTCATCACGATTGGGATGGCGGTGAGCGGATTGGTGCTTTGGGTGCTCGCCAGCGCTCAAAACCCGTGGCTTGCCTTCCCTTTGATGTCAGTGATTGGCGCTTGCACCGTGTTGCAGTTCAACACGACGAATGCGCTGTTTCAAACCATTGCCCCGGAGCACTTACGCGGCCGAGCACTTTCTGCCCACATTTGGGCGCTCAACGGGCTGTCCCCGTTCGGGGTCGCGATTCTTGGCACCGTCGCGCGACAATCGAGAGATTCTAGCTTTGGAGTCTTTGGGTCGGGAATCCCTCTGGCGATGCACATCGGCGCGTGTCTGATGATTTGTGGTGCGCTATTTGGGTTCGCAAATCGCGGCGTCCTGCGAGACCTAACCTAAGTCATCCCCGGAAGCAGGGCTGGTCAAGTAATATTTCCCCATGGGAAGTCGCGAGGTCGAAGAGTGGCTGTGGATCACCAGCCGAGACCTTGACCGTGCCACGGACGAAGTGACTTCTAGCCGCCCCCGGCTGGCCGGGAGTCGTTACTGGCAACCACGCGTGGACGTGCTCGAAGAAGCGCACCGATTCCTCATCAAAGCCGAACTCCCCGGCGTCCGCTCAGAAGACATTCAGCTAGCCTATGCCCCGGAGCGAAATGCAGTCGTGCTCCACGGAGTACGCAACGAAGACTTCAGCGATGGCGACCGAATTGGCATTCATCAACTTGAAATCCTCTATGGAGAGTTTCACCGCGAAATCACCTTGCCTGGAGGAGCGATCGACTCCCAAGGAATCCGCGCCCAATATCGGAATGGCTTTCTGCTCATCATGATCCCGAAGATGGAACGCCTAACCGTCACGATTAATCGAATCTAATGCCCGAAGACACCCTCACCGAAGTTATCCTCCCGGTCATCGAAGAAGAGGAATCCGTTAGCGAAGACTTGCCCACCCCAGATGTTGAAGACGGGACGGAGCAGGAAGCTAAGCCGGACGTTCCGAGCATTCTGAACATTCTTCCGCTGCGCGATAGCGTCATCTATCCAATGCTGATCGCTCCGCTTTCGGTCGGCCGCGATGCCGGAGTTCAGCTCGTTGACGAGAGCGTGGTTGGCAACAACCGCATCATCGGCGTGGTCGCCCAGAAGGATCCGCAGATGGACCAGCCGGGGTTTGAAGACGTTTACCAATACGGTTGCGCCGTCATTATTCGAACCCTCGTCAAGATGCCCGATGCAACTCGGTTGATCGTACAGGGCGTTTCCCGCTTCCGGATCATCGAGCAGGTTCAGGATCAGCCGTATCTCACCGCGCGTATCGAGGTCATCGAGGACGTTCAGCCGGGCCCAGACCGAGCCGAGGAAATTGAAGCCCTTCGCCGATCGATCGCTGCGCTTTTTGAGCAAGCGATTCGCTTGTCGCCAAACCTCCCGGATGAGCTCCGGTCTCTGACTCAGGCGGTCAAAGAAACGAACGTCATGGCCGACCTGGTTGCCGCGCATATGACGTTGACCCTTGAGGACAAGCAGCGGATTCTTGAGATTTCAGATGTCGAAGAACGGCTTCGGCTTCTTTTGGAATTGCTCGTGAAGGAAGTTCGAGTCCTTGAACTCACCAGCAAAGTTCAAAGCGAAGTCAACACCGAACTCAGCAAGACCCAGCGCGACTACTACCTCCGCGAGCAGCTCAAAGCAATTCAGCGTGAGCTCGGCGAATCGGACGACCGCGGCGAAGAGCTGGAAGAACTCCAAGGAAGAATCTTGGAAGCGAACTTGCCCGAAGCCGCGCTCAAGGAAGTCAACCGTGAGTTCGATCGACTTCGACGCATGAACCCTGGCGCACCGGAATACACCGTCGCGCGGACTTACGTCGACACGATGGTCTCCTTGCCTTGGAACACCACCACCGTCGACCGCCTGGAACTCGCGAACGTCAAGGAAGTTCTGGACGCCGACCATTACGGCCTCGCCCAGATTAAGGACCGAATCATCGAGTTTCTGGCCGTCCGCAAGGTCAAAACCACCGGCACGATTCGGCAGCCGATCCTCTGCTTCGTCGGCCCTCCCGGCGTCGGAAAGACCTCGCTGGGCCGCAGCATTGCCACCGCGATGGACCGCAAGTACGCGCGCATCAGCCTTGGCGGCATGCGGGACGAAGCCGAGATTCGCGGCCACCGTCGCACCTACATCGGCGCGATGCCCGGCCAACTCATGCAGGCCTTGCGCCGAGTCGAAAGCGGCAACCCGGTCATGGTGCTTGACGAGATCGACAAGCTCGGCAACGACTTCCGCGGCGACCCTTCTTCAGCGCTGCTCGAAGTGCTCGATCCCGAGCAGAACATCACTTTCCGCGACCATTACGTGGACGTGCCGTTCGACCTTAGCCGCGTGTTCTTCATCGCGACTGCAAACCGGCTGGACACGATTCCTGCGCCATTGCGCGACCGAATGGAGATCATCGAACTCGGCGGTTACACTGAAGAGGAGAAGATCGAAATCGCCGTTCGGCACCTCGTGCCAAAGCAAGTCGAAGAGCACGGCCTTCGTCCGACCCAAATCGCGTTCAAGCGCGAGGCGATCCAAAAGATCGTTCGGCACTACACCCGCGAAGCTGGCGTGCGAAACCTGGAGCGAGAGATCGGAACGGTGACCCGAAAGGTCACCCGGCGCTTCGCCGAAGGGAACAAGGCGAAGATCACCGTGACCACGAAGTACGTGGAAACCGCCCTCGGCGCTCCGCGATTCATCCACGACGAGGTTTTGGAACGAGAGTTGAATCCTGGCACGGCCGTGGGCCTGGCCTGGACGCCGGTCGGTGGAGACATCCTCTTCATTGAAAGCGCGAAGATGCCCGGTACGCGGGGACTGATCGTGACCGGACAACTCGGCGATGTGATGAAAGAGTCCATCACCGCTGCGATGAGCTATGCGCGAAGTAATGCAGTAAAGCTCAAGTTGGACCTGTCCAACTTGGACAAAACGGAGATTCACGTCCACGTTCCCGCGGGTGCGGTTCCCAAGGACGGCCCCAGCGCGGGCGTAACGATGCTGACCGCCCTCACTTCCCTCTTCAGCGATCGCCCGGTGAAGAAGCGGCTCGCGATGACGGGAGAAATCACTCTCTCGGGCCAGGTGCTTCCGGTGGGTGGAATTAAGGAGAAGGTGCTGGCGGCGTTCCGCGCGGGCGTGGACACCCTGATTCTTCCAGATCAGAACCAAAAGGACTACCTTGAGGACGTTCCGTCCGAAATCCGCGAGAAGCTGACGGTTCACTTCGTGAAGCACGCCGACCAGGTTTTGAAGCTCGCCCTGGAAAAGTAGGACTAATTCCCTCGCGACATGCGTCTAACGAGGGATGATCCTTTTCGCGCTGCACTTGATGCCAGATATCAAGCAGATCAATATCAACGTGCTTGAGTACGAAGTTTCGCCAAAGTTCGAACTCACGGAAGTGAGCGTGACGCGTTCGAAGGACAACACCGTCCGCGCCGTTGTCGACACCGCGAAGATCACGAAGTCGATTCAGTCGCTCGTCGACTTACGGCGCGCAAAGAAGGTTGCCGATACGTCCGTACGAACCATCTCGGACAAACCGGCCGGCTGGGGTCCGTCAAGTTCTTCAACACTGGAGGTCACCAAGACATGGAAGTTTCTGCCGAGCCCTACGGCGGATGGAATCAAACTCGACGCAAGCGTCGAGCGCGCCTATGGACCTAAGAGCGTTACGCACGAGATCAAAACCGTGCTGAAAACCGGAAAATCTTTCACCCTCACGGTGACCGATGCCGACGGCAAGCGCCGGCTCGTCATCGTCACTCCAACCTTAGTTCCCGATGTACTCTTCTAAGCGAAGGCAGTCTGCCTTCGTCGGATCGGAGAACACATCCAAGGCTCGAATCAGCGCAACCGCCGTGTCGATCGACGTGACGCACGGCACCCCGGTTTCAATGCATGCCCGCCGAATTCGAGCGGCCTCGCTTTCTGCCGTCTCGTTTAGGCTCGGGGTGTTGATCATCAGCGAGATTCGCCCCGACATGATCGCCTCTAGAATGCTCGGCGATCCATTTTGAATCTTCCTCAGAATCTCGCACTCGATTCCGTTTTCGATTAAGTACTTCGCGGTACCCGGTGTCGCGGCAATAGAGTGACCGGAGGCTTTCAGCCCTTGCGCGATTTCCAAGGCACGTTCCTTATCTCCGTTCTTAACGGTCAAGCAAACAAGCCCATCCCCCTTAAAGTGGATGCCGCTACCGATCATAGCCTTATAAAGCGCCCCTTCAAAGGTGCGGTCCATTCCGAGAATTTCGCCGGTTGACTTCATTTCCGGTCCGAGCGAAGGCTCAACTTTCGCAAGCTTCTGGAAGCTGAACACCGGTGCCTTGATCGCAAAGAAACCAACTTCCGGCGGCGTCCAGTTGCCTTCGGCAAGCTCAGTTTCGCCGATGAGGCCAGCTTTCGGACTCCAGAGTCCGCTGCCAAAGCCCAGATCTTTCAGGTTCTGTCCCATCATGCAACGGGTGGCCAGATCGACCATGTTAACGCCGGTGACCTTGCTGAGATACGGCACAGTTCGGCTGGCGCGTGGGTTCACTTCGAGAACGTAAGGAACGTTGTCCACGATGACGAACTGGATGTTCATGAGACCATGAACGCCGAGGGCGCGCGCAATCTTCGCCGCACTCAGCACCATTTCCGCCTGAATCTCAGGGCTAAGCGAAATCGGTGGGTAGACCGCCATCGAGTCACCGCTGTGAATACCGGCGCGCTCGATGTGCTCCATGATTCCCGGCACCAGGGTATCGACGCCGTCCGAAATGACGTCAACTTCCGCTTCCTTGCCAAGGAGATACTGGTCAACCAAAACGGGCTGGCCAGGATTGGCGTCTTCCGCTTCCTGATAAAAATTCTGAAGCTGGCTTTCGGAGAAGACGATCTCCATCGCTCGGCCACCAAGAACGAAGGAGGGCCGAACCAGGACCGGATAGCCAATCTCTGCGGCCGCTTCGCGGGCTTCTGCAAGCGAGCGAACCGCTTTACCATTTGGCCGGCGAATACCAAGCCCTTCTAGGAGCGCCTCGAACTGCTCGCGGTCTTCGGCCATGGCGATCGCTTTGGGCGAGGTACCGAGAACTTGAACGCCTTCTTTGGATAAGCCCTCCGCCAAGTTGATCGCGGTTTGACCACCGAATTGACAGACTACGCCGATGGGGTTTTCGTGCGCAATCACGTCCTGAACGTCTTCCAACGTCACCGGCTCAAAGTAAAGGCCATCACCGGTATCGAAGTCGGTGCTGACCGTTTCTGGGTTGTTGTTGATGATAATCGCTCGGTAGCCCATCTTTCGAAGGGACCAAACGCAGTGGACACAAGAGTAATCAAACTCGATCCCCTGACCAATTCGAATCGGGCCTGACCCGAGAACGAGGACCGTCTGCTTCATCAAAAGATCAGGGTACCAGCCGCGCTACTTTTGAGTTCGTAGTTGCAGGCACTCTTGGTGTCGAAAACAGTCGGTCGTGTGATCGTTCACGAGTCCGGTGGCTTGCGCCATGGCGTAAATGATCGTCGGGCCAACAAACTTAAAGCCCCGCTTCAGGAGATCTTTGCTGATCGCTTCCGAAATGCTGCTCTTCGCGGGTAGATCTCGCATCGACTTGAACTCATTGTTTATGGGCTGGCCATCGGTCCAGCCCCACCAGTAGTTCGAAAAGGAACCTTGCTCCGCGACAAGGTCGATTAGTTTTTGCGCGTTGAGCCGGGTACTCGCAACCTTTGCTCGGTTCCGAACAATCTCGCCCGTCAGCAGTACTTCAGCCAGTTCGTCATCGGTCATTTCCGCGACCCTAGAAATCTCGAAATTGTGGAAGGCCCGACGATATCCTTCACGCTTCTTGAGCACGGTCAGCCAACTAAGGCCCGCTTGGCCGCCCTCCAGGGTGAGGAACTCAAACAGGACGCGATCATCAAAAACTGGAACGCCCCACTCGGCATCATGGTAGGCGATCTCAAGCTCATGCTTTGGCCATGCGCAGCGATAAATCATTTGCATTCCATTCCGCGCTGAGTGAGCATTTCCTTTACGGAGTTAAGGTGAGCAAGATCGCGAGTTTCAACCGTGCATTCAACTTCGACCGTCGAAACGTCCGCGCTGGCAAAGGCCCGGTCGTGGATGATTTGCTTCACGGAAGCTCCCGATTCGGCAAGCACAGCCGCGAGTTTTGCTAGTCCGCCCGGACGGTCGGAGATCACGGTGCGGAAGCGAGCGAGTCGGCCATCCGCGACCAAACCGTACTCGATCACGCGCCCAAGAACGGCGGGGTCAATATTGCCACCGCACAAGATCAGCACAACCGTCTTTCCAATGAGGTGCGGCACCTTGTTCGCTAGAATCGCCGCGAGCGACGAGGCGCCTCCTCCTTCGACGACTCCCTTTTCGAGTTCCAAGAGCCGAAGGATCGAGAGGGCAATGGACTCCTCGTCAACCTGAACCACGGAATCAACAACTTTCTGGGCAATGCCAAAAGCACGTTCTCCGACGGTCGGAACGCTCAAACCATCTGCAAGGCTCGGCTTCATGCCGCAAAGCACCGGACCGCCGTGCTTCATGGCCGCTGTGTAAGTTGCCGCATTTTCGGGCTCAACGCCAATGATCTCGATGCCCGGCCGCATGGTCTTCATCGCTAGGCCAACCCCTGCGATCAATCCAGCACCGCCGATCGGAATCAGTACGGCATCCGCATCTGGGACCTGCTCCATGATTTCCAAGCCAATCGTGCCTTGTCCAACGATGACTTCGGCCGAGTCAAATCCGTGAACGTAGGTAAGGCCCTCTTTCTCGACAAACTCGTCGGCAAGCTCTTTGGCTTCCCCGATGTTCTGGCCAAATAGCTCAACTCGGGCACCGTATCCTCGGCAACGCGATTGTTTCACTAGCGGCGAAAAGATCGGCATCACCACCGTGACCGGAATGCCGAGATCTCGACCGTGATAGCTCAGAGCGAGGGCATGATTGCCCGCCGAAGCCGCAACAACGCCACGTTGGCGCTGCTCGGGGCTCAACTGCAAAAGGGCGTTCCGCGCACCACGTTCTTTGAATGAACCGGTGCGCTGCAAATACTCCAGCTTGGTGAAAACGCGATAGCCGGTCAGTTCCGAAAGCGCCGATGACTCTCGGCAAGGTGTTGTCAGAATGCCGCTAGCGATTCGCGAGCGTGCGGCGACAATCTGATCAAAGGAAGGCTCCATAGATGACAGTGAGTCTACGCCGAGTTTTCTTTATCTGCACGTCTAGGACCTCGGAACTATCTTTGTCCCACGCTCAGTATTTCCATCACATACTGGGAGCGAGGCAAGAAATGGATCAAAGCAAGATTAGTTTGGCGGAGGCACTACGAGTTCTGCGACTGCGATTGAAGCGAGAAGCAGGCGCGGAACAACAACAAATTGACCGAGAGCAGTTGAAGAATATGCTCGGTGTAGATGACGAGACTTTGAACGGTCTTCTCGAATCTGCGGCGCAGACCGACCGATTCGGTTTCGACCGATCTGCACGACTCAGCCTGGGCCTTGCCGCCGCCACGGCGTTTGCCCTCTTTACGCTCCTAGGCGGCGGAACGCGAATCACGAGCAACTTTGACAATCGACCTATGCGGGTGACTGAAGCTAGAGAAAGCGAGGTTCATGTGATCGCTCTTGGTCCGGAAGGTATGCCAGTGGAAATCGTCGCTCCCGCAGAAGCACCCCGACCGCCAAAGCCTCCGATGAATCACGAAACCTTTGCAGAAGTCGATAGGGCTCTTGCGGAAGTTGAGGTCGCACGAGCGGAGGCAGAAGCGGAAAAGGCCATCGCCGAAGCGGCTGCCGCCGAGGCCGCAATCGCCGGCGTCGAAGCAGCGACGGAACGATCTGTGACCAAGACCTCTATTTCGCGAGACAAGGCGGTAATCACCGTCCGAAGCCTCTGATCTTGCTTAGCGGATATTAAAGTACTTCGCCTCGGGGTGATGAACGATGATCGCGCTGGTGCTTTGCTCGGGCACCAGCATGAACTCCTCGCTCAGTTCTAAACCAATTTGCTCCGGCTTGAGCAGTTCGAAGAGCTTGGATTGATCCTCCAAGTTTGGACACGCCGGATATCCGAACGAGTAGCGCGAGCCATGGTATTTCGCGCTAAACATGAGCCGAAAATCGTCCGGCTCCTGGTCGCCAATCCCCATTTCTAGGCGGATCTGGCGATGCCAGTATTCGGCGAGTGCCTCGGCCGTCTCCACGCCCATGCCGTGCACAAACAGGTAGTCCTGATAGTTGCCGTCGGCAAACAGCTTTTGCTCATGCTCGGAAATCTTTTTGCCGACCGTCACAACGTGGAAACCAACCGTATCTGGCACCTCGCCGACCGGGCGAAAGAAGTCGCTGAGGCAGAGGTTTCGATGGTCCCGTTGACGCGGGAACGAGAACCGCATTCGCTCCGTTTTTTCGTCCTCTTCGTAGATGATGAGGTCGTTGCCTTCTGAGTTGCAGGGGAAATAGCCCCAAACCACTTTGGGTTCAAGCACCCGCGCAAGTTCGCGCTGGAGCCGCTCGAACACCGGTCGAGCTTGGGCATCCAGCCAGGCGGTGAACTCCACGTTCCCCATTCCTTCCGGACGCTTGAACTGCCACTGTCCCCGGAAAAGCGCAATCGGGTTGATGTATTTGTAGAGCTCGAAGATGTCGAAGTTCGTGTGCCGCTTTGCTCCGTAAAAGGGCAGCGCGGGTGATTCCGCTAGAGGCACTACATCCGATCGGATGCCGTCAAAAACGTAAAGAGACGGGTCGAGAACGTCGAGCCGGTGACTCCTGACCCGCTCGACGGGAACGTCTTCGGTCTCAACATCTGGCGCGGATTCGTGCGCCGTCGCGGCGATCTCTTCCATCACCCGCAAGCCCTCAAAGGCATCTTGGGCGTAAAAGACCTTGCCTTTGTATAGGTTTCGCAGATCTTGTTCTACATATGAGCGCGTCAAGGCCGCTCCGCCAAGAATCACTGGTACGTGAGAAAGGTTCCGGCTGTTCATTTCCAGCAGGTTCTCTTTCATGATCAGCGTCGACTTCACGAGCAGTCCGCTGAGGCCGATGACCTGGCAACCACTTTCTCGGTACTTGTCGAGAATCGTGTTGATCGGTTGCTTGATACCGATGTTCACCACCCGGTAACCGTTGTTGCTGAGGATGATATCGACGAGGTTCTTGCCGATGTCATGCACGTCACCGGCAACCGTCGCCAGCAGGATCGAGCCCTTTTCACTTCCCTCGACCCGCTCCATGAGGGGCTCAAGGAATCGAACCGCGGTCTTCATGACTTCCGCGCTCTGCAAGACAAACGGCAACTGCATCTTGCCGGAACCGAAGAGTTCTCCAACGGTTTTCATCCCGTCCAGCAAAATGTCGTTGATGATCGCGAGCGGCGTATAGGTCTCGAGCGCGGTCTGGAGGCGGGAATCGAGCCCTTTCTTGACGCCGTTGATGATGTGCTTCTTGAGCTGGTCTTCAATCGTGAGTCCAGCGAAGGCGTCGGTAGCATCGCTGCTGGCCCGGACGTTCTCGAATCGAGACATCAGCTCGATGAGGGGATCATATGTACAAACTCGCTGCTGATCGCTTCCCGAACCTGGCACTGCTTACGAGAATACCGGTTCCTAACCTTTCGGTCCCATTTGGGCACCTTTTGGAATCGTATGGTGGTACTACTGCGTGCCTTGGCTTTCTTCAGCTTCCGTCGATGCCGCAATTTAATACCTATTTGCTTTATGCTGCTCGCTTCGATCAGCTTTGGGCAAGCCCCTTCATCCGTTCCTGAAATCAAAACTGCACAAACCACCCAAATCATCAAAATTGACGGCGAGATTGAAGAGACCGAGTGGCAAGGCGCATTTGTGCAGGACGGCCTTTTTGATCCGGTCACTGGTCAAGGCGCCCGAAACCGGACGAAGGTTTTCCTCACCTACAACCAAGAGGCGCTCTTTGTGGCGTTTCGGTGTTACGCGCTGGAGCCGAGCGATATCATCGCTCGAGAAATTCGGATCGGGGCAGAGTTTGAAGGCGAAGACTTCGTTGGATTTACGATCAATCCTTTCGGAACCCGCAGCGGTTCCGGCACGAGCGACTTCTTTGTAAATCCGCTAAACACTCAAAGCGATGACATCGCTGGAGGAAGATCTTCGAAGCGCGAGTGGCGAGGCGAATGGACTTCCGGCGCCAAGAGACTTGAGGACGGCTGGTCAGTCGAAATGCGCATCCCTTGGAAGGTCCTGAACTATCCGAGCGGCAAGGACCTCAACATGGACGTGATCTTTGCTCGCGTTGAAGGCAAGCGCCAGGCAAAGTCCTTCTGGCCAAATATCGGCTTGCAAGAGTTCAGCGACCGTTCGGCCCGTTGGTTAGGTGTTTCGCCTCCACCGGCTGCACTGAAGCCGTTTCAGTACCTCGGCTACATCGCGCCGGAATACGATCGCACCTCGTCTGGCGTGCGCGCCGGGTTGGACGTCCGATACCAACCGACCTCGACCGTCACCGGTTTGCTCTCGGTAAACCCGGATTTCCGCAACATCGAAGCCCAAATCGCGGGCATCGACTTCACCCGAACCGAACGATTTCTAAACGATGTTCGGCCGTTCTTCACGGAGGGTTCGGACTTCTTCAGGACCGGCGGATTCTTTGGTTACGGCAACCTGTTCTATTCAAATCGCATCCAGGAAATGGATTGGGGCGCAAAGAGTTTTGGCCGCATTACGAACCGGTTGGATTACGGCGCGCTCGTGGCCAATGACACCGGGAAGCAGTCGGTCGGCGTGTTCCGAATCCACCAGGACCCCGGTCAGCGCGGCGATATGTCGCTGTTCGGCACAACGCTGAACCGCCCCGGCGGATATCGGCACGAGGCCCTGGGCGGCAGCTACTACACTCAGCGCGGCTCGTTTGCGTGGTCCGGAAACGCGGCCGTCGAAAAGGATCAGTCACGAGCTTACAGTTCCGCTGGCAACGTTTCGATGAACTATCAGGTCCCTAACTGGTTCTCCGACGTGACCTACCGGTGGATCAAACCGGACTTTGCTCCGCCGCTTGGTTTTATTCCTTGGACCGACCGAAAAGGGTTTTCGTCTTACACCGAGTACTTCCGTGAGTTCCGAAAAGGCGGCGTCCGGGACGTGAATGCGAACATCTTCGGAACGTACTTCGAACAGTACGATGGCCAAGAACAGGAGAAAGGGTTTGAAGCCTCGGCTGGAATGACAACCCGCAACGACGTGCGTCTTGGCGTGAACCACACGAACACAAGGTTCTTTGGCAAGTTGGATCGAGTATTCGGAGTCTTCATTTCGCCGAATCAAAGCAACCGATTCCGAAAGTTCTCGATCTACACCGAGGCTGGGCAACGCGGCGGAGTTTCAAGCAACTTCACCAGTCTTCAAGCGAGCTATCGCTTGTTCAAGCGAATGGACCTCGGACTATCTCACTCCGTCATCACCGTGGGCGATACGGATCGCCAAACCATCGCCACCCTGGGATACGAGTTCTCGCGAACGATGTCGGTCACGGGGCGATTGGTCGATAGTAACGGTCGTCGAAATGGGTATCTCGCCTTCAGAAATGGTGGTGGAAGCGGAACCGAGTACTACTTAATCGTCGGCGACCCAAATACTCAAGAATTTGTGTCCCGAGTCAGCGTGAAAGTGGTGTTTGCGTTCTAAAATAGTAGACAGATGAGCATCGTTAAGTACGACACCCCCTTGGTGCTTGCCAAAGACTTCACCCCGCGTGGCGACCAGGCCACCGCCATCGCGGGATTGGTGGAAGGACTGGATGCGGGCTACCGGTTCCAGACCTTGCTCGGTGCGACCGGTACCGGAAAGACTTACACGATGGCTAGCGTCATTGCGGAGACACAACGCCCGGCGCTCATCATCGCGCACAACAAAACCCTGGCCGCCCAGCTTTGCCAAGAGTTCCGGGCCTTCTTCCCCGAGAACTCGGTTCAGTACTTCATCAGCTATTACGATTACTATCAGCCCGAAGCGTACGTGCCGAGCGCGGATTTGTACATCGAAAAAGACAGTTCGGTGAACGACGAAATTGAACGGTTGCGCCACGCCGCCACCCACTGTCTGCTCGAGCGCAAAGACGTGATCGTGATTGCGTCGGTGAGCTGTATTTACGGTTTGGGATCGCCAAGCGAGTACGCCGAAGCGGTCGTGACCTTTGAAAAGGGCCAGACCATTGAGCTTGACGATGTCCTGAAGAAGCTCAGCCAGATGCAATTCACCCGAACGGCTCTCATTCTTGAGCGCGGCACGTTTCGAGTTCGCGGCGACACCTTGGAGGTTCAACCCAAGGATGAAGAGATCGTTACCCGGGTCGAGTTCTTTGGCGACACGATCGAGCGAATTCGGCTTGTCGACCCTTTGACCGGCGAGGTCATCGACGAACCCAACCGGATCTCTGTCTTCCCCGCCACCCACTACGTGACGCCTTGGGAAAAGATGGACGTGGTGACGGCGCAGATTCAGGCCGAACTTGAGGCCCAGGAGGCAATGTTCATTTCTCAGGGCAAGTTGCTAGAAGCGCAACGCATCCGACAGCGAGTCGAGTTCGATCTGGAAATGATGCGAGAGGTCGGCTTCTGTAACGGCATCGAGAACTATAGCCGCTACTTTGACGGTCGAAAGCCGGGCGACCCGCCGTACACCTTGCTCGACTTCCTTCCCACCGATGCGCTCGTCTTTATCGACGAAAGCCACCAGACCTTGCCGCAGATTCGCGCGATGTACAACGGCGACCGGCAGCGAAAATCCGTGCTCGTCGACTACGGTTTCCGCCTTCCGTCTGCTCTGGATAACCGGCCGCTTCAGTTCGATGAGTATCTAGAACGCGTGCCCCAGGTGGTCTTTGTTTCTGCCACGCCGGGACCGTTTGAGGCCGAGGTGCAGAGCCAAGTGGTCGAGCAAATCATCCGCCCGACGTTTATCGTCGACCCAGAAATCGATATCCGGCCCAGCAAAGGTCAGATCGATGACCTGCTCAATGAAATCCAGATGAGGGCGGCGATGAACCAACGAACCCTCGTCACGACGCTGACCAAGAAGATGGCCGAGGACCTGACCGGGTACCTGCAAGACATCAACGTCAAGGTCAACTACATTCACTCGAACGTTCACAGCCTTGAGCGACCCGAGATTTTGCGAGACCTTCGGCTTGGCGTGTACGACGTCGTCGTCGGTGTCAACCTGCTCCGAGAAGGTTTGGACCTTCCCGAAGTCACCCTCGTCGCGATCCTTGACGCGGACAAAACCGGCTTCCTTCGCAGCGCCACCGCCCTCATTCAAACCGTTGGCCGAGCCGCAAGAAACGTTGAAGGCAAAGTCATCATGTACGCCGACGTGATCTCGGACGCGATGCAAGCCGCCATTGATGAAACCAACCGCCGCCGAGCAATCCAGCAGCGCTACAACGACGAACACGGAATCTCGCCGAAAACCGTCACGAAGATGGTTCGAGAAACCGTGCGTTCCTACGATGCCGTGAACGAGGTAGCAAACCAATACTCCGACGAGGTTCGCGAGGCGATCGGAAAGGACGGCGCGCCGGTCCGGGTCGAAGATATCCCGCTGCTGATCGATGCCCTTGAGAAGGAAATGAAGGACCTTTCGAAGGCGATGGAGTTTGAGAAAGCCGCGAAGGTTCGCGACGAAATTGGCGAACTCCGGAAGCTCAACGGCACGAGCGCCGGTCGATTGGGCCAAGAAAAACGGCACAACCGACGATTCAAGCCGCGAAGTTAAGCCAAACCGGGAAGCGGGCCATCGCCACAGAAGTCGCCGTTTCCGAACCGTTTGATCGGGTGTCCCATGCCGTGGGCAAGGGACATCAGCAATCGATTATGCGGTAGCGAGTTGAACTTCACCGATCGTCCCATCTTGAAATCGAGTCCGTTGCCGACCATGACGAATGGAATGTTCTCCAGCGTGTGAGAGTTCCCCTGTCCAAGTTCGTTGGTCCAAACCACGGTCGTGTTGTCCAGCATGTTGCCGGTTCCGTCAGTCTCAGGAGTTTCCGCGAGGCGTTTGCAGAGGTAGGCGAGTTGCTCGCAGTACCAGCGATTGATCTTGGTGAGTTTCTCCTGTGCTTCTTTGTTGGAATCGGGTTCGTGAGATAGGTCGTGCTGCCCTTCTTTGATCCCAAGCCAAGACATTCGGGCTTGGCCAACGCTGTTGGTGTATTGCAAGGTGGCGACACGGGTGCTGTCTGCGACAAAGCTACTGACCATCAGATCGATCTGCAACTTGCTGAGCTCCGGCATTTTGTCGTTGTCGCGTCGAACGCCAGCGGGCATCTCCGGAACCTTATGGCCGACTTCCTTCTTTCGCGAGGCTTGGATTTCCTTCTCCATGTCGCGAACGAGCGATGCGTGCTCGTCAAGTAACAGGCGATCCTGAGCGCTCAGTTGAGACTTGACCTTCGCCATGTCGGCCTGAAGATCATCAAGCACGCTCTTCAGCGTTTCTTGGTCCTTCATCTGGCCGTACAGCTTGCCGAACATTTGGTACGGATCGTCGATCGGAGCAATCGGCTTGTTCGGCCCGGCATAAACCATGCGCGTCCAAGTGTCGGCATGCTCGGGAACCATAACACCAAATTCGAGTGATCCAAACCGAGTGCGCGTTACGATCGACTTCTGGAGGTGGTTTTTGATTTCCTGGTCAATTGAGTGGCCACTGGCCCAGCCGGCGGGCGTGTCCGACCCACCCTGGACGTTTCCTGGGAACAACTCAATCCCCGTTAGCAAGCAGCCAATGCCGCGCATGTGGTTGTCGCCATCGCCGCGAACGCGATCTGAAACGCCATTGAGGATCAGGGTTTTGTTCTTGAACGGCTCAAGCGGTTTAAGGCTCTCTTTGAGTTCAAAGTTCGTTCCAACTTGGTCCGGCCAGAAAGTTCTTGGCACGATGCCGTCCGGGCTGAAGATGATGACCAGCCGCTTCTTTCGCGGGAGCAGGGCAAGCTCAGAGACGCTGGGCAGGTTCGTGACGAACGGCAGCATCGCCGCACTCAATCCCATGTCGCGGATGAACTCTCTTCTGGTTCTTTCGATTCTCATTTTGCGGCTGCCTTTGTGGGTTGCACGGCCGGTTTTCGCTCCGGCGCGAGGCTGGTTTGGACGACGGTTTCGGCCATCAACCTCTTAATACTAAACTGATTTTTGGCAAAGCTGGCGGTAAGTTCGGAGATTAAGGTCGGCCGGTACGCCAGTGCCGGTTGCTTGACCATGTGATGAAACAGCTTTTCGGTGAAAGCGGCGTGCGCTTCATCGCTCGTTGCCAGGTAGTTCGACAAGTCCACCGGGCCCGAGAATTTGACAACGGCCCCACCGCGGGTGCGATACAAGCCACTCGTATCGATCGTCTTGTTGTTTTCCTGCGTTCGCTCTTTTCCGATCGCATCGAATCGCTCCAAGGCAAAGCCGAGCGGGTTGATCATGTTGTGGCAAGAACTGCACGCGTCTGGCTGAGTTTGCATCGCCACGCGTTGGCGAGTGGTCAGGCTCGGATGCAAGCTCGGCGCAAGCGGCGCGAAGGCGGCCGGTGGTGGCTGCAACGTTCGGCCCAACATGCTGCGCGCAACCAGCACACCTCGATGGATGGGCGAGCTCGTTTCAAGATAGGCAAGCCGACTTAGCATGTAAGGGTGGGTTAACACCCCTGCTCGGTCTGCGCCCAGTTTCACCGGTTGGAAGTCTGCATCCTTCGGCAAGCCGCCGCCATAGATTTGCGACAGTCGCCCGTTGATCGGCATTTGCTGGGTCAGCATGAGTTGTCGATAGTCGGACGCCTCTGACCCCGCGGTTTGCTGGAGCATGAGTTCCAAGGATTGGCGCAAGTCCGAAGCCGTAGCATCATCAAACTCAGGGTAGCGCTTTGCGCTTTTCACCAAATCTGGAATCTCGTCGACCTTCAGCCAGGAAAGGAGGAATTCCCGAAGCTTGGTCCATGCCTTTGGGTCCTGAACCATGCGATTTGCCTGGTACTCGACTTGTTCTTTGGTCACCAAACTGCCCGCTGCGGCAGCGCGAAGCAGCTCATCATCGGGCAACGTATCCCAAAGGCCATAGGCGAGCTGAGAAGCCACCAGATAGCTATCTCTCTGAGCCTCGCCGATCTCTCGATAGAGGAATCGCGGCGACTTGAGGATCATCAAAAGCGAGCGTTTAATCGCGGAATCGGTTGACACGGTGTCGACGAAGTGCTTTTCGACGTACAGCTGCTTCTGCTCGGGGGTCAGTGGTCGGCGGAAGGCTCGCTCCGCCGTCCGAAGCATGATTTCGGCGAGCTTCTTCTTTGCATCCGCCGCATTAGGATCCACTCCGGTGACCAGCTGGCAACGGGAAGCCACATAGCCCGCAGCTTCCAGGGCGGCTTCCGTGGTCGCGTCGTCCCAAGCCTTACTCACGCTACTTCCGCGCTCGTATCCAATGCTGCGATCGTCCGCCGGGAAGCGAGTCGAGACGACGTACGATTCCCGGACTTCTTGCGAGAATAAATATCTTGACGGAATAGTCTCGGCCGCGAGTTTTGGTCGCTTCCACTGCAACTCCACAAAGGCGGGCGCGGGCTTTAGTTTCTTTCGCTTTTCGGTGTCATCCACCCCGACCGTCGACTTAGAAAACTCGAGCACGATCGGATACGCCTGTCCGCCCGTTAGCGGTACCGAAGCTCGGAATTCGTTGTCATTTGAGCTACGAATCCAACCATCGATCAAGGGTTTCGATTGGCTATTCAAGTACAGCCGTACCGCTTGATCAGATCGCACGATGAACTCGAAGTCCCCGGTGTCCGGGGCCACCACACTACCCACCCAACGGATCGAAAACTTGTGCGGATCCACTTTATCTAGCCCAGGAACGTTTGGGGCTTCGGTGCCGAATTGAGCGCGGATGGCACTATCCACCCGCTTGATGGGATCTTTTCCTTCCCAGAGTCGTCCTCGGAAATAAGTGGCGCTCAGACCTCCCCGAGTCCCAACGCCCCAGCGTGGCTGCATGCCCGAAAGCAGGTCGGTGACCGAATTCTTGAATTGCCGCACCGTCAAGCGGCTCAGGCTGACGCGGGCCGGGCGGTTCCGTTCCTGCGCGAGAGGCGAGTAGAACGTGTCGAACATGTGCTGCGCGACTTTTGCCGCGTCTGGCGCCGCGCATTTGACCGGTCCAGGCGGCATCTGTTGGGCGATAAATTTGCTGAGCTCGCCGACGGATTGCGTGCCGGTTAGAGGCTTGGGAAACGCTGCGCCGCCTTGGCCTTTGGCCCCGTGGCAGGGCGCGCATTTCGATTGGTAGACCTGCGCTCCGGTCTTGGCTTGCGCGGGTGCTTTGGGCTTTGTCTTCGCTTGTCCAGGCGCAAGGACGCTCATCCCCAAAAAGAGGCTTATTCCCGCGAACCCAAATAGAGTGTAAATCGGTGACGCCAATGTCCCGCTAGTCTCCCGCCTTCATTTTACACGCCGTTTCCCGGCGGCCCAAATGTTGTACGTTCCGGCGAACTCACCGTTCCGAATGCGTGAACTCGCCCGGCTCGCGCCAGTAAGTTCGACGTTTCGAAATTCGGTCAGGTCGGTCGCTGTAAACGGTTGTTACACGGGCGAACCAGTCGGTCTGGTCGCTGGCATCTAGGGTGAAGCGCATCCGAGATGGCCATTGTCGAGTTTTTAAGCTCTTGTTCAGCACCTTGACGTTTTGGATCTTCTCGTGAGCCCACTGATGGCGGAGCTTGCCTTCGGGGGCATCGAAATCGAGCAGATGAAGAACGCCGAGGTGCAACCTCATTCCTTCGGTAAAGAGCGGCAACCCACGCTCGTAGGCCATGCCGAGGCACGTCATTGCGATGATCTCGCGGCGCACTTGCTCATCGCTCTCAGCTTTAAATCGCATCCCACGCATCGCGGGGAGTTGGCGAAGTCTGGCCTCCGAAATTTTGCTCCCGATAGCGAGCGCGGAGATAATGAGAAGCCCATCTGAGAGAGCTTCAAACTGCTCCGTGAGGTTAGAGAGCCAGTCCAGAACGTCAGAAATGGCGCCGGAGCGGAGCATTGCGTATGCGCCGGCCGTGGCACCTACCGGGTCCTGGAACTTTTGATTCATCAGGTCGCGAGCGACGGTGTCCTGAATGGTCCGAGCGGCCTCATGCTGGCCTTGGAGCGCGTACGAAAGCAATCCCTCAGCCGCCGGGTTCATCGTAATCACGCTAACGCAGATCGGATCCTGCGTGCTTTCGACCGGGGTCCCGTCCTGATTTTGCTGCTGTTTTGGTGACTCAAGTCCAACCGGACGTGGGAACACCACAACCTGGCTTTCAACGTAAGGCGGAAGCATGACGAAGCGAACCGGAACCTTCGGCCCACCAATCTTCAAAACCCGCTGAACGTGATCGGGCGGAACCTGAACCCGCGCGGATAGCGAATTGTCTTGCTCTTGGGACATCCAATCCACGGCGCCCGGCAGATCGACGGGCCGCCAACCATCGGACTCGTTTCGCCAAAGCTCGATGAACAACTCGCGAGGCCTTCGGGTGCTTTCAAACTTAACCGTGGCCGCTCCGCTCAGCACGCTTCGGGTTACGATCGCCGACGCCAACATCTCTCGTGGTGAACGGTACGGATTGCTCAGCAGCACTTCGGCATAATCACCGGTCAAATCGACGTCTTGTCTCAGGCTGCTACCGTTAGGAAGCAAAGCCTGCACGGTATAGGTGCCGGGGCGAAGGTCTTCAATTTCCAACAAGCCATAAGCCGGGATGGCGGTGCGAATTGGGGAGCGCTGGACCGTTCGATCCGTGTTCGTGACAGAAACCGGCACAACGGGCTGGAGCCCGCCGGTGCCGAGGTCCAACCGGATTCGTAGTAGGGCCATCAGAACTCCTCCAAAACCAGCAAGGGCGGCTTTGCATGGCACGTCCTCCAGTCTGGGTCTCCGGGACGCTGAAGTTCCACGGGTCCGACCGGAACGGAGAAGGTCACCGGTTCTTGGTCGCCAGAAAAGCGGCCCAGCCCTTTGGCTTCGATTCCAGCTAAGGGACCCAGCGAGTCAGGAGCGAAGAAGACTTTCGCAAACGCTTTTGGCTCCTTCACGGTAAGAAGCGATTGGTCGGACACGGTTTCGCCCCCGACTTCGAAGATCGCGGGGAGCTTTTGACGCGGACGCGGATTTCCGACCGCCTTCACCGCGCTTCCGAGCGAATCGACCGTCACTTGCCACCGATTGCCGACTTCGGTTGCGGCGTAGTGGTTGAGGCAATCGATCAGCACCGAGCAAAAGCGACTCTGATCATTCACCGTGCCTTCAGCGGTTTGGTTGAGGGTTGCGGCGCGGATGACGGGTACGTTCTTGCCGCTGATCATCAGCGGACGGCCGGTGAGGAGCGTGCTGAGCCCTTGCCGCGGAATGTCCATATAGGACTTTGGTACGTTTCGACAGGCATCCAACAGGAACACCTGGGTCATGGCTTCGTTCGAGCCCATGGAGAGCTTGAACTGCTCAAAGTTGACCGCGTTTCGCCAGAACTCCTCGTTAATGTCGCCGAAGTCCTGCAGCAAAAGAATGCTCTGACTGGTATTCGGGTCGGACACGCCATGCCCGCAAAAGTAAAAGATCGCCACGTTGTCGGCGTTCTGGTTGCACAGGTCCCACCACTTCTTCGCGGCTGCTTTGACTTCGGCTAGGGTGGCCCCGCTGGAGATTTGCCCGGTGGGATCGCTGCCGATGAGAAGCTGTACCGTGCCAAGCGGCGCTTCGAGACGGTCTTGATTCGCGATGAACCAGTCTGCCACCGCGCGCGCTGATGGCTGAGGCGAGGTGAGCCGATTCATGATCGGCGTTTCCGGATGGAACTTGCCCACGGTTTCTGGCGGCATCACTTTTCCGGGCCGCGGCATGAAGAAGTAGTCCCCCACGCCGATGCAGAGTACGTGAACGGCGGGCGCACCTCCCGAGTTGGCATCGAAGACCAACATCAGATGACCTTGAACTCTTCTAGCCGGGCCTTGATCCGGTTGTAGTAGCTCGGCAAGCCGAAATACAAGTTGTGGGCGTTGATAATCGATCCTCCCGTGTTGAACTGGAAGTCGTGCGCCCCTTCCAGCATTGGCTCGAGTTGGAAACCGAGCGGATCGGCGAAGTCGAAAGTATTGATCCAAACGCCAAGGTTGCTCGGCTTCGCAACCTTCGTTGGCGGCACGACCGCCAGCTTTTCTCCGTACACGTCTAGTTCGATAAAGAGCCCGACCTGGGTGCCACCGGTGATCACGGCGTCGGCGAAGAAACCTTTTGGAAGTAGCTCACGGTGGTAAGTCAGCAAGTCCCAAAGCACCGTACCGCCAAAGCTATGCCCAACCAGAATCAGCTTTTGACCTTTCTTCTGAGCGTCCTCCCAAGCCGCTTCGATCTCGGTGAGGGCAACCTTGGTGATCTCGTTCGGTTCGTCCTTTTTTCCGCGTGAGTTGAGATAAACGAAAGCATCGCCAATGAATTTGGTCGCTTCATTGGTAAATGAGCTTTTCACTTTGAGCATGAAAGCATCGGAAGCCATGTCGACAACGCTTCCGATCGCGTTCTTCACGCCGTCCGTAATCCGCCCAAGAAAGTCGCCGATGCCCAGGGCTTCCACCGTGCTTTCGGAGATCTTGGCCGAATTGAATGCCTGAATCTCGGTCAGCAATCTTTGCTGCAGCTCGGCGTCCGTTTTCATGGTCGGTAGCCAGGACCAGTCTCCGTGCTCGGCGTAGTCGGAGAGCAATTGCACGGTAGCTCCGTATTCCGTATCCTCTGCCGACTTTGCCGGCTCCAGCCCGCTGACGATCGCGTCGATAAGCAGTTCCTTTCCGGTCGGTTGATCTGGACCCTGTTGCGGTCGGAGGCCCAGACGAACGAGTTGGTTCGCTTGAGGACCGGTCGAGACTCCAGGCGCGCCAAGAATTTCGAGCGTCTTGAAGGTGCCAAGGGTCTCACTGTCTTTTTCGGTCGGCACGCAAAGACCGCCGTAGCGCAGCTTCCCGCCAAGATCGCCCCAGTACGGGTTACGTACATTTGCCTTGCCCCCGAAGGTCAGCTTAGAAAGCATTTGGGAACGGTTCGCAACATCTCGCTCAAACGCAGTCCCATCTCCTTCCTTACGATTCGCAACTCCATGGACAAAAACAACTTGCATCTTCTGCATTCTAACCCGGTCGTGCTCGGATGGCAATGATTCAGCCGGGTAACTTTTCCGGAGTTATGCAAGTCTCCACGCCGCGCCGGTATTCCCTCTCCACTTGGGCGGTCAATGGGTGGATTGGGCAGTCGCTCTGGGACAAGCCCGGTGCAGAGCTGGCTGGGGACGAGCCGCTCGGCAACCTAGGAAATGTGCCGGCCGAAGCCGCAAAGCTCGGCATCCGTAACCTTGAGGTCTGCCACTTTCACCTTCCTCGAACACGAGCCAGCGAGTTGAAAGCAGCGGCTGAAGCGGCGGGCGTACACCTGTATCAACTACTGATCGATGATGGCGACATCGCGGACCCGGAGAACCATGAGCGGGACCTTGCTTGGATCAAAGGTTGGGTAGATATTGCCGCAGAAGGAGGGTTCCGCCGAGTTCGAGTGATCGCCGGCAAGACCGCCCCAGAAGGTGCCCTGGACCAGGTGACGGAACACCTGAAAGACCTCACGACCTACGCCAAAGCGCGCGGGATTCGAGTTGTTATTGAGAATTGGTTCCCGCTCATGTCCACGCCGGAGGCGATTTTGCATGTCACTCGGGAGTTGGGCGATGAACTCGGGCTTTGCTTCGATTTCGGCAACTGGGGCGGAGAGAACAAGTATTCCGACTTAGGTCAGATCGTCCACCTCGCCGAGTCTTGCCACGCCAAATGCAATTTCGTCGACGGCAAGCCCGATTTGGATGACTTTGTGAAGTGCCTTGAACTCACGAAAGAGGTGGGATTCAACGGCCCCTACACCCTGGTTCACGGGGAAACCGGAAACGAGTGGGAAAGCCTCAAGGTCCAGCTGAGTGCGCTCGAACCGTACATTTAGGTTAACCTGCGGGAATGAAGTTCAGACCGTTTGGTAAGCACGGGTTCGACGTTTCGGAAATTGGGTTTGGAGCGTGGGCGATTGGCGGAAGTTGGGGACCGCAGTCCGAAACCGATTCGGTGGACGCGCTCAAGAAGTCGCTCGACCTCGGCGTGAACTTCATTGACACCGCGGCCGGGTACGGCGGTGGAAAGAGTGAGCGCATCATCGGCGAGGTCCTGAAGGACCGAGGCGGTAGCAAAATCCACGTCGCCACGAAGACGCCTCCCGCGTCCGGAGCATGGCCTCCGACTCCATACGATGATCCGGAAGATCGATACAGTGAGCTGTACCTTCGGGAAAACCTCGCTGAGCGAATGAAGTTCCTGGCCAGCGACAAAGTGGACGTGCTTCAGCTCCACACTTGGACCCGGGCTTGGAACCGTGATCCGAGGCCATTTGCCCATCTCCGCAACATTCAAGCCGAAGGCAAGATCGGGCTCATCGGAATCTCGACACCTGAGCACGACCAGAACGCGGTCATCGATCTGATGCGGGGCGGATGGGTGGACACAGTTCAGGTGATCTACAACATTTTCGAGCAAGAACCCGCCGCCGAACTTCTCGACGTCGCAGGCGAAACGGGCACGGCAATCATTGTCCGGGTTGCCTTTGACGAAGGCGTATTGACCGGCAAGTTCACCGCCGACACGCAGTTCGCTGAAGACGACTTCCGACGAAACTACTTCGCGGGAGACCGACTGAGTCGAGCGGTCGATCGTGCCGAGGAGATTCGCAAGGACGTTGAAGGTAGCGGATACAAGATGGCGCAGGTTGCGCTCAAGTTTGTGTTGGCGCACCCAGCGGTGAGCACCGTGATCCCCGGAATTCGAAATGTGAACCAAGCCGAGCTGAACTGTGCGGTTTCGGAACTACCGGATTTGGACACTGATTTGATGATTCGATTACGACGCCACAACTGGCGACGTGCTTTTTGGTATTCCGGCAAATAAAGCCGGAACTTTTCTGTACTCTTCGGTATATTAAAGTTGTCAGGAGGAAAGAATGGGAAGGATCAAACAGTTCAAAGTCGAAGACGCGCTCGCAAAAGCGACCGATGTCTTTTGGCAGAAAGGATTTGAAGCCGCTTCCCTAACTGACCTCACCGAAGAAATGGGAATCCAGAGGCCAAGTCTTTACGACACCTTTGGATCGAAAGCCGAGCTCTATCGCGACGCGCTGATGGCCTACCAGGCCGGAGCACGGGCGCAGCTAGAGAAGCTTCTCGCCGAAGGAACGACTCCGGTCGACTCCCTTCGGCGATTCCTTGCCACCGCTATCCCCTACAGCGTTAATGACCGAAAGGGTTGCTTCTGTGTGAACGCGTCCATCGAGACCGCCTCGCACGAAGCAGAAATCCAGGAAGTGCTTCAAAAGCACTTCCTGCAGGTTCAAACCCTGCTGGCGCGTTACGTTTCCGCCGGACAGGCGGCGGGAGAAATCTCCCTCGATCTGTCTCCGATGGATGCGGCGGGCTACCTCCTGACCCTCATTCACGGTCTGCACGTCACCGCAAGGACGACGGCCGACACCGCAATCTTGACCGCCCGCGCCGAATGCGGGCTGTCTGCCCTACTGCCGTAATCCCTACCCACCGTAGCGATGACCTTTTACGCGTGAAAACGAAAACATACCAAACGGTACACAAAATGAATCTACTCTCAAACAAAATCGCTCTCATCACTGGCGCAACCTCCGGCATCGGCCGCGCAACTGCCCTTGCCTTTGCCGCGGAAGGCGCAAAGGTCGTCGTTACGGGCCGTCGGGAATCCGAAGGAAACCAAGTCGTAGCCGAAATCATCGCCAATGGCGGCGAAGCCATCTTCGTCCAGACCGACGTGTCGATTGAAGCCCAGGCCGAAAATGCGGTGAATCAGACCGTGGAGAAGTTTGGCCGGCTCGATATCCTTTTCAATAATGCGGGAATCGAGGGCACGTTCGGGTCTCCGCTGCACGAAGCCGGAGTCGATGCATATGACGATGTGTTCAACATCAACGTACGGGGACTTCTGTTTGTCCAAAAGTACGCGGTGCGAGCCATGCTTCAAACAGGTGGCGGTTCCGTGGTGAACACCACCAGTGTCGCCGGACTCGTGGGCTTCCCGGGAGCAGGCGTTTATGACGCGAGTAAGCACGCGGTTGAAGGCATCACAAAGTCAGCCGCGCTTGAGCTGGCGAAGCTTGGTGTTCGAGTCAATGCCGTTGCTCCCGGCGCCGTTCAAACCGAGATGGTTGACCGCGCATTCGGCGAACAAAAAGACTACGTTGCCGGTATGCACCCAATCGGTCGACTCGTCCGACCTGAAGAAGTCGCCGCAGCCGTAGTGTTCTTGGCTTCAGACGCCGCTTCCTTTATCACCGGGGTCAGCCTGCCGGTCGACGGCGGATTCCGAGCCGCTTAATGTCATCGATGCCCCTCTTTCGGAACTGAACGAGGGGCAAAACTGGGTTTCTGAGGGCCGGGTCTGTCACTATAGGGACACCACCCAATTTCATGAGAAAACCTAAGCCAGAATTCAAAGGCAAATTCCAACCGCGAGACAAGTTTGCGGGCAAGCCAAAACGTAACAAACCCGCTTTCCAAAAGCCACTAGACCCCGACGCCCAGAAGGCCGCACCAGCACCCGTTGTTGAGGAAACTCCTGCAGATCTTCCAACGTTCGCCGAACTCGGTCTAAAAGATTCCATCGTCAAAGCCATCGTCGAGATGGGCTATGAGTGCCCAACGCCGATTCAGGCACGCGCCATTCCGGTCCTGCTCGAAGGCGGAGACCTCATTGGCCAAGCTCAAACCGGAACCGGAAAGACCGCCGCTTTTGCTCTTCCAATCATTCAGCGCGTCGATCCTTCTACCAACGACACCCAGGCCCTGATTCTCGCACCGACGCGAGAGCTTGCGGTGCAGGTTGCAGGCGGCATTTGGGATCTGGCCAAGCACACCGGAATCCGCGTTGTGCCGGTTTACGGCGGACAGCCGATTGACCGACAGTTCCGCGCCCTCAAGTCCGGCGCGCATGTTGTAGTCGGAACTCCAGGTCGCGTTCTGGACCATATTCGCCGCGGCTCGCTCAACCTGAGTACGGTCAAGTTCTGCGTTCTCGACGAAGCCGACGAGATGATGGCCCTTGGCTTTGCCGAGGATATGGAAGCGATTCTGGCGCAGTTGCCCGATGAGCGACAGCTTGCCTTCTTCTCCGCGACGATGCCGCCGAAGATCGCCGCGCTAACAAAGACTTATCTCAAGAATCCGAAGCACGTCAGCATCGAGAGCAAGCGACGAACGGTCGAAACGACCAACCAGACGTACTACGAAGTGCCGAAGGGCAAGAAGCTGGAAGCGCTCGGACGCGTACTCGACATGGAAAGCCCCGGGCCGACCATCGTCTTCTGCCGAACGCGACAGGAAACGAACGATCTTTCGGACAATCTTCGACTTCGCGGCTACAACGCGGAAGCCCTGCACGGCGACATGAGCCAGCAGGAGCGAGATCGCGTGATGCGACGATTCCGCGATGGCGCAGCTGACTTGCTCGTTGCAACGGACGTTGCCGCACGTGGTCTCGACATTGAAACCGTCACCCACGTCATCAACTACGACATTCCGTTTGACGTTGAGGCTTACATTCACCGAATTGGCCGAACAGGTCGAGCGGGACGAACCGGCGACGCGATCACGCTCATCGAAGGCAAACAGCGACGCCAGCTCGAAGCCATCGAGCGAGTCACTGGCGCGAAGATCAAACCGGCGCGCATCCCAACCGCCGCCGATATTGCTGCTCGACGACGAGACCAGTTTAAGGACACCCTCCGCGAGGCGATTGCCGCCGGACAGTTCGAAGCCCACCTTGCCACGGTCGATGACCTGGCCGAGGACTTCGATCCCGCCCAGATTGCCGCCGCAGCGCTTCACCTTCTCTGGCAAAACCAGCACTCCACTCCGGCCGCGGCCGAAGAGTTGGATGCCGATTTCGAACAGCCAGAAATGGGCATGACCCGAATCTTCATTGGCCTTGGTCGACAAGACGGCCTCCGCCCTGGGGACATCGTTGGGGCGATCGTTAATGAAGCGGGAATCGCTTCGAAGGCAATTGGCGTCATCGACGTCCTCGACCGCACAGCGTTTGTCGAGGTTCCGCTTGCAGAAGGCGAGCGCGTGGTCCAGGCCCTTCGCAACACAAAGCTGCGAAACAAGAAGGTCAAAGTACAACTCGCCCGCCCACCGGCAGAGTAACGGTTAAAGGTTACGCTTTTTAAAGCGCTATTGATGAGCTCCCGAGACAGAAGGTCCGGGGGCTCGTCTCATTTATTTATTGCTAGTGTTGCCTAATCGGCATCTAAATCAAATTTTAACGACTCAGATTTCGAAGTATTTTATATACGTTTTTCGGAACATTATAGAATTTTTGCATCAGATAGCCACATTCACTCGTCCAGCACTCCCTCTAGTTAATCGCCAATTGGCGAGGATTTCCCAAAATTTCACACCCAGAATAAATACGGGTTTTCAAAACATATCACGTAAATGTGTCACGGAAAATCGGCGAGATAAATGGGATAAACCTGCGAGGTTTTGTCCTATTTTATGCTTTAAAGGTGAAAAATTGCGGAAAGACTGCCAACGATGGTAAATCCAGCAAGTTTCAGAGGTTATGCACTTTTATTGAGAAGCAATTTTAAAAATTGATAGGTACTTTAGCAGCGATGCTTCTTGCTAACCTTGTTACAAGCATGATCCTGTTTGGCTCTCCGAGCCCGGCGGTGTCACAAAGCGGAGAAACTTACCGCAACAACCTCAATGAAGTCATCGCTCGGTCGCTCCGAAGCTATAACATTAGTTCCAACGGATATACGGCGTCGCAGCCCGGCAAATTTGACTTTAAAGTGTCTAGTTCCGCGCGATTGCACTTAAATGAAATCTCTGCCGCCGTCACGGCGTTTGGTAACGGAAACGTTTCCAACTTGGCGGGCGCGGCAACTTCGCGAACCTCCACCGACGCGAACGGCTGGCCAAAGCTCACGTTCAACCGTTCAAACCTATCCGAATGGTTTGTGAACGAGCGAAACGGACTGCACCACTGGATGCAGGTTAACAAGAAGTCTGGCGCAGGCGACCTGTGGGTCAAGCTCGCCGTCACCACCCCCGGAGCACTTCGACAGGTTTCCGATAGTCAAGTTGAAGTCTCCGGAAAGGACCGAACTTTTAGCTACGCCGGTCTTAAGGTTTGGGATGCCAAAGGCACCTATCTCGATGCTCGAATGAAAGTATCGGGGACAGCAATCTATCTAGTTGTCGATGATGCTAAGGCATCATATCCCGTTACTATCGACCCTACGTGGATTCAGGAATCCAAGCTCACCGCGAGCGATGCAGCAACTACCGACGCCTTTGGCACCTCGGTCGCCATTGACGGAGATCGAGCCATCGTTGGCGCACCAACGAACGACGCTGGTGGCACGCTCGATTCTGGCGCAGCATACGTTTACTTCCGCGGAACAAATGGACTTTGGAGCCAGGAAGCCAAGCTCATCGCCAGCGATAAGACGGGTAGTGACTTCTTCGGAACTAGCGTTTCCATCTCCGGTGTACGCGCCGTAGTCGGCGCGACTGGACAAGATGCCAGCGCGAATGCGGCTGGAGCGGCCTATGTCTTTACCCGCTCTGGAACCACTTGGACGCAAGAAGCCAAGCTGCTCGCTTCTGACGGCGCATCAAACAACAACATGGGCGCATCGGTATCCACTACCGGTGACCGCATCGCGGTTGGCTCACCGGGCGCAAAGGGCGGCAACGTCAACAACGCCGGACAGGTTTACATTTACGCTCGCGCGATCGCCGGTACCTGGAGCCAGGAAGCAATCTTGAACGCCAGCGATCGATCGGTCGCGGACGGTCTTGGCATTTCGGTCTCGCTCTCGGGCGACTACGTTCTCGCCGGCGCGAACCTCAAAGGTAATAGCAACATCGGCGGCGCTTACGTTTGGGTTCGCGCTCTCAACGGAACTTGGAGTCAACAGGCCATCATCGTTGGCAGCGATTCCACGCCCGATGACCAGTTCGGTACTTCCGTATCGCTCTCGGGAGATCGAGCCGTGATTGGTGCTCCACTTAAGAATCAAACCGTGTTCACAGATGCCGGTGCGGTTTATGCGTTTACTCGTTCCGGAACGGTCTGGACTGAGGAAGCCAGGATCGTTGCCGGAGATGTCGCCTCTGGTGCCTTGTTCGGCAACTCGGTTTCGATTTCGGGTAGCCGAGCCATCATCGGCTCCTCCGCCGCGACGGTTAATGCCGCCGCTCGCGGTGCTGCCTATGTCTTCCTTCGCGATGGCGCCGGTGCGTGGAGCCAAGAAGTTAAGTTCACCGGATCCGACTCAGCGGCTTCAGATGCCTTCGGAACGTCCGTTTCCATCTCCGGAGTCCGCGCCATCGTGGGTGCCAACGGTAACGACCCTTCTGCAGTTTCCAATGCCGGAGCGGCTTATGCTTTCCAGGTGACTGAAACGATGAGCCTCTCGTTCCCAACCGTGGGCGTCATCGGTGGTCGATCTTCGACCGGAACCGTGACCCTCGGAGTAGCGCCAGCGGTTGATACCGTCATTACTCTCTCAAGCAATTCCGCCGCGCTGCAGGTTCCTGCCAGCGTCACCGTGCTTGCCGGTAACACCACTGCAACCTTCGTCGCGACGTCGAGCGTTACTCTCGTCGACACCCTTGGTACCGTTTCGGCAGCCGGAACCGGCTATGCCAATGCCTCGACGACCCTTGACGTTCGACTTCCTCGCGTTGGAGCCATGAGCTTCAGCTCGCCGGTTGTCGCCATCGGTCAGTCTGCCACCGGAACGGTCACATTGCAGGCCGCTGCACCTACGGGTGGCATCCTTGTTAGCCTCGCGAACGACGCACCAGCCACGCTTTCATGCCCGGCATCGGTACTCGTACCGGCTGGTCAAACCCGAGCAACGTTCACGGTAGTTGGCCAAAGCGTTGCAGTTGCTTCTAGCGCTAAGGTAACCGGTACCCCGAGCTTCACCGAGAAATCGGCGACCATCTCGGTTCTGCCTTACTTCCTAGCTGACTTCACCATCCAGAACACCACCATCCTTGCTTCGACCTCAACCGTCGGAACGGTAACGGTTTCGAGCCCAGCACCAGCTGGTGGTTCGGTCATCACTCTCAGCTCGAGCACCAATCGACTGACTCTCCCATCAACCGTCACGGTTCCAGAAGGAGCCACTTCGGCGCAATTCACCATTGCAGGCGGAGCCCTTCCCGTCTCCGCTGGCGTGATCCGCGCCGCTCTCGGAACGGTTACCAAGGCAGCTACCATTAACGTCGTCCACCGACACATCACTGCCGTTGCCCTTGGTAGCACTACCATTACGAGCGGAAACACAACGACGTTCACGGTAACCGTGAACGCCACGGCTGCCTCCGACATGGTGGTCACGCTGAGTAGCCAGAGCCCATCGATCGCGGGAGTTCCAGCAACCCTCACGATCCCTGCGGGCCAGACTTCCGCTTCAGTCACGGTCACTACGACCGCTGGAGTGGTCGGCACTTCGAACATCTACGCCAACCTTCCAGGTCACGGCGTGAAGGGCGCGAAGCTCACCGTCAACTAAGCACACTTGCAAAAGGTCGTCCACCGGTTCGGGTGGACGACCTTTTTTTGTCTGAACTAATCCGCCACCGGGACCGACTTCCCTTTCTGCGATCGAATGTAGGCGTAACCACCGCCGAGCATCGCCAGTCCGAGACCGGTGAGCATGAGCACGCGGATGATTGGGTCCTGGGCTTCCCAGATCACTCGGAACAGCACGCCGACGGTCGTAACGCCGAAGACTGCCATGCTGCTCAGTCGCATCGTTCGGTCGTCGGCGCGGAAGCCGGTAACGAGAAGGAGAACCGCGAAGAGTGACCGGAACCCGACCGTTACCCACTCGGGGCTCAAGCTCACTTCCGAAGCTTTGGCCAGACTCTCTAGCAAGAACCAGACCACGGTGACGCCCACGTAGATTGGGAGCGGTGCTCCATCCTGCCCGGTCTTCTTCATCCATCTGGCGGTCAACCAACTTGTCGCAACGAACGTCATGATCTGAAGTCCCACTGCAGCAAGCGACCAGGTGACGTTTGGCGTCCCGATGAAGAGCGAAACACTTCCTGCCGCAAAAATCCAGCCCAACAGTCCGCCTACTTGTCGCTGGCTGGTGGCCAAAACAACCGACCCAATGAGCGAAATGGCAGCCAGCGAGTACACGATGGCTTCCGCCGGAGTGATTCGGTAGTGGTTGGTGAAGACCAGGTTCAGAAGCTGGGTCAGGGTTGCGGCGCTTGCGAGCCCGAACAGGTTCAGCGTCATATCTTTTGCGCCGCCCCGGCTATCGTCGGAAAGGCGCTGGAGGGTGACCCAGCAAAGGATCGGCGCCGCAACTAGAGTGCTCAAAAGAATGGCGAAGCGAGGTTCCGGTCCGACTGAAACTTCGGTGAGACCAAAGTACAGAACAGTGGCGAGAATCCAGGCGCTAATGCTTATGACCACGGCAACAAGGGATCGCTTGCCAAGCACGAGCGATGTGACCACGGCAAACCAGGGCCATGCAACCAGCAGCATCGGAAGAGCGGCATCTAGGTCCGTAAAGGGCAGCATGACCCAGCGGGAACCCGTCAGGAATACCAAAGCGAGGGTTGCAAAAATCGATGCTTCCGCATGCTCGTTATCCCGAGCGGTGAACCAACCAAGAACGATGGTTGAGGCGACCAGCGCACCCATTGCCCAGGCTTTAGTCTGCCACGAGCCTACATTGTCGCCTTGCACCATATATGTCCCGAATGCCAAGAGCAGCTCGACAGCAGCGAACTTTAGAGCTAATCGACGGTACTGCCAACTCGAGATCACCGCAAGGCCGGTGGCCAAACCTGCGTAAACGAACACCGGCTGGACAGAAGTGAGGCTGCTTGGCGCGAAGCAGAGGGCGAGGATTCCGCCGCCGATGGCGAGCATGTCGGCACCCTTCTTCTCTCGGAAAATCCAAGCGAAGGCAAGCGCGACGCCGGCAAGAACTAGTTCAACAGTTCCATAGGACACGGTCGCTTTCGCGAAAACGATGAAGATGCCAGTGAGAGTAAGCGCGATCGCCGGGAAGACGCCTCTCGGGTCGAACTCCGTTTTTTCGAACGTGACCAGATTGGCAAGGCACGCGATGATCGTGTTAAGACCGATGAGGCCGATCCAGATGGGTGCGCGATCGGACTGGTAGTAAGCGAGCGACAACGTGAAGGAGGTGATGAACCAGCCGAAGGTGACAAAGCTGTTCCACTTCACCCGGACCGCCGCGAGCATGGACGGGATAACGATGGTGAAGTGAAGCAATGCGGCGGCCGTCGAGTTCTCGTTTTGCAGCGGCATGATGGAGGCCAACAGACCGCCGATGAAGCCAATGGCATGAAATGCTCGGGAGCCGATGATGAGGCTGTAGCCTAGGTTCACCAAGCTCCAGACAAAGAACGCCGCAACCAGCACTTCACCTACAAACAGCTTGTGAAACACGTGCGCCCCGGCAAACGAAAGGTAGACGCCGCATGAGCCAAGGCCCATGAGCAACTGACCAAAGTCCTCGCGCTCCTCGCGATGGCGATAGCCGAAGAACATGAACACGGCGCTACTGAGCAAAGCGAGCCCGAACTGAACCGCTGGCGTGAGCCAGCCGCGCTCGATGCCAATGGCGATGAAGAAGCCAAGGGCCAAGATGAGGGTCAGCGCACCGGCCCAAGGGAGCACTTTCGCGCCGATGTTGTACTCAACGTCCTCTTTCGCGGCTGGTGGCGTGGGCGGATAGGCACGTGGCGCCGCGACGACCGGAGGCGGCACGTTCCAGGTTGATGGCGCGGAGGCTTCGGCTGGCTCGCGGACGGTTTCCGTCTTCGGCATTGCCGGCTTCGGGGTCTCCTGCTCCGGTCGGAGGGCCGGAGGGGTTGGCGGCGGCGTCTCCCGAGCGGGACCCACTGCTCGGCCCGTCACTATTCGCTCAAGCGAATCCATCCGCCTGGTCACGGAGGCTAACTGTCGCTCAATCTCATCAAAGCGCAATTCAGAACGCTCAGAACTGTTCACGCTTTGATTGTCGAGCTTCCAGCCCCTGGGTTTGGGGAAAGACGGAGAAAAGTGAGACCCTCCCTTTATGCACGGGTATCGGCAGAACCGAACGCGCGTCAATAATGGTGTTACGGATTGGAAGTTGACCGAGGAGGCGAGTCTGAGCTCGCATGGCCGACGGGTTGCGTTCGATTTCGTGGGTCAGAGGTACCGCAGCTTGAAGAAATTTCCGTCGATCTGCTTGACAGTTCTCGCATTTGCGATGACTCCGGCGGTAGGTACGGCCCAAGGTCCAACGGAGTTGCATCTCAAGAATATGCGAGAAACTCAGGAATGGGAGAGCAAAATCCGAACGCTTATGAAAGCCGGTCAGCCTTCTGCAGCCTTAGTTGAACTTGAAAATTACGCGAAGGCCTGGCCAGAGGATCCGATCCATAACGTGTACGCCGAAGCGTACTTAATGGTCGGCAACGAAGAGAAAGCAATTGAGCATTTCCGAAAAAGTATTACGATTCAAGGCCGGGAGTTTCCTCAACAGGAAGCCTCACCGAACTATTTTGGACCGCAATTCATCATCGGACGCGATTCGATGCCAAGATACTATCTAAAGTTCGCGATGATCCTTTTTCGCAGAGGAGAACGCGAAGCGGCAATGACCATCTACTATGAGCAGATTCGTAGAGCTAACGCAAAAGGCAATACCTTTAGAGAGTTAGTACCATTTCAATACCACTTTGAAGCTGGGCAACCAGGGAGATACCTAAAACCAACGATAGAAAATTTCAATGCTGCCTGTCATCTTTGGCTATCGATTTTTGATTCGAAAGAACTCGGTGAAAATGGGCATTTGAACAAAGCACTTTCTTTCCATCCAAACATGAGCCTGGCGAAAATTTACTTGGCCGTTAAACGAACGGCCGGTATGGTGCCAAAAGATGAAATCCGGTCGCTCCTCTCAACTGCTGAAACCACAGACGAAAAGATGTTTCTTGAGTGGCTACTCGCCGCAGACTACGACTCATTTGAATGGAACTTGTTACACTGGGACCATACCATAGGATACAAACGCCGATCCGAGAATCCTGCGTTCCTATCGGGCATCAAAAGGATGCGTTCGGTTTGGCAGAAGATTGCGATTCGCTGGAAAGACTGAGTTCAGTTCCTGGGTACCGGGTCGGTACCCAGGACCAAATGTCCTAACGGGCCGAGAACTCCATGAATGCGTCGGGGTAGCGGTTTCCTACCGGAGTGAACTCGGCAAGGCTTTCAATATCCTCCGAGGACAGAACAATGTCCGACGCAGATGCATTCTCTTCTAGATATGCCACCCGCTTGGTTCCGGGAATGCTGACGATGCTCTCCGACTGCGACAGAACCCAAGCAAGGGCAACTTGGCCAGGCGTCACTCCAAGTCGAGTCGCAATTTCGCGAACTCGATCGACAATGCCAAAGTTGATTGCAAAGTTGTCACCGGTAAAGCGCGGATTCATCCGTCGCCAGTCGCCTTCCGGAATGTCGTCGGGAGTTGCAAAGCTACCGGTTAAGAAGCCTCGGCCGAGAGGGGAGTAAGCCACAAAGGCAATGCCCAGTTCGTCACAGGCGGGCACCTCAGCAGCGAGAAAGTCGCGAGTCCAAAGCGATAGCTCGTTTTGAACCGCGGCAATCGGATGGGCGGCATGCGCCTTTCTGATGGTGGATTCCACCGCTTCCGAGATGCCGATGTAGCGGGTCTTCCCTTCTTTCACCAGTTCCGCCATTCCGCCGATGGTTTCCTCAATCGGAATCGTGTTGTCGATGCGGTGAACGTAGTAAAGGTCGACGTGATCGACCCCGAGTCGTTGTAGCGAGCCTTCGAGCGATTTGCGCGCGTACGCCGGCGTGCCGTCAACGATCCAAGGCGCGTTGGCTGCTACTTGGTCTTGGTGGGTCGTCATCGTTCGGTCGTGAACGTTGCCAAACTTGGTGGCCAAGAACACCTGATCTCGCTTGCCGACCAACGCCTTTGCCAGAAGTTCTTCGTTGGCTAATGGGCCATAGATATCAGCCGTGTCCCAATGGTTCACGCCGAGTTCCAGAGCGCGATGGAGCGTTTTGAGGGACTCTGGCTCGTTTGGGGTGCCGTAGGCAAATGACATTCCCATGCAGCCAAGGCCAAGTTCGCCGACGAGATCATTACCGATTTTTCGTTGTTTCATTTCAATGTTCCTTCTAGGAGACTTGCGAGCCTCTTGGTGCAATCGTGTTCGTCCGTTGGGCTGAGCCCGAGGTCGTACATTTCAAGCTTTACGTCTACAATCTCAAGACATCGCGCAAGCTCCGACATTTGCTGCCGAATGCGGTCGCCGTGGCCTTGGAGAATGCTCCGTCGTTGGTCCGTGGTCGCTTCCCCTTGTCGAACGAGCTCGACATAGCGGCGGACGTCACGTATGGGCATGCCGGTCATGCGTAGCTTCAGAACAAAGCGGAGTCCGTTGAGATCAGCCGAAGAAAACCGGCGATGTCCGCCGACGTTTCGAGAAACGCCATCCAGCAATCCGGCTTTTTCGTAGTAGCGCAGCGTATCGGCCGAAACTCCGGTCATCTCTGCCGCTTCCTTTATCGAGAACCCTTCGCAAGTCACTATCCGTACTTTACAAACTTGGAGTGCGCTCCAAGTCAAGGTCCTAGCGAGTTTTTTCGGCCTTTATAAGTGAACGATCCGAGCAAGCGGCGAATCGTCGATGCGCTGAAACGTTTCCATTGCAATCGTTTCGGTCGCAATGGCCTCTGCACATTCCAGGCGCAACTCAGTCAAGTTTCGCGGCCGGATTGAAAAGCCCAAGAGGGTGAGAAACACAACTGCCGAAGACAACGCGAGCACCGCGTCGGCTCGGCCGGTCCAAAAATCCACCAGCGGAATTGTGAGAATCAGTAGCATGGCAAGCTCAATTAGCCGAAGCCAAAGCGTGCCCTCCGTTGGTTTCACTCTCCCATTATATGTAAATTTAAGATTTCTTCCTGCAGAATTTTGGTACACAAGAAGCGCAAAATGGGACAAGAACCCATAACGTCCGCTTAAATTGGCGGAATCACAGGCATGTGCAGTTGCCGATCGGAGAGCCACTCGATGCCGTCGTCGGTCACAAGAACCATTTCTTCAATCCCGATGTAGCCTCGTCCCGGTGGGTTCACGCCGAGTTCCAGGGTGTAAACCTGGCCAGCACGGACGGGTTGAAACGGGGTCGTGCCGTACCTTTCCCAAGCAGGCCCGAGGATGCCACCGCCGTCATGCGCGACCCGGCCGACTTGGTGCCCGACGGCGTGCTGATACACGTCGTAGCCGCTGGCACTGATCGAAGCTCTTGCCGCCGCATCCACATCTACTCCAAGCGCTCCCGGGCAAAGGACGCTCGCCGCGGCGGAAATTGCCGCATTGACCGCGCTGAGGGCGTCGGTGACATCGGATGGAACGGTCTCTCCGATAAACCAGCAACGTTGAAGGTCGCTAGCGTAGTCGTCAACGATCAGGCCGAGGTCGATATGGAGCACCTGACCTTCTGCCAGCTTGATGTTCGGCGATGGCACCCCATGCCCGACCATTGAATCGGGTCCAAAGTTGACGATCGGATTACCACTCTTTGACCAGGCATAGCCGAACTTTCGGTCCTCCATCCAACCCTGAATCCGATCTGAAAGCTCGCGCTCCGAGCTACCAAGGCTCACCCAAGTTGGCACTTGGTCGAAGATGACAACGGTTTCCGCAATCGCGCGGCGCATGCGAGCGACTTCGGTTGCCGACTTCACCCCGCGTAGTGCTTGCACGAGTTTCTCGGCGGAGACCAGGGCGTTCTCAAAGCGCGTTTCCGCTAGGTATGAGGCCAAAACTTGCTGCATTCCGTACGTGATGCCATCAGCTTTGTCGTCGCTCGTGCTGTAGTTGATACCAATTTTGCCGTTCGGCGGAACGTGCGCTTCTAGGATGTCTAGGAGAGGCTCGCGGATGCCCTGCACATACGGCACGACCAGATCCCACTCGCCAGAAGCAATGAAGGCGTCCGAGTCGTAGTTTCCGACCACGGCAATCTTGGTGGTTTTGGTAACGATCAGCGCGCTGATCCACGTGAGACTGCCATCCAGAATCAGCGGCAAAACGGGATCGGAGCCAGCCGAGGTTTCGCGAACAAAAGTCAGCCAAACATCAAAGTCGGCTTCATTCATTAATCCAGCAGCTTGGGCAAGTTTTTCAGCGGTTAACGACATCGAAGAACTCCTTAAAGAACCGATTGGAATCTACCAGTGTGGCGACTTGGTGCTGCCCCGCCAGGTTAGCCGTCCACTGCGTCAGGCCCATCACGTTCACATCTTGATCATTCGCCGGAACGTGGATTTCTCCGGTTTCGTATGAGCACAAATCTCGATGGACCATGGCAACGCAAGCGAGGGGATCGTGGTAGGTAACCGTCGTCGGGTTCCCTTTGTCGAACCAAATCTGGGCCAAGTCGCGGATGGGTCCAGACCAGCTTGCCTCGAATTCCTCGCGCGACTGTTGGCACTTCATCGTCACGTCGAGCCCGAACCAGGTTTGCCGTTGCGCTGAACGCGCAACCCGCATCGTCGCCGCTGGATCGACACGGCAGTTCCACTCGCTGTAGGTTGGATTCTGGAAGTATCCACCCATCGTGATGATCTCCTTGACCAAACTCGGAATGTCAGGATACAGCGCAAACAACAGGGCAATGTTCGTTAGAGGTCCGATGCTGACCAAAGTCACTTCACCCGGCCGGGCGCGGATGGTCTCGCGCAGGAACGCAATGGCCTCAGTCGGGAATGAGGTTTCGTGGACTTGGTCTGCAATGGCGTCAAACTGCGGCACGTTCGGCTGGCCTGGACCGTATGCCAGCACTTCGCTTGCCCCGGCAAGCACGGGCACATCTGGCCGGCCGTAGTGGTTCAAAACGTGCCGCGCAATGGCCGCTCGTTTCTGCGTGTCGCCGCTGACCGTCGTCACGCCTAGGAGTTCCACGTCGACACTTTTGGCGAGATACGCCATCGCCAGTGCGTCGTCGATGTCGCTGCCTGGGTCTGTGTCCAAAAGGACCAAGTGTTTGCCCATTTGGCCGCAGTTTGGCACAATGGAGTCGTGCTCGAAACCCCGCTGATCGGTCGTTACCAAGGTGAAGACAAGAGGCTGGCGTTTCTGCCTCCTTGGCCCTACTTGCTTTTGGTCCGCGCGGTTACCGCAGCCGGAATTGTGTTCACATTGAACTCCTTTTTTGGGTTTCTGCCGGGGTTCTGGTCGGGCTGGTGGTTCTTTGTTGGCATGATGCTGGTGCTCGCCGCCGTGATGGCCGGCTTGTCGCTCCACCGGGTGCTGTTCGACCTCCGGGAGCGTTCGTACAAGCGCCGCCAAGGTCCGGGGTTCTTCCCAAGAAGCACGAGCGGATCGCTTTCAAACTTGGATGCGGTCCAGCTGATTGCCGAGCCCAGCGGGCGACGCGTCACGTACCACCTGCTGCTCCACTGGAAACAAGGGATGGAGCCGTCCATGATCCTGCACCAAGAAACGCGTTCGATCGGCCCGGGACAACCGCTCGGGCTTGCTGCGGATAACATTCGAAACATCGGCGTCCGGTGGGCAAAGTCTCTAGGCGTGACTTTCTACGACAACAGCCATTACGCGAGCCCAAATCCGACCGCGATCTGGCGCTAGCCCGAAAGTTGAAGGCCGTAGAACCGTAGCACCAATATAGCGATCTCGAAGTAGATGATCAGTCCGGTGGCGTCGACAAAGGTGCTGATGAACGGCGCGCTCATGACGGCCGGATCTTGCTTGATCGCCTTTGCCCCGATTGGCAGCAAACTCCCCACTGCCGCCGCCCAAACAATGATGACCGGTAATGCGATGCCCACGATTATGCTGAGCGAGATCGGCTGCGACCATCCGATCACCGGCAGGAAAGCGCGCAAGAAGCCAAGGAGCCCAAGCGTAACACCGATCACGACCGCAACCACCAGCTCGCGTCGTACGACCATGAACCAGTCCTTCGCGCTGACCTCACCAAGCGCAAGTGCACGGGTGATGGTGGTGGTGACCTGCGAGCCTGCATTTCCTCCCGCTCCAATCAGCAACGGGACAAAGAGCATGAGCTGAGCGAGAATTCGCTGCCCGGCTTCCGCGGCTTCGAGCGTGTAATGTCGCAACACCGTGCCGGTGAAGAACTCGGCCAAGAACAGGAACATGAGCCACGGCAATCGGCGCTTGACGAGTTGCGCGGTGCTTAGCGAGAAGTAGGACTCGGCATCACCAAAGACACCACCCATGGCAAGGACGTCTTCGGTTTCGGCTTCTTCCAGGACTTCCTGAGCGTCGTCGGCCGTGACGATTCCGACCATGCGGCCCCGCGAATCGAGGACCGGCACGGCCGAAAAACCGTAGCGCGCAATGACACGAGCGACCTCTTCTTCCGGCATTTCGACCGGTACGGTGATCGGGTCCTCGTTCATCACCTCGCGAGCAATAGCGCTTGGTTGCGAGCGCAACACTCGCCGAAGGGTCAGAACGCCGAGCAGGTGCCGGTCTTCGGAAAGAACATAAATGTAGTTGACCGTTTCGTATTCGCCGGAAGCTTCGCGGATGACGCTCAGCACGTCTTCCATCGTCGCTCCAGGTCCGACTTCAACGAAGTCTTCGGTCATCAACTGACCGGCGGAATCGACCGGGTAGCTGAGCAATCGACGAATCTCGTCAGCGTCCTCGCGAGGGATGACGTTTAGAAGCGCCTCAAACCGGTCGTGATCGAGGTGCTCGCGAATGTCGATCGCGTCATCCATCGGAAGGATGTCGAGGTAGTTCGCAACCGTTGTGTCCGGAAGGAGGTTGACGACACCACGCGCAGTTTCGGTGGGCAATTCGATGAGGACGTACGAAGCGAGTTCGGGTTCGAGCGCCTCCAGAATGGCGACACGTGAAGACTCTTCCAAACGCTCGAGGATCTGGGCGATATCTTCGGCGTGAAGATCCTCTACCTCTTCAATGAGCGTGGCTACGCCTTCCGTTTCCAGAAGGAATTCCACTCGCTCAATTAGCGCAACGACGTCGGTTCTCATAGCGGTCCTGATGTTTGGCCGCGAGATCACGGCGGGGTTAGCGTTCGGGTATTTCCATTGCGCTTGTTGGGTTCAGAGTACCCTTCACTTTGTGCTGGATCGCTTCAAAAAACACCTCGATTCGTCCGGTTTGCTTCGCGATTCGAACCTCGGTATTGCCAGCTCGAATGGTCCCCGCGTTTTGGTGGCTTACAGCGGCGGCGCGGATAGCACTTGCTTGCTCCATCTCCTCTGCCAACTTGGAATCGATGTCGTGGCCGCGCACCTTCACCACGGCATGCGGGCTTCGGCAGACAAAGAGCTAGGGCTGTGCCAGGCGTTCGCACAGGAGCTCAATATTCCATTCATCGCTGGCCGTGCCGACGTGCCGCTCATGAGCCGGGAACTGAAATTGAGCCTCGAAGAAGCAGGGCGAAATGCGCGGTATGCCTTCTTTCGAAATGCGTCCATGCAGTCCGAGTGTCAACTGATTGCGACAGGTCACACGCAAAGCGACCTAGTGGAAACGGTGATTTTCAATCTCGCCCGCGGTACCGGCATGACCGGCCTGAGCGGGATCCCCGAATCTCGCGAGAACATCATTCGCCCGCTCTTGCCGTTCACTCGGGACGAGACTCGAGCCTATTGTGAGGAGCATGGACTTTGGTTCCATGACGACCCGGCGAATGTCGATGTGAACAACCGGCGGAGCCGGATTCGGTTGAACATCGCGCCTGAACTCGCCCAGTTGAATCCCGACTACTCCGCCAGCATCGCAAGGACGGCGAGCTTGATTGGAGAGGAAGATCGCTTTCTCAACGGCATGGCCGCCGCGGCATTGGAGCAAGCGGAGATGCATCCCGAACACGAGCTTGGCTTCATCGGCTCCCCTTACGAGGCCACCTTTGATGTCTTGAAGCTCGGGCATCTGCCTCCGGTTTTGCTTAAGCGGGCCATTCGGCTAGCGGTCCGTGCCGTCGGGGGAGAACTCGATTTCGACCAAACGACGGTGATTGCAGAACAGTTCGCGCGCGAGCCCGGCTCTATCACCGCCGAAGGTGGCACCGCGACGGCCGACTGGAACGATGAGACCTTCCGAGTGCGAGACCTTACGGCGGTAGCGCCGTTTCGGTATCCGCTCACGTTCCCCGGCGAGACGGCGAGCGACGAACTGGGCTGGATGCTTACGGCCGAGCCGATTGAACCTACCGGAGAAGTTGCTCCAAGAAACGCTCTCGTGGCGGACTTCTCGGCAGATGAGATTAAGGGCAGCTTGTACTTTCGCAACGCACAATCCGGCGACCAAATGCAACCCAGCGGGTTCGCCGGACGTCGAATGCTTGCGGATCTTATGAGCGAAGCTAAGCTGAGCTCTGCCATTCGACAACGGTTGCCAATCGTATGCGACCTAATCGGGCCACTTTGGGCTCCGGGGGTTTGCTACGATCAGCGGCTAAGGCCATCAGCGGCCACCAAGCGAGCAGTCCGAATGGCTTTTGGGCCCGTTCGGTAACCCGCAAGGCATAATTTAGGAACAGGCAGTTACGACTTAACGTAGCGTAACAACATAGGACTTCACGTCCACTCGGAGCGCATTTGACGAAACAACCCGCACGTACCATCCTAGCAGTGGTCATATTCATCGTGGCAATCGTGGTTCTGATGAACACGTTTATGTCATCGAGCACCTTCCGGTTGGGTGGATCCCCGCCAAAAGAACTCACGATCTCCACGTTTTACAAAGAGCTCGACAACGACCAGATCAAGACGATTCGCTGGCAACAAAACACCATCAGCGGCGAACTTGCTGGAAACGCTGGGCGCTACACCCTTCGCGTACCGGAACAGCAGACTCCCACCGGCGCGGCAATCCTGCGCGAAATCGAAGCCAAAAAGACTTCTGCCGACATCAAGTTTGAAGATGCCCCGCCGATCACCGGCATCATGAACGCGCTGACGTTCATCGGCATTCCGATTCTCTTCTTCGCGCTCCTATACTTCCTGGTCCTTCGCCCCGCACAGATGGGCGGAAATCAAGCCATGAGCTTCGGTAAGAGCAAGGCTCGCCGAGTCGGCGAAAGCGGACCAAAGATCACTTTTGATGACGTCGCTGGTATCGAAGAAGCCAAAGCTGAACTCTTCGAGATCGTTGACTTCCTTAAGAACACCCGCAAATATGCCGCGCTTGGCGCGAAGATTCCGAAGGGCATTCTGCTGACGGGCCCTCCTGGCGTTGGTAAGACCTACCTTGCTCGAGCCATCGCGGGAGAAGCAGGCGTACCGTTCTTCCACATCAGCGGTTCGGACTTTGTTGAAATGTTCGTCGGTGTTGGTGCCGCCCGAGTTCGAGATCTCTTCGAAACGGCAAAGGCTCACCGCCCGTCGCTGATCTTCGTCGATGAAATCGACGCCGTCGGTCGCCAGCGTGGCGCGGGCCTAGGTGGTGGTCACGACGAGCGAGAGCAGACCCTGAACCAGCTTCTAGTCGAGATGGACGGCTTTGATCCAAATTCCGGCGTCATCATGATCGCCGCAACGAACCGACCGGACGTTCTGGACCCAGCATTGCTCCGACCCGGCCGATTCGACCGACAGGTCGTTGTCGACGCTCCGGACGCCAAGGGTCGTGAAGCGATCCTCAAGATTCACGCCAAGGGCAAGCCTATCGAAACCGATGTGAGCATGGAAACCGTCGCTCGACGAACCCCAGGCTTCTCCGGCGCAGACTTGGCAAACACGCTGAACGAAGCGGCTCTCATCGCCGCCCGCAACAACAAGACCAAGATCGGCAAGCGAGAGATCGAAGAGGCCCTTGACCGCGTGATGGTCGGTACCGCCCTCGGCAGCCGACGACAAGCGGACAAGGAACGAGAAGTTACGGCCTACCACGAGGCAGGTCACGCGATCATCGGTGAGTTGCTTGAGCACACCGACCCGATCCACAAGGTCACGATCCTCCCGCGAGGACGAACGCTCGGCACGACTTGGTCGCTGCCGGAGGTCGAAAAGTACACGCAGAGTAAATCTGAATTGCTGGACGACATCGCGATGCTTCTTGGCGGTTTGGTAGCCGAAGAAGTCATCTACGGCGAACGCTGGACGGGAGCGAGCAACGACCTTGCCCGCGTCACCCGAATCGCTCGGGCGATGGTTTGCGAGTTCGGTATGAGCGATAAGCTCGGCACCCTCGCCATCGGTCGCATCAGCAACAACCCATTCTTGGGCCGCGATTACAACGAGGACCGAAACTATTCGGAAGACATTGCTCGGCAGATTGACGAAGAGGTTCGCAGCATCGTGGATGACTGTCACCATCGCGCCACCGAGCTCATCACCAACAATCGCGACAAGATGATTGCCGTGGTTGCTGCCCTGATGGAACGAGAAACGCTCAATCGGGAAGAGTTCCTCGCCGTCCTTGCCGGCGAAACGCTGGCTCCAATGGAAGAACTTTCAATGCCCGGCGATCAAACCGGGACCGAGAGCCCGTCTAACCAGTCAGAACAGGACGAAAAGCGTCCACAGGTGAGCCCGCCTCGCCTTGAGCCAGGCCCGGCCTAGCCAAAATAAGTGACGTTCCCCGACAAATGCGCTTCGTCGGGGAACTGACAATCTCGCCTGCCGGTGATATACTGCTATCTTGGCAATGGCGGATCAAAACCAAATCGAAGCGCTCTACCAAAAAGGATTTGATGCACGTTGCGCCGGTAGATATGGGGAAGCCCGACTCTATCTGGAGAGCGTCCTAAACCAAGAGCCTGGACACATTCGAGCTCGGCACCAAATGGGCTTGATTCAAGGCTTTGAAGGCGATTTTGACGGCAGCCTTGAGACCTTACAAACGCTCAGCACTCAGGACCCCAATGACTTGGATGTTCGCTACGACCTCGCGATGACCCAGATGATGTTGGGCATGAACGACGAGGCCGCGCACAATTTTCGGATCATTGTTGCCGTAAACCCAAGCCACGAAAAGGCTCGCCAACAGCTGGCTTACTTCTAGCCGCAACTGACTGCCATGCCTCCGATCCGCAAGCACTGGAATCTTATCCTGTGCATTCTGCTCGGATTTATTCCCATTGCCCCGGCTCTATTCAGCGGCAGCACTATCGGAGCCTTTGACCAAATTCGGCAGATGGCACCGTGGAACGGCGAAAAGCCAAGCGTGCCTTGGGATGTGCTTCAGGTCGATAGCGTCCTTCAGTTCTATGTATGGCGCGATCTGGTCTTCCAAAGTTGGGGGCGGTTTGAGGTTCCGGTTTGGAATCCATATGAACTTGGCGGCACTCCGCTACTGGCGAACTCTCAGTCTGGTGCGCTGTATCCGTTCCATATCCTCGTCGGGATTTTGAGAATTCCGACCGGACTCGCGATTGTGCTTTTGGCCTGGCTGCACTTGTCTCTCGCTGCTTTGGGCACGGCAAAGGCGGCAAAGGCACTTGGGGCGAATGAGTTCGGGCAGACGGTTTCGGCGGTTGGGTTCGGGACGAGCGCGTTTATGCTCGCTTGGACGGCGCTGCCGAGCGTCATTACGACCGTTTGCTGGATCCCCTGGGGCATCGCGGCGGCGTTAAGTCTGCCCAAGGATCGGCTCGACGGCTTCGCCACTCTTCGACTCGCGGCCCCAATAGCGCTCGTTCTCCTAGCTGGCCACTTGCAATTTGCTGCTTACGGACTCGGTGCGATTGGTCTGGCAATTGTCGCAAGCTTGATCGCACAGCCGAAAAGCGCACTCGGCAATCGGGCAATGATGATCTTCATGGCTCTTGCCATCGGCACTTTGGTTGCCGGGCCGCAGGTTCGAACGGTTCTTGAGTATTCGCAGTTCTCACATCGTCGCGGAAGTCCGACTCCGGAAGGCTACGAAGCTTACGTTGCCTCGTCGCTTAAACCATTTCATCTCAGCGCGCTCTCGTCCCCAACCATGCTGGGCAACCCTCGAGTCGCGGGGCCCGAAGCCGCGCCGGGGATAAAGGTTTCCGAATATTGGCCGGCCATTGCCGTGCGTGGCGCTAACTACGCCGAAGGCGCGTTGACGCTGGGACCGTTGATCCTCGCCTTCCTGTTCCTTGCCAATTGGCGAGCCAAACGCACTTGGTTTGCGGCGGCATTGTGCATCGGAGCAGCCCTGATCGCGTTCGGTTCCCCGCTCAACGCTGTGCTGTACTTCAACGTGCCGGGTTGGTCCGCAACCGGTTCGCCGGGGCGAGTGATTGTGCTGTTTGTCCTCGGAGCGAGTTTGCTCGCCGGACTCGGCGCATCAAACACAGTTCAGAACTTCACGAAGAAAAGCTGGATCGGGCTTGGAGTCGTGCTTCTGTCCATCTTGCTGGTGCCGGTTCTCAATGGCACTTTCTCTCCATCGAACGTGCCCGCCGAGCTGATCAGTCAGCTAGCGGCAGCAGGCTTTATCTCTGGTGCTACCACGGCGTTACTGGGGATTTTGCTGGTCGTCGGTTGCTTCGTGTTTCTCCAGATGCCAGATGAGAAGAAGAAAACCCACGGGGCGCTTGGCCTCGTGACCGTTTTTGGCATCGCATGGATCCTGTCCTTCAACCCGATCATGTTCGGCAAACCACTGGAAGCAATGGCGGAACCAGCGAAGACTCGCATCGCGGTGGTCAACAACGATTGGGACTTGCTCACGGCCGCTCCGGCGGTTTTGCCGCCGAACACGGCAACTATGCTTAGGCAGCCGGAACTGGGAGGGTATGACTCGCTCCTCCACCGCGATACCGTGGCGATGCTGAACGACATCAATGGCCAAGACTCCCCCCCGCCGGCGAACGGGAACATGATGTTCGTTAAGGACACTTTCGATCCGAAGAAAGCCGCTGAAGCCGGAGTGACCGAGGTGTGGAGCCGGAATCCGCTTGCTTCGATGACCTCCGACCCAGTTCAGAGAGATGGGTACTTCGTGTATCCGCTATCGGGGCCGGGGCTGGCCGACGTCGATGGAAATCCGGTCGAGATTGTCGAGCTTTCACCCTCCGGTATTCGGATCGTTGCCCAACCGGGCAGGAAGTTGACCGTCCGGTTCCGCAACATCGGTCAGTGGACCAGCAACCTGAGAGAACCGCGCAAAGACACGCGTTGGCTTGAGTTCTTTTTAGAGCCAAACACACAAGAGATCACGATTCGCCCGAAGGGCACGAACGTTACATTCGAGATCGGTGCTCTCATTCTGTTTTCAATAGTCTCGTCACTGTTTGGACCCGGTCAGAGGTCAGGAAAGGAATGAGCCAGCCGCTACTCGAACCGATCTTTAGCGAGCAGTATGGCAACCAAGGGCGCTGGATGGTCGTCATGTTCAATAACGACACCAACTCCATGGACGAGGTGATCGAGATCCTCATGGAAGCCACCGGCTGCGACGAAACAGAGGCTTACATCGAGATGTGGGAAGCACATACGTTTGGAAAAGCGAGCGTTCACTTCGCCGCCCGAGAAGAGTGCGACACTGTCGCCACGACCATCTCATCCGTTGGGATTAAAACCGAGGTGACCAAAGAATGGCCCGAATGATTCATAACGCCGCCCCAAGCACGATTGAACGCCCGGATCTCGGAGACAGCCTTCGCTCGGAACGCTGGGTGGTGGTGGTTTACGACAACGACAGCAATTCAGTCGAGGAGGTCATCCACATTCTTCTTCTTGCGACCGGCTGCACGGTGGACGAGGCCGAAATGGAAACTTGGGAGGTGCATCACCTCGGCAAGTCGGTGGTCCACCACGGCGGGAAAGATGAGTGCGAAACCGTGTCCGCCATCATTTCCGAAATCGGAATCCGCGTCGAGGTTTACGAGGAATAGTCCGCGAAATTGCGGATTCAAACCCTCTCCGGAATCTCTGATCGCAAATTGAGCGTAAGCTGAAGGTACTCATGCGGCTTTTGAAGCTATTCGTTGTTCCCTTTATCGCGGCGATGACGGCCTTTGCGCCAGCCCAAGTCATCGAAAAGAATCCCGAACTAAAGCAAGCGGTCTTGGCACGCATCACCGATGCGCTGACTCAGAACGCATTCGTGCCGGGCATCGACTTCGCCAAGTGGCCGGACTTTTTGGAGGCAGAGCGATCTCGCCTTGAAGCTGCAAGCGACGACGAAACGTTCACCCGCGCGGTGAATAGCGCGTTACGAAAGTTTGGAGCAAGCCATATCGTGCTGAACACGCCGAAGGCGACAAGTGTGCGCCGCGAGGCTAAGAACACTGGCATCGGCATCGGCGTCGCGCCGGATAACGGCACGATGATGATCACCTACGTGTACGCAGGATCACCGGCCGCGAAGGTCGGTCTAAACCCAGGCGATCGAATTTTGGAGGTCAACGGCAAAGCCATTTCCGCCGGAGTGCAGTCCATTGCCGGCGAGGAAGGCAGCACGGTCGAGATCAAAGTCCAAAAGGCCACTGGAAAAATCGAGGACCTTTCGATCGTGCGCAAGAAGTATTCGACGGTAAAGCCGGAAGAGTTCAACTTGGTTGATGCCGATACGGCGATGCTTACCGTACACACCTTCGACCTAACTTACAACGCAGACCGCGTTGAAACCCTGGTTCGCAAAGGCATCGGCAAGCGCAATTTCATTCTCGACTTGCGGGGCAACGGCGGTGGCGCGGTCTACAACCTCCAGCACCTGCTTTCCTGCTTCTTGCCGAAGGACGCCGAAATCGGCACCTTCATCTCCCGCCGCGTGGTGGAAGATTACAAAGAAAAGACCGGAAAGCCGGGCACGGACCTTGCCGATATCGCCACCTTTTCAAAGCGAAAGGTAAAGGTAACGCCGAAATCAGACGTGCCACGTTTCGTTGGCAATCTCGTTGTTTTGGTGAATGGCGCGTCTGGATCCGCTTCCGAGATGGCGGCAGCCGCCCTTCGCGAAGTCGGCGGCGCAACGATCATCGGGCGAAAGAGCGCGGGAGCCGTGCTGGTTTCGGTCATCGCTCCGCTCACGAGCGGGTTTACGTTGCAGTACCCCCTCAGCGATTACGTCACGATCAAGGGGCTTCGACTTGAAGGCAAGGGCGTCACGCCAGACATCGAGGTGAATCAACCTCCGTTCCTGATCCCGAACACACCCGATACCGCAATCGCGAAGGCGCAGGAAGTCTTCCAGCGGATCGCCCAGATCGACAAGCTCTGACTACAACGTCTGGTCGAGCTTAGGTAACGCCCGCCATTTCGCTTTCGCAGGAAGCGCGATGGCGGGAATCGCTCTCGCACCCGTTTGATATTGGAAAGCGACTTTGCTTCGGCTGATCGCTCTTCCCTGCCGGTCCTTAACCTCGGATTCCAGTTGCTTGACGAGCTTGGTTGCGGAATCAATCTGGAACACGAATCGCCGTTGCGGGTTTGTGAACTCGAAGATGTTCACCTTACGACCGTCCAGCGTGAGTTCACCTACGAGGCGTCCCTGCATGTCTCCGCTCAAGTTGTAGCGGTACGGTGCGCGGCCGTTGAGCAGTTCGCGCGCGTAAGTACTGATCGCCGTTGGCAAGAGCTCACCAAGCAACTTCCCTACATCACGTCGACGAGCTCGGCCTCGGTACCAGGCGGTGCCATTTGTGGCGACCAGATCCTTACCGTCATACCGCCACTTTGCCTTGCCGGAGTCTTCACCGATACTGGCGCCATTCAAGTACAGCTTGGTCCCATTAGTCGCCACCATCGAACCGCGCTGAAATTTCTTCTGGGCGGTTAAAAATGTGCGGACTGCATTCTCGGTGGCCAAGTCTGGAAATCGCGGCAGAGCGGGGCGCGCGATGAAAGAATCGACGCTGACAAAGCCCGCCGTCGCCGGCGCGGACACGGACGTGGATGCTCCGTACGAATACTGCCACTGGATTTCCTCCGCCGCAGACCGGAACCGCACCAGGCTTGGGAGGCCATCCGCCTTTCGTTGCTCAACGACAATCCCTTGCTTTTCTGTCCCTCGGGTCCAGCGGGAAGTTGAACCCACAACCTGGTTCTTCCAGCCAGATTCCTTCTTTAGGCGCGTTGCCAGATCCTTCGCATCGACTGGATTTGCGACGAGTCTAACGCTTTCATCCATTGCATTGAGGACCTTCGCGAGACGCGCAATCGGGGTGCCGCTGGAGGGCGCGGTTCGACGAATGAATTCGTTATTCAGCAGATCCATTCCCGTGAGCTTGGAGCCGACCAGAGTGTAGGTGTAGTCCGTTCGGTCTAAGGCAACGGTTCTCGGCGTAATCACCCGAAGTTGCAGGTTGCGACCGGACTGGGCGAGCCGAAACTCGATCGAATCTGCGACCGTCCCGACCTTCCTGGTGGCCACGATCCTGACGGCCCGGCTGCCAAGGCGCGCCAATGCGAGTTGCATCCGATCGAAATCTGTGTTGTAATCCGAAATCATGTTTTTCCTAACCCAGCCGGTGTTCGTTGCTTGCCCAAGAATCCGGCAAGCGCAATAACCGTCGCGAGATACGGCAGAGACGTCCAAAATTCAGACGGCAGAGCGACCCCAACAAGGTCGGTCCCTTGGAACAATAAGTTGAGGGAACTCAAGAAACCGAAGGCAAGGCAAGCCAATGCCGTTTGCCCCACGCGCCAACCGCCGAGAATAAGGGCAGCAAGAGCAATGTAACCGCGACCAGCGGTCATGTTGTCCGTGAAAACTCCTGTGTCAGCGACCAGATAGGCTCCGGCAAGTCCGGAGAACAACCCGGTGGCGATCAGCGCAAAAAGCCGAATCCGATCTGGCTGTAATCCGGCCAAACGTGCCTTCTCCGGATCACTGCCCGCCGCAACGAGCCAGAGCCCGCCTCGAGTTTTGGCGACATAAACAAGCAAGGCCAGTGGAGCGGCGATGGCGCAGACCTGATAGAACAGGGGCGGCAGCGTTCCGATGCGGCCCGATCGATCTGGATCCGAAAACCGCGTAAACATGAAGTTGGTTGCTCCTGCGCTGATCGCATTGAGCGACATACCGCTGATGACGTGATCGATGCCAAATCGCTGGGTGGCCAGCCAATGGACCAAGCTCATGATAATCGCGGCCAGAATCGCAGCGAGAACGCCAAGAACCGGTCCGTGCGAGATGCTGACCAATGCGCTCACACAAGCCGCCATCAGCATCTTCCCTTCTAGGCCGATGTTGATCACGCCGGACCGCTCGCTGCAATAGCCGGCCATTGCGGCTAGAACCAACGGGGTGGCCATGCTCAGAGTCAGGAGAACCGTATTAAGCATCTTGGGCTTGCCTCCGGTAGCGAATCGTAGCGGAAATGAGGATGACCAAGCCAGCGACCAAGTTGGTTAGTCCCTTCGGAACGCCAAGGATCAGGAGCGACGTGCCACCCTTTGAGAGCACACCGAACAGCAGACTCATCGGCACAACCAACAGAGCATTGCTTCCGGCCAGCAGCGCCACACCGAGGGAGTCGAATCCGTAGCCGGGGCTGAAGCCTTGATAAAACCGTCCCTCAAACGCAAGCGTTTGAATTGCGCCACCGAGGCCACCAATTGCCCCAGAAATGAGCATGGCGTTCAAGCGAACTTTGCGGACGTTGATGCCAGCAAACTCGGCGGCCGAAGGGTTTGCTCCGACGGCTTGGAGCTCGTAGCCCGCGACGCGGCGCTTCATCCACCAAGCCATGACTCCGCAGAGAATCAGGCCAAGGAGCAAACCTGAGCTGACATTCCATGGTGGGCTGTTAAGCAGCGCAGGCAATCGTCCGGAGGTTGGAATGGTAGCGGTCGTTGCCCCCGTCTGATTAGCCGCTCGCGCGGGACCGGCGACCAGAAAGTCGGTAAGTGCCACGGCAACGCTGTTCAGCATGATCGTGGTGATAACTTCGTGCCCGTTTCGATAGGCCCGAATCCATCCGGCGGGAAGGGCCCAGAGTGCGCCGGCAGCGATTCCGGCGACCATGGCAAGCAACAACCCTGCGGGTCCTGGCACGGCGAGAGCGACGAGGGCACTCGCGAAACCTCCAAGGAGAAACTGCCCTTCGATGCCGATGTTAAACAACCCGGCCCGGAGAGCAAAGAAGACTCCAAGCCCCGCAAGGAGCAACGGGGTGGTCTCCTTCAAGCTGCCCGAAATCGCGCGCGGGGATCCGAGACTTCCGGTAAACAGCGTTTGCGCGGCTTCGACCGGTGAGATGCCTCCCAGCACAAGCATGCCGATGAACGCAACGACGCAGGCGATGATGAGGACGACTTGTTTCAAGCCTCACCCCCCACCATGAGCCTTCCCAGAGTGTCACGATTTGCATCCGCTGGGGGCACAACCACCCTTCCAGAGAACATGACCAGCACGCGGTGGCAATGGGCCATGAGTTCGTCCAGGTCGAACGAGACCACCAATCCCGCTGCGCCCTCACGACACCGCTCTTGCATCGCGGCGTAAAGGTCCTCGGTTGCGGCAATATCAAGCCCGCGCGACGGCTGAAAGGCCAAGAAGAGCTTCGGCCCGGACTCGGTCATGCGGGCGGCTACGAATCGTTGCTGGTTTCCTCCGGAAAGTCCACCGATCGAGGTCTCCAAGCCGCCGTGCTTGGTGCCAAATTTTTCTGCCGCCTTGTGAGCAAAAGCCGCTCTCTCTGGGACTCGAACTTTTCCTCCATCGGAGAATTCCGGTAGCCGGTGCAGGCCGAGGGTGCTGTTCTCGATAAGCGACCAGTCCGAGATGATCGCTTCCTGGAGACGATCTTCTGGAAGGATTCGCCATCCCAGTTCGATCCGCTTTTCGGTGGGTTCATTCGAAATGGCCTTTCCGTGCCACAACATCTCCCCTTCGCGAATCGGAGTTACTCCGAGCAACGCGCGGAAAAGCTCAGCCTGTCCGCTACCATCAACACCGGCGATTCCTACAAGCTCTCCGGGGCTGAGTTCAAAGCTAGCCTTTTGAACCGCGTCGGTCCCCCGATCTCGGGCCGCGGAAAGGCTTTTTACTTCCAATACTGGGGGGGTAGGTGCGATGGGCTTCGGCCGTTCAGACGCGGTTAAGGTGCGCCCGACGATCAGTTCGGAGAGCATCTCGGGGTTCGCTTCACTCACCGGAACATCGGCGATCCACTTACCGCCTCGAAGGACGGTGACTCGATCGCAATACTCCATGATCTCCGGCAATCGGTGCGTGACCAGGAGCACCGTAGCCCCTTCTTTTGTCAGCGCCCGCAAGCTTCCAAACAGCGCTTCGCCATCCTTCGGTGAAAGCATGGCGGTCGGTTCGTCCAAGATCATGATCTTGGCTTCGCGCCAAAGAAGCTTCAAGATCTCGAGGCGCTGTGCTTCGGAAGCACTCATCGCCGAGGCGTCGCGGTCCCAAATTTCGGGGCCGTAGTCTAGGCCAATGCTTGCGGCGATCTTGCTCGCTCGCTCGCGAATTTTGCCTTTGTCTAATACGACGGAAGGCTCCGCGCCGAGAATCAGGTTGTCGAGAAGTGTGAGTTCCGGCACGATGCCGTAGTGCTGGCTCACCATCCCGATGCCAAGGGCAATCGCCTCCTTTGAGGACCGGATGTTGACCGCCTTGCCGTTCACGCGAACTTCGCCAGAATCGGCTTGGTAGGCGCCGTACAGCACCTTCATGAGCGTCGACTTACCGGCTCCGTTTTCTCCGACGACGCCATGAATTGAGCCGGATTCGACGGTAAGTCCGACGTTGTCTAAGGCTTGAACGCGGCCGAATTGCTTGCTGATGCCGCGCATTTCGACCGCTTGGCTCACTCGGCTAGGCTCGCCTCCGAGGATTCGGTTCCGGCCAACAACTCGTACAACTTGGCCGTAGTCAGTTCGTTGTGGCCTTGGGCGGCAAGTGTGCCAAGCAAGTGATCAACGACCGTGGTTCCAGGAAGCTGAGCCCCCAAAACTTCGGCGGCTTCGAAGCAGTAAGCAAAATCTTTCCGCTGGTTCTTGACGCTAAAGCCGGGAGTCCAATCCTGTTTTAGAATCATCGGGCCGTAGTTTTCAAAAGCCCAACTGCCACCCGCGCCGGTGTTGATCATTTCCCGTGCTTGAGCGATGTCGAGACCCGCTTTATGGGCAAAGGCAAGGCATTCGCAAAGGGCCATCAAAGCACCGCCAACCGCAATTTGGTTTGCCATCTTCATCATTTGGCCCGAACCCACGCCGCCAACGCGCGCGACCCGCTTTGAATACGGGGCGATGATCACTTCCGCTTCCGCAGTATCGGCTGGCTCTCCGCCTAGAAAGACGGTCAAAGTTCCCTTTTGAGCGCCCATGGAGCCGCCGGTGACCGGCGCGTCCACGAACCGCAGCCCGGCAGCGGCAAGTTCGGCCCCGATCGCGGGAGTTTCGGCCGGGGAGATCGTGCTGTGATCGATGATCAGCGTGCCTGGCTTTGCGTTCGGAATGATTTGCGCGAGGCATTCGCGGACGTCTTCCGTGCGGTTGACGCACATCGCGATCACATCGCACTGCTGTGCGAGTTCAGCGAGTGATTCAGCAATCGTGGCCCCGGCTTCTTTCAGTGGCTGGCACTTTGCTGCGGTGCGATTCCAAACCACGAGGCGTTGGCCGGCGCTCTGCAGATGCCCCGCCATCGGCCCACCCATCGTGCCTAATCCGACAAACCCAACGGTCTGGCTCATGACGCGTCAGGGTACCTATTCGAACCGAATTGAGGCACCCCGGGCGTGAGCCGGAAAACCTTCCATTTCGCCAAAGGCCTCGATGACGGGTGTCCAGAACTCGAGCGCCTCTTTCGAGAGGTTCGAAACGCTCTGCACTTTAAGAAATTCCAGCACGTTGACCGGGCTTTGCCATCGTGCCGCACCGGAGGTCGGCAACGTGTGGGAAGGTCCGATACAGTAGTCCCCTGCGCTCTCCGGGGTCCAGTCTCCTAGCAACACGCAGCCAGCGTTTTGGACTTTCTCCAGCCAGCGGTGAGGATCCTCGACGCTGAGGGTCAAGTGTTCAGGCGCGATTTCGTTCACAAGGGCAATGGCTTCGAAGAGGTCCAAGGCAACGATGGCAATGGAGTTGTCCGCGAGGGCCGCTCTCATCGTTGCTTCTCGCGGAGCGCCCGTAAGTTGGCGTTCAACTTCGGCAAGGACCGACTCCAGCTTTTCCATCGATGTCGCGATGAGATAGGCGACGTTATCGGGAGCATGCTCGACCTGCGTGAGCAGGTCTGCCGCCGCGAAGCGGTCGTTGGCGGTTTCATCGACGACCACGCAAACCTCACTGGGACCGGCGTAGCCATCCAGCCCAACCTTGCCCCAAACTTGGCGCTTGGCTTCGTTGACCCAACGATTCCCTGGCCCGACGATTTTGTCGACGCGCGGAACGGTTTCGGTCCCGAACGCCATGGCAGCGACGGCGGCGGCTCCACCGACTCGAAACGCCCGATCCACATTGGCTTCTTTCAGGGCAAAGCAAACCGCGTCGGTATGCCGACCAGAATCGCCCGCCGGCGAACAAACGACGACTTCACGAACTCCCGCGACGCGGGCCGGAATGGCGTTCATGAGCACCGAACTCGGGTAGTTCGCATTGCCACCAGGAACGTAAACGCCAACTCGGTCGAGCGGCAAGATCCGCTGACCTCGGGTACCGGAAGCAAAGGCTTGTAGGTTTTGGTCGGCGTCAGTACCCGCCCGCCCAGTATCCCAGGACCACTTTGGCGGCACGCCGCCGGGCCAAACCTGTTCGATCGGTCCCCGCGCGTCGATCCTCGCCAACCCCGAAGTCAGCACGAGCATTTGCGCGGTATGGAACATGTTGATCTGGGCCGCCGCGGTTGCGATGGCGGATTCGAACCGGGGTTCCAAGCTTGCCTGCTCGATGTCAGCGGCGGGCACTTCCAAATCGGTGATGTTCGGAGAGTCAAACTTTTGGGCGTTAGCCAAGAGCGCCGCGTCGCCGCGATCTCGAACGTCGGCGATGATCGCGGCAACCACCGCTTCGGCTTGCTCGTCCCGCTGGGCGCCTGCCGTCTGCAAAGCAGCAAACGGATCTAGAACATTGGCGTCAATTATCCGAATGAGCATGGGATCAGGCGAGAAGCCGCTCCCGCAGGCGGTCCGGACCAAGGACGGCCATGAGCTCAAACAGGCCTGGGCCGGTGGTCTTTCCGGTCAACTTCACCCGCGTTGGGTGCACGATCGGACCGAGCTTTTCGAAGCCATTGTCCTCCGCATACTTACGGAGTAACGCATCGTAGTGCGCGGTCGCTTCCTCGAAGGAACCGCTCGCTGGATTCGCCGCGATGAACGCGAACAGGTCCGCAGCGTGAGGCTGAGTGAGCCACTTGTCTGCTGCCTTGGGATCGATAGTTGGAGAGTCGACCAAGAAGAACTCCACCGCTTCGCCAAAATCGGCGAGGGTCAATACTCGTTCGATCTCGAGGGCCAGGGCGGCAAGAACGTACTCTCGATCCTTCGCGGCCCATTCCACGATCCGATCCAACCGGGCAAGAATCTGCTTCCCATCCTTCGGCGGCTTGTTCGGAATCGGCTCCTCATCGACAAAGTTCTCCCAATAGGTGCGGGTGAACGGGTGCGAGACGTAAGCCAGCAACTCGTCCAAAACCACGGTCGGCGACATTTGCCGGATGTGGTGACCATTCAGCCAGCGCAGCTTGTCGAGATCGAACCGTCCAGGGGATGGCTGCAAACCGGAAAGTCGGAACTTCGCGATCAGTTCCTCTTCGGTCATGGCCTCGGTGTCGTCGCCGGGGCTCCAGCCGATCAGGGCGATGAAGTTCTTTAGGGCGACGGGGAGATACCCTTCGGCGGCATAGTCCAGGACTCGGGTTGCACCGTGTCGCTTCGACAGCTTTTTGCCGTCCTTTCCAACGATGACGGGGCAATGGACGAAAATTGGCCTCGGCCAACCAAAGGCATCGAAGAGTGCGGCGTGTTTTGGTGCCGAACTGATCCACTCTTCCCCGCGCATGATGTGAGTGATCTCCATGAGGTGATCATCGACCATGCTGGCAAAGTGGTAGGTCGGCATTCCGTCGGCTTTAATGAGTACCGGGTCGTCGATCGTATCGCTGTCCCACTCAATCCGGCCGCGGATGAGGTCCTCGATGATGATCTTCTCGCCGCGCGGAATGCGCTGGCGAATGACAAACGGCTTCCCCTCGGCTTCTGCGGCGGCGACCGCTTCGGCAGATGCGTCGCGCCAGTTTCCGCCGTAATAGCCCACGGCGAGCTTGTTGAGCTGCTGAAACTCGCGCATCTCGTCAAGTTCCTGCGACGTGTCAAAAGCTTTGTAGGCCGCCCCTTTAGCAAGCAGCACGTTGATGAGCTCGGCGTAAATTCCGGCTTCTTTGCGCTCGCTTTGGCGATATGGAGCGTGCGGGCCACCGAGGTGAGGGCCCTCATCGAAGGTAATGCCAACCCACTTCAGGGTCGTGATGAACTCTTCTTCGCTCTCCGGGTTGTAGCGGCTTCGGTCGGTGTCTTCGATACGAAGAATGTTCTCGCCGCCCTCGTGTTTGGCAAGCAAAAACTTGAAAAGCGCATCTCGGAGGGCACCTACGTGAAGGAGCCCGGTTGGGCTGGGCGCAAAGCGAACGCGGACCGGCATCAAGAGGAGAGGGTACCTGCGGGGTTCGGCAAGTGGAAGTAGAAGGTGGCACCTTTGCCAAGCTCCGACTCTGCCCACATCTCCCCTCCGTGGCGAGAAATAATGCGCAAAACCGTCGCAAGGCCAATACCGGTACCGGGGAACTCGTTGACCGAGTGCAACCGCTCGAACGGTTTAAAGAGCTTGCCTGCATGGGTTGGATCGAATCCGACGCCATTGTCACGGACAAAAAAGTTGCCGTTTGACATTCCGACTTCCACCTTCGGCGAAGGTTCGTTTTGAGAAAACTTAACTGCGTTGCCAATAAGATTATCGAGAACAGCCGTCATCAGTCGCTCGTCTGCATAGGCGGTCATTCCAGATTCAATCTCAAATTCGATCTGCCAATCCGAAACCCGTCGATACTCCGCCGCGAGTTCTTCGGCCAGGAGGCTGATGTTTACTTCGCGACGAATCAGCTCGGTTCGGGTGATTCGGCTGAGACTCAGAAGCGCGGTGATCAATTCATCCATTCGCTTCGCCGCTCGTCGAACCCGGCCGACGTAGTCCAGGGCCTCCTCGTTCATCGTATCGCCGTAATCGGCGATGAGGGCATGACTAAATCCATCCACGGTGCGGAGAGGCGTCCGCAGGTCATGCGAAACCGAGTACACGAAAGATTGAAGTTCCGCGTTCGCGGCCTCGAGTTCTTGCGTTCTGGCTTTCACGAGTGACTCAAGCCCTTCGTTTAGGCGCCGCACTTCTTGCTCGGCGCGAGTCCGTTCAACGACTTCGCGCTCGAGCAGCGCCGCTTGCTCGACGGCCTTGTCTTTCGAGTTTCTTTGTGCAAGTGAAAGGCTGAAAAGCAAACCGGAAATAAGCACGCCGAGGAACGGCACAAGCGGCACGTAGCGCCCGCTGAGGTCCTGTTCAAACTCCGTGGTCGAAGCAAACGTGGCCATCCAACGCCGATTGCCGACCAGGATCATTTGCTTACTTTTGAAACGCGCACCGCTTCGAAACTTTGGACTTCGATAGATGAGTTTGCCGTCGCTGTCGAACGCTTCCATTGCAACCGACCGCGAGAGAACTCGAACTTCAACATCGGCGAAAAAATTATCTAATCGAATCGGGCTATAAGCAAGTCCAATAACTCGTTTTTTGCGTTCGGTAACTTTCTTCGGACCCGGAATGCGATCGTATACGGGAAGAAAGAGCACAACCGAAGGTCTTGGAGCTTTCTGGTCACTCACCAGTGTCACAACGCCGGTGGCGGCAATGCTTGCGGTCTCAACTGCCGTTAGAATTGCATCCCGTCTATCTTCCGAAGTGAGCGAGTCGTAGCCAATTGCATAACGCGTATTCGCAGTACGTGGCGAGGCATACAGCAACGGTAGTTGCACACGATCTCTTGTCGGGGGAAAGATCTTCCAGGTTGGACCATTGATGAGCCGACCCTGGGCGTTCCAAGCGGATGCGTTCTCGGCAGTGATCCAGGGAGCAAACCCCGCCCCGGAAGCACCGTTCTGAACCGATTTGTCCAAAGACGCGCTAACCACCGCGTCGAACTCACGCAAAGTTGGAAAGCGAAAATTCGTGAAGATCGCCCCGATGCCTTGCAGGATGATCGCTTGATCGCGAAGCTTCGATTCGATTTGAAATCGATTTCTGAACGCTTCAGACTCAAAACGTTCCGCATCGCGATTGCTTGCCGTACGAGCGGCGTACGTCCAAAGGCTGATGGTCAGGGCCAGAGTGCCAAGGAACACGATGTATGGCGCGAGGCGCTGCGCGACACGGTGCTTGTCTTGAGTCCCAACATCGGTCAATCCACCCGGGGCACCGGAGCGCCCTGAGCTTTTGCGATCCGCGCTATCGTTGGAGTTGGGCATGACCGAGTGGTTTCACTACTATACGCGCAGCCTCAAAGTTATGATTTCAAACGGCTTGAAATCAAACGGAATGAGATTGTCGTTGACGTCCAATTCAACGAGCTCATTCTCTTCTAGGTCGCAGACCGCGACAGAATGAACGTGGCGAGCGCAACTCAACTCGGCCCGGCCTCGCGTGTTGTGGCACTCGTACAACCGCACGATCAGATCCGAGTTATCCTCGGCCTTCTTGACCGACTCGATCACGATGTTCCGGTTCTCGACCGAAACGAAAGTTGGGAGCATGCCGTTTTCCCCCGCATGCTGATCGAGCAGAGCGTGGCGCATCGGCGCGTTGAGGGCATAAGCCGCCGTAACGACGCCGCCAATGTTGTACGGGCCAAAGTGCGGCATGACCACATAGCTGAAGCGATGCACGCCCATGTCGCACGTGGGATCTGGGGCCTTGGGAGCGCGCAGCAGGCTAAGCCGAATGACGTTGCCGTGAACGTCGTGGCCGTACTTACCATCGTTTAGCAGCGCGAGACCACATTCGCCTTCGCTCAGATCGACCCACTTTTGGGCGCAGACCTCGAACTTAGCCATGTCCCAAGAAGTGTTGTAGTGGGTCGGTCGCTCGACGTTTCCGAACTGGATTTCGTAGGTCGCCCGGGACGCGTTAACGTTCGCCGGGAACGCGACCTTCAACAGCTTGTCGGTTTCTTGCCAATCGATTTCGGTGTCAAACCGAATTCCCGGGGTTGGCCCCAACGAGATCCGTTGGCGGATCGTACTCTTACCAAAGGTCCGAACGATCTCCACCGCCGCCCTCACCGGGCCTCGCTCGACCACCTCGATGCTGTCGCTGCGAAGTAGATCGACCTGAGTTTCGTAGGCAAACGCGTCAATGTCCCAAGCGCTCCACAACAGGGGTTTGTCGTCGAACAGTTGGAAGACGTTTGCCAGCTTGCCGGGCTCAATAAATTCAGAACCGTCCTCTAGGCTCTGGATGCTCGTGATGTTTCCGTTTTGGTCGAATCGGACGCTGAGTTCGCCGTTTTCGATGCGGCGAATGCTTGCCTTCAGTCGGGGCTTTGCGGCCGGGAATTGTGGCGGGAGGGCATCGGACAGATCGCCGACGACCACCGTTCCAAGCGCGCCTTGGGGCACCGGGAAAACCAGTTTACGATCGCCCAGTCCCTCGACAATTTGGACTGGCACGATTTCATCGGCGGTGATGAGCGAATTCGGCACGACGGCATCGGTCCAAGGAATTTCGCCTTGCGTAACTAACGAGCCGTTTTGGAAAATCGCGACGGGTCGCTGAAGTGCGGTGGTGTCACAAGCGCGACCGATGCGGGTCAGGCTATCCGAGATGACCCTCTCGCCGATCTCGATGACCTTCGCATAATCGACGTTGCTGTCCTCATAGACCTCCTTTACCGAGGACCCAGGAATGATGTCGTGGAATTGGTTAAGCAAAACCAGCTTCCAGGCGGCTTCAAGTTCGGCCTTGGGATAACTCTGCGGATAGCCGGGCGTAAAGCTGGCGAGCCATTCGGCGTCGCGCAGAAGGAACTCACACTGGCGATTCAGCTTTTTGTTGGCAGCTTGGCTGGTGTAGGTTCCGCGGTGGACCTCCAAGTAAAGCTCTCCGACCCAAGTCTGGAGATCTTTTGATTTGGACTTCGCCTCGCGGAAGAAATCGACGGCTCGCTTGCCAAGCGCGACTTCGGGATAGTGCGGGGCCATTCGGCCACGACGCAAGAACTCGATGTGCTTTTCGGTTGGACCGCCGCCGCCATCTCCGAAGCCGTACACGTATAGGGACTGATCGCTCCGGGCGTGATCCTTGAAGTTCTTGACGGAATACAACACTTCCTTTGGTTCGGCGCTCGCGTTATAGGTATCGGCCGGTGGGAAGTGCGACCAGACACGAGTGCCGTCAATTCCCTGCCACCAGAACGTGTGGTGGGGGAATTTGTTGAACTGGTTCCAGGAGATCTTCTGGGTGAGGAAGTACCGAATGTTGAACTTCGACAGGATCTGAGGCAGGGCCGCAGAGTAGCCAAACACATCGGGCAACCACATGTCCAGCGTTTCGTAGCCCAGCTTCTCGCGGAAGTACCGCTTGCCGTACAGGAACTGCCGGACGAGCGATTCGCCGCCCGTCAGGTTGCAATCGGCCTCCACCCACATCGACCCAACCGGCTCCCACTGGCCCTTGGCGATGGCGCCTTTTACTTTCTCAAACAGCACCGGACAGTCGGTCTCAAGCCACTCGTACTGGCTGGCTTGAGAGTGGACGAAGACGTACTCAGGGTAGCGATCGATGAGGCCCAATTGGGTGGCGGTGGTGTGCGCCATCTTCTTGCGGGTGATGTGGATGGGCCAGAGCCATGCGGTGTCCAGGTGCGCGTGGCCGACGGGAGTGATGGTGTGCTTCAGTTCCCCGTTGAGGCTACCGAGGGCATCCCGAATGAGCTTGCGGCAGCGGCTGATGGTTTCTCGGTTCTTCGGCGAAAACGTGTTACAGACATCGTTGAGGCCTCGCAGGAGGGTGTGGTATGCCGGGTCATCACCTTGGATGCTCTGCGTGAGGCCGAGGGTGAATTCGAAGTCGTAAATGAGATCACGAATGGCGTAATCCACGGCGGCGATTCCAGCGAACTCAACCTTCTCGGTGGTCGCCGATCGCGGCTTTTCGTGGCCGTGGACCACGGTTTTGGAGTTTCGCGTGTAAACCTGGATCGTGTAGGAGACGGCTTCCCCGCCGGTCGCCGGGACCTCGCGACCGGCGAGTGCCGCACCGCTGAGCCAGCCGAAATCGCTATGCTCAACATCAACGCCGCACCAGGGGGAGTTATCCTTCCAAACCGTTCGCTCGCCACCGATTTCGGCAAAAACGACAAGTGGCTTTCCGGCAAGTGACTCAGGGATAACGCCGGAGAGACGGAACCAAACCGTGCGGTAGGCAGGGCCGTAGGCGAAGCCAGGTTCGACCGCTTGCCAGGGGCCGAGTTCCGCCTCGGCTTGATCGGCGCAATCGCGCTCGTTGAACTCAATTTTGAGGGGAGTCCGATCTCCGAATTCGGCAGGCCGAAGGGTTTGCCAGAGGAACGCCTGTGCTCGGCGGAGGGTCAGATCGGGGTGTTTGAGCATCGGCGGAAGTTACGATTCTACACTTCCGGGCGTAAAGGTGCTTTTTGTGATTGAGTACTATAGTACTCAATGTTGTCGAGGGAGATTGACGTGGCTTTGGTTGGTTTGTACCTGCGCGGGTTCGGCGTTTTGCCTTGGCGCGGCTGGAGAAATATTGCGAATTTATTCTGGCGAAATGTCCCTTCGCTGGCCGAAATGCCGAGCTTGCTTCGAGAGCATGGCTTTCGCGAGGCGGCCATGGTGTTGGAGATTCCGGGGCATCTCGATGCGGCATGGGATCTCATCGAAGATCAGCGGGCATTGTCGCCAGCAAATCCATTGTTTCCGGCGCGATGGCGTCAATCGAAGTTCTGTCCGCCTGCCGTTTGGACCAAGAACCTGTCGCAGTTGCCACCAGATGGCATGTTGCCGCTGGCGGTGGTGGGTTCTCGTTTTCCGCCGGAAAGATGTTTGAGCTTTGTTTTGGAGGTTGTGCGGCAACTGGAGTTGTCCGAGACGGGTACCGCTTGGCACGTTGTTTCGGGAGGGGCTGAAGGGTGTGATGTTGCGGCGGAACGGGCCAGCGGTTTTCCGGTCAGCATTTTGCCGTTTGGTCTGAATTTTGCGCGGTCGGACCATGCTTGCTTCAGCGTGATTGCGCCTTCGGAGCCGTTTGGGACGATCAATGCGATGGAGCGGAATGCGCTGATCTTTGCTTTTGGGGCTCGGGCCGTTGTTGGGCATTGCGAGCTTGGCAGTGGTGGGGCTTGGCATGGGGCGGTCGGGGCGCTTCGGGCGGGGGAGACGCCGGTTGGCGTTTACACGGGAGAAATGTTGGGTGGCGAAGGGTTTTGCGCTGATGGGGGTGCTGCTTTTCCGGGTGCAATTATTTCGGATGCTATTTGTTCGGGTGCCGTTTTTCCGGGGGCGAAGGGGTTGATGTCGGCGCGGGCGGTGCCGCTGCGGGGGGTGGCGGAGGCGGTAGGTTGGGTTCAGAGCGAGGTTCCGCGACGGCACTTGTTTGAGGCGGAGGAGGTTCGTTTGGCTTCGGTGGGTTAGGTTTGGGGTGAAACGGGTCGGACCTCGGTACCATCTGCGAACAGTGAAGGCGATTGTAAAAGCGCGCCCGGCGCCCGGGATTGAGATTCATGAGGTTGATGTGCCCTCGGTTGGGCCGCTGGATGTGAAGCTCCAATTGAAGGCGGCCTCGGTTTGTGGGACGGACCTTCATATCTATGAGTGGGATGCTTGGTCGGCGGGGCGGATTGTGCCGCCGCGGATTATAGGGCACGAGTTTTGCGGGACGATCGTCGAGGTCGGGTCGGAGGTTACGGACCGGAAGGTTGGGGACTTTGTTTCGAGCGAGTCGCATGTGGTGCCGCTGGATAGCCCTTGGATGACCGCCGGGCTGGGGCATGTGGCGCCGGAGACGAAGATTCTGGGCGTCGATATTGATGGAGGTTTTGCCGACTTTGCCGTGATGCCTTGGTGGAATGCTCGGCTCACGAGTCCTTCGGTTCCGCCGCATTTGGCTTGCTTCCAGGATGCCTTTGGCAACGCGGTGCATACGGCGATGGCGGGGCCGGTGGCGGGGCAGACGATTTTGATTACCGGTTTGGGGCCGATTGGGCTTTTTGCCGTCGCGGTTTGCCGGGCGCTGGGGGCGGCGCGGGTCGTCGGGGTGGAGCCGAGCGCTTATCGGCGGCAGTTGGCGGAGACCTTGGGCATTGATGCGGTTTACGCGCCCGATGCGGTTGGGCTCGCCGCGGAAATTGGGACGGTGGATGCGACGCTGGAGATGTCGGGCCATCCAGGCTCGCTGCGGCTGGCGATTGAGCAGACTCGACCCGGGGGGCGGATTAGCTTGCTCGGCGTTTATCGGCAGGCGACGCAGGAGCTTCCGATTAACGACGTGATCTTCAAGGGGCTCCAGCTTCAGGGGATTGTGGGGCGGAAGCTTTGGGAGACTTGGGATCAGATGGCGGAGCTTTTTGCGAGCGGCCGGCTTCACCTCGACCCGGTGGTGACGCACCAGATGCACTTTACGGAGTTCGAAAAGGCGATGGAGCTGCTCCAGATGGGCCAGGCGGGCAAAGTCGTGTTCACCTTTGACGCTTGATTCCGCCCGGCTTTTGGGGTTTACTATTGTTCCCGCAAGTGGGGATATAGCTCAGTTGGTAGAGCACTTCCATGGCATGGAAGGGGTCAGGGGTTCGAATCCCCTTATCTCCACCACTTCTCTTTCTGTCCATACCGGACACATAGGTAACAAATCGTTCCGGACACATAGGTTACACCTTGAATGCCCCGAAGGGGTTGTCTAGCGGTTGAAGGCATTTTTCGTCTAGGTCGATGTAGCCGAGGTCGTAGTC
>Ga0247843_1000068_pt1 | contig 217040 bp, 192 predicted proteins | sample LaCruzMarch2017__FD_192420 | JGI IMG/M metagenome (GOLD analysis project Ga0247843, IMG submission 192420) | Freshwater microbial communities from meromictic Lake La Cruz, Castile-La Mancha, Spain - LaCruzMarch2017_8m | ecosystem: Environmental > Aquatic > Freshwater > Lake | place: Spain...
CGTTGATTGGTTCCTTGGCTTGGCCCACGTCGACATTCAACGCGAACTAAATGTCCTGTACAAGTGACGATTTCGTCACCTGGATATCACGCCTGCGAAGCAGCTATCGTGCCGAACACTACTGACCGCCGCCCTCCTGGCCGCCGATCCTTGGAACACGCCTCCTGAACGCAGAGAAAGCAGCAGTTTGGGTGCTCGTTCGGCAAACTCCGATTCACCTCCCTGGCGTTCCCTTTGGATTTTGCTCGGGAAGCTTGTCTCGGAGCAGACGTTCGGAAAAGCGAAACTCTGGGGCGCACCAAAACTCCCGGGTTGCCCGGAGAGTTCCTTGGGAAAAGGAGCCCGCAGTACACCCGATCCAAACCACCACATCATTGACGCGGACAATGGTGTGGTTCTCGTCTGAGCTCAGGGGCTTGCGCCACATACTGAGGCGCGCTCTTAGCTCAGCCCAACTTGGAGGCACAGATTCATCAAGCTTCGCGCCGACAGCCCAGAGTCGCAGAACCTTGCGATGCTTTGTGTGAGTCCCCATAATTATCTGTGACAGAGGCACTTCTGATGCCTCTACAGCCTTCGAGTGGCGGTCCCGATTTGCAACCGCTACAACGCGACGGAACTGTCACTTGTAGCGGCATTTATGACAACTCGGAGCCCTTCGGCTTCTCCATTTGGGCAGGCCCGAAGGACACCCCTTGACGACAGCCCACTAGAAACCCGGGCGCGCTTCCTATTCGAAGCCTTCGATTCGGAAGGGCGGAGCGCAGAGCGACCGGTCACCGAATTCCGTCCCACTCACAAAGATAACCGCTCACAAAAGCAGACTCGACGTTTGGATAAGGAAGCCATCGTCCCTCAAATAGACATAAATAGCCCTTCGTTCGTCGAGATCCTTGTTTGAGAGCCTCTTCTTCCAAATAAGTCCAACGGGCCGCGCTATCCACTTGCCAATAGCCCTCTCCGATTTCCGTAAAATCCGTCCAGCGCCATGGGGAGGGAGTGCCTTGTGGCGTGTCGAGGTTTCCGCCCAGCCAGATGTGCTGGCTTCCTGCGAGTCCTTTGACGAACTCATGTTCTTCCTTCGATCCCACAGTGGACAAATAGCCACCCATCCTTTCGCACTCTTTTCGTGCCTCTTCCCAATTCCTTGGGGGAATCGGAAGCAGCTTGTAGCTGTGGCCCTGGAAGACCACGGCGTCCTCCGGGATCTTCATTTTGCGGCCACCGGCAGGATCAGGTGCCGTCGGCTTAGCAATCTCCGGCGGAGCGGGGAGGGCGGATGTCAGTGTGGCTTTGACAAAAGCTTCCCGGAAAGAGAGGACCGCCGCCGCTTTGTCCAGTTGCTTCCCGTGGGTGAGGTCTAACTCCGCCGTCCTCAGCACTGCGTGGAATTCGCTATCTACGTGTTCTCGAATTTTCTGAGCGGAGCTTTCCCACGTCTGGCGCAGAGTCACCAGAGGGCTCGGCCAAGCGGAGTCCGCGCTGGGAAGTTTGGTTTGGGCGGCCATCACTTCCAAGTTGGAGGGCGGCTTGGTCAACGTTTCGACCAGCGCATCGAGTCGCGCTTTTTCGCTCCTCAATAGGAGAGCCAGCTTGAGATCGCCCCGTTCCGCCGCTTGGTTGATCTGGCTTTCCAACGCTCGACCATATTTGGTGTTTAGATCGGCGAAAGCTGTGCGCCGCGCATCCAAGTAGGTTTCTAGGTGCGTTTGCAATTCGGGCCATTCAGGTATGGTCAGATGTCCATTTTGAGCGTTGGATGCGGTTAGCGAAACCAGAAGCATCAGCGAAACGGGAAGGATCAGCAACTGCATAGACTTTGTTAGAAAACGGCAATGAGTCCAACTTTGTCAATTTCCGATTTCATATGGAAGAAAGTGCTGCGGTGCCAATTCTTGCTCTTCCTCATCCCCCTCCTCGGCGGGTTCGTGAGCGGGGCGCGACTGAGCGCGGAGGAGTTACCGATCACGCCCATCGCCGAATTACGCGCCTGGCCACCGGACGACTTGTGCGTTTCGAGGCGCGTCTGGTGGATAAGAGCGAGGGCGAATCGAACCGTGCTCGCCTCGTCATTGCCACGGAGCGGATGTCCCTGCACGCCTCCCTGCCCAACCCGAATCCTGGAGCGCTGCAGCACCTTCGCCGGGGCAGCCGGCTCGAGGTCACCGGAATCGTCCAGCTCATGTTTGCCCCGGAAACACTCCTGACCGCCCGGCAGACCCCCGGGACGATCGAGGTGCTTCTGCGCAGCCCGGCGGACGTGGTCGTGCTGCATGCCCCGTCGTGGTGGACTCGAAACCGAATCCTGAATCTGTTGTGGGGCGTCCTCGGAGTTCTCTTCGCGGCCGTGGTATGGGTTGGGGTCTTGCGGCGGCAGGTCGAACGTCAGGCCTTGAAAATCACGGAGACCATACGGATCCACCGGGACTTTGAACTAGAACTGAAAGGTGCCCGCGAGGAACGTTACCGCCTTGCCGCCGATCTCCACGACAGCCTCCAGCAACATCTGACGGGCGCATCCTACCGGATGGAAGCGGCTCTCATGCGGCTGGGCGAAGTGCCAGACACCGTTCGCGAGCAGTTCACCGCCGCCCGCGCCGCCCTGGAGAGGACCCGCACCGGTCTGCGGGATTGCCTGCTCGGCCTGCGACACGTGGAGGAAGGTCCGGCGGAATTCCCCGCCCTACTCCGGCACGCCGCAGATGGCATGGAACACTGGCCCAAAGGCACCGTGGAGATCTCCACCAACGGCGATCCGTTCCCGCTTTCCCGCCAAGTCATGGGCAGCCTGCTTCTCTTCATGCAGGAAGCGGTGGGTAACGCCTTCAAGCACGGAGCGCCCACCCGCGTCCAAGTGCGGCTCGTTTACGACCGGGGCAGTCTCGAAATGACCGTGGAAGACAACGGCTCCGGCTTCGATCCCCAGCTCGCCCCGGACGCCAGCTCCGGCCACTTCGGCCTGGAATCCATGCAACACCGCCTCCGCTGGCTCGGCGGCACCACAGAAATCACCAGCCAACCCGGCCACGGCACCCGTATCGTCGCAAATCTCCTCAAGGCGCGGGAGTCATAGATCATCAATCATAAATAACCGAAATGCCCATCCGCCTTCTCATCGTCGATGACCACGCCGTGGTTCGCGGCGGCCTGGAAGCCATGCTCTCGATCGCGCCGGGCATTGAGCGCATCGCCACCGCCGCCGATGGCGCGGAAGCCCTGAAACTCTGCGGGACCTTCGCGCCCAACGTAGTCCTCCTGGATCTGCGCATGCCGGGCCTGGATGGACTGGGCGTCCTGGACGCGATCGCCCGCGATTGGCCGCGTATCCGCGTCATCATCCTCACCGGCAACGAATCGCCCAGTGAAATCACCCTGGCCCGCCGCCACGGAGCCGCCGCGTTTCTCAGCAAATCCACCGATCCTGCCATCCTCCTCCAAGTCATCAAGGGAGTCGCCGCTGGAGGAAGCTACTTCCCTGACGCCGTGGCCGCCGCAGAAAGCGATCTCAGCCCGCGCGAGTTGGAAGTCTTGCAAAACCTCGTACGCGGCCTGACCAACGACGAAATCGGCCTCGCCCTCGGCGTCTCCGGTCAAACCATCAAAGGCCACCTCAAACACATCTTCCCCAAACTCGAGGCCGCGACCCGGGCGGAGGCCGTGTCGCGTGCGCATGAGCTACGCTTGGTGTGAAAGTGGAGCCATTACGAACCGGCAAGCCGGAGACCTTTCTCCCGGAGGATCTCCTCCGCCCAGTCCCGGTCTTCCTCGGGCAGCTCGGGCTGGGGCGGTTGGGTGTAGTCAATGCCCAAGTGGTAGCTGCCGTTGCGGTAGCACTGGTCGAGAATGGCCTGGAGGTCGAGGGTCGCATCGGCATCGCCGCGGCGCAGCGGAATGCAGAAAGCGGGCAGGGGCTTGCGCAGATCGACCGGATAGATCTCCCATTCAGGCCAGCGGATTGCGGCGCGGTAAACGGAGATGAGGCAGCCGCAGCCTTGCCGGGCTTTGGCGGGGAGCTTGTCGGGCGGCAGGGAAACGATATAGTCGCCGGAACGCAGGAGGTCGATCTCCACCAAATTGACCTCCGCCGCGAGGTAATCGGCCTGTTTGCGCTGGTAATGATCGCGTTTGGTACGGCCTGTTTTGTTCGCCGGGCTGAGAACTTCGATGGCGGTGACCACCGCCCCACCGAATCGTGTGTCTACGATCTCCAGGTGCCGCAACGTGATCGGTTCATCCACCGGAATGACCAGAGGTTCGGCCAAGGCGAGGCCGCCAGAGGCGGAAGGCTGCTTCCAGACGGGTGCCCACGGGGCTTCGTCCTTGATATGGACATCTGGATAGGCGAGGTGAGCGCCCCCCGCTGCCGGGCCATCGATGGTGACCACTTCCTCAACCCGGGTCCACAAGCCTTGAGGCAGTTGGCCCTGCAGCGCATCCGCGATGTAGGTCATCATGCGGGTGTGGACGTTGCTCCAGAATGGTTCCAGATAAGGATCGAGACCAGGGAAGGGACTCTTCATGGCCTCAGGATAGCACAAGGCCGGACGACGTCATCTTGATGCCGTGGGGGAAGAATTCCCTGCCGAACGCGGCCCAACAGCTTCCCTTCTGGTCTATTTTGTCGCAACACGCGGCTCAACAGCTTCCCTTCTGGCCTTTGCCACCGCAGCCGGTTGCCTCGCGCACTCGATTGAAGGTGATTTCAACTTCAGCACACGTGAGGAGATCGAAGCCCTGATGGGCGGAAACTCAGCAGGTCGCGTGAAGCGTTAACAGACCTATCGTCCTCCCAGCAATCCCCTACCCTTATGATCCATCGCAGCCTATTCCTCCTACTTGTCAGCGTCGCCCACCTCCTTGCCGCCGATGACGTCACCATCGATCTGACCAAACGCACCTGGCAGGGCATTCCTGGGATCGAACGCACCGCGCAGGGCCGGGTGTTAGCCTCATGGTTCACCGGCGGGCCGAAGGAGCCGTCGCCGGACAACACGGTCCTGCTTTCACACAGCGATGACGGCGGCAAGACCTTTACCCAGCCGGTCGCGATTGGGCTGCCAACCTCCGATGGCACCCGCTGTTTTGATCCGACCCTCTGGATCGATCCGAAGGGGCGGCTTTGGTATATTTTCAATCGCGGCAACAAAGATACCGCGCAGCATGACGTGTGGGCACGGATTTGTGACGCGCCGGATGCCCAGACGCCGGTCTTCGGGGCGGAGTTCCGGGTGGGCTTCGATGTTCCGTTCGCCTTTCGCATGAACAAACCAACCGTGCTTTCCACGGGTGAATGGATCATGCCTGTGACTCACGCCTCGCAGCCGAGCCATGGTTGGTTCCCCTTTGCAGACCAACTTCAAGGGGTGGGCATTTCCAATGACGAAGGCAAGACTTGGAAACTCCACGGCGCTCTCAGCATGCCCAAATGGGCACTCGAATGCATGATCACCGAACTCAAGGACGGTCGTCTCTGGCTTCTCTCCCGCACAGGCAGCGGCTTCCTCTGGGAAAGTCATTCATCTGACAAAGGCCGCACTTGGGCGGAGCCGAAAGCTACCCGCATATCCAATCCCGGCTCCCGATTCTTCATCCGTCGTCTTACCTCCGGCAATCTGCTGCTCATCAATCACTACAAGTTTAAGGGCCGCAGTCATCTTTACGCCCAACTCTCTACCGACGATGGTCAAAAATGGAACGAAGGCCTCCTGCTGGATGAACGCAAGGGTATCTCCTACCCCGATGGCGTGCAGGACAAGGATGGCCTGATTTGGATAACCTACGACCGCGACCGCAACGGCACGGGTGAGATCCTGCTGGCGAAGTTCAAAGAAGAGGACGTGCTCGCCGGCAAGGATGTCTCCGGTGCAGTGTCGTTGCAACAGGTGATCAACAAGCTCGATAAGCCATCACTCCTCCCACCCGATTGGGACCCGAAACGCGCTGGAGATAAAGTGCTCTCCACTCTCATCAAAGTCAGCGCCCCGCAGGTGAAGGGGGCGCACGATGCGGACCTCGTCTTGGTCGGCGAGCGAGCTTTCATCGTCGAGCACGACAATGACATTAAGCCGGGCCACGGCGCGGGGAAGGCTCAATATTGTGTCCTGACCGTCGTGAATGGGAAGACGATGAGCGTGGAGCGAGTCGTGCCGATGGCGAAATCCGCGCAAGCCTTTGCCAATGAAACGCTGCCGGTGGGAGCCTGCTTTGTCCCGCGCATCATTCGGCTCAACGACGCCACTCTGCGCTGCTTCTTTGCCTGCGAGGATCAGAGCGGAAAGATCCAGTCGCAGACGTGGTATCGCGACTTCGACATCACCTCGCTCACCTTCGCCCCGGACATCCATCGAGTGAAGCTCAAGACCAGCGATGGCATCTTCGACATGCAGCCGCAGTATTTCCATGCGGATGCCGCGAAGCACGGCTTCAAGCAACCCGCCAAAGCCTTCGGCCTCTACCTCCTCGACTCGTTCAAAGTCATCAACGGCAAGACCTATCTCGCGATCAACAACTTCCCTGGTGCGCAGAACGCACTCGCGATGCTGAACGAGTCACGCGACACCATTGAAGTCATCGGCCATTACAACGAACCAGCCGAGCGCAGACTCACCGAATCGTCCGTCAACCGGCTTCCAGACGGCACCTGGATGGCCATCTGCCGGACCGAGAGCGGAGATCGCAACTACGTCTTCACCACCAGCAAAGATGGCAAGACGTGGACCGAAGGCGACACGCTGCCGTTTGTCAGCAAAGGCAGCAACTCCAAACCGACCTTCGACAAGTTCAACGGCGTCTACTATATCGGCTGGCAAGAGGCCACGAGAGTCACCGACGGTCACGGAGTTGGGCGCAATATCTTCAATATCGAAGTCTCCAAGGACGGATTGAACTGGGAGCGCAAATATCGCTTCGAGTCCGCCGACTCCTTCCAATATCCAACCTTCCGCGAACACGATGGAGCCATCTGGTTTTCTGTGACCCAAGGCACCGGCGGCAGCACGGATCGCATTATGTTTAGCAAGCTCGAGGATTGATTCGCCTCAGCTCAACGTTAGGAGAACCCGCACCCTGGCTGCGATCGATGCCGCCGACATCTTGATGGTCACCGCACCCGCCGCCGATCTCACGTTCGAGCCGCCATCGAGAGCCGGGTCTTGCTCCCTATCTTTGCACCTTCCCTGGGCACTGGCACGTTATGCTCGTCATTGCCGAGATGGGGGCGACAAGACTTCCGTCAAACCGTAGAAGATTGGCTGCGCCACGGGTAGAGAAACCCCAAGCCGAGCGCGATCAGAAGCACTGCGCACAGGGCCAATTGCTGCCGAACCCACCATGGCTGCCCAACCAAGCAGGAACAGAAGAGGGCGGCCAAGCAAATCGCCCCGAGCAGAAGCCAGAGCCCGCAGGACATCAACACCACGCCGCCAGCCCGGGCCGGCCAGAGCCCTCGGCTGATCGCCAGCAAGGTCGCCCACAAACCGATCACCACTCCAAAGACCGCCCCGCCGATTCCGTTCGCCTCCAGTGAGAACCACGCTCCCTCCCATGCGCCCCAGCCCTCCACGAACTTGAGGTTGCGGACTTCCACCGTGCCCCCGCCCGGCAACATCACGTTGCACTCGAGCTTCAGGGGCTGGTCGGATTCCGCCCCGGTAACGAAGGGCAAGACAAAGGGCCTCCAGGCGGAGTCACCTTGAATCGGCGCCATCAGCCCAGTTCCCTGGGTCCGGGAAACGGCCCGCCCCTCCAGCGCAGGGGCCACGCTCCACGCTTCCAGATATCCTTCGCCCGGCCGGGTGCGATACCTGATCTCCCCCGCCAAGGCATAGCTCCGGGAGACAGACGCCCCCGGCACTTCAAGATCAAAGATACGCATCGGCTCCCGAGTCCCAGCTGATTCGATCTTCAGGGAGAAGGAACCGCCCACTTGTCCCACCACCGCCGCCTCAGCCACCTTGATTTCCGAAATACGCAACAGCCGGGCACCTCCCCCTACCGAATCGGGACGCGAGACCGCATGGATCAAGAGGATCCCGGCGACGGCACCGAGAACGAGGTGGGCTCGTTTGAAGCGAGGTGGAGGCGAGTTCACGACGAGAGTGAGTTCGAGATTTCAACTGTTCCTTGATGATGAGCCGCCCGCAACTCACCAAAAATTCGTTGTCGTTGTCGTGATCGTTGTCGCCCCCCGTTCGTCGAATTCGACAACGACAACGACAACGATCCCCCCAAAACGAAAAACCGGGTGAACCCGAAGGTACACCCGGTTTGCGAAAGCCCTGCGGCAAGCCCCAGGACGATGCGGTGATGTTACATCATCCCGCCCATGCCGTGGTCGTGACCACCGGCCGGTTCCGGAGCGGCCGGTTCCGGAATGTCGCTGATGAGACACTCGGTGGTGAGGAGCAGTCCGGAGATGGACGCCGCGTTTTGCAGAGCGGAACGAGTCACCTTGGTGGGGTCAACGACACCGGCCTTGATGAGGTCTTCGTACTTGCCCGTCGCGACGTTGTAGCCTTCGCCACCCTTGCGCTGCTTCACTTCTTCGACAATCAGCGCACCTTCGACACCGGCGTTGGCAGCCAGCTGGCGAAGAGGAGCTTCGATGGCGCGAGCCACGATTTGAGCGCCGGTCGCTTCGTCACCCACCAAGCCAAGGTCACCGACCATGGCGTAAGCGCGGATCAGAGCGGTGCCACCACCAGCCACGATGCCTTCTTCGACGGCAGCGCGGGTCGCGTGAAGGGCGTCTTCGACGCGTGCCTTCTTCTCCTTCATTTCGGTCTCGGTAGCCGCACCGACGTTGATGACGGCCACGCCGCCGGCCAACTTGGCAAGACGCTCCTGGAGCTTCTCACGATCGTAGTCGGAAGTGGTTTCGTCGATCTGACGGCGGATCTGGTTCACGCGACCGCTGATGGCATCGCTGGTGCCAGCGCCTTCGATGACCGTGGTGCTTTCCTTGTCGATGCGCACGCTCTTGGCGGAACCAAGGTCAGCGATGTCGACGTTTTCGAGCTTGATGCCGAGGTCTTCGGTGATGACACGACCGCCGGTGAGGACGGCGATGTCTTCGAGCATGGCCTTGCGGCGGTCACCGAAGCCAGGAGCCTTGACGGCGCAGACGTTCAGGGTGCCACGGATCTTGTTCACCACGAGGGTGGCCAGCGCTTCACCTTCGACGTCTTCGGCGATGATGAGGAGCGGGCGTCCGCTCTTGGCGACCTTCTCAAGGAGAGGAATGATGTCCTTCAGGCTGGAGATCTTCTTCTCGTTGATGAGGATGTAAGCGTTCTCCATGACCGCTTCCATGCTCTCCGCGTTGGTCGAAAAGTAGGGAGAGAGATAGCCCTTGTCGAACTGCATGCCTTCGACCACGTCGAGGCTGGTGTCGATCGACTTGGCTTCTTCGACAGTGATGGTGCCGTCCTTGCCGACCTTGTCCATGGCATCGGCGATGATGCCGCCGATCTCGGTATCCCAGTTCGCAGACACGGTGGCGACCTGAGCGATCTCCTTGGTGTCCTTGACGGCTTGGGAAAGAACCTTGAGCTGGGCCACGATCGCCTCGGTCGCCTTCATGATCCCGCGTTGCAGGGAGATCGGGTTGGCACCGGCGGTGACGTTGCGAAGACCTTCTTTGTAGATGGCTTCGGCCAACACCGTAGCGGTGGTGGTTCCGTCGCCGGCCACATCGGAAGTCTTCGAGGACACCTCTTTGATGAGTTGGGCTCCCATATTCTCGTAGGGATTGTCCAATTCAATTTCCTTGGCGACGGTCACACCGTCTTTTGTAATCGTGGGGCTCCCGAATTTCTTTTCGAGGATAACGTTGCGCCCGGCTGGTCCGAGCGTGGCCTTGACGGCCGCGGCGAGTTTGGTGACACCAGCGAGCAGCGATTTGCGCGCGGTTTCGTCGAATTGCAGTTGCTTAGCCATTGTGTGTTTCGTTGATGGATTGTTCTAAATAGAGATCCGCCTACCGCACGCGGTAGAACTTGAAGGGAACTTAGCCAAGAATCCCGAGGATATCGTTCTCGTTGAGGATGAGGTGCTCTTCGCCGTTCAGCTTCACTTCAGTGCCGCCGTACTTGCTGATGAGAACCTTGTCGCCCTTCTTCACCGTGAAGGTGAGATCCTTGCCGTCCTCGTCTTTGCCGATCCCGACGGCGACCACGAGAGCCTCTTGCGGCTTTTCCTTGTGAGCGTCAGGGATGATGATCCCGCCTTGGGTCTTTTCCTCGGCATCGGTGATGCGCTTGACGAGGACACGCTGCCCCAGAGGGGTGATGTTTGCTGCCATATGTGGTGTTAGTTCAGTGGTTTTGTTTGTCTGAGAGATTCCCGTTCTCCCGGAAGGCCGGGAGCCCTCGGGAATCATGAACTGGTTTCGGACGAATTAAGGTCGAGGATCAATCAACCACCTCGGCGTCCGCGTCGATCACTTGGCCTTTGGCCTTCTTGGGGCCTTTCGGGGCGTCTTCCTCGGCAGGAGCGCCTTGGGAGGCGAAGTCTTCCGGGTTTACGCCAGCCGCCTGGGCCGCCGCCATCGCCTGCGCGAACAGACCTTCCAACTCGCTCGTGGCCGCCTTGATCTGCGCTGCATCGTTGGACTCCAGAGCCTTCTTCAGCTTGTCGACCGAATCGGTAATCGGCTGCTTCTGCTCCGCGCTCACCTTGTCGCCCAGTTCGGCCAATTGCTTCTCGATCTGGTAAACCAGGGAGTCGGCGTTGTTGCGGACTTCTACGGTTTCCTTGCGCTGACGGTCTTCGTCCGCGTGCTCTTCGGCTTCCCGCTTGGCGCGCTCGATTTCGGCTTCGGTCAAACCGCTGGATCCTTCGATGGAGATCTTCTTCTCCTTGTTGGTCTTCTTGTCCTTGGCGCTGACGTGGAGAATGCCATTCGCATCAATATCGAAGGTCACCTCGATCTGCGGCAAGCCACGCGGGGACGGCTCGATCCCTTCCAAGCGGAAGTCGCCGAGCTTCTTGTTGTCCCGGCTGAACTTGCGTTCGCCCTGAGTAATCACGATATCCACCGAAGGCTGGTTGTCCGCCGCCGTGGAGAAGATATTGGTCTTCTTGACGGGGATCGTCGTGTTGCGCTCGATCATCGGTGTGGCGATGCCGCCCATGGTTTCGATGGCCAGACTCAACGGCGTCACATCCAAGAGGAGCACGTCCTTGACATCGCCTTGGAGAACGCCGCCTTGAATGGCCGCGCCGATCGCAACGACCTCATCCGGGTTGACGCCCTTGTGCGGATCCTTACCGGCCAATTCGCGGGCGATCGCTTGAACCTTGGGCATCCGGGTCATCCCGCCGACCAGCACGAGTTCATCGATCTCCGCCGGGGTCAAATCCGCAGCCTTGATGCAATCCTTGACCGGTCCCTTGGTGCGCTCGAAGAGGACGTCGGTAAGTTGCTCCAGCTTGGCCCGGGTCAACTGCTGCTGAATGTGCTTCGGCCCGGTTTGGTCCGCCGTGATGAACGGGAGATTGATCTCGTAGCTCTGTGAAGAGGAGAGCGCGATCTTCGCTTTCTCCGCCTCTTCCTTGATCCGCTGCAAGGCGTCCGGCTGGCCACCGATGTCCATGCCGTTCGATTTCTTGAACTCATCGACTATCCAACGGATGATCAGGTTGTCCCAGTCATCACCGCCCAGGTGGGTGTCGCCGTTGGTCGAGAGAACCTCGAAGACCCCGTCACCGATTTCCAGGACTGAGATGTCGAAGGTGCCGCCGCCCAAGTCGTAGACCGCGATCTTTTCGTCGGATTTGCGCTCCAAACCGTAAGCGAGGGAAGCGGCGGTCGGCTCATTGATGATCCGTTCGACCTTCAACCCGGCGATCTCTCCAGCCGCCTTGGTGGCGTTGCGCTGGGAGTCGTTGAAATAAGCGGGAACGGTGATCACCGCACGGGTGATCGTCTCGCCCAACTTCGCTTCCGCGTCCGCCTTGAGCTTGCTCAGGACCATCGCGGAGATCTCCTGTGGACTGTAAACTTTCTTTTGCCCGCCCGCTTCGACTTCGATGTGGGCGTCGCCATTGGCCGCCTCCACGATGCGATAGGGAAGCTTCTTGTCGTCCTCGGACAGCTCCGCGAACTTGCGTCCGATGAGGCGCTTGGCCGAGAAAATGGTGTTTCGGGCGTTCGTCACCGCCTGACGTTTGGCTGCCTGGCCCACGAGACGCTCGCCCGTTTTGGAGAAGGCAACCACAGACGGAGTCGTCCGTTGTCCCTCGGAATTCTCCAGGACAGTAGGTTCGCCGGCCTCCATAATGGCCATGCAGGAGTTAGTGGTGCCCAGATCGATTCCTAGGATCTTGCTCATAGATTCGTTCCTGTGGGGTTGGGTTGTGAGTTCGGAAAAAAGGGGGGAAGCGTCAAGCGGCGATCGGATGCCGTGACACCCGATCTGTGCTAAGGGAGAAGGCACGAAGCGTGCCATCGACTTCACTTGAATCATAAGTCACTCATTTGCAACGGCTTGCAAAGACGACCTCACGCACGATTCCTTCACAAAGCGCCCAAAGCGAGGGACGCGATGTCACGCCAAACTCGGGGATCGCGCCAAATTGACGCAGCCATTCTGTCCCGGCGCTCTGGGCGGAGAGCGGGAGAAGGGAGCGGGGGTGACTGGACCGTCCCCGGGAATTATCCTGTGGGGACGGGCTTCCTGGGTGGATGCGCAACTACGAGCCGAAAGGTTGTTGCATCCGGACGGGGAAAGAAGTAGCTATCCCCTCCCGGTCGCGTCCGCGTCGACGTTTCCGAGGACCCATCAGGACAGGTGCCAGAGTGGTTGAATGGGCTCGCCTGGAAAGCGTGTGTGCTGGTAACAGTACCGGGGGTTCGAATCCCCCCCTGTCCGTGATCTTTCCCTCAGGCGCGCTTCAAGTAAATCCGCACCTTGCCCTCTTTGTCCATCGTGCGCCAGATGAGCTGAGCCTCGCGATTCCAAGTCATGATTTCGCCCTTGGTGTCCTGGATGACCAGGGTGTTCGCGTTGGGCCGTTCGATGATCTTGTAGCCCACGGCACTTCCGGAACCGTCCTTACCAAGTCGGCGCAACTCGGTCGCGGTGATCTCCAGCTTGGTTCCTTCTAGCTGACCGGCCACTGCGGACGAGACAGCGCCGCCGACCTTGGTCGAAAGGGAGTCGAGGAATCCCTTCGCGGCAGCCGCGTTACCTCCAGCGGCGGTCTTGGCCGCAGTTTCGGTGGCCTGCTTATCGAACTCCCAGGTGCCGATCAGCCAATTCCCCGGCGCGAAGCAGGAAGACAACGCGAGCGCGAGGGTGAATCCGAATACGGCCAATACCTGTGAGAGACGAGATAGGGTCATGGGAGAATCCTAGCGTCCGCCCCTCTCTTCTGTCAATACGGTGCTTCCCCACCTTACTCGTCGGTGCGCAGCATGTACTCGTCGTAATTGATGAGTTGGCTTTGCCACCACTGCGCGAGATCCGTGGGATTCTGAAATTGCGGCACTTCACCGCCGCCGGGTTCGAGCCAGACTTGAAGTTCCTCAAGAAGACGTGCCTGCCGCTCGGAACCGACGTTGGGCCGGATTGCCTCGGTCAACATCATCTCAAACAACGGCTTTTCGGGACGAATTCCCATTTCAGAGAGAGCCTCCGTCATCGCAAGGTCGCCTCCATTGCGCAAGGCCCCGGAGTAAATGTTGACCCGGGATTCCACCGGATAAGGAGCGGCCAAGCTCCAGGCCATCTCGCGCACATCGGCATCCGCGTTGGAGGCGGCGGTGGCCAGCACGGCGGTAGCCTCGCCCACGGTGAGGGAAGCGGCGCATTCCACCGCTTGAAGCCGGACGCCAGGGTCGGAGTCGCCGAGGGCCTCGATCAGCAGGTAAGGATTTCGGTCGTGGCCCAGTGCCATGAAGTTGGAAATCAGGTCTTTCCGGGCCTGGGCACCGCCGCCCCGCAGTTCCCGGTAACGCAGGACGGGGTCGCCATCGGGCGGAATCCATCCCGACCGCGAACCCGGAGCCTGCCCCAGAGACGAGGGTACAGAAGACGCGTCGACTTTCCCAGACTGTTTGCCGGAGGCAGAAGCGGGAGTCGATTGGCGGGCGGGGCTCACAAAAAACAACGCTCCACCCACCGCGATAGCGAGGATGCCGAGGACGGCAAGGCCGGTCTGGTTCGAAACCATCCAACCACCATAGCAACGTATTCCCCATCACAAGGCTAAAAATCTGTTGCATCTCCAAAATCATGTTGGCAGATGAATTTGGGATTGAGCGATGAACCACAAGGCGTTATGCATTGACTCATGAGGCTCGTCTCCACACTTCCTGCCACCTTGCATTCATCAGACGAACTCACCGCCTAGATCCACAAGCGCCACGGGCCCAACGATTTACGACACAGCTATCGCATGGATTTGGAAAGAGAGAATGCGCACTTAAGGCAGGAATGCATTCAGCTACGAACGGCGTTTGAGACCTGCTCCGCGCGGCTCCAAGATTACGAACGGCTTTTCGAATTCTCTCCCTCGGCCTGCCTCACGCTTGATCCGCATGGCGTGATCATTGAAGTCAACGGAGCCTGTGCGGCGATGCTCGCCTCCACGAGAATGACGCTTTCCGGTCAGGCGTTCGCACGCTTCGTCTTCCCCGAAGACCTTCCCCGCTACCTCGTCCATTTGCGCCCGGATGCCTCCGACGAAAGCCCGATCCACAGCGATTTCCGGGTGATCCGAGAAGATGGAGCCGAACTTCCGGTGATGATGCGAAGTGTCAGAATCGAACCCGGAGAGGAACGAGCCTGCCTGTTTCTCGCCGATCTCAAGGACATCACCGTCCGCCGACGGGCCGAGGAGGCACTCCGTCATGAGCGCGACTTCAATGCCGCGGTCTTGGAAACATCCGGTGCCTTGATCATTGTCCTCGACGAGACCGGTCGGATCGTCCGGTTCAACCAGGCCTGCGAAGAAACGAGCGGCTATTGCGCCGAGGACGTGATCGGCAAATTCTTCTGGGATGTCGTCCTCCCCCAGGAACAGGTGCAGAGAACAAGGCGAGTCTTCGAGGATCTGGCGAATTTGCAGATGCCCAGCAGCTTCGAAAATCACTGGATCACCAAGAACGGGGAACGCCGGCTCATTTCTTGGGCCAACAGCGTCCTTCGATCTGCCGATGGAACCGTCCGTGCCGTAATCGGTTCCGGACTGGATATCAGCGAACGACGCCGCCTTGAGTCGGAGGTACTTGAGATTTGCGAACGCGAGCAACGCCGCATCGGAGCCGATCTTCACGACGGGCTCGGCCAGCAACTCACCGGCATGTCCCTGATGTGCGAGAATTTGCGGGACGACCTTGCGAAATTTCCGAAGTTGCGCGACCAAGCGGCTGCTCTGGGTGCCCAGTTGCGAGAAGCCATCGGACGCACCCGAACCCTCTCCCACGGTTTCGTTCTCCTCAATCTGGAGGACAACGGACTCCGCGAAGCATTGCAAGCCCTTGCCGATGACACCACCTCAGCCAGCGCGGTCGTTTGCGACTTCCTCTGCGAACCGGATGTGACCGTTCCGGATCTCCAGATCGCCAGCCACCTCTACCGCATCACCCAGGAAGCGGTGAACAATGCGATCAAGCATGGCGCGCCCACCCGGATCACCATCCAGCTCGAGTGCGTGCACGGCGCAGCTCATCTCGTCGTAAAAGACAACGGCACCGGATTTCCCGCCACCGCCGGCCCGCCCGGAATCGGGTTGGCCGTCATGAAATACCGGGCGAACCTGATGGGCGGAGCACTCAACGTGACATCAACGCCAGACCGTGGCGTCGCGATTGACTGCGTGGTCTTTCTCAATCAATGATGCTGGGCTTATGCGCCCCCCGCTTCTCCTCGTCCTTGTCTCGCTCGCCTTCGGCCTCGCCCATTCCGCCGCAGCTCGCCCCAATCTCCTCTTTGTGCTCTGCGATGACCTGCGCCCCGCTGCGCTGGGTTGCTACGGCAGTCCCCACGTCAAGACTCCCCACATCGACCAACTCGCCGCCGAAGGTGTCCTCTTCCGCAACGCGTTCTGCACCACCTCCCTTTGTTCGCCGAGCCGGGCATCGATCCTCAGTGGTCTCTACGCCCATGCGCATGGAGTGACCAACAACTTTACGGAGTATCCAGCGGCGATGACTTCGTTCCCCTCCAGCCTCCACGACGCCGGATACGCCACCGCCTACTTCGGCAAATATCACATGGGGGAGGAAAACGACGAACCGCGCCCCGGGTTCGATATGTTCGTCACCCACAAGGGCCAGGGAAAATACTTCGACACGGAGTGGAATCTCAACGGGGCCAAACGCGAAGTCATTCCGGGATATTACACCACGGTGGTCACGGACCTAGCCCTGGATTGGCTCAAGAAACAGCCGGACGGCCAGAAGCCCTGGTGCCTGGTCGTCGGCCACAAAGCCCCGCACAGCTTCTACACACCGGAACCGAAATACGAACGCACCTTCGACAACGTCCGCGTGCCCTACCCCGCCACCGCATTCCAGCTCGATGACAAACCCGCCTGGATCAAGGACCGCCTCTCCACTTGGCACGGCATCTACGGCCCCCTTTTCGAGTGGCGCAAAACCTTCCCGGACACCCGGCCCGAGGCGGTCACGGATTTCGAAAACATGGTTCACGGCTACTGGGGCACGATTCTCAGCGTGGACGACAGTGTCGCCCGCCTCCGTGCCTGGCTGGAAGAAACCAAGCAACTCGACAACACCATCGTGGTCTTCATGGGAGACAACGGCTTACTCGAAGGAGAGCACGGGATGGTCGACAAACGCACCGCCCACGAAGCCTCCTTGCGCATCCCGATCATCGTGCGGTATCCCGCTTTAGGAACCGGAAAGAGCATCGCCCAACAGGTCCTCACCGTGGACATGGCCCCCAGCCTGCTCGAACTTTGCGGCGCGCCGCCCCTGCCGCCAGTGCATGGGAGGAGTTGGGTAAAACTCATCCAGGAAGGTGATCCGGCCTGGCGCACCAGTTGGTTTTATCATTACAACTACGAGAAGCAATTCCCCTACACCCCCAACGTACGGGCGGTGCGCAGCGATGACTGGAAGTATATTCATTACCCAACCGGCGATGGCGGCGCCGACAAGCATCTCGCGGAACTCTACGACCTGAAGAACGACCCAGGGGAAACCAAGAATCTCATCGGCGATCCCGCACAGACCGAACGAATCGCCACGCTGAAAGCGGAATTGGCCAAGCTCATGGCCGCCACCGGACTCACCGCGGAGACAGACAGGATGCCGCTCGACGAGGGCATCAAGTCCGCCCTGCCGGATCAGAAGATCCGTTAAGCCGACCCGCCTCCGCCTCAAAATGCGGGGACATCCTGAGCGTGGATCGCTTCGCAGATCATGCGCAACGAGGCTTCCAGGTCGCCGTCTGCCGTTTTGAAGGCGTCGGCATCGATCGTGAGCGGAGCCCCCAGCACGACGAGCGGAGCGCCATAACCAGGGCATTGGATCGCCTGTTCCAAGCTGAGTCCGCCGACCGCTTGAACGGGGATCCGGACCGCCTGGACGACCTCGCGGAGTTGATCGAGAGGACTCGGCATACGGTTCCCGGCCGCCGCGATGCCCCGCCGTTCATCGTATCCGATGTGGTGGATCACGTAGTCGCAACCAAGGTCCTCCAACCACTTCGCGCCGGCCACCATGTCGGGGCAAATCATGTTGTCCCCCATCACCTTGCAGCCAAAATCGGCCCCGGCCTTGACGACGCATTTTACCGTCTCCGCGTGGGCCCGGGCCATGACTACGACATGGGTCGCTCCGGCCTTGGCCATCATTTCTGCTTCGAGGTAGCCGCCATCCATCGTCTTGAGATCCGCGACGATGGGGATTCCGGGAAACGACTTCCGCAAGGCGCGCACGCCGTGGAGTCCTTCCGCGAGAATCAGCGGAGTCCCAGCCTCCAGCCAGTCCACGCCGGCACGCAAAGCGAGTGCCGCCGTTTCGAGGGCTTCATCAATGTTGGTAAGGTCGAGGGAAATCTGGACGATGGGTTTCATGAAGAGATAGGACCTCAGTGTAGGTGCTCTGCCCGGACGTGGGGCGACAAAAATCAGGCAAAATGCGACACCGATTCTTCAAGTTGCCATGTTGATCCAGACGATCGCGCCCACGACCACCAAATATCCCCCCGTTACGCTCAGGCAGATGGACCGTCCCGGGTGCGGAACGGCCTCGTGAACTTCTCCGCGCATTTCCCCGACCTGATCCACTCGGGTCCCCTGAACCACAATCCCGATTACCACGAGGATGTAGAGATAGGAGGCCAAGTAAACTTGATCGATCAAGGTGAGATAGGCGACTTCTGGCAGGCCAGAGAGCATAGTGAATTGCATCGCCACCAGCGTCAGCAAGGCGGTGATCGCCAGTCCGATCCGCGCTTCCACATGGGTGGGATCAAGCAATAGGGCGAACGCGGCCGAAAGGATGATCAGGATCACCGGAACAAAGGTCTTCAAGAGACCGGAAACCGGCGGACGGGAGATCGGAATGATAAACTCCGCACGGGAATAGGGTTCCTGATCCGGCTGAGAAAGATCGCCGAATGCGGTCGGATAAGGCTTGTTCCGAATCTCCGCCCGGGCCGTTCCGATTTTGTAACCGGGAAGCCGGATCTCGCCGTTCACGGTTAGCGGCTCGGTATCCGCCACATAGACGAGCTGGCCCGCCGTCATCGTGGTGTCCTCCACCGTGACGGTTAATAATTGCCGGTCGAAGGGATAATCGTGCAGCGGAAACTTCGCGCTGAAGAGGCCCTGATGCCGCACGATTTGGTAGAGCGAACCATCCGGCTGCGGGACCGGTTCGTCATACAGCTTCGTCTGGACGTGCGACTCCGGATCGAAGGTGTTCATGAACTCGAACTGGGCCACTGGATCGAGCTGCGGATCTTTCCAGCGGAACCACAGGTAGAGATCGACGGCATAAGAGTAGGTGGTGAGATCCACCGTCTGGATATCATTGACATACATGCCAAGCGTGACCCGGTGCGGCTCTTCGGCCCGGGCGGACAGGAGAAGGCCGAGGCTGAGAAAGGCGAAGCACGCCCAAGTTTTCGTAAAATGATTCATCGTCTGTGCGTTGATTGAGTTCGGCTTAGATACTGAACTCCGGTGGCTCTTGCGGATCTCGGTGGGCATCCTTCTTGTTGAGAATGTGCAAGCCGTTGGCCTCATAAATCACCAAGGACCCCGGTGGGACACTGTGCATGAGGAAGACGTTCGCCCCAATCGTGCTGCCTTCCCCGATCGTCGTTTCTCCGCCGAGAATGGTGGAGTTGGGATAGATCGTCACGTGATCCTCCACGTTGGGATGACGTTTCGTCCCGCGGATGAGCTTGCCGGACTCGTCCTTGGCAAAGCTGCGCGCCCCCAAGGTGACGCCGTGATAGAGCTTCACATGATTGCCGATATTGCAGGTTTCGCCGATCACCACGCCGGTCCCGTGGTCGATAAAGAAATGGGTGCCGATGCTCGCGCCCGGATGAATATCGATTCCGGTCCGGGAATGGGCCCATTCCGTCATCATCCGGGGAATGATCGGCGCGCCTTCCCTGTAGAGGCGGTGAGCGAGACGCTGGATGGCGATGGCCTCGATGAACGGGAACGAGAGGATGATCTCCTCGTGGCAATGAACGGAAGGATCTCCATCCAGAGCGGCCTCCACATCGTGTTTGAGAAGTTGCCTCACCACCGGAATGGCCCGGGCGAACTTCTTCATGATCGGATCCGTCTTCCCGGCCGGAGTTTGCGGTTCCTCGACACGGACACTCTTGCGGACCTGATCCTGCAACCTCCGGATCACCGAAAGCATCCGTTCTGCGGTGACTTGGGCCAACGTCCCCTCGGTGATGGCATGGTCATCATGAAAACCCGGGAAGAGAATCTGGAGCAAGTCCTGGCAAATCTGGCTGATCGCGCCCTTGGAGGGCAGATTGTGCGCGTCGTGCTCGTTGATGCCGCCGAACTGTTCGTAAGAAGCGAGCAATTCCGGGATGTGCCAATCCTTGAGTGAAAAGGCGGAGTCTGGCGGGTCAGAAGACATAGAGCGCGGACACGCTAGCCCCGGAGGCCCCGACGGATCAACCGGAAAGCGACATTCTGCCGCCGTTAGCCCCTCATCGTCCAGCCGACGCCAGCCCAGACCCCTGGGCCGGAAAGCTCATTTCCACCTTCTTCGCATCCGCCGACCAGATCTGAAGATTGCCATCCTCGTCACCGGTGGCCAGCCATTTTCCGTCGGCGCTCACCGCTGCGGTGTGGAGAAATTGCCCTCCCTGACCAATCGGAGTGGCGTCCAGCTTGACGGACTTGTCACCGCTCGTGGAAATGACTTGTTCGCTCGCGGCGGAAAGAAAGCTGACCGAAGTGACTTCCCGGGTCCAACCGGTCAAAGATTTGACGGCCTCGCCCGTTTCCGCGTCCCAAAGTTTGATCTGCTGATCCGCGCCTGCCGTCACGATCATTCGGCCATCATGGCTCCAATCGACGTCGAGGACCTGACCCGTGTGGGCTTCGAGCGACCGGACAAGATCCAGAGACTCCGCGCGAAACACCTTGGCCAAGCCGTCCGTGGAGGCGGTCACCAATTTGGATTGATCCGGAGACAAGGCCACCGCAACAATCGTGTCCCGATGCGCCTCCGCGTTGCGCGCGAGTTCTTTGCGGAGCGCCACATCCCAGATCTGAATCACCCCGGATCGAGACGCCTCACCCGTACCGGTGACGAGACGGGTCCCGCCGGCCGCGAAAGCCAGGGCGGTCACCCGATCTTCCAGCAAATCGCTGGCTACCCCATCGCCAATCCGGCCGGTGAGTTCCCACGGTCGATCCAAGCGCCACGTCAATCGACCGGCGTCCCGGTGCCCGGAATGAAGCCCGGCGGCATCGATTTGGAGATCGACCAATCCGTCCGGTGCGGCCAGCGATTCCAGATAACGGCCGTCGGTTGCCTGATAAACGTGGATCGCTCCGCCGTTGAGTCCGACAAAGAGCAAGGTCCCGTCCGGACTGAAGGCCGCTGCGGTTGCTTCGGGAGCTCCCCGGAGCGCCTCCAGCGTTTTGCGACGCTCGGCCAAAGCCGTCACGGAGGCCTCCGCCTCGGACTTGCGGGCCCGGGTGAGCGCGAGTTTTGCCAGCGCATCCCCGGCCAGACGGGCCCCGGTCTCCCGGTTGCGCTCCGTGAGTTCGATCGCGCGTTTGGCATCGGCCTCCTGGGTGGCAGCGGCGGTCAGCTTCGGCCCCAACGCAGTGAGCTTGTCCGAGGCGGCTTTGTGTTCGGGGGTGCCAGTCTTGAGCAGGGCCACCTCGGCCTCGATCCACTTGCTCTGCCGCTGCAGCGCAGTCAGCTCCGCGGAACGAAGAGCGGCGGTCTGACGAGCCACGGGCAGGCTGGTCCCCGCCTGAGTGGCGGCCTCTTCTTCCTTCTTTAACCCCTCCTCCAGCTTCGGGATCGCGGCGGTATGCAGCGCGACGAGGCGCTTGGCCATGGCTTCGTCGCGCCCGAGTTGCTCCAGATCCGCCTCCACATCCGGCCGGGCCGGCAATTCCTTGAGCGGCTTGCCGGTCGCGCCATCCAGCAGGCGCGGTGCTTTGCCGGGTTCCAGAACGACGATGCGATCCAACGAGGCACGCGCGACCTGGGTGGCGGGGAGGAACGGAACCTGAAATTTGGCCAGCTTTTCAACCAAGGCCGGATCCACCGGCGCGGGGGCCACTTTGCCCGGAACGGTGGCCACGGGCAACCAAGCCGGCTGACGCCAAAGCTTGACCTCGCGAAATCCTCCGGAAGCCAACGTTCCGTCCGCGGCAAAGGCCAAGCTCTGCACCACGTCCCGATGGGTCGCCCCATCCGCCGCGGGATCCTTGAGTTCCGCGCAAAGAGTCCGGGACCGCAAATCGTAAACCTGCACGGTTTGTCCCCGTCCGCAGGCAGCGTAATGTCCATCGGGAGAAATCGCCACCGCATAGATCGCGGCGCGGACGGTCCGTTCCCAATGTTGGGGGGCGGCCGCCACGGCACCGCTCGCGCCCTTGGCCCCTTGGTTGATCCACAGTTTGAGGAGAGCCAGTTGGGCGGGCGTCAGGTCCACCGCGCGGGAGGAATTCCCGGAGGGCGGCATGACCGGATCCTCGATGTGGGCGGACGTGAGAAAGAGCAGGCTCTCCTCCGCCTTGCCCGGAACGACGGCCGGACCGCTATCCCCGCCTTTGAGAATGGTCGCGGGAGATTCCATGACCAGGCCGGCTTTCGACTTCGTCTGGTTGTGACAAGCCAGGCAGTTCTTGCGAAACACCGGCAGGATTTCCTCCTGGAAAGCGACGGGCGTGGTGCGTTCAAGGGTTGCCACCGGCAACGGCGCGGCGGCCACGGACGCAAGGAACAGGGGGAGCATCCAGAATCGTTTCACGGCTTTTTCTTGGCGGGATCAATGATGGTCAGATCGACGGGCGCGGACGTCACCGTGAAGGGCAACTCCCGTTCCTTGGCGGCCGTGAGAAGACGAGTGAGGTCGGCACGGGCAGCCGCACCGGCCTTTTGAGCTTCGGCGTCCTTGGGATCGAGCTTGGCGATGGCGGCGTCTTGAAGCCCCTTCCAGGTCTCCAACTTGGCGACGTTTTCCGGATGGGATCGGTAGGCCGGAGCGATCGCCGAAGCCAGGAACACGACGGTCCCGTTCCCCTCGCCTGGCCGGTTGATGTTGTCGGGACGGAACGGGACCTTGAGGCTCGCCTCGGAATCCTTTTCCGCGATCGTCACCGTGGGGGGTTTGGTGAATCCGGGCAACCCGGATGGCGTGACGGTGATCGCTCCCTTGACCGCGCCCTTGCGTTCCACCTTGATCTTGAAGGTGAGATCTTTGCCCAGTTCAATCTGCCCCGCCTCGGGGACGACGTCGATCCTCAATCGCGGAGCTTCCACGGCGCAGACCGCCAGGGGCATTCCGGAGCCGAGCCGGGAATTGGTGCGCTCCTTGGTCATATCGGCCACGCTCCACTTCAAAGAGCCGCTGACTGCATTCTGAATGACGCCGGCACATTCACCGATGATTTCGATATGTCCCTGCCACGGTGCCGCATCCGGGGCGGCTTCGAGCACGATCCTTCCCTCGGCCGACTGGGGCCAGATCACTGAGGGAGGCGCGCTCACGCCCGGAGGTAACCCCTTGACGGTCAACCGGATCGGACCGGTCAATCCCCCCGAACGCATCGCGATCACGCGGATTCCCGAGCGGTGGCCCGGAGCTAAACTCGGCGCTCCCGGCGCCGCCTGATTTAGGAGCAGATGAGAACGTTCTTCCGCCGCAAAGAGCGTCAAGCCGGGACTGGCCTGCCGCACCACCAAACGGTAGCCCTGACCCGGCCCGTAGCTGTCCCCCAAGTTGCGCAACTCAACCTGGTAAACGCCATCGGCCGCCGCCTTGAACGTGAGCCCCGGGTCGCGGATCCGCGTATCCAATCCCACGGAGATCGTCGGAAAGAGATCATCGGATTCCCCCACCGCTTCGAGCTTCTCTCCATTGACCCGCTGCACGGCCAGAGCCAGGTCCGTATCCAAGCCTTGCCGGTAAGAAATCGCTTCCACCTCGTAGGTGAGGCCGGCTTTGGCGGCGAAGCGAAACGCATCGACATTGCCGGGGAAATCAATCTTTCCGCTGACTTCGATCGGTGCCTCCAGGATCGCTCCGCTCAGGGCACTTTCTTCCAAGGCCACCGGGAGCGCGGTGATCCCGCAGGGAAAGGTGTCGCCCCACGGAAGTTTCAGGGCATGCCGGGGAGCGATCGAATGTCCCGGTTTGAGCCCATCCAACGCCACGGGAACGGGAGCCGCCGGCACATCCACCGCCACGGTGAGACTCTGCCAGTGGGGATCGCTCCAGGGCGCTCCTCCCGGAAGATTGCGGCCGACCACGGTGAAAGTCTGCCGGGTTCCCAGCTTCGCCGCCAACGGAAACACCGCATCGACCGAGGGAGCCCGACTGACCACCAGCCGATAGGCATACGGATCTCCGCCGCGATAGAGCAGATCGTGCACCATCACCACATAGGCCCCATCCGCGGAAGCGGTGAAATCAAGCTGCGGGTCCCGCTCCCCCGTGGCCCGTTCCGCGACGAGTTCCCGCTCGGTGGAATCAAGGATCGCAATCCGGGCATCCAGACGGGAATCCAATTTGGTGGCCATCACCTTCGCGATGACCCGTTCGCCCCGACGCAAGGTAATCCGGTGGTAGTTGCTCTGCTGCGCCGCCACCCGGCCGGTCACGACTTGCTCCAACTCCAGGGGCAACGGACTGAGCAACGCGGTGTGAGGTGCCCCGGGATGAAGGATCTCCGGAGGGCCCTCGGGCGCACTCACGTGAAGCATGCGCCCGGTGGAAAGACCGTCGCCCCCCGCCGTGCGCACCTCATAAATCCCTGGCGGGACATCCTTCCCGATGACCACGCGAAACTTCAATCCGTCCGCCCGGGCCTCGGGCCAAAACGCTCCCGCCGGCAAAAGCACAGGTGCCCCCGTGATGCCGGGATGAGAGAACCGCAAGGACCGGACATCGTCCAAATCGGTCCCGCTCAACTGCACGATCGCTTCCGTTCCCGCCTTGCCGCCGGGTGGAAAGACGGTATCCAAGGTGGGCGTCGGCAATTGTCCCAGGAGAGTCGGGACGAGGATCAGGGAAGCGAAGGCCGCGAGGGTTTTCATGACGGCCGGGATCAATGGTTGAAGAGAAACTCCTTGGTATTGATCAAGGCCCAGAGCATGTCCTCATAAGCGACCCGCTCCGCTTTGATCCGCGCCTCACGTTCCGTGACAGTCCCTCGTTTCCGGTGCAGGTGCGCCAGAGCGGCTTTCTGCTCTTCAAACGCCGGCCGCCGGGAGAGCGCCGCCAGGTAGAGATCGTCAATCTTGGCCATATCTGTCATGTCCAAGGCGGCGAGACGCGCGGCCCGGCCGTTGGCATTGGCCAGCTTATCCTGCAATGCAGGCGAATTGATCAGATGCAGGCTTTGCGCCAGATTCGCATCCGAGGTCCGCTCGCATTCGCAGGCGCTCTCCATCGAAGGACGGCCAAAGACGCTCAGGAAGTAGACATCCTTATTGTAACTGTCGTCGGGCAAAGCGATCGCGCGTGTCCCGCGCTCCTGACCGGCAAAGCTTTCCTGAGTTTCCGCGAGCACATTGATGGAATCGAGCAAGACCTCGGCGGGAAGGCGCCGTGGATAGTAGCGGGAATAATTCTGCCGGTCGGTCACATTGTACTGATTCGGTTCCGCGCTCAGTTGATAGGTCCGGCTGTTGGCGATCAGACGCATCAACTCACGCAGATCGTATCCGCTCACGGTAAAATAGGTCGCCAGCGCGTTGAGCAATTCCGGATGCGTCGATGGATTGGTCACCCGCATGTCATCCTCCGGTTCCACCAGGCCGCGGCCGAAGAAATGTTTCCAATAGCGGTTCACCAGCATCTTCGCGAAAAACGGATTGTCCCGATCGCTGATCCATTCCGCTAACTCGAAGCGCGGATCACGCTCCGGCGGAATCTCCAGGCTCCCGCCTCCCAAGGGCGCGGGCGTCAAGGCTTTGCCGCTGCGCGGATTCGCCATCGTGGCGGCCTTGCGCTGGTGGAAGACGACCGTTTCGCCCGGTCCATCCGCCGTCTTGGTGCCCAACGTGGAGAAGAAGGCCGCGAAACCGTAGTAATCGTCCTGACTCCATTTCTCGTACGGGTGATGGTGGCATTGGGCGCACTGCACCCGGATCCCCAGGAAGATCTGCGCGATGTCCTGCATCCGGTCCTTCTGATCCGGCACCGCCCGATACCACGCCGTCGCCGGGCTCTGCCCGAGATCTCCCGAAGCCGTGAGCAATTCCGTGACGACGCGGTCGAACGGTTTGTTCTCCGCCAGGCTCTGGCGGATCCAGTCGTGGAAGGCATAGGTGCCAAAGGCGTATTCCGGTTTGGCGCGCTTGTTGCGGAGGATCGCGGTCCACTTACCGGCAAACCATTCCGCGCAGACATCGGAGACGAGCAACGCATCAATCACCCGCGAACGTTTGTCCGGGGCGCCATCGGCGAGAAACTCTTGAACCTCCGCCGCGCTGGGCAATCGGCCCGCCAGATCCAGCGTCACCCGCCGCAGAAAAGTCGCATCGTCCGCGACCGGAGAAGGAGGCAGGCCGAGGAGTTTCCATTTCTGGTAAACGAGCTCATCGATGAAGTTCGCGGAGGCCAGGACCGGCACGGGAGCGCCCAGCGGAATGTCGGCCACAAAGACATCCACCTTCTCCTGGAAACGCACCATGATGGAGGTGCTCCCGGGCAGTTCCTTGAAGGTGACCAAGCCGTCCTCGGCCACTTCCGCCATCTCATCCTGATTGGCTTGAAACTGCACCGCGCGGGTGATGTCCCGGGTGGTCCCGTCCGAATAATGGGCGGTCACCGAAAGCTGCTGCCGACTGCCGGGAGCCTCGACCCGCTGTTTTGGGAAGACCTCGATCCGGTCGATCGTGGGATCGGTCTCCCTGCCGTAGGGCATGCCCTGACGGATCCAGCGCGCCAGGAAGTGGTAGTCGTGACTCTCCGGATCCATCCGAGCACCTCCGCCGTGCGGGGTTTCCCCGGTGGCTTTGGTGAGAAGCAGGCTGCGCTCCGGTGCGGCGGGAAAGATGCGGCGACCGCGGGATTCCCGGGTCAGGGAATCAAAATCGTTCCACGGCTCATAGCCGAGCAGGGAGAGACGGAACCCGTTCTGACCGCCGGACTTGCCGTGGCAGCCCCCGCCGTTGCATCCATAACGCGTCAAAATCGGGACGACATCGTTGCTGAAGTTGATCGGCTGGGGCTGAGTGCTCTGTTCCACATGCACGGAGAGGGAAGCCGTCGTGCCATCCAGCAGAGTAGCGGTGACCTGAGTGGTCCCATCCGCCACCGGCTCAAGGAAACCGGGACCGCCCCAAGCCACCACTCCAGCGGGCGCGACCGTCCAACGGACATCGTGCGTCACATCGCGGGGCGGGTGGACGCCGTCGTCGACGGTGACAACCAATTGCTGGCGAGCATCCGGTCCGATCAGGGAGAAGGCCTCAGAAGGGCCGGCTCGTCCACTAACGATCAGACGCGTTGCCGCACCGGCATGAGCCAGGCAGAAGGTAAGGAGCAGGATGGTCAGACGCATGGCAGGATTTCAGGGATTGGAGAGCCAAAGGGCAGGATCGGCATGGGCCGCCCCAGTTGATCAAACGTGTTCTCGTGGGGATCGATCCCAAGATGTTGGTAGACCGTGGGCCAGTGATCACGTCCCGGCTGCATCACGCCAGTTTGCGTGCCACGACTTTGGCTGAGCTTGGGCGTGCTGCCGAATTCCCCGGTGCAAATCAACAGCGTGTTCTTGTCCAGGCCGCAGGCGTAGAGTTCCTCGGTCAAGGCGGTGAGCGCCTGATCGATCCCCTGACGCCCCGTGTCCGTCCCCACGACCACGTTGGGCAAACCGTCCGCGTTGAGCCCGCCGAGCCGCTCCACGACGACCGACGTCACCGCCGGCGCATCGTTGACGAAGCCAGTGGGCGCCGCCGGGAGCCGTCCGGTCATGAAGCGTTTGTGACCACCGCCGTGATCCGCGAACTCGTGGTGGCAGGAGCGGATCAGGTTGAACTTGTCCGCGCACTTGGCGTGACGCGGGAGCAGTTCCCCCACTTCCATGCCGGGCACATTGGTGCGGATCGGCCGGAAGATCCCGCGATACTCGCTCGGAGCGTCCGGCTTCAAATCATACATCTCCATGTGCGGCGGCCCGCCGGGAAGCCAGATGAAAATCACATTGGTATCCCGGGAAACCGCGCCGCGCGCCTCGGCCTGGAGAAATTGCGGAAGTCCGAGGCCCGCGAGGCTGAGCGCGCCGATCTCCATGAAACCGCGACGGCGGATTGGACCGGAACAGATGGGTGGGCGAGCGGGCATCGCGGCTTAGCGGATGAATTCGAAGACGGGCTGGATTCGCAGCATGGGATTCTGCGCCCCTTTTGAAGAACACCTCAAGGCGCACCGGATTCTTGCGCGACGAATTTCTCTGGGGCCGCCATCGCGCTCCGTTCTGAGTCTCAGACCTCCTGACCTACGCCGGGCAGCAGCAGGCCAAAGGGGAACCGGAATGAGTCAGTGTCGCCGGGCGGAGGCTGTCCCCGGTCTCAATCCTGCCGCTTGGTGCCCCCCTTTTTTCACATTAGACGTCTCAATCGTCAGCTAATCCGAAGCACCAAAGTGGTTCTTGATCGTCGCGCTTTCCCGCCACAGCGGCCTTTCGCATGAGATCACCAAGAACCTGTCAAGCCGCCCTCCCGCTATCGCGGTCGATCGTTGAGTGTTGATGGATGAAAGGCCAAAACTCGATTCCCGCTGGATCGGCTATGGCGAGGCGGTGGGAAGACCGCCCGGGCTGGTTTGAGCCAGCCGGTCAAGGCCGAAACCGGTGCCGATCACTCCACCGCAACTTCGGCGCATATCCAAGCCATTGCTTCGCCTGCGATACACCGAGGATGCTTAGCTGGTGGCTCAGGCTACGCGTTCCTCGCGATCGTCGAGAATCTTTTTGAGGTGCTCCAATCCGTAGCGATAACGCGACGCGACCGTGTTGGGGGATTCCCCGAGTTGGGTGGCGATCTGGGCGAAGGTGAGTCCACCCCAGATTTTTAGGGAGATCACCTCCCGATGCTTTTCGGGAATCCGGGAAAGGGCCTCCTGGACGGATTTGGCGAACATCTCGTTGTCGCCCTCGAATTCGAAGAGGGCATCTTCAGCCTCCGGCGTGGCTTCAGCGACCACGTGTTCCCGCTCCTCGCGCCGCAGGTTGGATCGAGCGCGGTCGATCGCGCAACGCCGGATGTTGGTGTAAACGAGACTGGAGGTTTCCTCGGTGATCCGGCCTTGGCAAGTCTTCCAGGTTTTGATCAGGGCATCCTGGAGCACGTCCTCGGCATCTGCCTGGGTGCGATTCTGTTGGCGGGCGTAGAACAACCATTTCGCGCTGTTCGCTTCCAACCATTCTTGCCATTCCCGACGGTTTGTCATTGGATTCCGCGTTGCCGGATCTGCCACGACAATGTAAAACGGATTCCCCCTCATGCTGCGAAAATATCTCCCGTTTTTGGCGGTCCCGGGAATTGAGGTGCTTTTCCTCGCCGTGGCCGTCCTTCTGCTAGGTGAGACGAGCGCCGCCACCGGCGAATTCGAGGGAATTTCCTACCACACCCTCCAAATTGCCTTCCAGAAATTCAGGCGACGACGGACTTCGCCGCGATTTTTGCCGTGACCGAACCGGATCCCCGGTGATAATCTCTTCATGGACTGCGGGCGTCTTCCGTCGAAGAAAGCGAAATTCTGAGGTAAGGGTTTGATGTCCATAAAGGTTTGCGTAGTCTGATAGTCCACAAGGGGAGATTCGTCCTCCCACCCCAACTGCATGCATTCTCTCCGCCTTGCTGCCATCTCGTTGTGGGCCTTCGCCCTTTCTGCCGTGGCCAATCCCGATGCGATCCAGATCGTTTCGTCCCGGGACTTAAACGGACCAGCGACCAAGACAGCACCAGCGACTCTGCAGCGAGTGCAGATTGACGAGACTTGCTCGGGAAGACTAGAAGTCGGCGCCGCCGAGTTCCTCGAGCCAGAAGGCCTTGATACGGTCCGCTTGCCCATCCACAATCTCTCAGAAGCACCGCTGAAAGTCAGGATCTCCACCTCCTTCATTAAATCCGATGGGGCGATCATGGAGAATCCTTACGCTTCAAGCAAAGGCGGATTCGAAGGGATGACCCGCGGCTTCCTCGGCGTCCTTTCGCTCGGAGCCTCGGAAATGGCGATGGTCAACGAGGCCTGCGATGCTACGATCATCACCTCCCACGTCCTCCCTGCCAGGCAGAAACTCATCGTCGAGCATCAATTGCCTTTTGTTTGCGACCAAGTGGTGGGTTCCCGCTCCCATGTTTCCGTCGTAACGGAGTCCGTTCAGACCGAACAGGCCAAGGAAGTGCGCCGCGTGATGAAGGAGCAGTATTGGAAGGTCCGGGACACCTACTTCCAGGAGCGCCTCGCGGAAACCCGACGCTGGGAAGACCTGCGCAACCGGCTCGACCAGGAACGGGCCGCACTGGAGCCCGTCAGCGAAGCCTACCGCAAAGCAATGGATGCCTATTGGAAGGCTCATCAGACTCATCAGGCCACTTTGGAAGCTCTCGAATCCAAATTTGTCAGCTTTGCGCGAACCCAGGAAGAGACTCTCCGAACCGTCCTGCTAGGGGAACAGCCCTAGTCGTTCTTTGCTTCCCCTTTCCGCGCCAAAGGCCGGCCCAGTTCGGGACCTGGCCGCCGTTTCTCATCAGATTCGAGGGATTATCCCTACTGTTAGCGCCATTCCGGTGCGTCGTACGTTGCCAAAACTCCAAAACTTAACAAGCCTTAATAATTTAGACTTGCATATTGTCTGGATTTCAAGAATGATAAAGTTGGTCAGCTTCCCGGCTTGCCAACCAAACACTCGAAGAACCCGACATGATCAAGAATCGACACATCGTAGCCTTCGCTACCCTCATCGCTGCTTCCGCAGTTGCTGGTCCCGCTGACAAAGCGCCTGTTATCGAAAACCCGACGTGCGCCATTCCCTTCACGGGTGAAGTTTCGCTGGGTTACGAGACCAACTACATTTTCCGTGGGGTCAACCTCGGCGAAGATGCTCCCTGGGCGAGCGCCGGGCTCAACATCCCGATCAACGACAAGGTCAGTATCGATGTCGGCACTTGGTACATCAACTCTACCAACAACCCGAAGGATTTCGACGAACTCGATACCTACGCGTTCCTCAACTTCCCACTCCTAGGTCTCGATGCCTCGCTGGGTGGGACTTGGTATTACTTCCCGGAACCGGGTGGCAGCACCGGTGAGTTGTCCATGGGACTCAGCAAAGACCTCAAGATTTTCGAACTCGGCGGCTTCGCGGCCTATGACCTGGGCGACGTCGGCGGTTGGTATTTCGAGAGCCGCCTCTTGCGCACCATCGCGCTGACCAACTGCCTTGACCTGAACCTTGGCACCGGGGTCAGCTTTACGGAAGACTACAGCTTCCGCACGCCGTTCCTCGGTTCGGATGGATGGAACCACGCCTACGCTCGGGTCGGCCTCGGCTGGCACATGACGGATACCGCGACGCTGAACACCTACGTGGGTGGCAATTTCGCGCTGAGCGGCCTTGAGGACATCCAAGACGGCGACACCCTCCACGGCGGAGCGAGCATTTCGATCGGCTTCTGATCCGGCATCGGGAAGCGAACGAACACGACTTTAAGGCCGTCCTCTTCGGGGGACGGCCTTTTTTGGTTCGATCAATCCTCGAAGTAGAGGATTCTCCCGCAATTCTCGCAGTGGGTGATTTCCTGGTCGGTCTTGGCCTTGAGCACCGTGGACGTGGTGACCTTCATGTGGCAGCCCTTGCATTGCCCGGCCGAGAGGGCCACCAAGGCGGAGCCCTGCTTGGCTTTGACGAGCCGATCGTAGATCCCAAGCAACCCGGGCTCCACCTTCCCGGTGAAGGTGCTCCGCTCCGCGATCAGCTCGGCAATGCGTGCTTCATCATTGCTGCGTCGCTCTTCCAAGCCACGCAATTCCGCATCGACCAGTTCTTGGGTACGGCGATAGCCTGCGTCCGCAACGGTCAACGCGGCACGGAGCTGCTCTGACTTCTCCATGAGGACTAGTTCCTCGTCCTCCAAGCGACCGATCTCCTTAAGGTAGCGCTCGACCTCGTGGCCAATGGCCTGATATTCTTCGTTTTTCTTGGTCTCGTACTGTTGGGTGCGGAGCCGCTGCAAGGTGTTCCGGCGTGTCTGGATGTCCAGTTCGGAGCGCTTTACGATCACCTCGTTGGCCTGGAGGGCCTCTTTTGCCTTCGCCACGGCCGCCTGATCACCGTTCAATCTGGTTTTGGCCAGCTCGATCATCCGGGGCATGTTGGCAAGGTCCTTGCGCAGCGCGAGGATGCGCAGGTCGCGATCTTGAATGATGAGCAGGGTTTCGAGGTCGGCTAGCATGATTTCAGTACAACTCCACAGGGGATCTGGCGCCATCTTCGTGGCTTCGGATCGCGGCCCGTTCCTCTCCTAAGGTGGCCACCCGAAGATCCCAGATCTCGCGATTGATCGACGCAAAGGTTTCGACCGACCATCGGGCGGGCGGCGCCATCTTTGCTTTGAAGGCTTCGACCCTTCTCAAGGCGTCGTCCAGCAACGGATGCGGCAACGTCGCCAGGTGCTCATGGGCCTCCTCCACCATGTCGAGCCGATGGCAGATCATGGCGATGTCGTTCCCCGCCTCGATCGCATAGCGAATGGTATCGGCAAAGCTCACCTCATTGAGGATCGCGCCCATGTCCAGGTCGTCGGTCATGACCAAGCCTTCGTAGCCGAGCTGGTTGCGGAGGAACTTGCGGATGACATTCGGCGAGAGCGAGCCAGGCCAGCGCTTCTCGTCGAAACAAGGGTAGTAGGCGTGCCCCGCCATGATGCTGTCCAAATCCGGTAACATGGAGCGGTAGGGCAGAAGATCGTGCGCCTCCATTTCTTCCAGAGTTTTCTCGATCACCGGAAGCGCGTGATGGGGATCGACGCGGGCCGAGGAGTAACCGGGGAAGTGCTTGCCGCAGGTGAGGATGCCCTCGCGGCGCAACGCGGTGTTGAAAACCGTGGCGTTCCCAATCACTTCGTTCGGCGTCGTCCCGTAGGTCCTTCCCCGCAGGGAGTTGTCCAGATCGCCGTTGCAGGAGATGTCGAGGACCGGACAGAGATCCAGGTTGAACCCGAACAAGCGCAAGAGGCGCCCGGTCAACTGTCCGTGCCGACGGATGAGATCGAGTTCTCCCTTTTCCCGCAATTGCTCCGCGTTGGGTGGCTCCTCGCCGATCAATCGCAAGCGGGAGACCCGTCCGCCTTCTTGGTCGATCGTGATGACCGGTTCGATCTGGCTGAGGTCACGCAGGTCGTCGATCAGCTTTCGCAGTTGTTCGGGCGACTTGATATTCCGGCCAAACAAGATAAAAGCTCCCGGCTGGAGCCGCCGGAACCGACCGGCCGTTTCTGGATCGAGTTCCGGGCCGGGAACTCCTGTCATCAGCAACTGACCCAAACGGTGAGCTTCCATGGTGCCAAACGATGAATAAAGCGACGGCGGCGGCAAAACACAAAGTCTTTTTGGCCCAGCGTCGGCGAGCCCGCCGGATCAGGGCTTCGGCCGGGTGAAGAGGGCACCGGCAGCTTCCGCGAGGGCCACGATGAGGGCGGCGGCCAATAGGGCCAGCAAAACGACCAGATAAGTCACGGAGGCTGGTCCCTGCAAGAAGGGCGGAAGCAGGCCATCCCCTGGATAGGACAAGTCGTCGTCAAACTGATGGATGAGAAATCCCACTAACCAGGGCACCGGAACCGCCAGGAGCAACCAGCGAAGCCCGGGGTGCACCCGATGCGCGAACCACAATCCGAAGAGATGGACTACTCCGAACGACCAAAACCCGGCAGCCCAGGCGACCTCCACCATGGAGAGCGGCCAAGCCAGCTTTTCGCGGTCATCCAAGGCATGGAAGAAGACCACCGCCAACCAAAAGAGCGTGGCGTACCAGCAGAACAGGGCAAGCGGGAGCGCCGCAAGCTGGTAGAGCATCCAACAGCGCCAGGTGACCGACTTCATCAGTTTCCTCCCCTGCTGCGCAGGTCATAACAAAACAAGCGCGGAGCCGCACCAGTGGAGAGATCCTTCTGATTTTGCACCACGTAGAGCAAGCCGCGGCTCAGCGCCGGGAGAGTCCAACTCTGGGTCGCGGTGAAGAGGTCCGCCTGGCAAACGATCTTCGCCCCCGCCGGAGTCAGGTCGAGGACGGCCAGGGTGCCCATTTCTCCCAAGGCATAGAGGCGACCGTCGGCCCGCAACAGAGATCCCCGAAAGAACCCCCATCCATAAGTGCGGCCCTCGATCTCCTTCTTCCAGAAGAATTCCTCGCGCCACTTCCGCTGGCCCGTCGCGGCATCCCAGCAATCCAGGCCGGCATCGGGTTCGTTGCGACCGGTGAACCCGTAAATATGGCCATCGACCAGGAGAGGCGTGGTGAAGTGAAATTTCAGCTCCGGTGCCTTCCAGACCGGAGCGGCCTTCCCATCCTCGCCGTATTGCAAGAGCACGCCGCCATCGGTGTAGGTTTCCGAAATGAGGATCCGATTGCCGGGCAAGACCAAGGGGTTGGAGGCATTGACCGATTCATACTTCGTGGAACGCCAGGGGAAGGCGTCCTCAAGCGCACCGTTCGCCGGATCGATCCGCAACAAACCTCCCACTGGAGGATCACTGTCCCCGCCCGCAAAGACGAGAAGCCGCGGCTTCCCATGAAGTTCCGTGACCACGGGCGACGCGTAGCTGGCCGGCCATTCGTGCTTGGTCTCCCAAACGGTTTTGCCGGAGGCGGCGTCGAAGGCCGCCACCGCCACCCCGGTCTGCCCGCCCAAGGGCACGATCACCTTGCCCTGGTAAAGCAAAGGAGTGGGACCGTGTCCGAAGAAAAACGGTCCAGGCGCATAATCCTTGCCGAGATCCCGGAGCCAAACCAGTTTGCCGGTCGCCAGGTCCAGGCAATGGAGGAGGCTGTTCGCCGAAAGGGTGTAGACCCGCTCGGCGGCGATCACTGGACTGGCCCGGGGCCCGGTGCCATACCCGTAACGATCCCGGTATTCACAGGGATAGGTGAACTCCCAGAGCAGTTCGCCCGTCTCTGGACGGCGGCATTCCACCCGGTCGATGTCGTTGACGTTGTGGAAGTAGACCAAGCGATCCCCGACGATCGATGGGCAGGCGTAACTTTCCCCGCGTTCCGCCTCCCAAACCAGCGGCGGTCCTTCCGGGCCGAACGACGCCAGCAGGCCGGTTTCCGGGGAAGTCCCATTGTCCGCAGGACCAAGGAATCGCGGCCAGTCCGAAACGACGGCACCCTTCGCCAACGCGCCGGGAGTCTGGTGGAACTTGACCACCCCAGGTTCCGCCCAAGCGACTCCTGTCGCCAGAATTGCCGCCAAGAGGACTGTCCGATTCATCGCCCGCATCCTACCAAGGCGATACCTTATGACAAGGTGGGAGGCCGACGAAATGAAGTCTGGCCCGCGACCACCATCGTGATATGACTGGAGCAGAGGGGCCCCCCATGAAAGTCGCGCGTTACCTTTTGCTCGCGCCGACGCCCTTCAGGCGGGGAATCTGGCGCACTTTGAAGCCAAGATCCGCCCGGTCTTGGTGGAACACTGCTACGAATGCCACTCGGCGGAGTCGGACAAAGCGAAGGGCGGACTGATGCTGGATACAAAGCAGGCTACTCGATCTGGATGGCGGGCGGCGGCGTCAAGGGCGGCCTCACCGACGGTTCGACCGACGAGATCGGCTACAAAGCCGTCGACAACCCCATGCACATCCACGACTGGCACGCCACGATCCTCCACCTGCTGGGCCTCGATCACACCAAACTCACCTTCAACTACGGCGGCCGCAACTTCCGCCTGACCAACGTGAGCGGCATCGTGGCCCATCCGATCATCTCGACAATGTGAGTAGGAACGGTGCACCGCCTGGGCCCCAAAGGCCGGTAGACAAGTTCACTTCCAGACCCCCCATCACGCCACGTTCGGCGCGGTGATCACCTGACCCAGCACCCGCGCCCGCATCGCCGCGTGTTCAGGCCGGGTCAGAAGCGGATCGCGATCGAGAATCCGGGTGGCCAAATCGCGCGCTTTGACTACGAGCCGGGTATCTCCGAGCAAGGAAGCGAAGCGCATGTCCGGCAAACCGCTTTGGCGGGTTCCGAGCACGTCGCCGGGTCCGCGCAGCTTGAGATCTTCTTCCGCGATCTTGAAGCCATCCCGGGTTTCCTCAAGGAGCTTGAGCCGTTCGATGGCGTCTTGCTGATCCGGATCGACCATGAGGATGCAATACGATTTGTGCGAGCCCCGCCCGACCCGGCCGCGCAACTGGTGGAGCTGGGCCAAGCCAAAGCGCTCCGCACTGTAGATGAGCATGAGGTTCGCGTTCGGGACGTCCACTCCGACCTCGATGACCGTGGTGGCGACGAGCACCTGGATCTCGTTGTCCCGGAACCGGGCCATGATGCGGTCCTTCTCTTCCCCAGGAAGCTTGCCGTGGAGCAGGCCGCATTCGAAATCCGGCAAGCTCTTGCACCAGCTCTCAAACTCCGCAGTCACCGCAAGCGCCTTGGATTTCCCGGTTTGTTCCACCAAGGGATAGACCACGTAGGCCTGGCGACCCTCCTGGAGATTCTGGCGGAGGAAAGCGACCGCCTCTTTCGTTTTCGAAGTGGGCCGGACTGCGGTGATGATCTTGCCGCGTCCGCCGGGCAGCTCGTCCAGGATCGACACGTCGAGATCGCCAAAGGCCGTCATCGTCAACGTCCGCGGAATCGGCGTGGCCGTCATCACGAGGATGTCCGGGTTCCTCCCCTGCTGCGCCAGTTTGCTGCGTTGGCCCACCCCGAACTTGTGTTGTTCGTCGATCACGATGAGTCCGAGATTGGTGAACTTCACCTTGTCGTGAATCAGGGCATGGGTGCCGACCACGATTTGAGCCTCGTCCGCGCCGAACATTCCACCCGCGAAATTGTTGTCACTCCGGTCCGAGGTGCGCAGGCTGATCCGGAGATCGAGCTTGGCGGCCTGACGCACGAAGTTGAGGTAGTGCTGTTCCGCGAGAATTTGGGTCGGTGCCATGAGTGCGACCTGGAACCCGGCTTCAACCGCCAAAAGCATGGAGGAGAAGGCCACGAGCGTCTTGCCGGCCCCGACGTCCCCTTGGAGGAGACGGTTCATCGGCCGATCCAAGGCCAGGTCTGCCCGAATTTCCGCGATGCAGCGCTGCTGGGCACCGGTCAACGGGAAGGGCAAACCGGCCAAAAAGTCCTCCAGAAGATGGCCCGGTCCGCAATGAGCTTCGCCCACGAGCGCTTCGAGTTCGCGTTTGCTGCGGAGCACTTGGATCTGTTGGGCAACGAACTCCTCCAGCGCGAGGTATTCCTGCGCCTGAGCCATGTCTTCCATGGTATCCGGGAAATGGATTTGGCGGAAGGCTCGTCGGCGATCGATCCGGGCCAAGCCCTCGCCCGCCGCTTCCAAAAGATCAGGCGGCAGGATCGGGTCGAGCGGCAATTCCTCCAACCGTTCCAAGGCGCGAAAGACCCAACCGCGCAGGAACCGCTGCGTGATCCCGGAACCGGCAGGATAAACCGGGACGATGCGGTCCATGTGAAGCTTTGCGTCCCCGGAATGCTCAATGATTTCGTAGTCCGGGTGGCTGATGATGAGCTTGCCCCCGAGGACCTTGGGAGTGCCGTAAATGACCAGCTCCATGCCGGCCGCAAGAACCTTCTTCATGAAGGGCATGTTGAACCAGCGCAAGTGGATCGGCCCGGCCAGGGCGATGTCTTCCAGCGGTTCCAAAGCGATCTCAAAATACCCCTGATTGGGTTTGTTCCCGAAACGGCGAGTCATGGCATCCGTCACCTGGCCGTGGACACAGACGGGCGTCGCTGATGGCCCGTTCGGCCAACGGTCGAACATGCGCCGGTCCTCATAACGACGCGGAAAGTGATGGAGCAGATCATGCAGGGTCGCGATGCCGAGATTGGCCAAACCCTGCGCCTGCTTGTCGGGAACGCCGGGGAGACCGGCAAACTCCAGATCGAGACGGAAATCACCCATGAGCGTGTCTCACCCAGCCGTCCCGGTGAGGATGTAACCGCCGTCCGGAGTTGGCCGCCAATGGATCTCCAGGAGAAGCGATTCGCCGTCGTCGAGGATCACGGTGCCGAAGACCGATTGGCTATCTCCCTCCGCGCGTCCTTTGCGTTTCCAGGAGATTTGCCGGATCCGGACGAGATCGGCGCTTTCGACCTTGCCATCCTCCCCGGCGATCGAATTGCCATCGTAGAAAAGGCCGAGCAATTCCGCGACGTATTGGGCATGGGTAACCCCCGGACCGACCCGGGCATCCCGATGCTTCGCGTCCACGTGATCGAGGAGCGCGAGCCAGTCGTGGAGTTCGATGATCTCTTCGAACTGTTCCAGGAGTTCCTTCTCGGCGGTCGAGAAAGCGCCCGCCGGAGCGGGTGCCGGGGCGGCGGGATTCTCCTGGCCCGACGCAGAAAATCCGCAAACCCAAGCCAGTAAAGCGGCAAGCAAGCTCCTCATCCGTCCATCATCCAGCCTGACACGCGCGGAGTCAACTCCACCACTCCAGCGGCTGGAAGCCGCTGCTACTGCTACCCGCGATACCGCTCAAGCAGCACCATCATGATCACCGCCGTCAAGGTCCGGGCCATGGTGGATTCGTCGGTTGGGGTGGATTGATTGAGGACATAGAGCCCTTCGAAAAGCGCCGGTTGCTTTCGTACTTGGAAAACCACCTCACCGTCCGGACGCTTCACCAGGTAACTGGGATTCAGCATATAACCCGCAAAGATGTTCACGATGGGGATCGCCTCACAGAAGGCGTCGAGGACCTTGATCCAGGGATTCTCCTCGGTGACCTCAAACTGGAGGGCCCCGGTCTCGTCGGAAATGAGGTAATGCGCCCGCCAAATTGACCGCATTCCTTTGCGAGAAATCGATCCCATCGGCCGGCCTGCGGCATCCGCAAACGAATACACGGCTGAGAAATCAATGATCCGGTCCGCCTTGATGGAAAGCAGGAGCCGGGTCATCCCGGTATCCCCGTAGACCTCGATGTGCTCCTTGAATTTGAAGGCCTTCTTTTTTACGAAACAGATCAACTGACCCGAAGCATCGGTGACTTCGATCCGGGTAAAAAAGGAGAGAATTTTGAAGCGGAGGCTGAGCGGGAAGTTCATGGCTAAGTGACCGATGGCGGACGGCAACGGTCCCGTCAACTCCGAGCCACTCCCCGGGATCGAACTCTTCCCCAGCACTCCAAAACGAAGCCGGATGTCGGCTTACTTCCAATTCACCTCAGCATTCGGCAATTGCTTCCTCAACTCCTGGATGCCTTTTTCCGTCACCTGGCTTTTCCACAGATAGACGCTGCGCAGGCCTTTCAACTTCGCGATCTCGGCGACTCCGGCGTCGGTCACTTGGGTGTCGTAGAGATTCAAATAGGTCAGATTCGGCAGATCCGTCAGATTTTTCAGTCCGGCGTCGGCGACCTTGGTGGAATGGAGATCGAGGCGGGTCAATCTGGGCATGCCGTTGACGGGAGCCAATCCGGCGTCGGTGATGGCGGTGCGGGAAAGGTCGAGATGGGCGAGCTGATCTTTCACCGCAGAGATCGCGGCAATTTTGTCGTCGGTGGCCTGATCGCGAACGACGAGGTAGTCGACGGCAAGGAGCGGGCTGGACAGGGCGAGAGGGGCGACGCGTCCGCCGGAAGCGGTGACTTTGCCAAGGGCGGCTTCGTTGGCAACGGAAACGCCGACGATGAGCTTGTCATAGTGGGCCTGCATCCAGGACACCGGGGCAGTGACAGCTGCGGCTTTGGCAACAGGAGCGCCGGCCTTGATCCCTTCCCAACCACCGAAATCAGCGCCCTCCGTGATCCATTTGGCGACGAGGTCCTTTTCGGCAGAGGTCCATTTGGTGCCCTTGGGCGGCATGAAATCGTCGTCGTCTTCCGGGAGCATGGTCCGACTGTGGAATTCGCTCTTGGCGGGATCGCCGGGAGTGATGATTTTCCCGTTCTCGCCGCCTTCAAGGATCGCCCAGGCGGCATCGAGCCGGAGACCAGCTTTGGGCTTCTTGACCTTCCCGTCCTCTTCGTATGGGGCGCGGTGACAATCGACACAACTCTTATCGATCAGAGGCCAGATCTCCTTTTCGAAGTTGATCTTGGCCTGAGCCACGCCCGAACAAAGCGGGAGAGCCGCGAGGACAGCGAGGGTGGTTGGACGGATCGAGCGGGGGAAATTCATGGGATGAAATGCCTACCACACCGGTCCGAACCTGCAAATCTTGCGACATTGCATTCATGCAACAAAAACGTTCACTAGGCCAAAATATGCATTTCCCTTTTGGATGAAGTCGTGCACACTGGCGCTCGATGTTCAGGCCGTTCCTTTTTGTGGTCCTCTCTTCCATTTGTGCGTCCGCAGCAGTCTTCGCCGGTCCGGTCGTCTCCGCATCCCCCTCGGGGAAAAATCCGGCTCGTTTCATGGAGTTCACGGATGCCGAGCAAACCAAGCTCCGAGCGGGAGAAACGGTCGTCTGGTCCCATTGCCTTCGGGATACGAAGAAGATTTCCGTGCTCTCCGCGATTCTCCTGCCGTTCTCTCCCCAGGACGCCTGGGCTTTGCTCGACGACAAGGAAGGAGCCTGCGAATACATCTCTGACTTGGAGAGGTGCAAAGTTCTCGAGAAGAAGGGCAACCAAGAACTGGTAGAGCAAACGACCCGGCCTGAGGGAGCACCGCGATCTTTCACCTACACACTCCGCCACGAAGCGACTTTCCCGACCCGGATGGATTTCAGCCGCGAAAGTGGTGACCTGCGCGACATCCAAGGGTCTTGGCTCTTCGATCCGGTCGATGGAGGTGCCCAGACGCTCTTGATTTACGCGCTGCACATCGACGCCGGGATGCTCGTCCCGCAGCGGATGATCCGGCGCTCCCAGGAAAAGGAACTGCCCGAGGTGCTGGTGGCAATTCGCGACCGGTTGGCCAGCCAGAAGGAATCGGGCTTGTGCTGCGGCGCTGTGGAAATTCCGGTGACGCCCGTTTCCGGAACGGTGGTCCCGACACCGGTGGTCGCGACGCCGGTGGTCACGTCACCGGTGGTCACGTCACCGGTGGTCACGTCACCGGTGGTCACGTCACCGGTGGTCGCGACGCCGATTGCGATGCCTTGACGGATCAGATTGTGATCCTGCGATTTCTGGCGCGCACGGCCCACGTTTCTCCCGTGGCTCTGCCTTCGCGCACGACGATCGCCTCCATGTGGAGGGCAACCGTCGGGCAAACGTGGCCGGGAAGGGCGTAAACGGGGGAGCCCAGAGGGATGCCTTCCGCGCCACCATACTCGACGACGAGGTGTTCCTCGCTATGCATCACCGGATCCGCATTCTTCAATTCGAGGAACTGGGCTCGGCGAGGCAAGGGGCTTTCCGCAGCGACGGCTTTGTGACCGAGATCCAGGCAGAGCCGCCCCACAGAGGGTTTGCTGATGACTCGGGTCAAAAGGCAAACGGCGGGTTCGAACTCAAGATCCGGGTGACGGCCGGCGTATCCGGCATCCCAGAGCAACGTGGTGCCGGGACTGCATTCCCAGGTTTCCAGCCCGGCGTGCAAGGCGAAGGTCGGCGAGCCGCCGCCGATCACCGTTTTCGGTCGGAGTTCCTCGACCAAGTCATGGACCGGCGCGAAGGCATCCCTCATGGCACGTTCGCGATCGGCCAGATCGGCATCGTGGATCTGGCCATCGTAAACGTGAAGGCCCTCGGCGATGACGCCTGGAGTCGATTGCGCGAGCCAGTAGAGGCCAGCCGCCTCCCCCACCGGAATTCCGGTCCGGTGCATCCCGCAATCCACATCGATAAAAACGCGCAACGGGTTCTCCTGAAAGCGCCGATCGAGTCCCCAGAGGGCCGACTCGTCATCGACAATTGCCGCAAAAGAGGTTCCCGGATAAGCCTCCCGCAAACGGGCAAGACGCTCGATGTTCGGGCCGACGGGTTGGTAGGCGAGGAGAACATCCGCCGCACCGCACTCCGCCGCTAACTCTGCCTCGGCGATGGTGGCGGCTTTGAATTTGGTGATACCCGCATCGATCTGGAGCCTCATCACCTCGGCCATTTTGTGAGTCTTCACGTGGGGGCGCAGCCTTGAGACATCGCCCTTCACGATCTCGATCATCCGGCGCACGTTGGCAGCCACACGATCGGGGTAGATGAGGAGGGCCGGAGAAGGAACCGCGTCCGGATTTTCCAGGCGATACCAAGCCGGGGTTGTGCTCATATTGGGAAGATCAATCGCGGATCTCGATAATCACCTCGATCTCCACGGCCATGTTTCCGGGAAGCGCGTTGGTGCCGATGGCGCTGCGGGCCCCGATGCCGCGTTCGGGCCCGAAGACATCCGCCATGAGTTGACTGAAGCCATTGATGACCTGCGGGTGCAGGTAGAAGTCATCGGCGGAATTGACCAAACCGAGGACTTTGATGAGCCGGGCCACGCGGTCAAGCGAGCCGAGGGCGTCCTTCATGGTGCGGAGAAGCGCGAGGCCAGTCTGCTTGGCGGCTTCTTGTCCGGTGGCGAGGTCGATGTCGCGCCCGACCTTCCCGATGATGTAACCGGACTCTCCACGATAAGGCCCGTGGCCAGAAAGGTATCCGAGACTGCCGACTTGGACGAACGGCTTGTAGATGCCTCCCGGCGGCGGCGATGGAGGCAGGCTCAGGCCAAGTTCAGCCAGACGATCGGAGATGGTGTCCATGCGGAGATGCTTCGGGGTTCCGGCAGCGGAGCGCAATCCGATTTTTCGAGGGTTGCGGGGAGGGACGTGGAATCCCCACAGCCCACATCACCCACATCGGCGAGCCGCAAGGCAACACGACCGAGTGAACCGGCTCAGCGATCCCGCAGCTTGGAGAGCAAGCGGAGGATCTCGATGTAGAGCCAGACCAAGGTCACGAGGAGCGCGAACCCGCAATACCATTCCATGTAACGCGGGGCACCCACTTGCTCCCCTTCCTCGATCATCCCGAAGTCGATGATCAGGTTGAAAGCGGCCAGGGCGACCACGAAAAGGCTGAAACCGATCCCGAACGCGCCACTGGAGTGGATCAGAGGGACTTCAATGTGGAAGCCCATCCGCAACACCATGGCGACCAGGTAAAAAACAGCGACCCCGATGGTGGCCGACATGACGATGGCCCGGAAGCGTTCCGTCGGGCGAATCACGCCCATCGAATAGAGGGACAACATGGTCAGGGCCACGGCCAAAGTCAGGATGATCGCCTGGAAAACGATCCCCTCGAACTGGGCACCATACATCAGGGAAACCACGCCGAGAAAAAGGCCTTCGACCACGGCGTAGGCCGGAGCAGTCACCGGGCTCCACTCCTTTTTGAACGCCGTCACAAGGGAGAGCCCTAAGCCGCCAATCAACCCCGTCCAGAGGAGCATCGTGGCCATCCCGGGATTGCTTTCCACCGTGCTCCAAGTCATTCCGGCCGAAAGGAAGGCCAAGACGAGCAAGAACGCCGTCTTGCCCATCGCCCCCGAAACCGTCATCATCTGCCCGCCCGAGCGAGCTGACTCGTAGGTCCCATTTCGAAACATCGGACTACCGCCATTTTGTGCCATGGCCGGATGCTAACGTGGTTTGCTGGTGGAGCCAATTACGAAATGACGGAGAAAGTGGAATCACTCCTCGGCTCGAGCAGGGACGGGCGCGAGCATCAATTCCCGGATCTGCTGCGCGACGGTGGCAAAGCTGAGGAGCCGGTGAGCCCGTTGTTGAGAAGCTTCGATGGCGGAGCGATACGCGGCATCATCGGAGAGCAAGGCTTCCAGATGAATTTCGGCGTCGGCTTCAGCCAGGGTGGGATAACTTTCGTTGGGATAGGCGATCTGCTCGATCGCACTGTTTCCCCCCACGCAAACGGACCGGCAAAGCAGGGTGTCACCCGCCACTTGACCGGGGACGCCGCCTCGATCGAGTTGAAACACGACACGGTGCCAGGAGATTTGCCGCAAGTATTCGTTGTAAGGAAGACGGCAGTCAATGATCCGGAACCGGTCCGCAGGGATCCCGTTGCCGATTGCTTCCAGCATCCGGCGCCCGCGAGCCTTATCGGAATTGATGACGGTGACGTGGGCGCCGGTGCGGCGGGCGACACGGAGCGCGGTGGTCAGGGCGGCCACGTGATTGCGAGAAGCCGCAAAAAGCTCTCTCGTCCCGATAAAGATACCGCGACGTTCGGCTGGATGACACGAGAAATCCCAATCGGGCAGGTCCACTGGGTAAGGCGTTGGAATCCCGAGAAGATGCGGTTCATCGATTCGCGGCGGGATGGGAGGCGGCACCAAGGTCGGAGAAACCAAGGCGTCGCAGAGACTCAAGATTTCTGCGTAAAGATCCCACAGACGCGGGTCTTCCAGCTGCGCCGCGATCTGAAAGGTGCTGCACTCCTTCCAAGAGACCCAAACGGTAAATCCCTCCGCCTTTAACTTCTGAACAGCGTCGAGACAGGGCTTCAACCTGCGGCGGAGCAAGACCAAGCAATGCCCGAAGCGTCGCCCGGCGAGAACTTGATCGACCGAATCGCAAAACGCCCCGCCAGTCACAGCGGCGAACGAGTGAAAATTCACGGGCGGGTGAAGTCGGGGGTGGTAAACACCCGGGCCGGCCGCATAGTCAATCATCGGGTCGCGTCCTCCCGGATTGAGGACGGCGAGAGCCGGGCCCGGGGGATTCTGGGGGGCACCATGCAAGATGGAGTCACGTTGTAACGTCAATCGAGTGGCATGTCAAAGGACGACGGTTGACAACAATCTCCACTGGGGTATGCTCCCGACCCCTTGTCTCCCGGGGAGAGGTCAATCGCCTCCATCACTTCAAATCAGACCAGCAGGACATGAGCAAACGGACTTATCAACCCTCCAAGCGTTGCCGCCGGAACCAATTTGGTTTCCGCACCCGGATGGCCTCCAAGCAGGGCCGCGACCTGTTGAAGCGCCGCCGTCAGAAGGGCCGGAAGCGTCTCGTGCCGAAGGGTGTCGAGGTTCATTACCGCCGTCACACTCACCAAGACTGAGTTTGGTTGGTGCAGGATGCGAAATCGGCCCTGTGATGTTGGCCTTCCGCGTTGTGCGGTGAACCACCGACTCCAGTCACTGCGGTTGCCGCCAACCTCAATACGCTTGTAAAGAGCGGGAATGCGCCTGTCACGCCAGCGGCGCCTCACCCGGAGTTCGGATTTCCGCCGGGTTCGCGAGGGCGGCAAAAGCCAGGGCGGAAGACTTTTGGTCCTTGGTGTGTTGCCAGACGAATCGGTCCCTGGCGTCAAAATTGGGTTGATTACGACGAAGCGTCTCGGGCCTGCGGTGACCCGTAATTTGATCCGGCGTCGGCTCCGCTCCGTGGTAAGCGAGCTTGGAGATCAATTGCTCCCCGGCCACCTCATTGTCACTGTGGCCCGCCCCCTGGCTGCGCAGGTTTCCCGTGAGGCGCTCCTCAAGGAATGGCGATGGCTGGCCCGCCGAGCCGGCATCCTCCGCCCAGACAACTGAGTCTTAGTGATGCGCTGGCTCGTCTGCTCCCTGATCCGATTTTATCAAATCGCGATTTCCCCTCCCTTACACTTCCTGTTGGGGCCGCTGGCGGGTTGCCGTTTCAACCCGACCTGTTCCGAATACACGCTCCAGGCGGTCCGCACGCATGGAATCATCCGCGGGGGATGGCTGGGAATCCGGCGGATTGCTCGCTGCAATCCCTGGGGCGGCTGTGGAAACGACCCGGTCCCCCTGAGAAACGATCAGAAAGCTTCCGGACTGGACAAACCCGCAGGCTAGGGAACACTGCCCCCCTGTCCCAGCGGCAGCCAAGGACAATTTCTAGAGAGACTGGAGCATGGATCGGATTGGATGGACTGTGGTAAGCACCTGCGCGGTGTTGTTGGTGTTGTGGTACACATTGGTGCTGCCGAAGACTTTACCGCCTCCGCCTGTGCCAGATCCAGCCGCTGCTGCGGCGACCGTGGATGGCCCCAAACCAGAGCCCTCCGTCTCCGCATTGCCGGCCACCAAACCCGCTGATCCGGGTCCAGCTTTCGACATCTCCACCGATCGCGTGGTTTTCCAGATCGTTTCAAGAGGTGGTGGCATCGCCACAGCCGCCCTCAAAGACTTCGCACAAACCTTCAAAAGCGAAGCCTCACTTCTCCTGAACAAACCCAACCGGACGGACAGTAGCCAGCCAATCGGCGCCTTGGGAACTGGCTCCGGCCAATTCGAGGACGTGGTTTACACCGCGGAGGAGAAGCCGGACGGCATCCTACTGACCGGGATGCACGAGAACGGGCTCAAGGTAGTCAAGCGCTTTGCCCCAGTCAGCCCGCCCGAGAAAAAGGAGATCAATGATCCCACCGGCCATCTCGTCTCCTTCCAGTTGCGGCTGGAGAACACCGGGAAAGATCCCCTTGACCTCGGAAATTACTCGGTCTACGGCGGCGCGATCGCGGCCAACCACACCCGGGGCCAAATGGACTCCGGATTCTTCTGGAAGCAGGGCGGATTCGTTTTCAAACGGGTTGATTGGCTCAAGGGCTTCCTCTGGCGCCCTGACCAGACAGAATATGAGCAGCAAGTGAAGCACCTCGATTGGGCCGGGGTGAAGAGCGAGTACTTCATCATCATCACCCGTCCGCTGGAGCATCGCCCCGGAGAGATCTGGGCGCGGCGATTCCCCACGGTGATTGAAGGGGACGAGGCGCAGTCCCTTAAGATGCACACGCACGGGATCGAGTGCGCCCTCGGTTTGCCGCAAAGCTCGCTGCTGCCCGGCGAAACCAAGGTGTTTGATTACGAGATCTACATGGGCCCGAAGAAATTCGCCCTCATCTCCCAGCTGCCGGACGGGCAGCGCGCCGCGATGGGCTACGACAAGGTCCCCATGATGGAAACGTTGTTCGGTTGGATCATCAAGCCGATCGCGGAAATCTTTGTCCTTCTCCTCAATACCTTCAACGGCTGGTTCAAGAATTACGGCATCGCGGTGCTCCTTCTCACCGTCGTGGTCCGCGCCATCATGTGGCCATTGCACGCCAAGGCTCACGCGACTTCCAAGCAAATGGCGCAACTGACCCCGATGCTCAACGAGCTGAAGGCGAAGTACGAAGACGATCCCCAGAGGATGCAGCAGGAGCAGATGAAGCTCTGGGCGGAGTATGGGATCAACCCGATGGGCGGCTGTCTTCCGGCACTGGTTCAGATGCCGATCTTCATCGCTTACTTCCGGATGCTCTCGTCAGCGGTCGAATTGCGGCACCAACCGTTCGTAGGGACCTGGATCCAAGACTTGTCGATGCCCGACACGATCACGAGGATCGCCGGGTTCGACATCAATCTCCTTCCAGTCCTCATGGCGGCGACGAGCTACGTCCAGTTCGCGATGATGCCCAAGACGGGGGACAAGAACCAGCGGGTCATCTTCATGATGTTCCCCCTGATGTTCCTCTATTTCTGTTACACCTACGCCTCGGCGCTGGCCCTTTACTGGACGTGGTCGAACATCATCAGCATTGTCCAGACCTACGTGCTCAACAAGAGGAGCATCCCGCCACTCAAGAAGCTGGGCAAACGCAAGTCCACCTGGATTGAGCGCCTCCATCAACAAGCGGAGGCCAATCAGCGGGCGCAAGCTGCCGGTCGTCCCGCACCGGCCACCGGGCCTGGCCTCGGCAGCGGCTCCAGCTCCAATTATGGCGACAAAGGTCCCCGCAAGCAGAAGGCGAAGGCACCCCGCCGCGGGAGCAAACGCAAGGGCCGCTAAGACGGTGCCCGAAGCTTTGTAACTTCGCCTTGACCCGGCTTTTCACCTCCTTGATGCTGTGACAGTGGACCACACTGCGGTCGCCAAAGAGATCTTGGACACCCTGCTGGGTTACTTGGGTTTCGTAGTCACCATTGAGGTCGACACCACCCGGACCGAGCCCTGTCTTCATGTCTTCTCGGCCGAAGGGGAATTTTTGATCGGCGAGAACGGCGATCGCATCGACGATATCCAGTATCTGGTGAATCGCCTCCTTCAGGCACAGGACGAGTCCGCGCCCCGCATCCGGGTGGACGTCAACCACTACCGGTCGATGAATGAGGATCAACTCATCGAAGAAGCGGACCGAGTCGCCAAACGGGTCATCAACACGGGGCAGCCGGCCAAGCTTCACCCACTCAATTCCTACCACCGGCGCATCGTTCACAATCACTTCCTGCAGCACGACAAGGTGAAGACCTGGAGCCCCTCGGACGACGCCCGCTTCAAGCAGATCACGATTTCGCTGAAGGATAGCCCTCCCCCTCGCGACGAATCTTGATACATGATTGCCACGCCTGATCCCACCTCCCGTTACCCCGGGGTGAACTTCAAAATCGGCAACGAAAAGCTGATCAAGGTTCTGCCTCGTGCTTCGGACAAGCTAAGCGGACTTCTCCGCAAACAAGGCCGGCTCGAATCCGGTGCTCTTCGCGTCGCCGTCGTCGGAGGCGGCTGCTCCGGGTTGCAATACAAGATGGACCTCGTCGACGGCCCCGCCAACCGCGATATCCTCGTGGAAACATCGTCCGTTCGCGTGGTGATCGATCCGAAAAGCGCCCTCTTCGTCAGTGGTTCTGAGCTGGATTACAGCGACGACCTCCAAAGCGGCGGATTCAAGGTGACCAATCCGAACGCGACGGTGACCTGTTCATGTGGCGAAAGCTTCGCTGCTTGATTGGTTGTCCTCCAAGGGCCACGCAAGGATCAGTGGACACTAAACCTTGCCTCCCTCTGGATTCGTTCCGCCATCGGCAAGACATCGATGGATTGCGGGCGCTGGCGGTGATGGCGGTGCTGCTGTATCACGCGGGCGTCGGACTTCCCGGAGGCTTTGTGGGCGTAGACGTATTCTTCGTCATTTCCGGATTTGTCATCACCGGACTGATCTTGCGCCGGGAGCAGGGCGGCGGATTCCAGTTGGGAGAGTTTTGGGGAAAGCGGATCAGGCGGATCATTCCCGCCGCTTCCTGCGTGGTGCTGGTGTCCTTGCTGGCGGGTTACTTTCTGCTCTTGCCTAGGGATCTCGAAGCGCTTGGGGCCTCCGCCGTGGCGCAGCAACTGATGTTATCCAATGTCTACTTCTGGCGCAACACTAGTTACTTCGCAGGACCGGCGGACCTCAAACCGCTGTTGCATACTTGGTCGCTCGCTGTCGAGGAACAGTTCTACCTCTTCTTTCCACTCCTGCATCTGGGGACGCGCCGGTGGACCTTCCGGGCGCGGCTCCTAGTGATGGTCGGCATCGCGATGGCGTCGTTCCTTTGGAATGTCTTTGCCGTCGGTCCGTTTCCGTCCGCGACGTTCTATTTGTTGCCCAGCCGGAGCTGGGAAATCTTGGCCGGGGCAATCACGGCGATGCTGTTGTTCCGCACCCGGCCCGACGAGCGAGACTGGCACAACAATCTCCTGGCCGGTGGGGGCATGGCCGCCATGATCGCGCCCATGTTCCTCTACTCGTCGCAAACAACCTTTCCCGGAATTGCCGCGCTACTCCCTTGCCTGGGAACCGCAGCCTTCCTCTACGCGAATCATTCCCGGCCCACCGCCCTCGGACGTTTACTCTCCACCCGCCCGGTCGTCGTCGTCGGCCTGATGTCCTATTCTCTCTACTTGTGGCATTGGCCGATCTTGGCCTATCTAAAATGGTGGTCAGTGAGCGAGCCATCGACGACCGCGCGCCTCATCGCTCTCGCGGCCAGTTTCCCCATCGCTTTTCTGTCCTGGCGCCTGATTGAAACGCCCTTTCGAACGGGCCAGCTCCTGGCAGGGGGCGTACGGATTGTGGGATTTGCCGGCGTCGTGTTTCTTCTGGTGGCGGGAGGAGGAGCCTTCGCCGTTCTGGCCAATGGCTGGCCAGAACGACTCGATTCGAGCAAGGTGTTTTTCGCCGATGCCGAACGAGACGGGGAGCTCTTTCACAATGACGTGGCCCCGCAACAACTGAGTCAAGACCAACTGCCCGTGTTCGGGGAAGTGGACTCCCAGAGAGTTTACCTAGTATTGGGTGACAGCCACGCCATGGCGCTCATGCCGGGAATCGATGCGGCGGCCCGGGCTTGTGGCGTCAAGGTCTTGCAATCGACGAGAAACAGCACCCTGCCGCTGCTCGGGTTCCGTTCCACGCGGAAGGAAGCGGCGTCGCCTGAACTTGCAGAAGCAATCACCGCCTACATCCGGCGCAATGATGTCGATCTGGTCGTGTTGGCTGGATATTGGTGCCGCGAAGCCTCCAGTCCGGAATTTGCTCCCTCCCTAGAGCGCATGATTCGTTTCCTCTCAGATCGCCCTGTCTCTATCGCGCTGGTCATGGACGTCGCCAAACAACCCCAGGTGCCCCCCCGGATGATGATTCGCACCAATTACTTTGGTGAACATGCTGAGCCCGCCGGGATTTCAATGGCCGCCTACCGAGCGCTAAACGAGGAGGTACTCCTCGCCTTCAGGAGATTCGATGGGGAGCGGGTATCCATCTTGGAGCCGGCCTCAATTCTTGCGGGAACTGGATTTTGGCTGCTCCGGGACAACGGGATTCCGTTGTACCGCGATCGGGATCATCTATCGGTCGAAGGAGCGCTCCGGTTGGTGCCAATGTTCAAAGAGTGGTTCGACGTGACCAATCCTGGCTCCAAATCCGCGCAGTCCGGCAACTGAGCCTCTTGCGCCTACGAGTTGGTTGATCTGCCGCGTTTGCGGAGCCATAGCGGCGGCAAAGCTGAGCAATGCTTTTCTCGATGGACTAGGACCGGCTTTGGCGTGTTGAATGCGACCGATCTCTTCTTCCGATGACCATTCGTCCGCTCCAACTCATCTTCACCCTCGCCTTGGTGGCCGCACCCGCAGCGTTCACGCAGACACTCGCTCCCATCGCATGGCCGCCCCCGAAGCCGACCAAACATGACTATGCGAAGTGGGAAAAGAGCGTGGCCAAATTTGAAACGGAGGACAAGTTGCAAGCGCCGCCGGCACATCCCGTGCTCTTCCTCGGATCATCGACGATCGTCCGATGGAAAACCCTGGCTCGGGACTTCCCGGATCTCATCGTGCTCAATCGCGGCTTTGGCGGGAACCAGATCAAGGATTCCACCTACTACGCGGAACGAATGATCTTTCCGTATCAGCCCAGCGCGATCGTGCTCCGCGCGGGTGGCAACGACATCCATGCCGGCTGGCCTGCCGAGGATGTCTTCGAAGATTTCAAAGCGTTCGTGGCCAAAGTGCGCAGTCGCATCCCGGGGATTCCAATCGTTTACATCGGACTCAACCCGACGATCAAGCGATGGAACCAGGTGGCCGAAGGAAACAAGCTCAACGACCTGATCGCCGCCTACTGCGCTCAAACCGCCGACTTGACCTACATAGACACCCGCGAATTGACGCTGGGTGCGGATGGCAAACCCCGCCCCGAATTGTTCGTGGCGGATCAGCTGCATTTCAGCGAGGAAGGCTACAACTTACTGACGGCGACGGTGCGCCCCACGTTGACCAAGGTGATGGCGGCTGAGAAGTAAGGAATCTGAGGGCCTCAAGGCTTCCAACTGCCTCCACCCGGCGGAACGGACGGCTTCGGCGCGGGCAGTTCGGGCCAGAAGACATTGTAGACGGCCCCTCGCATGGCGAGAGCCTTGGCCGCCTTCTTGAGTTCTTCCAACGCCGGGATGGCCCGGCCAGAATCAAACTCATGCTGGGCATATTTGAAATTCAATTCGGCAGCAGCCCGGGCGTCACTTCCGGCCGTGCATTCTGGGCTCGTCATGAAGGACCTCACGGCGGCGGCGGCGTCGAGGAACCTGCGTTCGGAGTCGCTCACGGGATTCTCTGGTTTGGCCGGAGCGGGAGGGGTCACCGGGGCTACGGGAACAACCGGTGCAACCGGAACCGTGGGAGCCACCGGCGCAGCCACTTTGGCCGGCCAGAATACTTGATAGACACCTCCGCTCATCCCCAATTGATCGGCGGCCTTGCGCAATTCTTCCAAGGCTTCCGGGGGTCTACCAGCCTCAAATTCTTGCCTGGCGTATTGCAGGTAGAGCTCCGCCGCCTTCATGCCCTGTGGGTCCGCCTTGCAATCCGGGCTGTCGCGAAACTCCGTCACCGCTTTCGAAGCATCGAGAAATCTCCGCTCCCCCACGCTCATCGGGTTCACTACCGGCGCGGCGACCGCTGCGGGGGGCCAGAAGACATTGTAGACGGCTCCCTTCATCCCCAGTTCATCGGCGGCTTTCTTTAAGCCAGCCAAGGCGTCCGTTGGCCTGCCCGACTGATATTCCAACTTGGCATGCCCTAAAAGCAACTCTGCGGCCCGCTTCGCAGCATCCTCCACCTTGCACTCGGCACTGTCCCGGAAGGATTCCACCTCCTTGGCGGCTTCCAAATACTTCCGTTCTTCCGCACTGACGGGGTTCGTGTCAGCTGGCTTGGGAGTCACAGGAGGGTTGACGACCGGAGGGTTGACGATCACTGGCGGCAACGGCCAGAATTCGGTGTAGCGAGCCCCAGTCATCCCCAGGGCATCGGCCGCTTTCTTGACCGTCTCCAACGCGCCAACGGGATTGCCGCTGTCATAGTCCAGCTTGGCGTGTTTGAGGTTCAACTCCGCAGTCCCTTTCGCACCAATGCCCGCCGTGCAGGCCGGACTCGAGCGGAACTCATCCACCGCTTTTACGGCGTCCAAATATCTTTGCTCATCCCAACTGACGGGACTGGTGGGAGGAACGGGCGTTGGGTCCGGTTTCCTTCCCCAGAACTCCCCATACGCCCGGCCCGACATCCCCAACGCATCGGCAGCCACCTTCAGCTCCGCCAAGGCTTCCACAGGCTTGCCCTTGTCGTATTCCGCCTTGGCGAGGTCAGCCGCCGCGAGGGCATTGTCGAGCGATACCCTGTCCGCAGGTGCAAAACTGCTGTTGCGGAAGTCCTTCACCAGCTTCGCCGCATCCATGAATCTCTGTTCAGCCGGGCTCAACTTGGGAGGCACGTTCACTGGAGGCTCGGGAGTTCCCGAAGTCGCGATCAGGGGCTTCTCCACGGACTTCTTGAACACACCGGTGGAGTCGACCACGAACAGAAGAATGAAGGCCCCGACCGTCGATACGATCAGCGTCATCCACCATTCCCCGCTATCAAGGAACGGGATGTACTGGCAGACGAATCCCGCGACGAACGCCCCGACGATCCCCAGGACCATGGTCAGCGCCCAGTTCATCTTTTGGTCGCCCGGCAGGATGGCCCGCGCCAAAGCGCCCGAAAGAATTCCGATGCCGATCCAAAAGCCGATTTCCATGATGGGTGCCATGGCGACCATCGGTTCTCCAGGGGATGCGTCCATGCAGCGACGCTAGGAGGAGTGAGATCATCAGACAAGAACGTTTTTCGCCAATTTGGGAAGGTCGGCGCTCCGCCCGGCCCCCAGTTCTTGACTGGGCCGTGCATCGGGGCTCCACTAACTTGGCTGATTCCCAAGGCGATCCCGAAAAGAACCGAACCAAAACGCACGGCCACCAAATCCATGCTCCCCGCCGAACTCCTCGCGGAAAATCCGCTTTTTGATACGATGGCGACCGAGGACATCGAAGCGCTGTCCCAAAAACTGATCGAACACAAGGCCGCTTCCGGTGAGATCATTTTCTCAAAGGGGGACACGGGGGCCTCCATGTATGTGATCCGCTCGGGTTCGGTAGAGATCTTCCTCCCGCCAGAGAAGGACAGCCCGCGAGTGGTCCTGAGAGAATTGCGCAGCGGCCAGTATTTCGGCGAACTGTCCCTCTTCGATGGCAAGCCGCGTTCGGCCAGTGCCGAGGCCACCAGCAAGACCGAGTTGTTCGAACTGAGACGCGATGACTTCGCCGATCACTTGAGCCGATCGAAGCCCGCCACAATCGCCATCCTGAGTGAGCTGGCGGAGCGTCTCCGGGAGACCAACAACCTTTTGAGTCAGCGTGCAGCAAAGCACGTAATCAAAGAAATCGAGGAGAATCTCACGCTGGGCCAGCGCATGGCCGACAAAGTGGCCTCGATGAACGGAAGCTGGGGTTTCATCATCATGCTCCTCACGGCAACGATTAGCTGGGCGATCCTCAACGCGTTCATGCCCAAGCCTTTCGACCAGTACCCCTACCAATTCTTTAACTTTGCACTCGCGGTGCTCGTGTCCCTCCAGGGACCACTCATCGTCATGAGCCAGAACCGCCAGACCATGAAGGATCGCGCCCAGGCCGAGACCGATTACCGCGTAAACCTCAAGAACGAGATCGGGATTGAAACCCTGATTCAGGAGATGGGCGCATTCCGGGCGGAAACTCGGAACCGACTGGCTGCCCTCGAGCGAACGGATCGCGGCGACCGTTCGCATGCCGAGATTCCTGCCGGAGAGTCCGCCCTCCGTCCCCCAGTCTGAGTCGCAAGAAACGTCGGAGCAAGGTGTTCATCCAGCAGTTCCTCGTGCGCGGCGGGAAGCCCCCCCGAGCCCACAGGGACCGTCTGAAACATCCCCGATCCGGCGACCGTGAACGAGGACGTCCGCTTTTCCTCGTCGCACCGCGATGATCGAACTCCTCGGCCCCCAGTTTCCCAAAGGCATTTGCGTTCCCGGTGGGCAAGTCCACGGGGCAACCGACAAAATCGGCTCCGAACCGGTCTCCGATCCGGTGGCTCCGGCCGACCTCACCGCGACGATCTTCCACCTCCTTGGCCTCGACCCGGCCAACCGGATCACGGATGCCCTGGGGAGGACGTTCCCGATTTCCGATGGGCGGGTGCTGAGTCAGGTCATCGGCTGACCTCACATCCGCCGCAGCTTCGCATACAACTCATCGACGGACACGGTCACGCCGATGGATTGAAAGGTGACCTCGCCGGTCTCCACGATCTCCAATTCCCAACCGTGGGCTTTCCGGGCGATGCTGACTTCGGGTTTGTCGGGGTCGGGGCTGACGAGGATGAATTCTTCCATCGAAGCGATTCGCTGACAGGCGAGGTACTTTTCCACCCGGTCCTTGTTCTCGTCCCCGGACATGACTTCGAGCCAGAACTTGGGCTTCTCCCGGTAGTAGCGGTGGCGGTCGTCCGGTTCGCAGGCGACCATGACGTCGGGGTAGTAGAAGAGGTCGGCACGGGCGAGTTTCATCCGGACCTTCATGTCGAGGAGGAAAACCCAGCAGGGACCGTTCTCCAAGGCCCGGTCGATCCGTGTGGCGAAGTATCCGATGGCCACGTTGTGCCGGTCCGTGTTTTCCGGAATCGCGTAAACACGGCCATCGTAGTATTCGTGGCGGACGTCGCTGAGCAATTCCGTTTCCAGGTAATCCTCGACGGTGATGAACCCAGGGAATCGAACAGCGGAGCTCACAGTGGCGAGTTTGCCCCGATTCCGCCCGTTCGTCCAGATGGAGCGACAATTTCGATTGCGATTTCGATTTCGATTTCGAAGCTGAGGATATGAAGTTCCTCGACTCCCACGTCCACATGGTTTCCCGGACCACGGATGATTACCAGCGCATGGCGGCGGCGGGGACCGTGGCCATCATTGAGCCTTCGTTTTGGCAGGGCCAACCCCGGACCAGCGCCGGGACGTTCAAGGATTACTTCAACACCCTGCTCGGATTCGAACGCTTCCGCGCCAGCCAGTTCGGCATCCGGCACTACTGCACGATCGGCCTCAACCCCAAGGAAGCGAACAACGAACGCCTCGCCGATGAGGTGATGGAGCTGCTCCCGCTCTATATCTGCAAGGAAGGCGTCGTCGGGATCGGGGAAATCGGATTCGATGACCAGTCCAAGGCCGAGGAGAAATATCTCCGGCTTCAGGCCCTGCTCGCCTTGGAAGCGGATTTGCCGATCCAGATCCACACCCCGCATCGGGATAAGAAACAAGGCACGATCCGCACCATGGACGTTCTCGAAGATCTCGGCGTCCCGCCCCACAAGGTGATCATCGACCACAACAACGAGGAGACCGTCAAAGCCGTTCTCGATCGAGGTTACTGGGCGGCGTTCACAATTTACCCGTTCACCAAGCTGGGCAATGAGCGCATGGTCGAAGTGATCCGCCAATACGGCGACGAACGGATCATCATCGACAGCTCCGCCGACTGGGGCATCAGCGACGCCCTGGCCGTCCCCAAGACCGCCGCGTTGATGAAGGACAGCGGAATCCCGCTCGAAAAAATCGTCGCGGTCAGTTACTTGAACCCATTGTTGGCTTACGGCCAGAGCGGCCAAATCTCTGAAAGCGACTGGTCGGAAACGACGGGGCTCGATCCCACCGCGTTGTTCCAGGGAAACACGCTGCTGCGCGGCGGGATGGACGTGGAAGCGGCCTTGGCGGGGACGGCCCGGATTATCGTGTGAGCGGGACGTCCGGGTCCGGACGACCGAGCGCGGAGGTCCATTCTTGGTCGTCCGCGTCCGGATGACCGAGATCCGAGGTCCATTCCGCACCGTCCGAGTCCGGATGACCAAGAACCGAGGTCGGTTCCGCGTCGTCCGCGTCCGGATGAGCCACCACGGGGGGCCATTGGATCTCGTCCGAGCCCGGATGACTGAAAACCGGGGTCCGATCCGGCTCGCCCGCATCCGGATGACCAAGAACCGAGGTCCGTTCCCATTCGTCCGCGTCCGGGCGACTGATGGCCCTTCTTTCAGAGCCGCCGGATCATCATCCTAAATTCGCAGTTGATGGCCCACGGAATACACAGAATACACGGAAAAAGAGGCGAATACCGGTAGTTCAGTGACTCATCCAATCGATGACGACTGAATCGGCGTCTCACTAGTTCTTTTCCGTGCTTTCCGTGTGTTCCGTGGGCATCCGTTTTCCTTTCTAGGATTATTTGAGCGGTTCCGGGTAATCCCCGCCCGCCAGGCTTTTCTCCACCGAAACTTTCCAAGCTTCCAAAGCCGCCGTCATCTTAGCAACCCGCGCGGGTTCCTGAGTGGCGAGGTCGGTGGTCTCACGCGGATCTTTGGACACGTCGTAGAGCACTGTCGTGGGGAGAGGTTGGCTGCCTTTCGGTGCTTTCTTGCCACGACCGACCACCGGGTTGAGGTGCAGCTTGTAGGGCCAGTCGAGCCATGCGGCGTGGCCGGGTTGCGGGCCGGCGTGATTCCAGAACGGAATCGGCTTCGAGCGCGACTCGGTCTTGCGGTCGAACAACGGGATCAGGCTGACACCGTCGAGCGGCTGGATCTGATTTTGCGCCACAGCTCCGGTCGCTTCGAGAACGGTCGGGTAGATGTCGAGCGTGGAGCACGGGGTCTCGCTGACAAAGGGCTGGGCGATGCGAGCCGGCCACTCTACGAGCCCCGGAACGCGCAGGCCGCCTTCCCACATCGTGCCTTTCTCGCCGCGCAAATTCCCGGTGGACTTCGGTCCTTCGTGACCACCGTTGTCACTGTTATACCAAAGCAGCGTATCGTCGGCGACCTTCAGTTCGCGCAGAGCGGCGCGCAGCCGGCCGACGCTGCGATCCACGGCGGTGATCTCGCCAAAATAGTTCTGCTCCGCTTCGGACAATGCGCTGTAGGGAGCCTTGTCGGCAGGCAACGCTTGATGCGGCACATGCGGCGAACCGAACCAGACGACGGCGAGGAATGGCTTGCCCGCGCCAGCCTGCGCCTGGATGAACTTGAGGGCCTCGCCGGTGGTGACATCCGAGCTGTCGCCCTGGAATTTTTCAGGAACGCCATCGCGCCCGAGAACGGGGTCGAGGTCAAAGAAGTTGTCGGCCGAAACCCATTCATCGAAGCCCATCTTTCCTGGCGAAAGCGGATCACTGACGAGGATGGCGCGGCCGGGAATCGCCGTGGTGTTCTTGTCGCCATTCTTGCCGTTGAGATGCCACTTTCCGAAGTGGCCCGTCGCATAACCGGCGGATTGCAAGACCTTGGCGACGGTCAGTTCCTGCGCGCGGATCGGCGATCCGGGGGTGAAGGTGCCGTAGCGGTTCGGATGCCGACCGGTCATGACGCTGCCGCGCGTCGGTGAACAGTTGAAATGCCCCGTGTAAAAGCGATTGAGGCGCACCCCGCTCTTCGCGAGATCATCGAGGTTCGGAGTCTTCAGCTCGGGGTGGCCGTTGTAGCCAGTATCGCCCCAGCCCTGGTCGTCGGCCATGATGAGCACGACATTCGGGCGCCGTTCTGAGGCGAATGAAGAACAATGGATCAGCAAAGAGAAAAGGAGGATCAGGGGCGCGGATTTCATGAAACGTCGGGGTTCAACCCCGGCATCTTCGCGGCGTTCCGCCGGTCCTGGTGGATTGTGTGAAGGAACCACCATCCGAGGCCGCTCAGGCCCTGCTCCACACTCACGCTCCCACGCTCTCCAGCTCTTCCGTCACAGCGGAGCGGTCCGCATCGCCAGCTTGATGACCACTTCCTCGCGGATCAGGTCGTCAGGCTTGCCGGGGTAAATGATTCCATAATCCTTGCGGTTGATTGCGAAATCCGCGTCGAGGGCGGGATGCCCATTTTCGCCCGGGTAAACCTTGGCCGGAAAACTGATCTGCTTGGTGACGCCGTGGAGCGTGAATTTGCCGATCATGGTCCATTGATCCGGCCCCTCCGCTTTCTGGACTTGGATGAGTTCGAAGGTTGATTTCGGGAACTTGGCGGCATCGAAGAAATCGGGGGAAACAAGGTGACCGGTGAGCTTCTCGTCGTCGCTGAACGTGGAACTCATCTCGATCTCGATCCGGTTGTTGGAGCCGAGGAGGTCCTTGCCGTCGGTCTCGAACTGCCCGGAGAAGGTCTTAAAACCACCCGCATGGCTGCCGGTGATCTTGGAGCCGATGAAGCCGATCGTTGAATCCGCAGTGAAGGTGTAGCGAGTCCCGGTTCCTTCCTTGACCTTCACTTCGCCCTCGACCGTTTTGGCTTTGGCGACGTCGTCGGCGGGATTCTTGGCGCAGGAGGCAAGGACCACCATGGCGGCGGCTGTGAAGAAGGAGGCGATTCTCATCCCAAAGCTAGACGGCTCCGAGTCGCAGACCTTACAACTTGAGGACTCCCCAGCCATGGAACGGAATGTGCACTTGCCGCTCCATGCTCGCCCGGGTAGGATGTGCCCAGCCGAATGACTCCCACCGGACATTCCATCCCCAAGCCAAGCGGCTTCACCTTCGAAGACGTGCCGATCGAGTACGATTTGGCGGGCAATATCATTTACCCTGAATCGGACGGGCAGCCCTTGTCGAATAACACCGAGCACATGGATTGGATCGTGTATCTGCACGATGGTCTTACCGAGCACTTTCGAGCGGATCCTGGGGTGTTGGTCGCCTCGGACCTCCTCTGGTATCCGGTGGAAGGCAATCCTTCGATCCGCTGCGCGCCGGATGTGATGGTGATCTTGGGGGTTCCAAAGGGACGCCGTGGATCGTTCCAGCAATGGAAGGAAGGGGGCGTCGCTCCCCAAGTAGTCTTCGAAATCATCTCCCCGGGCAACACCGTCCAGGAGATGCTGACGAAGCAGGCCTTCTTTTCCGCCTACGGCGTGGAAGAATACTACCTTTACGACTGCCAGGCCAATCACCTTCAGATCTGGCTTCACAATGGCCCAGGCCTTTCGCCGGTTCCCGAGGTGGACGTCGAGGGATGGACCAGTCCGCGTCTCGGCATGCGCTTCTGGCTGCACCGAGCCAAAGGACTGACAGTGGAACTCCCCAACGGAAAGGCAATGATGACTTACGCCGAGGTGAATGAGCAGCGCGCCGCCGCCGAAACGGCACGTCTCGAGGCGGAAACGGCGCGAACTGCGGCCGAAGCGGAACGCGACCGCTTGATCGCCAAACTCCGCGAAATGGGAATCGATCCCGAGTCTGTCTGACCCCGCGCAGGCGTGCGTTTGAACGCTTTTTAGGTTGTCACGTGAGGGAAGCGCAACGTAGGTGAGGGTCCAGTCCATGGCCCGCGATTACACCCTCGTCAGCGCTCCGCCGGTTCATTCCGGACAGCGGATCGACTACGCCGCCGAGTTGAATCCGCAGCAACTCGCCGCCGCCACCGCTCCCCCCGGACCGGCTCTGGTCATCGCCGGCGCGGGCAGCGGCAAGACCCGGACCCTGACCTATCGGGTCGCGTACTTGATCGATAACGGGATCGATCCCCGCAACGTCTTGCTCCTGACCTTCACGAACAAGGCCGCCCGCGAAATGATCCACCGGGTCGAGGAACTGGTGGAGCTTCCACCCCGGCAGATTTGGGGCGGCACCTTTCACTCGATCGGGAACCGGCTCCTCCGGCGGCATGCCGCAGAGGTCGGCTTTGAGACGAACTTCTCGATCATGGACCGGGAAGACCAGAAGGACCTGATGCAAACGGTCGTCGCGGAATGCGAGATCGACACCAAGGGCCTGCGCTTTCCCAAAGCGGAGGTTCTCGGCGATCTTTTCAGCCTGTCGGTCAATACCGAGAAGAAGATCGAGGACGTCGTCTTGCGGCGGTATCCCTACTTCGACCGGCTCCTGGAGCCGATTGTCGCAGTGCAAAAGGCTTACGAGAAGAAGAAGCGCGCCACCAACAACCTGGATTTCGACGATCTCCTCGTGAAAACGGTGGAGTTGCTCCGGGACAATCCAGGCATCCGTGAGCACTACCAGCGGCAATTTCAGTTCCTGATGGTCGATGAGTATCAGGATACCAACACGCTCCAGGCGGATTTCATCGACTTGCTCGCCAAGGAACATCGCAACCTCATGGTGGTGGGGGACGATGCCCAATCGATCTACTCCTGGCGGGGCGCGAATTTCCAGAACATCCTCAAGTTCCCTGATCGTTATCCCGGCGCCTCGGTTTACAAGATCGAGACCAACTACCGGAGCGTCCCGGAAATTCTTCGACTGGCCAATCAGGCCATTTCGGTGAACCGGAACCAGTTCGCCAAAGAGCTCCAACCCGCGCGCACGGAGAAGAACATGTTGCCGGGACTGGTTCCCCTGGGGTCGCCCACGGAGCAGGCCCGGTTCATCGCCCAGCGCATCTTGGAACTGCGCGAGGAAGGCATCGAGCTCGAAGAGATTGCAGTGATTTACCGGGCCCATTTCCACTCGATGGAAGTGCAGATGGAACTGACCTCGCGCGGCATCCCGTTCCAGGTGACCAGCGGGTTGCGCTTCTTCGAGCAGGCGCACATCAAGGACGTCGCCGCGTTCATGAAGATCATCGTGAACCGGCTCGACGAGGTCGCCTTCAAACGGCTCGTCAAAATGCTGCCAGGGATTGGTGCCACCACGGCGGAAGGACTCTGGCGCAAATGGCTCGACAGCGATGCCTGCGACCCTTCCTCCGGCCCACTCTCACCGTTCCTCTTGGAATTCAAAGTGCCCGCCAAGGGCCGCAAAGCGTGGGAACAATTCGCTTACACGCTCGACGAACTGGTCGGCCCGGACGGAACTCCGGTCCCCCCGGCGGAGATGATCCCATCCATCCTCGGCGGCGTTTACGAGGAGTATCTGAAGAGCAAGTATCCGAACTACGACTCCCGCAAACAGGATATCGAGCAGCTTAAGCAGTACAGCAAAGGCTTCGAGAACCTTGCCGAATTCCTCGCCCAGTTGTCCCTCATGACGGGGGTCGATACCGATATCGCCCCGAATCAGGAGCCCGACCGGGAGGCGGTCTGCCTGACCTCCGTCCACCAGGCCAAGGGCCTCGAATGGAAAGCCGTCTTCCTCATCTGGCTCGCGGACGGCATGTTCCCGAATGCTCGGGTTCTCGACGAGGACGAAGACGAAGGCGGCCTCGAAGAAGAGCGGCGCCTTTTCTACGTCGCGGTGACGCGGGCGAAGGATGAGCTCTACTTGACCTATCCCATGCTTTGGCCAGGCGCTCACAACGGGGAGGTCCTCCAGCGCCCCTCCCGGTTCCTCAAGGATTTCCCCAAGGAACTCGTTGAAGAATGGCGGGTCGGGAAAGGACCGTTTTAGAGGGGAAGCGGCAAGTTGAAGCCGCCATCCGATCAATATCCCGACCTCTGCAGTTCGGCCTGCAGTTCCCGTTGGAAGGTGATCACATCCGCTTCGGATGGGCGGTAGCCTGGCTTGTCGAGATCCATGCCCAATCGGCCCATCTCATCGACATACCAGTTCCCGCCCGCACCGTCGCTGAAGATGACCCGGCCGCTGGCGAGCATGCGCGGCTTAGCGATGGCATCGAGGGTGACCTTGAGTTTCCCGGCGGGCTTGACGGGCGCCAAAGCGTCGTCGTCATCGAAATCTTCGGCTTCGTCACCGGCAAGCTTCGCCGCTTCCGGTTTGGGAGGGGCCGGTGGGTTCTTGTCCTTGAGGGAAACCTCCAGGTCCGCCACGAGCAAGCGGGCCTCCATGTAGGTCATGGCGATCCCCAACTCCTGCCCCATGCGTTTGTGGATATCGTTCAGAGAGGCGCCTTGCGCCGCCCATTCCCGAATTTTCGCTAGCTGATCTTCGCTCAGTTTCATCATCCCGCCTCACTATGAACCGGGATGCGCTGAAAAAAAGTCATGATTTCCTCCAGCATCGGCTTGCCCGTCGCGTCCGATGACGGGAGAGTCAGGATCAGCGGCCCTGGCGGAGCTACCAGTGTCCGGCCAACCAAGTCACCCCTGCCCCCATCTTCCAATTTCATGAAGATCCTCAAACTGATTTTTGGAGTCCTCTTCGGGATCCTCATCCTCATCTTTGCCCTGCTTTTCGTTTTCCGGGACAAACTGGCAAATGCCGCCCTGGCGATGGCCAAAACCGAATTGGCCGAGAGCGGGATCTTCGTGGAGTGGACCCTCGAACCCGTTTCGGTTGGTCCTGACCTGGGGTTGAAACTCCGGGACATCAAGGCCTTCCAGGATAGCAGCCTCAAGGAAACGGCGGCATCGCTCTCCAACCTCGACCTGAAAGTCCACCTGCTGCCGACCCTTCTGAATCGCAAACCGTTCCTCGCGATTTCCACTGCGGACGCAACTCTGAGCATCCTCGACCTGGAGCCGAAGGCAAAACCGGAGGATGCCGAAGAGACGAAAGCAACGCCGGAAGAGAAACCGGTGGAACCGGTCCCGCCCACCGCCCCCGCCAAGCCGGAGGTTCCCCCCACCGTCACCATCAGCGAGATCAACCTGAACGTGGACTTCGATCCCAGCCAGGTCACGGTGGCTCCTTCCAAGCTTCTTTTCCAGGGCGTACGCTTCGAGGCCAGCGGTTCCTCCAAGCTTCCGCCGGCCCCCAAGGCCAAGCACGAACCGCTCATCAAACAGGTGGAAGTCAAGGATCCCACTGCCCCTGCGGATCCCTCAAAACTAGACTTTTCTGCTCTCGCATTGCTCGCGGAGGCGCTCGACTACCGCAAAGCCGACTTCAAACCCGAAGTGAAGATCGCCTTCACGACGGGTCTAGACTCCGACTCCGCCTGGGTGATCGACGCCAAAGCGGATACGGTATCATTTCCTAGCCGGAACAAGAATCTTGCCGCCACGGCCAGTCTGATTGTCCGTCACAATGGCTCGGGAGCGCTGCGCACCGTGGTCATTAAGGATGGGGACGCCTCCGCAGAGGGCAACGCGTCGATCGAGGAGGCATTCTCCGCCTTGAATGTGACGGCGATCACCTCCACTCTCGACTGGATCGCCATTCTCCAGGATCTCCCAGCTGTTGGTCACTCGCTCGATTCCCTGAAGGTGACCAAAGCGCCGACCATCGAATTGTCTGGGCTTTGGTCGATCGCTGACATGAAGCAGTCGAACATGGTCGGCTCGATCAAGGGACTCGACGCGACCTGGACGAACGCAGTTCCGGCGGCCGGAAAAACCGCTCCGTCCCCCCCTACCCCACTGATCATTCAAGCTGCGGGAGCGACAATTGAGCTGACCAATGGGCGTCTTCGCTTCGCAGAAGGCTTCGCTACCGTTGCCGATGGGCCGGTCAGCTTCGAGTTTGGTTTGCAGCCCTTTGAAACAAATGCGATGCCCTGGACTACGAAGATCGCCGGTGAAAACATCGGGCTCGGTCAAGTCACAGGCTGTTTTGCCGAGACCAAGGTCGAAGGCACAGCCAACCTCAGTTTCGAGGGCTCCGGCGACATCAAGCCAGCGGCGCTCAGCGGCCAGGGCAACCTTCTCATCACTGCCAGTCAGCCGTTGAAAGTCCCGGTGGTCGGTCCCTTGCTGGACCTTCTCGCCACCGTGATCCCCAACCTCCTGAAAACCGGTTCCGACCGCTTGGAGACTTCCTTCGTAATCAAGGACGGTCTCTTATCGACCAAAGACCTGAGCGTGGGATTGTCTGCCGCGCAGGTGAAGGCCTCCGGCACGATCAACCTGGTCACAGAGGAAACCAGCTTTCAGGCCAATGCCAATCTTCGCGGCCCGCTCCAAAAGTTCACCCCTGGATTGGGTGAAGCGCTAGCCATCGAAGGCGGCGGCCCGCTGAAAAAAGTCCAATGGCGCTTCAAAAATCTCCAGAGCGTCAGCTCCCTCTCCGATCTAATCAAGGGCAAGGCAGCGCCCGTCCCCGCCCCAGCGACACCCGGCAGCGCACAAACGCCCGGAACCGCCACGCCCCCCTCCAAGACTGACGAACTCCTCCGCACGGTGGACCAAATCGGCGGCCTGATCAAAGGCCTGAAGGGTGAGGTCAAACCTGTTCCGGCCCCAGTTCCTGCTCCCCCGGCTCCGAACCCGTGAGTCGAATCGCCTCTTCGTAGCAGTCCTCCAGTTCCGCGATCCGGCCCTCCGCACCAAATTTCTCGACCACCGAAGCACGTGCCTGGCGGGAAAACGCGGCCAGCAAATCAGAGGAATCGAGCAGTTTGAGGATGGCCGCCGCCAGGTCCGCAGGAGATCGTTCCGGCACCAGGAAGCCGTCCCGTCCGTCATCGACGGCTTCTGGAATACCGCCGTGCCGGGTCGCGACCACTGGCAGCCCGGTGGCCATCGCCTCCAGCATCGAATTTGGGACGCCCTCCTGGTCACTGTCCGCCGCGAGTTCGCTCGGATGGAGAAAGATCTGAGCTCGCGCGAACTCCGCCCGGAGCGCAGCTTGGTCAAGCCATCCCCGGAACTCCACCGCATCTCTCAACCCCGCTTCGAGGGCAGCCTGCTCCAACTCGCGGCGCTGGGGCCCGTCCCCGCAGAGGACAAACTTCAGATGGGGAAACCGCTCCACCACCGTGCGCATCGCTTCGATCGCGGTGAGAATGCCCTTCTTCGGGATCAGGCGGCAGGCTTGAACGATCCGCCACGCCCCCCCGGAAGGCGGCACCCGCACCGTGGCGGGAACCGCATCGAGCGGAACGGGAGTCCGGTTGAGCCGGAGCTTGTTCCGAGGCACGCCGAGCCGGGCGAGTTCATCAAGGAGGGAATGACTACGGGCCAGGATGAGCCGCGCCTTCCCGGTGACGGCCAGAAAGTCCGCCGTGCGATCGCCCTTGGCGAAGTGGGCGACATCGACTCCATGGAACGAGATGATGTAGGGGATTCCGGTCCGCAGGAGGATGTTCTTGTAGGTCACCGCCTTGTGACCGTAGTAGACATGGACCAGGGCGGGTTGATGCCGCTCCAAACGGGGGAGAAGATCGAACGGGTAATAGGGCTTCACGTCCTTTTCGATCCGGAATGGAGGCGGCCACTGGCGGACGATGTATTTGAACCAAAAGCGTAGAAACAGATTCCCGCGCGGCTTCGGGCGGGGCAGCTTCACGAGAACCTCAACCGGAGCAAAGGGGAACTGATCCGGATGGCTAAGTTCCTCGGTGAAGACGATGGTGCGGAAGCGGTGCAAGCCGATGACCTGGCGGTAGATACTTTGCATCTCCGGCTTGAGAAAGGTTCCGCAAACGGAGGCCACGAGAGGGACTTCAGATTCGTTCATGCGCAGGCAAGCCCTCACCCGGAACGGACAGACGTCAAGAATCGGAATCAAATTCCCGTTGCAATGGACGCAATCCGTGATTTTATCTGCACCTCACAAAAAAGTTCCACCCGGCCCCAAGGAGGGGCTCCTGGTTGGGAACGCGGATGAGTCCGCCGAATCCCGGCCAAACTGGAAAGCAATGAGTCAAACCACTACAGATCCCGCCAGCTACCGCCTCCACGAAGGAGACACTGGCAGTGCCGACGTCCAAATCGCGCTTTTGTCTGCGCGCATCACGTATTTGACGGAGCATCTTTCCGTTCACGAGAAGGACTTCTCCTCGCGCCGCGGCCTGCTGCGTCTGGTCGCCCAACGCCGCCGCTTGCTTGACTTCCTCGCCGAAAAGGCCCCTGACCGGTATCAGAAGATGCTCAAGGGACTCGGCTTGAGGCGCTAATTTTTTCAAGGACGACAAACACCGGCACTCCCGGTGTTTTGTTGTTTCTGCCTTGCGCGTGAAGGCGTCGGGCACCGCGCAAGTCACCTTCGTCGCGCCGATTCGGTGCAGGGTGGCGCACTCCCCCCAGCGTGGGCTGATCGGGCCATTGGCTCGTGGCCAACCAATTCCAAAAAACATATGAGTATCCAAAGAGTATCGAGCCAAGTCGGCTCAAGCGAAATGATCTTCGAAACAGGGAAGATCGCAAAACTGGCCGATGGTGCCGTCACCGTCCAGATGGGTGATACCGTGATTCTCGTCACGGCGGTCTCCCAAACCAAAATCAAAGAGGGGCAGGACTTCTTCCCCCTCTCCGTGGAATACAAGGAAAAGGCGGCTGCGGCCGGACGTTTCCCCGGCGGCTACTTCAAGCGTGAAGGCCGTCCCACCGAAAAGGAAATCCTCACCTGCCGGATGACGGACCGCCCCCTGCGCCCGCTTTTCCCCAAGGGTTACCTCTACGACACCCAAATCGTTGCCCTGCTTCTCTCCGCTGACGGCGAAAATGATTCCGACATCCTCGCGATGAACGGTGCGTCCGCCGCGCTCTGCGTCTCCGACATCCCCTTCGCGGGCCCGATCGGTGCCGTCCGGGTCGGCCGGGTCGATGGTGAGTTCGTGGTCAACCCGACTCATTCCGAGCGGGAAGATTCCGATCTGGACCTCGTCTACGTTGGCAACAAGACCGACGTCATCATGATCGAAGGCAGCGCCATTGAGCTGCCCGATGACGAATTCAAGAAAGCGCTGACCTTTGCCCAGGAGCAGGTCGTCAAGCTCATCGCCGCCCAAGAAGAACTGGCCGCCAAGGCCGGGGTGACCAAGCGCGACGCTCCGCTAAAGCTGGTCCAACAGGATCTCCTCGAAATCGCCTATCAAGTGGCCGGCGATCGCATCGAAGACGCCCTCTGCCAACCGAAGAAGACCGAACGCGGCAAGGCGGTCGGAGCTTTGAAGGACGAAGTCGTCAGCGCCGTGAAGGCGAAGTATCCGGAAGCGGGCAGCTACGAAATCGCTGAAGCCTTCGAATACCTCCAGAAGAAGGCAGCTCGCAAGGCCGTCATGGAAAACGGCCGCCGCATGGATGGCCGGACCGACAACCAACTCCGGCAGCTCAGCGCCGAGGTGAAGGTCCTTCCCCGGGTCCACGGATCCTCGCTCTTCAGCCGCGGTGAAACCCAGGCGTTGGCCATCGTCACGCTGGCTCCATCCGACGAATCCCAATTCTTCGACAACTACACCGGCGGAAGCGACTCCAAGCGTTTCATGCTTCACTACAACTTCCCGCCGTTCAGCGTCGGTGAAGCCGGTCGTTTCGGTGGGCAAAACCGCCGGGAAATCGGCCACGGCGCTCTCGCGGAGAAATCCCTGGAGCCCTTGCTCCCGAGCGAGGAAGAATTCCCCTACGCCATCCGCGTGGTCAGCGAAATCATGGAATCCAACGGCTCCACCTCGATGGCCTCCGTCTGTTCCGGATCGATGGCCCTCATGGACGCCGGCGTACCGATGAAGCGTCCTGTCGCCGGGATTTCCTGCGGTCTGATGACCGAGTTCGATGACAACGGCAACATGCTCAAGCATCAGTGCCTCCTCGACATCATCGGCAACGAAGACTTCTTCGGTGACATGGACTTCAAACTCTGTGGAACCACGGTCGGTGTCACCGGTTACCAGCTCGACCTCAAGCTGCCCGGCCTTCCGATGCACATCCTCTTCGAAGCGATCGACCGCACCCGCGACGCCCGTATGAAGGTCATCGATGTGATGAACTCGGCGATCTCCACCAATGGTGGAATGAGCCCATACGCCCCGCGGATCGAAACCATCAAGATCAGCCCCGACAAGATCGGCGAGCTCATCGGACCAGGCGGGAAGAACATCAAGGCGATTCAAGCCGAGTCCGGAGCGGAAATCTCCATCAAGGACGACGGCACCGTGCTCATCTATGCATCCAAGGCGGAAAGCCTTCTGCGCGCCAAGCAGATGGTAGAACGCGTCTCCAAGGAGATCGAGGTCGGTGAGATCTACTTCGGTAAGATCGTCTCCACGACCAACTTTGGTGCCTTCGTGGAAGTGTTCCCCGGCAAGGACGGGATGATCCACATCTCCGAACTCTGCGATAAGCGGGTCAACACCGTCGAAGAAATCGTCAAGAAGGGCGACATGGTTTGGGCCAAGTGCATCGGGATCGATGAGAAAGGCCGCGTCAAGATGAGCCGCAAGGCCGCCATGAAAGAACGTGCCGAGCAAGAAAAAGGCACTGCCCCCGCTGCGGATCAGGAAGGCTAATCCTTCCCGTTGTTGGCAGTCGTCAGTTGTCAGCCAGCCGATCCCCCGGGGTCGGCTGGCTTTTTTGTGGAGTTTGCCCGGGAGGAGAAGTCCGGCCTGTCGCCTCACCGAAGTGAAGCGAGACGCTCCACGATCTCCACAAACGTGGGCCGCTCACTTACCCTAGAACTTAGGCATTCCTCTCGGAGGCCCTCCATCGGAGACTTCGATCCCTCATCGTCGCAGCGCTCTAGGAGTTCTCCGAGCAAAAGACCGAAGGCGCGCACTTCGATTCGTTGCAGTGAACGGGCCTGGGCACCGCTGACGTCATAGGCTGATGCCGCGCCGAAGTCGCTGAGGAGTGCGGTGCCGTTTGCACGCCAGAGGATATTGTGCGCATAGAGGTCACCATGGAGGATTCCCCGTGCATGGAGGTGAGCCACCGAATCGGCGATCCCGAACGCCGTGCGCAAGACGACCGCCGTTGTGAAACACCGCACGTCTGGATACACATCCCGGGTGAAGGTCTCCAGGGTGGGTGGGCCGGCTAGGTTGATGAACTCACGATCTATCAGCTCCATGACCATCGCAGCGGAGTTCTCTGGATGTTGGATCACGCGACCAAGCACCGGCACCAAATGCGGATGACGACCGGCTGCCAGGCATGCCGCCATTTCGGCTACAGGGAGTCCATCACTGGTGAGATCGCCTTTGAAGACCTTCACCGCCACCTCTCGCCCCCTCCCCGAAGCGTCACGCCAAACCGCTTTATTGATAATTCCCGAAGCCCCCTGCCCCAGCACCTCCCGGATCTCCAGATCCGCCCAATCAATCGTCGGCATGTCCTCTGCGGCGTCGAGCAAAGGCCTACATCCCGGATTGCCCCCCAGAGCCAGCCAGGCGAGCCTCGGCATCTCCAAAAGCCACGTCGGAAGTTCCACCACCCGGTTCGCGGCGAGGCGCAATAGTTCCAGGCGCTCACAGGTGGCGAGGCCTTGCGGCAACTCTTCCAATGCATTGCCCGTGAGCATCAGCTTACGCAGTTTCGGGCAGTTCCCAATCGCCTGCGGCAAGGTGCGCAGGCGATTTCCCGTGAGGATAATCGCTTCCAGAGAAGGCGAAAACGCCCCGTCGGCGATGCTCTCGATCCGGCATCCCCGGAAGCCGATGGTCGTCAAACTTCCGCAGGCTCCCAAACCTTCGGGCAAATGGGTGATCGGGTTGCCGGAGGCAAAGAGGATCCGCAGCTTTTTCAACCGGCCCAGATCCTCCGGAATCGAGGGGATCTGGTTCGAAGAGATATCCAAAAATTCCAGGGTATCAGCCAGAGCAAAGACCTCCTGCGGTAACTCCGTCAGCCTACAGCCATTGAGAATGAGCCGGGAAGAGCCGCTCAGCTCGTTGGATCGAAGCTTGGCCAGGGTGTCTAATGACGAATCCATCGCCGAAAGAAAGCCGAGACAAACGCATGGGCCAGCGGAATGTCTTCGGCATGGCTTGTTCAGAGGTCAGCGTAACGGCACTAGGCAGTTCCGCGAACGCCGACTCACTGGGCAGGTTCGATGACCATTTGCCCCGAAAGCATAGGCGAGGTCGACAGAGTGGTCTCGGGCGGGCCAGCTTGCGGCAGCCGAGGCAGTTGAAAATGCCCGACGCCGATTCCGAGCGAGGGGACGAGAAGCCCGCTGTAGGTGACCTCGCGAGATAGGGTTTGCGACAAGTTCAAGGGATTCTGATCCTGAAGCCGGAAGCTTCCCTGGAGGGCACCGGTGGCCGGATTGATTCGCAGTTCGAGACGGGCAGGGTTGCTGAAGCCGGTGTTGAGAAGCCCCTGATGCTGCTCATTGATCCGGAAGGTGCGATTCAATTGAGAGGCCAAACTGGCCTCATCAATCAGAGCGCCAGCGAAGGAGATCATCGCGTTGTCCGCTTGGTCCGGCAGGTTGAGGACGAGATCGCCCAAACCGGGCGGTGTGTATTTCCCCCCCATGAGGTCCAGGCCATGCACCGCAAAGCCCGAGGCGTAACTCCGGCCCGAGACGGGCCCCTGCTTGAACCAGTCCAACGATCCAGTCACGGTGTTATCCAAATAGGCAGCAGGAGTGCCTGGCGTGATTTGGGCCCAGCCCTGAGCGGAACCGCTCGCCCGGTAGAGAGAAAAGTGCAGCGCGAACTGGCCGCTGGAGGCGAGGTAACCGCTGGAAGTCGCCCGGCTTCCATCCGCCATGGAACCGGACCATGCCGTTCTGCCAGCGCTCGTCAAGGTAAGCCGCCCGTAACCATTTCCTTGCGGGAAATCCAAGTTGTTCAACCAGGCGCTCTGCGGTTCCAGGGCGCTTGCGTAAGTCCCCGCATAGGCGGTCGCCGGATTGGCCCGGGCGTCCCAAGGATTGCGACGCGCGGTGACTGCGGCTGTAGCGGCGGAGTCATCCGAGAGTGTTCCGGACAATTCACCCGTATCGGAATCGATCACGAAATCAAACTCCAGATGAGGCGAAAACCGCACCAACGAGCTGGGACTATTCGTAAGAAATGTGTCGAGTTGGCTGCGGAAGCGATAGGTCTGGCCCTTGATCTGGAACGCGCCGCTGTAGCTGCCTGTCGAGGAGATCAGTAGGCTGACAGTGCCCCCGAGGCCTCCATTGATCGAGTCCTCGCGTTCGACCAGGCCGGTGAATAGGCCCGGCGTTAAGCCGGGGAGCGGCAGTACGGTGATCGTGTTTCCAATCGCTGTACTGACGCCAGCGGCGTTCCGCGCCGTGATGACCAGTGGATAACTCCCCGCGACCCGGGGTTTGCCGGAGATTTCCCCCGTTCGGGCGTTGCAGATTACTCCAGGGGGCAAACCCGTCACGGAAAAGGAGTCGGGATCGTTGTTCGCGCTGAGGGTATCAAAGACATCTCCGCCGACAATCCAGGTGCCGGGTGAATAGCCGTTCATCACTGGTTTGCGCCGGATCGCCAGAAAGAAATCGCCGCTCGTGATCCGGCGCGTGCCGAGGGTGACCTCGCAATAGTAACTGTCGATATCTGCAGGACCGGTATTCGAAATGCGCAGGCTGCGGGTCCCGGTGCCGGTGAGATTTCCTTCGTTATTAAGGCGTGATCCATCCCGGTACCAGGCGAAGGAGAGTCCGGCTCCAGCCGCCGGGAGGGTGAGGACTGCGGTGGCCCCCTCATTGACGAGGACATCCCGGGGCGCGACATCAACGACGCCAACCCGCGAGGCAGGTGAAGTCACGCTGGCAACGGCATTACTGACGCGAACGGTGTAGGAACCCGCCTGGGAGAGCCTGGCACTCTCAAAGTCGTAGGACGGCTCCGTGGCGCCCGGAATCGCGACGCCGTCCTTGAACCAACGATAGCTCAGCGGATCGGTGCCAGACGCCGTAACCTGGAGGCTGCTCGCATCCCCGATTCCGATGAGCAAGGTGTCGGCCGGTGTAGAGACAATCGCCGGACGAAACCGGAGGTTGATCGCAAAATTCCCGCTAATCAGGGTTTGCCCCCCCAGGGTGACACGGCAGGTGTAAGTAGCCACGTCGCTCCCTGTGGCTGCGGAAATGCGCAACGTGCCTGAGGTCGCCCCCGAGATTCTACCTCCGTTCACCAGAGGTTCGGCCCCCTTGAACCACAAGAACGAAAGGCCCTGGCCGGAGTAACTGAGCTTAAGAGTCGCCGTAGAACCTTCGTTCACCAGGACTTCGCGGGAATCGAGGTTCACCACCCCCAGATTCGCCGCCGGCGTCACCACGGAGTCCAGCGCATTGCGCAATGTGACGCTGTAGGCCCCGGCACTGGCGATCGCCACCGCATTGATCGCGTAGACTTCGTCGTTGGCCCCTCCGATCGTCACCCCATTCTTGCGCCAGGCATAGGTCACGGGAAGACCGGCCCCGGCCGAAACTGCGAATGCCGCCGGGTCCCCCAAGCCAGTGAGCAGGGGAGCGGGGGCCGCGACCCTGACAAACTTCGTCGTGAAAAAGTCCGATTGATTTCCGGACCAGGTCTCCCCAGTGGTGACGATGTGGTCCTCATCGTCCACGAACAAGGCAGTAGCGTTGTCGTCCGCGCCGCTGCCGGTGTAACGGCGGGACCAGGTGACGGAGCCGGTGTCACCATTGAGCAAGAGCGTCATCGCGTCCGCGTTGGTGTTCCAGGAATAGCCGACCACGACCGCGTTGCCCGCGCTGTCCACGGCGACCCCCACTCCGGCATCCGCGCGGTTGGCGGGCCCATTGTATCGTGAACCCCAGAGGAACTCACCATCGATGGCGGCGTACTTCGCCGTGAAGATGTCCTGATTGCTGCCATTCCACGAAATGCCCGTCACCACGACATTCCCGGCGGGATCGACCGCCAGCCCGCTCGGGGTATCGCTGTCGTTGGCTGGGCCGTTGTAACGCGCCTCCCAAAGCACGGCCCCGTCGCTCGCCGCGAGCTTGGCGGTGTGGAAATCATCATTGCCCCCGGTGCCGCGAGAAGTTCCGGTGACGAGGACATCGCCCGAGTCGTCGATGGCGATGTCACTGGCCCGATCTTTGCCGCTGGCGGGGCCATTGAAGGGAATTTCCCAGAGCACCATGCCATCGCTGCCGCGCAGCCGGACGGTGAGGAAGTCATCGTTGCCACTGCCGTTGCGCGCATACCCGGTGACGAACGCGTCCCCGGTGGAACTCACTGCAATCCCAACGGCCCGATCCGCGCCCGCCCCCGCGCCGTCCTCCGTTACGGACCACACCGTTGTCCCCGTGGCTCCGTCGAGCTTGAGCACAGCGAAATCGTCATGACCTGCCGCATTGCGAAGATGGCCTACGACCAATACATCACCGGATGAATCGATAGCTAGGCCGGTCGCAGCATCGTCTCCGGCACCCGATCCATCGATCCGGGACTCCCAGAGAAGCGCTCCGCTCGCTCCATCAAGCTTGAGAGTGAGGAGATCGGAGTGGCCGGAAGAATTGGCAGAGGAGCCCGTCACGAGGACGTCACCGGAGGCGTTCACGGCAAGGGCACTCGCGCGATCGACCGCCAGGCCAGGGCCATCGTAGCGCCGCTCCCACAACTGGTTGCCGGTGCTCCCGTCCAACCGGACGACGAGTATGTCATCGTGGCCGGAGGCGTTTTGGGACGTCCCTGCGACCAGGATGCCCCCCGATGGGGCCACCGCCACGGCGATTGGGCGGTCGATCCGGTTGGCGGTGGAGTCGTAGGTGTTGAGCCAGGACTGGAACTGGGTTTGTGCGCTCAGCCCGGGCGCGCAGGTGATCAAGGCGCACAGAGAAATCGGCGCGAGACGCATCAACATGCCTGAGCATGCGGCGAAGATCGGTTGCATGGTGGCGAAGGACTGGGAGGGAGACGAGGCAGCGACCGGGAGAATCTGGAGCTAAGAGCCCCTCAACTATCCAACCTGCGTTTAACGCAGAGGTAAAGCGTCAATTTCGTCACTTCAAAACGTCCCGCTCCTTCGCCTCGATCATTGACTCTGGTTGGACTTTCCTGTAACGGGGACGAGGCTATGCCCAAGCGTGCCCTTGTCAGGGGGCTGCCGCCTGGAATCATCCTAAATTTCCACTCCCCATGAAAACACCTCTCGCGGGATTTCTCTTGCTCCTTGGTTTCGCGGCGTCGGCATTTGCTCAGGATCCGGTCAATATCCTTGATCCAGTCCCAGGTCTTGCTTTGAAGGCAACCTGCACCGAAAGCTACGGGGAATCCCTACGCAGGAATTGCACCGCTGACGATTTCGGCGAAGTGTCCTGCGAGGAGATTGAAGTGACGCGCGGCTCCGGAACGATCGCGATCACCGCATCACTGGCCGATCTCGACCTCTCCAGCGTGTCGGAAGACACAGCGGTTTCCTGTCGCTTTGGGGGGTTCAACCACAGCCAGACACTGGGCGAGGCCACTACCTTGAACCTGGCGCGACGCACCGCGACGTTCGTTTCCGGCTTTGACGAAGAGATCATCAACGCGGATGGGGACTCGACCACCCGGTTCGTGCGCACGGGAAGCATCACGTATTCCTGGACGCAAACCGCTTTGGTGATCAGCGCCAGCTTCGATCTCTCCAGCGACTTCGGCCAAATCGGAACCACAGCCTTCGACGGCGTCCCCGGCCCCATCGATACCAATGTGGAGGCGGAGGTGGGCTTTGCAGACTTAAAAGGGATTCGCAAGGTCTACTTGACCGGTAGCTGCGTGGTCAAGGTAGTCGGCCAAACCGATGATTCACCCGGGACCGAATTGTCCACAATCAACCTGTCTGGCAAGGCCGATTACGAATTGCCGCGGGTAGCAGTGAAAACCCCGGCATCTCAGGCGAAAATTCCTCTCGACAACGGTCCAACCCTTACGGTCACAGGCTCGGCGTCGGATGGATTCCTTCTCTCTGAGGTGCAGGTCCGGATCAACGGAGGAGACTGGGCCAACGCGGAGATCGCATTTAAGGAGATTGGGATCGATGAGGCGGACTTGCCGATTTTCTCCGAACAATCCGGGACTTGGTCGATTGCGATGGAAGCCGTCCCCGGGCCGAACCTCCTAGAGGCGCGTGCCGTTGATGGGGATGGCAACCTTTCTTTGCTCGCTCCCCGGGTGATCCATTACCAGGTCCCCGCGCAACTCACGGTCGAGCTGTCTCCTCCGGGAACAGGGCGGGTGAGCAGCGGATTCTTGGGCACGAGTTCGCGGCTGGAGGGCGTTACCTATACCGTGACAGCGTCGCCGAGCTCCGGCATGGTATTCGATGGTTGGGAGACTTCCGAAGGCCAGACCTTCGTGACGCCCACGCTGAAATTCGTCATGAGGCAGGATCTCATCCTCACCGCGAAGTTCGCCCCCAATCCATATTCATCCGCCCCCGGTCTGACCGGAAGCTTCTTCGGAGTGATCCGCCCCAATCCGGATGCCAACGAACCCGCGGGCCTTTCCCATGAAAACACGGGATGGATCGACCTGAAAATCAGCACGGCGGGAGCTTGCAGCGGCAACCTGATTTTCGCTGGGAATACCTACCTACCCTTCCGGGGAGTTTTTACCGGCGGAGGGTTGGCACAAATCGATGTCACCCGCCGGGGCTCGCCGTCGATCCGGGTAAACATGCAAATCAACACTTCCAGCGGAGGCGAGGAGGGAGTCACCGGAACGTTGTCAGACTACGACTGCGTCTTCGGAGCCCGCAAACCCGCTTTCAGCCGCTCGGAACCCTACACGGGACCGAACCAGTTCACTCTGGCCATTCCGCACCCCGGCGGAATCGATACCGCCCCCACGCCCCAAGGCAGCGGCTACGCCACCTTCACGGTTTCCTCCACCGGTCAGGCTTCCTTTTCGTTCGTGCTTGCGGATGAGACATTGGTCACCCTGTCCGCTCCGCTGACCGAAGCCGAAGGTTTCCCGATCCCGATCTATCGAGCTCTCTACCGCACCAACACCGGCTGCATCCAAGCTTCGATTCTTCTGGAGTCGACCTCTGGACCGGAAGGCACATTCTTCTGGTCCCGGCCTGCGGATAGCCGCAACGCCGATTACCCTGCCGGATTTGCTTTTCAGTCGGGACTTCAGATTGCCCCGTTTACTTACACCCCGGGTGAGCTCATTGTTTCCGCCTTGGTTCCGGGCGACCCGTTGACTTTGCAACTGACAGACGGCGGATTGATGGATCCCGTCTCCGCGACGTTCACCATGAACGATCCCGTCAACGTGCCGGTGTTCGACACCCCTGTCCCCCTCGGCCTCACCCTATCGTTCCTGCCCCGCCGGGGACGCCCGACTGGGGTCTTCACCGGAACCTACCTGCATCCGGACACCGGTCGCGTGCTCTCCATCAAGGGAGTCGCGCTCCAAGACCACATCGGTGCTGGCTTTTTCCGCGGTGCTCCTGGTGAGGGCCACGGAAAGATTTCCATCATGGAGCCCTAACTAGAGGCCCAGCTATTGGCACAAACCAGAGCTGTAACCCTCCCTTCGGATCCAGCCTCAGCCAAAATGCTGCGCGATCTTCCCCTTCAGGAAGTCGACGCTCCGGGCCAGCTGCTCCATTCCTTCCACTCCGTCCTCGATGCTGATCCAGCCATCGAATCCGACTCGCTTTAGCTCCGCAAAGATCGCATCGTAGTCGTTCAGCCCCTTGCCGATCTCGCCGTGGCGGAGACGCTTGGCGTAACCGGTGGCACCGCCCTCCTCGCGCCGCAGATCTTCCAGAGTTCCCTCGGCTAGGTAACGATCGCTGGCGTGCATCGTGACGACGCGACTGGACACCCGTTTGAGCAACTCAACCGGATCCTCGCCGGCCAGGAAGGTGTTGCTCGGGTCGTAGTTGACCCCGAAAAACGGATGCCGGACCCGATCGACCAAGCGGCAGAAGATTTCCATTTTTTGGGCGAACTCGGGATACTCCCAGAAGTCATCCTTGTAATGGTTTTCAATGATCAGGGTGACTCCGCGCGATTCCGCATGCGGCAAACAGGCTTCGATGCAGGTGGCGGCGTATTCGATCCCATCATCGACCGACACCTCGGGACGGCGTTGCCCGCTCAGGACCCGGCAGTAGGAAGCGCCGAGCGTGGCCGCCATGTCGATGTGCCACTTCTGTTTCGCGATCTCACGCTCACGGAAAACCGGCTCCGGATGAGTGAAGTCGGGGGAGCAGCAGAGCATCGGGATGACCTTGCCACGTTTCTCAACCTCCTCACGAAAGCGCGGCCAGTTGGCCTCATCCTTCATTTCGAGAAATCCGGCATACCACTCCAGCCCCTGAACATCCAGGGTCGAGGCGAGGGTGATCCATTCGGAGACTTTCATGGAGCCATCCTTGCAGAGAGCCTGCATGAAGGCTTTGGGGAACGCGGCGAGCTTGGGCATGATCAGTCAGGAATGTGTCCCCTGGAAGGCCCGCTGCGCAAGAGCCAGTGCTCCGGAAACTCCAGCCAAGTCGCCGAGCCCGGGAGGCACGAGGTAGCCGTCGATCTCTTCGATGATCTCCGGGACGTGCAGGTAACCGTTGAGGAGCCGCTGCACATGACGCCGGACGGATTCCAAAACGCCGGGCCCCTTCATCACTCCGCCCCCGAGAACGATCCGCCGTGGAGACAGAGTCACAATGATGTTCACGATCCCGTGCGCCAGGGTCAATCCCACCTCCTCCCATGCTGGAGAATCCGCGGGAAGCAACGCAGCTTTCGTGACGCCCCAACGCTTCGCGATGGCCGGTCCGCAGACGAATCCTTCCAGGCAGGATACGTGAAACGGACACTGACAAAGGGGATCCACCACGCTAGGTGTTTGCGGAGCCGGAACCATGAGATGCCCGATCTCAGGGTGAAGCAACCCGTGCAACGGTTTCCCGTTCACCAAGACACCGCCACCCACCCCTGTCCCCACCGTAAGGTAGACCAGCGGATCGATCCCCTGCCCCGCCCCCCAAAGATGCTCGCCCAAAGCGGCCGCGTTGACATCCGTGTCGAACCCCACCGGCACAGCGAATCGCTCCCGCATCCGGTCCACTAGGGGCACGTTCCGCCAGCCCGGTTTGGGCGTCGTGGTGATGCAACCGTAAGTCGGGCTGGTGCGATGGAGATCGACCGGCCCAAAGGAACCAATTCCGATCGCGCCAAAAGGACCGTGCTCACGGGAAGCGGAATCAAGCCACTCGATCACTTTGCCGATTGTCTCTTCCGGCGTGGTGGTATCGATCTTGGTGGCACGAAGATCCGTGGGCCCAGTGCCCAGGGCGACGACGAACTTGGTTCCACCGGCTTCGATCCCGGCGAAAAGGGATGCGTTCATTGGGCGGACGAAACCGGTGGCACAGTGGATGCGTCCTTGGGCGGGTTGCGCCCGATGAACGGATGCTGTTCCAGGTCGACCACCTGCCCGCTGATCGGCCCGCTTTCATCCGCCAGCCAGTAGACTGCGGCGACGGCGATTTCGTCCGGCCAAAGGATCCGGCCTGCGGGTGCGTAGACCCGGGGCACGGACTTATACCAGTCGTCCGCCAGCCCGTGTTCGCGTTTGCGGGCGGCCTCGTTTTCCGTGAGGACCCACCCGGGGTTGATCTGGTTGACGCGGACGCCGTCCTCCCGGTGCAAGGTGTCCCCGAGATTGCGGGTCAGCGTCATCAGGGCGCCCTTGGACACGCTGTAGGGCATCAGGTTCGGCTCGCCACTGTGGGCATTCACGGAGCCGATGTTCAAAACGCAGCCGCGCGTCTTGCGCAATTCGGGCAAAGCCGCCTGAATCAGCAAGAAAGGAGCAATCAAATTGATTTCCATCATCCGCCGGAAGTAGCGACCATCGGTCGTCTCGATGTTCCCCGTGTGCACCAGAGCCGCGTTGTTGACCACCGCATCGAGCCGGCCAAATGAGTCGATGGCCAGTTCCACCAAACGGACTGGAGTGTCCGGGATCGTCAAATCCGCGACGAGCAACACCGCATGATCCGGTCCCAGTTCCGCGACGACTTCTTCTCCCAGTTCCCGCTCCAGTCCGTGGATGACGACACGGGCTCCTTCCGAAACACATCGGCGTGCGATCGCTCTACCGATTCCGGTACAGCTTCCCGTCACGATGATCACTTTATTCTCCAGGCGCATGGACGAACCTTGAATGCGGAACGTAGTTTGTCGATGGTCGATTGATTCCCTGATGCATCCAGCTCTCGCCGAAACCGATCACCGCCCCTGGGCCATCCCCGAGCGCCCTTGGGCTTGGCGGCAACGCTGGTGCGATTTGCTCTTCGCTCATTGGCCGGTCCCGGTGTCGGCTCTCCGGCACTTGGTCCCGGAATCGCTTGAAATTCAGCAGTTTGGGGGAACGTCGTGGGTCGGCGTCGTCCCGTTCCGGATGGAAGGGGTGACGATGCGCGGGCTGCCGGAAATGCCCGGCCTTTCAAACTTTTTGGAGCTCAATCTCCGTCTTTACGTGGAGTACCAGGGACGTCCCGGCGTCTGGTTCCTCAGCTTGGATGCCTCAAACGCCCCGGCGGTGTGGGCAGCCCGAACCTTTTTCCACCTGCCTTACTTCCGGGCACGAATGCGCATGAGGGAGTTTGCTGGAGATTTCTACTATGATTCGGAGCGCATCGTGGGCGGCCAAGCGATGGAGGCGATCTATGCACCGTCTGGAGATAGTTACCTTGCGAAACCAGGAACACTCGAACACTGGCTCACGGAACGATATTGTCTCTACACGCAATCCCCCTCCGGAACACTTTACCAAGGTCAGATCCACCACAAACCCTGGCCCCTCCAACCGGCCAAAGCCGAGTTCCCCTTCAATGACCTGGCCGCGCCACACGGCTTCTCCCTGGAAGGTCAACCGCCCCTCCTTCACTTCGCCCAAAGCCTGGACGTCGTAGTCTGGGGCCTGGAACCGTTGTGATCAGGGCGTTCAATCGAAAATTCAGGATCGACTGAGATCACTCCGTTTGGGCAACCCGACCCTTGTGCGCTGCAAACATCTCTAAGGTCCGGTCCCTCTCCTCTGAATGCCTCACCATCGGCAATGGATACTTCGGGGCCACCCGCAGGCCGGGCGCTGGTTCTGTGGCGAGCACCGGACCAGGAACATTCTTCAACTCCGGCACCCATGTCTTGATATACTCACCGTCCGGATCATAGCGCTTCGTCTGGGTCCAGGGATTCTGGATCCGAAAGTAGGGAGCTGCATCGGCCCCGGTTCCCGCCGACCATTGCCAGCCGCCGTTGTTGCTGCCGATCTCACCATCCACGAGCTGGCGCATGAAGTAGGCTTCGCCGTGCCGCCAGTCGATTTGCAGATCCTTGGTCAGGAACATGGCCACGATCATCCGGACGCGGTTGTGCATGAAGCCGGTGGCGAGCAATTCGCGCATCCCGGCATCGACGATCGGGAATCCGGTCTCGCCGCGCGTCCAGCGTTCGAAACGCTCGTCGGCTTCGCTCCAGGGCATGCCGCGCCATTGCGGGTTGAACTCTAGTTCCAGGACCTCGGGCCAAGTGGCGAGAATCGAGGCGTAAAATTCCCGCCAAGCGAGTTCGCCGATGAACTTGTCATAGCTGGCCCGCTCCGCGTTGGTCGCCGCAACCGATGCCGCGACCGTCTTCGCATAGACCTCGCGAATCGAGACCAAGCCAAATCTCAGATCTTGGCTGAGCCGGGAGGTGGATTGGCCGGAAGGGGAGTTCCGATCCTCCCCATAACGGCGCAGCGGACCTTGCAATGATTTGCGAAGGCGCTCCCGGGCGGCACGTTCCCCCGCCTCAGGAAGACTAGCGCCGGACGGTTGCAGACCCCAGCTGGAAAGATCTGGAAGCGGCAACGAAGCGACCTCGGGCGTCTTCAATGGCCCTGGCTTGGGACCTGGAGCCGCCTTATCCAACGATCGCCAAACCTTGCCGTAGGGGGTGTAGACCCTGAACGGTCCTCCGGTCCCGGTGCGGACCTCGTCCGGCTCGTGGATGAAGTGATCCTTGAACCCGTGCGCCTCGGCCCCCATTTCCCGGCAAACCCGCTCGACTCGTTCCTCAGTCGATTTGCCGAATGGATCGGGATCGCGATTGAAATATACCGCACTCGCCCCGCTCTCCCGGATCAAGCCAGCTAGTTCCTCTTCGGCCCGGCCGCGCCGGACCACAAGGCGTCCCTCGATCGTGCGGAGGTTGCCGTCGAGAGAACGCAAGCACCCACAGAGAAACTCCTGCCGCACCGGCCCGGTCCAGCGATGCGATCCGTGCCAGTCGCTGGCGACGTAGACCGGGATCACCTCCGCGCCCGTGGCGCACGCGGCATTAAGGGCGGTGTTGTCGGTGATACGGAGATCCCGCCGGAACCAGTGGATAACGCGATGAGCCATCGGGCCCCGATACGCTAATTCTAAGGGAACGGACGCCAATCATTCGGCGGGTCCCATACTCCATCTGAACGTGAGCATCTGGGGCCGATGGTCGGAACCAAGATGGGGACCAAGCCTGCGCTCATCAATGACGAGGGGTGCCGAGCACAACGCATGATCGATTGGCAGCATAAGAACGGACCGGGTGTTCCAAGTTGGCCACCAGGCGGGCCCGGGCTGCCTGAAATCAACGCCGCCACGCTCGCGAAGGATGTCTATGGTCCGGGACCAAGGACTCGCATTGAAATCCCCTGCCACCAAAACCGGAATGTCCCGGTCCTTCGCGAGAAGATCACCGAGTTCCTCAGCCTGCCTCCGGCTATCGATCGCCAGATCGGAGCGCGTCGTGCCCTCCCACGGGCACCTCTACCCACGTCGTTTGCAAAATCGGTACCGCATTCGAAAACGCTACCGCCACGGCGAAGACCGCGAGCCACCGGTGCCGAAACACCGCAAACCACCCCACAGCCGCCAGCGACAAGAGCGTGAGTTGCAGCCGGAAGTGGTCGCATAGATCGAACAACCAAAACCAGCGCCCGAGCCATCCGGCGAACGTCGCACAGAGACAGAGCGTCGCCACCACATCGATCACCCCGTTCAGACGAATCTGTGGCCTCAGGAAGGGGGGCAGCTCGGATGGTGATGCATGCATCCGCACGGCCTATCACACTTACGCGACCGGAAACACCGGAATCCGCAGCCGGACCGCCGCGTCATGCATTCGCTGGTCCGTGCTGCAAAGCGGAAAATCCTGACTGAGGTCGCAAGCCGCCGCGTGGATCGCATCGAGCGTCCGCAACGGCACCTCGGGATGACACTGCTCCAGGATATGGTTCGCCTTCTTCAGCGCGACCGTATTGAGAGGATGCAAGAGAATCTGCTTTGATTGGACCTGCTCCAGAAAAACTCGCCAAGCCCGGGTTCGTTGCTCCGCCGAGATCGCCCGGTTGCGTTCCTTGGAGAGCAAGGCGGACCAGACTTCGGTCATGGCTAACTCTGAGGTGGACAGCAATTGCCCCTCCAACGCGCTTTGGAAAAACTCGCTGTCTGCCTCACGAACCAGAAGTTTTACGACGATGGAAGAGTCCAGGTACATCACCAACCGCGTCCGTCCCGGTCCTCCCGGATGATTTCTTCTGCGGAGGGTCCTCCCTGCCATTCCGGCATGGTCATCAGATGCTCCCGCGTCCCGCGAAAGGGCACTCTCCCGGCACAGTCCTCCATGGGAATCAAGCGAGCCTTGGGCCGCCCATCGCTCGTGATAATGATTTCCCGGCCACCGGCGACCTCCTCCAGCAATGCCGACAAATGAGCCTTGGCCGAACGGACACTGATGCCCTTTCCAAGTCCCGGCAAAGAACTGACCTCACGGACGGAGGGCGAATCAGCTTCCCCCTCTCCGTCCGTCAGCCGCCATGACTGCGACCTTTTCACTCGAATAATGTAGTTCCGCGTAGTCACGGGTCAAGGAATTTCTCACGATTCGCCCCCGTTTGGGACTTGCAGCCCGGAACCGCAACCTTACGGTGAGGCCCCCTTTCCCCGGATGCCCATGACCGAAGTTTACGACACCGTGGGGATGATCGCCGGCAACGGGGTCTATCCCGCCACGTTCGCCCGCGCCGCGCGATCCGCCGGAGTAAAGCGCCTCATCGCCGCCGCATTCACGGACGAAACCGATCCCGTCCTCGAAGGTCTCGTCGATGAATTGGAATGGTTTCGCGTCGGCCAACTCGACAAGATGATCAAGTTCTTCACCGGTCGCGGAGTGACCCACGCGGCGATGGTCGGCCAGATCGCCCCTTCCAATCTCTTCAACCTGCGACCCGATTTCCGGACGATCGCGCTGTTGGCCCGGCTCAAAACGAAGAACGCGGAATCGATCTTCGGTGGAATCGGCGGTGAGCTGGCCAAGGACGGGGTCACCCTGATTCCCGCGACATCCTACCTCGAAGAACTCATTCCGGGCCCCGGCCCCGTCTGTGGTCCCAAGCTGAAGGATCCGGAACTCGCCACCGCCGCCTGGGGCTTCGGGATCGCCAAGGAAGTGAGTCGGCTCGACATCGGCCAAACCATCGTGGTCAAGGACGGCACCGTCCTCGCGGTCGAAGCCTTCGAAGGCACCAACGAGACCATCCGCCGCGGAGGCGCGCTTGGAAAAGGCAAGGCGATGATCGTCAAGGTTTCCAAGCCGAATCAGGACGTGCGATTCGACGTCCCCTGCGTCGGCGCCGCCACCATCGAAACCGCACGCGAAGCCGGGATTACCGCGATCGTCGTTGAGGCCAACCGCACCCTGATACTGCAGAAGGACGAAGTCGTCCGGCTCTGCGACCGACACCAGATTTCCCTTCATGCCCATGCCGAATCCTGATTCCAAAGTCCGTGCCGGAGTCGTCGGTGTCGGTGCCATCGGACAGAACCATGCCCGCGTTTACGCAAGCTTGGAGAGCGCCCGCCTCGCCGCGATTTACGACACCGATCCCGCCCGGGCCGCCGATTTTGCCGCCCGTTACGGAGCCGTCGCGACGACTGACCTGGAGGAGTTCGCCAGTTTGGTCGATGCCGCGTCCGTCTCGACGCCGACCGTGACGCATCGCGCGATTGCTGAACTGCTTCTGAGCCGTGGAGTCCACTGCCTGGTGGAGAAACCGATCGCCGCTTCCCCCGAGGATGCCGCCGCCTTGGTGGCCAAAGCGAAGGAGAAAGACCGGTTGCTCCAAGTCGGGCACATCGAACGCTTCAACCCAATCCTCCGCGACCTGGAGACCCGCCTGACGGACCCGCGCTTCATCGAAGTGCACCGGCTTTCGCCCTTCCCGGAGCGGAGCACGGACGTGGGCGTGGTCCTGGACGTCATGATCCACGATTTGGAGATCGTGCTGCACCTCGTCAAATCCCCGATCACCCACATCGATGCCGTGGGCGTGCCGGTGCTGACCAAACGGGAGGACATCGCCAATGCGCGGATTCGCTTTGCGAGCGGTTGTGTCGCGAACATCACCGCCAGCCGGGTCAGTCCGGAGAAGCTCCGCAAGATCCGCGTCTTCCAAGGGGACACCTATCTCTCGCTCGATTACCAGGCTCAATCGGGCAAAATCTTCCGCCGCGACGGGCTGCAAATTGTTCCCGAGGATGTCCTCGTGGAGAAGGATGAACCGCTCAAGCTGGAGTTGGAATCGTTCATCCACTGCGTGGCCACCGGCCAACGTCCACGGGTCTCAGGCGCGGAGGCGGCGGCTGCCTTGGACCTAGCCATCGAGATCACCCGTCTCATCGGCGAAACTCCGGCATGACCCGCGTTTTCCTCATCGCCGGGGAAGTGAGTGGTGACATTCACGGCGCGGAGTTGTTGGCGGCTTTGCCTACCCACCTCGGCCCGATCGACGCCCACGGACTGGGCGGTCCGCGGATGAAACATCGCGCACCGCAGTTGAACGACTGGCTGGATGACGCGGCCGTCCTGGGTCTCTGGGAAGTGCTCAAGAAGTATGGCTACTTCAAGGCGAAAATGGACGAGACGATCGCGGAAATTGAGCGACTCCGCCCGGATGTGACCATCCTCATCGATTACCCAGGTTTCAATCTCCGTCTCGCCAAAGCACTGCGCCAACGTGGCTATCTCGGCCGGATTGCCTACTACATTTCACCGCAGGTATGGGCCTGGAAACGAGGGCGGATCAAGGAGATGGCGCGCACCTTGGATCTTATGATGTGCATTTTTCCGTTCGAAAAGGCGCTCTACGAAGCATCGGGATTGCGCACGGAGTTCGTGGGCCATCCGCTCGTCGACGAACTCGCCGCCGAGAAACTTGAGGTCACCCGTGATGCCGCGCTGGTCGGACTCTTCCCCGGCAGCCGACGCCGCGAAATCGAAGCCCTCTTTCCCGCCATGGTCGAGGCCGCCGCAATCCTGGACAAAGACCGGTCCGGGCTGCGCTTTGTGACCACCGCAGTGAACGACAAGCTCGCTGCGCGGCTCCGGGAACTCGCGGCGGCCGAGAACGTCACGATCGAGGTTTCCCAAGGCGACATCCACCGGCTCATGCAAACCTGCGGGTGCGCGGTGATCGCATCCGGCACCGCCACTCTGGAAGCGGCCTTCTTTGGCCTGCCCTACTGCCTGACCTACAGGGTAGCTTGGCTCACCGCCACGATCGCCAGGCTGGTGATGAAGGTGGACTACCTTGGGATCGTCAACAACCTGGCCGGCCGTGAAGTCGTCGAAGAGCTCCTTCAGGAACGCGCCACCGGTCCATCGATCGCTTCGGCCTTGGCGGCGTTCCTCGCCTCCCCCGCCCGACGAGAGTCCTTGACCGCTGAACTGGAGCAAGTCGCAGCTTCGCTAGGATCTGGGGGAGCCCATGACTGCGCCGCCGCCACCGTGGCCCGGCTCCTCACGGAATCCCCAAAACGCTGAATCGCGGAAAAAGGAAAAGGGAGCCCGTGCTGGTGCCACCTCCCCATGAACACCATCAACAAGGCTCCCTCTCCAAATCTTTTCTGCACTTCCCGAATCAGCGGTCGTGCATTTGGCGGTTACTAAGCTATTTCTAGTGATGAGTGGCGAAATCGTCAACCTGAAAAACTCGACTTCCCGAAAACATCGTTTCCGATTCGTCGCCAGAACCGTTCCACCAATCGATTCCGCAACTTCCGGCGCTCCCGATCGTTTCATCCAATGACCATGGACCCGAATTTCTCCCGAAACTGGATGGCCCGTTTTGAGCGGTGCCGTCTCAGCGCCTCGCTGGCCGGGATCATGATGCTTGGCGTTTCTCTGAGCGCTTGGGCCGATGGGCCAGAGCCCGCCAAGCCGGACAAACCCGATGGCAGACCCAAGCCAGAAGGCCGTCCGGACGATTTGAGCCCGGAAGAACGCAAGCGCATCGACGGAATCCTTTCCCAGGCTTGGACCGATCCCGCCGTGATCGCGGCGCGCGAGGAAGTGCATACTGCGACCGACAACTACCGGAAGGCCCTGCGTAATGCGGTCGAGCGGATCGATCCCACTGCGGTGCCTTTGATGGGCAAGCTCCACGACAAGAGCCGATTCGAAGCCATGCGCCGCAAGATTCCCGGCGACGGCCCTCCTGGGATGGGCCCTGGAACGGGGCCGCAATTGCCGCCGGACCCGGCTGGTGCCATTCAGTTCATCGCCAACCAAGAAGCCAACCTCCGCCACTTGGAAGGTCCCGATCGCGAACGCTTTCTCGGCCTCGCCCGGCAGATTCAGGAGGATGGAACCTTGAAGCCCAACGTAAAAGCCACCTTCGAGACATGGACCAGAGGCGGACGCGACGCAGGGAAATCGCGCCGAGATCTCCGGGACGGACTCCTTGCGGAAATGCGCAAACGGGATCCGTGGGCCGCAGAACTGCTCAAGAAGGATCCCAAACCAAACGAAGGCGGACCAATTCCACCTAAAAAGGTCGAACAGGCAGCGCCTCCCCGACCCTGATTTCCCGCGTTAAGATGACGCGCCCAAGGCTCCGAGCTGTAACTTGAGGCACTCGGCGAGGAAGTCGAGACGATCGTCCAAGCACTCCATCGCGAGCAGCTCGTGGCGTTTCTCCAGATCGCAAAGGAAGTAGTTCGAGACCACGTCAGCGATGAGCTCGGAGGGCAACTGGGTGTCCAGTTTGAGATCGAGTTGCGGCGGGCAACGCATCCCGCGATCGACCAGCGTGGCCGCAATAGCCAGAACCCGCTTGGTCCCTGACTCCACGGCCTCCTTACTCTCGATGAAGGTTTCCACCGGGTGCAAAACCGCGATCCGATAAGGCTCCTCACGCAGCCAGTCGGTAAAGAGCACGCGCCGCAGCCCTTCGAGGATGAGATTGGAGGTGCCGTCCTCCGACGTCACGCACGCCCGGACCAACCCCAAGGTGCCATGGACGTAGACGCCTGCGCCCTCGTCCACTGGCAGCCCCATGTCCTCCATGGAGCTCTCTACTCTGGTTCCGATGCAGAACATTCGGTCCCCCTCCAAGGCCAAGGCCAGCATGGCGCGGTAACGGGGCTCGAAGATGTGCAGCGGGAGCGGAGTGAACGGGAACAGGTTGCACCCGGGCAGGATCATTACCGGCGCGGATCGGGGCAATTTCAGTGAGCTAGTCATCGCAGGCAACAAACCCTTTACGGGGGGCGGTTCAGTACGGGGGCAGGAATTTGGCGACGCCAACCTCCTCAGGGTGTTTCCCCGCCCGTGTTGTCCCCGCTGATCTGGAGGTCGCGGATCTTTGCCGTCCGCCCTACGGCGAGCCAACTCCGGGACTTGGGGGTGGCCAGAAAAGGATGTTGAGCACTCAACTCCTCCCCCTCCAGATTCGCCTGGATCTTGTCCCCCAGCCATTCCACACGCAGATGGTACCACTGGCCTGGCTTCGCCTTAAACTCGAGCTTGGCCAGGGTATGCGACGGCTTCACCGAATCTTCCGCGATCACCATGCCCGCAGGACTGATCACAACCCGGCCCACGTGCTTTCCGGCGGCATCACACCCGACGTAGAATGCGCCCGGGCCATCGAACTGGAAATCGCATTCCACCACCGCAGCCTGCAGCGGCACGTTGTGGTGAAGGACGGCCACGTGCTTGTTCTCCGGCAACTCCGCGACGTGAAGCACGCCTTTCTCCGGCGTCCAAGTCCCGTGCGCGATACTCCAAGTGGAATCCAACGGTTCCTCGAAGGACGGCGTCGCGATGACTGGCAACGTTTTTCCGGCAAACAAGGATTTATCCCGGGCAACCGCGATGGCCGCCACGGAAAGGAGAACGACAACTAGAATCTTGGTGTTCATGTCAGCGAAGCAAAGCACCAGTCTCACAAAGCCGCAAAGCTTACCGTGAGCGATTCGAACCCGACCGCCCGCTGGTAACGGGCCTCATTCTCAACGTGATCCTGCACGTCCAGGATCGTGATGCTCCGGGCGCGATCGACGCATTTTTGGAGAAGGGTGCGGACCAGCAAACGCGCGTGAGGAGCCCCCAGACAGAGGTGCGCGCCAAAGCCAAACGAGAGGTGCGGATTGGGCTTCCGGTCGAGCCGGATCTCTTCGGGAGCGGCGAAAACGGTTTCATCGTGATTGGCCGAGGCCCAACAAAGCGAAACGCGTCCGCCGGGCGGAACCGTCACGCCCAAGACATCGGTCTCCACCGGGCAAACCCTCCCGATGTGCGTCAACGGCATGAAGGCCCGGAAAAACTCTTCGGAAGCGTGGATGATCCTTTTTGAATCCTGCCGGAGAAACTCCAAAGCTTCCGGATTCCGGCCCAAGTAAGCGATCACCGACGAGATCGTATGGATGATCGTATCCCGCCCTCCCGCAAAGGTGAGGTTGCCGAAGCCCATGCACTCCTCGCGAGTCAAGCGGCGTCCACGGAACTCCGCCTGGGTCAAGGCGCTGAAGAAATCTTCGCCGGGATCCGCCTCGGCCCGATCGAATTGGCCCCTCAAGTAGCTTTCCAGCGCATCCCCCTTCTTGGCACCGTCGCCCACTTTGAAGACGTGAATCCCCCATCCGATCCACGTCTCCGCCTCGCTTTCCGGCACATTGAGCAGGTAGGTCAGCGCCCGCGATTGGATCGGCAACGCGAATCCCTCGACCACCTCGATCGATTCCCGGGCAAAGGCCTCGTCCAGCATCGCATCGATCAACGCCTCCACCTTCCCGATCACTTCAGGCTGCTTGGCCCGCTGAAAGAACGGTTCGGCGATCTCCCGGTATTCGGTATGCTCCGGCGGATTGGTCTCGATCGGTAACTGCCGCATGGAGCGGACCTCTTCCTCCGAAGGAATCGGAACCCGGAACGGCGCATCCGAACTGTAGGTCTGCCAGTCCTTAGCCGCCTTGCGCACATCCTCGTGACGCAGGATCATCGGAATGGTCTCGCCTTGAAACTCGCAAGGCAACACGCCGGATTCGATCCGGGCGTCGTGGAAAGGATCGGAGGGGGAATTCATCGGGCGGAATTCTCCCATACCCGCCCCGCCCGGCGGGCTCAATGAGAATCGTCCGGGTCAATTCGACAGAGAAACCGAACCTTCTTGCACCGTCGTCTCGGGAGCCGTAGCGCGCGACCGCTTCCAGGACTTCTTGATTTCCGGATTCGGGTTGACCTATGCTGGAATCCATTTCTCCCTTCCGCAAAAAAGAGGTGCGCGGACGGCTCCGTGCCCCTAGGGAAGCCTTCTCATGAAAGTCGTTTGCCTCATCAGCGGTGGGATGGATTCCGTCGTCGCCCTCCACGACTCACTGCGCGTCCACGACGTCGTGGCGGCCCTGAGCTTCGACTACGGGTCCAAGCACAATCACCGGGAACTCCCCTTCGCCCGGGCTCAGGCAGAGCAGGCTGGCGTGCCGCACCATTTGATCGATCTCGGCTTCATCGGCCAGCTCTTCGCCTCCGACCTGTTGCAGTCTGGCGGAGCGATTCCGGAAGGTCACTATGAGGAGGCGAATATGAAGTCGACCGTGGTTCCCTTTCGCAACGGGATCTTCCTCGCGATCGCGGCGGGGTTCGCGGAAAGCGTTGGCGCAGAGGGACTGGTTATCGCCGCTCACGCGGGAGACCATGCGATTTACCCCGATTGCCGGGAAGATTTCATGGCTCCGATGGCGGCGGCGATTGCGCACGGAACCTACGCCCGGATCCGGCTGCTCCGGCCGTTCATCGATTGGCGCAAGGAGGAGATCGTGGCTCGGGGGCAGCAGTTGCACGTCGATTTCTCGCAAACCTGGTCGTGTTACCAAGGCGGCGAAATCCACTGCGGACGTTGCGGCACTTGCGTAGAACGGAGGGAAGCGTTCCTCATCGCAGGAATCGCTGACCCGACCGACTACGAGAACACCGGTCCGTTGCCGCCCAAGCCCTGAACGCCAGGAAGATGGAATTTCTCTTTTTCCCTCCCCTCCTCTTCCGCTAACCTGAAGGGCATCTTACCTGCACCATGACGCCTTACGTTGTTTCGCCTGGTCCATTCTCCTTGGGAGAGGGCTGCCTTTGGGACCATCGGATCCAGCGCCTCTATTGGATCGATATCAATGACGCCAAGCTGGCTTGGCTCAACGACGACGGCGCGACCACGATCCGAGACTTGCCCGGGACTCCCGGCACGGTGGTCCTGACCACGGATCCACGACAAGTCGCGCTGGCTCTCGATACCGGGATCTTCACCTACGATACAGAGAGCGGCGTTTGCCAGCGGATCGCGCCCTATCCGGAATCTTCCGCAACCCGCTTCAACGACGGCAAGTGCGATTCGGGCGGCCGATTTTGGGTCGGCACGATGAGCCGGGAGGGAACGTCAGGAGCGGGCACGCTCTATTGCCTGACCCCGGGACGCAGCCTGGAGACTCGGATTCCGGGGGTCACGGTCTCCAATGGACTTTGCTGGAGCGGTGACGATCAGACGCTCTATTACATCGACAGCGCGACTCGGGAGATCCACGCATTCGATTTTGACGCCTCTTCCGGTTCAATCAGCGGTCGGCGTGTGGTGGTTTCCATTCCAGCGGATCGGGGTTACCCGGACGGAATGACCATCGACAGCCACGACCGGCTCTGGGTGGCACACTGGCTGGGGTCATGCGTGGCTTGCTACGACCCGGTCACCGGCGAAACCCTGGCCAAGATCGATGTGCCCACGCCACGGGTGACGACGTGCTGCTTCGGCGGAGCGGACTTCCGCACGCTCTACATCACGACGGCGATCGGCTCCCCCGATGGCGGATGGACCGACCTCAACGAATTCCCGCAAACCGGCGCGGTCTTCGCCGTCCGGCTCGAAGTGGTCGGCCGGGAAGCCAACTTCCTGCCGATCTGATCCAGATCACTCGGCCAACTTGACCTTCATCTCGCCACCCGCGAGTTCGACCTTTTCGATGCCGGCAAAGAACTTCTCGAAGAAGGGGGATTGGGCCTCCAGTTCCTTCAGCAGGTTGTCCCCTTTGTAGATTCCCAACGCTTCGAGCCATTCGGCGGGGAACGGAACGCCGAGGAGACTGACGTCCCGGATGGCCAAAACCATGTCCCCGCCATCCGCTTTCTTCAGGGTGACATCCAAACTGAGGCGCAACGTTTTGCCTCCCAGGAACGGAGCATCCTCCGGGACCGGCACAATCGTGGTGATGTCGAAATAGCCGGACTTCATATCGACCTTCACGTACTGGCCGAAGTCCGTGTTGTTGTTGAGGATGCCGTTGAGTTCGCGTTGGGTGAGGACGAGTTCGCGTGGATCGCGGGGGGCTTCGACCGGTTCCGCCGGGGCGTTGGCCGGAGGCAGAACGGTGACGCCACCGGATTCGACGAGCACGTCATCGCGAAAGCCCCCGGAGCTGGCCGCAGGGGCTCGCTCACTGCCTTCCTCGATCGCCTTGAGCTTGTCGTTGAGGACAAGCATTTCGCGTTCATCGAGTTTGGTCGGCTGAATACTCGCGTGGAAATAGTAGTTGTAGGTAAGGACTCCGGCCACGCCCACCACTACGAGCACGCCCAGGGTGATCCAAAGGGGCAGCAAGGAGCGAGGCGGTTCCGGAGCGGGCGGTGCGGAGACAGGCTCGGGAGAAATCGAAGCGGGTCGGAAAGGAGGCTGGGCCGCTGGTGGTGTGGTCATGAAGTGATTTCCGGATGGATACTTGGGATTATGACGTCAAACTCTCGTCTTTCGTCACTACAATTCCGCCCCTGAATTCTACCCGCGCACTCTCGTGAAGCACCTCCTTGCTCTTTTCCTGGCGCTCGCAGCCGCGTGGGAGGCTTCCGCGCAAAGCCCGCCCGATCCCAAGCGCGAATTCCGCGGAGTGTGGATCACAACGATTCACAACGTCGATTGGCCGTCCCGCGAAGATCTGCCAATGGAGGAGCAGCAGCAGCAACTCTTGAAGATTCTGGACCGCTGCGCAGATCTCGGGCTCAACGCAATCGTCCTTCAGGTTCGTTCCGAGTGCGATGCGCTCTATCCCTCGGATCTGGAACCGTGGTCGCCCTGGCTGACGGGAACCATGGGAAAATCGCCTGGTTATGATCCATTGCAGTTTGCGATCAATGCCGCCCACCAGCGCGGTCTGGAGCTGCACGCATGGTTCAATCCGTTCCGCGCGGTGAACTCCGCTCACGGACGGATTTGCAAGACCCACATCACCCGGAGCCATCCTGAATACACCAGCCGCTACGGAGACAAGGTCTGGCTCGATCCCGCGATCCCGACCGTCCGAGCCCGGGCACTGGAGGTCATCAAGGACGTCCTGAAGCGCTACGACATCGATGCCGTCCACCTCGATGATTATTTCTACCCCTACCCGATCAAGGTTGGCGACACCTACAAGGACTTCGACGACTCCAAAACTTGGGCAGTCTACCAGAAGTCCGGCGGAACCTTGTTGCGAGCCGACTGGCGGCGCGGACACGTCAACGACTTCGTCAGCAAGGTGCATCGTTTGGTCCGCGAGGAGAAGCCGTCATGCAAATTCGGGATCAGCCCGTTCGGAATCTACCGCCCCGGACAACCCGCTCAGGTGAAAGCGAGCCTGGACTCCTACGATCAAATTTATACCGACACCCGGCTCTGGCTCCGCGAGGGTTGGCTCGACTATGTCGCACCTCAGCTTTACTGGGAATCGTCGAGCACGCAATACGGCTTCGCGGGGCTCTACGAGTGGTGGGGCGACGAGAATGTCCACAACCGGCATGTCTGGCCGGGCATCGCTCTCTATCGGATCAAGACCGAGGGGCGCACCGCGTATGATTCCCTGAAACAGGTCAATATTTACCGCACCGGAAGCCATCAACCCGCGAGCTGTGGCCATGTGCTCTTCAGCATGGAAAGCCTGATGGCGAATTATTCCAACGTCACTGCACTGCTCAAAAGCAAGGTCTACACCGAAAGCGCGCTCGTGCCGGCCAGCCCGTGGCTCGGTGAAGACGCCGCCAAGCTCCCGCAAGTCGCCCCGGTCATCGCCAATCGGGAGAAGAACGCGCTGGAAATCAACTGGCAAGCTCCGCAGCGGGACGCCGCCAAGGTCCGCTGGTGGCTGATCCAAACCCTCACGGACACCACCTGGAAGACCATGCGGCTCGTCGCCGGAACGGATTCGAAATTACGGATTCCCGGAAAGCCCCAGCAGATCGCGATCCGGGCGGTGGGCCGCAGCGGCGTGCTCGGCGCGGTCAGCATGATTTCCACCGCGCCTGATACGGCTTCGCCTCCGTAAGTCAGCCGGAATGCAACGATTCGTTTTCGCCGCGCTCTGGGCCATCCTCACCTTACCGGTGGAGGCTCAATGGCGGCAGGCCGCCCCAGGTTGGGAGTATGCCTTTCCCCGGGATGAGTTGGCCCACCCAGACTTCAAAACGGAGTGGTGGTACTTTACCGGCAACCTCCGCGAACTCTCCACCGGCCGCCGCTTCGGATATCAACTTACCTTTTTCCGCCAGGGGATTCGCGCCCCAGGAGATCGACCCGCCGCCCAATCGAAGTTTGTCACCGATCACTTTTGGTTCGCTCATTTTGCGATCAGCGATCTGGCGGCCAAAAAGTTCCACGCGACGGAACAGGTAAGCCGGGGTGCGTTCGACGAGGCGGGCAGCGGGCCCGGTGACCGGCTGGTTTGGAACGGAGATTGGTCCCTGCGGCAACCTCGTCCTGGCACCTACACTCTTGCCGCTGCGACGGACGACTTCGCGCTCCAACTCGATCTCGAATCGATGAAATCCCCGGTGTTTCACGGCGCGGACGGGATCAGCGCCAAGTCACCGGATGCAGACAACGCCTCTCACTACTTCAGCCACACCCGGCTATCCTCCAAGGGAAGCCTGCGAATTGGTCCCCGTTCCTTTCAAGTGGAGGGGGCCAGCTGGTTCGACCGGGAATGGAGCACCAGCGTCCTCGGCGAAGGCGTAGCCGGTTGGGATTGGTTCTCAATCCAACTCGATGGAAACGTCGAACTCATGCTTTTCCAGTTGCGAAGCCGCGACGGCAGCCCGGCGTTTACCTCCGGGACTCTGATCGAAGCCGGAGGAAAGACCGTTTCCTTGGCAGATGGCGAAATCGAATTCCATCCGGGGGAGCGATGGAAGAATCCGAAAACCGGGGTCGCCTATCCGATCGAGTGGCGGGCGGAGATTCCCCGGCTCCAACTATCGCTCAACGTTCGCGCGGCCTTGCCCAATCAAGAATTGCGCCTAGCAGCGGTGACTTATTGGGAGGGGGCCACCGACATTGTGGGCACCCGAGATGGCCAGGCGGTGAAAGGCGTGGGTTACCTGGAGATGACCGGTTACGGCTCCAACTTGGTCGGCTTGCGTTGACGACGGATCGGTCGCCGCATCCCGGCGAGCGCCCAGAGCGTGTCGATGCACCCGAAAACCGAGGTCAACCGGGCGCTCTCTCGGGGCGTGTGATACCCCGTGGTGGGAATCTGAAGCGTTGCCCCCTGGATCCGGCCGCCTCCGGCCACGATCAAGCGGCCCAGTTCGGTGCTTCCGATGGATCGGCTGGGCAACCCCTCCTTGGCCCGCTCCTCGTTGGAGCGCTCACTCCATTCATCCTTGAAGAGATAGCTGAACTTCAGCCGCCCGCAGATCTCTTCCAACTCCGCTACGGTGCCAGGGTCAAAGGTCGCGTGGGTGTCCTTGCGCCGGAGCACCAAATCCTGAGCATCCGCCTGGGCGCTGTCAGGGAAGGGACTTGTATCGAGGACGAGCAATCGGTTCGTGGTGAGATCGTAGCGCTGAAACCATTCGAGCAGATATCGCCAACTGCGTCCGGCTTCCTCCTGGGAGGTGAAAAACGCCGTCCCTTGGAAGCCGTGGCGGAACAAGTGGATGAGCACCGCGACCGACAACACATTGTCCAACTGTGCGGAAATGCGATCCCCTGAGTGAACCATCCGGTCCAGGTAAGCCACCGGCGTTCCCGGAAGAAGATGCCCCAAGCCCTCAGTCTCGAAGATGATGTTGCCGCGACGCTCACAAAGGTGGGAATCACGGATCGTCCCGGTGCCGAGATACACGCCCGACCAGGGTTCGTAAGCATGCAGGGGATTCCCGCCAAAGCGGCCCGCCATCGTCTGATAGGTCTGCTCTGAGATGGAACTGCCCGTCAAATCTCCGCGGTTTCTCGCCACATAGGCGGCATACTGAAACTCGTTGGGTCCTGTGCAGACCAAACCGTGCCGATCGACATGGGCGGAGATACGCAGCGAGGCCGGATCCTTGCCCTCGGCGACGAGCAAACCCTCGAACATCGAGACCCGGACGCCGATTTCGTCCAACTCGCGCTTGATGACTTGATAAAAGGAATGTTCCGCACCCACCACGGCGGGCTGCCGGATCAGCTGCTTCAGCAGATCCAGAAAGTCGTGCCGATCCACTTGGCTGTGGTGGGGAAACACGGGAGCGGTCTCTTCCAAATCAGATCGCACGGAGCACCAGCGAAGCGTTGTTGCCGCCAAACCCGAACGAATTGCTCAGCGCGACGCGGATTTTGCATTCCCTGGCGGTGTGGGGAATGTAATCGAGGTCACATTGCGGATCGGGATGATCCAGATTGATGGTCGGAGGCAGAATCCCTTCGCGCAGGGCCATTGCGGTGGCCGCTAGTTCGACTCCGCCAGCGGCACCCAGGAGGTGGCCAGTCATCGACTTCGTGGAGCTGACCTGCAGACCGTTCATGGCGTAGGCACCAAAGGTTCGTTTGATCGCGCGGGTCTCCACGATATCACCCGGGGGGGTGGAGGTTCCGTGGGCGTTGATGTAGTCCACTTCCGCTGGATTGACCTTCGCGTGCTCCATGGCCTTCTCCATGCAATCGCTCGCACCACGGCCCTCAGGATGCGGCAAGGTCGGGTGAAACGCGTCGGCCGAGGCTCCGTATCCAGCCAATTCACAGATGATGTCCGCACCACGTTTGCGGGCGAACTCGTATTCTTCCAGAATCACGACTCCCGCGCCCTCCCCCATGACAAAGCCGTCCCGGTCCCGGTCGTAAGGGCGTGAAGCCCGTTCCGGCTCGTCGTTGCGCTGGCTCAAGGCGCGCATCTTGGAAAATCCGGACATCGCCAGCATGGTCATCGGCGATTCCGAACCACCCGCGACCATGACGTCCGCGTCCCCAAATTTGATGGTGCGCCACGCCTCACCGATATTGTGAGTCCCCGTGGCGCAGGCGGACACGATACAGAAATTTGGACCAGTCACGCCCAGGTCCATGGCCACCAAGCCGCCAGCCGCATTGCCGATCATCATGGGGATCCCGAACGCCGAGACTTTGTTGTACCCCTCGTTGAGAGCGACCAGGTGGTTGGTTTCGATCGCCTGAAGACCGCCGATGCCGCTGCCCATGTAGACACCGATGCGACGGGGATCCCAGGCCGAGCAATCCAACCCGGCTTGGGCGATCGCCATCTTGGAAGCCGCCATGGCAAACTGGATGAAACGGTCGGCCCGCTTGGCATCCCGGTGGTTGTTGAACCACTTGTCCCCATCAAAATCCCTGACCTCAGCCGCGATCTTGCTCTTCAATGGAGAGGTATCAAAAGCCTGAATGACGCTGACGCCACTGCGCCCGGCCTTGAGGTTCTCCCAAACGGTGGCCAGGTCATGGCCCATCGAGGTGACCACGCCGAGGCCTGTGACGACGACTCTGCGCTCCATCATTTGCGATTGTTAACCCCGGACGGGGGTCGACCGGGGAGTGAACCTGATACGGTCGGATTCCTCCGGTTCAAGCTCGAAAGCAAAGGCAATTTCGCAAGCGAGTGCCTCACACCCCAACGGCCTCCGACCGCCGCACGTTCACCGTGAGGCCCGCCAAAAGTGAAAAGGGCAAGACCGTGAGGTGGCCAGCGTGATCAAAGAACAATACGTAGCCGACCCCTTCCGGTAGGAAAATGCGTTCCGGACCCGAGATGTGAAACTCCCGGCCATCCTTGGTTCGCAAGCCAAACGGGGCGCCACACTGCAACGCTGATTCGAGCCGCTTCCTGGTCACAAAGTTCCGTTATCCGGAAACTCCGGGAATGCAAACTTATCCTTGTCACAAAAACGTTAAGCGGCACCAATCCTGACAAATGCATCAAAGATTGTGCATCCACACCGCCATTGGCTTGGAACTTTCCGCACTCTCATCCAAATCCCGCCAGGTGAAATCCACTGAGAATCCAGGCAGAGGGGCATACCCGCGCCGCCGCCAAAAGGCGTCCAGGGGAACATAGCCGATCGGACGACGGCGGTGATCCTCCGGCCGGATCACCGCACAAAAGCACGTCCGATGGAACTGCCCCAGGGAGCGGGCGTGCGCCTCCCGTTCATCAAAAAAAAGCCCGCCTGTGCCACGCCCGCGATACTCGGGAAGCAACACCGATTCCCCGAAGTAAAACAACAGGGCGATGTCTTCGCCCCGCCTCTGCAATGGCCCGCGCAAATACTCGGGCTCCCCTGCCATGGGCAATCCGGTGGAGGCCCCCACGAGCCGGGCCCCATCGAAAGCTCCCACGATGATGCTGCCTTCCGTTTCGGCGTAGCTTCTCAGATAGTTCCGCTCATAATCCATGGTCCCCTCATAAAGGTAGGGAAACTCCCGGAAGACGCTGATCCGCAATTTCGCCAAATCGTCGAACCAGCCGGCCACCTCGCCCCCGGTAAGCCGCTCGATACGAAGACTCATGCGGAAGCCTCCACCTGGCGCAGCCAGTCCTTGACGTTGTAGACGGTGGCGACCCGATCAATCCGGCCCTCCGAGACCGAAAGAAAGGCCCCCGCAGCCAAACGGTATTCCTGCCCAGACGCGGGAGGAAACGATCCATCCGTTTGCAAATACCTACCGATGACCACGAATTCCGCAGCCAGCCGCTGTCCGGACAGGTCGGAGAGGACCACGATATCCTCCAACTGCTCCTGGTAACAACGCTCCATGTGCCCTAAAAACGAGCGGAACTTCGCCTTACCCACCTCCCGACCGCCTTGGTTAATGTCGTGGATCACGTCTTCCGCGACCATCTCCAACATCGCCGACCAATCAGCCCGGTTGAAGGCGTCGTAATATGCCCAAACCACGGAGCGCGAGTCCATCATGGGGGCACCATAGCGGGATCCGCCAAGCGAGCAAGGCGGGAGCCAAACTCAGCCGTGTCCTTCTTCCGCGTCCATGAGATCAAAGAAGGTCACAAGGTCTTCACGGCTCCCCAGTCCAGCCTCCGCTCTCTGCTGCACCAACCCAGCGGAAGCCGAATCGCGCCAGCCGCGCTTCATCATAAACCCATTCCAAATCTCGACCTGTTCCGCGTCGGGACGGCGTCCGGTCTGGAAGCACCATTCGAGAATTTCCTCATCGGTGCCACCGGCAAGCACCCGGCCTTGAAGATCAGCAAACTCCACCCCGAGGAAACGGCAGACCCGGTCATCGAACGTCCGGCTTCCGGGAATCAGGCCCAAGTGGTAACCGTCCGGGAGCCGACCTTCGCGCGCCTGGAGACGGATTTTGTCGAGAATGCGACCGAAAACAAAAATGCCGCCGACTTGATCCCGGGGGGAACGGATGGGAAACGCCATGAGATCCACCTAGCGGCAAACTCCCGGTGGGTCAAGCGTCCCTCCCGCCTCCGAGTCCGCCGATCCGCAGTTGACCTGATCGACATGAATCCGGATTCATTCAAACCCTGGGCTGGATCGCCGTGGAGGGCAACGTGCTCCCAGGGACATCGGGTCGCCGACCCCGGCTATTGAGTGGAGTAAATCAGCAAGCCCGACTCCACGCGAAGATGCAAAGCGAGGCGGGAGACCGCGTCATCCGGAACAGAAACCCTGAAGACTTGGCCCAGGAAAGCCCCCTCTGAGCCGACACCGCCGGCTGAGACATTGCGAATGGTTTGCTCCACGCTACCATCGGGATCGACAAACTCGACGCCAGCCGCCTGAGCACTTTGGCAAACGGCGGCGATACACCGCGCGTTCTGCAGATCGCGAGCGACCCCGGCTGCGTTGTTCAGGCCCTTCAAGGCCGGCAATGCGATCGCTGCCATGATGCCAATAACAGCAATCACGATCAGCATCTCGGCCAAACTGAAACCTGCACGGGATCCGAGATAAGGGATTTTCATTCCACCGAATAAAGCGCCAGCAATTTATTCAACTTTAACGAAAAGTCAACTCCTATCGAGCCAGACGGCCTCCGGAACGCTTGCGCGCTTCTTTGTTACTCCATGCGATAGCGGAGCAGCCCGTTTTCAACCTCCAGATACTGGGCCGCGCCGGGGATTTCAGACTCCGGCATTGGCACCCGGAACGTTTGCCCCGCAAGCGCCCCTCGGATCGCAGTTCCACCCGCCGCAATGTTCCGGACAGTCTGAAGCACACTCCCACTCGGATCGACGAAATCGACTCCAGCGGCCTGAGCGCTCTGCGCGATCGAGGCTAGGGATCGAGCGTTTTCGACATCGCGAGCCTGTCCCGCCGAACGATGCGCATTGCCCAAGGCAGGCAACGCCAAGCCGGTGAGAAGGGCGATTGCGGAAACGACGACTAGCAACTCCGGCAAACTGAAGCCGTGAATGGAGCGACCCCGCGCGAGAATGATTCTCATAATTATATATTATATCAAAATATATCGAAATCAATCTTATTTTTGAATCGCAACCCCGTGCATCTTCGCAACCCTGGATCCCGGCTTTCCTCGCCAATGAAGCTCCTGGTATCGTTTTTCCATGAAAACCCGTGAGCCTCGATTCCCAAAACGGAAAGGAAGTCTGGCGTCAAACCGTCGAGCACGCGTAGCCAGAGGTCACCCACTCAACCAATCCGTGGACGCCCGCCACCCCGGCCACGGACGGAACCGCGATTTACGCCGGAGGCCTGATTTACGTGACCGACCAGGCGGCGGTGACCCACTTGATTGAACCTTCACCCGACGGACTGAAGAAAGTTGGAGAGCCCCCGTTTGCCCCAACGAATTTACCAATGCGACTCCTGCATTCGCCCGAGGCTCCATCTACCTGCGCACAAACACAGCGCTCTATCGCATCGGAAAGTGAGACCACTCTGCGGTTGGCGGGTGCAACAAACCGTTTTCGGACTAGGATGACGGCGATGACAGACTCAGAGCCAGCCTGGAAGCTGTATGTTCTCCGCTGCGGGGACGGCACTCTGTACTGCGGAGTCACTACGGATCTGGATCGGCGGATTGCCCGGCATTCGGCCGGCACCGGTGCCCGCTACACCCGGGGCCGCGGCCCACTCCTTCTCGCGGCGAGTTGGGACCTCGGCTCCCGGTCTGCGGCACTCAAGGCCGAAGCGGGCTTCAAGTCCCTGCCCCGCGCGACGAAGGAACGCCTCGTCGCCGCAGATGAGCCGCTCCCCTGGCTGCCGTCGTGATCTACCTCGACAACAACGCCACGACCCGGCCCGCCCCCGCAGTCCGCGAGGTTATGACGATGCTTTTTGAGCAGGCCTGGGGAAATCCATCCTCTCAGCATAGCGCCGGCAAAGAGGCCCGCCGCGTCGTGGAAGAGGCGAGGGCGGAGCTCGCCGCACTGATCGGCGCGGAACCGGAGGAGATCGTCTTCACCAGCGGGGGAACGGAATCATTAAACACGGCGCTCCACTCCGCGATCCAGGCTTTCCCGGAGCACCGCCGCCTGGTGATCACCGCGACCGAACACAGCGCCACCGCGATGCCTTGCGCCTTCTGGGAAAGTCAGGGGCTCGAATTGATCCGGGTCCCGGTGGATCGCCAAGGCTTGCCAGATGTCGAGCTGTTTTCCGCAGCGGTCCGGGAATGTCCCTCGATCGCCAGCATCATTTGGGCGAACAACGAGACGGGAGTGATCAACCCGATGCCGGAGCTTGCGAGTCGGGCCCGGGAGGCCGGAGCCGTCTTTATCAGTGACGCCGTACAGGCGGTAGGCAAGATCCCGGTGGATGTCTCCAGTTTGCCAATCTCCATGCTGGCTCTGTCCGGCCACAAGTTTCACGGCCCCAAGGGCACCGGAGCGTTGTACGTGAATCGGCGCCTACGTTTTCTTCCCCTGATTCACGGCGGCGGCCAGGAGAGTCACCGCCGTTCTGGAACGGAAAACGTCCCCGGAATCGCCGGTTTGGGCAGAGCAGCGAGCTTGGCACTCGGGCTCCCGGATCCCGCAATCGCCTCCATGCGCGACCGCTTCGAAGCCGAAGTGCGCAAGCGCCAGCCCAAGGCCATCGTCAACGGTGCGGGAGCTCCGCGTCTTCCGAACACGTCCAATCTCACCTTTCCCGGAGCCGACGGCGAAGCGATTCTCATCATCCTCGATCAGGCAGGGATCTGCGTCTCCCCCGGGTCCGCCTGCGGCAGCGCCGCCCGAAACCCTTCGCCAGTATTGACGGCGATGGGCAGGCCTCCGGAACTGGTAAAGAGCAGCGTCCGCTTCTCGTTTTCCCGGGAGAACTGCGAAGCCGAAGTCGACCAAGTTTTGGAGCAACTCGACCGAGCACTCGACCGAATCTCGTCCGTCCTGTCCGCAGACGAAGGGCCAGTGATCCGGAGGGGCTGAGCGAAAATCAGGCGAGCAGTTCCTTGATGACTTTGCGCCTCTCCACCCCGGTCAATCGTTGATCGAGTCCCTGAAATTTGTAGGTAAACCGCTCGTGGTTGTATCCCAACAGGTGCAGAACGGTGGCGTGGAAATCGCTGATATGCAGCGGATCCTTAACGATATTGTAACTGAAATCGTCTGTCACCCCATAGATCGTTCCGCCCTTGGCTCCGCCGCCGGCCATCCACATTGTGAAGCACCGCGGATGGTGATCCCGGCCGTAGTTTTCTTTGGAGAGCCCGCCCTGACTATAAATCGTCCGGCCGAACTCACCGCCCCAAATCACCAGGGTGTCATCGAACATCCCGCGATCCTGAAGGTCACGAAGCAAGGCGTGGCAGGGTTGATCGACATCCTTGCACTGACTGGGCATCCGTCCACCGACATTGCTGTGATGATCCCAGTTGTTGTGATAGATCTGGACAAAGCGGACACCGCGCTCAGAGAGGCGGCGCGCCATGAGCACGCTGTTGGCGAACGATCCCGGTTTGCGAGCCTCGTCGCCATACAATTTGAAGGTGTGCTCCGGCTCCTGACTCAGGTCGGTCAACTCAGGAACGCTGGCCTGCATCCGGAAAGCCATTTCATATTGCTGGATCCGCGCATGTGTTTCCGGATCGCCGACCGCTTGGTAGTTCAGCTCGTTGAGCTGATTGAGACTCTTGATGGTCTGTCCGCGGACCGAGCTCGGCACACCCGGAGGGTTATTGATGAAGAGAATCGGGTCGCCCTTGCTCCGGAAGGAGACACCGGCATATTCACTGGGAAGATAACCGCTGGACCAGAGCCGCGGAGAGATGGCCTGTTCCTGCTCCCGATTGCTGGGAGTGGCAATGAGAACCACGAAGGACGGCAGATTCTCGTTCATCGATCCCAGACCGTAGGAGGCCCAGGATCCAAGACAGGGGCGACCGGTGATCTGGTTACCGGTCTGCATCGCGCAAATGGCGGGCTCATGGTTGATCGCCTCGGTATGCAAAGAGCGCATCCAGCAGATATCGTCCGTCACTTGCCCCAAATAAGGGAGCAGCTCGTCGTTCATCCACATGCCGCACTGCCCCTTTTGAGCAAACCGAAACTTCGACGGAGCCACCGGGAAACGCGTCTGACCGCTGGTCATCGTGGTAAGGCGCTGGCCCTGCCGGATACTGTCCGGAAGATCCTTGTCATACCACTTCGCCATCTCCGGCTTGTAATCGAAAAGATCCATCTGCGAGGGCCCACCGACCATGTGCAGATAGATAACGCGTTTCGCCTTGGGAGTGAAGTCGGTCGCGGCGGCGCCGGGTTTCGCATAGACCTCGCCGAGCAGAGAAGCCAACGACGCTCCGCCGAGCAGGTGCGAACCTCGCGTAAAGAACGCGCGGCGCCCGAGAACGGATGATGTGTCGGAAAGGGTTTCAAGGTTCATGTCCAAAGCTATTTATTGAGCACTTCATCCAAGTTCATGACCTGATTGCAGACCATGGTCCAGGCAGCCAGCTCGGAAACCGGAAGGGTGGGCTCTGGCTTGGTTTCGCCCACTTTGACCAACGCGTCCGCGTCCGAAGGTTGCGAATTGTAGTGAGCCCGCAGCGCCGTCAGGCTCGCTTCAAGGATCGCCCGTTCTCGCGAAGTCCAGGGGCGGCAGAGCAACCGTTTCCCGATCGTATCCAAGCGCACGGTATCATCCGCACCCACGCGCATCGCAGCTTGGGCGACATTCCGGGCGGCCTCGACAAACTGGGGATCGTTCATCGTCACGAGAGCCTGGAGCGGCGTATTCGTCCGGTCGCGGCGCACGGTGCAGACCTCGCGACTCGGTGCATTGAAGATCTCCATGTTCGCCGGCGGAGCCATCCGTTTCCAAAAGCTATAGATCGTTCTGCGATAGAGATTCTCTCCGGCATCTTGCTGATACTTTTCGGTGCCCATCCCGACGACTTCCCAGACGTTCTCCGGCTGATAGGGCTTCACACCTGGTCCCCCCATCTTGGAAGACAACGTGCCACTCGCCGCCAAGGCGCAATCGCGGATCATTTCGGCATCCATCCGGAAGCGCGGCCCCCGGCTCAGCAGGGCATTGTCCCGGTCCTTCTCCAGCTTCTCCGGGGTCACCAGCGCGGCTTGGCGATAGGTCGCCGAGGTCACCAGAGTCCTGAACAACTCCTTCACGTCCCAGCCGTTCCCGCGAAACTCGAGCGCCAGCCAATCAAGAAGCTCAGGATTCACCGGAGGCGTGCCCATGATCCCAAAATCTTCCGAGGTCGCCACCAAACCGCGACCAAACAGTTCCTGCCAGAACCGATTCACGGTAACGCGTGCCGTCAAGGGATTGCCATCGCTCACCAACCACTCGGCCAGTCCCAGGCGATTCTTGGGTGCCCCATCTGGAAGCTTACCCAAGGCAATCGGCACAGCGGCCTCCACCTGTTCCCCGGGCTTATCGTATTGCCCGCGCATCAGGATGTTCGCCATCGGCATGGCATCCTTGCGCTCTTCTTGAATGTGGGTCATCGGACTCCGATTCCGGATGCTGACTTGCTCCGCATCGAGTTTGACGCTTAGCGAGAAGGCGGATTGGTAGGGCTTGTGGCGAGTAGTCAGGTAGTGCTCGAACAAGAGGTTCTTCTGCTGCGGCCCCGGCGTACCCGCAGCGAGGAATCCTCGAAGGGGAACCACCGCAGCAAGGGACTTCACTTCCGCCGGTGCAAGGGTCCGGTCGTAAACGCGCACATCTTGGACAGATCCGCCCTCGAATACCTGAGCGTCGCTGCGTTGCCCGATCCGGGTGGGGGTTTCCGTCTTGATCGGGCCCTTCAACAGGTCCGTATCGACCTTCAACTCCTGGGCCTCGCCATCGAGGTAGAGTTTGACCCCCTTGGCTTGGCCGCTGCCGTCGTAGGTGACAAAGACATGCTGCCAAACGCCCTGCCGCACCACCGGCTTGCGGGTAGAAACCCGCAGAGCGTCCTTCGGCCAGCTGCTGATGAGGTGGACGGCGAACGAGTTTCCATTCTGCCAAAGATCCCAACCGCGGTGTCCAGCCTTCTGATCCATCCGGGCCAGAATCCCTCCACTCACGCCGATGCTGCCCGCCCGGACCCAGGCCCCGTAGCTGAAAGGCTGATCCTTCTCAAAGTTTCCCGCCTCGCCGATCGCAAAAGTGGTCGCCGCTGAAAGCACCGGAGCCGGACCAATTTTCCCGTCAGCTTTCCAAACGACCGGGCCGGTTGCGGTGAATTTGGCGGCGCTTCCGCAAGTTGCGGAAACTTCACTCCCCTCACCCTCGTTCAGGGGCAGATGGGTCACCAAGCCCTTCGCCGGAATATCGCTATCAAGATCTGCGGGTTTGGCGGTCGACACCCATTGCTCGAATTCTGGGCGAGCCGATTTTCGACTCTCTGCCAGCTTCGACTTCACCCCCGCGATTTCCGCCGGAAGAGCATTCCAACGGGGACGATCCTTTTCATCTGGCATCACCAATACTGGTCCGAGTCCGTCTTTGACGTTGCCATCCTTGGCCTTCTGCGTCGTGTTCCGGAAGAACGCCGCGATCGAGTAATAATCCCGCGCCGTGATCGGGTCGAACTTGTGGTCGTGGCATTGCGCGCAATTCGTCGTCAGCCCGAAATAGACCCAGCCCAGGGTCTGCACCCGGTCGGAAGCGTAATTGGCTAGATTCTCCTCATCGATCGTCCCGCCTTCGTTGGTCGTGATGTTGCAACGCTGAAAGCCGGTCGCAATGAGCTGGTCCTCCGACGGATTGGGGAGAAGATCACCGGCGATCTGTTCAATGGTAAACAAATCGAATGGTTGGTTCCGGTTAAAGGCCCGGACGACCCAGTCCCGGTATGGCCACATCTCCCGGTACTTATCAAAATGGAGCCCGTGGGAATCCGCGTAACGCGCGGCGTCGAGCCAGTAACGGGCCCGATGTTCCCCGTAAGCTGGGGAGGCGAGCAGTTCGTCCACAAGTTCCCGGTAGACCGTGTCCGGAAGTCGCCGATCCACCGCCTTGGCGACGTAACGATCGAGCAACGCCAGGGAAGGCGGAAGCCCGGTGAGATCGAGCGACACCCGGCGGATCAAGTCACTGGCGTCGGCCTCCGGTGACGGTTGCAGCCCGGTCGCCTCCAACCGCGCGAGGACGAAGCGGTCGATTTCATTCCTGCCCCAACCAACTTTCTGCACCTCGGGAAGCACCGGGCGGACAGGAGGAATGAGAGACCAGTGTGCCTCCCACGGCGCGCCTTCCTCAATCCACTGGCGGATGAGTGCGATCTGCTCCGGTTTGAGCGTCTTGTGCGCCTCGGCTGGCGGCATGAGATCGTCCTCCACGTCCGTCACCAGCCGCAGGTAAAGTTCGCTCAGATCGGGATCCCCCTTGACCACGGGCGGGGTTTCCCCCTCGTCGGCCACGAAAAATCCGGCCTCGGTATCCAGCCGCAAGCCCGCTTCCCGGGTTCCCGGGTCGGGTCCGTGACAGTGGAAACAGGCGTCGGCCAGGATCGGGCGCACGTCCCGGTTGAACTCGACTTTGCCGGCGGAAGCAGCTGCGGCGGCAAAGGGAATGAATGCGGTGAGCAGGATCGTCGGGAGGGACTTCATCAGGTTTCGCATGGCAAACACGGTTCTCAGCGGGAGCAACTTTCAGGAAAATGGTCACGCTAACTTCGCGAGTTCACCCGGAACCGGCAAGGTAAAGCTGATGACTTCACGGGTGTCGGGGTGGGGGAAAGTGAGCCCGCTCGAATGCAGGCCCAGCCGTTTCGCAGGGTCGGTTTTCGCTCCATAACGGACGTCCCCCACCACCGGATGCCCCATGTCCGCCAATTGCACGCGGATCTGGTGACGGCGTCCGGTCTCCAGGATCAGCTCGACCAGGGAACGTTCCGCAGATCGCCGGATGACACGGAAGTGGGTGACCGCTTCCCGGGAGGATTCGTTCGGCGCCACGCTGCGCACCCGCATCGGATTGGATTCATCCAGGTGGCTGCGCAAGGTTCCGGAATCGCGCCTGACCACGCCTTCCACGACGGCGAGATATTTCTTTTCGCACTCCGCCCAATGCTCCTGGAGAAAATGCTTGGCGGCTTCCGTCTTGGCAAAAACCATCAGACCAGAGGTGTCGCGGTCAAGCCGGTGCACGATCCAGACCCGCAAGCGGGGATCCTCATGGCGCACGTGACTGGTCAGAGCGGCGTAAACGGTGCGCCCCTTCCCGTTGTCGCGGGCGACGCTGAGCCATCCCGGACCTTTGTGGAGCACGATCACGGAGTCGTCTTCGTGGAGAATCTTGAGCCCCGTTGGGAGGGGCGATGCCGCAGACCGGGCATCGCCACCCTCGACCTGAATGGTCACGGTATCACCGGGGCGAAGCGCATGATCGTGCCGGGTCACCGGGGCGCCATTGACCCGGACACTGCCATATTTGAGGCACTGTTTGATCCTCGTCCGTTTCTGGTCGGGCCAATTTTCGAAAAGAAACGGCAGCAACCCGCAAGGTTCCGCCACGGTGCGCCGCAGACTCATGATGGCAGATACCACAAAATCTGGGACTTGCCAGCAGGCGTTCTTCCGAGCTTTCGTAGATAGAATCTCTGCGGACCCGCCGTATCCTTTCACGCCCATGAAGCCCCTCATCGCCATCGCACTCCTTGGTCCGTGGCTGTCCGCCTCCGCGACGGAACTGTCCTTCAATCGGGACGTCCGGCCGATCCTATCCTCGAAGTGCTTCCTCTGTCACGGACCGGACAAGGCGAAGGGGGATCTGCGATTGGACATTGAGGAGGCGGCCAAGAAGGAGGCGCTGGTGCCCGGAAAACCGGAGGAGAGCGACGTCATTCTCCGGATCACCAGTCACGATGAGGAGGAGATCATGCCGCCGCCTGAATCCGGCAAAACGCTCACATCGGCGGAGATGGAAACGCTGCGTCAATGGATCGCTCAAGGGGCGACCTACGCCAATCACTGGGCCTTTGGCAGAGTCGAACGCCCCACCGTTCCGGCGTCGCGGAATTGGGGACACAACGAGGTCGATGCCTTTGTGCGGGAGCGTCTGGATGAAGAGAAGCTCGCCCCCTCTCCGGAGACGGAGCGGCACACCCTCCTGCGGCGTTTGAGCTTCGACCTAACCGGGTTACCGCCCTCCGTCGCTGAGGTGGCGGAGTTCGTGAACGACGGCAGCCCCCAGGCGTACGAGAAGGCGGTGGAGCGGCTCCTCGATTCTCAGGCGTTTGGCGAACACTGGGGACGCCAGTGGTTGGATGCGGCGCGCTATGCGGACTCCAACGGCTATGAAAAGGACACGCCTCGCGAAGCCTGGTTTTACCGCGACTGGGTCATGCGGGCGCTGCGTGACGACATGCCCTATGACCAGTTTCTCATCGAACAGCTCGCGGGAGATCTCTTGCCCAACCCCACCCAGGATCAAATCGTGGCGACCGGATTCCTGCGCAACTCCATGATCAACGAGGAAGGCGGCGTGGACCCGGAGCAATTCCGGATGGCGGCGATGTTCGACCGCATGGACGCCTTGGGCAAAGCCATGCTTGGGCTAACGCTGCAATGCGCTCAATGTCACACTCACAAGTTTGATCCCATCCAACACACGGACTATTACGGCATCTTCGCCTTCCTCAACAACAGCGCCGAAGGCAGCGCCACGGTCTACACGCCGGACCAGCAAGATCGGCGGCGCAAAGTGCTCTATGGCGTGAGGGCCATCGAAAACCTGATCAAGGTGCAGCACCCCGACTGGCCGCAACGCATGGCCGCCTGGGAGCGGGAAGTCCAAGCCGGGCCCCATCCTGACTGGGAGCCACTCCAACTCGATCCCAACGATACCGCCGCCAGCGGTCAGAAGTTTCTCCCGCAGCCGGATGGCTCTTACCTGGCGCAAAGTTATTCGCCTTCCAAGACCAATCCGAAGTTCATCGTGCAGAACCAGATCCAAGGCGTCACCGCAATCCGGTTGGAAGCGATGGTGGATCCCAATCTGCCTCATGGCGGCCCGGGACGCTCCATGAAAGGACTGTTCGCGCTCAGCGAGTTCACCGTGAGCACGCACGCCCCCAACGAGAAGCCCGTCGCCATCAAGATCGCCTCGGCTGCAGCCGATCTGAGTTTGTCCCCACGTCCGATGGCACCGGTCTTTCTGGATCCGAAAAAACCGGATTCGGTGCCGCGCCTCGAAGGCTCCATCGAATTCGCCATCGACGGCAAACCGGAGACGGCTTGGGCCATTGATCTCGGTCCTGGTCGACGCAACGCCTCCCACGAAGCTGTGTTCCGCCTCGATCAGCCGCTCACCCTCCCCCCTGGTGCCGAACTGGAGATCGCACTCTCCCAGCAGCACGGCGGTTACAACAACAATGATAATCACGCCCAGAACCTGGGCCGCTTCCGCATCTCGGTGACGCAAGACACGACGACGCCGACCCGCATCCTGCCACCGGCCATTCAAACGGTGCTCGCCGTGCCCGAGACCCAACGCACCCCCTCCCAGAAGGACCAACTCTTTGCTCACTGGCGCGGCACGGTGGCGGAGTTTGCGTCGGCCAATGACCGCATCGAAGCGCTTTGGCACAGCCATCCGGAAGGCTACTCGCAACTCGTCCTCCAGGAACTTGCTCAGGGTCGCAACACGCATCGCCTGGATCGGGGAGACTTCCTCAGCCCCAAAGAAATCGTCCAGCCCGCCGTGCCCGCTTTCCTCAATCCTTGGCCCAAAGACCAGCCACGCAATCGGCTCGGTCTGGCCCGCTGGATGGTCTCCCGCGATGCGCCCACCACAGCCCGCAGCCTGGTGAACCGCATCTGGCAGAGCTACTTCGGCACAGGGCTGACCGCCACCAGCGACGATCTCGGCTCGCAAGGCGAACCGCCCACGCATCCCGAGTTGCTCGATTGGCTGGCTGCGGACTTCATGGACCACGGATGGAGCCTCAAGCACTTGCATCGCCTCATCGTCCACTCCGCCACCTATCGCCAGTCCTCACGCACCACGCCGGAGTTGAGCGCGCGCGATCCGGAGAATCGCCTGCTGGCGCGCGGTCCCCGGTTCCGTCTGGGGGCGGAAGCCATCCGCGACAACGCCCTCGCGGTCAGTGGACTGCTCGATCCCACTTTTGGCGGCCCCAGCGTCTTTCCGCCTGCGCCCAAGCTTCTCTTTTTGCCCCCGGCCAGTTACGGGGAGAAAACCTGGAATGAAGACCATGGTCCCGCTCGCTATCGCCGCGCCGTTTACACCTTTCAGTTCCGAACCGCCCAGTATCCCGGACAGCAGGCGTTCGATGCGCCCAGTGGCGAAGTCGCCTGCGTGCGGCGGCCGCGCTCCAACACGCCCCTGCAAGCCCTCACCGTGTTGAACGAGCCGCTCTTCATGGAGTGCGCCCAAGCCCTGGGCCGGCGCGTCCTAGCGGAAGATAGCCGCAGCGATGAGGCTCGTCTTCGATTCGCCTTTCAACGCGTTCTCTCTCGGCCTCCAACGTCCGAGGAAACCGCGCTGATGGAGACGCTCCTGGAGCAGCAAAAGAAGCGGGGCACCACGGAAAATGCCAGCTGGGCGGCGGTCGCCCGCGTCCTGCTGAACCTTGATGAAACCCTGACCAAAGAATAGGCCATGACTTCCTCTCCCCCATCCCCAACGCCCGATCCTTACGAGCGCAGCCGCCGCTGGTTCACCCAACAGTGTGGAGTCGGACTCGGGAGCATCGCGCTCAACAGTCTGATCGGAGGCACGGCTCAGGCCGCCGGTTCAAGCAAGCCGAGCCAGCACTTCCCCGCCAAAGCCAAACGGGTGATCTACCTCTTCATGGCGGGAGCGCCCAGCCAGTTTGAGCTGCTCGACTACAAACCCGTCCTCGCGAAGTTCAATGGCAGTTTGCCGCCCGCCGAGCTGCTCAAAGGCTATCGCGCCGCCTTCATCAAGCCCAACTCCAAGCTGATGGGGCCGAAGTTCAAGTTCGCCCGTCATGGTCAGAGCGGTGCCTGGATCTCTGAACTTCTGCCACATCTCGCCAAGGTCACGGACGACATCGCGATCGTGAATTCGATGACGACCGATGCGTTCAACCACGCACCGGCCCAGATCTTGATGAACACCGGAAGCCAGCAGTTTGGCCATCCTAGCCTTGGTGCCTGGGCGCTCTACGGACTCGGCAGCGAAAGTCAGAATCTCCCCGGCTACGTCGTCCTCAGCACCGGCAAGAAGGGCCCCAGCGGCGGCAACTCCAACTTTGGCAGCGGATTCCTGCCAACGACCACCCAGGGTGTGCAGTTCCGCAGCGCGGGCGACCCCGTGCTCTACCTCTCCAATCCCGAAGGCGTGGACCATCAGCTCCAGCGCGAGACGCTCGACACCATCGGTGCGCTCAATCAACTGCATCAAAACCGCGTGGCGGATCCCGAGATCGCCACCCGCACCCGCGCTTATGAAATGGCGTTCCGGATGCAGAGCAGCGCCCCCGAACTCATGGACCTCAGGAACGAGTCACAGGCGACCCTCGACCTCTACGGAGCCAAACCCGGGGAGTCCTCCTTCGCGAACAGCTGCCTGCTCGCCCGCCGCATGGTGGAGCGCGGAGTCCGCTTCGTGCAGATCTTCCACGAGTCCTGGGACCAGCATGGCAATCTCACCAAGGATATCGCCAAGAATTGCCTCGACACCGATCAAGCCTCCGCTGCGCTCGTCACCGACCTCAAACAGCGCGGTCTCCTGGAGGATACCTTGGTGATCTGGGGAGGCGAGTTTGGCCGCACTCCCATGGTCCAGGGTGACACCGCCGATGGCCGCGATCACCACCCCGACGCCTTCACCATGTGGCTCGCCGGCGGCGGCATGAAACCGGGGATTGTCCACGGTCTGAGCGACGACCTGGGCTTTAAGACGGCAAAGGACCAAGTCAATGTCCGTGACCTCCACGCCACGATCCTTCATTTGCTGGGGTTCGATCACAACCGGTTCACCTACCCGCACCAGGGACTCGACGCCAAACTCACCGGCGTTCTTCCAACCAAGGTCGTCAGGGAACTAATCGCGTAATCAGGAGCAAACTTCACCCTATGAACCCACAACTCTTCCGCATCCTCCTCGCCTCCCTTTGGGTGGCCAGCGTCGCCGGGGCCTACTTCGCGGGACGGCAAATGCCAGATCCGGCGAAAGCTCTGACTGCCCAGGCTCCTCCGGCAGCAGGCAGCGTTGTCCGCAAGCGGACGCCTGCGGGAGATCTGTCAGATCGGGCGGATCAGTCAGATCGGACGGATCTTTCTGCGGAATCAGACCCCTCGCAACTCGGGAAAGGCGAAACCAAAGACATTCCCTCCCTCATCGAATCCATCCGCAAGGCATTCGGTGACGGCCGCGGCCCGATGTTTGGCGGAACCGGCATGTTCCGGGTCATGGGACAGCTGATGGAACTTTCCCCAGAGGAAGTCCAGTTGGCCTTAGGCGAGGTCGGGCGCACCGTCGACGACCCACGTCAGAAGATGATGCTCCAATCGATGCTTTTGGGCCGAATGGCCGAAACCGATCCCAAAGGAGCCCTGGCCCAAGTGGAGAAGCTGGCCGCTGAAAGCGACGGCTCGGCACGGACGGATGGCCTTTACTTCAGCGTGGTTGGCGCTTTGTCGAAAAGCGATCCCAACGCGGCCTGGAAGTGGTACACGGACAAGCGGGACAGCGGCACCCTTCCGGAAGAAGGAGCGCGCCTCTCCGGGATGATCTTTGCCGGAATGGCCGCCAAAAACCTCGACATGGCACTCAGCCAGATGGGCGATTTGGAGAGCCTCGACGAACGCAATTCCGCCGCGTCCGGGATCGCCAGTGCCGCCACGGATCCCGCGTCCTGGCAACGCATCCTCGATTCCACCCAATCGTTCGAAGGAGATTCCGGCAAGGAGGCACGTTCCGCGATGATGCGGCAATGGGCTTCGATGGACTACGAAGCGACTACCGGACTGCTCAACGCCATGCCCGCCAACGAGCGTCAGGACTTGATCGACTCCGCCAGCTGGGGTCTGATGCGCTCGAGTCCGGAGAAGGGAGCGGAGTTCCTAATGCAAAACTCATCCCCGGAAAAGCTATCCGAGCGCTACTCCACTGTCATGAATTCCTGGGGCGACCGCGACCCGAACGCCGCCGGGGAATGGCTCAATTCCCAGCCTCCCAGTCCGGCGCAGGATAGGGCACGAGCCAACTTTGCCCGCACCGTGGTCCGCAAGGATCCGGAGGCGGGACTCGCCTGGGCGCAAACGGTCACCGAACCCAAACAACGCACCGATGCGATTCGGGACGTTTACCGGCAATGGTCCCGGCGCGATGCCCAAGCCGCCGATGCGGCCCTGGCCGGCACCGGCCTCAACCCGCAGCAGGTCGAGGAAATCAAGGTGGCCGCCCGCCAACAAGGCAGCGGCGGCGACGGGTTCCGTGGATTTCGTGGCCCGCCGTTCTGATCACGAAACGCCGGCAAACACCAAGTAGACGATCGCCACAAACGCGAGCAAGCCGATACCGAAAGGCTTCGCCAGCCTCCAGGGAGTCAGGTCCACCTCTCCGCTATCTTTCTGTTCCCAGTCCGTGGGGCGCGGAGCAACGCGGCTCATGACATATTGATACAGAGTGAGGAGCAGAAAGACGACGCCCAAGAAATGGAAGTTCGCCATCGGAGCGGCGGTCCAGACGGAAAAGGGCGGTACAAAATAGCCCACGAGAAGAATCCCGCACCCCGCCAACAGGGCTATATTGGCTGCTGCGGCATTGGCCCGCTTGATGAGCAATCCGGCCAGGACCACGGAAAAGATCGGGATAAAGTAGAGCCCATTCATCTTCTGGAGATATCCGAAGATACTGGTCTGCCCCGCAAGGAAGGGCGCGGCACACATGGAGAGAATCGCGATCGCCGTCCCGACCAGTTTGCCATTGTTGATCACGCGGGCGTCGTCAACTTGATCATTCTTTACGAGATGCTTGTAGACCCCGAGAGAAAAGAGCGTCGCGGTCGAGTTCAGCACGGAGTTGAAGGAACTGAGGATGGCTCCCGCGATCACAGCCGCAAAGAAGCCGGTCAGCCAATCCGGCAAGACCTTCTGTACTAGGAAACCGTAGGCGTGGTCGGGATGCTTGATCTCGCCGGCATAAAGGTGAAAGGCGATGATCCCGGGCAGAATCAGGATCAGCGGCGTGAGAACCTTGAAAACGGCGGCGATGAGCACCCCGCGCTGTCCCTCCGCCAGATTCTTCGCGGCGAAGGCACGCTGGATAATCTGCTGATTCGTCGTCCAATAAAACAGGTTCAAGATCAACACACCGCTGAAAAGCGTGTGCCAAGGAACCGAAGACTTGTTGCCCCCCAGGGAAACAAACTTCTCCGGATGAGCCGCCTTGATCTCCATCAACCCAGAGAGCGGATTCCCGTGCCCAACGAGGCTCAAGCCGAGCACGGAAATGAGCACGCCCCCGACGAGCAGTCCGAACCCATTCAACGTGTCCGAGATCGCCACCGCGCGCAACCCGCCGAAGATGGCGTAGATCGATCCGACAATCCCGATGAACCAAACGGTGACCCAGAGCAAAACGGTGTCGTCCTGAATCCCCGTCATCGCTTTGAGGTCGAGAATGTCCCGCATCCCCGTCGCCCCGGTATAGAGGATCATCGGCAGGAGGATCGCCGCGTAGGCCACGATGAAGATGAGGCTGGTGATCGATCGCGTGGTGGCATCGAAGCGTTCCTCCAGAAACTGGGGGATGGTGGCGATGCCGCTGCGGAGATACTTGGGAAGGAAGAACAAGGCCATCACGACCAGCGAGGCTGCGGCCATGACTTCCCAGGCCATCACCAAAATCCCATCGGTAAAGGCCGCGCCATTGAGGCCGACGAGTTGCTCCGTGGAAAGATTGGTGAGAAGGAGCGATCCGGCGATGTAACCGCCAGTCAAGGTTCGTCCCGCCAGGAAATAGCCGGTGGAAGAGGTGTCGTCGTCCTTGCGCGTCAACACCCAGGTGAGGACGCCGACAAGCGCGGTGAAAAAGAGAAAGGTGAGGATGGTCACGGGCCCGTCATGCTGGCTGAGACGGGCGCATCTGGAAAGCCCGAAGTTTGCTCACTTGCGACGGGGAGGGAGGACGCCACCGAAGCTCCCCCGTCACACGCCGGGTTCATCGGTCCACTTCTGCCTGAGCCGCCTGAATCGCCTCAGACACCGTCTTGGTGCCTGAAGCCTCGTAAGCATCCCAGGGGCCATCTGCGCTGCCGGCGGGCCAGGTGGCGGGATCGGCGTAGAGACCGTCGTTGTCCTTGTATTCCTGTTTGAGGCGGACCAACTCACCCTTCAGTTCAGTGAACTTGGCGGCGATGGCCGGGTTCGATGCATCGCTCGGCGCATGCAGCAGATTGCGCTGCTCGTTCGGATCGACGGTTAGGTCGAATAACTCATAAGCATCCTGTTTCCAGAAATGGATCAGCTTGTGCGTGGCGGTGCGCACGCCGAGATGAGCCACGGTGTTGTGATGACCGGGATCGTGGTAGTAGCGGTAGTAAAAGGAAGTGCGCCAGTCTTTCGGCGATTCACCACGCAACAGAGGGGCAATGGAGCGGCCCTGCATAGAATCCGGCACCGGCAGTCCGGCGAGGTCGAGGAAGGTAGGCGCGAGGTCGATGTTCGCCACGAACTGCGTCGGCACGCTGCCTTTCGTCACACCGGGACCGCGAACCAGCAACGGAACATGCAGACCGGGCTCATACATGAAGCGCTTGTCATAAAGGCCAAGGTCGCCAAGATACCAGCCGTTATCCGCAGAGTAGATGACGATAGTGTTTTCCGCCAGGCCTGCCGCATCCAGATAATCGAGCACCTTGCCCACGCTGTCGTCCACGCCCTGCACGCAGGCGAGGTAGTCGCGCATGTATTTCTGATACTTCCATTTCACCAATTCCTTGCCGGTGAGGACCTTGCCATCAACCTCCAGCTCCATCGGCTTCTCCTGCTCCCACTTTCGCAAGGCAGGACCTTCGAGGTCGGCGGGCGGGGTGAGCTTCAAATCACGACGAGTCAGATCGCGGGCCACGGTCTGCTCATTGATGGGCAATGCAGTGGGGCGCGTGGCATAGTCGTCCCAGAGCGTCTCCGGCTCCGGGATCACCTTGTCCTTGAACTGCTCTATATGACGCTTCTCCGGCTCCCAACCGCGATGCGGAGCCTTTTGATGCAGCATCAGAAAGAATGGCTGGTCCGCAGGACGCGTCTTTAGCCATTCGATGCCGAGGTTGGTGGTGATGTCCGTGCAGTGGCCCTCAATGATCAGCTTCTTGCTTCCAGGCAGCAAAAACTGCGGATTCCAATAGGCGCCCTGGCCGGGCAGCACGATCCAGCGGTCGAACCCGGTGGGATCGCTGCCAAGATGCCATTTGCCGATCATGCCGGTATGGTAGCCGCCTTTTTGGAGATGCTTCGCCACATTGTCCCGGCTGCCATCCAGGCGGTTAAAGACCGGCACGCCATTGACATGCGAATACTGCCCGGTGAGCAGCGTAGCGCGGCTGGGCGTGCAAATGGAGTTGGTGACGAAGCTGTTGGTGAAGCGCACGCCTTCCTTGGCCAGCCGGTCGAGATGCGGCGTTTGGTTCACCTTCGAGCCATAGGCGGAGATGGCATGCTGCGCGTGGTCGTCGGAGAAGAGGAAAAGGATATTCGGACGCGACGATGCGGCGAACGAAGAGTAAAGAACGACAAACGAGGAAATCAGAGTCGTCAGAAGTGAGGTGAGTTTCATGGCGGGTTTTGGCCTCGATCGTTATGGAGCAGGTTCGGTGAGCAATTCAACCACCGTCTCGTTGCGGGTGTTAAAGAATCGTTCGGTCCAGGCATCGGCAAGGAGGAGCACGGGCCGGTCTTCCTCATCGCGGGCCAGGTCGGCGCCGGAGGGCAGGTTGACCGCTTTATCCGACCACGGCGCACCATCTTTGCGGCGCATCCAGCGGATGAACTGATAGGGGGCGGATTCGAGCAGGGACTCCGCGTTGTATTCCGATTTCAGGCGGTATTGCACGACTTCAAACTGGAGGGGGCCGACGGCTCCGAGAAGCGGGACGCGCTGCGTGGAATGAGGCTGAAAATACTGCTGGACCACGCCTTCCTGCAAGAGCTGCTCAAGGCCTTCGCGGAATCGCTTCGTGTGCGCGGTGGTCGTGCTCTTGATATAGGCGAAGCATTCCGGAACGAAGCGCGGGGTTTCGTCGAAGACAACGCCGGGTGTCTCGGCCAGCGTATCGCCGATGCGCAGGTCATAGTTCCCGACAATGCCCACGACATCGCCCGCGTAGGCCTCGTCCACGGTCTCGCGTTCGCGGGCAAAGAGCCGTTGGGAGTTGGCGAGACGGACGTTTTTACCGGTTCGCGGATTCTGCACGACCATATCGCGGCGGAAGACACCGGAGACGATGCGGATGAAGTAGATCCGGTCCCGATGACGCGGGTCCATGTTCGCCTGAATCTTGAAGACAAAGGCGGTGAAGCTGGGGTCGGCGGGATCGATGTAGTGATCTCCATCGAAGCGCGGCGCAGGCGGCGGGGCCATTTCCAAAAAGGCATCGAGGAGCAGTTGCACGCCGAAGTTGTTGCTGGCACTGCCAAAACAGACGGGAGTGAGCTTGCCTTCATCGATGAGCTTGCGGTCCAACGCATGGCCTGCGCCTTCGAGCATGTCGAGTTCCTCGATGGATTGCGCCAGCGCGCTTTCCGCCACATGCTCCTTCACGAAGTCATCCTGCAAGCTGCCGACCCGCTCCGCGGCACGGTAGGCTCCGCGGGCGGAACGCTGGAAAAGGTGCACGGCGGAGTCACGACGATCGAAAATGCCGCGAAAATCCGCGCCGATGCCGAGAGGCCAGTTGAGCGCGCAGGCGGGAATTCCCAAGACGCTTTCAAGCTCGTCCATCAGAGAGAGCGGCGGCTTGGCGGGGCGGTCGAGCTTGTTGATGAAGGTGAAGATGGGCACACCGCGCTTGCGGCAGACCTCAAACAGCTTGCGCGTCTGGCTCTCGATGCCGTTCACCGCATCGATCACCATGATGGCCGCATCCACGGCGGTGAGAACCCGGTAGGTGTCCTCCGAGAAGTCGCGGTGACCGGGGGTGTCCAGCAGGTTGATGACACAGCCGTTGTACTCAAATTGCAGGACGGTGGAGGAGACGGAAATGCCGCGCTGCTTTTCCAACTCCATCCAGTCGGAGGTGGTGGTGCGCTGATTCTTGCGGGTGGTGACGCTCCCCGCGAGCTGCACCGCCCCCCCGTAAAGCAGCAACTTTTCGGTAAGCGTGGTCTTGCCAGCATCCGGGTGAGAGATGATGGCAAACGTGCGGCGGCGGGAGATTTCTGAGGCGGGATTCATGGACGGGAGAGCGCATGCTCGTGGTTGCGGCGCTCAACCGTCTATCAAACGGCTACCGGGCAAAGATCGTCAACCAAGGTCAACGGAACATCAGGACCGGAACTTGGCAAGTGCGCACCGTGGGCGTCGTGGTGCTGCCGAGGATGAACTCGCGGATGGGGCTGTGGCCGTAGGCTGCCATGAACGGCAGCCCCTAGCCCGCGCTCTCAACCGTTGAGCGCAGCCTTCTCGTCGCTCGCTTCTTGGGAGGCGGCGGGCGTCGTAGGGCGCGTGGCGGGCTTCGTTTCCGTCGCTCCGGTTTCAGCAGCGGCGGCTGCCTTCTTCGCTTCCCGGGCGGCTTTCAAGGCGGCGCGACGCTCGGCCGGCGGGGTCAATCCAAAGGCGTGCCAGCGGCTGTCATCGGCTGGCAAAAGGAGATTCAATTCGCCGACCAAGGCGCGGAGCCGCTTTTGCAGATTCTTGCGGGCCAGCTTCCGCGCATCGGAGAGATCGGCCAGTCCGGTCTTGCGGTCTTTGACGTTGGAGCGGACACCGGTGAAGCGACCGTGCAATTCCAAGGCACGTTCCGAAGTCACGCCCAGCTTCTCGTTTTCAAACCGGGGATTGTCCGCGAGGAAAGTCCCGATCCGTTCCAGAAGCGCGGCCCGTTCATCCCGGTGCTTGGGCATCCGCAAGGTGGGGTTGATGTAACCCACTTGAGACCAAGGTTGGCTCCAGATCGCGCCGAACTCGCGGCTCACGATCCCCTTGGTTTGCTTGATCAAGTCAGCAGCCAGGGCATCGACTTCTTTCTGCTCCGGAGTCAATTGGTTGATCCGATTGGCAACGCTCGATTGGAACACGGTATCGGCGGTGCGATACGTGGCGAGATCCTTCTGCACAGCTTTGGCGGTGTTCTGCTTCACGCCAACTTCGCTTTGCAGCTTGACCAACGCCGCAGCGACCAGATCGCCTTGGGCTAGCAGTTGGTCGGGCTTGGCAGGGACAGTGGTGTATGACCTTTTCTTCATGGGTGCTTCGGTATTTCTGATGACATACCATACTTCTGATAATAGATAAGACAAGGTATATTATTAAGATAAATTAATTACTCTTGGGCGAGGTGAGCCAGTCTCGCCTCAAGCCAAAGCCAGATTGTCCTGCAAAGTTGGTCCACCGTGCGTCTCACTGATGATGTGATCCACCTAGCAGCCGGGGAATGAGTCCTCCTCGCGAATGACACAGTAATCACACTAATGCCCGGCCCGATTCTCGACGAGAGCGCGGAGTCGGCCGCTAACCCAGGAGTCCCTCATTTCCGCCCAAGGAGCGGGCTCGAGCCTTGGGCATCCGCATAAGGTGCTCAAGCCGCAGATATGAAACCTACTCACGGCACCACCTTCCCAGTTTTGTCGTAGGCGGTAGTTCTGAGGAGCTCTCCGGTGGCTAGGTCATATTGGGATACCTTACGAGCCCACCCCTCTGGCCCGTTTGTAGGTTCCCCGCCGATACCAAAGAAGGAGGTCTCGGTTTCGTTGCCACGCTCGTCGAATTTGGCGGTAAATCCGGCATAGCCGTCCTTGCCCAGCACCGGTTTTCCGTCCGTGCCGAAGTAGGCGACCTCGGTGTTGTTGCCGCGCTCGTCGAATTTGGTAGTCCATCGTGCCACTCCGTCGTTGTCCAGCACCGGTTTGCCGTCGGTGCCGAAGTATGCGGTCTCGGTTTGATTGCCGCGTTCGTCGAATTTGGCGGTCGCTCTGGCGTAGCCGTCCTTGTGCAGCACCGGTTTGCCGTCCGTGCCGAAGTAAGCCGTCTCGGTTCCGTTGCCGAGCTCATCGAATTTGGCGATCCATCCAGCATAGCCGTCCTTGAGCAGCACTGGTTTGCCGTCCATACCGAAGTAGGCGGTCTCGGTTTGGTTGCCGCGTTCGTCGAACGAGTTCGTCCATCGTGCCACTCCGTCGTTGTGCAGCACCGGATTGCCATCTGTGCCGATGTAGGCCCCTTCATTTAGGTTGCCGCGTTCATCGAATTTGGTGAGAGATCCGGCCACGCCGTCTTTGTTCAGCATTGGTTTGCCGTCAATTCCAAAGTAGGCGGTCTCGGTTTGGTTGCCGCGATCGTCGAAGTTGGCGGTCGCTCTGGCGTAGCCGTCCTTATGCAGCACCGGTTTGCCGTTAGTGCCGAAGTACGCGGTCTCGGTTCGGTTGCCGCGCTCATCGAAGCTGGAGGTCGATTTAGAATAGCCTTCCATGCACAACACCGGTTTGGCGTCCGTGCCGAAGTAGGCGGTATCGGTTTGGTTGCCGCGCTCGTCAAACTTGGCGGTAAATCCGGCATAGCCGTCCTTGAGCAGGACCGGATTGCCGTCCGTGCCGAAGTAGGCTTTCTCAGTTTGGTTGCCACGGTCATCGAATTTGGCGGTCAATCGCGCCACGCCGTTCTTGTCCAGTACCGAATTGCCGTCCGTGCCGAAGAAGGCGATCTCGGTTCCGTTGCCGCGCTCGTCGATCTTGGCAGTCCATCCGGCATAGCCTTCCTTGCTCAGCATCGGATTGCCGTCCGTGCCGAAGTAGGCGGTCTCGATTTTGTTGCCGCGCTCGTCGAATCTTGCGGTCCATCCGGCATAGCCGTCCTTGCACAGTACCGGATTGCCGTCCGTGCCGAAGTAGGCGGTCTCGGTTTCGTTGCCCCGCTCATTGAATTTGGCGGTCCATCCGGCCACTCCGTGCTTGGTCAGCACCGATTTGCCGTCGGTGCCGAAGAAGGATTCCGCAGTCGTGTTGCCGCGGTCATCAAACGAGGCGGTGCCTCTCGCCACGCCGTAATTGTTCAGCACCGGTTTGCCGTCGGTGCCGAACAAGGCGGTCTCGGTTTCGTTGCCTCGCTCGTCGAATTTGGAGGTCGATCGCGCCACGCCGTTCTTACTCAGCACCGGTTTGCCGTCCGTGCCGAAGTAGGCACGCTCGGTTTCGTTGCCGCGCTCGTCGAATTTGGCGGTCCATCGCGCCACGCCGTCCTTCTGCAGCACCGGTTTGCCGTCCGTACCGAAGAAGGCGGTCTCGGTTTGGTTGCCGCGTTCGTCGAATTTGGTGGTCCATCGCGCCACGCCGTCCTTGTTCAGCACTGGTTTGCCGTCGGTGCCGAAGACGGATTCCTCAGTCTTGTTGCCGCGGTCATCAAATGAGGCGGTCAAGCTCGCCACGCCGTACTTGTTCAGCACCGGTTTGGCGTCGGTGCCGAAGAAGGCGGTCTCGGTTTGGTTGCCGCGCTCGTCAAATTTGGCAGTCCATCTTGAATAGCCTTCCTTCACGACCACCGCATTGCGGTCGGTGCCGAAGTAGGTTTCCTCAATGAGGTTTCCGCGCTCGTCGAATTTGTCGCTCCAACCCGCGTAACCGTCCTTGTGCAGCATCGGCTTGCCATCAACGCCTAAGTAGGTTCGCTCCGTTTCGTTGCCGCGTTCGTCGAACGTGCAGACCCAGGCGGCGTAGCGATTACTGTGCAGGACGGCTTCTCCGTTTTTGCCACTGTATGTCAACCGCTCGATGTTTCCCCAGCGATCCCTGCGCAAGGTCACCGATTGAATCCCGCCCCGCTCAGACTGCGGGCGCATGTCCTGGCCAAGGTTCACCGTTTCCACGACCAAACGGCGGTCGTCGTAGCGGAATGTTTGCCCATACACCCCAGTCTGATTCGCCCGAGGAGAGCGGTAAGCGTTGAAAAAGGCTACCTCCGCAGGGAGACCGTCTTCTCGGTAGACCATCCGGTGCACGGAAACTTCCGAGCGTGGTCCGGACCGCAGGTCGGTTCCAATCGGTTCACCCACCAGACTGCCGGACTTGGCCCCGAGCGCCAAGGGCCGGTCTTCGTGCTCGGCCTTGATTTCCACGAAAAGGACCCGTCCCGCCCCCGTGGTCTCCGGCACGCTAAACTGGCGCCGCATGACGACGCCGCCTCGCGCATTTCGGATCTGAATGACGTGGAGGGAACCATCCTCGCGGTAGGTCACCTCGTGAATCACCAAATTCGCGGTATCTTCCCAATGCTCCTTTGGCCAACCGGATCCATTGACTCTCGTCACGCGCCGGACCTTCCTCCGGCTGCTCTCTACCCGGTAACTCTCCCGGTGTGCGACAATATCCCGTGGCAACGGGATGGCGCCTTCGGGCACCCCGTAACGCTCCGTGAGCTGGGCGAAGTAGGCGACTTTGGTCCGGTCGTAATCCCACCAACCCAAACCAACGCCGACCATGACGAGCGCGACGCAGGCCATGATCATGTGGTTGCGCCGCCGCCGGACGGCCTCGCGCTTGGCAAACGAATTGAAGCCCAGGCCGGTGATCCCCGCCACCGCTTTGAGCAGGCAGGCTGTCCAGCCGTCCCCGCCTTTGCGCAAGTCTCCGCCGATGGGTTCCGTGCGTTCCGTCGTCAGGGTTCCAGACTCGTCCACCCGCTGGCGCAGCGCCGGGGGGAAACACTCCCGGTCGGCGGGATTACCGGGCAAGTCGGAAGCATTCGGTTCCCCTCCGGCGATGAGGGCGAGGACGCGGTCCTCTCTGCCAAGCGTCTTAAAATAGCGGATCTCCTCGTTCACCCAGCGGGAGGAGGCGGCATTGGGGGTGCAGATGACGATCAGATATCGCGAAGAGCGCAAGGCATCCTCAATGGACCCACCAAGATCCGCAGAGAGCGGCAACTCATCCCGGTCGCGGAAGATGGGGAATAGCGTTCGTGGAACGGGCTCGCCCCCGCGCCCTGGGCGACCCACCATCGGGCCGGGAATCCGGTAGGCTTCGAGTGCGCGATGGATTTTGACCGCAAGCACCTGGTCTTTCGAGGAATAGGAAATGAAGGCCCAGTATCGGTAAGGCAGTCCGTCAGTGCTCATGTGGGATTGGCGGTTGTCACGGCTTCCGGTTTTGACCTACGGCGGATGCGGATTGAAGGGACGGACGTCTGGTAAAGCAAGGACCGTAACGTGTCCATTGAATTTGGGATGCTGAGACCGGCGAGCCGTTGAGGACTCGGCTACCACCAATCGAGGGAGGGTTGAACACGACGGAGAATTTCACGGATTGCCAAGCCCGATTTGTTGGGCGCCTTCCTCTACTTCGAATGTCATGATTTCCCCGGGCAAACTTCAGGGTTTCTTAATTTCTATGTTCGCCGATGCTCGACGTGGAAGAAGTCTGGCCCCAAAACGCTCCGATCAAAAAAAGGGGACAGGCGAACTACTGGTTGCCCAGTCATCTGATTCACGCTCTGCGCCGATGCGAAACTTGACGAATGGCCGTTCCCCGGGGCATGTTACCTCGCTGCCCTTTTTGTATGAGTGACGTCCCGCCACGCATTGATGCCGTCCTCCTGCGTGAAGTTGGACCGTTTGCGGAGGTGACCATCGAGTTCCCGCCGGGCACCGATCCGGATCTAGCCGATGTGTATTTGCTCACCGGGCCGAACGGGTCCGGGAAAAGCACCGTCCTCTACGCCATCGCCGCGTTGATCGCCTGCGGTCAACTGGGGGCAGGGTTGGCGGATCGTCGCTTTCGCGGGGTGAATTCCATGACGGCGGTGAGGGTTGGGGACTCCACCACCGTTTGCGGCTGGCCGCAGACCATCAATGATTTTCCGGCGATCTTCGGAATGGCCAAGCCACCGTTTACGTTCTCCCGCGGAACATCGCATGCCGAATTTTACACCTCCGAATCCGGACTGCGGAGACTCTTTAAAAACGCCCCAAGCTTTGACCTGACAGCTCCGGAAAGTGTCCGGCCCCGATTCAACTGGGCCGCCTTTGCCTATGCAGGAATGCGATCGGTGGACGACGGCTCCATTGGTGCAATCCGGGAACCGAGCAGCAGCCCATTCGAGAATTGCCTCTCGTTCGTCCACACCGCAAACGCCAAGCTTCTGGCGGAATGGGTCGCGGTCCAGGAGTTCAAACGCTTCAAGGCCACCGAAGCGGGACGTCTCGATCGAGCCACCGCACTTCGCGAGAGTATCCATCGCATCGAAGAAATCATCACCGAGATCACCGGGACTGAGTTTGCCTTTTTCAGCGGCGAGGACAGCACCAATATCCAAGCGCAATTTGGTGGGGCGATCGTGGATCTCGGCCTTCTGCCCGATGGCCTGAAGTCCATCGTCAGTTGGATCGCTGACCTCCTCATGCGTTTGGACCGGATTCCCTGGGAGAACGATGTTCCTCCGATGTTGCGATCCTTCCTTTTGTTGCTGGACGAAGTGGACGTTCACCTCCACCCGGCTTGGCAGCGCAAAGTGCTTCCGATCGTGCAGCGGGTGTTTCCCAATGCCCAGATCATTGCCTCTACCCACAGCCCGTTCGTCGTGGCGTCTGCTGCGGATGCCCACGTGATTAGCCTCAAGGTGGAGAATGGTACGGCCACTGTCGATCAAGTCGCCCCATCACAAATGGGCTGCAGCTACAGCTCCGTTCTCCGCTCGATCTTCGGCATTGAGACGGAATTCGATATCGAGACTGAAACACTGTTCGCCGCATTCCACGAAGCGAAGCGAAACTGCCTCTCCGGAGGTTCTGTCTCGTTGGCGCAGGTTGAAGGGATCGCTGCAGACTTGGCGCTGCGCAGTGAGGAAGTTGAGCAACTGGTCGCTTTGGAACTCCGTCAATTGCGCCGGGTTCTCAAACCAAAACCCGCCGTTTCGGGAGCTGCATGACCACCTGTCAGCGGTGGGAAGCCCCGAGTTTGCTGCGGCGTTATGAGTCCGAGGTCGCGGAGAAGTATGCGAAGAATCGCCAGGCAAATCCGAATTTTCGCTTTCAGTGGCCTCAGCGCGAAGGAACATCGCTTGGAGCCATCGCCCGCCAGGCCTTGCATGAAATGACCGCCGGCCGTTGCTCTTACTGCGACGCCTATCCGTTTCAGCATGTTGGCCCAGAATGCATCGATCACTTCCGGCCCAAGAGCCGTGTCGAGTTCTATCCCCTTGTGTGCCAGTGGGAAAATCTCTTCCTTTCGTGCGCGGCATGCAACCACGCGAAACAGGACGATTGGGAAGCAACGCTTCTCCGCCCGGACGAACCCGACTTCGACTTCGCGCGCTATTTCCTGTATCAATCGGATTCTGGCGAGTTGCATCCGAATCCGGCGGCGCCCGCTACCGACCAGCTTCGTGCCGCAGACACCATTCGCATCTTCGACCTCAACCGGGCACCCGCCTGCTTCGCCCGACGGAGCGCCGTCAAGAGTATGCTCCGGGCGATGGAAGAAGACATCCTTGAGTTCGGATATCGATTTCTCTTACCTCTGTGCCGGGACGTTTGAGATGAAACTGGCGCTTTGGACGGCGCTTCCGCCTGCCTTGATCCGCCTGAGGAAGGAACAGTCGGTAGGTTGACTGACGCATTCTTTTCTGCCCCTCCTGAAATCAACGCCAACTGTGGACAGGCAAGAATGCCTATCCTCCGTTTAGGAGGACAAATCCTCGGCCCCCCTCCTTCGTGTCCCTTCGCGATCTTCGTGGTTGACCCCATGGAATGTTCCGTCCCAGCAGAGGCGATGCGCTTTGCACCTTCGGAATTCTCCGCCCCCACAAAGTCGATGGGCTTTGCCCGTTGCCCATTTTCCGCACCGGCTGAGTCGACCTGCTTTGCGCGTTACGCATTTTCCACACGGACAAAGGCGATGCGCTTTGCGCTTTCCGCATTTCCTGCACGGGCAACGCTGCTGTGATCTGCGGGTGGCGCATCTTCCGCACCGGCAAAGTCGATGGGCTTTGCGCGTTGCCAGTTTTCGGCTCCTGCATCGTCGATGCGCTTTGCCCGTTGCGCATCTTCCGCACCGGCGAAGCTGATTGGCTTTGCGCGATGGGAACTTTCCGGCCCAGCAAAGCTGATGTGCTTTGCGCGTTAAGCCTTTTTCTCCCTGACATGCGCATGCGCATGCCGGCCAGAAGGACGACGAATCTTGGTGCTCTCGCTCCTCGCCGTTGAATGCTCGCGGGGCAAGGGGGCAAGCAGGGTGATTGGCCCTTTCAGCCAGTCGGTGCCGATCCGGGGCCCGAAGCCCCCAGTGTCAGGCCCAACCCCGCTGCCAGGCGGCGCTCTTTGACTTCCTCTCGGTGCTTGTGTAGGAAGACGGTGACCAATGGCTGTAAAAATCAAGAACCTCGCGATCGCCAACTACAGGCAGTTCCGGGATGTCATCTTCGACTTCACTGAACCGACTACTGGCGTGCCGCTCCGGCGGGTGTGCTTGATTGGGGGGAATGGCACTGGAAAATCGACGGCTCTAAGGGCGCTGTGGGCGGCGCTTGGGCCACCAAACCTCTCGATAGGCCCGGAAACCGTCGCCGAGTTCACCAATGGAATCACGAGTTGGTGCCGGGAGGCTAACCTCAATCCGTTTTCTGAGCAAGGGCGTCCGGTGACGGATCTAGAGCTGGAACTCAGTCGCACTCCGTGTCTCAACTGCCGACCGGATAGCGAACTCACCCCGATCGGAAAACAGATCACGGACGTTCCGGATACCAATCTAAACAACGCCCTAGGATCGCTTAAGGCGCCTTCCAACCGGATTGAAGTCGGGCAGGACAGCATCGCCGCCTTTTGGACGAACCTGATTGCATTGATCAAGGATCGGGAGGCTGGCTGGTTATCCTTTCAAAAGCTTCCGCAGAACAAAGACCGCACCGTCCGGGAACTGGAGGAGGAATATTTCGCCAGCCATCCGGATATCCTCAAGGAACTCGCCGATTTCTGGAATGTGATTTTGGAGCGTGCTTCCTTGGAATTCGATTACGAGGGAGCATCGGTCCCGATTCAACTCACCGACAATCTGAAGGCCTATATTCGCCTACGGGAAGGAAAGGGAAAGATTGCTTACGCCGACCTGAGCACGGGCATCCGGCATTTCATTTTCCGGCTGGGGCACATCTTTACCGTCTTCCGGGGCGATCCGTCCCAGGAGGGGATTATTCTCGTGGATGAACCGGAGAACAGCCTGCATCCGGATTTCCTTTTTGATCTGGTCTCATTCTACGAGCAGGCGGCCCCGGGGGCACAACTCTTCATGGCCACCCACAGCCCAATCGTCGCCGCCCAGTTCCGGCCGGAGGAACGCTTCATCCTCGAATTCGAGGAATCCGGCGGCGTATCGATCCGGCGAGGGGTGAGTCCGGAAGGTGATGATCCCAATGATGTCCTGCTCCGAGATTTCGCGGTTAGAACGCTCTATGGCAAAAAAGGTCTCGAACAATGGCGGCGTTTCCGGGAACTGGACCGCAAGATTCAGCAGGAGCCGGATTCAGCCATCCGCCGCTCCTTGATGAAGGAGTATATGGAGATAGGCCGCACCTACAATTTTGCCCCTGAGCATGAGATTCCTGCTTAAGAGCAGTCCGGGTCTTGCCCCGTACGTTAACTTGCGATACCTGAATCGCAGTGATCGGGAAACTGCGCTCGCACGACTCGTGGCCCTGCAATCCGGATTCTGTGCCTATTCGGAGCGCTACCTCAGACCGTTGGACAGTTGCGAAATCGAGCACTTCGATCCGAGAATCAAGGGCACTGATCAGGACAATATCTTCAATTGGCATGCGGTTCTTCGTTGGATGAACGCACACAAAGCTCGCAAGATTGAACCTTTCCTTCCGCTTCCGGATACGGATGACGTTTCGTTGGACCGGCGGATTCGTTACGATCACGGAGAATTCGTATGCGATTCATCGGATGCCGAGGCGAGGAACCTCATCGAGTTCCTGGGAGTCAATCGGCCAGAAGTCACCAAGGAGCGTAGCGACCATGTCCAGCGCGTCCGTAAGCTCCGCGATCTCTGTGCTGGCAGCGGGGATGACTTTGAGGAATTCTTACTCGACTCACCTGAAGATCTGTCCTTTCCCAGTGCGTTGGAAGGCGATTTGGAAATTCCCGCTTTCGCCCTCATACGCAGGTTGACGCCAGAGCGCAGTGGGTTACCCGAAAATGAGGCATGAACCAAGGGGCGGCGATTTGGTTGAAGAGTAGTGAGAGCCGATCAACAGCAGCCGCCACCAGGCTTGCAGTGACCGCCGCCGGATGGTGCACTCGACGATTTGCCAGTGAGCAGGCCCCAGCCGCCGAGGATGACGCGCCGGATAGGTTCGCCCGTCTCGGGATGCACGGTGAGCGCCTCTTCACGAATGCTTTGTTTGATCTCGTAACGCTTCACTTCATCGCCCTCGTGGGCGGGGATGGTTTCGTAGAGGTAGGTCATGGTAAAAGTGGGTCCGCGGTTTCCTTAAGCAGGCACGGGATCACCGAAGCTGAGCCGAGCCAAAGCCGCGGCACCAGTCGGTTCCTCCACCTGCCAGGGGAGCCAGGCGACACGCGCCGCGACCACGTTGACGACTTCGTCGAGGTAACGGTGTTCGGCCTGCTCCCGGCGTTGCAAGACGGGGTCGCAACTGCCGCAATCTAGGAGGCTCTGGTTCACAATCCAGGCAAAAGGTTCGATCCCCGCGCGTCGTAGATCTTCCTGCAGGGCGGCCGCCTCATGGACGGGAGTGGCCTCGGCGAGGGTGACGAGGAGCATCTTCGTGAAGTCCGGATCACGCAATCGCGCGAGCAGGTTCACGACTTCTTCGGGCTGGGTGTTGCGGGCCTGGCGCTCCAATTCACGCTGGTAGGATTCGCTCGCGTCGAGGAGAAGAAGCGTGTGGCCGGTCGGCGCGGTGTCGAGCACGACGAAGCGATCCGTGCCTCCCCCGACCTCGCGGGCAAAGGCGCGAAAGACGGCGATCTCTTCGGTGCAAGGCGACCGCAGGTCTTCTTCAAGAAGGGCGCGAGAGGAGGCATCAAGCGCGTCTCCCTGAGCGCGCATCACTTCAGCCTGATACGCCGCCGTCTCGGCCAGGGGATCGATCCGGCTGACGGTGAGGCCCGCGACTTCTCCCGCGAGCGTCTGCTCAAGGTGGGCCGCCGGATCGGTCGTGCTGAGGTGAACGCGGTGACCCCGCTGAGCCAGCGTCACGGCGATGGCGGCGGCGACGGTCGTTTTGCCCACACCGCCTTTCCCCATCGTCATGACGACCCCGTGGCCGCTCCGTTCAAGGTCCGCGACGAGATCGGCGAGCGATTCCATCTCCGGCGGGCTCCACGTGGTCGATGGGAGAACCGCGAGGGAAGCATCGGCCTTGGCCGGGTCGAGGAGCACCCGGAGTCCGGCGAGCCCGAGAATATTGATCGGCCGCAGCGGGACCTGGAAGCTGGGGAGGCTGCCGATGAAAGTGGCCGCCGACTTCATCGCGGCCTGGGCCCGGCGATCCATGGCGAGGGCGATCCGGTCTTCAGGGCAGTCGGTGTGAAAGACGCCGTTGAGGATGAGCCGCTGGTTGGTGACCCCGAGCTGGCGCAACTCCCCCGAAGTGCGGGCGGCCTCGGCGAGGGCGGAGGATTGGGGCCGGCTCACCAGGACAAGGGTGGTCGCTCCGGCATCGGCAAGGGTCTGCACGGTGGCTTCGTAAACCGCGCGCTGCTTTTCGAGACCGGCGAGGGGGCCGAGACACGAGGTGCCACTGGTGCTTTGATCGAGGAAGGAATCCCAGGCCTTGGCGAGGCTCATGAGCCGCAGGGTGTGGCCCGTGGGAGCCGTGTCAAAGACGATGTGGTCGTAGTCCTTCGCGGCCTCGGCATTGCCGATGAAGCCGGAAAATTCGTCAAAGGCCGCGATTTCCACGGTGCAGGATCCGCTCAGTTGTTCCTCCATGCTCCGGAGTGCCGCCTCTGGGAGGAGACCGCGCATCGGCCCGATGACCCGCTCGCGATAGGCCGCCGCCGCCGCGACCGGATTGATGTTGAGGGCGTCGAGGCCCGGCACGCCCGCGACGGGAGTCGGTTTTCCGGAGAGCGGAGTATCAAGGACCTCGTCGAGATTTGAGGCTGGGTCGGTGCTGATGAGGAGGACGCGTTTCCCAGCCTCCGCAAGCCGCAGCGCCGTCGCGCAGGAGAGCGAGGTCTTCCCCACCCCGCCCTTGCCCGTGAAAAAGAGGAAACGGGTCGTGGCAACGGGATCGGGCTGGTAAAACGGTAGGTTCATCCAGCGGCGGAGGGTTCCACGGAAAGGGCTTCGCGCCCCCAAGCCAGGCGTTCGTCGTCATCGGGGTAACGGCCCTGGCTTTTCAGTTCGCCGTCCCAAAAGACAAGGGGCAGGACGTCCATCCCATCCTGATCGAGGAGCGCCTTCACTTTGGGATTCTCGACGAAGGCCATGGGCCGTTGCCCCAGATTGTAGCGTTCCACGGCGATGCCGGCCTCGGCAAAATGCGCGAGCAGAGCGGCGAACTTTACCAGAGCGGGGTCGATTTCGGGGCCGCAAATGCCGGTAGAGCAGCACATGGGAGGATCGTAGATTTGGATGTGCTTGATCATGGGTAAGCTGGCGCGTGGAGACACGCATTCCATTAACGTCTTGAGGCGAGGGGTTCAACTCACTTCCCTCCGGCCTTCCACTCGGTGAGTGGCGTTGCCGATCGTCCCGGCGGACGGTGCTCCCCGCCCGGGCTAGCCTGGGTTACCTCGCACAATCCGGAGAAGCCTACCTGCCAAATCTCGCTCATCACGGATCGCCTCATCGATACGCACTGCCATCGCGCGGTAATCCCGGTTCTCTGTGCAAACGATGATCCCGGCGTGTGAAGGATTGCCCCGGTGAAGCCGGATAAAGTCCTTGCGGTTGAGTGTGACGACGCAGCGTCCCGATTCAGTTGCGAAATCCAGCACCGCCTCATCCTCGATTCCGAAATTCGACCGTCCGGCTTCATGGGTTGTGACAACGTCGTGTCCGAGGACGCGAAGCTCTGTCACGACAGCGATCGGAAAATTTTCGTTGGTGTAAAGCCGCGCCACCTCAGGAAACTTCTTCGTTCTCCAAAATCTCACGATCGATCTCCGCCCGATGGCGTTCAACGTAGCGCCACGCGTTAAGGAGATGCTCATGCCGCAGCGTTGGAAAATTGCGAAGGATCTCTTCATCGTCGGAGCCAAGCTTGCGCCAAGCCTCTAGCGACCAAACCGGAATGCGCGTACCCTCCACCCGAGCGGATCCGCCACAGATCCGAGGATCAAACTCAATTCCGGGAAGCTGATCCGTAAGATCCTCCGCCATCCAGACAAACAAACGCGCCCGGTCCTGGCGCGGCAAAGCGGCCACTACGGACAAGGCCTGTTCGTAACTCGGATTCACTGAGCTAGTGTAGCCTGCCCGACAGAATACGCATTAGGGGACGTGTGATTTTCTGCAAAATCAGCAGCCAAAAATTGGCTTCTCCCCGGGGATTTTCTACCGAGACGGCCGACCTCTACCCGCACTAAGCGCGTTCTTCACACCGATTTCCCGTCCACTTCGTAATCCCTTCACAAATGGGTTCTAGGGTGGCCGCATGAATCTACAGCAAACTCGTTGGCTCGAACACTTCCGTCGAAACCGCCTGAACCGTCCCGAGCCTTCCTGGCAGGCCCCCGTTGATCTTCCTCCGGATCAGATTCGCCCGCTCCTCCGTTCGCTAGAGCAGTTCCAACTCGGAGACGGTGGCGGGCCCGCTTATCTCATCGCTTGGAACCGGGATGCCTGGCTCGATCGCGTTCCCAGCCGGCGCGAACTGGTCGATCTGTGGTTCGAGGAGGAAAAGGAACATTCCCGCCTGCTCGGGTGCGCCGTGGACCGGTTCGGCGGGCGGCCGGTCGACGGGCACTGGAGTTTCTCCGTCTTCTGTGCCGTGAGGCGTTGGGGCGGCGTTGGATTCGAACTGACGGCTCTGCTTCTCACGGAGATCTCGGCGACGGTCTACTACCAGCTTTTGGAGCGTCACGTCAAAGATCCGGCGATCCGCGCGATGTCGCGGCTGATCATCCGTGATGAAGCGGCGCACATCGCCTTCCACCGGGAGAGGTTGGTTCTCCCTGGAGTCGCGGGTCGGCGGCATTACGGCCGGACCTGGGAGACCTGGTTCCGTGTTCTGGGCCTGGCTGCGGGCACGATGCTCTGGATCAATCATCGTCCCGCCCTGGTGGCCTCGGGAGCCACCACGATGGAGTTTTACAGGGAGCTCTGGAAACAAACGAGCGGTTTCATTACCCGCCTCCGCCGCGAGCTCTACGCCCGCCCCTCCGCTGACCTTGATCTCCTCGGAGATTTTCTCGACGCCAAGTGATCGAAAAAACGCAGTCTGTTTCCCATGTATTCTTGGTCGTCCGTGAAGAAGCACCGTTATTTCCCAGGGCGGCTGCCTCCGTTGGCGATGAGTTGATTGAGCTGCGCCGTGGGAGATACGATTTACGAGTGACGACTTTTGATCCGTTCGGAACTCAACACTCGTCAATCGGATACCGTCCATCCGCCCGCCCCCTACTCACTTCCCGGGCTTTCACTTCTTCTTCTCACGCTCACTGCCGAGAGGCCAAGGCATCACTCCGACCCGCTGCGCCCATGCGTCCCAGTGCGCCGCCATCTCCTTCACGCGGGCAGGCTGTTGCGCGGCGAGGTTATTCATTTCGGTGCGATCGGTAGCGATCTCGTAGAGTTCCCAATCGCCGGGATGTTTGGACACGAGCTTCCAGTCGCCGGTGCGAATCGCGCGGTTGCCTTCGTGCTCCCAATAGAGAGAGCGGGAAACGGAGGGACTGGGAGAATCGGAGAGGAGGAGAGGCTTCAGTGAGACGCCCTCCATGGGCTGGATCTCGATTCCGTTGCGTGCTTTCGGGTAGGTCGCCCCCGCGAGATCCACGCAGGTCGCCATGATGTCGATGAGGTGCGTGGGCGTATGCTCCAGTCTCCCCGTCTTCATCCCTGCCGGCCAGTGGGCGATCAGTGGCGTGCTGATGCCCCCCTCGTGTTGCCAATGCTTGTATTCGCGAAACGGCGTATTGCCGACGTTTGCCCACGACTCCCCGTAGCCTATGTAAGTATCTGGGCCGCCGGGCATAACACCCGCACCCTGTCGCACAGGGAATTCGTCGCGGGTCTGCTTCGGGATCATATCGGGCTGGAGAAAATCCCTCGCCAGTGGAGGCAACGTCGGCGCATCGGCGCGCGGCTTGAAAGGCCCCTTGCGCCCCATGTTCTCGGCGCAGGCTCCATTGTCTTGGAGGTAAAGGATCAGTGTGTTCTCGAACTGGCCGTTCTTCTTCAACGTTTCCACGAGCCGCCCGATCCCCTGGTCCATGCAGTCGAGCATGGCGGCAAACACCTCCATGCAGCGCGCCTCCCATTCTTTGTTATCTACTTTGCTCCAATCACCCGCCTGCGGTGACACCTGCCAACGCGGATCGAGCAGGCCGAGTTCTTTCATCTTCGCCAAGCGCGCAGCCCGGGTAACGTCGTAGCCCTCGTCGTATTTGCCTCGATACTTCGCGATGTCCGACTCTTTCGCATGCATCGGCCAGTGCGCCGCAGTGTGCGCCACATAGAGGAAGAACGGCTCCTCCGCGTTGCGCTCCTTGTGCTCGGTGACGAAGCGCGCTGCGTGGTCATTGATCGCGTCTGTGTAATAATACTCACCAGGCTGATACTCCGCGTCGGCGTAGGGAGAAATGAAGGCGTTGTCGCGCATCAGTGTGTTCGGATCGAAGAAACTGCCCGCACCGTGAATGGTGCCGTAGAAGCGGTCGAACCCGCGCTGGCGCGGCCAATTCGCCTTGTCGGCTTCGCTCTCGGGTTTCGTCTTTCTCGTTACATGCCATTTTCCCGCCATGTAGGTGGCGTAACCCGCGCCTTTCAATGCTTCCGCGATGGTGACCGCGCGCTGACTTAGCTCGCCGGAGTAAGCTTCCGCACCGGTCTTCGGTCCGGGGCCATCGACCATGTGGCCGATGCCGGCCTGATGGGCGTAAAGCCCAGTGAGCAGCGCCGCTCGGGTTGGGCAGCAGCGCGCCGTATTGTAAAACTGCGTGAAGCGCACGCCACCGAGCGCGAGGGCATCAAGCGTCGGGGTCTCGATCTCTCCGCCGTAGCAACCGAGGTCCGAGTAGCCGACATCGTCGGCCATGATGACGATGATGTTGGGCTTGGTAGCGGCCTGCAGGGGGCCGAAGAACGCGAGGGCGGCTGCAAGGAGGACGAGAATGCGTTTCATGCCGGTGCGAGGCCTACGGAAGCTTTGCTGGCCGGGCTCATTGCGGCTCCTTCTTCGCTTTTCGTTTCGCCTTTTTCGACTCGTCTCCTTCGCCACCGCCGCCGCTGGGCAAGTCGGGCGTGTTGGTCTTCGGCAACCACTTCGCTAGCTCGGCTTTGCGCGCGGCGTGTTCGGGTTTGCCGGCGAGATTCGTGTATTCGAGCGGGTCGGCGGTCTCGTCGTAGAGCTCCTCGTCGCCGTTGGCGTAACGGATGTAGCGCCAGTCTTGGGTGCGGACGGTGTGGTTTTGAAATCCGTGAGTGGTGATGGCCGGCACCTCTCGGGTAGCCTTCGGATCTTTGAGCAGCGGGGAAAGGTCGTGGCCTTCGAGGTGCCCGGGCTGCGGGAGTCCAGTGAGCGCGCAGAGGGTTGGATAGACACTGGAGTAGTCAACAGGCCGGTCACACACGCCGCCGGACGTCATGCCGGGCGCTTTCCAGATGAAGACGGTGCGGGTGGGCTCTTCCCAGAGCGCGAATTTCCGCCAATGGGATTTTTCGCCAAGGCTCCAGCCGTGGTCGCTCCAGAGGCAGATGATCGTGTTGTCCCGCTGCGGGGATTTTTCCCACGCATCGAGCAAGCGACCCACCTGCGAGTCGCAAAAGGCGATGGTGGCGAGATACGCCTGAACGGCTTCCTTCCAGCGGCCGGAATTCACGATGGCGGCGTGGTCCCCCTCCGGCTTCGCCATTTTCACCCCGGCGGGAGGCACGTCATCAAGGTCATCCGTGCGATGCGGCGGGAGTTGGATGGAGTCCAGGGGGAACAGGTCGAACCACTTCTTCGGTACGCTGAAGGGCATGTGCGGCTTCACCAGTCCGCAAGCGATGAAGAACGGCTGGTCGCTCGCTCCCGCCATCTTCTCGATGCAGTAGCTGACAACGCCGTAGTCGGGCATCTCTTCATCCGTGTTCGCAAGCGGTCCGAATTTGATGCCGCCGACTCCGTCATCGTTCGCGGAGGGATGCAGCTTTAAGGGCCCGCCCGTGCCGGGGAAGTAATCCGTCCAATCGCCGCCTCGATCCCCCGCACCATGATAGATTTTCCCCGCGCCAAAAACCTGGTAGCCGGAGCGGAAGAAATGGGAGTTGAGCAGCTTGTCCTCAGTGATGCCGGGCCGCCAGTTCTGGCTGTTGAGGTAACAGCCCGTGGTGCTCGGGCGCTGGCCGGACATGAGCGAGGCTCGCGAGGGATTGCACGCCGGCGCCGTGCAGTAGGCCTTGGTAAAGGTAACGCCCATCTTGGCGAGGCGGTCGATGTTCGGCGTACTCGTCTGCGGATTGCGCCCGAGATGGCCGACCCAGTGGTTCAGATCATCGATCGCGATGACGAGGACGTTCGGCTTGCCCGCGGCACCGACGGGATGAGTGACGCCGCAGAGCGCCAGGGCGCAAAGAAGCAGAAGACGGTGGAGTGATCTTGGTTTCATGGGATGGAGTTCTCGGTCACTTCTTCTTTTTCTTTCCACCAGGCACAGGCGGCGGACTCAAGCTGGCGGGCCGGGCGTCTTTGAATTGCTCCAGCGCCCCCTGGAATTTACTCGCGGCGGCGGCGGCCTCGCCCAGCAAGTCGGCAATTCGCTGCGGCGAATTCTCTTCCACATCGTGGTCGAGGTCGAAAAACGCGCCGGTGCTGTAGAGCTTAAAGTGCTGATCAAAGGCCTGTTCCACCGCACCGCGACTACCGACATGCTTGGTTTGCGAGGCGCGCAGCGGCACCCAGTAGCTGTAGATCCAGTCGCGGGGCAGGCCTTTCTCGCCGCGCACTTGGGGAAGAAAGCTGCGACCGTCGATGGGTAGCGTGTTCGGCACGGCCACGCCTGCCGCTTCGCAGATCGTGGGCAGGAAATCGGTCAAGTCCACGAGGTCGGGGCAGACGGTGCCGGGCTTCATCCTGCCGGGCCAGCTCGCGACGAGGGGCACATGCATGCCCCCACGAGTGGTGCTGCCTTTCTCCCCATCCTGCTCGCTCCCGTCCTCCAGCGTCGAGGTCGCACCGCGGCCCGTGCCATTGTCCCCGGTGAAGAGGACAAGGGTGTTGTCGCCCAGGTCAAGGGATTCGAGTTCGTTGATCAACTGACCGATCTGCTTATCCATATAGGCCACCATGTCGGCAAAGTGTCGCTGATTGGCCTCATTCGCCTTCGCGCTTGGCTGTCTGTAGTCATCGCTGTCCGGCGTCGCCTCATAGTGTCCGTGCGTGAGGATCATCGGGTAATAGAGCAGGAACGGCTTACTGCGATTACGGCGGATGAAGTCGACGACGAACTCCTGGCAAACGTCCGGGCCGTATTTTCCGGCAAAGGTTTTGAGCTCACCATTCACCGTAAGGCTGGGATCGGCGTAGCGCTCTCCGCGTCCGAGCATCGACCACAGGCAGTGCTCATCGAAGCCGAAGTGCCTGGGCAGTGAAGCATCCTTGGAACCGAGTTGCCACTTGCCGACGATGGAGGTGGCGTAGCCGGCATCGCGGAACAGATGGCCGAATGTCGTCTCCGATTTCTCCAGCGAGCCGAAGCTCACGTAGTTTCGCACGTTCGACATGCCGGTCATCATCTGCACGCGGCTTGGGGTGCAATTCGGCTGTGAGTAGCAGTTCTCGAAGCGGACACCCAGGCTCGCGATACGGTCGAGGTTCGGCGTCTCGTAGGAAGTGCCGCCGTTCGCCCCAATGCATTCGTAGCCGAGGTCGTCAGCGAGGATGACGATGACGTTTGGCTTCTCCGCCGCTCGCACTGGGACAAGCGCGAGGAGGGCGAGGATGGTGGGCAAGAGCGGTTTCAATTCTTCGGATCGCGGTTGGCGGCGCGGCCGCTCGGTTTCGCGGGGTCGTAGACGGGGTTGGGGATGGGGAACTTGGCTCCTACTTGCGTTTGCCAGGCGGCAAGCTCGGCGCGGAGCTGGTTCACGCGTTGAGGCTCATTTCCGGCGAGGTCGGACTGCTCGCTAATGTCTTTGGAAAGATCGAAGAGTTCCGTGCGGTCGTCTTCCATCCAATGGATCAGTTTCCATGGGCCGCGGCGGATGGCGGCACCGGGAGCTCCCCCCTGATTGCCATAGTGTGGGTAGTGCCAAAAGAGCGGGCGCTCCGGCAGATCGCCGCCTTTGAAGACGGGCATGAGGCTCACGCCATCCAACACTTGGCCAGGCTGCGGCTTGGCATTCGCAGCTTCCAAGAGCGTAGGGAAGAAATCCGGGCTGCTCACTGGGGTGCCGATGACACCGCCGGCCTTGACGACGGCGGGCCAGCGCACCAGCAACGGCTCCCGAATGCCGCCCTCGTAAAGCCAGCCTTTGCCTCCGCGCAGAGGGAGGTTGGAGGTCGGCCAGCCCTCGCTGGTGGAAAGGCCGCCGTTGTCACTCGTAAAAATGACGAGCGTGTTCTCCGCGAGACCGAGTTCGTCGAGTTTCGCGAGTACTTTGCCCACGGCCAGGTCCATCGCCTCGACCATCGCGGCATAGATAGCGTGCTCCTGGACGTGTCGCACGTCGCGGTCCCCTTCCCTGCCCCACTTTGCCTGGAGGCCCAGCCGGGTGCGCTTTTCCTCATACTTTAGGCGCAAATCCTCCCGGGCCATCAGCGGCGTGTGCACGGAGAAAAACGAGAAGTAGGCGAAGAAGGGCTTGTCCTTGTGGGCGGTGATGAACTTTGCGGTCTCCGTGGCGAGGCGATCCGGGAGATGCTCGCCTTCGGGGCCGTCGCTGAGGCGCGGGTTGCCGTAGGGCGAGAAGTATTTCTTGCCGGGACCACCGCGATCCGTGCCGCCCATGTTGATGTCGAAACCCTGGTTCTCCGGCCACCACCCCTCCGGGCCGAGATGCCATTTGCCCGCGAAAAACGTCGCGTAACCCGCGGCCTTCATCGCTTTGGCCAAAGTCGGGCTATCGAGCGCGAGCCGGTCGGTGTAGGGCGCGGGGAGCAGCTTGGTGTTGCGCTTCCAATCCTGCGGCGTCTTGGCGGCGCCAATATAATCGGTGATACCGGTGCGCTGCGGCCACTGACCGCTGATGAGGCTGGCCCTGGTGGGAGAGCACACAGGACAGGCGGCATAGGCATCGGTGAAACGCGCTCCTTCGCGGGAGATGCGGTCGATGTTTGGTGTCTCGTAATAGCTGCTGCCGTAGCAGCCGAGATCGCGCTGCCCCAGGTCGTCGACGAGGAAGAAGACGATGTTTGGAGGGGCGGCGGCGAAGACAGCAGAATGGAGAAAGCAGAATAGAAGAACGCTCAGGACGAGGGGTTTCATGGTGAGGGGATGCGGTCGTTATGGGCGCATCGTGGTCAGATCCACCTTGTCTCCCATCTCGGCAGAGAGCTTCACGAGGCGTTCAAAGAGACTTTTCTTCAACGCCGCATGGGTGGAATCTGCGGCGAGATCGTTCCTCTCCTGCGGGTCGTTGGCGAGGTTGTAGAGGCGGAGCACGTTGGCCTTCGGATAAGCGGTGAGCTTCCAGCTATCGTGCGTGACGGAGCGCTGGAGTTCCAAGTAAGCCCCGTAGACGGACTCGTAACTTGATTGCTTCTGCTCGCCACTCAGCAAGGGGCGGAGGCTGTTGTAGAAGACGTGCTTCGGCTTTTCGGCCCCGGCCAGATCCAGCGCGGTAGCCATCACGTCTTGCAGGTAGATCGGGGCATCGATCTTCCCGCCCTTGGCCACACCAGGACCGGCCACGAGGAAGGGCACCCGGACGCTATGATCGTAGAGGTTCTGTTTCCCGAACAAACCGTGATGTCCGACGGCGAGTCCGTGGTCTGCGGTAAAGAAAATCCAGGTATTTTCAGACTGTCCGTTCGCATCGAGCGCATCAAGGATGCGGCCGATTTGAACATCCATGTGGCTGATGAGGGCATAGTATTCCTGGCGATGTGTCTTCACGGAGAATTCCGTGCGCGGCATCGGCGCTAGGTTCTCATCCCTTAGCTTGTGCGAGCAACCGATGACGTCTTTGTGCGGATACTCCGGAAGAAAATTGCTCGGAATAGCGATGCGGCTAAGTGGATATTGATCGATAAACTCCTTCGGTGCCTGTCGAGGATCGTGTGGGGCATTGAAGGCGGCATAGATGAAGAAGGGCTTTTCCTGCTGCTTCGCATCGGCAAGGAATCCGACCGTTGCCTCGCGCACGACCTCGCTCCAATGGGTGCCACCTTCCCAAAAGCCGCCGAGGGATCGATCGAACGGGCTCCAGACATCGGATTGACCGGCGATGGGGCGATTGTAGGCGCAGGGAACCGTAGTCGGCATACCAGCTCGAACATCCTTCACCATATCGAAGCACTTCTTGGCATCCGTCTGGATATGCCACTTGCCGGTCATATAGGTCTTGTACCCGGCCTTCTCCATTAGCTGCGGCCAGAGCACGCCTTTTTCCCGTTCAGCGTCGGTGGTTTTGTAGACACTGTTCGCATCCCAGACACTGCGTCCAGTGATGAGCATGGTGCGGCTGGCCACGCAGACCGCGCCGCTCCACGATCCCATGTTATAGGCCCGGGTGAAAGTCATCCCCCGCGCGGCAAGCCGATCGAGGTTCGGCGTATCGATATCCGTATGCCCAAACGACCTGACAGCCTCGTAACTGTGATCGTCGGCGAAGAGGAAGAGGATGTTGGGCTGGGTGGCCGAGAAGACAGTAGAATGGGGAAAACAGAATAGAAGGAAAACGAGGACGATGGACTTCATGGTGAAGTTATTTGGCGGCCGTCTTCTTCTCCTGGACGGCTTCCTGAAACTGCCTATCGAGTTCGGCAGGACGGGCATCCAGGTAACGGTCGAGCACGGCTTGGAGCTTTGTCTTCGCGGTAGTTTGATCGCTCCCCATAAGCGGGGACTTTTCATCTGGATCCGCCTGGAGATCGAAGAAGCGACCGTCCCGGTAAAGCTTGTGGCGGTGATCAAAAGCGAATTCCTTTACGGTGAGATCGGGCTTCAATCGGGGGGAATACCAGATATAAAGAGAGTCGCGCGGACTGCCGACGTCACCCCGCAGTTGCGGGAAGAAGCTCACGCCATCGCCCCCCTCGGGAACGGGGATGCCCGCAGCCTCACAGAGGGTGGGCAAGAAATCTGCACAACTGATGAGATCGCGGCTGACGCGCCCTTCCTTGATCACGGCGGGCCAACTCGCGATCAATGGCACATGATGCCCACGGTGTGTGGTGCTGCCTTTGCCGCCCTGGAAGTCTGCCCCACGGAACTGGCTCGTCACCTTGCCGCTGGTGCCGTTGTCACCGAGGAACAGGACCAGCGTGTTTTCGCGGAGGCCGAGTTCGGCGAGTTTCGCATCGAGACGACCGATCAACTGATCCATGAAAGCGGTCATCTCCGCGAAGTGCCGCACGTGTTTGTTCACGCCCTCGCCCTGGGCCTTGGGATCCCAGTCGGGACTGTCCGGGGTGGGCTGAAAGGGATCGTGCGTCAAGATCATCGGGTAGTAGAGAAAAAACGGCCGGTCCTTGTTCCGGGTGACGAAATCGAGGGCGAAGTCGTTGATGAGCGTGGGGCCGTAGCTGCCCTCGGGGTATTCCTTTTCCTCGCCCTGAAGTTCGAGGCCGGGATTGGCATAGCGCGGCGGACGACGGGTCTGCTGCCAGAGCAGGGACTCATCGAAGCCGAAGTGCTGCGGAGAGTCCGCTTCTTTGCCAAGCTGCCATTTGCCGCAAACGCCGGTGGCATAACCCGCCGCCTTCAGAAGGTGCGCGAAGGTCATCTCCGTGCGCGGGAGAGTGCCGAAGTTTAGATAGTTTCGCACATTGTATTTGCCGGTCATCAGCTGGACGCGGGTGGGAGTGCAGAGTGGTAGGGAGTGGCAGTGCTCAAACCGCATCCCGCCCGCCGCAAGACGATCGAGCTGGGGCGTTTGATACGACTCGCCGCCGTTGGCCGTGACGCACTCGTAGCCGAAGTCATCCGCCATGATAAGGATAACGTTCGGCTGCGCCGCAAAGGACGACTGCACAAGCTCAAAGAACGCAAGGAGGAGGAAGAGAAGCTTCACGGCAGGAGAGTGAGGGTGACGCGGCGTACGTCCATGACGGAGGAGCCGGGGATATCCACCGCGCGCAGGGTGAGCGGGCCATGTCCAGCGGGCAGCGTCATTTCACCGAGCTTTAGGGTGCGGAATTCCTTCATCTGGCTCTCCCCATTTGGGCGGGGCAGCGTATCTTGGTTCGTGTAAAGCGGCGGATCCCAGCCGGGCTCAACCTTGCCGGTGAGCCTGGCGTCCTGGAAAGCCAGCTCGATGGTGGAACCGGCATCGGGCACTTTGCAGGTGTAGTCGATGGTCACTTCGTAGGTTCCGGCGGTGTGGACATCAAGGAGCCAGACCATGCTGTCCTCCTTGGTGGTCCAATTCACGAAGTAGGAGCAATTCGGCGCGCCACTGCTGCGCTGCAAACCGCCGCGTGGCTCGCCATCCCGGGCGGGAAGCATGGTGATGGGGAATTCCCGGTACCCGACTGGGATGGGACGCGGATCGATCGCGTTGCCGGCCTTCTGTTTGTCGGCTTTGCTCTTCACCGGCGCATCGGCGCTGCCAAACATTTCCTTGCGCCACCCTTTGAGCGCAGCGGTGAGACTCGCCGCCAATTCGGGTTGTTTGTCGTTGACCGGTGTGGTCTGGCCGGGGTCTGCGGTCATGTCGTAAAGCTGGCCTGCGGTGTCGAGGCGATGTGTCTGCGTGCGCACGCTGACGCTTGCGGCCCAGGTGGAGAAAATCATGCGCTCGGGCCATTCGACAGGCTGTTTGGTCAGAAGCGGCGTGAGGTCGCGACCGTCGAGCGGCTTGTCACCAACTCGCTTCACGCCCGCCAGCGAGGTGAGCGTGGGCAGGAGGTCAATGGCGCCGCTGATCTGAGTGACGGTGTGTCCGGCGGGCAGTTTGGCGGGCCAACGGATGTAGCAGACGGAGCGGACGCCGCCTTCGTCGGTACTGCCTTTGCGGCCCTTCATGCCACCGGTCCAACGGCTGCTGTTCGGGCCGTTGTCTGAAAAGTAGACGACAATGGTATTGTCCCCGACGCCATGCTCCTGAAGGCGGGCGAGCACTCGGCCGACGTTCCTATCCTGGTTCTCGATCATCGCGAGCGCGCAGCGGGTTTCATCGGCGATTTCCTTGGCCGCGTCCGTAGCGGTTTGGGTGATCGGCTTGTCTTTGAACCGTTGCCAGTCCCCCTCGGGCGCGGCCCAGGGCGAGTGCGGCGTGGTGAAGGGAATGTAGCAGACGAAAGGCTTGTCTTTGTTATGATCGATGAAACCTAGGGCGCGATCGGTGCAAACATCCACGATGTAGCCCTGAGTCCGGATCATCTTGCCGTTTTCCTCCAACGGCGCGTCAAAGTATTCGCCCCAGTGGCCGGAAGAGTGTCCAAAGTATTCGTCAAAACCGCGAGCCATGGGATGATAGGGCCACTGGCTGCCGTTGTGCCATTTCCCAAACGCACCCGTGGCATATCCAGCGGCCTTGAAGGCATCCGCGAGCGTCTTTTCCCCAAGGTCCAGCCGCTCCTGCCCGGTGGAAACGCCACGCACTCCGCCACGCGGATGATAACGCCCGGTGAGGAACTCCGCACGCGTCGGTGCGCATACCGGACAAACGAAGAAGCGATCCAGGGACACGCCGCCCTTCGCGATCGAGTCGATGTTCGGGGTGGCGACCATTTGATTGCCCGATTGGCCGTAATCGCCCCAGCCCGCGTCATCCGCGAGGAAGATGACGAGATTCGGTGGGACTGCGGACAATGCCGTCGGGAGGGCGGAGCAGAGTAGAAGTAGGAACGCGAGAGGGAGTTTCATGGCGGTCTGGGGGGAGCAGGCACGATGTGAACAAGTCTCCCAAGTCCACACAACATCCGCGCTACCGCGCCCGCCGGTTGATCATTTCATAGACACTCAACCCCACTTCGGCCTCGCCATAAAACCGGGTGCCGATCCGTTTGGTTTCGAGATCGGCAATCGACCGGGCATAAGAAATCTTGGGCAAGCTCAGGTAATGCACCTGAGCGACGTAGTCGTCCGCGTTGATGAGCAAGTTTTGCAGGAACTCCTTGAGATGTGGTTTGGCCTCCAGGGACTTTACGGCCACGTAAACGAACAACGGGCGGCCAAATGGCATGTAGGTTCCCCGCAGGACCGCATCTTCAGAGGGGAGAGACGCCGGCACGCCCTGCACCGGCAGACCGCTTTTGGCATTGAAATCCCACTGCACCGCCAACGCTTTCAGCTTTGCCCCTGCCTTTGTGAAGTAGGCGTAGGGCACGAAGCCCAAAGCGTTGCGGTCTTGTTCAATCCCCCGGACCAGCACCTCGTCGTCTTCGCTACCCACGTAGTCAGAGCGAAGCCCTTCCTTACCACCTACGACTACTTCCGAGAAGTAGTCGTAGGTTCCGGAGTCGGCACCAGCTCCATACAATTTGAACTCTTGGTCCGGCCATTCGGGCCGGATCTGGCTCCATTTGGTCACCGCACCTTGGGCCTTGCGTTCCCACATTTTCTTGAGTTCCGAGACCTTGATCGAATCGACCCAAGTGGCCTCCGGATGGACGGCGATCGTCAAGGCGTCGTAAGCGATCGGGATCTCGATGAACGGGATGTCGTACTTCTTGGCGGCCATGATCTCTTCCCGGGTAATCGGGCGGGAAGCCCCAGTAACATCGACTTCCGCACTGAGGAATTTCCGGAAACCTCCCGTCGTACCGGAGAACTCCACCTTCCTGATTACCCGGCTATCTAACTGCTTCCCGTAGTCTTCTGAAGCGAGTTTCATCACGGGATACACCGTGCTAGAACCGTCGATCAAGATGTAATTCTCCTGGGCTTGGGCCAAGCCAAGCAAGGCAGAGAAACAAACCAGCGAAGCGAGTAACAAACGAAAAGGAATCCTCATGGGTGACTGGGTAATGAATGGTGACAGCGGGGTGGCGAAGCGGTGGTAAACACCAAGTTGGGCAATCCACCCCCTCGCGTCAAGTGTGATCGCCGCCTTGTCACCCGATGCTTGCCACGGCGATGAAAAAAAGGGATGCAATCAGGCTTTCGCAAAGATCTCACGCTCGCCATCCGTCACGGCATCCATCAATGCCGCCAGCAACGCGGTCGCATAGGTCCCTCGCGGCAGAGAAAAGCTGAGCTGGAGATCCCCCCCTGGCAGCACGACAAACTCCGGATCGATCGGACGCAGACGCATGACGCGGCGTTCTTGTCGCAGCCCCGCAGCTTCCAAACCCGCAGTGAGTTCGGGAAAACAGCCCATCACTTCCAGCTCCAACTCCCGAACCGCTCCCGCCGAATGCAGTTCCCCCTGGCCCCAGAGTGGTGCCGTGAGTTCGACAATGCCCTTCTCAAAGCGCTCCACTTCATCCCCACGCTGGTTTCCGATGAGCAACAAGGTCCCGTTGTCCGGAAAGCCATACACCTCGCCAGGCAGCGCTCGATCCCAATTCCCCCGCGCCATCCGTTCCGCGACGACCGCGTTGAAAAGATGGCTACGGACGGACGACAAGAGCAAACTGCGGAGGAGCCGGTCCCGTGGATTGAAATCGCCGCGAAACATGGCGAGCGCTTTCTCGACATTGCGGCCCTCATTGCCAAAGCGTTGACTGCCAAAGACATTGGGGACGCCGTGGGTCACGATCTGATTCCAACGGTCCGCTGCGGCCTCGGCGCTGAAATCGGGATCGCGCAGGCGGATGATGAAGCGATTCCCCAGGTGAATCCCGCGCCGCAGTTTCCGGGTGTTCCGCGTGATCCGGAGGACGCGCAATCCGTCCGATTCAAGAGCCGCCGCTTCCGGCGAAGGTTGACCGGGCATGTGCAAGCTGAACCACTGCCGCGTCACGGCCTGCCGGTCTTTCAATCCGCAATGACTGACCAAACGACGTCGCAACCCCAACGCATCTGCGAGCCGCGCTGCGGCGGTGTTGCTGTCTAGATCACGCTTCTCCACCCAAACCAGACAATGTTCCCCCACCCCGGAAGGTTCAAAACCGAGCAACTCTTCCACCACGAAATCCTCCAACTCCGCCTTGAACCGAGCGCGACCGAGTGGGGTTAGAGCGTGGGAGCTTGGGAGCATGAGAGCGTGGGCAGGGCCTGAGCGGCCTCGGCCTAGGGTGTCACTGCTTTAAAGATTTGCACGCCGATACGGAGCGATCGCCGTGCGTCTTTACGCCGGGCGTTTGCGGGGTTAGGATTGAGGCCATGAGCCACAAAGAATTGGAGGACGTTCTGGAGCGCTCCGTTCCGTTCACCATTTACGTAGCGGATGGAAGACAGTTCGACGTTCCTCACCGCGACTACGTGTTCCTTCCCCCTCGTTCCACCGCCGTGACTCTGGCGTTGCCGGATCCCGCAGAACCGGATCAGTTGCGGTATCACGTAATCCCACTGCTCATGGTCTCGGGCGTCTCCCATAACGAGTCGGCACATCCGGGATGACCTGTTTAGAGCTTGAGAACCGGGGAGCATGAGGGCGTGGGCAGGGCCTGAGCGGCCTTGATCCATTTACAGCCTTGCCAGCAGCTCTGCTTTCTTCGCTGCGAACTCGTCGTTGGTGATGATCCCTTTGTTCATGAGCTCCCCCAAGCGTTCGATGGCGGAGAAGACATCCCCGCCACCGGATTGAGAGGGAGCGGCGGGCATCGGGGCGAAGTTTGACGGCATCCCCGTGGTCGATGGCACGGCGGCGATTGGTTGACCATTGCGGGAGACTGCGGGGAGGGTAGAGAGATTCACCGTGCCGTACTGGCTACTGAAGAGAATCGAGCTCCCGCCGCCCTGCTGCTGGGAGAAACCGCCGATCTGGTGATCGAGGGTGTCGTAAACCCAGACTTCCCCGCCGGTCTTGACGGCCAGACGACGGCCGTTCGCGAAGTAAGCGTAACGAATATTATTCTGCGAACCGGTGGCGGAAGGCGATCCGAGATCCTGCGGCCACCAGTTGTCCTCCGGGTCGGGGACGAAGAGGCTTGATGCTCCCATCGGTGATCCGGCGGCCTGATGTTGCGAACCGCCTCCGCCTTGGCTCTGCGACTGAAAACTGCCCGAGCGCAGCAAGCCAGGTTGGCTGGCGAGAAGATTGCAAATATCCCAGCAAAGGGAATCGACCCGGCCCTTGAGATAGTTGTTGAACATGTCGCCCAGCATGATCATGCCGCCCTTCATCCACTGGCCAGAACCGCCAAATTCGCCATGACTGAATTGAGCCATGCTGCCGTTGCCATTGAGCACGGCGAAGAGCATGTGGGTGACGGCATCGACGCTGAAGCCGTGCCGGTTTGCCAAATCGTTGACGACTTGCTGACCCTGGGGAGTGAGTTGTTGCATAACAACAGTAACAGGTCAGAGCGCCCCCGGCTCAAGGTGAATCTCTATCGAAAGTGGTGCAAACCCGGAGGGTGGTTCCTGGGAGGATGACACCTTGCCCTCCGCATCATCCGGGACGAAGTTCTTTGATATGCCATTCCAAATCGCGGCCGAGCTTCACTACGAAATCCTGGAGCGCAGCACCGTCCTGTTGAATATCCATGCGCTTTCTTCCCCTCATCAAACGATTCATAGCGAACTCTTCGAAGTCACGCCGGGAGTGGAATGGGAGGAAATGCCAGTGGAGGCGGGTGAAAATCGCTACATCCGCCTGATGACAGGAGACGATCCCCGCTTGGATATCTATTACTCTGCTACTGTCTCCACCCAGCACACCATGATCAGCCACGGCGAGATCCAGCCGGTCTCGATCGCCCGGCTCGCCCGTTCTGCCATCCCGTATCTTTTCCCAAGCCGATACTGCGAATCCGACCGCTTGGGCCGAATGGCAATGCATGAGTTTGGCGAGATCGGAAATCCCTACGATCAGGTCGTGGCCATCTCAGACTGGATCTTTGAGAACATCGATTACCTCTCCGGAAGCACCGACACGGCCACCTCCGCCTTCGATACGGTGACCCAGCGCGCCGGAGTCTGCCGTGACTTCGCCCATCTGGGGATCGCCTTTTGCCGCGCGCTCTCGATCCCCGCCCGCTACTTCGCCGGCTACGCTTGTCTGATGGAGCCTCAGGATTTCCATGCCTGTTTCGAGGCCTGCATCGGAAACCGTTGGTATGTTTTCGATCCCACCCGCCTTGCAGCCCTCAATGGCCTGGTCCGCATCGCCACCGGCCGCGACGCCGCCGATGCCTCGGTCGCGAGCATCTTTGGACGAATCAAACTCACCCAGATGGCGGTCTCATGTACGTCGGAGGATTTCCAGCCACTCGGCCCAAGTGACCTCCTCGGCCAAGCGATCATGATCGACCCATGAAATCCGACCACCTTTTGCGCATCGTCCACCGCACCCACTACCAATATGCGGAGCCGGTGACCTTCCAATCCCACCGCCTCGTGGTCCGGCCGAGAGAGGGGCACGACCTGCGGGTGGAAAGCCTCGGGCTGGCCATTTCGCCCACCGCCCAGGTGACTTGGACGCGCGACATCTTCGGCAATTCCATCGCCCAAGTGGAGTTCCGCGAGCGCGGCATGGACCTGAAGATCGACGTCGATGTGGTGGTGCGGCGCTTTTTCGATCCCAACTCGCCCCCGAATGCCGCCCATTGCCCCAACCTCTACCCGCTGCAATACGAAACGCTGGAGCACGGCATCCTCACTGCCTACCTGACCCCGCTCTATCCCGAAGAAATGGCGGCGGTGCAGCAATGGATCCAGCAACTGCCAAGACCGGGCGATTTCCCCAGCGCGGAGGCCTTCGTGCTTCGACTGACGGAGATCGTTCATCAACGGATCGGTTACCAACGCCGGGACCAGAAAGGCGTGCAATCTCCGGCCACGACCCTCTCCATGGGGAGCGGCTCCTGTCGCGATGTGGCCACCTTGATGATTGAGACCGTCCGCCATCTCGGCATCGCGGCCCGCTTTGCCAGCGGCTACCTCGATTGCCCCGCCACCCGCGCCGCGCGCGGCTCGACCCATGCCTGGACCGAAGTCTATTTCCCGCAGCTCGGCTGGCGCGGTTTCGATGCCACCATCGGCCGCCCCTGCGATTACCGACACATCGTCACCGGCACCAGCCATCACCCCCGCGGCGTCATGCCCATCACCGGAAAATTCTTTGGCGCAGCCGGTGCCTTCATGAATCTGTGGGTGGGAGTGGAGTTTTCCTCCCCCGCAGAACTCTGAAGCGATCGGAAGGCGAACTCAGGCCATCTCCGGGGCTGGACGACCGGAAAGGACGGGCTAGAGTCTCCTCCGAAATGTCCCGCCTCTCGTCCCCCCTTCGCCACGCGCTCCTAGCCGGGCTCCTTGGCCTCGCCGCGCACGTCGCTTCCGCCCAGCAGACTGCCCCGCCCGACTACCGGTTCCAGTTCGAAGTCCTCGCGGAAAATCTCCCGCAGCCGATGACGATGACGGAGGCCCCGGATGGCCGCATCTTCTTTATCGAGATTGCCGGGAAAGTGAAGGCCTTCGATCCCAAAACGAAGCTCGTTTCCGAAATCGGCACCCTCGCGGTGACGACAGCGCAGGAGAACGGACTGCTCGGCCTGGCCCTGGACCCAGCCTTTGCCCAGAATCAGTGGATCTACTTTTTCCATTCGCCGGTCGACTTCGACGGCCAGTTCATCAGCCGCTTCACCCTGAAGGACGGCAAGGTCGATCCGGCCTCGCGCAAGGATCTCCTCAGCTGGCCGGAGCAACGGCAACAGTGCTGCCACCACGCCGGCACCCTCCGTTTTGGACCGGACGGCTGCCTCTACGCCTCGACCGGGGACAATACCAATCCGTTCAACGATTCTCAGGGGTATGCCCCGGTCGACGAGCGTCCCGAACGCAGTCCCTGGGATGCTCAGAAGTCGTCGGCCAACACCAACGACCTGCGCGGGAAGATCCTCCGCATCAAACCGACTCCCGAGGGCGGATACACCATCCCCGAAGGCAACTTATTCCCCCCAGGAACCCCGAAAACGCGTCCCGAAATTTACGCGATGGGCTTCCGCAATCCGTGGCGTTTCAACATCGATCCGAAGACCGGCTTTGTCTATGTGGGCGACGTCGGCCCAGACGCCGGCTCCGACAAGGAGGAACGCGGACCGCGCGGATTCGATACCGTGAACCAGGTTCGTCAGCCGGGGAACTACGGTTGGCCGTACTCGCGCGGCAACCGCGTCTATGTCGACTACGATTTCATCGCCAACACGCCCGGAACGCTCTACGACAAGTCCAAACCGCTCAACCAAAGCCCCAACAACTCCGGTCTGACCGAACTGCCTCCGGTCCAGGCTCCCTTGGTCTATTATCCCGCCGCCGAATCCGTGGAGTTTCCCATCCTCGGCAAGGGAGGGCGGACGGCCTGCGGGGGCTCGGTCTTCCATTACGCCAAGTCCTTCGAAGAGACGAGTGGCCTGCCCAATTATTTCGACGGCTGCCTCCTCTTCTATGATTGGCAGCGTCCCTTCATCCATTGGGCCCGGCTCGACAGCGCGGGCAAGTTGCTGGAAATCCTCCCCTTCACCGCCGCAGCCCGGGTGGCGCAGGGAGACGACGACGGCAGTGGCCGCTTCCAGATCAAACGGCCCGTCGACTTCATGTTCGGCAAAGACGGCAGTCTCTACTTTCTCGACTACGGCGAGACCTGGGGCGTCAATCCCGACTCCCGTCTCGTGCGGATGAGCTATCAGCGCGGCAATCTCGCCCCCTTCACCAAGGCTTCCGTAACCCCCACGGCGGGTCGCGAACCGCTGGAACTCACCCTTTCCGCGGCGGGCTCACTCGATCACGAGGGCGATCCCATCACCAACGAATGGCGCATCGGCGACAAAGTGATCGCCACCGGAGCCGAAGCCAAAATCACCCTTTCCGAACCCGGCGACTTCCGCATTGAACTCGTCGTTGCCGATAACAAGGGCGGAATCGGGCACAAAACCGTGCCGGTCACCGTCGGCAACTCCGTCCCCGTCGTGAAGTTTGTTTCCCCGCAGGATGGAGATTTCTTTACCCCCGGCCAACCCATCAGCTACCGCCTCGAAGTCGCCGATCCCGAGGACGGCCCGGTGGCGGGACGCGAAATGGAGTTTTCCATGCGCACTCTCGTTAGCTCCGCCTGGGCTGCGGGCGATGGCAAGCTCAGCGATGTCGATCCAGGCCTTTCCCGCATGAAGCAGTCGGATTGCTTCAACTGCCACGCGATCGACCAAAAGATCGTGGGCCCGCCGCTCATCGAAATCGCGAAGAAATACAAAGGCATCGCCGGTGCGATCGAGGTCTCCGTCGATCGGGTGATAAAGGGGTCCGCCAATGTATGGGGACCAATCCCGATGCTGCCGCACGCCACGCACACGGCGGACGAAGTCCACATGATGGTGAAATGGATCTACGGTCTAGCCGACGGCCAAGCCACCCCAACCGTTTCCCGCGGGCTTGAAGGCCAAATCACCGCACCGCTCGACAACAAGCTGGCCACCGGGCTGGTCGAAGCCACCTTCACCGATCTCGGCCGCGCGCCCGCCGGCCCGCTATCGGGCAAGGCCCAGGTGAGGCTGCGTACCCGGCGGATCGAGGCGGAACAGGCAGACGCACTCAACGGTCCGAAGAAGCAAGGGAAGGTGATCGGGTCCACCGCACACGGACACACCTCCCTCTTCAAATCCATTCCCCTCGGCGAAGTCGGCTCGGTCAAGGTCAACGCCTCATCTGGAGGATCCGGCGGAAAGATCGAGATCCGCATCGGCGCTCCCGATGGTCCGCTGCTGGGCACGATCGAGGTTCCAGTGACGGAAGGCTGGGACAAGTTCAAGCAGTTCCAGACCAAGGTAACGCCGCCGTCGAAGGATCGCGCGGACGTCTACCTCGTCTTCGTCAATCCCGGCAAAGGCGGCTTGATGAATGTGGATTGGGTCGAGTTTGGAAAGTAGGGCTCGATCGCTCACGTCATGAAATTCTCTGTCCTTAGCTTCCTGCTTCTCTTCCTACTGCTCCCCACCGCCAGAGCGGAGAAGATTCACGTGATCGCCGGTGAGTTTCGCTTGGTGGAGAATGGAGGGAATGAACCCAAAAGGGAGCCCCACCGGAAGGTCCAAGAGCCAAGGGACTGACCACCCTTGGCTTCGCCCGGACTCACGCCCACAAGCGTCGGTCCAACGACCGGTATTGAATGGCCTCCATGACATCGTCGGACGAAAGTGTCTCCCGCCCGCCCATGTCCGCCAAGGTTCGGGCGACTTTGAGAATCCGGGAATGGGCCCTGGCGCTCAAATTGAGTTGCTCCATGGCCTGCTCCAAAAGTTTGTCGCTCTCGGAATCGAGTCGACAAAATTTGCGCAACTCGGCTGAGTCCATCTGGGCGTTTGTCGTCACACCCGGGTAGGCATCAAAGCGGCGGCGTTGAATCTCGCGCATCTTGAGGACACGTTCCCGGATCGAAGCGGAGGACTCCGCCGGTTCCTCGCGCCGCAGGTCACCGTAGGCGACGGAAGGCACTTCGACCTGGAGATCGATCCGGTCGAGCAGGGGCCCGGAGATCTTGCTCCGGTAACGCTCAATCTGGGCCGGACCACACACACACTCCCTGCGGGGATCTCCCAAAAATCCGCAGGGACATTGGTTCATTGACTTTTTGCAAGTGGTCGTACGAACTGCCGCTTCCGAGGTCGCTGGCGTATCCCAAAAACCTCCAAACCCTCGGCGATCACGTTCGTGCACGAAGACTTGATCTCGGACTCCTCCAGCGCGACGTCGCGCATCTCCTTGGCGTCTCCACGGCAACGGTGTGGAACTGGGAGAGCCACACGAACCACCCCACCCGTCCGCGCCCCGTCGCACGCATCATTGAATTCCTGGGCTACTGCCCGCTCCCTCCGCCAACCACCCATGGCGAAGCAATCCGATACACCCGGATGATCCGTGGCCTCAACTTCAAAGAGGCGGCGGCAGAGATCGGCGTCGATCCCACAACACTTCTCATCTGGGAGCGTGATGAGGGAAGGCCCAATGACGCGCGGTGTCGGGGAAAACTTCAGAACTGGCTCGTTGCAAACGTCAACCTGCTCCAATCAAACAGCCCAGAGAGTAAACCGATGGCGTAACCGGTGACAACCGCCGGAAGACTTCAAACTCGGCTGAACCTCCCCCACCTCGACACCCCGGGTCGCGACTCCGAGAGCATGATCTCACACATGGAACCAGAACTTCGCGTCCCTTTGTTGCCCCCCATCCGATTCGATGCCTTCATTCACGCCCACAACCGCCGGTCCAACGACCGGTATTGAATCGCCTCCATGACATCGTCGGTTGAAAGCGTCTCCCGCTCGCCCATATCCGCCAAGGTCCGGGCCACTTTGAGAATCCGGGAATGGGCCCTGGCACTCAAATTGAGTTGTTCCATGGCTTGCTCTAGGAGTTTGTCGCTCTCGGAATCGAGTTTGCAGAACTTGCGCAACTCAGCCGCATCCATCTTGGCGTTCGTCGTCACGCCCGGGTAGGCGGCGAAGCGGCGGCGTTGAATTTCTCTGATCCGGAGAACCCGTTCCCGGATCGAGGCCGAGGACTCGGCGGGTTCGTCACGGCGCAGGTCACCGTAGGCCACGGCGGGAACTTCGACTTGAAGATCGATCCGATCTAGCAACGGCCCTGAGATTTTGCTGCGGTAACGCTCGATCTGGGCCGGAGCGCATTGACAGGACTTTCGGGAATCCCCCAGGTATCCACACGGACATGAGTTCATAGCAGAAACGAGCAGGAAATTACTCAAAAACGTATAGGTGCCTGCGGCACGACTGATGGTAACGCGGCCATCCTCAAGCGGTTGGCGCATCACCTCTAACGTGGAACGCCGGAACTCGGGCAGCTCGTCTAGGAAGAGAATGCCGTGATGGGCCAGGCTGACTTCTCCGGGTGAAGGATGACTGGATCCGCCCAGCAACCCGGCGTCGGAAATGGTGTGATGCGGCGAGCGGAAGGGACGGGTCGCCAAAAAGCCTTCGCTCGGATCGAGTGTCCCCGCAACGCTGTGGATCTGGGTCGCCTCGATGGCTTCTTCCTCTGTCAGCGGAGGCATCAGCGTGACCAAGCGCTTGGCCATCATCGACTTTCCAGTCCCCGGCGGGCCTACCAAAAGAATGTTGTGATTTCCTGAGATGGCGACTTCCAGGGCGCGGCGGACATGATTTTGGCCGCGAACGTCAGAGAAATCGAAAGGATAGGTCGCCCGCTCCTGAAGAAGTCGTTCCCGATCGACCTTCTCCGGCCGGACGGGACGCTCGCCCTGGAGAAGGGAGATTGCCTGGGAAAGCGTGTCCAGACCGTAAACGTGCAATCCCTCCACCATGGCGGCCTCGACCGCGTTGGCCTTGGGCAAAAGGATCGCCTGCCGTCCCTGGCGTTTGGCTTCGATGGCAAGAGACAGTGCTCCCTTGATCGGCCGGATCTCGCCGTTGAGCGCTAGTTCGCCCGCCACACAACACTTGGCCAACGCATCCTCCGGGAAAAAGTCTTTGCGGGCGAGTGCCGCGATGCCCAGAGCAATGGGAAGATCGAAGCTCGGCCCTTCCTTGCGGAGGTCGGCTGGGGCCAAGCTGATCGTAAGGCGGCCCTTGGGCAGGCGCAGTCCGGTGTTGGTCAGGGCGGTGAACACGCGGTCGCGACTCTCCTTTACGGCGGCATCGGGTAGGCCCACGATCACAGCCTTGGGCTGGCCGCCGCCTTCATTGACTTCGACCTGAACCTCGACGGCATCGACTCCGTGGAGAGCCGCGCTGAAAACCCGCGTGAGCACGGCTCAACCTAGCCGTTCAGAAGACGAATCAAGCTCTCGCAGCGGAAAATTTCGGCCTAAGAGCTCGGCGGGCTTCTTCGGCCTGGGGCCCAAGCAGGAAATCCCCAGGATTGCACCCAGCTTTTCCCAGTGATACGGTGTCGAGATGATTACCATCGAATCCACGGACCGGGGAATCAGTGTCTTCATTCCCCGCGCGGAGGTGGACCCGGTCCGCCTCGAACAGATGTTGCGGCCCCTCCGCCTGGAAGCCGCAGTTTCTGCAAGCCGCATGACCGACGAGGACGCAGACCGCATGGCCGAGGACATGAAGGCCAATTGGTGGGCGGAAAATCAACATCGTTTCCTTCCCTCCGACCCGTCTTGACCGATGCGTGTTGTCGTGGACGCGAACATTGCCTTCCGGGCGCTTGCCCACGGTCGCGGCGACCTCCGCGGAATTCTCGATTCGGCCCGCCGAGACATCGAGTTTTTCGCCCCGTTCTTTGTGCTGGTCGAACTCTACAAACACAAAGAACGAATCCAACGGGTCTCAACGCTTTCCGAAGAAGACGTGCTCATCGCGCTGCACGAGTTGTGCGAATGCCTGGCCTTCATCCGGGAAGCCGACATCGCGCTGGGAACCTGGGTGGAGGCGGCGCGACTCACCAAAGACGTCGATCCCAAAGACACCCCCTACGTGGCACTGGCCCTTCACCTTGATGGCAGACTCTGGACCAAGGACGATCAATTGAAGGAAGGACTTCGGGCGCGCGGCTTCGACCATTTCTGGGGACCGTGATGGCGAAGACGAGGTCCCGGCTAGCTGTTCGGGGCACGAATCAAGCTCCCGAAGCGGAAAAGTCCACTCTCCCCTAGTTCCCCTCAAGCCACTGGTAAAGTTTTCGGCTGGCGATCTTTACTCTTCTGCAATCAGCCATCAGGCAGCCACATGGGCAGGAGGAGGCCCCTCCTGCACCACCCTGGCCAGACGAAGAACCACACGATGGAGGTTTGCAACGATCTCAGTCGGGCTATTACTACGATTTTGACCTCTCAAATCGCCTTGCCGCCGCTAAAGTTCGCGGCAATCGTCTCACCCGGGTATGGATTGGCGACAACTCTTCCATGGGGAACCTGCAGTTATGGCTCTGACGATGGCCGTCTCGAGCCTCACTTGGCGAGGGAACGTAAGTCCAATGGCCGGGCTCGTCTTCTTTGGCAGGATCGCTGGGGCAGTCCTTGGAATGGGACGGCAGGATCTTTGGATCGATTTCGCTCCCCACCCCGTCTTGCCTGCCCTAACACCAGAAACGCTCGGGGGCCTCGCCGTAGGGCTGGCCTGCATCGTCGGAATCGTGGTGCTCTGCGCGGCGATGTTCCGCAGGCGCGAAGTACGTGACAAAGTTTCGTCTCCTCCGACGGCAGAGGACACCACGCCGAATTCCCAAGTAATGGGCTACTCAGCAGAGTCAAACGATAAGTATCGCATTTTTATCTCTGTCGCGAACCTGGAGCACGCCACGTTGCGATCCACACTCCGAGACTTGCTCACCCGCGCGGGCTTCGACATCGTCGTTCAGCCCGACTTCCCTCACTCTGCCGCCGACACTGTGCGAAAGTTGGATGACCTTCTCGCCAAACCGCGCTGCGATCTCGTGCTACATCTAGTCGGACGTGAGGCCGGATCACGCGCCAACGGCAGCGCTGTATCTGACTTCTTTGCCCACACCGATCGCGAGAGTTTCCTTGCGCATGAGCCCGTGGCCCCTGCCCGACGACCGCTCGGAGACTACTCGTCACTAACCTACTTCCAGTGGGAACCCTGGCTCGCTCTCAACCGGAAGATTGACGTGCTTGTCTATGCCATCGGGGACGTCAAAGCGATCGACTTCCCTCAGCGCTCTCACCTTAATGCCCTAGAGATGGCTCGCTGCCACGCCTACCCTCTCGATGACGATGATTCAAAACGCTGCGGCCAGATCGTGGTTGATGTTTTAAGGCATTTTCGCAACATATCAGATAAGAAAATCCATCGGAGTCTGACCTTAAACAAAGAGCCTCGGCCCAAGTCCACATTTTCCGAATACTTCGAGCCCGATTGCTTTATCGGTAGAGAAGAAGAACTCACCAGAGTCTCAGTATTGGTCGGCAAACATCGTGTGGTGAACTTAGTTGGACCGGGCGGATCAGGCAAAACTTGGTTTGCAAACAAAGTGGTTCATCTTCTACAGGAGAAGTTCCCTGACGGCAGCTGGGTTGTGGAGCTGGCTGGCGTTGAAAATTCCGTGGAAATTGAGGCTCAAGTGAGGTTGGCGTTGGGATTAAAGGATGAGAAGCAGACGCTTTCACAGTTCTTTACAAATCGTCAGGCACTGCTTGTGCTCGATAACTGCGAGCGACTCAAAGAGGGGTGTGCAGCGTTGATCAAGAATCTGATGAGCTGCGAATTCTTGCGAATCTTAACAACCAGCACCATCGACCTTAGCTTAGGGCACGCAAAGACCCATTACGTTCATCCATTACAACTGCCTGAGAAAGGAGCCACGACAAAAGCAATAGTGGGAATTGCCGACGCGGTCAAGCTTCTCCTAGCCCACGCCGAGAGCCGAGGACTTCAACTAACCGACGATAATGCCGAACATATAGCCGAAATCTGCCGCGTGCTTGACGGCATGCCACTTGCTCTTAAGATCGTTGCGGCGAGATGCGATTCAAACTCTCCTAGCCAGCTTCAGGAGATTGTCGCTTCAGTTGAGGATATCATAAATGACACTCCATACTCGGATGATTGCGAGCGACATAGATCGGTCTCCGCCGTCGTTGAGTGGAGCTACAAGATTCTCCCTGATGATCTCCGGGAGCTGCTTCTCGACGTCAGCATTTTCCGGGATGGATTTAGCACCGACGCCGTGATGGCGGTGTGCGCCCGGCCGAGCTCCGCACCCAGTGCAGTTGCGCGGGCACTTCGGCAACTCGTAGATCATTCGATGATCGAAACCCGTGATATACCAGAAGATGAGGACAAGAGCGGGAGGCGTTACCGCCTGCTAGAACCAATCCGATTGTTCTGCGCCGGGAAGCTAAAAGGGAATCCTGCCAAGGCACAATCGCTGGCCGAGAAGCACCGCGACTGGTGCGTGCAATTTCTGCACCAGAGGGCGGAGATTATGGAAAGTGGAGGAGACCAAATTGCAGTATCCAAGCAGATATTTGTTGAGCATGACAATCTACGGGGGGCGATGAACTGGTGCAGGGACCACGACGACTCTGCGAACGGACTCCGACTGGCGGTTAATATCTGGCGCTTTTGGGAGGTTCGTGGATTTCATACTGAAGGTCGGAGAGAAATTGAGGCTCTAATCGACGCAACGCCCCCGGGAGAGAATCAAAGATTGGTTGCCCTTGCACATTCAGCTGCCGGAATGCTAGCCTATCGCCAGGGCAAGCACAGCGAAGCCGAAATAGCGTTTGAAAAGGCTTTTGACATGGAGAAGCAATTTGCCGTCAAAGACTATGCTCGTCTCTGTATGTGCAAAACAGACATCGCCAACGTACTAAGCAGAAAAGGCAGGAGATCGGAATCGCAGACCCTGCATTGGGAGACTTTGAAGGAAGCTGAAGCTCTTGGTAATCCACGTCTATTGGCTGTAGCCAGATGCAACTGTGCCTCGATTGCTCTTGGCTCTGGTCACTTGGATCAGGCGGGAGAGATCGAAGAACTTTTGATTAGGAGCGAAGAGGGGTTCAGGCAGGCCCGATGCCATACGGATGTAGGGTATCCCATCACACTGCGAGGTTGGCTGGCTTTCTTCCTGGGCGACTTCGCAAAGGCTGCGACGGCGTTTCAAGGCGCCTATACTAATCGAGTCGGGCTTAATTCGGAACCCGGAATGTTCCAAGCTTTAGAAGGGAGTGTGTGGTCTCTGCTAAGCCTCGGTGATCTCAATACTGCAGTTCCTAAGCTTCAAGAATGCCTCGCGCTTCGGCGTCGTCTTGAATCAGATTCGGTAAACGCGCAGACGCTCGAGTGCGTCGCCTTGTGCGCGCTAAAGACAGGCAGGCCCGCAGACGCCCTCACCTATCTTGCTGCCGCTGCCCAGCTACGAGCAGAGGCAGAAAGCGCGAGATCGTCTCAGTTTGCTGCGATCTTGCAACAATGGGAAGCCGAAGCTAGGCTAAGGCTGTCCGAAGATTTATGCACATTTGCCTGGAACATAGGAAGAGACGAAAGCGTGGATAGACTTCTTCTTCGCGCAGACGACTTAGTTTCAGGACGCGTCAATTGAGTTTCTAAATACATTACACATGCAGTCATATTCCATGAACGTCGTTGAGGTTGCTACGGCGACAAGGGCGAGGCTGGCTGACCTTCCACCACCCGAAGCGCCAGTGTTTCCATTTCCCTGGGATGGTTTGGAGAAGTTTGCAGCAAATCAACCCGGAGGCCAATTGCCTGTTGTAGGTTACGGCAGCCTGCTCAACAAAGCCTCCGCTGCCAGGACTCTCAATGAATCCGCGCAAAGAACCCCCTGCATTGCCTATGGATGCCGAAGAGTCTTCAATTATCGAATGCCAGTAGAAGTACTAAAGCGCTTCGGAGTAACTCAAATTTCGCGTTCGATTGCCGCGCTGAACGCATTAGCTACTTACGATTTGACCGACCTAATCAACGGAATCCTGTTCGGAGTTGCTCAGGCGGAAATCGCTGCGTTTAGGCTGCGCGAATTCGGCTATGATTTGAAGCCCGTCTACTGTCTTCCTTGGAAAGATCCGAAGGACTCACCCTTTTTGACTGCCTACATACTGTGTGCGCCAGATATTGCATCCAAGCCCGAGTATCAGGTAACCGATGGAACCCTCTTGCCTCAACCCGGTTATGCGAAACTTTGTGAGGAAGGGGCGAGCGAAGTTTCAAAGGAGTTTCTCGACCTATTTCTAGCTACCACTTATCTTGCCGACAAAATCACCCTATGGAAGCCTTAAGATCTCTGATTAGCGTTTCCGGAATTTCTGTCATTCTAACTATGGCTTCTCTTGAGATCTCCCTCTCGAATGATGCCGCCAGCCCTGTTCCAATTCTGGTTTCACTGGACTCAGATGAGGGTATTGCGCGGTTAAACGAGAGCGAATGTAGCGGAGATTTCTTTCGGTTGGTCCGCTTTTTTTGCCCTCAGAAAAATCTCGCTTTCTGCGGAGTTGCTAGCTCAGTTATGATCCTGAACGCTCTTCCGATCCGAAAGCCGCAAGGAGGAGTGCATGGTTCATTTCCGTTTTACACGCAAGAAAATTATTTTTCGGCTGAAGCCCGCGCAATCAAGCCTCCCGAGGAGGTTGCAGAGAGCGGAATGTCGTTAGTAGAGTTGACCAGTATTTTGAATACTCATCCCGAAGTGCGCGCGGAATGTTGTTTTGCGTCTACGATTTCCCTGTTTGACTTCCGAGAACTCGCCATAACCCATTTGAACTCTGACAAATCATACGTTTTAGTTAACTACTTGCGCACAGGGCTTGGCCAACAAGGTGGTGGGCACATTTCGCCGATTGGCGCCTATCACCAGAAATCAGATTCCTTTCTGATTATGGATGTATCCCAATACAAGTACCCCCCCGTCTGGGTTGCAGCGAAAGCATTGTGGCAGTCAATGTTTGAGAAGGTTGAGGGAAGCGAGCTTTCGCGTGGCTTTGTTTTGGTAAGGACGACGCAAAGTTAGCGCAAAGTCCATTGGTTGTATATGCGAAGGGGGAAGCCGATGAGCCGCATTGGCAGCCTGCATGCTGGATTGCGATTCCCAATCAAGACCGCAGCGTTCAACTACACCATCACCCATTTAGCTGCAGACCTGCTCATGGCGTACTAATTGTTAGCGGCCTTACTATGCTTCCTTTTTGTCGATGTAGAAGAACTGTCACAGCTCGCGAGCAGCCGATCCGCGTAGGCGAACGCCGGATACCTCACGAAAGCTGGGGTCACTATGAACATCCACGAGAGGAGGAATATTGCGTTCACGCCTGCGCACGCCCAAGAGAACTCGAGTGTCTTCGTTGCCGGCAGTCCACCCGTCACTGAGATCGCACCCCCCACCAGCGCGATGGGAATCCCGATTTTCTTCAACGCATACAGGTTCCGGCAAAACCCGTAGTTGACGTTTTCGTTGTAAATGAGGTGGTGCACACTCTTGTCACGCCGCTTCTCGATCAAAAGGTGGATTGCCGCCTCGTAAATTGCGTCCGCCGCCTTCGGATCACCCGCTTCCTCCTCCGTCGTGGGGAATTTGCTCCCTACGATTTTCTCGAGAGAACGATGCCAGCGTTCGCGAAGCACCGGATTACCGGTGCCGCGATGGCGCAGAAGTTGCAGAGTCGGGGAACCTCCCCATGACCGCCACAGGCGCGGCTGGACTTCCCTCCCGAGGTTCCGTGAGATCATTGCCAGCGCGAAGGTGGCCCCAGTCGTTCCGAACAAGGTCCACAGCGCCGACATCCAAAGCACTCCGGGGCCTGTCCAGGCGAAGAGCCCCAGTACTAGGGGAAGTAGCGTCAGTAGTGCCGGCATCAAACGGGCTCGGACTCCGTATCCGTCGAACAGTTCTCCAAGATTTGACATCATGACTCTTTTGAGGATTCGCCCATGACACTGAACTCTTGAGACTCTCCCACGATGAGTATCACCGTGGGAAGACATTCCGCATCGCGTTCTTGTTTCAGGGCTGCGAATGCCTGCAGGTCCAGCCCGCTCGGCCTCGTTGAGCAGCCAGCTGGATGCGAGTGCCACTCCCCGATATAGGTTAATTGGCCGACCGTTGCCGCTTCGATGTCGGCCACGCTTTCCAGCAGCCCGTGACAACCGCGGATGTAACTGGTCGGCCATTCTTCGCTGTCGGACGGGGAGGGCAAAGCTTCAGTGATCAGGCAGCTTCTGCGCTCAGAGTCCAAGACGCCCAGTAGAACTCCGCCCGTCTCGTTTGGGAGCCGATCTTTTCTGAATCCCGACAGCTTTTCGATCAACCACCTATCCAGCAGGAAGGTCCAGTCGCCACGTGTCACTGCGAACGTCAATGTGGGTTCAGCGCTGAACACGGCCACCGAACCGTCCGCTTCCCGTTGGAATATCTTCACCGTAGCAGAGACGCTACTGAGGATCGACGTGATCTGTTGGGAGAAAATTCCCGCCCAGGTTGCCATCTCGGCTTGCCCGATCTGGAGCGAGATGTCTCTGCACGATGCTCCCGTTCTCATTGACCGGTCGTTCCGCTGCAGGCTCTTCCGAAGGGCCTGGTTGCCGATAATCGTCCGGTAGTGGAGGGCTTCCAGCCAATCGAGTCTCAGGGCCCGCTCGTTGTCTTCGGCTAGAATCACCATTCCGTTCCCTGATGGCGTCACAAAGCTGGAAATTCCCCGCGCACCGGTTCCCGCGCGTGCAAGCTTTCTGGCGACAGCGACAGAGGCGGAGAAGTCGAAGAGTAATTCTGCCTCAGCCTCCGCTTGTTCGAGTTCTTTCTCGTGTTTTCCTGGATTCAGGACGTCTATGGGAATAGCCCGAATGGGGGCCGCATCGACGTTGATCGCTGTCGCAAGAACCTCCGCCACTGCGACCGCCTTGTTGCACCCGACATACTGGGCAGGCAATAGGTGCCGCGCGAAGTTGTGAGGCTTCAGGATATCGTGATCCACGATGGTCCAATCTTCGGCGCCGGCTCTTACCATGTTGTTGAGCACCTGAGATCCGTAGGCTCCCGCCCCGACCGCAATCATCTTCCTCCCGAGCCGCTCCATTCCGTTCATCGCGGCTGCCATACTGGCATCCAAGGATCGGTGGACCCCAATCAGCCCAACTTCGATCCCCGTGAATTTCGACGGATCCGGCTTTTCAGGGAACAGGACCATCCCCGTTGCCCCGCCCGCAACACTCGCCTGACCTCCTGTGATGCCAAGGAGGTCGCCGATCTCCCGCACGGTCTTCCCGGTAACGAACGCTCGGGTCTCGGTTGACTCGACTACGCCATCTTTCGTCCGCGTTTTAGGCAAAATGACGACAATAATCAGCATTGCGGCCAAGAAGTTTTCCATCGGCGGGTCTTTCAGCCAGCTTCCGATGGTGTCGCGCACTTGGTCGAGCAATTCAACACCTCCACTCCGGCAGATTTCGTGCAGTTCCTCGAGGGTGGCGGGAGTTCTCCGGATCACCCCATGAGCTTGTGGAGCACATTTGAAGGTGGCGCATATCCACTTTCGCTGCGAGTTCGTCCGCCCATCGTGCCACTGAGCCACCAACGTGTGCAGATGAGCATGTTCAGCGTGATGGACTATCACGAGATTACGCACCATCCCCTTTTCGACCAGCTCCACGAAATCTGGGGGGACCACCAAATGCCAGTTTGATTCCGCGATGAGGGGTTCGAGCGGTTGATCGCTCCCGTGCAAGCTGCCGTCGGCAGTTTTGGAGAGCCAAGTCTGAATCCGCTGGAGGAACGTTGCTGGCGTCCAACTCGGCTTTTCCTCGGTCCATGCCTGGTCGTAGAGGCACAAGCTCCGCGGGAACTCTTCGACCCTCAGGTTGACGTGAGGAACCAAAGGAAAGTCGTTTCGCAGTGCCAGAACCTCCGGATACCCGACGTCATCATCAGAGAACACGACGGCGATTGTTTCCGCCTCTCTGATGTCGTTTTCTAGTTGCTGGGGTCTCTCGGGCTCGATCTCGAAGACGATAACGTCCCCAGGTGGCTCCCACTGGCGCCGTGTGCCCCTGAGGAAAACGAATCCGCTCTTTTCCGCCCCGCGCAGGTAGCCAGCGAACTCCGCTCCACGTCGGGTGCGTAGGCCTGAGCTGTCGATGACTTCTCCCGGCGGAGGCAGTATTTGTGATTGCTGGCTCATCCGACCCGCGGTGATCGGGTTGTAATCGCCGACACGGCACTGGTGAGGATATCCTTTTTCAGTGTCGCCCCGTTGCTGCCGATGTCGATAATCACGCGCTTCGGATTACTCTTCGTCGGGTGCTCCATGGTGACAACCAGCGTCCCATCCAATGCAGTCACGGTCTCTTTATAGCGACGGTGCGTCTCGACGTGCGGAGGCTGGACGGTAGTCTGCAAGGGAATGGGATCGCTGGTCGAAACGACGATTGACCGCATCGCCCCCTGACTCAGAAGCCACTCGAATTCTGGGGTCGGTGAGGTCGTATATTCACCCTTTTCCTCGGCCATCGAGAGATAGCTGCAGTGGTGAGGAATTGCGAAGACGTCCCACGCAAGTCTGTCGTTGTTCCCATGGGCTCGCGTTACAGTTACGATCTTTGTCCATTCTTCGGACACACAGTCCCCGGTGAGAAGCACCCTAGTGTCGGTACCGCCCGAACGTAGAACCGCTTGCATCACGATGCAGTTGCCATTCCGGTCCAAAAGTCCGTCCTTCGTCCGCTGGGCGAAGGGCGAATGGACGAAGAATTCGACGCCGTGATCCTGGAGGTTCAGCCCCGGCACGGTCCGACCGGCATCGGTAACTAGGTCTCGGTAATCGTCGAGTTTCTTGCCCTGAGTTGCCAGCCAATTCTTTAAGTGTTCCGGGCGGCTGAAAACCCGGATTCCCTTTTTCTTGAGGAATCGGTGCCGTGCCTCAGCGCGAATGATGCGTGTCTCGTCTGTTGACCCTTCTTCGACGATTAGGGCTGCAGGCACCCACATTTCTTCAAATCGAATCCGGTCCTCCCCTTGATACTTTACCGCGTGCTCAAGCCAAAACGTCTCAGAGATGCGGTTGATGTGGTCGTTATCCCCGTGTGTTACGGCGAGAACGTCCACGCGCTTGCGCTTGGGCCAACCTATGTCCTCTTTAACGCTTTCGGCCAGCGCGATCCGCTTGTCGTTTGGATTATTGGGATCACGCATGTCTGCGAAGTCAAAGAGGAAGTGCTTTCCTCCATCCGTGCTGATCAACGCGGTGTCCGCGTTGCCTATTGGGTACATTGTGATTTTACTCATGTCGCCTTCTTCCGCTCCGAATGCTGGTTTTCCTGGAAACTTTTCGAAGGAATTTTCTGCAAACTGACGGAAAGCCCGTTAAATGGGTAGGTCTCGTGATGCATCCGGCTCTTAAAATCGCCCTCGATCAAAACGAAGCGGCTGAACGTGCGCTCCTCTTGGCCGTCGCACACGCGGATAGTACCATCCGGAAGTACATCTGGCGTGGCTTCCGGCGCACCGCATCGCAGGCGAGCAGTGCCGTGTGTGCAGGAGATCGGACTGCGGACGACTTTGTTTTCGATGCCCTTTCGAAGCTCATCGACGGCACCCGCACTTATGATCCCGAGCGCCCGCTGCTGGAGAACCTCAACTCCATCACCGACAGCCTCATCTCCTCCCACAAGAAGTCGTCCGACCGCACGCCGTTGATCGACTCTGCGGTCTCACAGACAGACGACGGGCGCGACATCGATCCAATCTCCACGGCCCAAGAGACATCCGGCTCCGCCGAGGCTGTCATCGTCTCGTTGGAAAACCGGGTAGCCCAGGTCGAGGCATTCAACACCCTGCGTGAACATTTCGAGGGCAACGAGGACATGCTGGTCTATTTGGATGCGATGCGGGAAGGCTTTTTCCTTCCTCGCGAGATCGCCGACCTCACGCATCTCACCGCAGAGCGCGTGTCCGAGCTGCGCCGCACGGCGAGAAATCACGCAAAAATCCTTTTTGGCGTCCAGAATTTCGTCGAATTGAAGCGGAAGATCGAAGCATGAGCACGCCTGAACCCGGTCCCATGGAGAACATCGTCCGCGGCCTGGACGAACAAGCCTCCCTCCTAAACCCTGCGGAGCTCAAAGCCGAACTCGAGGTCCGTGGACTCGATGTCGAGGGGTTTCTTGCCCGCACACGTTCCCTGATCTCAAGTCACAAAAAGGAGGAGCGCACCGCATGGATGAAGGTCGCAGATGAGCGAAAAACCGCTCTCTCGTCGATGCTCGCCGCCATCTCCGATTGGACCGAGCGCGGAGAAGCGGAGATTCGCTCTGCATTCGCCACTCTCTCGACGGGGCCGAACGCAATCGCATTCCGCAAGAAGGGCGACGAAATCCCGGTGACGGAAATGGCCCGAATCCTCAACGACTTCGAGAAGCTCAATGCTCGACCGTCACAGGACCAGTCCGAGGCCGAATGAAACTCTCCCCGCGGAAGGCTCTTTCGGTCGCCAAGGCGCGTGAAATCCTGACGCACCTCCAGATCGAGGAACCCGATGAGATCCAGGTCGAAAGGATCGCCGCCTATTACGGGATAGAGACGCGCGAGGACGATCTGGAAGGAATGGACGGTCGCATCGTCCGCAACGCGGCTGGCGCCATAATCACCGTGCGATCCGATATCTCGTTCGAACCGCAAAAGCGTTTCGTCATCGCACATGAGTTGGGGCATTTCTTCCTGCACCCGAAGACCCGGCAGATTGAGACCGTCACGAGTTCGGAGACCTCCAATTGGTCCGAGAAGCAGGAGGTGGAGGAATACGAAGCTAACCTTTTTGCAGCAGAGCTCTTGATGCCGCGGGCGATTTTCGCGCCCCGCCTCATCGAGGCCGACCCTTCTCTTAGATTCATCGAGACCCTAAGCAAAGACTTTCAGACGACCTTTACGGCCACGGCCGTCCAGTTCGTGCTCACCACAGCCGAGGAATGTGCCCTGCTGTCTTGTGCCAACCGAACTCGTCTTTGGGGTATGAAGTCTCCAGGCTTTTCATTTGAGCTCCTTGAGGAGGGCTATGTACACGGGCACAGTTGCGCCGCAGAGGTCATGAAGACTCGTCGCCCAGTCCGCGACTCGGTCGAGGCTGGCTACTGGCTAAGGGGCTTTTACCACGATACGAAATCGATGATCGTCGAAGACTCTCGCTACTTCCCAACGTTAGGAAGGTCACTGTCGCTACTCTGGATCAACGAGGACCTCGGATGATTCATCTAGGTGAGATTTCCCCTTAAGGAATCAACTTGCCAAAGAACTAGTTGTCCGCAGGCTCCGGGAACGGTTGACCGCAGGGCCCGAACCCCTGGACCCCAGCAGCACCCGGGCCTCATCACTGAGGCCCGGCAGCGGGTGCAGCCTGTCAGGGGTTCCCCCGCCGTAAACCGTTGTCCTCGCCTGCGGGACGATGAATCCGGATGAGAATTTTTCGGTGGTGGAGCTGTTTTTCCGCAACGCTTTGCCAGAAACCGGCAATGGACTGGTACAGTCTAAGCTTTCAAATCCGCCGATCTCCCACCATGAGCAAGCAACGGTCAGCCAATCGGCCGAAGCGCCCACCCGTGCGCTCCGGGGCGGAGCCGTATTTGGTCGCTGAACTCGTCGGCTTCCTCGCTGCACTTGCGATCGCCGGGATCAACCTTCTCCCAAAACCTGAATTCATCGTTGTTTGGCCGGATCCTGTCCCCTTGCTCCTAATGATTCTTTTCGGAGGGACGGTCATCTTGGCACCTCCGCTTGCCTTCCTTACCTTGCTCGTTTCGGACCCACTTCCGGCGGATATGGCGCGCTCCTTGGGCTCCCGCCTCGGTTTCCGCTCCGCCGTTGCTTATCTCCTCGCGGCGTTTGGGTTGATCAGTCTGGAGCAGCTATTGCACGCCGCCGACTTGTTTCCGTCGCTCCTCGGCGCAATCCCTTCCGCTCGCATCCTCACGGTGTTTGTGATGGTGGCCATGCCCGTGGTGGCACTGGGTTCGTTTTCGACGTCCGTTTGGATGTGGGGCATCTTCAACCTCCGAGCAAACGAGTCGCTCGGTGCTCTCGCCCCGCAACTACCAAACAAGCCTCAGGTCTCGAGCTTCCCGTTGATCGCAGTGATCGCCCTGCTAGGTCTGGCAGCCTCAGCGCTTGATCCCGATCTCCTGCGTCAAGATCGCCCCGCCCCCGACCAGGCTAAGATCGAACCTTCCGATTCGAATTCTGCCCCCACCTCGACCATTGAACCAACGCCCCAGCTCTTCAGCTACGAACGACCGATCGGGCTCGACTTTGCCACTCCGGCCGAGTGGAAGATCACAACCACCAAGACGCTCGCTTCCAACTTCAGCCGACCGTTCATGGTCGCCTCGCCCGATGACAAGCTGCTCGCCGTGGCGCACCTCGATCGCGGTAGCGAAATCGAGATCTTCGACCTCACTACGGCCACGATCTCGACCACATTCGCCGCGCCTACCAACTCGATCAAAACGCTGACTTGGTCACCGGATTCCCAGCGCATCTTCACGGTCGATTCCGAAAACCAGATCGCGGTGCTCGACCTCGATCCTCACAACATCATCCCACTTCCCTTGCCTGAATCCGAGCATTTGCCCAACAGCGACGCGCTTTGGTGGCAGGAACGTGAGATCGTTTTCTTCGACTCTTCGAATCGCCTGCTCTCCTGGCTCGATCTCGATTCTCTCGCCCTCGACGACATCGTATCCTCTCCGTTCTGGCGCAACCACCTCAAGCAGGCCGGGATTGCGGCCAAGGATGCGCCCCCTGCCTTGCCAGAAAAGTTCATCGCCGATCCAACCCACCGCGAAACCTCTCGCTGCCGGTTGAGCATCGCGCCGGTGTTCACCGCGTATCGCTCACCGAGCATCAGCACAAGCGAGTGGAAGCTAGACTGGAAGCCAAGCTTGGTGATTGAGGATCGACTCCAACCTCGATCGCTCGCCATCGCCGGCATGGCCGCGCTCGATGGTGATCTCTATCACATCGCCGACGACTGCACGAAGCTCGTGCGGGTGCGCAACTCCACTGCGGAGATTTTCTACTTCGGCATCGAGGATCGCGCCGCCCCGGTCACATTCGACATTCCTCTTCTCGAATCGTTTCCCGATCCATCGCTCTACCCGGAACTGACCGAGGCAGTGAAAACACATTCCCTCTGCGTCTGGATTTGTCCGCACGTGATCAATCCCCTCAACGATCGCACCGTCGGCCCGGATCGAAATCATCCCAAAGCCATTGCCCGACTCGTCGCCTGGAAGGACAAGACGGCGACCTTCACCCTGGCGCACTCCTGCGAACCTCTCGCCTCGACCGATGTGCTCTGCGATCCGCACATTTGGCGCAACAGTGAACCCGTCTCGATCAAGTCTCCCTTCCCATCCAACTGGTGGCGCCAATTTCCTTTCCGACCACAAACGTTTCCTGCGACATCTCCAATCGATGCCCCCAAAACCGACGATGAGGAGATCAGCGATGTTCCTGACAATCTTCCCGAGCTGGAGATCTGGCATCGTCCCGATCTCGCCCCCACCGGCGATGCCTTCGTCTTTCGCGCCGTGCGCTTTCCCGACAATCGATCACGACCGGCTGCGGAACCCGAGCCCGAGAAAATCCCTTCGTCGGCGCCCGTCACTCAATCTCCAGAACCATCGCCTGCCCCCGCCGCCGCTCCGAAGCCGCCGCTATCCGTCCCTCAAGAACCTCCGCCCGCTCCTGATCCCGTTCGCGTCATCGAGGTTTTTCTGCGCCAACATCATCGCGATCTCTGCGGCCGAAGCATTCCTAATCTTGTTGAGAACTACTCCGCGCAGATCATCGATGCCTCCATGCCGCACGCGGTGCATCGCGAAATGATGCGGCGCAACTTCTCGACTCCGGAGATGGGTTGGCCAGAGTCCATCGAACTTGTCACTCCGATGACGATCGGCCGGCTGCGCGACTCTGCCGATCGATACAAAGCGCAGTATACGATGCGGCTCATCGATGAAGGCAAAGCCTACCGATTCTTTGTGCAAATTTTCCTGATTCTCACTTCGGAAGGACCAAAGATCTACTCCGAGCAAAACACCTACGTTCCCCCCGACCGCCGCTGACCAACTCGAAAAGTTGGTCACCAACTTTCGCCCAACTCGTTTTTTTTGCGCCGACTTCGCCACCCAAGAAACCATGTTCGGACTCTTCAACCCGAAACCAAAAGTCTTCCGGCACTGGTATCTGCTGCTGCCCGATCATCAGTCGTCCACCAACGAGTTTTACAACGCGGTGCTCAACTCGATCGCCCAGGCGCGCATCCCCGGCCTGCAAGCTTCGCGGATGCATTTTCCCGAGGGCAACATTCTCTCCGCGCGGCGCGAGTATCTTCGCTTGCGCCGCGAGCGTCTCTTCTTCGACATCTGCTCGACCTCTTTCGGAAGTTCCTGGTTTTATTCCTTCCGCTTCTCTGTCCTTCCTCTGCGCTTGCGGCTCTGGGAGATCGCTGTGCTCCTCTCCCTGATCGCGCTCATTTGGTTCGTGCATGTCGCCGTCTTCGGTGTCTTCTGGAGCGGGATCGTCTTCGCGCTCAACCTCCTCGGGATCGGCTACCTCTTGAACACGCTCGTCCCGATGGGTCTCCATGATCTCGACGCGTTCATCATGCGGCTTCCGGTGCTCGGCCCGTTCTACGAAATTTTCCTACGCCGCGAAACCTGGTACCGCGAGGACACCCGCATCATGTACTGCGACTTGGTCAACTCGATCACGCGCGAGCAGATCCGCGAGTTCACCGGCGCCGCCGACCTGAGCGAGGTCAACATCGTCGAACAACCCGTCGCCGAAGGCCCCGGATTGATGGGCAACCTCTGGAACGCCCTCACCTGGGGGCCGAGAAAAATGTGGGACACCTACATGCCCAAGCCGCCGTGGGGGTGAAAGGTCCTTCCAAACCTGAAGATCATGGGCCGGCTCGACGACGAAATTGGACGCACCTTCCTGGCGTGGGAACAGCTCGGTCGTGGGTACCTGCCGCCCTTCGAACTGCCGGTTCATCCCGAGCCTCCCTTCCGCAGGTTTGCCGGTTATCACTTGAAGCCGCGTGGCCCGGTCGACGACGGTCGCACCCACACCGCCTTCAGCGCTTGGTGGGAACGCAATCTGCCGCAGCCGTCGGAAGTTCTTCCTGAACCCGAGGAGGCCGAACTCGATTTCGAACTCTGGGAACGCGACTCGCTCGTCGAAGTCCACTTGAGTTTCCCGGACGATTTCACTGCTGATCCTAAAGCCTTCGAGGACTTCCTCACCTTGCTCGGTCATTGCCGGGATCCCGTCACCTTCGAGGTCTTCGGCAGTGCCTCAATCATCTCCCCGCGCTTCGTCGCTTCCGTCCCTGATGCCGCCTTCATTGTCTCCCAACTGGAGGCCTACTTCCCCGAGATCGTCGCGAGCCTTCATCCGGATTCACTGCGTGAGGCCTTTCTCTCCGAAGAGAGCGCACACGACACCGTGCTCCTCAACGAGTTCGCGCTCGATCGGCCCTTTTTCATTCCGCTCGGCACACCGCGCCGCGACATCTGGCCGGCCCTCGCCGCCGCGCTTGATTCCCTCGCGGAGCGCGAAGTTGCCCTGCTGCAAATTCTCTTCGAGCCCGCCACTCATCCCTGGCGCGAGAGTGTCCGCGACCTGATCCTCAACAAGGAAGGTCGGCCTGTTTTCAATGATCCCGATCTGGTGCGCGATGCCGAAGCCAAGCTCGCCCATCCACTCTACGGAGCGGTCATCCGCATCGCCGCGCAAGCACCGGTCGAAGAACGCGCATCCCTCGCGATGGAACGACTCGCCGCAGTCCTCGGTCTGCTCGGTCATCCCCGCGCCAACGAACTCCGTCCGATCGGTCGCCCTTCGGGAGACGAAGATCCGTCCCACCCACTGCACGATCTCATCTTCCGGCAGGGACGCCGCTTCGGCATTCTTCTCAACCGCCCGGAACTTCTCGCGCTGGTGCGCTTCCCGTCTCCGGATGTTCATTCCCGGAAGCTCGATCGAGTCGTCCTGCGCACCAAGGCCGCGCCTCCGCACTTGCTCGCCGAGCTCGCCCCTGGAGGTCTCCAGCTCGGCGAGAATCCCCACCGAGGTGAATCCCCCGACGTCTTCCTCTCCGTGGAAAACCGGCTGCGGCACCTCCACGTCATCGGGGCCTCCGGTACCGGCAAGTCCAACTTCCTCCTCCACCTCATCGCCCAGGACATGGAGCGTGGCCAAGGGATCGCGGTGCTCGATCCACACGGCGATCTCATCGACGCGATCCTCGGGATGGTGCCGCCCTCGCGAATCGACGATGTCATTCTTCTCGATCCCTCCGATGAAACGGCCGCCCTCGGCCTGAACATTCTTTCCGCGCATTCCGAGATCGAGCGCACCTTGCTCGCCTCCGACCTGGTCAGTGTCTTCCAGCGTCTCTCCACCAGCTGGGGCGACCAGATGACGGTCGTTCTTCAAAACGCGATCCTCGCTTTTTTGGAAAGTTCCCGAGGCGGCAGTCTCCTCGACCTGCGCCGCTTCCTCCTCGATACGGCCGTCCGCAAGGAGTTCCTGAAAACGGTCACCGATCCCGAGGTTGTTTTCTACTGGGAGAAGGGCTTCCCCGCCCTGGCCGGCAACAAATCGATCGGCCCGCTGGTCACCCGGCTGGAGCAGTTCCTCGCCCCGAAACCGATCCGCAACATCGTCGCCCAGCGCCAGAGCGCGGTCGACTTCAACGCGCTCATGGATGGCGGGAAAATCTTCCTGGCCCGGCTCTCCCAGGGCGCCATCGGTCGGGAGAACGCCTATCTCCTCGGCAGCCTGCTGGTCACCAAGCTCCAGCAAATGGTCATGAGCCGGCAACGCCAGGAAGCTTCCCTGCGCAGACCGTTCTGGCTCTACATCGATGAGTTCCACAACTTCATCACCTCCTCGATGGCGGAGATTCTCAGTGGCGCCCGCAAGTATGGTCTCGGCATGGTGCTGGCCCACCAGAACCTCCAACAACTCCGGCGCGACGAGGAGGTCTCCAGCTCGGTGCTTTCCAACGCAGGCACCCGCGTCGTCTTCCGGGTCGGCGATCACGACGCCAAGAACCTCGAACCGGGTTTTTCCTTTTTCAACGCCACCGACCTACTCGCGCTCGGCATCGGCCACGCCATCTGCCGGGTCGAGCGCAACGACCACGATTTCAACATCTCGGTGCCCTTCCGGCCCGCTCCGCCCGATGCCGCCAACCTGCGCTTGGCGGTGATCGAGCGATCCCGGCAGCTCTACGCCACCCCGCGCGAAGAGATCCAGGCCCAGCTCGACCAGGCCTACGCGCCGTCCCCAACCAAGGAGAAAGAACCGGCTCCGCCAGTCTCCGAAGCGAAGTCACCCGCTCCCACTTCCCCACCTCCATCCAAAGAAAAAGCGGCACCCGTAAGCCAACCGGCATCACCACCGCCGGTCGAGAAGCCGATCCCAGCCGCGCCACCAGTCGCCACTCCGCCAACCGTCCCGGCATCACCGCCGCCGCTTCCACCCGTGGAAGCGAAACCCAAGGCTGCGCCCCCCGTTCTTCCATTGCCTCTTCCAGGCATCGGCGGCGACCAGCACAAGAAGCTCCAAGACTTCATCAAACGTCTCGCCCAGGGTCTCGGCTACCACGCCGCCGTCGAGGGCCAGATCCCCGGTGGCAAGGGGTTGGTCGATGTCCTCCTCACCAAGGACAAGCGGCAGATCGCCCTGGAGATCTCCATCACGACCCCGGTCGATCACGAGATCGGCAACCTCCGCAAGTGCCTCGACGCCGACTTCGGCACCGTGGTCATGGTCAGCCCCGACCGCGCCCATTTGGCCCGGATCCGAGCAGCAGCGCTGGAGGTGTTTCCCTCCACCCAGCACAAGACCCTACTCTTCTACGCCGCCGAGGATCTCGCCGACTTCTTCGGGGAGCTTGAGGCGATCCACTCCTCCAGCGAGGAGACGATCCGCGGCTACAAGGTCAAAACGAGCTACGACTACCTGACCGAGGCCGAGCGCCAGGCCCGGCGTGAAGTGATTGCCAAGCAACTCGCCAAGATCGCCCGGCGCGCCATCAATAAAGAAAAAAGGAACGCGACCGATTCGGAGCCTTGACTTCCACGGGACGCGCTCAGTGACACCCGTTCTCGGGTGAGTCGATAGCGGCTGAAATGAATCCAACCACTCGAACCCCAGCTCCATGCTCGGCCTCACCGCACATCGATAACCCAGATGTTGTTCTACAAATTGCTTCCAGATAAGGCGGCCAGGAGCTTTCGAGCCATCGGCGTGATCCTCCAGGAGGTCTGCCTAAAGGTGTTCATTTCACTGTCCGCTTCTCCAAAGGACACAAAAGAAGAAACTCTGTCGACCTCACGAATCAGGCCGCGGGAGGTTAACTTCACAATGCCGTGCATTAGATCGGCATGCGTATCCATGAGTCGTTGATTTTCCTCTTGGCGCGACATCCCGCCAACGGCATAAGATTTGGGCTGAGTCGTTCCTGTCAATTGATCGCCAGAGGCTGCTCCGTGCTCCCCAATCCTCCTCAAGAGACCCAAGTCAGAACCGGTGAGCTGCTCAATCTCCATAACGATGTTGAACCTCTCGTCCGGCGAAGTCTCTGTCGGACGTGACAGGAAATTGAAATACACCTCGGAATAGAGACCGCGCTTTTGATCGCTAAACTCTGATATTGCGGCCTGGACACATTGTTCAAGCAACTCTGCAACATCGGGCATTTGAGAAATCGCCTCCGTGTTCAAGCCAGTCGCAGCCTCGACGCCCTCAAGTCGCTGGCCCAGACTCACCATAAACTGTTCGACTCTTGCAGATTGCTTATGGCCCTCATACTCACCCCAAGCCTGAGCAATTGCACCACAGGTTCCAGTGGGGTCGAAATTGGCAAGACTCCGTACGCCACCCGAAATCAATTGGCGGATGGGATGCCCTTCACCTGGAAACTCATTCTTTTCGTCACTCATTGTCTGTCCTAGTTAAGCCTTAAGGCTACTTACGGAATACAGTTTAGTCCACCGCCTTGTCCGGCCTACTCGGTTTACCCATCGATTATCGATCCTCATCCGCCCGTTCTGCGTCCGACGCATCCATTTCGTAGACCGTCCCTCTCGATGATCTTCCCTCCCGGTCGGGCAACAACCTTCCCGCCATCTCCTTGTAGAGTTCGGTGTTGCCCTCGACCACCCCGAGCAATGTCGTGTTCGATCTCGCCAACTGCTCCGCCTTGGCCTCCGCCTCGGTGAGGCTCACCCCCAGCTTGAGGATCAATCCATGGAGCGCCTCCGGGTCGCGCTGGCGCATCCAGTTGCCCGACTGGAAGAGCCGGCGAAGCTGGCCGGCTTCATTCTCCGGGATGAACTCCGGTTCGGCAGCTTCGGCTGTTGCCGAACTCTTCTGCCGGATTTCTTCGGCAGCTTCCGAAGCCGGCTTCCGAACTGTTTCGGAAGCCTCCGGTGCGGACTGCCGAAATTCTGCGTCCGCTTCCGGCCCGACTTCGGCATCCACCTTCGGCAGTTCCGCTCCGTAGTTCCGGCCGTTGGAGATCACCAGCTTGCGGATCTCGGCGATCGCACTGGCCTCGTTAATGTAGTGTCGGTTCTGCTCGATCCAGAAGAAGGATTGCAGGCGAGTGAGGCCTTCCGCGTTCGGTCGGCACCAGTCCTGGATGGTGCGAGTCGAGCGGCGCACCCCGGCATCCTCCGTCATCCGCGCCACCTGGTGGGGACTCAAGGTATGCTCCTCCAGAAGCCATTCAAGCTCAGGGCGTTCGATCTGCTCCTCGTGTCCTTCACGGACAATCCGGATCAACCAGGGACGAGCAGGTTGTTCCTGGGGCGATTGCGGAAGTTCTTCCGAGAGAATGTCCGTAGGCTTCCGATCCTCTGCCGAAACTGAAACGACTTCTGCCGGGATCTGGTTCGGAAGATCGCGCTCGACTTCCGGGGACGATTGCCGAAGATCTGCGGCAGGTTCCGGTTCTGCTTTCCGAGGAACCTCCGAAGCCTCCGGCACCGTCTGCCGAAACTCTGCGGAGGCTTGCGGAGCTCCTTCCGAAGGGGAAGGGGACGCGGCCTCCGCGATGCTTTGGGTGAATTCCGGACTGTTCGCCACCTGCGGTGCAATGGACACGAATAAACTTCCTACGGCATCCTCCTGAACCTGGTTGTTGTTGTCTTGCATAGTGTCCTTCATCATACCAGATCACCAGAGACCGTGAAGGCAGCCCGAGGCAGGGAGGTGCGTTTACGCTGCTCGCATCGCGGCACCTACCGACGCGGCCCCGACCACTCCAATCCACAGTCCAGTCGGCCAGCCCCTGTGCATGACCGCCACCGGCGAGGTATGATGGGAACACCATGGATCACCCGCAGCGCGAGCGCGCTTTCAAAGGAGTTTTCATCCCAATCGAGATCTGGCTCTCGCGTGATCTTTCGCTGTTGGAGAAAGCCCTCCTCGTCGAAATCCAATACCTCGACAACGAACATGGCTGCTTTGCCAGCAACGCCTACTTCGCGGAGTTCTTCGACCTCAGCGAACGGCAGATCTCGCGCACGATCGCCTCACTCAAAGAAAAAGGGTTCATCAGTATCCAGATCATCGACCGCTACAAGCGCACCATCCGGGTGGGGGGCCACTACGGGCACCTTCACCCCAAGGACGTCGAGAAACGCCTCCAGGCGATGCGCAGCGGCGCAACCGAGTTGGCCGATCGCATGCGCTTGAATTCGTCGGAGCGGCGCAAATGGCGGGAGACCACCGACGGAGCAGGGAAGTCGCGGGTTGCCTAAATTCTGTCTACCCCCCTTGGACATTTTTGTCTATCCCCCCTGGACACTCCTGTCCAGCCCCCTTAGACGAAAATGTCTACATAATATAATATTTAATATAACAGTTTAATAAGTAATCCTTACGGATCGGGAAAGAGTGAATCCGGTTCCGGGAACCAAGCAGAAGGGAAGCGCGCACTTCGAATTCCTTCACAACACATCTCCAATCAAGTCAAGCCACTTTACTTGACAAGGTCTGAACTTTATGACGAGACCTTGGGTGCCCGACTCACGTCGAGCATCACGCCCAACTGATGCGATCGTAGCCGTTTCGTCCCGCACGGTTCCGCCCTGGATCCGGTTGGCCGGCGGGCCAGGGAGTTGTTCGCACCGATCGTGTCGCAAAATAACCTTTTTCCGACCCAACCTCGATTTCAGGGCTCAACCAAGCCGTTTTTTTGGGTGCCAAAGCGCAGGAGTTGGTGACCAACTTTTCGACTTGGTCATCGCTACTCCGGCCAAATCCGTTCCAAAGGCTTTGTTTCTGGCCGTTTGGGACACCGAAACGCGCTCGCGGTCTGATCGTGAGCCAAACTTGGGCCTTTGCACCCTTGATTTGGGTCAGTGGAACCGCCAAAAGGCGGTTCAAGGTCACCATGGGAAAACCCGCGAGCGCTCATGCGCCCGCGGGTTTGTCCTTTACCAAATCAGTGCCAGAGAGTGCGAAGGATACCCCCTTCAACCCCGGGCCAGCGCCCTGTTCCCGGGTTACCCCAGGGGTTCCCTCAGCGGGAACCCCCAATGGTTTCCAAATCACTTTGGAAAACAAGCACCGTTGGCCAGGACACCAGTCGTCGGCTACCGCCGACCGCTCACGCGATCTCCTCATGGAGACGGCCTCATTGGGCCGGGTGTCCGTCAGGGACACCTCGCGCGCGCGGTCGGCGCTAGCGCTGTCCTCACGGGACGACTGGTGTCCTGGCGACTGGTGTTTCCATTGGCGCGGACACCGCTGCACGATGGGCCGATTCGGCCACGATGTTCCGGTGGCTGCCGCTTCCCCCGCCCGGCGCTTTCATCCTATCGGATCAAAGCCTTGCCTCCGCTCCTCCTCGGGACGCCTCGCTGCCCCACGGCAGCCAGCCGCCCCGGTGGCGAAACTCGCCAGCTCCCCCTTGAGGAGGCCAACGAAGGCGGCAAGGGCGACGCGAGTCCCCAGCCCGGCCGGTTGGCACATTCTCTGTATATATGTTAGCCTAAGCCGCAATCATGCACCTTATCCCAACGCCATACGGCGACTGTTACCTGCGCTTTGAGAAATACTCCGGAAACGGCAGAACCGCCCTCCAGATGATCGACGCCTCCGATCATCTCCCGGTCTGCCGGGCCAGCGTCAATCTGCCCGGGGCACCGTGCTCTGGCAGCTATCAGGCCTACATCAAGGACTGGAGCGAGAACGACGGCATCAGGCGGGTTCTAATTGAGGCCAGCGTCATCGGCCCGGAGCTCGGTCGCTGGCCGACCGGCCACTGTATCGCTACCCTCCACACCATCCTCATCGAGAATCTGGAGGAGTGGAACGACGAGGTCGATCGCGCCATGGAGGCCGGAAGGGCATCCTGATCGGCCTTCCGCTGGGCCGACGCCCGGCAACCCGCGCTCTGGCGCGGGTTTTTCATTTCAGCTGATGGCCTCTACTTATCCACACCCCCGCAACTGGGAGCCGTTTCCCTGCCCTATCGCCTGTTACAATCAGGGGATGACTTCGCTCCCGACTCGTCATCCGCTTTCTACCCTGCCCCTGCTCGACGAATTCGACTCCCAACCGTTGATCGCCGCTGCCAGCCGCGTGCGGACTCCACCCATTCTGCCGATCGATCTCACCGGCCGAGATCGCCATCTTCTCAAGGATCTCTTCGAGAGCCGGCTGCTCACCCTCCGCCAAGTGGCCACTATCCATTTCGCCGATCGCTATCCCATGGCCAAGAAGCGGATCGCCAAGCTCCGCTTGGCCAAACTAGTCGGCGCGAAGCGGGCGCGCATCGCCAATACCGAGCAGCTCTTCCTCTTTCTCACTCGGCGCGGCTTTGACTTGATCGCCGAGGGCCTCAGTCTCCACTACGGCGACGATCTTTCCTTTCGGGCACTGGAACGTCGCGTCTCAGTCGCCTGGCGAACCGTGGAGCACGAACACGCCGTGGCCGAGTTCAAAGCTGCCTTCGTCCGCGCGGCCCGCACCAGCGAGACTCCCCTGACGATCCCAACCTTTCAGACCTGGCCGAGGCTTATCCAGTTTGAAGCGGTGCGCCCCGTCGAGACCGGCGACTACAACTTCGGCACCAAGCTCCTCACCAAGCCTTCCCTTCTCCAGCCCGACGCCTTCTTCCGGCTTCACGACGGTGACACCGACCATCACCTCTACTTGGAAATGGATCGCTCCACCGAAAAACACGGCACCCTGCTCAGCAAGGCAATCGGCTACCGTGACTGGCTCCAGAGCGGAGGACACGCCCGGCGTTTCGGATTCCAACGCCCCGAGGAGGTTCCTTTCCGGGTGCTGGTCGTTCTCAAGAACGAGGAACGGCGCAACAACTTCTTCGACACGCTGCTGCGGCATCCCAAACCTGCCAAAGGCCTGATCTGGGCGAGCACCTTTGACGAGGTCAGGCGCGATCCCCTGGGTGCGCACTGGCTGACCCCACACGACTACCAACGCGTCGTCAAGGGGCACCCGCACTTCGATCCGCTGATCCGCAATGCGTCGCCGGTCTACATCCGCCGCCCCGAGAGGGAAACCCTAGTCTCACGATTGGCACGGAATCAGAGACTCTTTCGCCAGATTCCGTAGAACTCAAGTATTAGGAGTGACAACTTGCCCTCTTCTGCCGTTATGCGCCTGACGTGCCAAGCTCGCGGCTAGATTCTGAATCATCCTTAAACAAGAGTCCGGATCGAGTATGTCATTCTCGCTCGCGACACGAATCAAGTCGTTCAGTGCATACAGCGGCAACTCACTAGATCCATGGGGACTGAATCGACCTGATTCTGGATTGTCGTAGCGTCTCCTGATCGATGTCTCAGTTTCGTCCCAGCTGGCACCCCCGATCTCAATTTGATGATGCTCGTCAATTTGCTGAGTAAGTAATGGATTGACCTTCACGGTAGTTATTCTGCGATTACTCTTAGGTTGATTATACAACACTCTTTACTAATGGCCTGTTCACCACACGCAGGACAATCTTCGCTGATCCATTCATTTGCCGGCCCATACCCTGCCTCTTCGATCGTGGCCTCAAGACGCGCGCCACACTTGGGGCAGTCCAGTTCATGTTTAGATTTTGAGTATCCCATCGGCGCAAAAGGATCAATTGGGCCAAAGAATAGTGGTGGGAGCAGGCAAAAGCAAGTGCGCCCCAACTAGCTTAATATTCAGGATTTGGTAGGATTCCCGGGAACCCCCGACGACGGGGGAAGAACCTACCAAACACATGAACATCGACTTCAACGACCTCCGCAACAGGCTGACCTTTGAGCAGGTCCTCGGCCATTACCGGCTCCAGTTCGAGCCATCTGTCAAGAATCCAGATCAGCTGGCCGGCACCTGCCCGCTCCCCGGTCACCTGGGCCCGCGCAACAGCAAACAGTTCTCACTGAACCGAAAGATGAAAGTCTTTCAGTGCTTCAGTTGCAAGGCCTCCGGCAGCATCCTGGATTTCATCGTCCTCATGGAGGGCAAGGATCCGCTGCAACCGGCCCTCTTTCGGGAGGTGCTTCTCAGGCTCGCGCCGGTTTTGGCGCATGGGGCCGGAGCTGCTCAGGAGCAGACTGATCATCCATCCGGGATGGCGAATGCCGTCCAGGAGGAACCCGAAATGCCCACGCTGGTCAATCCGCCGCTGGATTTCGCGCTCCAGCTCGACAGCGAACATCAATCTCTCGCTGAAGCGCTTGGTCTCGATCAGGACACCATCAACCACTTCGGTCTCGGCTATTGCAGCCGTGGCCGATTCGCCAATCGCATCGTCGCTCCGCTCCACGATTCCCGCGGATCGCTCATCGGATACTGCGGCATCGATCCGAAATTGGCATCGCCCGAGGGCTACATCTATCCGGATGCCGACCGTCAGAGAGACGGGGTTCGCTATCAATTCGATCCTTCCCTCTTCCTCTACAACGGCGAGCGGTTCTTCGCCCAGGAGCCACTCGGCCACCTGACGATCACTCGATATCCCGCCGACGTTTGGCAGCTCCACCAGTCCGGCAACGATCACTGCGTCTCGACGATGGGACAGGCGCTGAGCTACGTTCACATCGAGCTCATCAAGCACTTCATCGAACCGGACAACGGTTGCGTCATGGTGGCGGTTCACCCCGGCGATGAGGAGTTCGCCCGGGTCACTTGCAGCCGACTCAACTATCACCACTACTGCCGCTGGATGCTGCTGGAAGAGGCGAAGTCATAAAGCAAGACCTCCGGTTCGGATTCATTCCGAGCCGGAGGCTTTTCTTTATCACACAATCATTCCTCGCCGTTCACTGCCCTCCCATCCACCGCTCGATCTGGTTCTCGACCTCCTCCCGTGGCACCGCGTAGTGTCGCCGCGAGCGCGCTTTTATCCGCTCCGCGTGACCGCAGCTTCGCTCGATTGGCGGCAGGGTGTGCCCCATCACTGCGGGACTGAATCCGCTCGCCGCCCGCACTCGCGCCAGCACGTGGTAGTTGCCCAGCTCGACCAGACGCGCCGCCGGATACTCCCGCCCAAACTGCCGCTCCAGGATTTCCGCATCATCGTAACCACAGCGAAACGCGATCATCGATCCTACGTTGCCGAAGATCGCCTCACGCGTGGCATCGGGAATCTGCTGAGTGAACTGATGCGCCAAGGTCAACCCAAGCCCATACTTCCTGGCTTCGCTCAAGATCGAGGCAAACCCGGTCGTCCCGAAATTGCTGAACTCGTCGATGTGCAGGAAGAACTCGCGCGATCCTTCCTTCCTCGCCATCGCCGCGAGCTGGAACTGGGTGACGATGAGACTTCCCAGAAAGTTTGCCGATTGTTCCCCGATCCTTCCTTTGCGTAGGTTGATGATGAGGATCTTCCCCGAGTCCATCACTTCCCCGATCTTCACCGAGTCGCGCACCTGCCCGATCACGTTGCGGATCACCGGCCGGCTCACCAATTGCCCGAGACGGTTCTGCACCGCTGCGATCGCGTCCGCCCGATACCTGCGATCCCAGACCTGCGTGAATTCCTCGGCCCAGAATTGAGTGATCACCGGATCTTTCACCTGCCGCAAGACCCAGGCCCGGTAGCCCGGTTCCATGAGGAGCCTCCGCACCCCGAGCAGCGTGGTGTTTTCGCACTCCGCCAGCGCTGCGATGCTGTGGTAGAGGAGGTGCTGCAATCGCGAATCAGACCACGACTCGCTCCAGATCGACTTCAGCGCCGAGACCAGATTCGAGGCTACCAGCTGAGGTTCCTGATCGGTCGCCAACGGATTGATTCCGATCGGAAAATCCATGTCGGTCGCATCGAAATAGATCACGTCAGCGATTCGGCACCGCGGGATCGCGTCAAGGATGCGCTCCGCAGATGATCCGTGCGGGTCAAGGAAACCAACGCCCGAACCCTGCTCGATGTCCCGGATGATCAGATTCTCCAGCAAGGTCGATTTCCCCACTCCCGTCTGCCCAACCAAATACAAATGCTGCAAACGCTCCCGCAGCCCCATGGCGATCTCTTGATTTCTGACGAGGGTATATCCCAGAACAGATTGCTTTTCATCGCTCGTACTCACAAGCGAACCATCCGGTTACCGAATCACCCCGGGGAGCAGAACCGCGCGCTTCCTGATTCGCGCTTTGATGGTCCGCCCGACGGTGGCGATCGGCTGCCTCTCGCGCCAATCGCCGTGGTTACGCGAGGCGCGGGGTGGGTATGGCTCGCTTGAAAGTAAGAACCTCCGCCCCCCATTATCACCCGTTTCGGGCATCGCCGCCATCCCCTGGGCAACCCGCGCGCCTCTTGTGAAATTCCATCCTATTTGTTAGTGTTTCACCGGAAGTTCCATTCGGGAGCTGCCCTCATTCCAACCAAACGAAAGACAAACATGGTCAGCATCAACCAAATCCAAATCACCGGCAACATTACCGCTGCTCCTGAACTCAAGGCCATCGGCCAGGGCGAAGAGCAGCTCGTCGTTGAAGGCACCGTCATCCACAACTGGCGACTCCCCGAAGGAGCGACCACTGCGGAGAAGCGCGCCATCCTGCCCTTCAAGATCTACGGAGCCCCCGCCAGGCGTTTCGCCGAGAGCGTCTCGCCCAAGGTCAACGTGCTCCTCGCCGGGCACCTAGAGACCGACGAGTGGAAGAACGGCGACCAGCCCCGATCCCGGACCTTTCTCCTGGTGAGGTCCTTCCAGTACAACTCGCCCAAGGGCGAGCCGGTCGATGCCGGCGAAACATCACAGGCAAAAGCGAAGACCAAGACCAAGTGAGCCACTCCCTGCCGCCAGATCCGTCTCCCCCGCGCATCCGCGACGGAACGGCTGGCGGTCTTTTCTTTTTGCTCCCAGTCCATTAGCGCACCGTCGCCCATTTCCCGAGAAGGCTTCTTTAAGTTACAATATCAAAGTTATCGCTAACCCTATCGACATGGACACCAATCTTCACCACATACTGCGACAGGTCCAAGAACTCTCGCGCGAGGAGCGTGAGCTTCTCGTTCGAGGCATCGTCGATATGCGCACCAATGCTCTACCGATCATCGATTTTGATCAAACAGATCTGGATCCGGTCCAGACCTCGAACCGCACCACTCCATGGACGGTTGAATCCGAATCTGAGATCGAGGAATCCATCACCGTCGCGCTCCGAGGAGTCGCAGCTCCCTTGCCTGATCTCTACTTTGATACCCTCCGGATGAACATTCGCCGTAATTATGGCCAAGCCTAGGATTGTTTGGTTTGACCAGGCGGTGCGAGATCTCGAATCGATTTCCGACTATCTCGCCACAGATCGAGGACTTCCAATTGCACTTGCTTTTACCGAACGAATCCAGCAATCCGTGGCCCTCTTGCAAACCTTTCCGGAGATCGGCCCACCGCGCATCTTTGGTCGCCACGAAGGAAGGATTCTCGTTCCTCGACGGTTTTCACACTACCTCATCTTCTACCGTTACGACACCACCATCGGCGACGTTCAGATCGTTCGGATTCTGAAGGCTCGCGACCTTTCATTCCTTCGCTAGCCTTTCTTTTACCTCTAGATATATGTTAGGATAATGAGGAAGGACACCCTTCATCCTACTCATGTCCAACCGTACATTCCCGCTCGGTCAGGTGGTCGCTACCCCTGGCTTGCTTGCTCGCATTCCTCCCAGTGAACATCTCGACGCATTGCATCGCCACGCAGGTTCCGACTGGGGCGACCTCGATGATGAGGATCGCCAAGCTAATGAAGACGCTCTACGCGACGGAGGCCGTCTTTTCTCGGTCTACCGCGCAAGCAGTGGCATCAAGTTCTGGATCATCACGGAAGCCGATCGCAGCGCAACCTGTCTCCTGCTTCCCGAGGAATACTAGCAGCTCTGCCGCTTCTCCCCTAAACGAGACGCCCCCTTCGGTCTCGTCGTAGGGGTCGAAGCGGCCTTTTCCTTCTTCTTTGCAATCACCGCAGATCAATGTACAGCATGAGAATGTGGTCAATCGTCGCGCCCGGGTATCGTCCGTCCGCCCCCCCCACGTGACGCAGTCACTCGGTGTCATTCCCTGAAACGTTGATTTGGCCCCACCGCTTCAAGGGGGTGGGACCTTGCTGGAGACTGGATCTCAATGGCGGCGCGTCCTATGCTTACCTTTTAGTCGAAAGGTTCCTAGCTCGGAACCGGGCGCGACTGTGCCCTCATCGTTTCCTCTGAGGCTTGTATCATCTCCGACAAACTTCTGCTCTTCACCACGGCGGAGATGTCCCATAGCGACTTCATAAGTTGCACCCGATGACGAATTCGTCGTCTGCGTGCCGCGGGGGAAACGCAATACAATTCTCCCGACCCCGGCTGGATCAGGTATTCGTTTCGTGCCTTGCCTTCCGCGCTTGGCATTGAGCCAGCCAAGTCGCCTCGGTGAAAACCTGTTCCATCTCTTAGCTGATCACCATTTTCATTGCAAAAGTGGGACCACCTAGCCTTCAGTACTGCTCGAAGACAGCGACCAACGATGATGATTGGATCAACCTCGCCGCCTATCTCAGCTTCTATTCTCGTTTTGGAGACAGGACGACCATCGTCCGCCGCAGGTCCTAGAAGCTGATCAAGGTCGCCCTCGAGTCCAACAAGGGTTCGGACATCGTCCGATAAACGAACTTTCATCTCCTTTCGGTGTTGTCCGAAAATCGCCATGGAGTGGGCAAAGAGTATAGGTAAGCAAGGTCCGGCTTTCTCGAGAAATCTCTGAAAGCGCTCCTCCGCATAGCAAATCACTCCCGTCACATCACGACTTTTGCTATACAATGAACTCGCTACCCCGTAATCTCGTAGGAATTTGCTGAACTTCCCACAGATTTCAGGGTAGTTGCTTCGAGCCAACCATTGGCTTGCCTTCTCATCCCAATCTACATCCTCTCCACTGCGGAACGCCGGACAAAGATTTGCTTGGTCTATCAAATACCAACAGCAAAAAAACCTGCTAGTTTGCTCGACCAAGCGGATGATGGAAACCGTTGGTCCGTCACTGGTCGCCCGTGGTGAAACGGCAAACTGAATCATGTTGTGCCACGCCAAAAGATGCGGCTCTTCGCGACAGACATACAGATTTACGAGAAGATTGACGAAAATTTCCTTAAGCCGTTCATCGATCAACCATTCCGGAGGGACGGTGGGCAGGAAATCCAATCTCCCCTCGGAACCTACCACTTCATCGTTCGGGCTTCGCAATTCATCGTAAATCATGTGGAACGCCTCATGCAGCAAAGATACATAGGCCGGAGGGCGGAATAGGTGTGATGCGTCGGTTATTACATGCCCGAGGCGGATCGAGCTTTCGATCCCGATGTTGAGACGGGTTACCGCGATGCCTGGCTGGAAGCCGACGTGGTGAACAATGCCGATGATCGAAGGATGATCCCTAGGAACTTTGAGCACCTGGTCTCGAAGAACTTCCAGCCCGCACTTCAAGACTGCATCTGCACATTCAAGCGGCTGCGCTAGTCCGCCACGATAATCGACGTTCATATCGCGGACGACATCTTCGGGGAAAGCGCGAAAAATCCGCTGTTCCAACGAACGTTGCATCGCCGCCACCAAATCCCCGATTTGCGCTGCCTGATCCTCGGCGATGGAGATTGATGCGTCGGGAATTCCTTCGTAAAGACTTCTCAAAGCTGCTCGCCGCTCAGACGGAAGATAGACGATTAGTGTCCTGTAGAACGCTGAAAAGATCCCAAACAGATCGATCACTCGGTCGAAAGTGAAAGGGTTGCCGACAATGGTTGCAAAATTCTGGAAAAGGAACTGGATGTTCTGTAACAATGGAAGCGGAAGGCTGTATTTCTTTGGAATGCACCGTAACTGTTCCATCTGCAAAATTTTGGCTGAGCGGCCTTGCGAACCATCGCCATTCACCAATGAATCGGGGAATACGTCATCGCGCACTGCGGGCAAAACCCGGTCGAGAACGGAAAGGTGCCCCTGAAGTTCCGCGCCGGGAAATAGCAATCGGTTGGACGAAATAGGAACGCTCACCTCAGTTGACAACCCCACCACATCCCGGCGCCCGCCAGCGGCGTACGTCGCCGAGGCAAATGAATGCACAAGGGTTCCAATGTTGCCGCAGAAAGCTTGGATCCCAATAAGCTCGTTTTCGCTAGCAAAGCGCAGCCCTCGGTGACGGAAGCTCAGATCCCCATGGCCGATCTGCATCATCCGTAAGTCATGAGGAGTGCGTCTACCCTTGTCTAACTTGCCACTCTGTTTTAACTCTCGAAGCATCTTCTCCACCGCGACTTGGTGCCCGGGGGCAATGTGGAGTGTGGAGTTCGCCTCAATGTATCCGCTAACTTGAGCACCTCTTCGCCCTTCCGCGGACAACAATGAAGGAGCTACCGCCAACGTTGTGTTCGTCCATCGGAACGCGTGGGTCGAGCGCAAACTTGTGAGGTCCGCACCAAAATCGGTTCCGGTTTGCCGACTCATGCACCGCGCAAGGTCCCGGAAAACGGGAGCTAGATTACCGCCGCCCCCGTAGACGCGGTCCAGCGCGTTTGGTCCATCCTCGGCTCCCGGGCAAGCAGTTATGACATCTTCGATAGAAACACAACAAACCCGTGCAAGGATTGAAGCGGGGATGCTAAAGTTACGGCACACGCACCCCAAACCAATATGTTCCGCGCCGAGCATATCCACCAGGAAAAACGACAGATTCTCAGGCTCCAGGTCCTGGGCTTGAATCGCCAGATCTTTGGGAGGATGACGACGAAGAAAAGCGATGGCCTCCCCAACGGCGCGAGCGACTGCTCGCATAGCCGCCACTTGAAACAGCAACCCTCCAGCGAGCAGACCGGAACCGTTGAGCTTCAGGCGGGCGAAAAAAAACAGCGGAGATTTCACTTGCACCGAGTGCTCGAAAACCGAGAATCGGTCAGGATTGTCGGCATTCGTGCGAAACCGCTCGACGAAGCCCGGATCGACCAAGTCGGCTGGATTCTTGAAATAGCGCTCTTCAATCGTCCCCTTCCCCGCAAATCCCTCGACCTTGGGACACAGGCCCAAAGTCATCTCCTCAACGGTTGTGTTCGACTGCGCAGTGAATGCATGAGCTGCTTCAAAATCATCAAGCAGCATCAGGACAAAAGCGTCCGCATGGCCGAATGGCAGCCATGGGATCGCACTGTACAGGTGGGCATCCAACCGACACTCGTGTTCGATTTCCGGGAGCGTTCGAGGCGCTTCCCCCAATCCATCATTAAGGGCTCGATGAGCCTCCGACTCCACATCAAGACGGAAGCGATAGGCTGCTTCATTGAAACGTTCGAAGGGTTTCGAGAAGATCCCCGAAGAATCGACCGGAGACTCAGCCTGCACGCCACTCCGAGTCCACTCCGCATCCAGACCCGCTAGGAAGAAGAGGTAATCATGGTAAGCTAGCCCAGCGTCAACATTCATCCGCAGATTACGCAGAGGATCATTACAAAAGATCTACCTTGGAGCCGTTGCGCCGTCATCTGTGGACATCTCCTCTGTTCCCAGACGAACGGCGGGTTCTGGGGAGGCAGGAAAAGAGCCAATCTCTGCAACCAAACGTGGTCGAAAATCGAAACAACGGTCAAGTTGAGAGACCATCATTCGCGTGTCCCAATCCTCCACGAGAAGCGCTTCAAGGTCATCAGTCCCGCCATCTTGGCTAACGCGGGGTTCATACCGGAACTTAGTAAAGCTCGCTTTGTAACGCTCCTTGGTTACCCGCCCAAATAATGGGCGAGCTTCCCCGTGGAAGAAATTCTTTGCCGGCCTTTGAATAAACTTCTCCACTAGGTCGTCTAACTGGGTTTTGCATTCATCCACGTCTGCCTGCATGAGCTCAGTCAAGCTATCTTTAGCTCCAGCGTCAAGAGCGACCGCATTCAAATAGCGATGCGCCCGGTCCATATGCTCCTGAAATCGCTTTTCGGGACGATCCTCGCCATCCATTCCAAAGCGCTCCTGCTCCCAAATGAGCGCTAGGTGAAGAATCATGAGCGCCCGCAGCCTCCGAATCACCCCGGCACCCGGAGGAGGCAACCTGTCCCTCGAGCCCAGCCACGGCATGAGCGCTACCTCCAATTCTTCCGCCACGGAGTCAGGAGGAACATGCCCCTTTCGCCGAACGTAATTCAGCAAAGGATCCCAAGACGGACTCAAAGATCGTTTCATTTCACTCATTACATCAAATATGAAAATTGTCAACCTCACGCCATTTCCGAGCTGCACCCGGCACCACCGAACTGATCCAACGCCGCACGAAGTTTATTCATCGCCTCCACCAGATGCAAGGCCGCGCACGCCCCCGTCGCTGAGACCTTAACCTCTTCAGATAGAGGAAACTGAAGCTTCGCTATCGACTCTTCGGAGAACCCCGTCCGCCCCGTGACCCCATCCACGACTACAAAAATTTCGGCGAACTCCGCCCCGTGATTCAACGTCTGCCAACCATCAGGCCGTTCGCCACTGGGCAGCTCGTTCCACTTCTTGAATTCTTCAAGCTCAAGCAATGCATCGGCATCGCTGTTCAGCAGTAAATCCACAAGATGCGACTCCCCCCCGGGGAATTGAGCGCTAAGCGCGGAACGCCACCGGCTAAAGTTCAGACATCGCTGAAAAAAACCTGCATCACCGACGATGCGCCCCTCGGGCTCGGTGCACTTTTGATTCCACCACACAATACTCTGAGCGCTTGCAAGCCTACTCAGATCACTAAAAATCGCTCGGCGTAGCCATCGCGGCTTAGGAGTTTTTAGGGATTCACTAACCGCCTTAGGAGTTTTTAGGAGTTCACTAACATAGGACCAGGCGAGGGGATTATTGTCGATCTTACAGAGAGATTGCTTCATCTTCGACAATCTCTGCCAAAAGCAGTAGGGACCTAACTCCCCCACCTCTTCTAACGTTCCGATATTGATGACACTATATCGCGTGGCGATCCCAGCGATCCCGGCAAACAGATTCACAATATTCTCTTTCGTTGCGTCAACAACGTCCCACATATGGGCATCATCCCCCACCTTAAACTTCACATACTGTCGCTCCACGTCATACGCAGTCCAGGCAACGTGCTTCGTAATCGAATTGATAAATGCCTCTTCAAAGTCGTTTTGCGTAAGCTTGTGATGCTGCAGATCCGGCAAGTCTTTCAAGAGCACTTTCCAATCTAACCCACCCCGCTTACCTCCTATTTGAATCCCTTCGCACATGGATTGCAAGTAGCTAGCCATCTTTCCTTCCTTTGCATCTAGGAATAGGGCTTCAAGAAAGCCATCGCTAAAGTCCCCTGCTTCCATAGACTTCCTTACTTATGCAAATCGTGTAATTACCCCGTGAGTGTAGAGACTCCAGTTCTGCGAGTGCGTTTGAAGGTTCGCTCGCAGAAATCCGGCGCGACAGGCTTCGAGGTAATCACTCTTATGCGGCTTGCTTCCTCTCTCCTCGCAGCTTCTTCGCAACCAACGGTAAAAGCCGTCGGCAAAGGCATAGGCAACCGAATCCTCCGTATTATTCAGGTTTGAGGCTACGACAACGGGAAATAGGCGGCAATCCGTGACGTTGAGTCCAGATGCCACCCCACATGCATTGAAAACAATGCAATCTGGCGTAGGTTCTTTGCGCCCCGGAGCCGAAAGATAACTGAGCAACCCACTGGCCGAAATGGAGTCCTCCCCGAACAAACGGTCTGGTGTCGTGACGATTCGGTTTGCCGATCCGTGAGCTGCGATGTGCAGCACGTTAACATGAGGCATTGCAGGTTCAAGCAGCTCTGGCAAACTGAGCGGATCGGGCAACTCTAGGATTCTGACCTCGGCAAACACCCCCATCACGGCCTTGATCTTCTCGGCTTCTTCTTCGACGGCGATGGCCGGATGAAACGGTGGATTTGAAGTCAAGACCAGAATTGAAAGAAACGGAGTAGGGGGACCGTTACTGATTTCGACGCCCGAATGTAATAGATTCGAATCATCAGCGTCTGCAGTTGCAAAGGCCAAGTCTAGCTGGTCGGATCCCACGCTTTCCAGCAAAGCCAAGCTTCGGTCGCACCTTTCCGAGAACCCCACACTGCCCGTGATACGCTTCGCCGGATTGAGTCGGTTCCAGTCCGCGACAACGGCAAGCTTTCGAAGCTCGTCTGCATCGTCAAAAACCAAGTGGACCAATACCGGGCTGGACGACAACAGGTAACAGAACCAATTCCACGCATGTAGATTGTGTCGTCGAGCTATGCGTTCCTTCAACTGTCGCGTGGTCAACCAGCGAACATAAGGACTGGGGTCAGCTGGAAGCGCCGTGAATACCGCTGGCTTCATGAATTTGGCCATCCTCTCGAGCTGAGTGGATACATCTTCCGGGCGGGACTCGACCACACAGAGAATCGACTGGTCCGTTTCCTTGGAATGTACGTATGCCAATTCCAATTCGTAAGCGCTACGTAGACCACACCGATCCATCACCTTCACAAACGTATCTTCGATCTCGCTAGGAGATAACCTACTGCAGTTTGCAGGCCAGTGGCGCGCCGGAGCGCTCGTCGGCGTGAAGTGGGCTGCCAAATATGTTAAATACAGGGAAATCCTGTCGGCCTGAACATCTTCGACCAGGGCTTTGAGGAAGTCGCTGCTGAAGTCCGCAAGATTCATACGAAACATGGAGCAAGCAGACTTAAATCGAAACGAAGAGCAACGTTGTTCATAAGCCGAACCTCCAGAAATTCCCGTCAAGCGACGACACCGGCGTAAGGTTGGGGCGCTGGTCGGGAGGGGCGTTGGTGCGTATCAGACCATACATGTCGTACAACAACGCTTTGGCCTCCGCGAAATAGCCGTGCCCGATCAGGTCCAAGTCAAAATCGGGAACTTCGATAGTGTCGATCCGGTCGACGACAGTGTAGGGATCGAAGTACCCAGCCCGTGGGGAGCCGTGTATCCACTTCGATGTGTAAACCGCGAGATCGGCGCGGGACGCATAAAGCGTGGTACGTTCTCCGAACTGCGGAAACAACGTTGACAGTCCGATAAACAAATCCCGATCGACGTCGGGAGCGGCCAAAAAAATCTGGCTGAATTTCACTTTCGTCCGGCGCTCGGCGTCGGCCGCGATACGCTGCAGCGCTCGAAGCAGTCCCCTGTTCCCCATGCTGTGGGCAACCACGTGCACTTGGTTTGCCCCACTGCGACAGGCGAAATCCTCCAGGAATTTCGCGATCTCATTTTCACTCGCTTCGATCGCGGCGGAATCCGGCACATATCCAGCCAAGTGCCCCCGCGAAGGCCAACTGAAGAACGCCGTTCCACCGTCCACCTTCAGATCGAAGGCCATCTGAGCCGCCCGGATCGCCGCAGATTCGAAGGACACGTTAAAGCCGTGTATGAACACCAATCCATCCCGACGGGTGGTGCCGTCGATATGACCATGGATGTCACTCCAGAATTCATCCTCTCCATGTCCAACCACACGGTGAATGAACAACGCCTCCGGCAGTCTGCGCATCCTTAGGAACTTCCGCAACCAATTTTCCCCAGTCTTCCCAAAGATATGACCCTTCGGAACGACCACTTCGACACGTCCGTAATTGACTGTTGCGGATCGTTTGGAATTGAATCCATCGGTACCGGACTCTGTAGTAAGCGGCATCCGATTGGTTCCGAACCAGACCGGGATGACAACCGCTTCGTCCCCCGGATCACGTGCACTCCGAGGACCCCCATAGGGAAAATCTTTAGGAATAGACGCTGCCTCCGATCCGAGCTGATCTTTGTAGGTAATTGACGAGACTTCAGCGTCAGGAATCGAAGCTGACAACCGCGCGAGACTCTCCTCGATCTCGCGCGCCCCAAAACCGACGTATGCCGCCAACTCGCTACGGATCTCAGATATCAGGAGGGCACTTCTCCCCAGGTCACCAGACGAAACTGCTTCTTCCAGCTGCGCCAACAGGTTCAGAATCCGCTCCTCGTTCATTTCTCGAAGCTGCCAGTGGATTCTACTAGCTGGGGAATCCGGGAACCCCACCAGCGCCCTTGTTCACGGAGACCAACTCGCCTTTCTCTTACAAACCGCGACTGTGGCTGGTGTTGGACGCCCCACAAGCCCACAGAAGCGGCGATGAAACCATCCGGGACTCGGAGTGAGCATTCAAATACGGCGGCGGCTATTGCCCGCTCCCACCCCTGTCCCGCACAATCGGTGGCGGAGGTCTCTTCTTTTGCCTCCCCCATGCGGCGGATACACGACGTGGCGATAGAGACGTGCCCGATCATCGTATCGAACCGGCTCATCCTCGTAGGGTACTGGGGAAGCCCTGCCAAGAACCTAGTAACATGGCGTCTCATGGTAGACCTTTCAATGGGCAATGAAAAACAATGCTGGTGGGTCGAACCGCAGGGTGCCCACATCCCTTTTGGTATGGCCCCTGGAGAAACGCTCGTCAAGCCCCTCATTCAGCGGATTCCCTTTTTTCCAACCACGAGATCGCTTTTTGCCCCCCCGAAGCGACCGATCCACCAATGCGGCCACGACAGCAGGGCGATGAGGGGATGACTCCATTTCCTTTAGGCATTCAAACGCCTCCCCTGCGAACACCTCGCCGCTCTCCGCCGTCACGCCGCCTCCGACTGGGGCGATCTGTGCCCGGAGGACTGCCAGGCCAACAATCGGGCTCTGCTCAAAGGTGGCCGACTCCTCTCGGCCTATCATTCGCGCGCCGGAGTCAAGTTCTGGATCATCACCGAAGCAGATCGCAGCTCGACCTGCATCCTCCTACCGGAGGAATATTAGGCTCTCGGCCCGATCCGTTGCTTGGCCCGACGCTCCGAGGCCCGAGGCCCGCTTCCCGTTTCGACGAAATCTTGATCCAAGGATCTCGTCGAGGCGGCGCAAGCGGGCCTTTTTCTTTGCTGCGCCAGACTCGCCTAGCCCAAGAATCCACCGTAGCGGCCAAACTGTGGACTTGCTCTCCGCCCGATTCCAGCTACAATTGAAACGCTGAAGCACAATTTGGGGCTGTCGATTCAAACCGACAACCACCAAATCCAAAATGCTTGCGCCCCTCACCTCCCTCGCGCTGTGGCTCGCTGCCGCAGACCGGGAGACTCTCAATCGTTGCCCGGCTTTCGAGCGCGACAAACACGCCATCCAAGGCGTCACCGTGTTGATCCCGACGTTGTTCGGGCTCTTCGCCGCCGGCTTCACGACCTCCACGTTGACCAGCAATCCCTGGATCATCGGGCTGGTTGCACTGTTCTGGTCCTTCGTCATCCTCACGATCGACCGGGCCCTCCTTGCCAGTTTCCGACACAACCTCCATCCCACGCAGAAGGGCGTCCAGTTCGTCTTCCGTTTCGTCCTGGCTGTGGTTCTCGGGATGACGATCTCGCACCCGCTCGTCCTGCTCCTCTTCCGCGACCGAGTCGATGCCGTCCTCACCGAGGAACGGCAGCATGAGATCGTCAAACTCCAAGAGCGATTCGAAGGCGAGACATCCCGGCTCGCGGAGCGCATCGTCGGCACCGAGGCCAGTCTCGACCAGCAACGCGCGAAACTCACCCAACTTGCAGGCACGAAATCGACCGCCCCCGAAGACGAGTCACCCGCTCCGCCGGAGAAGCGCTCCGCCGTCGGTCAACTCGATGACCAACTCAGTTCACTTGGTGACCAACTCAAACAGTTGCGTACCGAAATCGCCCACTGGGAATCAGAATACGACCATGAAATCACCGGAGAACGCAGCGGGGTCGCTGGTGAAGGTCCGCGCGCCAAGCGGATCCGCGAGGGCCAGATCGGCTGGCGCCACGAAGACGCCAAGCGTCTCGGCGCTCAAATCGACGCTCTGACCGAGGAACGCCGACGCCTCGCTCCCAGCCTGGAGCAAGGGGCCAAGCTGGACGTCCAGACCCAAGCCGTCCAGATCGAACGGCAACTCGCCACCGAAGACACCTTGGCGACTTCCCTCCAGGAGCAAATCAAAGCCACGCTTGTCGAACTGGAGCAACTCCGGGCGGACAGGCTCGACCAGACCGAAGCTGCGAAGCGCCAGCTCGCTGCCCTCCAGGCCCGGGCCATCCCCAGCGACCTGCTGAGCCAGACTTTGGCGTTGCACCGCCTCTTCGACAACGAGGAAGAAGGCGGCACGCTGGTTCTCGTCTGCTACACCGTGCTCGCGATGGTCTTCATGCTGCTCGACACGATTCCGCTGATCACCAAGTTCACGATTCGTCCGGGGCGGTATGACCTGCTCATCGAGGAACTCGAATCTGGCACCGCAGTTGACGCCCACCGGAAAACCGGACGAGACCTTCCGTCCCTGCCTTCGCTTCCTGATCTTGACGCGATGCACCCTGTCGAAGCGGCGCGAGCGCTGCGCGACCTGCTCGACGAATCACCGAATCTGAAGACGCAGAGGCTTCTGGCAGAAGCCGTCGGCAGGAGCCAGCAGGAGATCAGCACCTACTTTGCGCTTCTGCGTGTTCCCCAGGATTTCCAGGAGGAACTGCTCGCCATTCCGGATCTGCCTCTCTACAGCGCGGCCCTCGTCTGCCGACGCAACAGCCCAGAACACCGCGTCGAGCTCCTGGTGCTCCTGCGCTGCGGAGCCCCCCAGTCGGAGATCAAGGCCAAGGCGCAAATCTTGGAACGATCCTCCGCTGCACCAGCGGGCTGAAGTCTGGGCGTATTCATGCCATCAGCAAAAAGAACGGGGAGGGTCACTCGACCCTCCCCGCCTTTGCTGAAGTGGGGACAGCCCCCCACATCTGCTTTTGATTGCTGACTGCCCTCGGCCACCCGCAGCCGCGTGATTCCTTGAAAAGGTTCAACTCGGCCCGGCGGAGAGAGAGCCATCACCGAAACCGTGCAGGGGCCGAAACCCCGTGCACAATTTGGGTGCTGTAGATTCACGCATAGCCGGAAACGACGTGACTGTCAAGCCGAACGCAGCGCACCGTCCCGAACTTCCCCTCCGCGACCGCACTGATCAGCTTTCAGGGGCTGTTGCACTCAACCACATTCTTATTCGTTGCTTTTTTACATTCCATCAGATTGACTGTATCCCGTTATGAGAAGCATCCCCACCAAAAGGCGGATCGGCGTGTGGATTCGGGTCTCCACAGAAGATCAAGCGCGAGGCGAAAGCCCCGAACACCATGAGGCCCGCGCTCGAGCCTATGCGGTGGCCAAGGACTGGGAGGTCGTCGAGGTCTACCGTCTGGCCGGTGTCAGCGGCAAGGCCGTCAGCGAACACTCAGAGGCCCGGCGCATGGTCGCCGACGTCGAACGCGGACACATCGACGGGCTGGTCTTCTCTAAGCTCGCCCGCCTCGCTCGCAACACGAGGGAGCTCCTGGATTTCGCCGACAAGTTCCGGCAGTGCGGGGCGGATCTGATTTCGCTCCAAGAGTCAATCGACACTTCCACACCCGCTGGCCGACTCTTCTACACGGTTATCGCCGCGATGGCGGAATGGGAGCGGGCCGAGATCTCCGCTCGCGTGGCTGCTTCCGTCCCGATCCGGGCGCAGCTCGGCAAGCCTCTCGGTGGAGCGGCGCCCTTCGGCTACCAGTGGATTGACCGCAAGATGGTTCCCGATCCCCAGGAAGCGCCTATCCGAAGGCTCATGTATGAACTCTTCCTGGAGCATCGCCGCCGACGAACCGTCGCGCGGAAGCTCAACGAGATGGGCCACCGTACTCGGAACGGCGGCGAGTTTAGCGACACGACCGTGTTGCGCCTTCTCCGTGACCCCTCCGCCAAGGGCGTGCGTCTGGCCAACCATACGAAGAGCCGAGGTCAAGGCAAGGGATGGGACGAGAAGCCCGCCTCCGAATGGATCACGATCCCCATTGAGCCGATCGTCGGCGAAGCTCTCTGGGATCAGTGCAACGCGATCCTCGACGGCATGAGAGAGGCCAACTCCGGCAAGCGCAAGGGCCGCAAGCCCCAGCACCTCTTCGCCGGTCTGGTCTTCTGCCACTGCGGCAAGAAGATGTATGTCCTCTCCAATTCCCCGAAATACACCTGCCAGACGTGCCGCAACAAGATTCCGGCCACCGACCTGGAGGCGATCTTCGAGGAAAAGATCAAGGGGTTCTTCTACTCGACCGACGAGATCGAGCAATATCTCGCCACCGCTGATGCCCACGGCAAGAAGCAGGAGGAACGGCTCGCGCTGATCCGCAAAGAGCTTCAGAACATCGACCAGCGGATCGACAAGCTCATCGATCTCTTCGGGACGGAGTCGTTGACGCGCGAGGGTTTTGACTCCCGCTACCAGCCGCTGGAGGGACAAAAGCAGGAACTTCTCGCCGAGGAAGCTAGGATCGCCGCACAGCTCGATCTCATGCGTATCGACGCGATGTCGGTCGAGCACATCTCAGGCGAAGGCCATGATCTGTTCGATCGATGGCAAACCCTCGACTACGAGGAGAAGCGTCCCATCGTCGAAAGCTTCTGCAGCGAGATCATCATCGGCGACAAGGAAGTGCGCATCAGCCTCGTCTATTTCCCCTCTTTGAAAGACGTTGCAAAAAGTCAACACAACGTCACGAGTTCATCGCGGCAACGAGCAAGAACCGGCTGGCAAACGTATAAGTGCCGGCTGCGCGACTGATGGTGACTCGGCCGTCTTCGAGCGGCTGGCGCATCACCTCTAACGTGGAACGACGGAACTCGGGCAGTTCGTCCAGGAAGAGGATGCCGTGATGGGCCAGGCTGACTTCCCCGGGTGAAGGATGGCTGGATCCGCCCAGCAGCCCGGCGTCGGAAATCGTGTGATGCGGAGAGCGGAAGGGGCGGGTCGCCAAAAAGCCTTCGCTCGGATCCAGCGTTCCCGCGACGCTGTGGATCTGGGTCGCTTCGATAGCCTCCTCCTCGGTCAACGGAGGCATCAGGGTGACCAGGCGCTTGGCCATCATCGATTTTCCGGTTCCCGGTGGGCCGACCAAAAGGATGTTGTGGTTCCCGCTGATGGCGACTTCCAGGGCGCGGCGGACATGATTCTGGCCGCGAACGTCCGAGAAATCGAAGGGGTAGGTCGCCCGCTCCTGAAGAAGTCGTTCCCGATCGACCTTCTCCGGCCGGACAGGACGCTCGCCCTGGAGAAGGGAGATTGCCTGGGAAAGCGTGTCCAGCCCGTAAACGTGCAATCCCTCCACCATCGCGGCCTCGACCGCGTTGGCCTTGGGCAGAAGAATCGCCTGCCGTCCCTGGCGCTTGGCCTCGATCGCCAGGGAGAGGGCTCCCTTGATGGGGCGAATCGCACCATCAAGCGCCAGCTCGCCCGCCACGCAACACTTGGCCAACGCATCCTCCGGGAAGAAATCTTTGCGGGCGAGTGCGGCAATGCCCAGAGCAATGGGAAGATCAAAGCTCGGCCCTTCCTTACGGAGGTCGGCCGGGGCCAAGCTGATCGTCAATCGGCCCTTGGGTAAACGCAACCCGCTGTTGACTAACGCGGTGAAGACGCGGTCGCGACTTTCCTTCACGGCGGCATCGGGCAGGCCGACGATCACAGCCTTGGGCTGGCCGCCGCCTTCATTGACTTCGACCCGAACCTCGACGGCATCGACTCCGTGGAGAGCCGCGCTAAAAACCCGCGTAAGCACCGCTCAACCTAGCCGTTCGGGAGACGAATCAAGACATCGAAGCGGAAAACTTTCGGCCTAAGAGTTCGGTGGGCTCCTTCGGCCTGGGTCCCAAACCTGAAATCCCCAGGATTGCACCCAGGTTTTCCCAGTGATACGGTGTCATGAGGGGTATCATCGAATCCACGGACCGGGGAATCAGTGTCTTCATTCCCCGCGCGGAGGTGGACCCGGTCCGCTTCGAACAGATGTTGCGGCCCCTCCGCCTGGAAGCCGCCGTTTCTGCAAGCCGCATGACCGACGAGAACATGAAGGCCAATTGGTGGGCGGCCATTGACCTTCTAGACAGACAACGAGATCCCACGCCTACTTGACGGCGACGGAGGGAGGACCGAAAGTTGCCCCCCTCGGCGATGCGGTAGCCTCATTCATCTTCATCGTGTGAATTCGTGGAGGACAGCACTGCGAACCCCGCAGGAAACTTCATGCACCTCTAGCACGACGGGAGACGAATCAAGAGGTCGAAAGCGGGACATTTGCGGGAAAGAAGGGGGAGAAGGCGTGCCTCTCGTCTGCGGGAGAAGCATGGAATCTGGAAGTTTAAGCTTGTCTGACAAACTCAAATCTGAGAAAAGTACGAACAGGGCCACGGAAAGTGTCGTCTACCAGCTTTCTACGCACTCTGGAGCCCATGGGCGGGGATCGTGCGGAAGGAAGAGGCACGACGACATTGAGCCTGGCGGGCCTGTAGGAGGCCAGTATGAGATTGATGAGAGAACCAGGCGGAATCCGGAAAACGGTAGAATAGTTGACACTTCTTTGATCCACCCACACGAAAAATCTCGAGAGGGAACGAATCCTGCAAGACCCTGGTGAAAGGCTCGATTGAACGACGGGCAGGGAACTCTTGAGCCGCCTGAAGAACCAGAACCGAAAACAAACCGAATCACCCAGCCCAGCACAAAACCATGTCCAACCTTGAACTAGACGGTGGCATCAAGATCTACCTGAGGGAGATCGGAAAGACCCCGCTCCTGACCCGCGAACAAGAGGTCGAACTCGCCGAGCGCATTAAGGCCGGAGACCTTGAGGCCCGTGCCCACATGATCAAGGCCAACCTGCGGCTGGTCGTAAAGATCGCCCAGGACTACGCCAACTACGGATTGCCCCTGCTTGACCTGATTTCCGAGGGGAACATCGGACTGATGAAGGCCGTGGAGCGTTTCGACCCCAACAAGGGCGGCAAACTCTCCACCTATGCCGCCTGGTGGATCAAGCAGTCCATCAAACGCGCTTTGGCCAACCAATCCAAGACGATCCGGCTTCCCGTTCACATGGTCGACAAGATTTCCAAGATGCGCCGTCTCGCGATGGTGCTCGCGGAAGAATTGGGCCGCGAACCGACCGATGAGGAATTGGCCGAGGAAATCGGCATCGATAGGGCCAAGCTGGCCCACCTCAAGGCTGCCTCGCTCCGTCCTGCCTCGCTCGACGCTCCGATCAGCGACGATGACAACACCGAATTCGGGGAAATCATCGGGGACGACCGGGCGCAAACTCCGCTGGAGTTGCTCAGCCACAAGAACATGCACGGCCAGCTCGATGGGCTCCTCGGAGTGCTTGACGAGCGGGAACGGCGCATTGTGGACGCCCGTTTCGGCCTCAACGGGGAAAAGCCCAAGACGTTGGAAGAAGTCGGCCAAGAATTCGGGGTGACCCGGGAACGGATCCGCCAGTTGCAGAACATCGCCCTCAAGAAATTGCGGCGTGCCCTGCAGAAGAGGGAGGACCCCGGCCCAAAGCCCGCCAAGGGCCTCACCGCCAACCTCCAGGAACATAAGGAGAAGGTGAAAGCCCGCCGGGCCGCCGAGCAACAAGGTGATTCGGGTGATTACGACGAGGAAGAGGAAGAAGAGATGGTCGAGGCCGATCTCTAATCGGGCTACGGCTTCCTTCTGATTCAATCTCCGCCGCGTGTCCCGGACCTCCGGGCACCGGCATCAACCTGTCGTCGTCCTCTCGTGAAGATCGGCCCCGGCCTGAACCTAGCCTATTGCACCAATATCCATCGCGGGGAGACCTGGGATGAGACCTTCGCCGCGCTCCAACGCCACACGTTGGCTGTGCGAAATGCCATTTGTGCCGATGCTCCCTTTGCAATTGGTCTGCGTCTTGGCGTGCAACCTGCCTCGGAACTGGGAGCCGATGCCAATCTCCGCAATCGTTTCCGTGCCTGGCTCGATCGGGAGAATTGCTACGTCGTCGCCATCAATGGCTTTCCTTTCGGTCAATTCCACGGCACCCGGGTCAAAGAGCAGGTTTACGCGCCGGATTGGTCCACCCTGGAAAGGCTAAATTACACTAACCTGCTCTTCGATCTCCTGGGCGAGATCGCGCCGCCTGGGGAATCGATCGGAGTGAGTACCTTGCCAGGCTCGTTCAAAGAATTCGTCACCGATGAAAGCCACGTTGCGCGCATTCAGGACAATCTCCTCGCCTGCTCGCGGCATATCGATCAACTCCGGGAACGCACCGGGCGCGACATTCATCTCGGGCTGGAACCTGAGCCACTCGGTCTGTTCGAGACTTCGGCGGAAACCGTGGCCTTCATGGAACGGCTCCTGGAGCGGGCGGAGGCTCCCGCATCTGTGCTCCGCAATATCGGGGTGAACTACGATACCTGCCACCTCGCCGTGGAATATGAAAGTGCACGGGAAGCCCTGGGCCGATTGCGGGACGCCGGGCTGCGGATCAGCAAACTTCACCTCAGTTCCGCCCTGCGCTTTCGGCCGACTCCGGAAGCGTTGGCCCAGGTGCGCGCCTTCCAAGATGAGGTTTACCTGCATCAGGTCATCATCCGGCAAACAGATGGCAGCCTGAGCCGCTACCGGGATCTGCCGCCGGCACTTGAGGCAGTGGATCACGGCGCAGCGGTGGGAGAAGAATGGCGCGTCCACTTCCACGTACCCTTGCATGAGGCTCCCATGGCGCCGTTCGCGGACACCCGAGATCATCTTTTGGAGACCCTCGACGTGGTACGGGAAATCCCGGACCTTTGCCCTCACCTTGAGATGGAAACCTACACATGGGAAGTCCTGCCTGACGCCTTGCGCGACGCCGACGTGGTGGCGCAGCTCATCCGCGAATACCAGTGGACCCTGGCCGCCCTCGCAGCGCGGAATCTGGCGTGAAACCGACTTCGGTCCGGACGCTCCTCGTGCTGGGGCGGGTCTCAAATCTTCCCACGGTGTGGGCCAATGTCGTCGCGGCTTGGTTTCTGGCGGGCGGAACTCTCGACCAAAGGCTCCTCGGGACGGTCCTGGCCAGCAGCCTCCTCTACTACGCCGGAATGGTCTGGAACGACGTTCACGACGTGGAATGGGATCGGAAGCACGGCAAGCGGCGACCGATTCCTGCGGGGGAAATCACCCGTTCCCTCGCGTTCTGGATTGCGCTGGGCGGAACCTTGGGCGGCTTCGGACGGCTCTACACTCTGGGAGCGGATCCGCGCTGGCTGGGCGGCTTGGCGGGGTCGATCGGGTTCTACACGATCCTCCACAAGCGATGGGCGGGATCGATTTGGTTGATGGGGGCCTGCCGGATGTTTCTCTTCGTGATGGCGGCGTCGATCCCCGGAACGCCGACGCTTGGGGTATGGGTTTGGGGCGGAGCGTTGCTGGTTTATGTCGCCGGGATCACCCTGGCGGCGCGGGGTGAGGACGGTAATGGTTTGGTGCCGTGCACTGCCCGGGTGCTCCTCCTGACTCCGGCCGTGGCGGGACTGGTGCTCGCGATTCAAGCGGAACCGCCAATGATCTGGGCGGCCCTCCTCTTCGTGGCGGGATTCCTCGGCTGGCAATGGCAAACTCACTCCGCTTTTTTGAAAGGAACCATGCCCGTCGGACCGTTTATTGGAAAGCTTCTAGCGGGAATGGTGCTCGTCGATGCCATGGCTGTGGCATCCGTGAATCCGGTGGCGGCCGTATTCTGCGCAGCGCTTCTTCCCCTCAACCGCTGGTTCCAACGTCACGTGCCCGCCACCTGAATCCGAATTCTTGACGCTGAGCCCGCCAAGGCGGAAGTTTCCCTTTGGCTCCCTCTCCCGAGCGATGATCGCCCGAACCATCCAGTTGACCTACGAACACCGCGTCTTCTTCACGAGAGACTCGTTCGCTCCCGGCAACCGGGTACTCCGCGATCTGATCGCCGAAGCGCAGCGGCCCTGCAAAGCTCCGGTCAAGGTCCTTCTCGTGGTCGACCAAGGCATCACCAGCGCCGATCCCCACCTGGAAGAGCGGATCGCACGATACGCGGAAGCGCATCGCGACGTCATCCAACTCGTGGAAGCGCCACTCATTCTTCCCGGGGGCGAAGCCTGCAAGAACGATTGGAGCCTAGTGGAGCAGATTTGGGAGCGGATTCACGAAGGCCGGATCTGCCGTCATTCCTTCGTCATCGCGGTGGGCGGCGGGGCGTTGCTTGACTTGGCCGGGTTTGCCGCCGCGACGGCGCATCGGGGCATTCGCCATATCCGCATCCCGACGACGACTTTAAGCCAAGGCGACGGCGGGGTCGGGGTAAAGAACGGGGTGAACTTCTTCGGCAAAAAGAACTGGGTCGGCAACTTCGCGATTCCCCACGCGGTGGTCAACGACCTGGATTTTCTCAGTCTGCTTCCTCCTGCCCAACGCCGGGCCGGAATCATTGAGGCCATCAAGGTCTCCCTGATTCGGGATCGTTCCCTCTTTGAAGCGATGGAAAAAATGGCGGACCGCCTCGCCAAGCTGGAGGAGTTAGCCCTGGAAACCGTGATCCGTCGCAGCGCAGAGTTGCATATGAATCACATCGCCTGCGGCGGGGATCCGTTCGAATTGGGATCGGCCCGGCCCCTCGACTTCGGTCACTGGTCAGCGCACAAGCTGGAGCAGATCTCCGGCTTCCGGATCGGGCACGGGGACGCGGTCGCCATCGGGATGGCCGTCGACCTGATCTACGCCCGTCGCCGTGGTCTCCTCTCCGTGGACGACGAGCAACGCGCCCTGGGCCTGATCCGGGCGGTCGGATTCGATCTCTACGTCCCCGAGTTGAACCTGCGCCAGAACGGCGATCTGATCATCGTGCGCGGTTTGGAAGAGTTCCGGGAACACCTCGGCGGGGAACTCACGATCACCCTGGTCACAGGAATCGGCCAGGCGACTGAGGTCCACGAAATGGACACCGCTCTGCTCCCCGCCATCGTGGAAGAGATGTTGGCACGGTTTGGCGCGCCCCAGGCCGGTGGAGTGGCCGCAACTCGAGTGGCGTAGCGAGCTGTAGGAAGTTCCTCACAACGTCCTGATTGGGCCCCCTCCTCTTCGCGGGGGCCTTTTTCATTATCGTTGTCGTTGTCGTGATCGGAGAGTCGATTTGGTCGACAACGACAACGATCGTCAACATCCTTGCCCGTCCCGAGCAGGCTTCGCTCACGGAATCCGCAGCACCTGACCGGGCTTGATCGTGTCCGAGGTCAGGTTGTTCGTCGACTTCAGAGCCGAGACTGACGTCGAATTCTTGCGGCTGATGCCGTATAGGGTGTCTCCCTTCTGCACCGTGTAGGAACCTCCTCCGCCCGACGCGGACGCCCCGCCACCGGACGATTCGTAAGCCGGCGGTTGGTAGGCACCTCCCCTCCCCCCTCCGGCGGGCGGCGCGGGAGTCACCTCCACGTAGTCCGAATCAGCTGGATAGGAACCGCGCCCAGCATACCCGGGAGGATTGCCGTAGGGATTGCCTGAGGGAGGAGCCTGCCCCGCTTCTCCGCTGGCATCGGTTTTGCAACCGCTCACGAGGGCAAGTGCGGCGAAGGGGACGAAAATGAGATAGGACTTCATGTGTGATGAACTTTTCCTGACTATCGAACAATCCGGAGGATTTGCAACCTGCCGGGACGGATCAAGTGGCGGACCAGTTGCGGATGCGCCGCGATGCGGCAGTATTCCCGGTGCTTGTGACGGTGGACCGCTTTGCCCCATTCAGGAACTGGTGGCGTGCCGCAATGTTCGTGGTGCTCGGCTTCTCTTACTGGGCCCACGCGGGGCAGGTCGATACCCGGGGCGCGGCCATCGATCTGAGTCTGATCCCCGAGGTGCGCTCCATCCGGCCCGGAAAGCCGTTTCGCGTGGGGCTTCGGATCCACCACGAACCCGGTTGGCACACCTATTGGCGGCAACCGGGGATCGTCGGAGTTCCGGTCTCCTTGACCTGGGATCTACCAGCAGGATTTCACGCCGGTCCTATTCAGTGGCCCGTCCCAGAGCACGTCAAAATGGGAAACCTTAACGCGTGGGGATTCGAACGAGATGTGCTCTTGATCGTCGAAATCACCCCACCGGAGCAGCTGGAACCCAGAACATCGATCGATCTCCGCGCCAAGGGAGCCTGGATGGCCTGCGAGCGGACTTGTCATCCCGGTTGGGGAGATTTTCTCGTGCAACTCCCGGTGCGTCCCGGGGCCGCCCCAGACTGGGATCCAGGGAACCATCCAGTTTTTATGGAAACCGAGGCCGCACTTCCCCAAAAACTGAAAGGCTGGACCGCGAGCGTGTCCACCGAAGACGATGGTCAGAATCGTTTGCGCATCCGCTCCGACGATCCGGCCGTGCGAGCCGATCCGTCCGCTAGGTGGTATTTCTATCCTTACACGCCGCACGTTCACTCAGACGAACCGCAGCCTGTGCACTTTCCCGCAGACGGAAGTGTCGAATTGACGTTGATGCCTTTTCCGATTCCAGCCCCCGCAACGGAAACATTGGAAGGCTTAATCGAATGCTCCAGTGGTTTGCCGCCGGGGAGCCCAAACCGATTCGCTGTCATCCAGGCTACATGGAGACCCACCCCAAACGCACCTTGAAACTCCCCAAAGGCCGGGGCCAATCCAAGTTATGTGAAGTCCGGGAATCCCCGATCCACGGACGCGGAGTCTATGCCACGGCGGCGATCCGTGAATCGTGCCGGATCATCGAATACGTCGGGGAGAAAATCTCCAAGGAGGAATCCGAACGCCGGGGAACCCTTCAGTTGGAACACGCTCAAGCCACCGGCGAAGCCGGCGTCTATATTTTTACTCTCGATGAAAAGTGGGACCTCGATGGAGGGTTCGAAGGAAACATCGCCCGGCTCATCAATCACAGTTGTGATCCCAACTGCGAAGCCTACCACGAACGCGGACGCATCTGGATTTGGTCCATCCGCAACATCGAGCCCGGGGAGGAGCTCGTCTTCAACTACGGATTCGATCTGGAGAACTACGAAGATCACCCTTGCCGCTGCGGCAGTCCGCAGTGCCCCGGTTACATCGCAGGAGAGGACTATTGGCCGGAACTGAAAAGCATTCTCGCGAGAAAGGCTTCATAAGCCCGGCGCGATCGCGCGATCCAGCAGATTCTTGGTGATCCGTTGTACCCGATCATCCGGGCCGTGGGGACGGGACCAATGCGACCACGGCAGCATGTGCCCCGGAGGCGAGCTCAGTCCCTGACACCAAAAGATCGTTGAGGCGTTGAAGACAAAATTCCCCTTGGGCCCCGGATAGATCGTAGCCATCCATTGTTGCGGATTCACCCCGCCCTGCAACGCGGTGCCCGCTCCGACAATCTCCAATCCGGGAATGTCCTGGGGCGCATCTCCATGATATTCCCAGCCAATCAAGCCAGGGATGCGATCCCCCTTCTTCATTCCGGTCCCCGCAAACATCCAGTGCTCCGGCTGTTCGCAGACCCAATCCCCGCCCCCATTCACCGGATCGACATTGCGCGCTCCCATCAGATACCCCTCGTCCGGCCCGCGATGCGGAAACGGCCCTTCGCTCTTCTCCCGTTCCACTGCGTATTTGTAATCGCCACCGTAGGGTCCGCCCCGGAACATGATGCGATTGGGACGTCCATCCGTACTGGCGGTGAGTGGTGTCACCCAACACACCGAATTACCGGAGAAGAAGAGTAAGCTGGTTCCGGAATCGCGCAGCTTGACCGCATTCTCATACTGCCGGATATCCCAATACTCATCGTGACCATTGCTGAGAAACGCCTTGAAGCGGCCGGGCCTGGCATATTGGGGATCAGCCAGATCCGCGTTGGAACAGTAGGTCACGTCATAGCCTTGTTCCTCCAACCAATAAGCGAAGGGAAACTCGAAACAGAGCCATTCCCCGGAACCGATCGACATGGGGTTCTCATAAATCTGCGCATACTTCGCATAAGGCCGATCAAAACTCACGTCCGCCCAGGGACCTTGATTGCCTTTTGGATGAGAATATACCGAGAAATTGTTCGGCCAAAGGTTGTAAGCCTGCCAAGTATTGTCTGAACACTGTAAACAAATGTCCGCCGGACGATCGTCCTTGACGATGAAGATCACATAACTCTGCCAGTATCCGTGACCGGTTTGATCCGGGGTGGCGAGGCGTCCCAGATAAACCCCGCTCGGCCAATCTCCGGGAATGGTCAGGTTGATCGCAGCTTCCCATTGGCACTCGTGCAAGTGACGCTCGCCCCGGGTTGATTCCGGAGTGGGTTGAGGCTTGGCCGGCAACGGCCCGAATGTCTTCATGAGGCGTGCCCCGCGCCCGCCGTAGTATCCGGTGCGGAAGATCTCCAACGTAAATTCGCCGGCTACCTTCGTGCTCACGAAAATATCGATCGATTCTCCGGCGGCCACCGACTGCTTAGAACAATATCCCTCGATATCCGCCGCGCGGAACCCGGCCCGTTCATCGAGCCGCACCCGGGTCAACTGCCAGTCGGTCGCGCCCGGAAGCGCATTCTCCTCTCGAATCAAGTTGGGCTTCCCCTCCGCCGCAGCAAAAGTGCCCAACAGCGGAAGCGCGAGAGATGACTTCAAAAAGCGGCGTCGATCGGCGTTCATGGTCGCGATTCTATGACGAGATTCGACGACACGAAAAGAAAGCATTGGAGCGGACCGCCGGGATCCGATTGGCCTGTTACGGCAGGTAACAGGGACCGCTTCAGGCGACGTCGGGCAACGGAACCAGCTTCTGTTGCTCAACGTCCCAGAGCTTCAATCGGAGACACCGGAGCACTTCACCGGGATGTAGCGAAGTCGTTTGGGGATGCTGCAACTCCGGCAACTCCCTCATCGCTTCCGGTAGCCGATAGAACGGAATGCGTGAGTTAAGGTGATGAACGTGGTGGTAGCCGATATTGGCCGTGACCCAGCCCATGAATTTTCCGGTGACGAGGTGGCTGGAGGACTCCAATGCCGCCCCTTCGTAGGTCCAGCCCTCCTTGCTGAGAAACTTCACCCCGGGAAAGTTGTGCTGCGCGTAAAAGAGGTAAGACCCGAAGGCACAGGCAATGAACGAGGGCAGCACCAGGACCAGCAAAAGCGCAACTGGCCCGCCCACCGAGAGGAGCAGAACCGCAAAGGTCGCGTGCAGGATCAGGGCAATCAGCGAATCAAGATGCTTGGCGGGAGACTTGGCGAAAGGCTGAACGCACATCCCGAACATGAAAATGAAAAAGTAGCCAAAAAGGATCGTCGCGGGATGGCGCATGAAAAGGTAGGTGATGCGCTCAGAGCGTGGAGTCCGGACATACTGGGCTGTGGTCATCACCGGAAAAGACCCGATGTGAGCACCCTTCAATTTCGAATTATGATTATGATGGTGATTATGGGAGCTATTCCAAATACTGGTTGGGCTGAGCAGAAGGATCCCCACGAACCGCATCAAGCCTGCGGCGAGCTTGGAATGCGGCAAGATCGCATGGTGTTGCTGGTCGTGATAGATGACGAACAGCCGCAAAAGAACCAGGCCGGCACCGACGCTGCAGACCATGCGGACAACCAACGGCAGCGTGGAGCCCGCGCCGAAAAGAGACGCTACCAGGAGAAGAATCGTGGACAGGATGCACCACCAGCTACGCGCCGGAACATCAACGGCGAACGGCTTGGTCGCCAATATCAGGTCCTTTCCAGATCTCATAAAGCTTAAAACGTGCGGAGGATCACTCGATCTACGGCTGTTGTCGACCTTCGTCTGCATTTCTTTCGACATTCAAGATGATACATCTGTCAGGGCCTCGCCCCGGCAAATGGAGCGATTCTCACTTGGCGAACCGTGCTTCATCGGCTACCACGGGCCCATGCCAGTGCCTGTTTCCAGTTCGCCGGACTCCCCAAAGCTCACCCGCACGCTCGGCGGCTGGCAGGTTCTTTTCTATGGCCTGGGGTCGATGCTCGGGGCCGGGATCTATGCGCTGATCGGCCGCGCGGCGGAACAGTTGGGAAACGCGGTTTGGGCCGCTTTTCTCCTGGCGATGATTGCCGCCCTCCTCACCGGCCTTTCCTACGCCAGCGTGGGGAGTCGCTTTCCCCGAGCGGGCGGAGCAGCCTACATCAGTCACCGGGCGTTTGGCTGGCCCATGCTCAGTTACGTGGTGGGCCTTTCCGTGACGATGAGCGGATTGACCAGCATGGCGACCGGCGCCCAGGCGATCGCGGAGAACATCGATAAAATCGTCGCTCCCGCACTACCCATCAAACTGGTGGCGATCGGCTTTGTCGCCCTCCTCGGCCTGCTCGTCTTCTGGGGAATCAACGAGAGCATGAAGGTGAACATCGTCTGCACCGTGATCGAGGTGGCCGGCCTGCTGTTCATCATCTTCGTCGGCGTGCGCTTTTGGGGCGGAGTGAACTACCTGGAAACGGCGCACGATACCGTCAGTGGCGGGCCCGGTTCAGGACTGGCGGCTGGCCTCATCCTGCAGGGCGCGGTCCTTACCTTCTTCTCCTTCATCGGTTTCGAAGACATCCTCAACGTGAGCGAAGAGGTCAAGAATCCGCGGCGCGACGTCCCCTTCGGTTTGGTGGGAGCGATGATCGGTGCAACGGTCATTTATCTGGCGGTGGCGATCACTGCGGTCTCGGTCGTTCCCTGGCAGGAACTGGCCGTCAGCAAGACCCCGCTCATGGAAGTCGCGCATCGGGCCGCCCCCTGGTTCCACGGAATCGACGGCGTTTACATCGCGATCACGATTTTCGCGATTGGGAACACCGCCCTGCTCAATTACATCATGGGCTCCCGCCTGCTCTACGGGATGAGTCGGCAATCGCTCCTTCCCGCCACGCTCGGTCGCATCCACCCGGGCCGCCACACCCCGCACTTCGCCATCATGGCCCTTTGGGTGATCGTTGTCGCGCTCATCCTGAGCGGCAGCGTCAAGCAACTCGCCGAAGCGACCGTGCTCCTGCTTCTCACGGTCTTTGTCATTATCAATGCAGCCCTTTTGGTTCTCCAACGCCGCCCCAACGAGCAGCCCGGCGGCTTCGAAATTCCATCAGTGATTCCGGTCGCCGGGGCCTTGGTCTGCCTCTTGTTGCTGGTGGCCCGTATCCAAAACGGATTCGCCTCCGGCAAACCGGAATTACAGATTGCACCGAAGATCGCCATCGGAATCATTGGAGCAGCGATCGTGCTCTTCCTCACCACGCAGCGCGGCAAGACGACCCCGCCGGTGCTGGACGAGCATTTGTAGAGGCTCGTTGGTTCCCTCCTGTTTCCCTTTCTATGAAGAAATCCTTATTCACCCTCGCCGTCCTTGGCTCCTTCGCGATTGCCCAGGCCCAGGAATACCTCGAAATCGCCGCCAATCCGGGTGGCGCGGGCAAGGGCCTCAACATTGTCCTGGTCGCGGGCGACGAGGAATACCGCACGGAGGAGACGATGCCAATGCTCGCGAAAATCCTCGCCAAGACGCACGGCTTCAACTGCATCGTGCTCTTCTCCACGGACGACAAAGCGGGCTACATCGACCCGAACAACCAGACGAACATTCGCGGGACCGAAGTGCTCGACAACGCGGACCTGCTCATCATCGGAACTCGCTTCCGGCGGCTCCCCGAATCCCAACTCGCGCCCTTTGCGCGCTACCTGAATGCGGGCAAACCGGTGATCGGCTTTCGCACGGCGACCCATGCCTTCACCGGCGATGCGAAGACGGGCGACTTCAAGTGGTCGGAGTTCGGCCTCCAGATCCTGGGCGAAAAATGGGTAGCTCACCACGGCGCGCACAAGAAGGAAGGCACCCGCAGCGTCTTCGAGCAGGCGAACATGAATCATCCCGTCCTGCGCGGCGTGGAGGAGATCTTCGGCACCACGGATGTTTATGCCGTGAAGAACCTGGACCTGAACAAGGCGACGATTCTGCTGCGAGGCGCGGTGACCGAAACTCTCCATGACCGCTCTTATCCCGTCAAAGGGCCCAAGAATGAACCCATGCAGGCGCTTGCTTGGCTCTTTGAATACAAGACCCCTGATGGCAAAGGCACCGGCAAGTCTTTCTGCACCACGATGGGGGCCTCGGTGGATTTCGCGGACGAAGACCTGCGCCGCCTCATCGTCAACGCGGCTCTGCACCTGCTCGGCATCGAAGTGCCCGCAAAGGCGAAAGTGGACTTCATCGATCCCTTCAACCCCACGATGTATTCCGCGCTGAAGAGCGATCATTACCAGCAAATCAATCTGAAGCCCGGCGACTTCGCCACCGGCAAGAGCCCCTCCACCGGCCTTCCCGGGGACAAGAAGAAGGAGGAAGCGGCCAGCGACCAGCCTCCACACGCGCCGAATGCCGAACCGCCCGCCGCGACCTCCGCACGGACGCAAACCGTCGCCCCTCCGGCCAAAGGAGAGCGCATCGTGCTCATCGGCAACGGTCTTGCCGAGCGCGACACTTGGTATAGCCGCATCGAAACGGAACTGCACCTGCGCTACCCGAACGAAGAACTCTTCTTCCGCAACATGGGCCACGTGGGCGACACACCGGGTTTTCGCCCACATCCCGCCCGTGTTTCCCAGTGGGCCTTCCCCGGCGCGGAGAAGTTTCACCCCGACAAGCAGGTGCATCACGGCAAGGGATTCTACCCGACGCCCGACCAGTGGCTCACGCATCTGAAGGCCGATACCGTCGTGGCCTGCTTCGGCTACAACGAATCCTTCGATGGCCCGAGCAAGGTGAAAAACTTCGAAGCGGAACTGGACGCCTGGGTGCAGCACACCCTAAGCAAGGCCTACAATGGCAAGAACGCACCTCGGCTCGTCCTCGTGTCGCCCATCGCCTTTGAAAACCTCTCCGGGAAACGCGACTTGCCGAACGGCGACAAGGAAAACGGGAACCTCATCCTCTACTCCGCCTCCATCGAGACCGTGGCCAAGAAACATGGCCTCACTTTCATCGATCTGTTCTCCCCGACCAAAACGCTTTACGACCATACGGAGCAACCGCTCACCACGGGCGGATTTGTCCCGACGGACGAAGGGTATCAGTTGATCGCCGGCCTTCTCGCCAACGGCATTTACGGGCCTCAAACGCACTCTTCAAAGGCGGACCCGAAACTCCTCCACCAAGCGGTGCAGCAGAAGGATTGGTTTTGGAACAACGACTACAACATCCTCAACGGCGTCCACACGCACGGTCAGCGCTACAACCCGTTCGGCCCGCAGAACTACCCCGATGAAGTCAAGAAGTCCCGCGAGATGGCCGCCCTGCGGGACACCGCCATCCACGAAATCGCCGCCGCCAAAAAGACGGACCTGGTGATCGATGACAGCAAGACCCACCCGCTTCCTCCAGTCCCCACCAACTATCAGCCGAGCGTGAAGAATGGCAGCACCGAGTATCTCTACGGCGACGCGGCCGTGAAGTCCCTGACCGTGCCGGAGGGCTACAAGGTCGAGCTGTTCGCCAGCGAGAAGGAGTTCATCAACCTCGCCAACCCGATGCAACTCTCCTTTGATGACAAAGGCCGTCTATGGGTCGCCACCATGCCGACCTACCCGCATTATCGCCCCGGCGATGCGTTGCCGGACGACAAGATCCTCATCTACGAAGACACCAACGGCGACGGCAAGGCCGACACCGAAACCGTCTTCGCAGACAAAGTGCATCTGCCGATCGGCTTCGAGTTCGCGCCCGAAGGCGTCTATGTCTCGCAGGAGCCGAACCTCGTGCTTTTGACCGACACGAACGGCGATGACAAAGCGGACCGCTCCGAGATTGTCCTCGGTGGCTTCGATACGCATGACACGCACCACGCCATCAGCGCCTACACCGCGGATCCGAGCGGCGCCTTCATGCTTTGCGAGGGCGTCTTCCTCCACTCGAACGTCGAGACGCCTTACGGCCCCGTGCGCTGCGTGGATGGCGGCTTCTTCCGCTACAGCCCGCAGCGCGGCCAGCTGGAACGCACCATCCAAATGGCCATCCCCAATCCCTGGGGCTTCGTCTTCGACCAGTGGGGCCAGGATTTCTTCCTGCACACCTCCGGGACCAGCATGAACTGGGGCTTACCCGTTTCGGTGAAACCGACGTTTGGCAGCAAGACGCCATCCACCCCCGACCTGGTCCCGAAAGGGCAATCGGTGCGTCCCACCAGCGGGTTGGAGATCGTTTCCTCGCGGCACTTTCCGGATGAAGTCCAGGGTGACATCATCCTCGCCAACGCGATCGGTTTCCTTGGGATCAAACAGCATCAAATCGAAGACGATGGCACCGGCTGGAAGACCACGTTCCGCCAGGATCTGCTCAAGAGCAGCGATGGCAACTTCCGGCCCGTGGACATCGAGTTCGCGCCCGACGGCAGCCTCTACGTTATCGATTGGCACAACGTCCTGATCGGCCACATGCAACACAATGCGCGGGATCCCCTGCGCGATCATGTCCACGGCCGGATCTACCGCATCACCTATCCCGGCCGCCCGCTCGTCAAGCCGGTGCCGGTCGAAGGCGCCCCGATCTCCGCGTTGCTCAACAACTTGACGGAACCCGAACTCCGCGTCCGCTACCGGACACGCCGCGAACTCCGCGCTCACCCCGCCAGCGAGGTGATTCCCGCCGTCAAAGCCTGGGCTGCCGCGCAATCAGACGTGCATGCCAAGCTCGAAGCCCTCTGGGTCACCTGGGGAATGAACGCGGTCGATGACGCCCTCTTGCGCGAACTGTTGGCGTCCCCCGACTTCCACGCCCGCGCCGCCGCGGTCCGTGTCCTCCGCTACAACTTCCATCGCATCGCGGACCACGCCGCCTTGCTCGAGAAAGCCGCCGTGGACGAACAGGGCCGCGTGCGCCTGGAAGCAATCGTCGCCGCATCCTGGATGTCTGACACTGCGGCGGCCAAAGAGATCGTCGCCACCGCCAGCGCCAAACCACTGGATGTTTGGAGTCAAAACGCCGCAAAGACCGCCGCAGATCGTCTGGCCGGCCTGGCCGAGAAGGAAGTGCCCGATCATCCCGAACTGCCCGCCCCGGCCCACCTCAGCCCGGAAGCCAAGACCCAATACCTCGCGGGCCAGAAGATCTACTTCCGGGAGGGCCATTGCGTCACCTGCCATCAGCCCAACGGCAAAGGTCTCGATCCCGCTTTCCCCTCGCTCGAGAAAAGCCCGTGGGTCTCCGGCTCGCCCGATCGTCTCATCAAGCTCGCGATGTATGGACTGATGGGACCGCTCGAGATCAACGGCAAAAAGTACGATGGTCAGGTGCCGATGACTCCGTTCGCCGGAATGCTCAAGGATGACGAAATGGCGGCGGTGCTCACCTTCGTCCGCAACAGCTTTGGAAACGAAGCCGCTCCGATCACCCCGGCTCAAGTCAAAGTCATCCGCGACGCCAACCCAGGCCGGGTCATGTTCTTCACCTCAGATGAACTCCTCATGCTGCATCCGATGGAGTGATCTCCGGGATGTGCCACCAGGTTCACTGTGCAACCACTTCGACGAGGACGCGGCCGTCGACGTATTTCATCTTCAACCGGAGCAGGCGGGCCATCGTGGGCGCCACACCGCCGCGTCACGTCCCAATGCTCCGCGTCCACGCCCACGAGTGCGGATTGCTTGGCGATGCTCTTGATATCGCGGCGGCTCGTTTCCTCCATCCCGGCCCGGAAAGCCGCTTCACTGAGCTCAATCGGTCGGTTGGCAGGCGCGAAAGGATCGTCGGGATTCATCGGCCTCCAGGCATACCACTTCTCCCTGGACGACGCACCTCGATCGATTCACTGGCTCCTCAAATTCAGCGGTCGGTGCCAGCGGAAACCGTCTACTCAAGGTCTTGCCGAAAACACGCGGACCAGTGCATGCGTAGCCAGGCTCGACCGCACCGAAACTAACGCCCGCCCAAATCAGGATCCACCGAGCGCTCGGATAGAGCGCGCTGCCCGCACGGAGCGCGAGACTCATGATTCCGAGCGTGATCGCGTATCTCATTATCTTGCGGACGTCTTGCATCACCGGCACCGATCAGGTGTCCGGTAGATGCGATTGTTCGTGGGTTGTTGTCGATTGCTATTACTCACAGGTGGAGCCACTCGCGCAAGCCCTGTTCAATTCGATCCATCTCAAGATCTGAAAGTGTTCCAAGTTTCCGGACGAAATAGCTTGGTGGCACCGTCGCGAACCCTTGCAGGAGGAACGGCCCGTCCTTTTTCAGGAACAAAGCCTTTATGATGATTTCCAGCTTTGAGCCCCAAAGCGTGGTGGTGTGAGGGACCACAGCAATGAGTGCTCGGTCCGTCTCCCCGTAATCCCCACTCATGACCACCGCCGGGCGAACCTTCGCAGCGAGACCAAAGTCGACGAGCCACACCTCGTTACGAATCGGATCGGACTTGACCATCGTTCTCGTCTTCAGCGTCCAATCGGGCGAACGTCTGAGCGGCTACCACTGCCGCATCATCCGCACTCCATTCTCCATAATCATCGTCGGGTTGAAGGCTGGCGGCGAGAAACTCCGCCTTTTCAACTGCCGAAAGGCGCTGGAATTGGTCCAAAAGGGCCGAAACGGACTGGGTCATGCTTTGAGTTGACTTCGGTGATCCGGTCCCTTCAATCATTCTCGTTCCCATCCCACACGAACGTCCCGCATCACCGGCCCCGTTCAGGTGTCCGGTGAATGCGATTGTTCGGCTTGGTCTATCGTTTGTTGCGAAGCTCTCACCATCTCAAGGCGCGCGACGAGCTCTTCTTGTAAATTCATTGCGCCGCTCAGCGAATCATCGTAAATAATCAAGCGCTGGGCGGAGAAATCAAAAGGGACCTGCTTGGTTTGTGAAATGAGGATAACCTCTTTGTTTATCGAGTCGGCCAAGCCCAATTCATATGCGACATTCGCATTTTCTCCGGTAAGATCAGCAATGATGATATTGGCTCGCGTTATTCCCTTGTAGATATCATGTGGGATGAAGCGACCATCCATGTTCTTTGCAATCTCGTAGGACATTCCAACTTCTCCGCAGACCCGAGAAATTATGTCAGCTACGGTGGTGGACCATGGTTGTGAATACGGCATTGCAACGAAAACTCTATTCGGAATCACCTCGACAGCGGGTGCCCCAAGAAAAGGCGCAGCCGAAGTCGGATGGATTTGACGATTCGTTCCAACACCATTCACTTCGAGCATGCGGTGCATTTGCCGAATCTCGGTTTGCAGAGCCATGATCTGTGAACTTAGGAAACTATAGAGCTGGGACAACGTAAGCTCACTTGACACTTCTGGAGGCTCCGGACTTGAAGAATTGCCTTCCGATGTTGGATCCGGTACCAGGAATCCAAGGAGCGCTTGAAAAAGGCGAACCTTGAGGTCATCCACCGATGAGAAATGAGCGACAACGTGGGCGCTCAATAGTCGGTCCTTAAATCTTTGGAGCTTCCAACCGGATTCCCCGGAGTCAATGTCGGCTGGAGACCAAGGCGCGTCCTGTGAAACAATGAATGCCAGAACTGGTTTGCCCAACGTAACAGCTGTTTCATACTCCAGTTCGAGGAAGCTCTTGCCGTCGTTTTCAATCAAAGCTCCATAACGGTGTCCGACGATCAAAATGAAGACGTCCGCCTCTGCGATGAATCGTCGCGTCAGCTCCAAGGGGGACTCTAGGGAGGCGGGTAGACTCTCCATTCTCAGAACATCTCCTCCAGCGCGATAAACAACTTCAAACGCCGCTTCGCGAAAGGGCCTAAGATCGCCAAATGTTGAACTGACGTAGAATAGCATCTTATTCATGATGAGTCTTTGAGCCGAACGTCAGCGGACACCCGATGCGATCAGCATTCGGCGTGCTCCGCCTTGTTCGTCCGGACGTTGGGTGGTTGTGCCATCGAGGGCGACCTGCAGCACCAAAGATTCGATTTAGATTAAGACAATACTCCAATCTGTGGACGACGGCCATCAACTGCCCTCCAGAATAGATCGACATAATATCGCAAGTAAACAGATCACAATTCCGACCCAAACAAGCTCCAACTTTGAAAACAGTACCCAAAGTGGAGCCGAACTTGGCAGGCCGGCCTGAACGAAAGCCCCGCATCGCTTTCCTGATCTAATGACCGCCGGAATCACTCCAAATACAGAGCCAACGGCAAGACCGGCTACGAAACCCATTGGTCCTCTCGCCAAAGTTGATAAGATTGCCGGAACTATCATCCAACCCGAAAGTTCAAGAATCAGCCCTACAATAAAGCATTTGATTACTAGAACGGCGGCATTGTGCTCGGGGAACTTCTCGATAATTGTGCGAAGGTCAACAACGGCGTCCGGACTCATTTGAACGCGGGCAGCAAAGGCTTCGAGCTTCTGAAGGCGCTCAGAAACATCTACTGAGGGATTGGTCTCTGGGTGATAACTATTTTGGCTCGCGCCATCCCTCAGGATTGTGGCTTCATAGACACGGCGCTTATCGGGATCACTTAAGACGCTGTACGCTTCATTAATCGCCTTCATCCGTTCATCGTGATTCTCTGCCGCCACGTCCGGATGGAAGCGCTTGCAAAGACTTTTGTAGGCCGCTGTAATCGTTTCGGGCGATGCATTCGGCGAGACCTCCAACTCTTCGTAGTAATCGCACATCGGAATCACTGGCTCTCATTCGAGTTTCTCGGCGTAGAAGGAGTGTTCGCCGCCAGCCCAAGTATTTGCGACACCTTTGACGCGGATTCTTGTCAGCCCCGTCCAACCAATCTCGTCATTGCCGCGGAATTGGACGTCCGGCGCAAACTCACAAAAGACTTCTTTGGTATGTCCCTCACGGCCTTTTATCCACACGATTACATTGGTCTGGGAGTTGTCATTGACGTGGGGATAGTGAGATTTAATTGCTTTGACCCAGTATGTCCTTCCAAAGACAAGACTTGTTGCGGGTTGAATTGCATACATTAACGCTGCCCCGAGAAAGAGCCCAATGAAGAATTGGCGCATAGCGGCTTGAGGAATCTGCTTGGTCGGCTTACTGAAGACTTCGCATCTATTCTATCCATTCTGCAGAAATCAGCTTTCCAAGCGAGTGGAGCGCTCGACTGTGGAATTCGAGGCCCTCACCGAGCGTAAAGCGGAGAAGGTTGATCGAAACGAGGCTAAGCTCTCCCCTTTTCTGGTGCGAATCTTCGTCAAGGAATTCTGAGAGGATGTCGCACATGATTTTTATCCGGATCAGCTCATTCAATCTAGCTTCCTTATCAGCGAGATCCGCGAAACTCCTCACTCGCTCAGAGATCTCTTGGTGCAGTTTTTCTCCAAACATGTTTTTGTTTTTTCTATGGGACGAACGTTAGCGGACACCCGACGCGATCAGCGTTCGGTGTGCTCCGCCTTGTTCGCTGTTGTTTGTTGGTCCGATCGGGTGAAGAAAACGGGCACCCATTGATTCCCCCAGAAGTTTGGATCCTGGTCGATGGGATCTTTAGCGCGGTACCCAAAGGCTGATCCCAGACCAGAGAAAATCGCAGCGACTACAAAAATCACCGCACGCATCCATTCGAGAGGGTTCCCTGCCACGGAAGTTCCCCAAGCGTTGTAGGAGTAAAAACATGCCGCGCATATCATCAACAAGGCTACCCAGGGACGAACTCGCATTCTGGGAGCCGCAATTGGAGGTTTTTCGTGATCTTCCATTTGTAATGCGATGGTTATCGAGTGGTCACTCCTGATGTGCCCTTATTTCAGCGAACGTTAAGATAAGCTGCGGCCATTCAGGCGTGTTGGGGCAATTGCGGTCGCGGCCGTCTGCTTCATCCCGTTGTTGTGCTGCAGGTTGCCTGTCGGTGGCTACCAGGGACTCCCTCGGA